>Ga0180217_1000083_pt1 | contig 207278 bp, 155 predicted proteins | sample eDN3rd37CBELigOP_FD_128521 | JGI IMG/M metagenome (GOLD analysis project Ga0180217, IMG submission 128521) | Enriched Organic Plus compost microbial communities from Emeryville, California, USA - eDNA 3rd pass 37_C BE-Lig OP (version 2) (version 2) ... | reverse complement strand
ACCAGCGAGACGAACTCGCCCGGCGCCAGCGCCAGGGAGACATTGTCGACGGCCAGCACGGTTTCCGCCGTGCCCGCGCCGAAACGCATGGTCAGGTCGCGAATGGCGATGGTTGGCGGCAGGGCCACGGCGGCGAGCGGCGCCTCCGCCAGCGACGCATGGGCAAGCCCCCCGCGCTGCGCCCCGGGCGCGACGGCAGGCCGGCTCATTGGCCGCCCCCCGGCTTTACAGTCGCGTCATACACGAAACCATCCGTGTCAAACGGCTTCGCCAGTTGCCCCGTCGCGATCATGTTCGCCACAACCTGCTTCAGGGCCGGGCGGGACAGCGCCATCCTGAACGAGGGGATGCGCGAAGTGACGGACGCGGCGAGCACCTCATCGCCGCGCGGGATGTTGATCTTGGAGTTCTGCCCGGCGATGGCGATGACTTCCTTGAGGTTCGCCGGATCCTGCATGAACGCTTCGGCGTCATTGCCGGCCGCGACGACGGCCCTGACCGTGTCCGGCGAGCGATCGATCATGTCTTTGGTAACGACCAGCAGCGTCGAAGCGCCGTTGGTTCCGGTGATCTCCTTCGGTCCGCTCGCCCGCGAGCCAATGTACGCCGCCTTGCAGTCCTTGATGACCTCACAGATGGAGGCGGAGGGCTCGAAGGTCATGCTGGCGTCGATCTGCTTCGACTTGAGCGCGCCATAGGATGTGTTGGGCGCGCCAACCGAGACGAACGTGTAATCGCTGGCTTTCAGGCCCGCCAGGTTCGCCAGCTGGACGAACAGCAACTCGCCGCCGGCGCCCCGGGCCGGCACGCCGATCTTCCTGCCCTTCAGGGCCAGCATCATCGGCTTGAAATCGTCATTGCCGTCAGGCACGTCCAGGTCGGGGCGAACAATGACCTGGAAGGGGTTACGCTGCGCCCCGCTGCCGATGACCCTGATGTCGGCCCCCTTGATGGCCGCATTGATGGCAACCTCCGGCGGCGGCAGCGCCACATCGATGCTCTTCGCCAGCAACGCCTGCATGCCCAGCGGCGCCGCCGGGATCGGCTGCATCTCGCACCGGATTCCGTGCTTCGCGCAAAAGCCTTTTGAGGCCGCAACCCGATACAGCAGGTTGCCAAGGCCCGGATAATCCTGAATCCGCACCACGGTTTCGGCTTTGGCTTCCCTCGCGGCGGCGCCCATCACGGCAACCCCCGTCGCCAGCAACGCCCCGGCCCATATCGCCTTCCTCATGGTCTCCCCCTCGCGTCATGATTTTTTCCTGTCCGCGTCGTGCGCTGGCGTTCGCGGCATGGCTGCGAACGCCCCCGGGCAGACGATTGTCCGCCGTCAGACCAGCGGCGCCCTTCCACCGAAGGCGACGCTGCGATCGTGGCCCGTCAGACGAGGGGCGATCCGCCAATGGTGATGCGGTGCATCAGGCGCCGCTCGCCATCATAGTCGTTGACGGCGTAGTGCCATGTGGAGCGGTTGTCCCAGAAGGCGATGGAGCCCTCGCCCCACTGGAAGCGATACTGGAACTCGGGACGGGAAGCGTGGGCGTAGAGGTAGCTGAGGAGCGGCGCGCTTTCGCGCGGCGTCCAGCCGACGAACTGCGTGGTGAAGCCCGGATTGACAAACAGGATCTTTTTGCCGCTCTCCGGGTGCCGCAGCACCACCGGATGGACCGCATCCTGCGTCGCGGCGTCAGCGTTGCCGAGACGACCGTCGGAGCCCTTGGCGTAAGCCGACTTGTCGCCAAACACATGACGGCTGGAATGAACGGCCTGCAGCCCTTCGAGAACGCTCTTCAGCCCATCGGAGAGCGCTTCATAGGCCCGGTTCATGCAGGCGAAAACCGTATCGCCGCCGCGGGTCGGCGTATCGCGCGCCAGCAGGATGGAGCCGAGAGCCGGAATCTGGTCATAGGAGTGATCCGTATGCCAGTCGCCGCCGATATTGGTTTTCTGGCCCGGCTCCTTGCGCACTTCGGCGATTTGCGGGTACCCCGACGTCGCCTTGAAGAAACGGTTGATGTCGATCTCACCAAACCGCTCGGCGAAAGCAATGTGCTGTTCCGGCGTCAGCTTCTGGTTGCGGAAGAAGATCACCCCATGTTCGTTCAGGGCGTTGCGCATTTCCGCCACCGCCGCGTCCGCGAGCGGCTGGGAGAGGTCAATGCCTTCGATGACCGCGCCGAGCGCGCCTGAGGTTGGGTTGATATCGATATGGTGATTACGCATTGTTCCCTCGCTCCAGGCCCTTTAAAGAACCATAGTTCACATTCTTATTTTTAAGAATGATAATTCTGATTTGAAAGCTGTCAAGAGCATGAACACGCTTCCCGTTCGCAATGTCCTGAACGCCGGCATGCTGGAAGGTTTCGCCGCAGACGGCATGCGGCCAGCCCATCAGGCGCGCAGCCGCGAGCTGGTGATCCGGCTGTTCAACGAGGCCCTCGCCCTGCTGAACGACGTTGATTTCGATGGGTTATCGATCGAAACCCTTTGCCAGCGCACGGGATCGACGGTCGGCGCCTTTTACAGCCGCTTTGAGAACAAGGAGGCGTTTGTCAACGCGCTGCAACGCATTGTCGTGGCGGGAGCCCGCCAGGGAATTCTCACAAGTTATGAGAACGCATCATGGGAGAGCCTGGACCAGCTCATCGGGTCCATCGCGAAGGGCTCCATCGTCTGGTATCGGCGCCATGAGGGGCTGGTGCGGGCCTCGCTGCGCCGGTCGAGCGGCGAGCGCGACATGTGGACGCCGCTGCGGGAGATGGGCGAGCTGAACATTTCCTGCGCCCTGCCGCGCATACTCGCGTTCCTCCCGGCGGAAGCGCATGACAGCGCAAGGCTCAGGGTCAGGCTGGCGTTCCAGATGCTGTTCGGCACGCTGAACAATATCGTCCAGATCAACCCCGGTCCCTTCACCCTTGAGGATCAGCGCACCGCGCCGCTGATCGCCGAGGCCATGGCAGGCTTCATCCGGGCCGCGGCCAGCGCGGGCGGCAGGACCGGGACCTGAACCGGCCGTCCTGGCAGGCGGCCCCGGATGCGCGGCATGCCCGAGGCGCGCCAGGAGCGCGCTCCGGGCATTACAGCACCACGACCTTCGATCCGGTCGGGACACGGCTGTAGAGATCAATGACGTCCTGGTTCATCATGCGGATGCAACCGGAGGACATGGCCTGGCCTATGGTTTCCGGCTCGTTGGTGCCATGAATGCGGAACAGGGTGTCCTTGCCATTCCGGTAAAGGTAAAGCGCGCGGGCGCCCAGGGGGTTCTCCGGCCCGCCCTTCACGCCGCCAGCCACGGGTCCGTACCGTTTCGGCTGACGGGCGATCATGTTGGGGGTAGGCGCCCAGCTCGGCCACTCACGCTTGAGGCCAATGTCGGCGTTGCCCTTGAATGCGAGCCCCTCCTGACCCACGCCGACGCCATAGCGCATCGCCTTGCCGTTCTCCTGCACCAGGTAGATGAAGCGATTTTTCGTGTCGACGATGACGGTCCCGGGCGGATGTTGCGTCGGATAGTCAACCTGCCGCCGGATATTGCGCGTCTCCATTTGCGTCACGTCGACCGCCGGGATGGGGAATTTTCCATCCGTCTGTTCAGAATAGGTCGCAACCGCCATGGCGCGCTGCGGGTCCAGCGGCGGCTGGACCCGGGAGGCGGTATTGGACGTGGTCGTACAGCCGGCGAGCGCCAGGCTGATGATCGCGGCATGGAATGCGCCGCCCCTGATGGAGATGGTCATGAAATGCCTTCGCAATGGCGTTTGAAGAACAAAGGAGCGGCGCTCATCGGGGGCCAGCGATCCGGTCGATGCCCGCGCCGAGCGCTTCGCGGGAGATCTCGCCCACATGCATGGATGCGAGCGTTCCGTCTGGCCGCAGGAAAAGCGTGACCGGAAGACCAGGGACGCCGTAGTGGCGCGCTACCTGCATCGACCCATCGAGCAGGATTTTGCCGAGGGAGAGCTTGTCCCGCGCCAGATAGCGGCGGATCGTCTCCGCTTCCTCCCCCTGGTTGACGAACAGGAAAGCGACGTCCGTCCGCCGCGCCGCCGTTTCCGCCAGCAGCGGCATTTCCCTGCGGCAGGGCGGACACCAGCTGGCCCAGAGATTGACCACGACAGGCGTCCCCGAGGCATCGCTGATCGCCATCGGCGGACCGTCGATCTGTGCGATGCGCACGGTCGGCGCCGGCTGGCCAAGGGTCGCCTGCGTCAGGGCGCCGACGCCAGCCCAGACGAACAGGCCGACGCCGAGAGCGGCCGACGCCGCGAGGCCAGCGGCGGCTGAACGGATCATCAGCGCGCCGACCAGCAGCACGCCGGCGAGGCCAGCGAACGGCTCGAAACCGCCTTGCCAGATGGCGAAGACACGCCACGGTTCGTCCGCAAAATTTTGCCAGTGCAAGCCCACGTGGCCCAGCCGGGCGGCGACGAGCCCGACGACCAGCGCCCAGTTTGCGAAGGCGCTGACGCCGCGATCCATCCGCCGGGCGAGAACTGCCGCCGCGACCATGAAGGCGAATATACCAAGGATCGCCGCCAGCCGGTCGGACGCGAACACCAGCGGACCCACACTGACAGCGTTCACCGGGTCGCCTCCACCTTGCCGGCCGAGGCCAGCAGCGTCGCGCGCGTCACGTCGCCCACCAGCCGGGTCCCGGAAGCCTCCCGACCTTCAGGAGAGACGAAGATCATGGTCGGAGGCCCCGCCACCTGGAGGCTTCGCATCAGTTTTTGCTGCTCCGGCGCGTTGTCGCTGACGTCGAGCTTGATCAGGTTGAACGGGCCCAACGCGGACTGGACGGCGGCGTCCGGCAGCACGGCGCGCTCGATGACCGAGCAGGCGACGCACCAGTCGGCGGTGACGTAAAGCAGACTTGGCCGGTCCCTGGCCGCCGCCATGCGCGCCTGCAGGGCCGTTTCGCTGTCGACCGTATGGAAGGCGCGTTCCTGGACCAGGGCCGGCTCGCCGCCGCCGCGCGCGGCGAGGCGCGCGAGCGGGCGCAGCGGATCGCCGGCGCCCGTCGCCGCGCCGACGCCGAGGATGACGCCATAGAGCGCCGCGACGAGCCCGGCGGCCCTGGCGACGCGGGCCCCCGCGCCCGCCTCAGGCCGGCTCGCGTCAAACGCGCCCAGCCAGACCGCCAGGCCGATCGCCAGCGCCGACCACAGCGCCAGCCCGGCTTCCGCCGGGATAATCCGCGACAGCATCCAGATCGCGGTGGCGATGAAGATAAAACCAAAGCCCTGGCGCGCCCGCGTCATCCAGGCGCCGGGTCGCGGCAACGCCCTGGGACCGAGCGTACCGAAAATCACGAGCGGGACGCCCTTGCCGAGACCCAGGGCGAAAAGCGCCGCCGCGCCGAGGGCGACGTCGCCAGTTTGCGCGATGTAGATCAATGCGCCCGCCAGCGGCGCGGTCACGCACGGGCCAACGATCAACGCCGAGGTGAAGCCCAGCAGCCCGGCGGACGCCAGCGAACCACGCCGCCCCCGCCCCGGGCCGCCCACCGCATTGACCCAGGCAGCCGGCAATTGCATCTCAAACAGGCCGAACATCGACAGGGCCAGCGCCACAAACAGGGCCGAGACAGCAAGGATGGCCAACGGCGACTGCAACGCCATCTGCAGGTTCTGGCCAGACCACGCGGCGGCTACGCCAAGCAGGCCAAAGGCCGCCGCCATGGCGACCACATAGGCGAGCGACAGGGAAAACCCGCGCCATGCGGTGACCGCTTCGCCCTGACGCGCGATGGCGCCGGCCAGGATCGGATACATGGGGAACACGCAAGGCGTGAACGCCAGCAGCACGCCAAACAGCATGAAGCTGCCCAGCACGACCAGCGCGCCGCCCCGCTTGAGCAGCCCGCCGACCATGTCGCCGCCATTATCGTCCACGGCGATGACGCCGCCGGAAGGGGCTGGCGCCGCGGGCGCCGACCAGGCGTCCGCCATGGGCGCGGCTGGCCGGGGAGCCGCAGAGATCGCCAGCGTCGCCAGATCGACCTGCCGCACCGCCGGCGGATAGCAAATCCCGTTCTCCTGGCACCCCTGATGCCGGACCTCCATGGTCCCGGCGTCTTCATCAGGCAAGGAAACCTCGGCTTCGACACGGTTGTGAAACACCGTCGTGACGCCAAACGTCGGATCGTCCAGCGTTCTGGCCTCGCCTTGCAACCCGGGCGCCGGCAGATCGACGCCGCCGCGCCGGAAGGCGAACTTGTCCTTGTACAGGTAGTAACCAGGCGCGATCGTCCATATGAAGCGGACGCCGCCGTCCGGGCGCCGCTCCGCTGACAGCTGGAATGCCTGATCGGCTGGCAGGGGCCGCGTTCCGGCAGCCATGCTCTGGGCGCCGGAAGGCGCGACGAACAGCCAGCCCAGCATGACCAGCAACGCGCTGGCGAGGCGCCGCCAGGGCAATGTTTGAGACACGGTGAACTCCCGACGCAGGTCCAACACGGGACAAGACCTCGACGCGGCGACTTAAGGCAGGCTTAAGGGCCTGCCCCGCCGCGACGCGCCGCCCTTATTTCGCTTCCGCCTGCTTGGCGCGCGCATCAGCGATGGCCTGACGAAAGCTCTGGTAGTCGAGCGTGGAGGCGCGGAACGGACCAATAAGGAAGCTTGGCGTGCCGGTCAGCCCAAGGGCGTCGCCCTGGGCCATGTTGCGTTTGATGAGCGCGTCGATATCGGCGCGGCGCCCGGCGAGATCGGCGTCCAGCTGTTTCATGTCGATCCCCGCCGCCGCGAGGGCGGCGCGCATCTGCTCCGGGGTGACGCCGCTGCCGGGGATTTTCATCAGGGCCGCGTGGGCCGTCTCATAGCGGCCCTGGTATTTGGCGGCGATGGCCAGGCGCGCCCCGTCCATGGAGGTGGGGCGGATCACCGGCCAGTCCTTGTAGACATGGCGGATCTTGCCATCCTCGCGAATGACCCGCGCCAGCACCGGCGCAACCTTCTTGCAATAGGGGCAGTTATAATCGGTAAAATTGACGATGGTGACGTCGCCCCTCGGGTTGCCGCCGACCGGCGCCGCGGGATCGTTGAGGATCATCTCCCTGGTGACTTCGATCTCGCCGGCGAACGGGCCGGCAACCGGCGCCGCGGCGAAAACGCCGCCCATCGCCAGGGATGCGCTGCCCAGGATTGCGCCGCGTCGCGTAACAGTCATTCTGATGCTCCTTCTGCCTGGCGGGATGGCGGCGCGAGGCCGCCCCCTGCCGCTTTGCGAACCTTCCAGCTTAAGGCTGGCTTAAGGTGGCTGCGGTGACTGCCTGCGAAGGCTGGAACGATGTGAGGCGCCATGCGCGTGCTGGTTGTCGAGGACGACGAGGTTTTGATGGACGGTCTGCAGGTTGGCCTCGGCTTGGCCGGCTTCACCGTGGAAACCGTCGCCACCTGCGCCGACGCCTCGGCCGCCTTGCGCGCCGCCGCCTTCGACGCCGTGGTGCTGGACCTGATGCTGCCCGACGGTTCGGGCCTCGACGTGCTCGCCGAAGCGCGGGCCCGCCAGCTGCCGGCGCCAGTGCTGCTGCTGACAGCGCGTGACAGCGTGCCGGACCGGATCGCCGGGCTCGACGCCGGCGCCGATGACTATCTGGGCAAGCCGTTCGATCTGGATGAGGTGGCCGCACGTCTGCGCGCCCTGATCCGCCGGGCCGCTGGCCGGCCGACCGCAAGCGTGCAATGGCGCGACGTCATCCTCAACCCCGCGACGATGACGGTCACCCGGGCGGGGGAAGCGGTGCGATTGTCCCGCCGGGAATTCGCCATTCTGCACGCCCTGATCGACCGGCCAGGGCAGGTTCTGTCAAAATCGCAGCTGGAGGAGCGGCTGTATGGCTGGCAGGAGGAAATCGGCAGCAACGCCATTGAAGTGCACATCCATAATCTGCGCGCCAAGCTGGGAGCCGGCGTGATCGAAACCGTGCGCGGCGTTGGCTACCGGCTGATGGACGCCGCGCCATGAGGTCGATCCGCGCGCGCCTGTTCCTGATTCTGTTGCTCACCACCGGCGTCGTCTGGCTGTCGGCGATCGCCTGGATCTACCTCGACACGCGAACCCAGGTGGAGCGGGTGCTCGACGCCCGCCTGAGCGAAGCGGCGCGCATGGTCAGCTCGCTGCTCACCCGCCAGGATATCGACGCAAGAAAAAACCTGGACGCCAGCAAGGCTGCCCGCATCGCCGAACTCGCCGCCATGCACGCGCCCTATGATCGCCAGCTCTCCTGCCAGATATGGGCCATGGACGGGGGGCTTGTCGGCCGCTCGGAGGGCGCGCCGGCGCAACCGTTGACTGATAGCGGCGCCGGCTTTTCCGTCACCCAGGTGAATGGCGAGACCTGGCGCGTCTATGCGGTGGAGAACCGGGCGCTCGGCATGCGCGTGCTGGTCGGCGACAACATGCGCGTGCGCGACCGGCTGATCGCCGATGTGATCCGGGGCCTCGCCCTGCCGGCCCTGCTCATTCTGCCGGTTCTTGCGGCGCTGATCTGGCTCAGCCTCAAACAGGGGCTGGCGCCGCTCAGCGCCATGGCGCGGTCGCTGGCGGCGCGGCCCGCCTCCGATCTCAGCCCCCTGCCCGACAAAGACAGCCCGTCCGAGATACGGCCGATGATCCGCGCCCTCAACGGGCTGTTCGCGCGCGTGGCGGCGGCCCGGGCGCACGAACGCGACTTCACCGCCTTCGCCGCCCACGAACTGCGCACGCCGATCGCCGGCCTGAAAACCCAGGCGCAGATCGCCCTGGCCCATGGCGACGCAACCGTGCGCGACAATGCCTTGCGCCAGATCGTCACCGGCGTCGACCGGACCACGCGGCTGGTGCGGCAGCTGACCGATCTGACCAATACGGAAAGCGGCGCCTTCAGCCACGACGGCGGCGATCCCGACGCCGGCAGGACATTGCAGGCGCTGGCCGATGATCTCCGCCAGCATCATCCCAAAGCCGCCGCCATCACCGTGGACCCCGGACTGTTCGGTCTGACGCTGCCAGTGAATGGGACGCTGTTCATGCTGGCGGCGCGAAACCTGCTGGAGAACGCCGTGCTGCATGCGCCGCCGGAGCGCCCCGTCGCCTGCTGGCTGCGCCGTGATCCGCATGGGCTCAGCCTGGTCATCGACGACGCCGGCCCGGGCATCGCGGAGGACGAATTGCCGAAGGCGCGCGACCGCTTCTTCCGGGGTCGCAACCGCACGATCACCGGCAGTGGCCTTGGCCTCGCCATCGCCGATCTCGCCTTGCGGCGCATGAAGGGCGCGCTGCATCTGGAAAACCGCGCCGGCGGCGGCCTGCGCGCGGAACTGCGATTTCCGGCGGAGCCGCAGCCACGCCAGCAAGACGCGCCCTGACGTTCCAGCCCTGCAACGGCAAGGTCAGTTACTGGCGGTTTTCGCCGGGAAAGCCGGGGCGCCGATCGCGGTCACCGGCGTGACGGCGGGCTGCGGGGCGGTGATCACCCTGGGCTTTGGCGTGCGCGGCCGGATGGTGGAAAGCACCACGCCCATGGGGGTGTCGAGCCCATAAATGTCGTCGCGGAACTGGGTCTGGCCATCCGCGCCCTGCCAGCCGGTCAGGTAAACCCACGCCACCGGCACGGGCTTTCGCAGCAGGATATTCTTGCGCTCCCCCCGGGCGATCCCGTCCTCGATGGCCTGCCGGCTCCATTCCGTTCCTTCCAGCAGCCAGGCGGCGAGGTCGCGCACGCCCTCAACGCGGGCGCAGCCGGAGGAATTGAAACGCACGTCGCTGCGGAACAGCGTTTTCGTCGGCGTGTCGTGCATGTAGACCGCGTCGCCGTTGGGCATGTCGATCTTGAGCTGGCCCAGGGAATTGGTGGGGCCAGGCTCCTGCCGCACGTAAAAATTGGGATTGACCAGGGTCGCCCAGTCGATGCTCGCCGGATCGATTTCCTTGTTCCCGGCGCCGATCAGCTTCATGTTCGCTTTGGCGAGGAAGCCGGGCTCCCTGCGCATGCGCGGGATGATGTCGGCCTTCACGATCGACATCGGCGCCGTCCAGTACGGGTTCAGGTTCACCGACGTGATATGGGTCTGGAGCACTGGCGAGGGCCGGTCTGGCCGCCCGACGATGGCGAGATGGCGCTGGCGCACCTGACCATCCTCCACCGCTTCAACACTGGCGCCGGGGATGTTCACCACCACATAGCGCGGGGCGAAATCGAAGCCATTGCCCTTCAGGCGCTCCAGCGTGGCGGTGAGCTGGCTGATGCGCGTCTCAACCGGCGTGTTCATGGCCTTCAACGTCAGCCGCCCAACCGCGCCAAGCGTCGACAGGCCGTGCCGGCGCTGGAAACGCTTCACCGCTTCAACCACCGCCGCGTCATAAACCTCCCCCGGCAGCGCGGCGGCGGGCAGATCGCCGCTGGCGACGAGGCGCTGCTTCAGCGCCGTCACGTCCGGCCCCTGCGCCTGCGGCTTCAGCGCCATGACGCTGGCGGGCGTCCTCGGCCAGCCGCCCTGGCTGGCGATCTTCTGATAGGCCGCCAGGGCCTGGAGGGTGCGCTCGTAGGTGTTGGGGCCATAGGCCGGCTCATCGGCCCGCGCCCGCGGCATTGCAACCGTGGCCAATGCGGCGGCGACCGTGGCGAGAATGCAAAGGCGCGCAAACATGAAGCATCCCCGGAACGGCAGAGTGCGAATGCGGCAAATATCGCCTGGCATGGTCAAGGAAGGTTTAATGCGGCATGCTGGCGATCCCCCGGGCCGCGCCGGCCTGCGCCCGACCATCCTCGCTCCCACCATCCTCGCGCCCAACCATGGCGCACGGAATATCCGCCAGCTCCATGTCCGCTCCCTATCGCATTGACCTTTCCATGGAGGCGCTGGCGCGCGCCTTCCAGGCGACGCCCGAGCATCCGGTGCTTGACCTGCATGGCGGCGTCGCGCCGGGGCGGCCGGCATGGGTCATCCGGCTGCGCGGCGGGCGCCGGGTCATTACGCCCATGGTCTGGGGCTTTCCGCCGCCGCCGGGGCGGGAGCAACTGGTCGCCAGCGCGCGAAACCTCGATTCCACATTCTGGCGGCCCTGGCTGAAACGCGCCAACCGCTGCCTGATCCCCTTCACCAGCTTCAGCGCCCCCGCCGGCGCATCCGGCGCCCTGCGGCCGGCGAACACGGGCGTGGCTGCTTTCGCCGGCCTGTGGCGGTCATTAGAGGAGGCGCCGTTTTTCGCCAGGCTGACGTCGCCGGGCGATGGGGCCGGATGGGCGGCGACCATGCCGGTCGTGCTGACGACAGAGAAGGCGTTCATTGACTGGCTGGAGGCGCCGGCTAAGGTCGCGGTCCACATGCAGCGCCCGCCAGGGCCCGGAGAGCTTGTCGCTGCTGGCGCGAATCGCCCTGACAGCCCACGCTGACGCGTCAGGCGAGCGTAGCCCGCCGGTCCCGACCGGATTTCGACGCGCCATGACGAATATTTCCCTATCTGCCTGAGGCGACAGGGCTTCCCGCAGCGGGCCAATACAGCTTCGGCCAGACCGCGCCGCCATTCCGGCGCGCGTCAGAAAAATCAGCTTGTCTTTGCGGCGATCCGGCCATATTGCCATCAACCTGATGGTTCCCCTTGGGGATGAAAAGGGAATGCAGTCGGCCTCACGGCCTCAAGCTGCAGCTGCCCCCGCAACTGTAAGCGGCGAGTTTCTCACCTGTACGCCACTGGCCTAGCGGCTCCGGGAAGGCGGTGAGAAGCAACGACCCGCGAGCCAGGAGACCTGCCGTCGCACGTGTTGTCGCACGCGAACGCATCGGGCGGGGTGCACCGGTGGTAGGCGGATTGCCCCTGCCATGACGGCTGGGCGATGAGACTGCAAGTTCGCGGTGACGCGTCAATATTGTCGCCGGAGCCGCGTCTCATGTCGTCCGCTTTCCTCCCCTGCCCGCCTTTGGCGGATTTTGGCCATTTGCGCCGGGCCGCCGCCAGCGCCGCCGCCATGGCGGCCATCCTTTCCGCCAGCGCCGCCGCCGCCCAGGACGGGCAAACAACCACCGTCGAGCTTGACCCGATCTCGGTGGTTGGCGACCAGGACCCCGGGGCCGGTCCCAATCTCAATGTGCGCAGCAACGCCGGCAGTCGCCTTGGACTGACGCCGCTGGAGACGCCGGCCAGCGTCGACGTCATTTCCGGCAAGGTGATCCGCGAGCGCGGCCAGAACACCCTTGCAGAAGCCGTCACCCAGAACGCCACCGGCTTCAGTTACACGGGCGCCCCGGGCAACGGCTTCGTGTCGTTTTCATCGCGCGGCTTCACCGGCGTCAACTCGGTGACCACGCTGTATGACGGCGTCAGGCTTTACCCAGGCCAGGGCACGGTCTCCTTCCCCTTCGACACCTGGACGGTGGCGCAGATCGACGTGCTGCGCGGGCCGGCCTCGGTGCTGTACGGCGAAGGCGCCATTGGCGGCGCCATCAACGTCATTCCCAAAAAGCCGCTGTTCGACAGACGCCGCAATGAGGCCCGGGTCTTTTTTGGTAGCAACGGGCAGGCCGGCCTTGCCGCCGGATCGGCAGGCCCCATCAACGAGAATCTTGCCTACAGCCTCGACGTCTCGGGCGTGCGCGGCGATGGCTGGATGGATCGCGGCGAATACAAAAGCCTGGCTTTCTCGGGCGCGCTCGCCTGGCGGCCCACCGACGCCCTCACCTTCACCCTGTCCCATGATGGCGGCTACAACGAACCCAGCCGCTACTTCGGAACGCCGCTGCGCACGGCGGGCGTCATGGAGAAAGCCTGGATCCGGCAGAACTACAACGTCCGCGACAGCGACATCTGGTTCAACGACAACATTACCCAGTTGCGGGCGGAGTGGGCGCCCAATGAGGCGTTCTCGCTCCGCGCCGTGGGCTATTACGTGACCAGCAACCGCTACTGGCAGAACGCCGAGAGCTATCGCTGGAACGCCACGACCGGCCTCATCGACCGGCCAACCGGCAACTGGATCGCCATCAAGCAGGAGCAGGAGCAGGTGGGCGGCCGCGTCGACGCCACGTTCCGCACGACCCCATTCGGCATGGCCAATGAAACCGTCGTCGGTTTCGACGCCAACAATTTCCGCTTCAGCCGCCTGAACAACACAGGTTACGCTGCGCCAAAACTCAACCCCTCGCTGACGCCGTTCGGTTTCGACCCGGGATTCTGGGGCACGACGGGCGTTTACAACCGCGAGTACCGCAGTACAACGCGGCAATATTCACTGTTTCTCGACAACCGCCTGAAAGTTACCGACACACTCTCGATTGTCGCCGGACTGCGCTACGACAACCCGGAAGTTGACTACCGTAACCTGCGCAATGGTTCGCAGGCCAACGCCACGCTGGACTCCATTGGCTGGCGCGTGGGGGCGATCTATGAGCCGGTCAAAAATCTGGCGTTCTACGCCCAGTACTCGGAAGCCTCAGACCCGGTGACGTCGATCCTGTCGTTGCCGCCTTCATCCGCCGGATACAAGCTTTCCTCCGGCAGGCAGGTTGAGGTGGGCGTGAAGCAGAGCCTGTGGGACGGCCGCCTGGAGTGGACCCTCGCCGGCTATTACATCGTCAAGAAAGACCTGCTGTCGCGCGACCCGAACAACCCCGCTGTCACCCAGCAGGTTGGCCAGCAATCCTCCCGCGGCGTCGAGGCGTCGGTGGGGCTTGAACTGGGTCAGGGCTGGCGGATTGACGCCAATGGAACGCTGCTCGAAGCGCGCTATGACGACTTCAATGAATCCGTTGGCGGCCTCAGCGTCAGCCGCAAGGGCAAGACGCCCGCCGGCGTGCCGGAAGCGGTGGCCAATCTCTGGGTGACATGGGCCTTCGCCGACCAGTGGAAGGCCATGGTCGGCCTGCAATATGTCGGCAAGACCTACACCTCGGCCAGCAATGACTATTCCAGGCCCGAATACGCGCTGGTCAACGCCAGCCTGCAGTGGAAACCCACGGATTACGCCACCCTCGATTTCCGCCTGAAGAACCTGTTCGACAGGACCTACGCTTACGCGGGCGGCGATCTGCAGTGGTATTACGGCGCGCCGCGCACTGCGGAGTTGTCGTTGCGCGTCAGGTTCTGACGGCGATGGCGCAGGCGTCAGATCCATCAACGGCCAGGCGGCTGTCGCGCTTCAGCTGGAGGAAGCGCCTGATCGCGCCGCCCGGGGCGGGCGCGGCGCCGCACGGCCCATGCGGCGCGCTCAGTCTGGAGGCGCATGATCTGGCGTGGGGTCCGCCGGGTCGGCCTCACCTCATTTCCGGCGTCAGCTTTTCGCTGGCGCCGGGCGAGCGGCTGGCCATTGTCGGCCCCAATGGCGCAGGCAAGTCGACGCTGCTGCGTTGCCTGTATCGCCTGCACCGGCCGGTTTCCGGCGTGGTGCGCGTTGATGGGGCTGACGTGTGGTCGCTGTCGCCGCGTCTCGCCGCGCGGAGGATCGCCGCCGTGCTGCAGCAGTCGCCGGGCGATTTTGCCTTCACGGTGCAGGAGATGGTGGACGCCGGCCGCACGCCCCATGCGGGCGGGCTTTCCGGCCGCGCCGCCAGCGCCCACGCCGTTGCTGCGGCGATGCGGCGGATGGAGGTCAGCCATCTGGCCAGGCGCGCCTTCGCCACCCTTTCGGGCGGCGAGAAACAGCGGGCGCTGATCGCCCGGGCGCTGGCGCAACAGCCTGGCGTGCTGGTGCTGGACGAGCCCACCAACCACCTGGACATCCGCCACCGGCTGGAGGCGGTGGAGCTGCTGCGGGGACTCGGGATGACCATTGTCACCACGCTGCACGACCTCGACATGGCGGCCGATGTCGCCGGCAAGGTGCTGGTGTTGCGCGCCGGCCGGCAAATGGCCTTCGGCCCGGTGTCCGAGACATTGCAGCCGGCGCTCATCCGCAGCAGCTTCGACGTGGAGGCCGAGATCGCGCCGCGCGGCCTCTCGCTGCGCTTCGATTACCGGCTGCCGGGCAGGCGCGCTGACAACGGCGCGGAAAACACGGAAAACGACGGATGAGCGCGCGAGGCTTGAGGCGCGCGGCGCGCCGTTTGACGGCGCTGGTCGCCGGTCTGGGGCTGGCGCCGTGCTGCGGCGCGCAGGCGGAGCCGGTCACCGTCCGCAGCTGCGACCGGATGGTTACCGTGGCCCGCCCCCCGCAACGGGCCGTGTCGTATGATTCCAATCTCACCGAAATGATGCTGGCGCTGGATCTGACCGATCGCATGGCCGGCTACATCGGCCACAAGGACCGCATCCGCGCCTCGGCGCAGGACCTGTTTCCGAAGGCGGCGCAATTGCGCCAGATCCAGCGCGGTTATCCGAACCGAGAAACCCTGCTGGCCGAGGGCGTCGATTTCTACTTCGCCGGCTGGAGCTATGGCATGCGCGTCGGCGGCGAGGTGACGCCGGAGAAACTCGCCCGCTTCGGCATCCCGGTCTATGAACTGACCGAGAGTTGCGTGCGCGTCGGCCGGCGCGAGAAACCGACGCTGGATTTTCTTTACCGGGATCTGCTCAACCTTGGCCGGATTTTTGGCGTCGCGGCGCGGGCGGAAGCGCTTGTCGCCGGATACCGGCGGCGCATCGACGCCGTCACCCGGAAAACCGCCGGCAAGCCCCGGCCGGTCGTGTTCCTGTTCGACAGCATCGGGCGCGCGGCCGGCACGGCGGGCGCCCATTCGATGCCAACGGCGCTCATCGAAGCGGCCGGCGGGCGCAACATGGCCGACGATACGCCCGGCAACTGGACCCGCATCAGCTGGGAACGCGTCATGGAACGCGACCCCGACGCCATCATCATGATGGATTTCGGCCAGGGCGACGCCCGGAGCAAGCTGGATTTCCTCGCGGCGCGGCCTGGTCTCCGCGATCTGCGCGCCTTTCGCCAGGGGCGCATCCTGACCCTCGGCTACAACGAGCTGACCCCTGGGCCTCGCAATGTGACAGCGGTCGAGAAAATCGCGGAGTTTCTCCATGGCGACCACTGAGCCGCCGGCGACGGCGCGCGCCCGCCGTTATCGCGCCCTGGCGCCCGGTCTTCTTGTCATGGCGCTGCTGCTTGGGGCCATGGCCGGCTCGCTGGCGGTCGGCTCCGCCCACATTCCGTTTGCCGAGGTTTGGGACATCATCCTCAGCCGCATCATGCCCACCGGCGCCGCGCCCTACTGGAAGCCGGGGCTGGAGGCCATCGTCTGGGACCTGCGCCTGCCGCGCATCCTGCTGGCGGCGCTGGTTGGGGCGGGGCTCGGCATGGTCGGCGCGGCCATGCAGTCAGCCACGCGCAATCCGCTGGCGGACCCCTATCTGCTTGGGGTGGCCGCGGGCGCGGTGTTCGGCGCGAACCTGGCGATTCTGCATGTGGGCGATGTACTGGGCCCGGCGACGACGCCCCTCTTCGCCTTCGCCGGCGCGTTCGGGGCCACGCTCATCGTCCTGTCGATCGCGCGGCTCACCGGCTCAACCACCGCCGACCGGCTGATCCTGTCCGGCGTCGCCGTGTCGTTCGTCGTCACCGCCTGCGCCAATCTGCTGATCCTGTTCGCGGACCAGCGCTCCGCCGCCAATGTGATGTTCTGGACGCTGGGCGGCTTCGGCGCGGCGGATTGGGGCGTGTTGCCGGCCCCCGCCATCGCCCTGGCGGTCGGCGGCGGCTGGTTCCTGCTGAAACGGCGCGATCTGAACGCGCTGGCCATGGGCGATGAAACCGCCACCACCCTGGGCATCGCCGTTAACCGGGCGCGCCTGCTGCATATGACGGCGGGGGCTTTCATCACCGGCGTCATGGTCTCGGTGTCGGGCATGATCGGCTTTGTCGGCCTCATGACGCCCCACCTGGTGCGGATGGCGGTGGGCGGCGACAATCGCGTGGTTTTGCCGGCGAGCGCGCTGGTCGGCGCCCTGTTCCTCGTGCTCGCCGACATTGCCTCGCGCACCATCATCGCGCCGGACGACCTGCCTGTCGGCGTCGTGACCGGCGTCATTGGCGGTCTGTTCTTCGTTCTCGTCCTGCGCAAACGAACGGGAGCCTGACGTTGGACCGCCCGCAAGGACAGCGCCAGGGCAGGCGCGCCGGCATTACGCCGCAACAATGCCGGGCCGCCCGGGAATTGCTGGGCTGGACCCCGGCGCAGCTGGCTGACGCAGTGGCGATGAGCCAGGCCACCATTTCGCTTTTCGAAAGGGGCGCGCGAAAAATGGCGGCGTCGAACCAGCATGCCATCCGTATCGCGCTGGAGCAGGCTGGCGTGGAGATCGACGCGGCGGACAGCCCACGACTTGCCTGATTGCCCCGCCGCCGGGGGGGCGCGGCCGACCAGCGGCCGGTCTGGGCCCCTGCCCGCTGCGCGGCGCGAATTGTCGTTGGCGCCAGCTTTTTCTGAGGTTTGATAGCGCACACAGGCAAAACAACCGCCGGAATACCGTTCTCCTCGACACAAGGGGAGAAAACGCCATGCAAATTGGCTATGGTTGGTCTTTCCACACCAGAGATAATAACCCGGTCTGTGACCTCGCCGCCCTGAACGCCATGGGAGCGGAGCGCTGTTTCGTTGTTTCCAGCCCTTCCGACCACTCGCGGGTCCTCGCGCAGGCCATGGGCTTCCTGCGCCCCCACGACAGCTTCCTGGTGCGGTCGGTGGCGCGGCTTGGCCCCTCCATGGGCGATGTGATGAACGCGGCGAAGGCGCTGGCCGATGCGGGAGCGCATCTCCGGATTCTGGACATGCCGCCGGCGCCAGGAAACATTTCTGGCGAGGTGCTGGTCGCGGTCGCCCGCTGCCTCGCCCGGGCGCTGGAAACGCCGACGCCGGTCACCGCCCCCGTTGCCCCCGGACCGGCGGACCCGGCCGCGCGCGCCAGCCAGCGCGGCAGGCCCATGGCCATCGCCGTGGAGCACCATGACAGCGTTCGCCGCCTTGTCCGGGAGCACGGCCTGTCCATCCGTCAGGTGGCGCGGCGCTTCGGCGTCTCGGCCGCGACCATCTACCGGGTCCTGTCGCGCCCCTGAGACAGACCTGTCAGGCCGGCGTCATTCGCCAAAGATCTCCGGCGCGCAATCGAGCGCCGGCGACTCCAGGCTTTCGCACAGGGCGAAGCGGACGACGGCGTGGGGCAGCTCGTGCAGGCAGAAATAACGGCACGCCTGGCGCTTGCCGAGATAGAACAACCTGTCTGCCTCGCTCAGGGCCGGATCAGCCAGACGGGCCTCGGCGAGGCTGGCCTGCCACAGCCAGATCCAGCCAAGCGCCACATGACCGAACGCGTCAAGGAAGATGGTGGCGTTGGCGGCGCGCCGCTCCGGCTTCCGGCAGGCGAGCAAGGCCTGGGTCGCGCTTTCAAGCGCCGCCAGGGCGCTGTCCATTCGCGCGCAATCCGGCCCGAGCTGCGCAAAGGCGCGCGCCTTGGCCAGGGTCTGGCGGATCACGCCGATCATATCGCGCAAGGTTTCGCCCCCGTCCGCGCCGATCTTGCGTCCGAGCAGGTCCATGCCCTGAATGGCGAATGTGCCTTCATGGATGTGGTTGAGCCGGTTGTCGCGGTAGAGCCGCTCCAGCGGGTAGTCGCGCGTGTAGCCGTAGCCGCCAAGAACCTGGATGGCCCATTTGTTGGCCTCGAGACAGTGCTCCGACGGCCATGACTTGACCACCGGCGTCAGCAGGCCGAGCAGCCGCCCGGCCCGCTCCCGCGCAGCCGCGTCGGTAGTGGTGGCGGCGTCATCCACCAGCTTCGAACAGAACAGGCAGAGCGCCTGGGCGCCCTCGACGGCGGCCTTCTGGGACAGGAGCATGCGGCGCACGTCCGCGTGGCGGATGATCGGGACCTGGGGGCTGGCCGGATCGCGGCTGTCGGCTGGCCGGCCCTGCAGGCGCGTGCGGGCATAGTCCGCCGAATAGAGGTAGCCGGCGAGGCCAGCCATCGTGGCGGCATGGCCAACCCCGATGCGGGCCTCGTTCATCATGTGGAACATCTGCTCGAGGCCGCGATTGGGCTCGCCGATCATCCAGCCGACGGTTTCGCCCGCCTCGCCGAAATTCAGCAGACAGTTCGTGGTGGCGCGCTGCCCCAGCTTGTGGTTGAGGCCAGCCAGCGCGATGTTGTTGGGGCCAGTGATGTTCCCGTCGCCATCGACGCGCATTTTCGGCACGAGAAACAGCGAAATGCCCTTGGAGCCGGGAGGCGCGTCCGGCAGCTTCGCCAGCACCATGTGGACGATATTGTCGGTGATCGCCTGCTCGCCGCCCGAGATCCACATCTTGGCGCCGCGCACCGCGTAGGTTCCGTCGCCGCGTGGCGTGGCCATGGTGCGAATGTCGCCAAGCGACGAGCCCGCCTGCGGCTCGGACAGGCACATGGTGCCGAACCAGCGCCCTTCGATCATCGCCGGCAGATAAAGGCGTTTCAGCGTTTCAGAACCGAAGGCGTTCAGCAGGTTCGCGGCGGCGACGGTCAGAAAAGCGTAGTTCGTCACCGGCGTGTTGGCGGCCACCGCCATGCCGGTCGCAGCCGTGTACAGCGTCCAGGGCGCCTGCAGGCCGCCTACGGCCTCGTCAAACGCCAGCCCGAAGAACCCCGCGTCCGCCCAGGCGCGCAGGGCGGCCCCTGTCGCGGCTGGCTGCTCTACCTGGCCATTGACGAAGCGCGGCTCGTTGGCGTCGACCTCTGCCGCGATGGGCAGGAAAACCTCCTCCGCCAGCGCCTGGGCCGTGTCGAGAATCTGGCCCATGGCGGCGCGGTCATACTGGGTGAATCGCTGTCGCTCGGCGAGGCGATCCGCGTCCAGCATTTCAAACAGGACGAAGTCCAGATCACGACGGTCAACGATGAGGGACATGGGGCGCTCCGGTTGAGGGGCCTGAATACGCCGCCCTGACGCGCATGTCGAACCAGGACGCTGAGCCAGATCCAGAGGCGAACGCCAGGCTGCGCATCGCCCGTGGGGCCGGCCCGCGCCGGCTGGTGGACGGACGGCGCCGGACGCGCCGGCTGATGAACGGGGCGGCGCCTCAGATCAGCGCCGCCGCTTCGGTCGCCTGCTTGATGGCGCGCTTGGCGTCGAGTTCGGCCGCCTCGAAGGCGCCGCCGACCAGTTCGGACGAAATCCCGGCCTCGCTCAAAGCGTCGTGCAACGTCCGCAGCGGGTCCTGGCCGGCGCAGACGATCACGGTATCGACATCGAACAGCTCCCGCTGGCCGCCGACCACCGCGTGCAGCCCCGCGTCGTCGATCCCCACATATTCAACGCCGCGCATCATCTTCACGCCCCGGCGCTGCAGCGTCATGCGATGGGTCCAGCCCGTCGTGCGGCCAAGCCCCTGCCCCACCGGGGTTTCCTTGCGTTGCAGCAGCGTCACCTCGCGACCGCTGGACGCCACCTCCGGCGTGACGCCGGTGACGCCGCCGCGCGGATGGTTGGTGAAATCAATGCCCCATTCCTTCGCGAAGACATTGACGTCCAGCGCGCTGCTTTTGCCGGCGTGAGTGATGAGCTCGGCGACGTCAAAACCGATGCCGCCGGCGCCGATGATCGCCACCTTCTGCCCCACGGGCGCCTTGCCGGTGATCACGTCAATGTAACCAACCACCTTGCCGTGATCGATGCCGGGAATCTGCGGCGTGCGCGGGGTGATGCCGGTGGCCACCACCACATGATCAAAACCGCCGGCGCGGACCGTATCCACGTCGACGCGCACGCCCAGCTTCAGCTCGACGCCGAGCACATCGATCATGCGGCGGTAGTAACGCAGGGTCTCGTAGAACTCTTCCTTGCCCGGAATACGCTTGGCGTAGTTGAACTGGCCGCCAATCTCGTCGCTGGCGTCGAACAGGGTGACCGCATGGCCGCGCTCGGCGGCGGTGACCGCATAGGCGAGACCGGCAGGCCCGGCCCCGACAACGGCGATTTTCCGCCGGGCGTCGGCAGGCGCGACGGTCAGCTCGGTTTCGCGGCAGGCGCGCGGATTGACGAGACAGGTGGTCAGCTGGCCAGTGAAGGTGTGGTCGAGGCAGGCCTGATTGCAGCCGATGCAGGTGTTGATCTCGTCCTCACGCCCCTGGGCGGCCTTGTTGACCAGGTCCGGGTCGGCCAGCATCGGGCGGGCCATCGAGACGATGTCGGCGTCGCCGCGCGCCAGCACCTCTTCCGCCACCGACGGCATGTTGATGCGGTTGCTGGTGATGACCGGGATTGACAGCTCCTTGCGCAACCGGCCGGTCACCTGGGTGAAGGCGGCGCGCGGCACCATGGTGGCGATGGTCGGCACGAAGCTCTCGTGCCAGCAGAAGTGCGTGGAGATTACGTCCACGCCCTCGGCCTCAAGCGCTTTGGCGAGGCTGACGACCTCCTCCCAGGAGAGGCCTTCCTGCAGCATGTCCATCGCCGAGATGCGGAACACCAGGATGAAATCCGGCCCCACCGCCGCCCGGGTGCGACGCACGATCTCCAGCGGGAAACGCATGCGGTTACGCCACTCGCCGCCCCAGCGATCAGTGCGCAGGTTGGTTTTGGAGACAAGGAAGGTGGAGATGAGATAGCCGGCGGAGCCGATGATCTCGACGCCGTCGTAACCAGCCTCCTGCGCCAGCTTCGCGCAATTGGCGAAGGCGGCGATCTGCTCCTCGATGCCGGCTTCATCAAGGCCGGCGGGCTGGTACTGGGCGATGCGCGACTTGACCGGCGAGGGCGCCACGCAGGCGGGCGTGCGGGCCAGCGGACCGCTGTGCAGGATCTGCATGACGATCTTCACATCATTGGCCGCGGCGTGCACCGCGTCCGTCACCTGCCGGTGCATCGCCACGTCTTCCGCGCCCAGCAGCTTGGCGCCGCTTCCGGCGGTGGGGTGCGGACCAATGCCGCCGGTGATGATGATGCCGACGCCGCCTTTGGCGCGCTCGACAAAATAGGCGGAGAGCCGTTCCGCCGCATTCTCCACGTCCTCAAGCCCGGTGTGCATCGACCCCATCAGGATGCGGTTCTTGATCGTCGTCGAGCCCACTTTCAGGGGCGAGAAAATGTGCGGATACCTGGCGCTCACGGCGTTTCCAATCGTTCTAAACAGCGTTTGACGTTTGCCATAACGAACACCGTTCAGTATGACAAGCGCCATGGCGGTTTTACTGACAGACGCGCAGGTCAATGATGTCCGTGAACGCATTCGTGTGGTTGCGGAGCGGCATATGGCGCGCAAGGGCCCGTCGGGCGTCTCCATGCGCGCCATCGCGGCGGATATGGGTTGGTCCGTGGCCTCCCTCTATCGCTATTACCCGGGAAAAACCGATCTGCTGGCGGCGACGCGGACGGCGGCCTACGACCGTTTCTCCGACTGCATCGAGGCGGCCGCCGCCGGCGCGGGAGATTTGTGGGAGCGCTCGCGCGCCATCGGCGAGGCTTACGCCGCGTTCGCCTTCCGGGAGCCTGCGGCCTACCAGCTGATTTTCGCTTTTGGCCAGGAGGAGGGGGAAAATACCCCGGAGTTGCGCCAGGCCATGACGCGCTCACGCAATCTGCTCACCGGGTATGTGCGTGAGATGGTCGCCGAAGGCCTGCTGGAGGGCGACGCCGATGTCATCGCCCATACCTATTGGGCGGCGCTGCACGGCCTGATCGTCCTGAGAATGGCCGGAAAGCTCGACGATGACGCAACGTTCGGGCGCCTGCGTCTGGAAGCGGCGCGCCTTGTCACCCGGGGCGCACGGCCGCGCCAGAAATGACGCCCCGCCGGCCCGCCAGCGAACCGCCTCATCGTCGCCATGCCCGCGCTGGCCGTCTCGCTATTCAGCGGGCCGGGCAGTGGCCTTCTCATGGGTGGCGGCGCCGTGCGCGGCGATGTAACGGGCCGGCGGTTTGCCCAGAACATTCCTGAACATGGTGATGAAAGCGCTGACCGAACCATAGCCAAGACTGTCCGACACATTCTGCACGCTCATGCCCGAAGACAGCTTTTGCAGCGCGATGATGATGTGAAGCTGCTGGCGCCAGCGTCCAAAACTCATCGCCGTCTTGCCATGCACCAGCCGCGTGAGGGTGCGCTCGCTCATCGCCATCCTGGCCGCCCACTGGCCGACAGTGCTCCGGTCGTCCGGCGCGCGGATCAGGGCGTTGGCGATCTTCATCAGCGTCGGATCATCCGGGATGGGCATGTGCAGGGCCGACGCCTCCATCCGCCGCAACTCCTCCAGCAGGATGAGCGCGATGCTCTCCGCGTGGGCGTCGGGCGTGATCCCCCTTGAGGTCAGCTGCGCCAGATGTTTCGCCATCTCGATGACCAGCGGCGTCAGCGTCAGCGTGCGGCAATGGTCCGGCAGGCCAGCGTGCGCGGCATCGATGAACAACAGGCAGATCCGGCCATTCACGGTGACCTGGTTGCTGTGCCTCACCCCGCCGGGAATCCAGACGCCGCCGCCAGGCGGGACCATCCACAGGCCGTCCTGGGTCCGGCACATCACGCCGCCTCGCAGGGCGATAGCCAGCTGCCCCTTCCGGTGACTGTGCATCGGCAGTTCAAATTTCTGGTCTTTCACCGGGACGTCCAGCGCCAGCACCGTCTGCGGCGCCGCGTCCGGGTCGAATGTCGCGGGGCAGAGGCGCGGCGGGATCATGCGTTTTGACCGGATTCAGCAATAAAATGGCGTAATATCCCGATCCGGCGCGCCGTGCGAGTGCTACCGTGCCAATGCCTGACGCCCCGCCCTTGTCCGGTTCCGTTTCTCCTCCAGACCACGCGCCGCCATGCCCCCCAAAAGCCGCCATCTTCACCCTGCCTGGATCATCGCCGGGATATTGCTGTTCGCCACCAACCTGCGCGCGCCGTTCACGGCCGCCAGCCCGCTGCTGGACGCCATACGCGACGTATTCGGGATGGGCGCGAGCCAGGCTGGCTTCCTGATCACCCTCCCCCTCCTGACCTTTTGCGTGGTCTCGCCGTTCGCAGCCCCGCTGGCGCGGAGGCTAGGGCTGGAGCGGGCGCTATTCCTGGCCCTGGCGGCAATGGCGGCCGGCGTCATGGTGCGTTCTGCGGGGCCTGCCTGGGCGCTGTTTCTGGGCACGGGCGTTCTCGGCGCCGGCATCGCCATCGGCAACACCCTGTTGCCAAGCCTGCTCAAGCGGGATTTTCCCGACCGGATCACCGGGCTCACGGCGATTTATTCAATCACCATGGGCGTGGCGTCGGCTGTGGGCTCGGCGGTGGTCGTGCCGCTCATGCACGCGTTCGACTGGCGCATCGCCCTCGGCGCCTTCCTGGTCCTGCCGGTTGTGAGCGCCTTGGTCTGGGCCCCGCAGCTGCGCGGGTCGTCGCCGCCGGCGGCGGGCTCCGTCGCGCCCCGACAGGGCGTAGCTGTCTGGCGCTCCGCGCTGGCATGGCAGGTCACGCTGTTCTTCGGCGTCAATTCCTTCGTCTATTACGCTATCGGCGCATGGCTTCCATCGATTCTGGCAAGCATCGGCTATTCCGAGGCCGAGGCGGGCTCGTTTCATGGCGTCATGCAACTGGCGACGGCCCTGCCGGGTTTTGTCATCGCGCCTTTGGTGCGGCGGGCGAGAGACCAGCGGGGTCTTGCGGCGGCGCTCGCCCTGACAAGTCTCGCATCCCTGGCCGGATTGCATTTTTTCCCGGCCCTGGCGCTGCTTTGGGTCGTCGCCTTCGGTTTCGGCATTGGCGGCGCCTTCATCCTCGCGCTCGCCTTCATTGGCCTGCGCACCGCATCCGCGCCGCAAACCGCCAGCCTGTCGGGCATGACCCAGTCCGTCGGCTATCTGATGTCCGCCACCGGGCCGGTTCTTGCCGGCGCCCTGCATGACTTCCTCGATAGCTGGCCCATGGTCCTGTTAACCTGCGCGGTCCTGTGCCTCATGCTGGCGCTCCTGGGCCTGGGCGCCGGCCGGGCGATCCACATTGACGCGGGCGCGCGCAGCGCCTGAGCCGTGACAGGCGGCGCCGGCCGGTAACAACGTTCCCAACAGCAAGCGCGGAAGGCGGAGCCTGCGCGCCGGCAGGACCGGCCGGCTCACCTGCCGATCATGCGCCAGACCAGGTTTTTCTGGATTTCCGTCGCGCCGCCATAGATCGTCACGGCGCGCCCGAACATGTAGCTCCCCATGGCCGGCGCGGCGAACGCCGGAACCAGCGGCATGGCCGCGCGCCAGCCGTCGCGCGCCCGGTCCGCCCACACGGCGCCGGCGCGGCCCGCCAGATCAATGGCCAGCTCGGTGATCTTCTGCTGGATTTCCGTAGCCTGGATCTTCAGCACCGACACTTGGGCTGGCGTCGTCTGGTCGGCGGCGATGAGGGCGTTCAGCACCATCTTCTCAAGCAGGCCAACGGCGATCTCGCTCTCCGCATGACGGCGGATGAAATCGGGATCATCGGCCATCACGCCTCCGAAGTCCGACGGCAGGGTGGCGGCGAGCTTCCGCAACTGATCAAGCTCGGCCTTGCGGCGGGACACATGGGCGTAGGAGAGGCGTTCGTTCTGCAGCAGGAAGGTGGCGTAGTGCCAGCCCTTGCCTTCCTCGCCGATGCGCTGGTCCACCGGCACGCGCACGTTCTCGAACTCCACCCGGTTGAGATGGTGGAAACCGTCAATGGAAACGATGGGGTGGACTGTGATGCCCGGCGACGACATTGCGGCGCAGATGAAACTGATGCCCGCCTGCTTCCGCTCCTCGCGCGAGGTCCGCGCCAGACAGAAAATCCAGTCCGCCCACTGGGCGTAGGAGGTCCAGATTTTCGTGCCGTTGAGGATGTAATGGTCGCCGTCGCGCTCGGCGCGCAACCCCAGGCTGGCGAGGTCCGAGCCGGATTCCGGTTCGGAATAACCCTGCGCCCACATGGCTTTCGAGGACAGGATGTCCGGCAGCCAGCGGCGCTTCTGTTCTTCCGTGCCGAAGGTATAGATTACCGGGCCCACGTAAATCAGCGCCATTGGTTGCAACGTGGGGACACCCGCACGGTCAAGCTCATCCTCGAACACATAGCGCTGCACCGGATCCCAGCCCGGACCGCCGTATTCGGCCGGCCACGTCACCGCCAGCCAGCCCCGCGATTGCAACGCCTGCTGCGAACGGATCTGGTCTTCCCGCGACAGCACCGCGCCGGCGCGGGCTTTCTCCAGAATGTCCTGGGGGTACTCTTCCCGCAGAAACCGGCGCACCTCCTCGCGGAACGCGCCATGCAGGGCTTCGCCCGAAAGTCCCCGCGACATTGCCTGGTGCTGCATGTGACGCCCCATTCCGCTGCGTTTCCCGCCGATGCTTTTGACAGGCGCCCTTTTGACGGGCGCTGTTGCAGTTCTCTTGCCTCATGTGCGGGGCGCCGACAAGCCGCAGCGATGGCGGCGCGCTGGCGGCCGCTTGCCCAATCGCGCAAATGCCGTCACATGTCATGACAACGAACTGAACGATGACGGGTGGGAAATGACAGTCGCGCCGGACGAGGCACAGGCCCTGTTGAGACATGCGGCATCGCAATATCTGCGCGCGAACTACGACTTCGGACGCCGGCGGGCCATCCTTGCGGAGGGCGGCTTCTCCCCATCCGTATGGTCAGGGTTCGCCTCGGACATGGCGATTCTCGGCGCGGCGGCGCCAGGGTCCGACGGCAGCGTCGCCAACGCGTTGATCGTCATGGAAGAGCTGGGCAAGGCCCTGGTTCTCGAGCCCTACCTCGAAACGGCAATCATTGGCGTCGGCCTGCTGCGCCGCCACGACGCGCCGCTGGCGCGCGATCTGCTCGCTGGCGTCCTGGCCGGCCGGGTCCGCACCGCGCTGGCGGCCTTCGACGCCTCCACCCGCTACGCCCTGGAAGACGTCGCCACGACCGCGCGCCGCACGGGCGACGGCTGGGTGATCGACGGCAGGAAGTCCGTGGTCATGGGCGCGCCTACGGCGACGCACCTGCTGGTCAGCGCCCGCACGTCGGGCGGCCAGCGCGATCGCGACGGCATATCCCTGTTCGTGATCGCTCGCGACGCCAGCGGCGTGACCTGCCACGACTACCGGCTGATCGATGGTCGCGGCGCGGCGGACATCGTGCTGGAGCAGGCCCCCGTGGCGGCGGAAGCCCTGCTGGGGGAAGCCGGCGCTGCGCTGCCGGTCCTTGAAACGGTTATGGATGAGGCCATCGCGGCGCTTTGCGCCGAAGCGGTCGGCGTCATGCGGCGCATGCTCGACGACACCATCGCCTATACCCGGCAACGGCGCCAGTTCGGCCAGGCGCTCGCCGATTTCCAGAGCCTGCAGCACCGTATGGTCGAGATGTTCATGGAGCTGGAGCAGTCCGTCGCCGCCGTGCAGATTCTGGCCGCCAGCCTCGACGCTGACGTAACGGAACGCGCCAGGGCCGCCGCCGCCGCCAAGGCGACCATCGCGAAGGCGGCGCGCTTCATCGGCCAGAACGCGGTGCAGTTGCATGGCGGCATGGGCATGACCGAGGAACTGCCGCTGGGACATTACTTCCGCCGGGCCACCGTGATCGAGAACCAGTTCGGCTCGCGCGATTATCACCTGGCCCGCTACGCCCGCCTGGGACGCAGCCCCAGCGACGCGGACGCCTGAGTCCTCGTTCAAACGTCAAAACGGCGTCAGGCCGCCGGCCGTCCGAACGCCGACGGGCTCAGGATGCCCATGAACAGCGGACGCGCGTAGAGGTCCACCACATTGGCCGGCGATGCTTCCGGGACCCACCGTCTGGCCGAAGCCGATGCGTTGATCATGCCGCTGACCATCTGGGCGGCGATGGCCGGGTCGACGGGCCGGATCGATCCGTCGATGACGCCATCGGCAATCACGCCGGCAAAGTGCTCCGAAAGCTGGTGCATGGTGCGCCAGATATGACCGGCTGCCGGCGCCGGCAGCCGGCTGCGCGCGGTCATGCGCAGCAGGGGACCATCGGCGGACAGTTGAAACTGCACCAGCGCGGCGGTGGCCGCCGCCAGTTTCTCCCATCCGGCCGGGCACACTTCTGCAAGTTGCTGCGCCCGCCGGATCACGTCGAACGAGCGTTCGAAACACGCGACAACGAGATCATCGATATTGTCGTTGTGGTGATAGAATGAGCCCCGGGTGACCTTGAGCTCCGACGAGATGCGCGCCACCGTGGCGAACCGGGCGCCCTCCTCATTGATCAGCCGCGTGGCGGCGCGCAGGAACGCATCGGGCGACACATCATCCGGGGTTGGGGCCGCCGCCAGCGTCGCAACCGGCGGCGGGGCCCAGGCGGCGCCGGCGCCGCCAAGGCCGCGCAGCAGGATATCCGCGGCGCGCCGGGCCGCGCGGGAGTAGCCCGTGACCTCATGGCGATCGATCCAGTAACGGGTCCATTGCGTCAGGGTGAACAGCAGATGCGCCCGCGCATTTCGCTCTGCATGGGTCAGCGGCGCCGGACAGGCGCCGTCGAGCAGGTCGCGGACGCGCCGGAACGCCTGGGTGTGCCTGACGCCAACGTCCGTCCGCCCGTCAACCAGGGTGCTGACATCGGAGAAGGTTACAAAATCTGGCCGCTCGCCACGCGCGATATCGGCGAGCAGCTGGAAAAAGCCGGTGATGAAGGACGTGATTTTCTGCTCTGGCCCTCCAGCCTGCTCCGCGACCGCCAGCAGCTCTTCGAACACCTCGACCGACCGGCCCATGCAGGCCAGCACGAGATCGTCTTTCCTTTTGTAATAATAGGTGACGCTGCTGGTGGACAGGCCGACGCGGCGGGCGACGTCGGCCAGGGTGACATTGCGAATGCCGCGCTGGTTGAACAGAAGCGCGGCCGCGTCGAGCACCGCTTCACGCTTGCGCATGAAACGGCGCGTCGGGCCCTCGCCGGCAACAGGGCCGCCGGTCATGCCGGCGCGCGCCCCAGCGTCAGGATCATGTCGCGGGAGAACCGGCCACAGCTTGCCCCGTCACAGATCATGAAAGCGCCGGCCCTTATCACACATCCATCCCCCTGCATTCGCCAGCCGCATTCACCAGCCCGGCGCCGGCGCCGGATCGGCCATCAGTCCAAAGCGTCCCAGGCTGGAACCGACCATACACCATTTTCGAAAACCGCCACTCATACGCGCGAATACCGGGTCACGGGCGCCGCCATACCGGTTAATTTGCCGCACACCGCAGGCGGGCGTTGTCCCGGACCTCAGCCGGCCCGGCGCGTACAGCCCATTCGATTGGCCATCGATTTGCCTTGACTGGACCGGTCTGCGGCCCGCATATGCTGATGCAGAGCCTGGCCAGGGCGCGCGGCCCGCATGCAGCCGCGCGTGCGCCGCCAGCGGCAGCAAGCCGGCGGCGGGCCTGCGCCCACGGGCGTCCATCCGCCATCGGGTCCGATCGCCCGGCCATACGAACAATAACGCCCAGGGAGACCAAAATTGACGAAAGCCGCATACACGCCTCGCCAGACGCCTTATTCGCTGTCGCCGGACAGCGAACTGAACGACCTTCGCATGTCGGAGCAGGCGCGGCCGCTGTTCGACCACGTCAAGCGCTTCATCCGCGACACCGTCGATCCGATGTCAGTTGAATATTACAGGCTGGACGCGACGAAGAAGGATCGCTGGGGTTTCGCCCCGGGCCAGCTTGAGTGCCTGCAGAAGGCCAAGGACCAGGCCAAGGCCGAGGGTCTGTGGAACTTCTTCCTGCCGGACGCGGAATCCGGCGTCGGCCTGAGCAACCTGGACTACGCCTACATCGCCGCCGAGCTTGGCAAGAGCCCGCTTGCTTCCGAGGTGATGAACTGCTCGGCGCCGGACACCGGCAACATGGAGGTGCTGGAGCGCGTCGGCACGCCCGAGCAGAAGAAGAAATGGCTTGAGCCGCTCCTCAACGGCGAGATCCGTTCAGCCTACGCCATGACGGAGCCGGGCGTCGCCTCCTCCGACGCCAAGAACGTCAGCACGACCGCCGTGCTCGACGGCGACGAGTGGGTGATCAACGGCGAGAAGTTCTACATCTCCGGCGCCGGCGACCCGCGTTGCAAGATCATGATCACCATGGTCAAGACCAGCCCGAACGCGCCGCCGTCGAAGCAGCAGTCGCAGATCCTCGTGCCGATCGACGCGAAGGGCGTCGAGATCGTCGGCCCGATGCACGTGTTCGGTCATGACCATGCGCCGCGCGGCCACATGCACATCCGCTTCAACAATGTGCGCGTGCCGAAGGAAAACATCCTGCTCGGCGAAGGTCGCGGCTTCGAGATTTCCCAGGTCCGCCTCGGCCCGGGCCGCATCCACCACTGCATGCGCACCATCGGCAAGGCCGAAAAGGCGCTGGACCTGATGGTGGAGCGCGGCAACAGCCGTGAGGCCTTCGGCCAGAAACTGGCCCTGCTCGGCGGCAACCTGGAGCACATCTCCCGCGCCCGCATCGAGATCGAGGCCATGCGCCTGATGGTGCTGAAGGCCGCCAAGGCCATGGACGTGCTTGGCAACAAGGAAGCGCGCGTCTGGGTCAGCATGGTGAAGGCCATGGTGCCGGAGAAGGCCTGCCGCATCATTGACCAGGCCATGCAGATCCACGGCGCCGCCGGCGTCTCCCAGTGGTTCCCGCTGTCCGAGCTGTACACCGACGTGCGCCACCTGCGCTTCGCTGATGGCCCGGACGAGGTGCACCACATGGTCGTCGGCCGCTACGAGATCAACATCTGATCCCCGGGGCGCCAGATCCGCGCCGGGCGGCGCCTGCGCCGCCCTTCGCCAATCAAATCAGAAACGCCCCGGGCCAGCGCCCGGGGCATTTTGATGTGCGGCCCCCGCACAGGCGCAGGCCGGCCCAGGCTTCCGCATCAAACCTGACAGCACGACAAGCCGTTCATCCGGACGGATTGCGCCCTGCCTGGTCGCCTGCTCAGAACTGCGGCGCGCGATGGAGCAGCGCCAGCGCAACCGCTGACATATCCTGGGCGCCGTTGACGACCTCGCGTTCGGTGGAAATGTTGCCGTCGAGCGCACGGCGGTAAACGCCCTGGGTGATCGACGCCAGACGGAACGCCGCGAACGCCAGATAGAAATTCCAGTCGTCGATGCCGGCGCGTCCGGTGCGGCGGCAATAGGCGGCGACGTATTCCGCCTCCGTGGGAATGCCGCTGCGGGCAAAGTCCACATGCTTCAGGCTGCCGAGTTCGACGGAATCGGTGTGCCACATGAAGCAGTTGTAGCCGAGGTCCGCCAGTGGATGACCGATCGTCGACAACTCCCAGTCGAGCACGGCGATGACGCGCGGCTCGGTGGGATGGAACATGACGTTGCCGAGGCGGTAGTCGCCATGGGCGATGGTTGAGGCGTCATCGGCCGGGATGCGGGCCGGCAGTTCTTCCAGCAGGCGCTCCATGGCCGGGATGTCCTCGGTCTGGGCGTCCCGGTACTGCTTCGTCCAGCGCTTGAGCTGACGCGCGAAAAAATCGCCGCTGCGGCCAAAATCGCCAAGACCGACCGCGTTGTAGTCGACCTTGTGCAGCCGGGCGAGCGCGTCGTTCAGGCCATCATACACCGCCGCCCGTTCCGCCGGCGAAAGCTCCGGCAGGGCCGCGTCCCGGAACACGCGGCCATCCAGAAAATCCATCACGTAGAACTCTGTGCCAATCAGTTCCGGATCATCGCAATAATGGCGCATGACCGGAACCGGCACGTCCGTCTGCGACAGGGCCTGCATGGCGCGGTGTTCGCGATCGACCTGGTGGGCGCTGGCCAGCAGCTTGCCCGGCGGCTTCTTGCGCAGGACGAAATGCCGGTCGCCATCCGCCGCCGCTGTTGACAGCAGAAATGTCGGGTTGGACGCGCCGCCGGCAAACTGGCGCACGTTCATGTGCGCGCCGAAATCCGCAATCCGCGCCGCCAGATAGCCTTCAAGTCGTCCAGCGTCAAAGCGGTGCGCCGGCGCAACCTCACGCAGCGGTAAATCGTCCAGATTCATCCGTTTCCATCCCTGCCATCAATCCCTTGTGTTGGCGCGCATGCTGCACGGGCGTTCCCTCACGTCAATCTCGTTGCGGCGCCCGTGTGGAATATCCCCTGCCGGCCCCCTTTGCCGCCGGGACCCGACGACAGCCGGTGCGGCAGCGCCGCCGGGCCTTTGGGCTGACGCTCCGGTTTTGCCCCTGCCTGCGTTGCCGGCCAGTCAACCGGGATCGACAGCCCAGGCGTTGCTGACTAGTCTCTCTGGACGCGGCAAAGACCGCGCTTGCAGGGAAGGAAACCCCATGAGGTCTTCAGGACTTCCAGCATGCCTCGCGCTGGCCGCGGGCATGTTTTTGGGAGACGTCGCAGCGTGGGCCGCGACAAAAAAATACGATACGGGCGCCAGCGACGCCGAAATCCGCATTGGCCAGACCGTGCCGATGAGCGGCCCCGCCTCCGCCTATGGACTGATTGGCCGGGCTGAAGCCGCCTATGTCCGCATGATCAACGCCCAGGGCGGGGTGAATGGACGCCAGATCAACCTGATCCAGTACGACGACGCCTATAATCCCCCCAAAACCGTTGAGCATGTGCGGCGTCTGGTGGAGCAGGACGAGGTGCTCACCACGTTCCAGATCATTGGCGCGCCGGCCAATGCGGCGGTGCAGAAATATCTGAACGCGCGAAAAGTTCCCCAGTTGCTGGTTTCAACCGGCGCCGCGCGTTTTACCGACCCCAAAAACTATCCATGGACAACGGCGTTCAACCCCGGCTTCAAATCGGAGGCGAAGATATACGCCGCTTATCTTCTGAAGGAGCATCCGGCCGCCCGGATCGGCGTGCTGTACCAGAACGACGACCAGGGACGCGACTACCTCAACGGCCTGAAGGAGGGGCTTGGCGACCAGGCGCGGACGATGATTGTCGCCGAGGAGCCCTACGAGCTGGCCGACCCGACCATCGACTCACAGATTGTCAAACTCCGCAATTCGGGCGCGGACGTGCTGTTCGCCGTCACCTCGCCGAAGTTCGGCGCCCAGGCCATCCGCAAGGTGGCGCAGATCGGCTGGAAACCGGTCTACATCATCGACAGCAACAGCGCGCCCAGCGAAACCCTGCGTCCGGCGGGCTTCGACAACGCCCGGGGCATTATCTCGGCGACCTACGTCAAGGACCCGACTGACGCCCAGTGGGCGGACGATCCCGGCATGAAGCGGTTCAAGGCGTTCATGGCGCAATGGATGCCCGGCGAGGACCCCAACAGCGGCATCGCCATGTACGGATACATGGCGGCGAAACTGCTGGTGCATATTCTTGGCCAGGCTGGCGACGAGCTGACCCGCGACAACATCATGAAACAGGTCACCAACATCCAGGGCTTTGACCCGGACCTGATGTTGCCCGGCATCACCACGGCCACGGCCAACAGCTACAAGGTCAACAGGCAGATGCAGATGATGCGCTTCGACGGCGCGCGCTGGGTCCGCTTCGGCGCGATCATCACTGATAACTCCGAAACCAACTGAACCGCCCCCGCGCGCCGCGGCTGGCCGCCGGCCGACCAGGCGACCTCTGGCGCCGCCGGAACTCAGGCGGCGTTTTCCAGCGTGCGCGACAGGAAGTCGTCGTAATCGGCCCGCGTCATGCGGATGGCCTGGTGGATCGCCGCCCGGTCGGCGTTGAACATCAGCTCCATCGAAAAACCGCGCATGGCGGCGATCAGCGCGCGCGAGCGGACCCGCAGCGGCTCCGGGTCGGCGACGCCAGCTTCCGCCGCCATGCGCACGATGTCGGCGTCCATCACGCGTTCGATGTTTTCGGCCAGCGGCCGCAGGCAGGCCGCCAGTTCCGGCTCCCAGCGGGCGGCAAGAAGAATCTCGTTCAACGCGAACGCCGCCGGCTCACGCTGAACCTCTTCAATAATCTGGCAGAGGGCGCGGAGACGGGCGACGGGGCCCTCCAGCATGGCAAACCGTCGGCGGCCAAACCCGATCATCCCGGTCATCGCGAATCCGGCCGCCGCCGCCATCATGTGCGTGCGGGTCTGGAACTGGTGCAGCAGGGAGCCCCGGCTGACCCCGGCCGCCTCCGTAACCGCCTGGGTCGTGGTCGCCGAGTAGCCAACGGCGTTGAGGCAGGAAACCGTCGCCTCCAGCAGCCGCCGTCGCGTATCCCGGCCCCGGGGCGTCAGCGCGCGACGCCTGGCGTCGACCAGAACATCCCCATCGCCCGCCATTCCGTCCTGCCTGTCCCTGTGCTGCGCAGTCATCAGCCCGTTCACGGTTTGCGTCTTCAACCGCCCGGTCATAGCAGATTGCCCGCTGCTGCGCCGCATCGCCAGCATCATGCCGCGCGAACGATCAAACTCCGGCAGATCGCGCCTGTCTGCAAGGTCGTTATCCCCGCAGCAAATTTTCTAGTCACGATTGACTACTTGATGCGTCCGCCATAGCGTTCGGTCATCGGGGAGCGTCCGCAGATGACGCCCGCGTGGAGGATCCGCCTTGAGGATGGTGTTGCTGGCCTGGGCGCGCCGCAGGCGCGTCTGGATAACCCTGCGACAGCATTCCTCCTGTGCTTTTGACCGCATGGCCGAGGTCCCGCGGCGAGCGCGTTGTTCCGGCTTCCGGTGACAGGGAGCGGGACGCGGACCCTGCTGGCGGGCGCCGGCGCGGGCGGCCCTCCCACACGGATCAACAGGCGGCGACCTGCCGGCAAGGCGCAGGCGCCAGGGGGAGGTTGCTCATGTCCACGTCGTTGCCAGCCAGATTGCGTTTTGGCGCCTTCATCGCCCCATTCCATCCGCCGGACGAAAATCCGACGCTCGCGCTTGAGCGGGATATCGAGCTGGTGCAGTGGCTGGACCGGCTCGGCTATGAAGAGGCGTGGATCGGCGAGCACCATTCCGCCGGCTATGAACTGATCGCCAGCCCGGAGCTGTTCATCGCCACCGTGGCGGAGCGCACCCGGCATATCCGCCTCGGCACCGGCGTCTCATCGCTCAGCTATCACCATCCGCTGATGCTGGCTGACCGCATCAACCAGCTCGACCACATCACCCGCGGCCGGGTGATGTTCGGCGTTGGCCCGGGCGCCCTGCCCTCCGACGCCTACATGATGGGCATCGAGGTGGCGAAGCAGCGCGACATGATGGACGAGGCGCTGGACGCGCTGGTTCCGCTGCTGCGCGGCGAAACCGTAACCCGCAAGACCGACTGGTTCACCCTGCAGGACGCCCGCCTGCAGCTGACGCCGTATTCCCGCCCGTCGGTGGAGATCGCCGTCGCCAGTCAGGTGTCGCCCACCGGCGCGCGGGCGGCCGGACGCCACGGCGCCGCCATCCTGTCGCTGGGCGCGACCAGCGCCGGCGGCTTCAACGCCCTGTCGTCAAACTGGGCGATCGGGGAGCAGACCGCCGCCGATCATGGCAAGGTCATGAACCGCGACGCCTGGCGGCTGGTTGGCCCCATGCACATCGCGGAAACCCGCGAGCAGGCCCGGGCCAACGTGCAGTTCGGCCTGGAGAAATGGCTGTTCTACTTCCGCGAGGTGGCGGCGCTGCCGATTTCGGTTGAGGCGGGAGTGGATCCGGTCGACGCCATGAACGCCACGGGCCTGGCGGTCATTGGCACGCCGGACGACGCCATCGCCCAGATCGAGCGCCTCGTGGCCCAGTCCGGCGGTTTCGGCGCCTATCTGCACCTCGCCCACAACTGGGCCAACTGGGACAACACCAAAAAGTCCTATGAGCTGTTCGCCCGTTACGTCGCACCGAAATTCCAGCAGCTCAACGTCAATCGCGAAGCTTCCATGAACTGGGCGCGTGACAATCACGCCGCGTTCCTGGGCCAGCAGGTGCAGGCGGTGGGCGCGCGCGTCGCCCGGCACATCGCCGAGAAGGGCGCGGACCATATCAGCCCGGAAATCCTCCAGGCCATGGGCATGGGCGACAAGCCCGAAGCCGCCCAGTAACGCCCCCGCCGCCGGCAGCGCCGGGCCGGAGGCCCGCGGCCGCTGCGGCGCGCAATCCATCTTCATATCCGCCCCCGGGGAGCCTGCTGGCCAGCCTGCCCGGCCGCGGCTGCACGCCGGAGACGGTGCATGAACATGACGCATCCGCCAGGCTGGAAGCGGCCCCTGATCCTTGGCGTCGGCGGCGCGACCCGCCCGGGCTCCTCCACCGAGAGGGCGCTGCGCATCGCCCTCGACGGCGCCGCGGAGGCTGGCGCCGAAACCATCGCGTTGGTGGGCGAGGACCTCGATTTCCCCATGTATGCGCCGCATGATCCTGGACGCACGCCCAGGGCCGCGCGCTTCGTGAGCCTGGTGGCGCGTTGCCAGGGGCTCGTGATCGCCTCACCCGGCTACCACGGCATCGTTTCCGGGCTCGTGAAGAACGCGCTCGATTATGTCGAGGACCTGCGCGACAACCCGCAGCCCTACCTTGAAGATCGCGCGGTTGGCTGCATCGCCTGCGCCGCCGGCTGGCAGGCCACGGGCTCCACGTTGGTCAGCCTGCGCTCCGTCGTGCATGCGCTGCGCGGCTGGCCCACCCCTCTGGGAGGCGCCGTCAATACCGCCCAGCCGGATTCCGGCCTCGACGCCAGCGCCCGCTCCCAGTTGCGGATGATTGGCGGTCAGGTGGCGCGCTTCGCCCGGGCGATCGCCGCCCTCGCCGCCGAACCCGCAAGGACGCATGAAGCCAAGGTTGGCTGAGGGCCTGCTCCCCCCCCGGCGGCACGGGGTTCGCGCGCGGGAAAGTTGCGCCGGACACGGCCAGCGTCAGGAGCATGGAACCCGCCGCACAGAAAATAAAAATACGCATTCTCCCGCCAACGGGGAAGCGCCAGAATATCTGACCGGGACTGTTATCTGCGCCGGATAATAAAAACAGGTTACATCAAAAAAGGGATGAGGAAATGCTGACAAGAGGCGATGATTTTCCGTTGCATCAAACCAGTGAGCCTGTCGCGTTCGCCGGAACAGATCGCAATTTCTACGATCGCTATTTCTTCAACGGTTACAGCCCGGACGGGTCGGTGTTCTTCGCCGCCGCCATGGGCTTTTACCCGCAACTCGGCATTGTCGACGCCGCCTTCTGCGTGCTGACCGGCGGCGTCCAGTACAATCTGCGCGCCAGCCGCCGTTCCGCCGGGGAGCGGCTCGATCTGACGGTCGGTCCCATCGCCATTTCCATCGACGCGCCGCTGCAGGTCATCACCCTGCGCATCGCCGCCAATGATGGTCCGCTTGCGGCGGAACTGACGTTCACCGGCCGGCATTTCCCGATTGAGGAGCCCCGATTTATCCGCCGCAACGGCACGCGCCTGTTCATGGACTACACGCGCATGACCCAGAACGGCCACTGGCAGGGCTGGCTGTCGGTGAATGGCGCGCGCGTGACGGCGCGCCCTGGCTGGAGCGGCACGCGCGATCGCAGCTGGGGCATCCGCCCGGTTGGCGCGCGCGAGCCACAGCCGCCGCCAGAGGGCAATTTTTCGCAGTTCTTCTGGCTATGGACGCCGTGCAATTTCGACGACCGTTCACTGTTCTTCCACACCAATGACGACGCCGCGGGCCAGGCGTGGAACCGGCGGGCGGTCGTCGCCATCGACGGCGGCGCTGAACGGCATTACGACGCGACCGCATTCTCCGTCGACTGGCAGGCCGGAACGCGCCGCATCGCCCGGCTCCGCGCGGAGCTTGAGCCTGGGCGCGTCCTGACGCTGACCCCCACGGGACCGGTGTTCGCCATGAGCGGACTTGGCTACGCCCACCCGGAATGGGGCCATGGCCTTGACCACGGCCCTGACCTCGCCACTGCGCACGACGCGCTGGATGAAGCTGGCCGGAGTTGGACCAATCCGCTGGCCATGCACATCCAGGCGCCCGTCATCGCCCAGCTGGGCGGCGACGGCGCTGAACGCCTGGGCGTCGGCGTGCTGGAACAGCTGTTCGTTGGCCCGCACGCGCCCACGGGACTGTCCGGCCTGATGGAGCCAGCGCCATGAACTTCCCGACCACTCCCGAAACCATGAGCCCGGAATGGCTGGCGACGGCGTTGGAGCGGAACCCCGACGCCCTGCGCGGTTTTTCCGCGGAAAAAGTCGGCACCGGGCAGATGTGCGACAGCTTTCGCCTGACGCTCGACTGGCGCGACGCCGCTGCAGGCCCCGCCAGCGTCATCGCCAAATGTCCCAGCCATGATGAGGCCAGCCGAAATATCGCGGCGTTGACCGGAACCTACGTGAAGGAAGTGAGCTGGTACCAGGAGCTTGCGGCCGGAAGCGGCGTGCCGGCGCCGGTTTGCTTTCACGCCGACATCGCGCCCAATCAGGTTGATTTCATCCTGATCCTGTCGGACCTGGCGCCCGCCCGGCAGGGCGACCAGCTGGCCGGCCAGGGGCTGGCGGGCCTGAAGCCCTGCATCGCCGCCGCGGCGCGACTGCACGCGCTGCTCTGGAATGACCCGCGTCTCGACCAGCTGCCCTGGCTGGCGCGGGACAGCAGCGATACCGTCCGGGCCCTGTTTCCGGGATTTTATGAGGGTTTCCGGCAACGTTACGCCGGCCGTCTGGCGCCCGAGGTCCTGGACCTCGGCGCCGGCCTCGTCCAGCGCCTTGACGCTTATCTGACCCGCGCCCACGCGGCGCGCGCGCTGGTCCACGGCGATCTGCGGATCGACAATGTGCTGTTTGCGCCGGATGACCAGCAATGCTGGCTGGTTGACTGGCAGACCCTGGGACGCGGCAGCGGCGCCACCGATATCGCTTACCTGGTCGGCACCAGCATCGCGGACCCGGCGGAGCGCGCCGCGGCGGACCGGCCGGCCTTCGAACACTGGATCACCGCCCTGATGGCCACGGGCGTTGCGCCGGACATTGACGGCTTGTGGACCGACTACCGCGTCGGCGCCCTCAGCGGCTACTTCATGGCGGTGTTCGCGTCCATGAGCGTGGCGCGCACCGAACGCGGCGACGAGATGTTCGCCGTGATGGCCGAACGCCCCGCCCGCCAGGCCCTGGCGCTGGGAAGTCTCGACCTGCTGTGAAAACCACCGGCTGGCGCCTGTCCGCGATGTCCCTGCACGACGCAAGGAAACGCGCCAGCCCCCAGAAGCCGCCAGATCCAGTGCTTTCATGACAGGGAATGTCACCTTGGGCGACGGCGCAATCACGTTTCAGAAAGACTGCCCAAGGCGCCCAAAAGGCCGTATTCCGGGAAAACTAGGCTTTATCCTGATGCGTTCCAACTTACCTGCAAATCAGGCGCAATTCATTTGCATGAATAGCAATAATTAATGTCACAATTCGCACGCCTAATTCTGATAAACAATTTATAAGTTATGCACAATCAATATATGAAATATTCATAAATAACTCATGATATCCTGGATTTATCAGAGAATTAACCCTTGTTGGCGCTAGGGTTAAATTTTGTCAAAATTCACACATACGCGCAAATACCATCCGTCACACCTGCAACCACCGTTGACACCGCTGGGTCAAATGGTCATGAGTCAAGCTCTATCGGGGTATGGGGTATTATTCTTATGACTGACAGCGGTACGATGGCGCGCAGGAAACTTGCGGCAACCGCGGCTCGTCGGCGCAGGGCGCTCCTGTTGGCGTCGTCGGCCGTCATGTCCATTTTTGCGACGGCCGCCCTGGCTGATCCCATCATTGCGAGCGGCGGGCAAACCGTAACCGTTGACGATCCGTCGGTTACCACGACCGGCGCGTGGATTTATGGCGCGCACGCCACTGGAGCTGGGTCCACCATTCAGTTGAACGGCGGACAGATCACCACCAGCGGCGAACGCGCCTATGGCCTGCTCGCTGACACCGGCGGCCTCATCAACAGCAGCGCCAATATCACGACCACAGGCAAAAATGCCCACGCGGTCAAGGCCGGCGCCAACGGCACCGGCGGCGCCACCTACCCCACTGGCAGCGCCGGAACCATCAACCTCACCGGCGGCCATATCGCCACCGGCGGCGTCTACGCGCTCGGCCTGCATGCCGTCGACGCCGGCGTCATCAATGCCAGCGGCGTCGCCATCACCACCACTGGCGCAACGAGCTTCGGCGCTCAGGTCGAAAGCGAAAGCCGCATCGACCTCGCCAATTCCAGCATCGCCACCTCCGGCGTAGGCGCTCACGGCGTCGTCGCCAATAACGATCGCGCCGGCGCGACCGGCGGCGTCATCAACCTCACCAACACCGCCATCACCGTCACGGGGGCCAACGCCATGGGCCTGGTCGTCGCGGCGGGCGGTTCTGCGAATGTGACCGGCGGCTCCATCAGCACGGCCCAGGATTGGGCTTACGGCGTGTACGCCACCGGCGCCGGTTCCGAAGCCACGCTTAACGGCGGCTCCATCAATACCCAGGGCCAGCGCGCCTATGGCCTGCTCGCTGACAAGGGCGCCGTCATCAACAGCAGCGCCGACATCACCACGGCGGGTGATCGCGCCCACGCGGTGCAGACCGGCGCCAATGGCACCACCAGCCCGACCTACCCCACCGGCAGCGCTGGAACCATCAACCTCACCGGCGGCCATATCGCCACCGGCGGCGTCTACGCGCTTGGCCTGCACGCCGTCGACGCCGGCGTCATCAATGCCAGCGGCGTCGCCATCACCACATCCGGCGCAACGAGCTTCGGCGCGCAGGTCGAAAGCGAAAGCCGCATCGACCTCGCCAATTCCAGCATCGCCACCACGGGCGCGGGCGCCCATGGCGTCGTCGCCAATAACGATCGCGCCGGCGCGACCGGCGGCGTCATCAACCTCACCAACACGGCGGTCACCGCATCGGGCGAAAACGCCCATGGCGCCGTTGCGGAAAAGGGCGGCCAGATCAACATGGCCGGCGGCTCGCTGATGGCGCGCGGCGTGGGCGGCGCGGGCCTGGCGCTCGCCGATGACGCGACGGCAACTGTCAATGGCGGCGCCATTGCGTCGGCCCAGGACGCAGCCATCCGCATCCACAACAACGCCTCGCTGGCGCTGAACAATGTTGCGGTCCAGGGCGCGACCGCGACGATTGCGACCTCGTTCAGCAAGGCCGACCAAAGCGTGGGCATTCTGGTGGGCGCCGGCGCGCAACTCGGCAGCGCTTCCGGCGTGCTGCTCGCGGTGGACCGCAGCGGCGCCGGCGGCGACAGCGGCAAGGTTTCGCTGACCCTGGCCGACGGCTCGACCTCGCGCGGCGACATCATTGACCAGGGCGCGAAAACCACCGGCTATACCGACGTGGAGCTTGGCGCAGAGGCGAGCTGGAGCGGCGTGGCCTACGGCGTCCGCAACTTCACCTCGCACCAGACCGGCGGCGCGATGAACTTCGCCGACGGCACCGTCATCGAAGGCGATCTGTCCGTCAACCAGACCCAGGTGACCTTCGGTCCAGGCGGCGCGGTCATTGGCGGCGACGTCGCCCTGACCGGCCAGTCGTCCTCAACCGGCGGATCTGTTGGCGCGCCGATCATCGTTGGCGGAAACGTCGATGTGGACGCATCCTCCGTCCAGGGCGGCAACTGGCGCATTGCCGGCAATCTCACCAACCAGGGCGTGGTGACGCCTGGCAACTCGATCGGCCTCGTTCAGGTCGGCGGCAACCTGAACCTGGCCGGCACGTCGGTGTACCGGGCGGAGATCAACGCCGCCGGCCAGTCCGACCTGATCGCCGTGGCTGGCGTCGCCAACCTCGCGGGCCGGGTCGAGGTTTCCTCCTGGCCGGCCAATGGCGGCTTCCTTATCGGAACCCCCTACACCATTGTGACCGCTGGCGGCGGCTTCGGCGGCACGTCCTTCGACGGGGCCGCCTGGGCGAACGGCGCGGGCTACATCTTCCTCGCGCCGTCGCTGAGCTATGACGCGCACAACGCCTATGTCACGGTCGGCCGCAGCAACATCACGATGGCCTCCGTGGCGCTGACCCCTAACCAGGCCGCCGCCGCGATCGCCATCGACCGCCTGCCGGTGACCAATGCGCTGTTCGGGCAGGTTGCGCTGCAAACATCCGCAGCGGGCGCCCGCCAGGCGTTTGACGCGATCTCCGGCGAGGCCCACGCCTCGCTCGCCGGCGCCCTGGTCGAGGACAGCCACCAGGTGCGCGACGCCGTGAACAATCGCCTGTTACAGGCTTCCGGCGGCTCCGTCGCGACGGCGAACAGCGCCCGCACCCAGGCGATCACCGGCCTCAACGCCACGGTCTGGGGCCAGGGCTTCGGCTCCTGGGGTCACGCCAGCGCCGCCCATGGCGCCAGCGCGAAGGCCGAGCGTTCCTCGGCCGGCTTCCTCGCTGGCGTTGACGCGCCGGTGTTCGACACCTGGCGCTTCGGTCTCGCCGCCGGTTACGCCCGCACCTCGGTGGACGTGGACCAGCGGCTTTCCTCCGCCTCGGTGGACAGCTACCACCTGGCCCTGTACGGCGGCAGCACGTTCGGCGCCATCGGCGTGCGCTTCGGCGCGGCCTACACCTGGAACGACGCCGATGCCCGTCGCGGCGTCGCCTTCCCCGGTTTTGCCGACAGCACGCGCAGCTCCTACCGCTCCGGCGTCGCCCAGGTGTTCGGCGAAACCAGCTATGCGGCCCGCTTTGGCGCCACGGCTGTCGAGCCCTTCCTGAACGTCGCATGGGTTAACCTGGACAGCGACCGCTTCCACGAGTATGGCGGCGCCGCCGCTCTCATGGGCAAGACCGCCGACATGAACACGGCGTTCACCACCCTCGGCGCGCGGGTCGCGCACACCTTCGCCATGGCCAACGGCTACGCCGTCACGGCGCGGGGCACGATCGGCTGGCGCCACGCCTTCGGCGATGTTGATCCACGCAGCTGGATGTCGCTGGCCGGCGGCGCATCCTCCTTCAATGTCACGGGCGCGCCCATCGCCCGCAACAGCCTGCTGCTGGAAGCGGGGCTGGACATGAACATCGCCGCCAACGTCACCCTCGGCGTGGCGTGGACCGGCCAACTGGCCGAACGCGCCCAGGACAATTCGGTGAAAGGCAATTTCGCCGTCCGCTTCTGAACGCAACCGCCGGATATCGACAGGGGAAGGGCTGGCCTGCGCCAGCCCTTCTGCTTTAAGGGAGGGGTAACGGCCCTGGGCGGGCTGGCGCTGCCCGTCTCAACAACCGGCGTCGCGCGCGCCCTGCCGGCGCAGCCCCATCGGCCCGGTTTCCCGGACAACGTAGCCCGCACCCCCGCCCCGCCGCACGGATAGTCGTGGAACGTCCGACCGGCTGGCTTGCCCCGGTTCGATGTCATACGCTTGTTACAAAGCCGCGCTTCAAGGCGGCGGCGCAGCCGGGAGCGGCAGTCCGAAGATGTCTTGCCAAGGGATTCCGCCAAGGGATTTTGCCGGGGAATTTTGCCGGAGGATATTGCGTGACCTGGATCCGACGCCTGGCGCCCTTGTGCAGCGTTTTTTTCGTCGCCAGCCAGCCAGCTGACGCCCAGTCAGTTGCTCCCAGAACGGCGGAAGAACGGCGCATCGCTGCGGAAACGCCCTTCGTTAAAAACACCGACGGCGCCGGCGGCGACATCCAGACCTCCGTCGCCCAGCCGGAAACCTCCGCCGGGCCTTCCGCCAATCTCACCACCTCCATCCAGAAAATTCTGGGTCCCCGGGGCGATCCGGGCGGCATGCGCGCCTGGCTCCTGAAGCGGGGCTTCAGCTACAGCCTCACCTATATCGGCGAGGTTCTGGGCGACGCCTCGGGCGGCATGCGGCGCGGCGGCGTGTACGGCGGCCGTCTCGAGCTTCAGGCTGACGCAGATCTCGACAGGCTGCTGGGCTGGGGCGGCGCGAGCATTCACGCCAACCTGTACCAGATTCACGGCGCGGGGCTGTCGCGCTCCCATGTCGGCGGCATACTCACGGTCAGTGGCCTTGAGGCCCTGCCCTCAACCCGTCTTTATGAACTCTGGTTCGAGCAGAAGCTGTTCAATGACGTGTTGAGCATTCGCGCCGGGCAACTCGCCGCCGACACGGAGTTCGCCGTCAGCCAGACCGGCACGCTGTTCATCAATGGAACCTTCGGCTGGCCGGCGGGCCTCGCCGCCAACCTGCCCGCGGGCGGCCCGGCCTATCCGCTCGCGACGCCGGGCATCCGGGCCAAGTACACGCCAGACAAACATTTCTCGTTCCAGATCGGCCTGTTCAATGGCGACCCTGCCGGCGTCGGACGGCGGGGCGTCGACCCGCAGCGGCTCGATCGCACGGGAACGAACTTCCGCATCGGCGATCCGCCGTTCATCATCGCGGAAGCGGCGTACGCCTATGGCCTCGGGGCGCATGGCAAGACCATGCCTGGAACCGTGACGGTCGGCGGCTGGACGCATTTTGGCCGGTTCAACGACCTGCGCCCGGGCGCAGCGGAGCCGTCGGTGACCGCCCCCGCCGGCGTCGGGCCCGCGCGCAGCCGGCGCGGCGACAGCGGCGTCTACGCCATGATCGACCAGACGATCTATCGTGAAGCGCGCGATCCGAACGACGGCGCTTCCGCCTTCATCCGCGTCGCGGCTTCACCATCAGATCGCAACCTGGTCGATTTCTATGTCGACGCAGGGCTGAGTTACCGGGGCCTGTTCCGCGGCCGCTCCGATGACACCATGGGCGTGGGGTTTGCATTCGCGCGGATTTCCCGCGACGCGCGCGGGCTGGACACGGATGCGATCCTGCGCTCCCGGCAGCCTGGGCCCAGACGCAGCAGCGAGGCCGTGCTCGAGCTGACCTATCAGGCCGTGGTGGCGCCCGGCGTCACCGTGCAGCCGGACTTCCAGTATGTGTTCCGGCCAGGCGGCGGCGTCGCCAACCCACGTAATCCGGCTGGCGCGCGGATCAGAAACGCGGCGATCTTCGGCCTGCGCGCCGCGATCCATTACTGATCCCGCGCCGCCAGACGGCCGCTGTCACCCGTGCGCCGGAGCGACGGGAGCCGCCGCCGGGACCGGGAAAATCCGGTCATAGGCCAGGTTGAAGACAAACGCGTGCACCAGGTAAAACGTGACGATGGCCACGTCCATGACCAGGGCCGCCCACACGGAGATCCCCAGATACCAGGCGATGGCCGGGACAAGCAGCAGGACAAGGCCGCCTTCGAACAGGATCGCGTGAATGACGCGGATCCACAATGTCTTGCCGACGCTCCCCGTGAGACGGATCATCGCCCGGTCGAAGCCCACGTTGTAAACAAAGTTCCACACGGTCGCGACCGTCGCAGAAACGACGCCGATCACGCCCATGTCGCCAACCGGCTTGTCGAACAGCCAGGCGGACCCAGGCATGAAAATCGCCAGGCCAATCACCTCGAACAGCAGCGCATGCCGAACCCGGTCAGAGAAAGACCGCGTCATCATCAAACCCTTTCGTATTGTGCGGGCGCCGTTCTATCTGATAATCTCGATATAAAAAGTTAGATACCATCTGGAAAAGCGATATATGTCCGTTTCCATGGATCAGCTGGAGGCCTTTGTCGCCACCGCCAGCGCCGGCTCGTTCTCGGGCGCGGCGCGATCGCTGGGGAAGGCGCAGTCCGCCGTCAGCACGCACGTCGCCAATCTGGAGGACGATCTGGGACTGCCGCTGTTTGACCGCAGCGGCCGCACGCCGGCGCTCACCGGGGCGGGCGCGCGGTTGCTGCCCGAAGCACGGATCATCCTCGACCGGCGCGCCCACTTCATCGGCATCGCCCGCAGCTTTGAGGCGCGCATCGAGAAACGCCTGGTGGTCGCCATTGACGAGCTCTACCCGGAAGCCATGGTCGGCGCCCTGTGCGCCGAATTCGCCGGGCATTTCCCCCATGTGGAGCTGGAGCTGCTGTTTCCCATGATGGAGGACGTCAGCCGCCTGGTGCTGGACGGCAAGGCCCAGATCGGGGTGATGTGGCGTCAGGAGGACCTGCCGGCGGAACTGGGTTTCAAAACCATCGGCTGGGCGCCGCTGAAGCTGGTGTGCGGCAAGAGCCACCCGCTGGCGCAGACGCGCGTTGACTGGGAAGAACTGAAGCGCCATCGCCAGCTCATGGTCACCGTGCGCAACGAAAGCGCCGAACGTCACAGGCTACGGGTCGCAGCCGAGGTGTGGTGGGTGGAAAGCCATTGGGTGATCATGCAGATCCTCAAGCATGGCGTCGGCTGGGCGTTGATCCCCGCCCACATCGTCGAAAGCTCGCCAGTCGCCAGCGACCTGGCCTTCCCCGAGCTTGAATTTGCCGGAGGAGACCACCCGGTCGCCCTGGAAGTCGTCTGGCACAAGCAGAAACCCTCCGGCCCGGCGGCGCAATGGCTGCGACAGCGGCTGGCCGCCACGCAGATTGGCGCGGCGCCCTGACGCCCGGACCGTCGACGCCGCTGGTCTGCGCCATCACCGTCTCGCACCCCATGGCGGCTGTTTGCCGGACGTCCGGCATACCGCCTTTCCATCGGAGCCCCAGGCGGCGCAATATCCGCAGGCCGTCAGGGGCGACTCACCGCCGGCCGCCTGTGCGAGAGCCCGGGCCACCTGTGGCCGCAAACCCGTGCGCTGACGCGATCGGGACATGCCGCGCCAGGCAACGGCGGGAGAGCCAGAGGGGGAACACATGACCACACAATCTCCGCAGGAATTCGCTCGGCAGGAATCCGCGCATCAGGAAATCGCGCCGCCAGGGTTTGCTGGCCAGGTCGCCGACACGCTGCTTGGCGCGGTGTCCGACGCCATTCTCGCCACCGATGCCGAGGGCGTCATCCGCTTCTGGAACCCTGGCGCGACGCGCATTTTCGGCTTTGCCGCGCATGAGGCGCTGGGGCGCTCGCTCGACATCATCATTCCCGCCAACCTGCGGGCGCGCCACTGGGAAGGCTGGCGCCACGCCCTGGCGCAGGGCCAGTCGCGCTACGGCGCGGGGGACCTGTTGTCCGTACCCGCCCTCACCGCCGACGGCAGGCGCATATCCGTCGAATTCACCATTGTGTTCATGCGCGCGCCTTCCGGCGCGATCACCGGCGTCGTCAGCGTTCTGCGCGACGTCAGCGCCCGCTTCGCAGAGTTGCGCGACCTGCGCCAGCGCCTGGCGGCGCAAACGGCGGAACCATCGCCCGCGCCATGACGGGGGCCTCGCCAGACCGGGGAGGGCCGGCAACGCCGCTTGCGTTCATCATTGCTTAAGCAATGGCGGGGAGAAGATTGGCAACCAGGCGGGCATGGCGGCGGCAGAACGCCGCAGGTCCGTTGTGAGGTGGCCTTACTCTTCGTAAGTACGGGCGGATGATCCGGACGCGCCTTTCCATTCTCAGCGTCATGCTGCTGCTCATGGTGGGAATCATATTCCCGTCAGCGCAGTATCTTGCGCCGGCCATGGCGCATGCCGGCGCGATGGAGCGCATCGCTCCGACTCCGCCGGCGCAGGATATCCGCCCCCTGATGAATGTCGGGCGGATTACGGGCGCCGCGTCCTTCTCCAGCCGGATTCAGGTTCTTGAAAAAACCCGGGGCGACATCCCGGAGCGCTATGTGGAGTCCCGGCATTACTGCCCCGATCCCGGCGGCCCGGACCTGATTTTTTACCTGCCGGCGCCGGCGATCACGCCCGTTGTTTTCCAGGCGCTGGCCCCGCAGCCACAAAGCCGTCGCCTGTCCAGCTTCCAGTACCCGCAAGAGCGTCCGCCAAGGGTTTGATCCCGCCGCGCTGGCCAGGCGCGCGCGCGAAAAACGCGTCGCGCCCCGCCGCCCGCCTGCAATCAACCCGACAAATTTCCTGTATGCGATCGCCCGCCTGGCGCGCCTGCCCCCCTTCCGGGAACCATGGCGCCGCCCTGGGCCCTGCGGCGATCCTCAAGGACCGGACGGACAGTCTCATGAAGCTCCATGCCCCACGCGCCCGGCTCGCCAGCCTTGGCGCGCCCTGCCTCGCCGTCGCCCTCGCCCTGGCCACCGCCGCCTGCGACCAGCCGCAAGCCAGCGCCGACGCCAGCGCCGCCACCGCGCCGCCGCCCGAAATTTCCTTCATCACCGTCCGGCAGGAGCCGGTTCCGCTGGTCCGCGAGTTGCCCGGCCGCGTCACGGCCCGCAGCGTCGCCGAGGTGCGCGCCCGCGTCAGCGGCCTCGTGGTCAAACGCGCCTTCGAGCAGGGCAGCAAGGTCAATGAGGGCGACCTGCTCTACAAGATCGACCCTGCTCCCTATCAGGTTGAGCTGGCCCGCAGCGAGGCGGCGCTGCAACGGGCGGAAGCCAGCCTGGTGCTGGCGAAGCAGCAGGCCGAACGCCTGGGCACGCTGCTCGCGCGCCATATCGCCAGCCAGGCCCAGTACGACGCGGCGATCGCGGCCCAGAAGCAGGCGGAAGCCGAGGTGGCCGGCGCCCGGGCCGCCCGTGACGGCGCGCGGCTCAATCTGGAATACACCAATGTCCGCGCGCCCATCTCCGGCCGCATCGGCCGGGCGCTGCTGACCGAGGGCACGCTGCTCGATTCCGCCAACAGCGGCGTGCTGGCGACCATCCAGCAGATCGATCCGATCTATGTCGACATCACCCAGTCAGTGGGCGAGCTGAACAAATTGCGCCGCGATCTCGCCAGCGGCGAACTGGCCCGGCTGGAGGACAACGGGGCCAACGTCGAACTGATCATGGATGACGGCAGCGTCTACGCCCATAACGGCCGCCTGCTGTTCTCCGACATCACCGCCGATCCCGGCACCGGCCAGGTAACCCTGCGGGTGCTCATGCCCAATCCGGACGGCGAACTGTTCCCCGGCATGTATGTGCGCGCCCGCGTCGCCCAGGGCGTCGACGCCGACGCCATCGCCGTGCCGCAGCAGGCGGTGCACCGCAGCAATGACGGCCGCGCCGAGGTGTGGGTGGTGAAGGCCGACAACAAGGTGGCGCTCCAGCCGGTCGAGGTGGGGCAGGTGGTTGGCGGCGCGTGGCTGGTGAACGCCGGCCTGCAGCCTGGCGAGCGCGTGGTGGTCGAGGGGGTGCAGAAAATTTCCGCCGGCATGGAAGTGAAGCCGGTGGCGCTGCCGCCAACGGCCAGGCAGGCCAGCCTTTCCGGCTTCCGGGCGCCCGGCGCGGCGCGGGACGCCCGCGGGCTCTGAGCGCCAGGCGGGACGTAACCCTGTGGCCGCCGCGCGCCCTTTGGGCCGGCTTTCGGAAAGCCGGTTTCCGCGTCATTCCCTTATCTCCGCGCGCCGGCATGCAACTGGCGCGCCCGCCGATTCATCGCCGTCGCCGGCGCATTCCGCCGTCCCGCCAGCAGACCTCCGTCTGACGGCGGCGGACGCGGACGCGCCGCCCCGATGTCGCCGTTGCCCCAGGTCTGTCTTGCCGGCCAGGCGACGAACCGATTTGAGAACCCGACCTCATGGCTCGCTTTTTCATTGACCGGCCGATTTTCGCCTGGGTCATCGCCTTTTTCATCTGTCTTGGCGGCGTGCTCGCCATCTTCAAGCTGCCGGTGGCGCAATATCCCATCATCGCGCCGCCTTCGATCGCCCTGTCCACCGCTTTCCCCGGCGCGCCGGTGGAGAGCCTCTACACCGGCGCGACCCGCCTCATCGAGGATGAGCTGAACGGCGCGGCCAATATCCAGAGCTTTGAATCCGCAACGGATTCCTTCGGCGTCATCGAGATCAACGCCACCTTCGCGCCGGGAACCGACCCGAACAATGCGTCAGTCGAGGTGCAGAACCGCCTGAAGCGCGTCGAAGCGCGTCTGCCGGCGGAGGTGCGCCAGCAGGGCATCCTGGTGGAGGAAGCCTCCGCCGCCACGCTGCAGATCATCACCCTGGAGTCCACCGATGGCTCCATGGACGAGATCAGCCTCGGCGACTTCCTGATCCGCAACGTCATCAACGAAATCCGCCGTATTCCAGGCGTCGGCCGCGCCACGCTCTATTCCACCGAGCGTTCGCTGCGCATCTGGATCGACCCGGACAAGCTGCGCGGCCTGTCGCTCAACGCGGCGGACGTTACCAAAGCGATCAGCAACCAGAACGTTCAGGTCGCCTCCGGCGCCGTCGGCGCCCAGCCGAGCCCGGCGACCCACAAGGTCAACTTCCCGATTATCGTCAAGGGCCAGTTGACGACGCCGGAGGCGTTCGGCGCCGTGGTGCTGCGCGCCAATCCCGATGGCTCGACCGTGCGGCTGCGCGACGTGGCCCGCATCGAGCTCGGCGGCGACGACTACAAGTTCACCACGCGCCTCAATGGCGGCGAGGCGGCTGGCATCTCGGTGACGCTGGCCCCCGACGGCAACGCGCTGCAAACCGCCAAGGCCATCCGCGCCACCATGGAGGAGCTGTCCCAGTTCTTCCCGGACAACGTGAAGTGGGACATTCCCTATGACATCACGCCGGCCGTCGAGGCGTCGCTCGAAAAGGTGCTGATGACGCTGGTCGAGGCCGTTGTCCTCGTCTTCATCGTCATGTTCCTGTTCCTGCAGAACATCCGTTACACGCTGATCCCCACCATTGTCGTGCCGATCGCCCTGCTGGGCACGACAATGGTGATGATGCTCGGCGGTTTCTCCATCAACGTGCTCACCATGTTCGGCATGGTGCTGGCCATCGGCATTCTCGTCGATGACGCCATCGTGGTGGTGGAGAACGTCGAGCGCATCATGAATGAGGAGGGCCTGTCGCCGAAGGAGGCGACGCGCAAGGCCATGGGCCAGATCACCGGCGCCATCATCGGCATCACCCTGGTGCTCACCGCCGTGTTCATTCCCATGGCGTTTTTCCCTGGCTCCGTCGGCATCATCTATCGCCAGTTCTCGGTGACCATGGTGACGTCGATCGCCTTCTCGGCGCTGCTCGCCCTGACGCTGACGCCGGCCCTGTGCGCCACCCTGCTGAAGCCGGTCCCCAAGGGCCACGGCCACGCCAGGGGCGGCTTCTTCGGCTGGTTCAACCGCTGGGTCGACCGCATCACCGCCGGCTACGGCGCCGGCGTGACGCGGCTGCTGAAACGCTCCGGCCGGGTCATGGTGGTCTACCTGATCCTGCTGGTGGGGCTCGGCTACGCCTTCGTGCGCATGCCGGAGGGCTTTTTGCCGCTGGAGGACCAGGGCTTTTTCACCGTCGATATCCAGACGCCGCCCGGCGCCTCGTTCAACCGCACCCTCGCGGCGGTGAAGAAGGTGGAGGAACATCTGCTGGCCCAGCCGGGCGTCGCCAGCGTCACCATCGTCAACGGCTTCTCCTTCTCAGGCCAGGGGCAGATGACCTCGCAGGCATTCGTGACGCTGAAGCCGTGGAAGGAGCGGGACGCGGCCAATTCGGCGAAGAACCTCGTCGATGGAACCAACCGGGCGCTCGCCTCCTACAGGGATGCGGTGATCCAGGCGCTGGAGCCGCCGCCGATCGACAATCTGGGCAACGCGTCCGGCTTCAGCCTGCGCCTCCAGGATCGCGCACAAAAAGGCTATTCCGCCTTGATGGCGGCGCAGGAGCAGTTGCTGTCGCTGGCGCGCAAAAGCCCGATCCTGCGCAACGTCTATGTGGAGGGCCTGCCGCCCGCGCCCCAGGCCGAACTGGTGATCGACCGGGAGAAAGCCGCCGCCCTGGGCGTCAATTTCGAGGACATCAACAGCACCATCCAGGTCAATCTGGGCTCGGTCTATGTCAACGACTTCCCCAACCGGGGAAAGATGCAGCGCGTCATTGTCCAGTCGGCGGACATGCAGCGTCTCAACCCGTCCGACATCCTCAATTACGGAGTGAAGAACGCCCAGGGCGCCATGACGCCCATTTCATCGTTCGCGGAACTGAAATGGAGCATGGGTCCGGCGCAGATCGTCGGCTTCAACGGCTACCAGTCGGTGCGTTTCACCGGCGAGCCGGCCCCGGGCTACACTTCTGGCCAGGCCATCGCCGAAATGGAGCGGCTGATGAAGCAGTTGCCGCGCGGCTTCGGCTACACCTGGACCGGCCAGTCGCAGCAGGAAAAGGAAGCGGGATCGCAGGCGAGCCTGCTGCTTCTGCTGTCGATCGTCATCGTCTTCATGTGCCTGGCGGCGTTGTATGAAAGCTGGTCGATCCCGTTCGCGGTGATGCTGGTCATTCCGCTCGGCGTCGTCGGCGCCGTGCTGGCGGTCAACCTGCGCGGCATGCCCAACGACGTCTATTTCAAGATCGGACTGATCACCATCATTGGCCTGTCCGCCAAGAACGCCATCCTGATCGTGGAATTCGCCAAGGAATTGTGGAAGCCTGGCGTGTCCCTGATCGACGCGACAGTCGAGGCGGCGCGGCTGCGCTTCCGCCCGATCGTCATGACCTCGCTGGCCTTCATCTGCGGCGTCGTCCCGCTGGCCATCGCCACCGGCGCCGCCTCGCAAAGCCAGCAGGCAATCGGCACAGGCGTGATGGGCGGCATGATTACCGCCACCGTGCTGGCGATCTTCTTCGTGCCGGTATTCTTCGTGGTGGTGATGCGCTTCTTCGGGCGCAAACAGCACGCCGCGGAAAACGCCGGACAGGAGACAGGCCCGAAAGAAGAACCGCAGGCGCAACATCCGCCCTCCGGCGACGCCGTCGCCAGCGCGGAGCGGTAACGACAAAGGCGCGGCCCGGTCGCCGGGCCGCGCCTGCTGTCTCAGCGGGTTTCCCGCAACATCGCGGAAGCACGCCGGAGATCAGAAGCAGGTGATGACGCTGCGGGCGATCGCGCCCTGCTTCAGCTCCTGATAGGCTTCATTGATCTGCGAAATATTGATTTCACGCGAAATCAGATCGTCCAGGTTCAGCCGCCCCTGCAAATACAGTTCGGCGTACATGGGGATGTCGTGCTTGATATTGGTGGAGCCCATGACAACGCCGCGCACGCCGCCCTGATTGGCGATGAGTTCAGCCAGCACGTCGATATTGATCTTCCCGCCAGGCTTGTGCAGGCCGATCATGTAAGCCTCCCCGCCCTTGCACAGCATCCGCACCGCCTGCTCGGAGGTCTGTTGCAGTCCGATAACCTCGAACGCATGGTCGACGCCGCCGTCGGTGAGGGCCCGCGTCGCCGCCACAGGATCGCCGGCGCCGGCGTTGACGAAGTCGGTGGCGCCGAACCGGCGGGCCAGCTCCTCCTTCGACGGTTGCAGGTCGATGGCGATAATCCGCGCCGCGCCCGCCAGCTTCGCCCCCGATATGACATTGAGGCCAACGCCGCCGACGCCAATCACGGCGACGGTGTCTCCGGGCCGCACCCTGGCCGTATTGATCGCCGCGCCGATGCCGGTGATGCAGCCGCAACCGAGGATCGACGCCTGTGGAAACGGCAGGGCCTTGGGCACTTTGGCCAGCTGGTTTTCATGGACAAGGGCGTATTCGGCGAAGGCGGCGGTGCCGAACACCGGCGTGAGCGGCTGGCCGTCGCGCGTGAGCCGCTGCGGCTCTTCCGGCGTCCGCAGGGTCGCCTCGGGATGGGCGCACTGGTAGGTCTTGCCGGCAAGACAGGCCTTGCACTGCCCGCAATACTGGATCAGCGAGCCGACCACGTGATCGCCGACAGCGAACTCGCGCACATCGGGACCCACCTGCCTGACCACGCCGGCCAGTTCATGGCCCAGCACCGCCGGGAGGACGACGCCAAAATTGTTTTCCGCGAAATGAAGATCGGAATGGCAAAGACCAGAGGCCTTTACTTCAACCATAACCTCCCGCCCCCGCGGGGCGTCGACCTCAACTTCCTCAACGTCAAATATTCCATTGAGGGCATTGAGTACAGCCGCCTTCATTTTCATGAGCGTCCTCCATATTTATTGAGAGTCGCATGCTAGGTCGGGAATTTCCGACTGTCAGCACGGAAAACCGCGCATTGAGCCGTTTTTATCTCCATGGCGTCTGGGCCCGTTTTCTGACGCTGCTCATCCGGCGCCGGCGCGCCCCTTTACCCCTGCGCCATCAGGCGCGGATGATCCCCCCTGCCGCCGGGCGCCGCCGGTGAACCAGCTGTAGTAAGGGTTGTCGCCGTCGAGCCGCATCAACTGGACGATATCCCGCCGCCATGCCTCACGTTCGCCCGCCTGCGCGTGCAGGCCCGCCGCGTAAAACAGGCGTAGCCGCTCCGCTTCCGCCGGGATCGCGGCGGCCAGCGCATCGTCGGCGTTGACCACCGGCGGCGGCGTTCGCAGGGCCAGCAGCGACGGCAAGGTCTGCTGGAAGACGCCCGGTCGCAGCCATGTTCCATATTCGATGCGCGGGTGATCGTCGGTCACCGGCAGGGCGTCCGCGACCCACGCGACGAGCCCTTTGCGGTCGGTCACCCAGGTCGCCAGCAGGGCCGCAGGCGAACCAACGCCGACCTCCGCCAGGGTCGCCGCCACCTGCGGTTCAGCCATGCGGCTGGCGATGCGGCTGGCGTCCAGCTCCATGGGCGTCATCGCGCCGACAAGCAGCATTTCATGAAAATCCGTGGTCCACAGCGAGGCGTGCGGGAACACATCAATGAAGGCACGGACGAGGGAGCGGGTGTCCTCACCGTTTTGCGTGGCCAGCGGCAGCCATTGCGCGACCACGCCCCCGGCGTTGAGCCTGTCGCGGGCGAGGGCGTAGAAATCGCGGGAATACAGATTGACCACGCCGGCGGCGGCCGGCGGCGGCGGCTCCAGGGTGATCAGGTCATAAGCATCGTTGCTGCGCAGCAGTTCACGCCGGCCATCGCGCATGCGGATGTCGACACGGGGATCGGCGGCCACGCCATAATTGCCGGAGAACTGCGACGCCGCGCGCACCACGGCCGGCAACAGCTCGGCGACAACGCGCTTCTCCAGCCCCGGATAGCGCAGCAACGCCCCCGCCGTGATGCCGGTGCCCATGCCGATGACCAGGGCGGACCTCGGCTCCCCGGAATGGATGAGCAGCGGCAGCAGGGCCTGCAGACGCATGTAGCGCAGCGACGGCATGGCGTCGCCCGAGTTGGACACGCCCTGGATATAGAGCCGGCGAAACCGGTTGCGGCCCATGCTCTGCTCCAGCACCGCCACCGTCGCCCCACGCCCCTCCTCATAGGCGACAAGAGCGCCGCGCCGCGATTCCGCCAGCAGTTCGGCCAGGTGTCCGGCGGGCGTCGCCGCCGCCAGCAAAACGGCGACGGCCAGGACGCCCCAGCCGCCCGCCCGGGCCCAGCGGAGCGCAGGCTTCTCGCGCCAGACCGCCAGCAGCCCCAGCACGGCGGCGGCGAGCGCCAGCAAGGCCAGCGTGCGCACCAGGCCAAGCGCCGGGACCAGCACAAGGCCGGTAACCAGCGCGCCCAGGACGCCCCCCAGGGTGTTGACGCTCACGACCGCGCCCACATTGCCGCCCGTGCGCCCTGCCTGGCCGCCGGCGACCAGCCGCAATGCCAGCGGGAACGCCGCGCCAAGCAACAGGGTCGGCGCCAGCACAATGCAGCTCGCGGCGACAAGAAACCGGGCGCTGGCCCCTGCCAGGGCATTACCTGTCCAGGCCAGCATCATGGCTTCGGCGGCGGTCTGGGTTCCTGCCAGCCAACGCCCCAACAGCGCCACCTCCGCCAGCGCGACCACGCCGGCGCCGGCGAGCAACAGCCCGAAGACGGCCCATGGCCGCCGTATCCGGTCGGCGAAACGCGCCAGGATGGCGGCGCCCACGGCAAGACCGGTCAGATAGGTCGCCAGCACCACGGAAAAAGCGAAGGCGCGGGTGCTGATGAACTGGACGATCACCTGCGACCACACTACCTCATAACCAAGCGCCAGCCCACCGGCGATGGCGTACAGGCCAAGCGCCATCCGGGCGTCGGCGGACATGGCTGCGCCCTCTGGCGTCGGGACGCGCCTGGCCGCGACCTGTCCGGCGGGCGCCACCGTTGCGGATGTGGGTGAACGCGCCGGCAAAAGCAGCGCGCCAAGGCCGGCCGCCACATTGAGCCCCGCCGCCGCCAACGCCGCGCCCTGCACGCCAAGGGCAGGAATGAGAACGAACACCGGGGCCAGGGCGCCAACCACGGCGCCAGCCGTATTGGCGGCGTAGAGCGCGCCGCCAACGGAACCCGCCTGGCCCGCGGCGGGGGCGAGCGCCCGGGCCAACGCCGGCAGGGTTCCGCCCATCAGGAACGCCGGTATGCCGACGAGGCCAAACACACAGGCCCATGGCAGCGGCGCAAACCACTGCTCCATGGTGGCGAAAGCCGGAGCGAACCGGGCGAGAACGAGGGTGGTGATAACCGCGCAAAGAGCGATGGCCAGCTCAAGCGCCAGATAAAAAGCCGCCGGCCGCGTCGCGCGATCCGCCAGCCGTCCAAGCACGAAACCGCCGACGCCGAGCCCGGCGAAAAAGGCGCTGACGGCGGTGGTCACCGCATAGACATCGACGCCGACGACCAGGGAAAGCTGCTTGATCCAGATAACCTGGAACACGAGGGCGGCCACGCCGGAAAGGAACAGAAGCACGCCTGCAAGCAGGCGCCGCTGCTGGCGCTGTTCCGGCGCCGTTGTCCGCTGTGGCGCTGGCCGCCGCCCCCGTCCCATGATCGCCCTCATGCCAAAGAGAAAATAACTGGCCCCCAGAAGGGGGGCCAGCCGCGTCATTACTGCTCCAGACCGCGCTTTTTGAAGGACTCGTCGATTTTCCTGTCCACCTGCGCGCGGATGCCGTCGATGCTGAAGCTGGCGGGCCGCTGGCTTGGGGGATAGTCAACGAAAGTCTGAAGGAAGGCGGCGGACTTCATCACGCCATTGACGGTGAGGTAAGCGTTCTCAACGCGCCACTGATCGTAACCACTGCCGGAAATCTCCGCATGCTCATAGGGATCCATGCGCAGATTGAACATCTTGGGCAGACGCAGTTTGGTGAAGGGATGCGCCCAGACATCGAGCTGGCCCTGCTGCTCCTGTTTCTCGAACACGAACTTCCAGTCGCCGGTGCGCATGGCGACAAGATCGCCATCGTCGTTGAAGTAGAAGAAATCCGTGCGGGCGCTCTTGTCGCTCTTGCCGGTGAGGTAGTCGAGCTGGTTGAAACCATCGAGATGGTTGCGGAACGTGGTCTGGCTACCCTTGGGCTGCCACCCCTTCAGCAGGCGCTCCTTGACATCCGTGTCGCCGGCGGCGGCCAGCAACGTCGGGAACCAGTCAAGACCCGAGACGATGCCAGTGCTGACTTCACCAGGCTTGATCTGGCCGGGCCAGCGGATCATCGCCGGCACGCGGAACGCGCCCTCCCAGTTGGTGTCCTTTTCGGAGCGGAACGGCGTCGTCGCCGCGTCCGGCCAGGTGAAGGCGTTCGGGCCGTTGTCGGTGGTGAAGATGACGATGGTGTTTTTTGAAACGCCCATGTCGTCCAGAGCCTTCAGCAGCTTGCCGACGTTCTGGTCCATCTCCCACATGCCATCGGCGTATTCATTGCCAGGCATGCCGCTCTTGCCGCGAAACTCCGGCCGCACATGGGTGAAGATGTGCATGCGGGTGAAGTTCATCCAGGTGAAGAACGGCTTGTTGGCCTTGGTCTGGCGCTGCATGAAGTCGATGGCGGCGCTGGTCGTTTCGTCGTCGATCGTCTCCATCCGTTTGCGGGTGAGCGGCCCGGTGTCCTCGATCTTGCCGTCAGCTGAGGTCTTGAGCACGCCGCGCGGCTGATACGCCTTCAGGAACGCCGGGTTATCCTTTGGCCAGTATGGGCGTTCAGGCTCCTCTTCAGCATTCAGATGGTAAAGGTTGCCGAAGAACTCATCAAAACCATGGGCGGTCGGCAGATATTCGTCCCGGTCTCCGAGGTGATTCTTGCCGAACTGGCCGGTGGCGTAGCCATGCGATTTGAGCGCCTGGGCAATGGTGATGTCGCCCTTTTGCAGGCCAACGCTGGCGCCAGGCATGCCGACCTTGCACAGACCAGTGCGCAGACAGGCCTGACCGGTAATGAAGGTGGAGCGCCCGGCGGTGCAGCTGTTCTCGGCGTAATAATCCGTGAACATCATGCCTTCTTTGGCGATCCGGTCGATGTTGGGAGTCTTGTAGCCCACAAGGCCGTGGGTATAGGCGCTGATATTGGACTGGCCGACGTCGTCGCCAAAGATGACAAGAATATTGGGGGGCGCGGAGGCCGGCGCCTGGGCTTTCGCCCCACTGGCTCCCAGACCAACGACGATCGCTGTCGCAGCCGCCGCCAGAAACGTACGTGGTTTCATGGGACAGAACTCCTGCTCGTGGAATCGCGCCGATCCAGATAACCGGGTCCGCCCGGCGTTGGGGGCAGCGACGGCGCGCCAGAGCAGGCTTGCACAATGGCGCGGCCGTCGCCATCGCTCCAACGCAATCCCCAGAATTGGGCCTGGCGCCGGCGACCGCCAACCGTGCGCCAGCGCCCGTCGCCAAGGGGCTGGCAAAGCAGGAAAATTACGGGACAGTTGCACCAGTCAGATGGTGCGGGATACACGAAACCCTGAGCTTCACTTTTTTGTGTGAACCTTTCCGGCCCCATGTAAAGGCCGCATGATGCAGCAACAGGGCGATATCAGGGGTGGGAAATTGGTGAAGGCGCGCGACAGATTTCTTGCCAGCGCTCTGGCGTTTACTTGTATCGGCCTCGCCCCGCTCGCGGCCCACGCCACGGAAAGCGGCGCCAGCCTGTATATCCCAAGCTTCAAGAGCACGACGTCCGGGATTACGCCGCCGCCGGGATTTTACTTCGAAGCCGACGGCTATTCCTATTCTGGCCGGCTTTCGGCGGGCAAAACCACCCAATTGGGCGGCGCTGTCCTCGCCAATGTCAAGGTGCAGGCGCGCGCGGGGTTTCTCACCGCCACCTGGGTGACGCCCGCCGAAATTCTCAGCGGCAATCTTGGTTTTGCCGCAACCTTGCCGCTGGGCGACCCGCGGGTGAGCGCCGGCGCCCTGGTGGCGGCGCCCCGCTTCGGCCGCGGGTGCTTGGCGAAAAAATGCGGGATTCCGACTTTCTGGTTGGCGACCCCGTCCTGACCAGCTTCATCGGCTGGCACAAGGGCAATTTCCACTGGCAGATTGGCGCTTCAGCCAGCATCCCATCCGGGGCCTACCGGGATGACGCGCTCTCCAACCTGTCGTTCAACCGCCTGATCGGCGACGTTTATGTGGCCGCCACCTGGCTTGATCCGAAAATTGGCCTGGAAGTGTCAGGCTCCGCCGGCTACGAAATGAACGGACGGAATTACGCCACCCAGTACACCAGCGGCAACGCCATCCATGCGGACCTCGCCGTCAGCCAGTACCTGACCAAGGATCTGTCGATCGGTTTTCTGGCCGCCCACTATCAGCAGGTGACGCGCGACAGCGGCGCCGGCAACCACCTTGGCTCCTATCGCGGACGCGTGACGGCCATAGGCGGAACGATCGCCTATACGCTCAACGTGGCGGGCGTGCCTGTATCCACCCGTCTCAAGGTTCTGCGCGAGGTCAAGGTCGAAAACCGCCCGCAAGGCACGATCGCACTGCTTACCGTGGCGTTGCCTCTCGGCGCGCCAGCCGCGCCGGGGGGCGCCGCGGCGACGCCAGCAGCCATGCATGACGAGTGAACTCCGCGCCTGTGCGGACGCGAAACACGGTTGAACAAAAATGGCGGGCGAACACCTGCCCGCCTGATGTCAGCATGGCCACACGCCATGCAGCGCCTGCCGGAGGCGACCCATGAGCGGCCTTGATGTCTTCGCCTGGATCGTGCTGATCGTGCTGGCCGCCAGCACGGTCGCCGTTATTTGCATCGCCGGCTGGCTGCCTGGTCATATCGCCAGCCAACGGGGCCACCCCAGCGCCCAGGCTGTCCGTGTCGCCGGCTGGGTCACCCTGTTGTTCGGCTTCGCCCTCTGGCCGCTGGCCCTGATCTGGGCCTATGTCGACGCACCCGCCAGTCGCTCGCGGGAGGCTGGCCGATGATCGTCTTCCTGCTCAACGTCTACCTGGTCATCCTGTTCATTATTGTGAAGGTGGGGCTGGTCCGCTTCAATCTGTTCTGGAAATGCTCGCCATTTGTCGTGTTGCTGCTGCTGATGGTCGGCCTGTTCATCCCCATGGGCTGGGGCGCGCCGTCGGGCGCCACGCTGCTGGGTCGCCAGTCCGTGGCCATCGTGCCCGACGTCGCCGGCGAGGTCATCGACGTGCCCGCCCAGCCAAACGCGCCGCTCAGGGCCGGAGACGTGCTGTTCCGTATCGATCCGACGCCCTATGAAGCGCAGCTGAAAGCGCTTCAGGCCCAGGTGGCGCTGGCGGAGCTACGGCTGACGCAGATGCAGCATTTGCAACGGGCCGACACCGGGCGGGCGTTTGACGTCCAGCAGCGGGACGCGGAGGTGAAACAGCTGCGCGCCCAGCAGGACGCCGCGCAATGGAACCTCGACAAAACCGTGGTGCGCGCGCCCGCCGATGGCTTCGTCACCAATGTCGCCCTGCGCAAGGGCGCCCGCGTGTCGAACCTGCCGCTGTCGCCGGTCATGGCGTTCATCGACACGTCCGCGCCATTCCTTGGCGTGACAATCAGCCAGAATGACGCCCGCTATATCGCTCCGGGCCAGATGGCTGAAGTCACCTTCAAGTTTTTGCCGGGGCAGGTCTTTCCCGCGAAAGTGGAGAGCGTGTTACAGGCAATTTCCACCGGCCAGAACCAGGTTTCGGGCTCGGCGGTCACGCCGCACCCGTTGCAGGCGTCGCCGCTCGTGGTGAAGCTGATCCTCGATAACGCGGACATCGCCCGCCGGCTTCCGGCTGGTAGCGTCGGCTCCGCGGCGATCTATACGGATCGCGTGGTCGCCAGCCACATCATCCGCAAGGTCCTGCTCCGTCAGGAGGCCATCATGAACTACATCCTGCCCTGAAACAGGCCGGCGGCGCGCAAGCGCCAGGGCATGGGCAGGCTGGAGCCGCCGGAAGCCGGCCTCCAGCCTGTCCCATCCGCTGCTTCGGCTACAGGGCGAATGAATAGCCGCCATTCACCGGGATGGTCTGCCCGGTTACCCAGCTGCTGGCGTCGGAGGCGAGCAGCAGGACCATATTGGCGACGTCGTCGGGTTCGCCCATGCGGCGGATGACGTAATGGCTCAGCATCTTCGCCGCCATTTCGGGGTTGCCGGCGCGGGCAGCCGCGACGCCAGGCGTGTTGATGGCGGCGATGGCGACGTTGTTGGCGCGAATATTGTGCCGGGCCAGGGTCCTGGCCATGGCGCGGGTCAATCCGGCGGCGCCGGCCTTGGCGCCGGAATAGACCTCAAGGCGCACTTCGCCCATGCGCCCCGCATCGGAAATGATGGTGACGATGCGGCCGTCCTTCTTTTCGATCATGCCGGGGATGACCGCGGCGCAGGCGTTGAGCACGCCATAAAAATTGACGCCGATGAACGAGTCCCAGTCGGCCCGGTCGGCCTCCCAGAACGGTTTGCGGGCGCCGCCGGCGGGCGTGGCGCCGGCGTTGCCGGCATTGTTGACCAGAATGGTCACCGGGCCGAACTTCGCCGCCCCCTGCGCCACCATGCGGTTCACGGCGTCACGGTCGGTAATGTCGGCGGCGACGGCCAGGGCCTCGCCGCCCGCGGCGCTGATTTCCCGGGCGACCTCTTCGGCCCGCTCCGCGAAGTAATCGTTGACGATCACCCGGGCGCCATGCGCCGCCAGGTGCAGGGCGATCTGCCGCCCCACATTCTGCCCGGCCCCCGTCACCAGGGCCGTGTGTCCGCCGACGTTGAGAATACTGTCTGTCATACTGGGCGTTCTCCTCGAAACCATTTTTCCACCGCGCGCGGCGCGTCTACGGCAGGTTGTTTCTGGCAAGGTACTGGTCGCGCAGCGCCTTCTTGTAAAGTTTGCCAGTCGGCAGGCGCGGTAATTCCTGCGTGAATTCGATAACGCGCGGCAAGGCGTACCGCGCGACCTTGTCCTGAAGGAAGGCGAGCAATTGCCCGGCCATGGCGGCGCCGTCCGCCTCGCCCGGCCGCAGTTGCACGATCGCCCGCACCTCCTCGCCCATGTCCGGATGGGGCACGCCGATGACGGCGACGTCGGCTACCGCCGGGTGCATCACCAGCGCGTCCTCGATGGCCTGGGGGTAGATGTTGACGCCGCCGGAGATGATCATGAAGCTCTTGCGGTCCGTCAGGTAAAGATAGCCGTCGCCATCAAGCCGGCCGATGTCGCCGACGGTCAGCCAGTCATCATGGCGGGGGTGGCGGGAGGAGGCCGTCTTCTCCGCGTCGTCATGGTAGGCGAAGCCAGCTCCGGCCGGCTGCTCGAAATAGATCACGCCAGCTTCGCCAGGCGGCAGTTCTTCGCCGTCATCGTCGCATATGTGAATGGCCCCGCCGCCGGCGAGCCGGCCCACCGACCCTGGATGGGCCAGCCATTCCCGGCTGTCGATGCGGGTGCGGCCAATCCGTTCGGTAGATGAATAGTATTCCCAGAGAATTGGCCCCCACCAGGCGATCATCCGCCGCTTCACTTCCACCGGACAGGGCGCGGCGGCGTGGATGGCGACGCGATGGCTGGACAGGTCCCGGGCAAGGCGGACCGAATCCGGCAGCTTCAGCATGCGAACGAACATGGTCGGAACCCACTGGCTGTGGGTGACGCGGCGGGCTTCAATCAGCCGCAGCGCCTCCTCCGCGTCGAACCGCTCCATCACCACCACGGTTCCGCCAAGCTGCAGCACCGCAAGGACATAGCCGAGCGGCGCAGCGTGGTAGAGCGGCGCCGGCGACAGATACACTGACCGGTCATCGAAGCCGTAAACGGACAGGCCCGCCAGATCAGCCGTCGCGCCAAAGGGGCCGTCCGGCAACGGGCGTTTGATGCCCTTGGGCCGCCCGGTCGTGCCCGAGCTGTACAGCATGACGTCGCCAGCCGTTCGCGGCGGGTTATCGGGCGAAGCGCCGGCGATCGCCGCCTCATAGCCAACGAAGCCATCGGCGGCGCCGTCCTGGTCAGTCACCAGGCGCAGGCTGCACAGGGCGTTGCCAGCGAGCGCCGCGCCAGCCGTGGCGACATGGGCCGGCGAGGTGACAAGCGCCCGCGCGCCGCAATTGGCCAGGATATAGGCGACCTCGCCGGCGGTGAGGTGGTGGTTGACCGGCGTCACATACAGGCCGGAGCGTACGGCGGCCAGCACGACCTCCATGAAGCGCGGATGGTTTTCCATCAGCAGCGCCACATGATCGCCCTTGCCGAGGCCATGTTCCGCGAACAGGTTGGCCAGGCGGGCGCTGTTCGCCTCCAGCTCGCGCCAGGATACGGTTCGTCCCCCAGGCTCGAAGATCAGCGCCGGCCCGTCCGGGTTGACCCTGGCGTGGTGGCTGACTGGCATGATGGCGCTCCTTGTGGGTCGCAGTGACACTGATGAGAAGGGTGGCGGGTCACCGCAGCCCGAGACCCCGGGCGATAATTCCGCGCAGCACTTCCGTCGTGCCGCCCTGGATGGTCAGCTTGGGCGCAGCCTTCAGATAATATGCCAGCCGCTGCCCGAACTGCTCCCGCCCGCCGTCATCGTCCGCCAGCGGGATCAGCGCGGAAAGCTCGCGCGCCCGTTGCGGCAGGGCCTGCTCCCAGAGCGTGCCAAGATCCTTGACAATCGCCGCCTCGACCACCGGCTCCCGGCCCTGCTCCAGCATGCCGGCGACCGAGACGGACATGCGGCGCAGGGCGTGAAGCTGGGCGGTCAGCCGCCCCAGGCCGGCAGCAACGCGCACGTCCGGCTCCGCCCCGGCGATGCGCGTCAGGCCGGCGAGCGCCCCGTATGTCTCCAGGAAACGTTCCGGCCCGCTCCGCTCGTAGGCCAGTTCGCTGGTCGCCTGTTTCCAGGCGCCGTCGATTTCACCAATGACGTGATCATCCGGGATAAAAACGTCGGTGAACGCCACTTCGTTGAAATCGCGATGACCGGTCATCATGCCGATGCGGTTGCAGACGATTCCCGGCGTCTTCATGTCGATCAGGAAGGAGGTCAGGCCGTGGCGGCGGTTTTCCTTCGTCGGCGGCGCGGTGCGGAACAGGCCGATCATGTAGTCGGCCTGATGGGCGTTGCTGGTCCAGATCTTGCTGCCATTGAGCAGCCAGCCGCCCTCCGTTCGCGTCGCCCGGCTCTGTGCGGCGAACAGGTCCGATCCCGAACCGGGCTCGCTCATGCCGATGCAGAAACACAGCTCGCCCCGCACGGCGCGCGGCAGGATGCTCTGGCGGATCGCCTCGCTGCCATAGCGGATCAGGGTGGGGCCGCTCTGGCGGTCGACAACGAAAAACCGGCGGGTCGGCGCCCGGGCGATGCACATCTCCTCCGTCACGACGTAGCGCTCCAGGAAGCTGCGCTCGCCGCCGCCGTACTTCTTCGGCCAGGTCATGCCGATCCAGCCCCGTTCGCCCACCCGGCGGGCGAAGGCGTCGGCGTTGGCGGAGCCGCTTTCAGGATGTTCAGGATCGAACACGCCATTGGCGATTTCTTCGGCGAGGAATTCACGCACTTCCCGGCGCAGTTCCTGACAGCGCGGCGGCAGGCGAAGGGGATCGAAGCGAAGCGCGGTGGTCATGAAGGCCCCCTGGAGCATCATCCAGTCATACCGGACCGGACTTTGCTTGCTGTTTGAATTATTGTGGTTTCTTCGCGCGAAACGGCGTCCGTCGCGCTGGAACGCGCCCCGTCAGCGTGACGCCAGCAGCGGCCAGAGCCGCGCGTCGCCGCCGGCGGCGACAAACTGGCCAAGCCGGACGCTCCACCAGGTTTCATTGCCAAAGTCATCACGCCAGCCGAGCGCGCGCAGCGTGAGCCGATGCAGAGCGTGCTCGTCGGTGAAGCCAATCGCGCCATGAACCTGATGGGCGATGGCGGCTCCGGTCTCGGCGGCCTCGCTGGCCCGGATTTTGGCGGACGCGGCCTCCAGCAGCGCCGCATCGCCGCTTGCCCCGGTTTCGCTGATCGCGTCGGCGGCCGACGCGGCCACGGCGACAGCGGCCGCGACCTCACCGCCAAGCCTGGCGAGATTGTGCTGTACGGCCTGAAATTTGCCGATCGGCTTTTCAAAGGCCACCCGTTCCATGGCGTAGCGGACCGACAGTGCGAGCATGGTTTCCAGGGCGCCGGCGATCTGCTGGGCCCGGACAACGGCGCCCATCAGCATCAGATCTTCGACGCCGATATCGACCGGCGCGAGCTGGGCCGGCTTCACATCCGTGAAGGATACGGTGTTGGCGGGATCGCCGCCGAGGCCGGAGCCCGGCGCAATCTCCGCGTCCGCGGCGCGGACGAGCGCCACGGCCATGCCGTCCGGCGCGTGCGCCAGCACCGCGAAATGTCCGGCTTCGGCGCCGAAAGGAATATTGCGCGCGGAGCCGCTCAGGCGTCCGCTGGCGTCGATACGCAGGGGGGCGGCGTCCGGAGCCGCCGGAACCACGGTCATGGGACCGGCTGGCGCGGCCATATCCGCCTGCGCCAGCAGCCATCCGGCCAGCATGGTTTCCGCCAGCGGCGCCGCCAGCGCCGCCCGGCCCGCGGCGCGCAACACGCCGAACGCCTCATCGAGCGGCGCGCCGGCGCCGCCCAGCGTTTCGGGAACCCAGGCGCGCGTCAGGCCCGTCTGCTCCAGCTCCGCCCACAGCCGCGGTTTCCAGGCGTCGGAGCGCGACAGGATGATGGTTTGCGGATCGGCGAGGTCGGCGAACATCCTGTCCGCCATCTCCACAATGAAACTGTCCGTATCCGCCATGTTACTTTCCTGATGGCGCCGGGCTGGCGCCGGCGGGCTGTTGTTCGGGAAGCGGGCCGATCACGCCGTCCGCCCGCAGCGCGGCGATCTCGGCTTCCGACATCTGCAGCTCGTCCGCCAGCACGGCGTCCGTATCGGCGCCGAGCTGCGCCGAAATTGCGCCCGGCAGACGGTCTGCGCCATGAAAGCGGATGGGGTTGCCCGGCACGACGATGCGCCCGTGCTCCGGGTGGTCGATCCACTCCAGCATGCCGCGCGCGTGCATGTGCGGGTCGTTGACGACCTCCACGAGGTCCCGGACCGGCGCCGACGGCACCTTGTGGCGCCGCAGGATTTCGTTGGCCTCGGCCCGGGTGAGCTGCCTCATCCAGCCGGCGATCAGCCCATCGGTTTCCTCAAGGTTGCGGACGCGGGCCGTGCGCGTGGCGAAGCGCGGATCATCGCGCAGGTCCTCCCGCCCGATCGCCGCCAGCAGATTGTCCCAGTGGGCCTCGCGAACGCCGATGATGGCGATATGACCATCGCTGGCCGCGTAGACATTGTATGGCGCGACGGCGAGGCCGCCGTGGCGGTTGCCGGTGCGCGGCGGCGTGGCGCCATTGTTGTAGAAAAAGGTGAGATTGGAGGCGAGCGTCGGAAACAGCGTTTCCTGCATCGCCACCTCGACCAGCCGGCCCACGCCCGTGAACTGGCGCTCGTAAAGCGCGGTGACGATGCCGGCGTAAAGGTGGGTTCCGCTGAGGAAGTCCGCCAGCGCCGGCCCGGCCTTCACCGGCGGCCCATCGGGAAAGCCGGTGACGCTCATGACGCCAGACACCGCCTGCACGGTAATGTCCATGGCCAGGTTGTCCCGGTCGGGGCCAGACAGCCCATAACCGGTTCCCGAGGCATAGATGAGACGTGGATTGAGCGCGCTGAGTTCGGACCAGCCCGCCCCGAACCTGTCCATCACGCCCGGCGCAAAGTTCTCGAGCAGAACGTCGGCGCCGCGCGCCAGGCGCTTCAGCACCGCGACGCCCTTCGGCGACTTGAGATCGAGAGTGATGCAGCGTTTGTGTCCGTTGAGCATGGCGAAGGGCGCGCCAGCGCCGCGACTGACGTCGTTACGCTGGCGCACCGGCTCGCCGGTCAGCGGCTCGATCTTGATCACGTCCGCGCCGGCCTTCGCCATGAGCCATGCGGCGTAAGGGCCCTGATAAACCTGCCCGAGGTCGATGACCTTCACGCCATCGAGCGGCAGGTTGCGCCGGGTCGCCATGAGGCGCACTCCTTCACGAAACGGGCCAGACGTCGGCCGCCTTCGCGGACGGCAGGCGTAACCCTGTATTATTTACGGGGATATGATGAAGCCGCGCGAGAAAACCACGCGCATGGCCCTCAGGCGTCAGCGGCGCCAATTATCAGGCCAGCGATGCGCGTCATGATTATGCGACGCTTCACGTATTGCTTTGCGCAGGCTTAACGTAGCGCCGGTTTACATCCAGTCGCTTCGCGCACACACGACGTCTCTCCCCAACATCATCTGTTTGCTTTGATGTTGCAGGCAGCATGGGGCGAAGCGCCCGGCAAATCCACTTTTTTCAGATTAATGTCGTCATTTGCATATATCTGAAAATCAATGGGCCACATCGTCCCCGGGCAGGAACCGGGCGATGCCGTCGCGCATGGCGTTGAGAATATGCGCCTGCTTCTCCAGCAATCGCCCGGTCGGGCCGCCAACCCCCACCGCCAGCAACCGTCCGTGGCGCCGCTCGGGCAACAGCATGCCAATTACCCCGGCGCCTTCCGTCACCGTGTTCAGGGAAATGACATGACCGGCGGCGCGGATGTCGCGCAGGCGCTGCATCAGCTCGGCGAAGACGATGCGTTTTTGAGGGTCGCCCTCCTCGATATTGATCCGGCGCACCAGCCTGTCCACGGCCTCCGCCGGCCGGGCGGCGAGGATCAGCTGGCCAAGCCCCGAGCGGGCCAGCGGCCTGATCGTTCCAGGGCGCATGGAAAACTGGATGGCGTGCGACGACGGCGCCACGTGCACATATTGCATGTAGAGGTCGCTCTGCGTGCCGATGATGACCGTCTCCTCCGTCTCCCGGTTCAGATACCGGATGAGCGCCGTGATGCTGCCTTCGCCGAACAGCGCGCCCTGGACCCAGCCGCCCAGCTGCACGATGCGCATGGTCGGCATGTAGGTGCGCGTGTACCGGTCGTAGTCGAGGTAACCAAGCGTCACCATGCTCTTGAGCAGGGCCGAGGCGCTGGAGACGGGATAGTCAAAATAGCTGGAAACGTCCTTCAGGCTCAGCGGCCGCTGGACGACGTCGAAGTATTCGATGATGGCGAACAGCCGTCGCGCGGTCTTGATGACGTCGTCCGGCATGAATTGTCCGTCCTGTATTCAGTTTCACATACATGAAACAATCATTCGAAATGACATGCAAGTTTCCTCCCCCGACAGCCGGCGCTATGACGGGGGCAGGTCCAGCGACCACGGGCGAGGCCGGGTGAGCGCGGCTGAAGGCCCAACGCTTCAGATAAATTCCCGGGAGGATATCCATGTTTCAGCCCGATCTGCTCGCCGGCAAGCGCGTGCTGGTCACCGGCGGCGGAACCGGCCTTGGCCGCGCCATCGCCCACCGTTATGCGGAGCTCGGCGCTTCCCTGGTCTTGTGCGGTCGCCGCGGCGAGGTGCTGGCGGCGACGGCCGCGGAGATCACCGCCGCAACCGGCGCGAAGGTCGATGCGCAAACCTGCGATATCCGCTCTGGCGAGGCGGTTGAGGCCATGATGGAGCGCATCTGGCGCGATGGACCGCTCGATATCCTCGTCAACAACGCCGCCGGCAATTTCCTGGCGCGCACGCAGCTGCTGTCGCATCGCGCCATCGACGCGGTGCTGAACACGGTGCTGCATGGCGCGGCCTATTGCACCATCGCCTGCGGCCGGCGCTGGATCGCGGAGGGACGGCCGGGCGCGGTGCTCAGCATCCTGACCCTGTCCGCCCTGCAGGGCGCGCCGTTCACCGCGCCGTCGGCCATGGCCAAGGCCGGGGTGCTGGCGATGACCCGCAGCCTCGCTGTCGAATGGGGCCGCCATGGCATACGGCTCGTGGCCGTGGCTCCGGGCTCATTTCCGACGCCGGGGGCATGGAAGCAGCTCATGCCAGAGGAGCGGCAGAAGGCGCCGCTCGACCGCTCCATTCCGCTTGGCCGCCACGGCGAACACGCAGAACTGGCCAATCTCTGCGCCTTCCTCGTCTCCGACCAGGCCGGCTACATCACCGGCGAGGCGGTGGTGATAGACGGCGGCAAACGCTTTCTCGGCGGCGCTGGCCCCAGTGAACTGCTGGCCTGGACGGACGCGCAATGGGATGCGTTGCGCGCCTGACTGCCCCGTGGTCAAAGCCCGCCCGCGCCCTGACCCGCCCCTCTGGCCTGTCAGGAGCTGGCGCGCCGCTCACGCCGCCCGCAACTCCGGCGGGCGCGACGGCCGGATAAGCGCGAACGTGATCTGCACGACGCCGCCGGTCAGGCCCAGCGCCACGCCCAGGCGCCAGGCCATGTCGTAGGAGCCAGACGCGTCGTACAGCAGCCCGCCGCCAAAGGCCCCGAGGAAGCTGCCGAGCTGGTGCACCATGAACGACAGCCCCTGGATCATCGCCTGCCAGCGGATGCCGAACATCTCGGCCACGGCGCCCGCCGCCAGCGGGCTGACGCCCAGCCAGAGGAAGCCCATGATCGCGCCGAACAGTAGCGTCGAGCCAGGGGTCGGCGGCAACATGAAGTACCAGGCCAGGGTCAGCGAGCGCAGCACATAAATCAGGCCCAACAGCGCGAGCTTGTTCCAGCGTTGGCCGGCCCAGCCGAAAAACAGGCTGCCGAGCACATTGAAGCCGCCGATCATGCCCAAGGTCTGGGCGCTCAGCATCGGGTCCATGCCGCAGATCGTCAGGTAGGACGGCAAATGGGTCGTCAGGAACACCAGCTGCATGCCACAAACCATGAAGGCGACGCTCATGACCACGAAGGACATGTTGCTGTAGGCGGTTTTGACCACCGTGAACGGACTGACCGCGCCAAGTTCGTTCGCCGACGGCTTCGGCAGCGGAATTTTGTCGACGCGGCCCGCATACCAGCTGGCCGGAAGCATCAGCAGCGACAGGACGACGAACCCGGCGAGCCCCGCGCGCCAGCCAAAACCGTCCATGAGCATCTGGCCAAGCGGCGCCGAGACCAGGGCCCCCAGCGAACCCGCCGCCGAGACGATGCCGAGCACGGTCGAGCGCACCGATTCCGGCACGGCGCGCGTGGTCACCGACATGCCAATGCCCGTCGCCGTGCAGGCCAGCGAGGCGCCAATCAGCACGCCGGCGCCAATGGTGACGCTGATCATGCCATGGGCCGTGGCCAGCAGGGCAAGCCCCGCGCAGTAGAACAGGGAGCCGATCACCATGATGGCCCGGAAGCCATGACGCACCGTCAGGGCGCCGGCGACCGGCTGCAGGAAGCCCCACGCCAGGTTCTGCACCGCGACGGCGAGCGTGAAATCGGAAACCGAAATGCCAATGTCCCGGGTCAGCGGCTGCATGAAGATGCCAAGGCTCTGCCGCAGGCCCATGCTCAGCGTCAGCATGACGGAGGCGCCGATCAGGATTGGCAATGTGGGACGCAAAACGCGCAGCAACGCCATGGTGTCGTTTCCCCTGGGCCCGGGGCCATCAGCATCTGACGGTCGCTCCTTGGCCACGCCATGCTTTGCGCATGCCTGTTGTCATTTCCGGGCCAGCACATCGTCCGCCCACGATCAGTCCGCAGGATGCACCCCGGCGCAGCCGACACAACGTCAATATTTGCAGGGGGGCAGCGCAGTGGCGGCATTCCTGCGGGCGGCGCGCGTCCTGCGGCGCCTGCGGATCGTGGCGGGCTTGCGCAGCCAGGCCCGTGTGCTGGCAGGCGCGGAGCCGCGCTGGCAGCGCGAATTCCGCTCAGTCACCCTGCTGGGGGATGATCTTCAGCTCCCCATGCGCAACCGATTTCTGGGTGGTGATCCCGTCGGCGAAATGGCGGACGTCAGCGGCGGAGCCTTTGAGGATGCTGACTTCAAGGCATCGGCCCGTATCGATATGGACATGCAGCGACGCCACGGAAATATCGTGGTGATGGTGGTGCGAACTGGTGAGGCGTCGCGCCAGATCGCGGGCCTCGTGATCGTAGACGTAGCTGAGAACGCCAAAGCAGGCGCCCATCTCGCCTTCGTCGAGCGCGACCTGCTTCATGCCGGCGCGCGCCAGATCCCTCAGCGCCTCGGAACGGTTGGGATACCCGCGCCGGCGCATCATCTCGTCCAGTTCGGCGAGAAGGTCGTCATCAATGGTGATGGTGATCCGCTGCATGCCGGCCTCCTTCAGGTCAGTGGCCCCATACCGGCGCCCGCTGTTCACGCGCGCGCCCCTGCATCCGGACCAGATCGCCAGCCCGGCGCGCCGGCTCCATCCGCCATGAACCGGCGCGGTTTCCCGCCCGGATCATGCCGGCGCCGGTCAATAACCCGCCATCAATAGCCTGGTCCGCGGTTTTTCGGAATGTGGATATGGACGCGCCGCCCATATGATGTTTCGTTGAAAAATGCATACCATGGGGCACAGAGCCTCCCGCACGCCTGCGCCGGAACGGGCGCCAACCGGGATCCCGCATGATAAAACGCCTCATCATGACCGTCCTTATCGCGTCCGGCCTCGCGCCGGGCGCCGGCCCTGCCGCGACCGCCGCGCCGGTCAGCGCCCCGGGCCAGACGCGCCTGAATTTCGCGTGGCCCACGAACGTCGGCCCGCTCAATCCGCATCTCTATGCGCCGAACCAGATGTTCGCCCAGGCCATGGTGTATGAGCCGCTGGTGCGTTACCAGGCTGGCGGCGCCATCGTCCCGTGGCTGGCCAGCTCATGGGACATCTCGGACGACGGCAAGGTCTATACCTTCCATCTGCGTCCCGGCGTCACCTTCTCCAACGGCGAGCCGTTCGACGCCAGCGCGGTTGTCGCCAATATCCGGGCCGTGCTCGACAACAGCGCCAGCCACGCCTGGCTGGAGCTGGCCAACCGCATCGCTTCGGTGGAGGCGACGGGACCGCTGACGGTCCGGCTGACGTTGCGGGAGCCGTACTATCCGGCCCTGCAGGAGCTGGCGCTGCCACGGCCGTTCCGTTTCATCGCGCCGTCCCAGTTCCGCAACGGCGGCACGAAGCGCGGCATACTTGCCCCCATCGGCACCGGCCCCTGGGTGCTGGCGCAAAGCGCGCCTGGCGAACACGACCTGTTCCGACGCAATGAAACATATTGGGGCGGCCGGCCGGCCTTCGCGGAGGTCGACGTGAAGGTCATGCCGGACGCCAACAGCCGCGCCCTCGCCTTCCAGACCGGCGCCATCGATCTGATTTATGGCTCTGAGGGCGCCGTCTCACCGGACGCCTTCGCGCGGTTGCGCCAGATGAAAGGTGTTTCCGCCAGCATTTCGAAGCCTATGGAAACCCTGGTGATCGCCCTGAACAGCAACGCCGCGCCCACCAGTGACATCGCCGTGCGCAAGGCGATCAACCACGCCGTCAACAAGGATGCGCTGGTGACGCAGGTGCTGCACGGAACCCAGACGCGGGCCGACGCGCTGTTTTCGGCCGACACCCCTTACGCCGACATCAACCTGAAGCCTTATGCATACGATCCGGCGCTGGCGGCGAAACTGCTCGATGACGCCGGCTGGCGGCTGGCGCCAGGAGCGCGCGTGCGAACGCGTGACGGCGTTCCGCTGGAGGTGGAGCTGGCCTTCATCGGCACGGACGCCCAGTCCAAGGCCATGGCCGAGGTCATCCAGTCGGATCTGGCGAAAATTGGCGTGCGGGTCAGGCTGGTGGGCGAAGAAGAGAGCAGCATCAACGCCCGGCAGCACGACGGCCGCTTCGGCATGATCTTCAGTCGCACCTGGGGGCCGCCCTATGATCCGCACGCCTTCGTCAGCTCCATGCGCGCCCCGGCCCACGCCGACTACCAGGCGCAGCGCGGCCTGCCGGACAAGGCCGACATCGACCGGCTGATCGGCAAGGCGCTTGGCGCCAGGGATGAAGCGGAGCGCCGGGCGCTGTACCGGGACATTCTCACCCGCCTGCACGAATCGGCCGTGTATCTGCCGCTGACGCACCTCACCGCCATCGCTGTGGCGCGCCCGGGCATGGGACCCACGCCATTCGGCGCCATGGCCAGTGAAATCCCCTTCGACCAGATGGGCAAGACGCCGGAGCGCCGGCCATGAGCGCCCTCGCCGCAAAAAACCGGGATACAGAAGACCGGAATGTGGGAGCCCGGCGCAGACGGGACTGGACCATGGCCGGCTTCATCGGGCGGCGCCTGCTGCTGCTGCCGGTGATGCTGCTGGCGGCGTCCGTGGTCATTTTCCTGATGCTGCGGCTCGGGCCATCCGATCCGGCGCTGGATTACCTGCGCCTGTCGCGCGTGCCGCCGACGCCGCAGGCGCTCGATGAGGCGCGGCGCGCCCTCGGCCTCGACCTGCCGTTGATCACCCAGTACGCCGACTGGCTGTGGAAGGCGCTGCGGCTCGATTTCGGCCAATCCTACGTGACCAGCCGGCCGGTGCTGCCGGATCTGCTGCATTACCTGCCCGCGACGTTGCAACTGGCCGGCGCGGCGCTGGTCATCACCCTTGTCATCTCGGTTCCGCTTGGCGTGTGGGCCGCGCGCCACCGCAATGGACTGCCGGACCAGATCGTCCGGCTGATCGCCGCCATTGGCGTGTCGATGCCCAACTTCTGGCTGGGATTTCTGCTGGCGCTGCTGTTCTCGGTTCACCTTGGCTGGCTGCCCGCCATGGGCCGCGACGGCTGGTCCACGCTGATCATGCCCGCCGCCGCCATTTCGTTCATGACCCTGTCGATCAACGCCCGGCTGCTGCGGGCCAGCATGCTGGAGGCGGCCGGCCAGCGCCATGTGACCTGGGCGCGGCTGCGCGGGCTGTCGCCGCGGGCGGTGGAGCGGTCGCACGTGCTGCGCAACGCCCTGCTGCCGGTGATCACCGCCACGGGCATGTATCTGGGGGAACTGATCGGCGGCGCGCTGGTCATCGAAAGCATTTTCGGCTGGCCAGGCGTCGGGCGTTATGCGGTTTCGGCGATTTTCAACCGCGACTATCCGGTGATCCAGTGTTTCACCCTGCTGATGGTCGCCATTTTCGTCATCTGCAATCTCGTCGTCGACATTATCTATGCGTGGGCGGACCCGCGCGTGCGGCTGGCGGCGGAGGGCGCGCCATGAGCAGTCTGGACGCGGAGCTGGCGGGCGATCTCGCGCGCCCTGACCTGCCCCCGCCGCACGCCCATGCGCCGGTGCGGCGCGGCTTCTGGCGCGCGGCGCGCTGGCCGGCGCGGATCGCGGCCGTTGTCGTCTGCGCCCTGGCGCTCGTCGCCCTGCTGAGCCCGTGGATCACCCCGCACGATCCGAACGCCGTCGATCTCGCCATCCGCCTGCAACCGGCCAACGCAGTCCACTGGCTCGGCACGGATCATCTGGGCCGCGACATTCTCTCCCGTCTCATGGCCGGCGCGACCATGTCCCTCGGCTCGGTGGCCATCGCCATGGCGCTGATCCTGACGGCCGGCATGATCCTCGGCGGGACGGCCGGTTTCGCTGGCGGGCGCGTCGATCAGGCGATCATGCGGGTGGCGGACGTGTTCCTGACCTTCCCGACGATTGTCATGGCGCTGTTCATGGTCGGCGTGCTCGGCGTTGGCCTGACCAACGTCATCATCGCCATCGCCGTGACGCACTGGGCCTGGTACGCGCGCATGGTGCGCGGCATCGTGCTGTCGCTGCGGCGGCGGGATTTCATCGCCGCCTCGCGCCTCGCCGGCGCCAGCCCGGCGCAAACCTTCGTCCGCCACCTGCTGCCGGCGACCATAGCGCAGTTGCTGGTGCTGGCGACGCTCGATATCGGCCACATCATGCTGCACGTCTCGGGGCTGTCGTTCCTTGGCCTCGGCGTCACCGCGCCCACCGCCGAGTGGGGCGTGATGATCGCCGATGCGCGTGAATATGTCTGGACCGAACCGTTGCTGATGTTCTGGCCGGGTCTGGCGCTGTTCATCAGCGTCATGGCGCTGAACACCCTCGGCGACGCCCTGCGCGATCGCCTCGACCCCTCCCTGTGCGCGGAGCACGGCCATTGACTCCTTCCTGCCTCGCCATCCGCCGTCTGGGCGTGGAAACCACGCGCCACGGCGCCGCCGTCATGCTGGTCGACGATGTCTCGCTCGAGGTGCGCGCAGGGGAGACGCTGGCCCTCGTCGGCGCCAGCGGCTGCGGCAAGTCGCTGACCTGCGCCGCCAGCCTTGACGCCGCGCCGCCAGGCGTGCGGCGCACGGCCGGAAGCATCGCCATCGACGGCGTGGAACAGGCGCCCGCGGACATCCGGGGCCGGCTCGTCGCCACCATCCTGCAAAACCCGCGCAGCGCCTTCAATCCGGTGCGAACCATGCGCCAGCACGCCATGGAGGGCCCGGCGGCGCGCGGCGTTTCCGGCGCCAGCCGGGAGCAGCGCGTGCGCGCCGCCATGGCGGACGCCGGGCTGGAAGACGCTGACCGCATTCTCGCGCTGCACCCGTTCGAAATGAGCGGCGGCATGTTGCAGCGCATGATGATCGCCCTGGCGCTCGCCAGCGGCGCGCCATTCCTGTTCGCCGACGAGCCGACCACCGATCTCGACCTGATCGTCCAGCGCGACATCCTGGACCTGTTGCTGCGCCTGACCCGGGAACAGGGCCTTGGCGTGCTGCTGGTGACGCACGACATGGGCGTGGTGGCGGCGCTGGCCGACCGGGTGGCGGTGATGGACGCGGGGCGCATCGTCGAAACCGCACCGGTGATGGACATTTTCCACCGCCCGGCCCACCCGGTGACGTGCAGCCTCCGCGACGCCCACCTTTCCCTCTATCGCGACAGGAGCGCGGCATGAGCCTTCTTGCCGCGCATGGGCTGTCGCGTCTCTATGGCGGCGGGGCTGCCGGACGCGACCGCAGAACCGTGCTCGACCAGGTTACGCTGGACATGGCCCCCGGCGAGTGCGTGGCCCTGCTCGGCCGCAGCGGCTGCGGCAAGAGCACCCTGGCGCGCCTGCTGGTGGGGCTGGAGCAGCCGGATGCGGGTGAGGTGCGCTTCGCCGGGCGGCCGCTGCGGACGTTCGGCAAGGCCGACTGGCGCGCCTTCCGCCGTGCCGTGCAACTGGTGTTTCAGGACCCGGTGAGCGCGGTCAACCCGCGTGAAACCGTGGCGCAGATCATCGCCGAGCCGTTGCGGCGCCTGCGCGGCCTGACCGGACCTGCGGCAATGGAGCAGATCCAGGGGTTGCTGCGCGTGGTGGACCTGCCGGCTGACGCCGCCGGCCGGCTGCCGCAACAGCTCAGCGGCGGTCAGCTGCAGCGGGTCTGCATCGCCCGGGCGCTGGCGGCGCAGCCGCAATTGCTGATTCTGGATGAAGCCGTCTCGAACCTCGACCTGCATCTGCAAATCCAGATGCTGGACCTGTTCGCCCGCCTGAAACGCGACCGGGACGTGAGCTATCTGTTCATTACCCACGACCTGCGGCTGGCGGAGCGCTTCTGTGATCGCGTGCTGGTGATGGACGGCGGGCGCATCGTCGAGGAAACCCGGGCGGGCGGCGCGTTCACGCTGACGTCCAGGGAGGGGCGCGCGCTCCAGGGCGCCGTTTTGCCCGCCATGCCCTCCCGGCGCGCCATGACGGGATAATCCCTGGATCATTTCCGGGGGATTACAGGCGGCGGCGTCCCGGGCGCAGCCCGGGATCAAGCGCCGCCTGCATGGAATGGAACCTCCTCCGCCTGCGGCCCCCGCGTCAAGGCGACGTCAGGCGCCGCCCTGTCGAGGCCCCCGGTCAGAACGTCATGCGCAGGGTCAGCGAGGCGGTGCGCGGCGGGCCGAGGCGCCACATGGATGAGGCCAGTTCGTGATGCGCCGCGCCAGAGGTGGCGTAGACCGTATCGAACAGGTTGGAGACGTTGAAGTCGAGCTGCAACATCTCGTGCGGCTTCCAGCGCAGGCCGGCGTTGACCACGGTATAGGCCGGCCGGGTCATGGTGTTGGCGTCGTTGGCCCAGGTCTTGCCGACGTATTGCAGCCCTCCGAACACGGTCCAGTTGTCAAGGAATGTCCAGCTGGCCCAGATATTGGCGACCCGGCGCGGCACATTGGCCGGCGTTTTGCCGGTATAGTCGCCGTCCGCCTGAACGAAATCGTCATAGCGGGCGCGCAACATCACGCCATTGGCGTCGATGCGCAGGCCATGGCCCAGATCAAAGCCGATGGCGGCTTCGACGCCTTCCGACGACTGCTGCCCAACCTGACGGACAATGTTGTAATTGAGCGGATCGCGCGACAGCATGTCCTTCTTGACGATGTGATAGGCTGAAAACGTCGCCTCGCCCCGCCCACCAAGGAACGTCGCCTTCAACCCGCCCTCGATCTGCTCACCTTGCGGCAGCTTGAAGTTCTTCACGGCGTCCGTGAAGGAAATCAGGCTGGCGACGGGATCGCTCGCCTTTGAATACTGGGCGTAGACCGCGAGATCCTTCACCGGCGTCCAGACCACGCCAATGCGCCAGTTGACCGAATCCAGGGTCTTGGTCAGCGTATCGCCAGTGAAGGGATTGTCCCGGCGCAGATGCGGGCTGTCGTAACGCACGCCGCCGATAATGGCGATCTGCTCATTCAGTTTCAGCCGGTTGTCGACAAACAGCGAATACTGGTCGAGCGTGGCGTCGATGGTCTGTTTGATCGTATAGGGGCCGAAGAACCCCGGCGCGCCGCCGAACAGCGGAACGGTTGAGGAGCCGGGATAGGGCGAGTTATCGTATTTCCTGAAATCCACATGATTGACGTCGAAACCGACCACGGTTTCGTTCGCCATGCCAAAGATATTGCTGCGAACCGTCGTGTCCGTGCGATTGCCGATCTGCCCGAACTCGTGCCGGATGGCGATATAGTCATTGCGAATGATATCGCGCGTCGCCGGCTGCCAGGTGTAATTCTCGACATTGCGCCAGTTCTTGTAACTGGAGACGTAATAGGTGCGGCTGTTCACCTCGACGTTGTCGGAAGGCGTCCAGCGCGCGTGCAGCTGGGTGAGATTGTCCTTGAAGCGCAGGTCATTGTCGGCGACGTTGAAATTACGCTTGCGCAGGCTGGAGAGCAGTTCGCCGTTGACCAGCGGCGTTGCGTAATAGGCTGTTGGTTCGTTGTAGCCATAATCTTCCGACAGGGTCAGCTGCAGGTCTTCATTGACCTTCCAGGCAACAGACCCCGAAAAAGCGAGCGAACGGGTGTCGTCACCTTCCACCCAGCCGCGACTGCCCCGGGTGACCAGGCCAATATTGTAGGCGACGCGGTCGTTGATGGGGCCGTTGCTGCTGACGCCAAGGCCGAACATGCCGAACGAACCGGCCGAGGTCATGATTTCATTGCGGCGTTTGTCGAACTGCGGCTTTTTCGGAATCACATTGATGGCGCCGCCAATGGCGCCCTCGCCGTACAGCACCGAGGCGGGACCGCGCAGCACGTCGATGCGGTCCACCGTCCAGGTGTCGAAGGGAAAGGTGATGGCGCCGCCACCCGCATACATCCGCACGCCGTCATAGAGACGGGTGATGGAGGTCGCGCCGGTGAAACCACGCATGGACAGGGCGGTTCCGCCATTGCCGGGCTCGCCGATGAAGGTCACGCCGGTGGCGTTCTGGGTGATGGCCTGTTCGATATTGGTCTGGCCGCGATCCTGAATGGTCTGGCCACTGATGATGTCGACGCTGGCCGGCGTTTCCATGGGCGTGAGGTTGAGGCGGCTGCCAGCCTGGGTCGGCGTGTTGAGATTGAGACCTGGCCCCGGCTGGCCCTGGCCGATGACCGAAATGGTGTCCAGCGCGATGACGCCCGCGGCGTTTCCGCCCTGCTCCTCCGCGCCCGCCTTGTGCGGCGCCAGCGCGCCAACCATGGCGAGGCTGGCGAGAGCCGAAAAATAACGCAACATGCCCTGCCCCCAAGTATGATATTTTTAACTGAACATCATACTTGGGATTTGTCCATAGACCGTTCGCCGGGCGGCGCGCCCTGCCGTTCACATCGTCGGGCGTCACCCATGGTATTGACGTGATTGCCAGGACGATCGGCTGGAAGTCATGGACGATCCTCCCGGATCGCGCCAGCCCCTGCCCACCGTCCCGGACAGCGAAACGCCTGCCCCCTTCCCCCGCATGAAAAAACGCCGGCGCGTCGCAGCGCCGGCGCATGACGCGCAGTTCCTGTCCGGGCCCTCAGTTCACCTGACGTGAATAGCCGGCCCAATAGGGCTCGCGCAGGGTGCGGCGCAGGATCTTGCCCGAGGCATTGCGCGGCAGCAGGTCGATGAAGTCGACGGACTTCGGCGCCTTGAACGCGGCGATACGGGTGCGCACGAAGCCGATCAGCTCCTCTTCCGTCACCTCCCTGTCCGGCCGCAGGGCGACAATGGCTTTCACCTCCTCGCCCCACTTCTGCGACGGAATCCCAATCACCGCCGCCTCAGCCACCGCCGGGTGGCTGCTGATGGCGTTCTCGACCTCCGCCGGGTAGATATTCTCGCCACCAGAAATGATCATGTCCTTCATCCGGTCGTGGACGTAGAGATAACCATCCTCATCCATGTAGCCGGCGTCGCCGGACTTGAACCAGCCGTCAGCGGTCATGGCCGCCGCCGTGGCTTCCGGCAGGTTATAATAGCCGATCATGTTGGACGGCGACCTGATGGCGATCTCGCCGATTTCACTTGGCGGCAACGGCTTGCCATTGTCGTCGAGGATGGCGATCTCGACCCCCGGCAGGGCCTTGCCGGCGGAGCGCATGCGCGGCGTCTCCTCCATGGTGTGATCTTCCGGCGGCAGCACGGTGACCGTGCCGGTGGTCTCGGTGAGACCATACGCCTGGATGAAACCGCACTTGAACACCTCCATGCACTCCATCAGCAGGGCGTGCGGCATGGGGCTGGCGCCATAGGAGATGGAGCGCAGGCGGGAGTAGTCGATCTCGCGGGCGCGCGGCTGGCGCACGACGAACTGCAGCGCCGCCGGCACCATGAAGAACTTGTTGACCCCGTCCTTGTCGATCAGGTCCAGCACCTGCATCGGGTCGAACTCGCGGGTGATGATGGCCTTCACGCCATAATACATTACCCAGATGCCGAAACCGGTGCCGCCAATGTGGCCATTGGGCATGGCGACGAGGCCGATATCGTCCTCGTACCAGTGCATCCATTCGTCCTCGGCCTCATCCTGCAACCGCCGCATGCCGAGGAAGTTGTTGTGGGTGAGCAGGGCCCCCTTCGGACGCCCCGTCGTGCCGGAGGTGTAGAGCTGGAGGAAAGGTTCGCCCAGGGCGCATTCGCGGTGCGGATCGGTATCTGGCTGGGCCGCGCGCCATGAGGTGAGGTCAGCCCATTCCGGCGCGCCGCCTTCCATGGCGACGACGCCCTGCAGGCCGGGACATTCGGCGGCCACCTGACGGCCAAGGTCGATGAACTCGGGGCCGACGAACAGCAGCTTCGCGCCGGAATCCTGTACGATGTAGGACACCTCCGGCGGGGCCAGGCGCCAGACGATGGGAACAATGACGACGCCCGCCTTCATGCACGCGAAGACCAGCTCGAAATAGAGGTCCGAATTCTTGCCCACGTGGGCGACGCGGTCGCCCGGCTTCAGGCCCGCCGCGATCAGGGCGTTGGCGATCTGGTTGATGTGCCGGTCGCGCTCCGCATGGGTGGTGAACCGGCCTTCGAACTCGGTCGCGATCGCGTCGCCGCGCTCGCGCGCATGCAACCGGGGTATATCCGCCAGCGTCGCCAGGTCATCGTGAAGCTTGATGTTCTGCATGGGTCTTCTCAACAGGGGCCTGGAGGGCGGGAAGCGCCCCGGACAGCCGGATCCGGGGCGTCAGGATTATCGCGCGCTGATAACGTCGCCGACCGGAACCCAGTCGTCTTTCTCGAAACGCATCAGCTGCATTTCGCGGATGGGCGCGAAGTTTTCGGGATTGTTGGTGTATTTCACGCCCGGCCGCAGCCCGGGGATTTTGACGTCCTTCAGATTGGTGGCGATCTTGATGATGTTCTCGCGGGTCAGATTATCGCCCGCCTCACGCAGCACGTGAGCCATGACATGCGAGAGCATGTACATGGTGAAACCGATTTCGTTGGTGATGTCTTCGTTTGGCAGATACTTCTTCATGAACGCCAGATAGGCCTTGACGTCGGGATCGTTGGCCCAGTTCGGGCTGGTGATCTGCTTCATGGCGCTGGCCGTGAGCAGACCCTGGACATTTTCCAGTCCCGCCGCGTTCAGATAGACCCGCCCGGCGGACGGGCTGCAGATGAAGTGCATCGGCTTCCAGTTGATCTCGGCCAGCTTCTTGAGCGACTGCGAGGTCGCCTTGCCGAGGGTCACATTGAAAAACACATCCGCGCCGGTGTCGCGCGCCGCCAGAATCTGGCTGTCGATGGTTGGATCGGAGAGCTCGTAAGTGAGTTCCTTGACGATCATCCTGTCGGCCTTGTCGCCAAGACCGCGCTTGAGGCCCGCCAGGTAATCCCTGCCAAAGTCATCGTTCAGATACAGGACGACGATCTTTGAATCCGGCTTTTCCTTCGCCAGATATTTGCCGTAGATGGTCGCTTCATCCACATAGCTGATGCTGCTTGGCGTAGTCCACGGAAACGCCTTTGGCTGATTGAATTTCGACGCGCCGGTGCTGACCATCAGCTGCGGGATTTTCTTCTGGTTCAGATAACGCTGCACAGACGTCTGCGCCGCGGTGCCGACGCTGGCGAAGGTGGCCAGCACCTCATCCTGCTCCACCAGCTTGCGGGTCTGCTCGACAGTCTTCGGCGGTGAAAAGGCGTCGTCGAGCGAAATCAGCCGCACCTTGCGGCCATTAATGCCGCCCTGCTCCTCATTGAGCATCCGGAAGTAGGCCTGCTCGACGCGGCCCTGAATGCCATGGGCTGAAAGCGGCCCGCTGTAGGGCACGGTGTTGCCGAGCTTGATCTCGGTGTCGCTGGCGCCCGTGTCGTACTTCTTCTCAGCCTGCGCGGCGCTGGCCGCAAACATCAGTACGGCCGCCGCAGCCGTGGCGGTGCGCAGAAATTTCATTGCTGGTCCTCCCAAACCCTGACTTTTTCATTTTTGCCGGTCTGCCGCCGGAGGCCGCCATGACCGGCGGAAGCGACGCCAGAGCGCCACCGGCTTAAACCAGTTTTGTAACGCGTTCCACTTTTCTCACGCAGCATGCGCCGCGGGAGCCGAACCTGTCGCGGCGCGCATCACGCCCGATCACCCGGCCAGCCCCGCCGACCGCGGAAGCCGCGTGTGAAAGACCAAGGCGACTTTCTATCAACGATTTGTAAATTCACGCGTTTTTATCTTGATCTATCACTTGATATAGGAACTATATGAAGAGAATCGACCGGGCGCAAGCGCTGCAATGCGGGAACCTCATGAGTGAAGAACGCCAGGATGCCCGGCGCCGGACGCGGAGAAACGGGCCGGCGGCGCGTCCCAGGCGCCAGCCGCCGGCCGGCACGCGCCTGCGCATCCTGGACGCGGCGATGAAATGTTTTGCGCAGAAAGGCTTTTCCGGCGCTACAACACGCGGAATCGCAGCGGAAGCCGGCGTCACCCTGCCGGTCATTGCCTATCATTTCGGCAACAAGGAAGGGCTTCAGCACGCCTGCGCCCAGGCCATTCTGAGCCGTTACCGGCATCGCATGTTACCGGTGGTCACCGCCGCGCGCGCCGCCATCCGGTCGGGCGCGCTCACCCCTGCCGAGGCGCGGAACATCCTGCTCCAGATCATGGAAGACCTGATCGAAGCCTTCACGCACGAGGCGGACGAGACATACCAGAGGGATTTCGTGTTGCGGGAGCTGGGCGACCGGGGACCCGCCTATGCATATCTGATGCGGGAACTGTGGCGCCCCGGCGTGCTGCTGACAGCGGATCTGCTGGCCATTGCCGCTGGCCGCGGCGCAACAGGCGAACGGGACAAGGCCGCGGCGCTCATGCTGCTGTCGTCGCTGACCGCCCTGTCGAGCCAGTCGGCGATTTCGCTTTCCATCCTTGACCGCAGCCGGTTCACCGACGGCGACCGGGCGCTCGCCAGCCAGCTGGCGGCCGGCATGATCGACGGTTTCCTCCGACGCCCGCAGGACGCTCCGGTCGCGGGCGACCGGCGGCGCGGCCCGCCCGCTGCTGACGCATGCTGGGAGAATAAGGCCTCGCCAGGCCTCCGGCCCGGCAAGCGCGGCCCATGAAAAAGCCCGCCGGAACACCGGCGGGCCCACCCCGGACAGGGTTGTTGGGGATTACGCGACGTCGAAGCGGTCCGCGTCCATGACCTTCACCCAGGCGGCGACGAAGTCGTCGACGAACTTCCGGGCGTTGTCGTCCTGGGCGTAGACTTCGGCGTAGGCGCGCAGCACCGAGTTGGAGCCGAAGACCAGGTCGACGCGGCTCGCCGTCCACTTCACCGCGCCGCTCTTGCGATCACGGATGTCGTACCGGTTGGCGCCGGTCGGGTCCCAGCTGTAGGCCATGTCGGTCAGGTTGACGAAGAAGTCGTTGGTCAGCGCGCCGACCCGGTCAGTGAACACGCCGTCCTTCGAGCCGCCATGGTTGGCGCCGAGCACGCGCATGCCGCCGACCAGCACCGTCATCTCCGCCGCCGTCAGGCCCAGAAGCTGGGCCCGGTCGAGCAACAGCTCCTCGGGCATGACCGCATAATCTTCCTTCTGCCAGTTGCGGAAACCGTCAGCGAGCGGCTCCAGCACGGCGAAGGAGGCGACGTCGGTCTGGGCGTCCGTGGCGTCGCCACGGCCCGGCGTGAACGGAACCGTAACATCGAAGCCTGCGGCCTTGGCGGCCTGTTCGACGCCGACGTTGCCGGCCAGCACGATGACGTCGGCGATGCTGGCGCCGGTTTCAGCGGCGATCGGCTCCAGCACCGACAGCACCCGCGCCAGGCGCTGCGGCTCGTTGCCGGCCCAGTCCTTCTGGGGCGCCAGACGGATGCGCGCGCCATTGGCGCCGCCGCGCTTGTCCGAACCGCGGAAGGTGCGGGCGCTGTCCCAGGCCGTGGCCACCATGTCGGCGGTGGAAAGACCGCTGTTCATGATCTTCGCCTTGACGGCGACCACGTCATAGTCCGTGCGTCCAGCCGGCACGGGATCCTGCCAGATCAGCTCCTCGGCCGGGACGTCCGGTCCGAAATAACGCGAGCGCGGTCCCAGATCACGGTGGGTCAGCTTGAACCAGGCGCGAGCGAACGCATCCGCGAACGCCTCGAAATCGTTCATGAAGCGCAGCGAAATCTCGCGATAGATCGGGTCGACTTTCAGCGCCATGTCCGCGTCGGTCATCATCGGCATGACGCGGATGGAAGGGTCCTCCACGTCGGCCGGCTTGTCCGCGTCGGCGATGGTGATGGGCTCCCACTGGTAAGCGCCGGCCGGGCTGCGGGTCAGCGTCCACTCGTGCTTGAACAGCATTTCGAAGAAGCCGTTGTCCCACACCGTCGGGTTCGTGGTCCAGGCGCCTTCGATGCCGCTGACGACCGCGTCGCGGCCAACGCCGCGGCTGGTGCGGTTCAGCCAGCCCAGCCCCTGGTCTTCGATGGCCCCGCCTTCCGGCGCCGGGCTGAGAAGGCCGGCGTCGCCGTTGCCGTGGCCCTTGCCGACGGTGTGGCCGCCGGCGGTCAGCGCAACGGTTTCCTCATCGTTCATCGCCATGCGGGCGAAGGTTTCCCGCATCATGTTGGCGGTCTTCTGCGGATCCGGCTGGCCGTTCACGCCTTCCGGGTTCACATAGATGAGGCCCATCTGCACGGCGGCCAGCGGATTGGCCAGGGTTTTTGCGTCGGCCAGGTCGCCATAGCGGCTGTCGCTGGGCGCCAGCCACTGCTTCTCGTCGCCCCAGTAAATGTCCTTCTCCGGGTGCCAGATGTCCTCACGGCCGAACGCGAAGCCGTAGGTCTTCAGGCCAGCGGTCTCATAGGCGATGGTGCCGGCGAGCGCGATCAGGTCGGCCCAGCTGATTTTGTTGCCGTATTTCTTCTTGATCGGCCACAGCAGGCGGCGCGGCTTGTCGGTGTTGGCGTTGTCCGGCCAGGAGTTCAGCGGGGCGAAACGCTGGTTGCCCGTGCCGGCGCCGCCGCGACCGTCGGTGATGCGGTAGGTGCCGGCGGCGTGCCAGGTCATGCGCACGATCGTGCCGACATAGGTGCCCCAGTCGGCCGGCCACCAGTCCTGGCTGTCGGTCATCAGGGCGCGGAGGTCGTTCTTCAGCGCCGCAACGTCGAGCTTCTTCAACTCCTCGCGGTAGTTGAAGCCCTTGCCCATCGGGTTGGTCTTGACGTCATGCTGGTGGAGAATGTCGAGGTTCAGCGCGTTCGGCCACCAGTTGGTGACGGAGGATCCGGTCACGGTCAGTCCGCCATGCATGACCGGACATTTGCCGGCGTTTTTCGCTTCGATGCCATCCATGGCCATTTCCCTTCAGAACCTGCTGCGTTGGCGTCGCGTCGTGTCCGGGCGACCGGAGCCGCTGGCGACGTCTGTCCAGAATGGTTCTAGGCAAATGCGGTCATAATGAGAACTTGAATTTTCAAATAACGTCGATAATTATTTCAAATGATATCGATCCGCCATCTCCGCTATTTCGCCGCCCTCGCCCAGCATCGCCATTTCGGCCGCGCCGCCGACGCCTGCGCCATCAGCCAGCCGGCGCTTTCCTTGCAAATCAAGGATCTGGAGGACCTGCTCGGCGCGCCGCTGGTGGAGCGGGACCACCGGCAGATCCGGCTCACCAGCCTGGGCGAAGCCTTCGCCAGCCGCGCCCACGACATTCTGCGGTCTGTGGATGAGCTCACCGATCTTGCCCGCGCGTCCAGCCAGTCGCTGGCCGGCGACCTGCGCATCGGCATGATTCCCACGGTGGCGCCGTACCTGCTGCCGGCGGTAATCCGGCGGCTCGGCGAGCTGTTTCCGGCGGTGGACCTGCGGCCGCGCGAGGCGGTGACGCAAAAACTGATCGAGGACCTGACCAACGGCCGGCTGGACGTCGCCATCGTCGCCCTGCCGGTCCTGGAGCCGGTGTTGCAGGAGCTGCCGCTGTTCGAGGAAGAGTTCGTGCTTGTCCGGCCGTCCGCCGACAGCATGAAACCTCCCCCCTGCGCGGATGCATTGCGGGAAATGCGCCTGCTGCTGCTGGAAGAAGGCCACTGCTTCCGCGATCAGGCGCTGGCGTTCTGCAACATGGCGCCGGGAACGCCGAAGGACCTGATGGAAGGCAGCTCGCTCTCAACCCTGGTGCGCATGGTCGGCGCCGGCATCGGCGTCACCCTGATCCCCGAAATGGCGGTGGCGCCGGAAACCGCCTCCGTCGACGTGAGCACGGTCCGGCTGGCGCAACCGCGCCCGTCGCGCACCATCGGCATGGTCTGGCGCAAGACGAACCCGCTGGCCGGGCGCTTCGCCCAGATTGGCGACGTGGTCTGCGAGGAACACGCCAATCTGCTGGCGAATCCGCCTTGCCAGGACAACGCCCCCCGGGGGCGCGGCGACCCCTGAAACCAGAAACGCGCCAGCCTGGCGCGCATTCCGCAGCGGCGGCGGCGATGTTTCCGCAAGGAGATGTCCACTTTTTGGGACCATCCTCTGGCGCTCCGGCCGCCAGACGTCCAGGATGCGGCAAACAGCTGGCGCGCGGCGGCCCTCTTCGGGGAGCCGGGCCGGATGATCACCATGTGGGAGAGGGAACGTATGACACAGACATGCGACGGCGACGCGTGGACCAAGCGTCCAGGACTCGCTGCCTGCGCCTGCGCCGTGGCGCTGCCGCTTGCGCTGGCCGCCTGCAGCCTTGGCGAGAGCCTGTCGCCAACAGCGCGGGCTCCCAGCCCCACCGGCGTCTCGCGCGACGCGCTGGTAGGCAGCTGGGGCATCGCCTCGTTCCACACCGACAAGGACCGCAAGCGCACCGAAGCCCAGGCCAAGGCCCAGTGCAGCCAGCCCTACAGGATCAGCCGCGGCCCCAATGACGGCGTGATGATGCATGTGGCCGACGACCCCAAGCTGTATGAACTGCGCCTGAAAGCCGGGCCCGACGGCCGGACCTATGTCGGGTTCGAGTCGCCCGCCGGCGACCCGCAGGACCGCGAGCTGCTGTCCATCACGCCCAACGTGCTGACCATGCGCTTTGTCGACCCTGACGCGCACCGGCGCTATGGCACTTTTGTCTTCGTCCGTTGCAGCTGACGGGGGGCGGCGCGTCATGAAGTCTGACCGAAACATTTTTCGCCGTCTCGCCATGTCCGGTCTTATGGCGTCCGGTCTTGTGGCGTCCGGTTTTGGACTGGCCTGTTCCGTCGCCGCGCCAGCCTTCGCGGCGCCGCAACCGCCGCGCCCGCCGGCCGACATCCGCGAAACCATGGATATCGGCGACGAGCCCGGCCGCATTTCCACGGAGGAAGTGCGCATCACTGACGGTCCCTATGCCCGCCAGATGGTGCTGTACCGCACCAGCGAAGCCCCGGGTACGGTGATCATCCATTCCGACGAGCGCTTCCTCTACGTCGTGCAGGGCAATGGCCGGGCGCTGCGCTACGGCATCGGCGTCGGCCGCGAAGGCTTCACCTGGTCCGGCAAGGTTCAGGTCACGCGCAAGGCCGAGTGGCCGGACTGGCGGCCGCCGCCGGACATGCTGAAGCGCCAGCCTTATCTGCCGCGCTTCATGGCCGGCGGACCTGGCAACCCCATGGGCGCCCGCGCGCTCTATCTGGGCTCCACGGTGTTCCGCATTCACGGCACCAACCAGCCTGAAACCATCGGGCAGGCCATTTCGTCCGGCTGCTTCCGGCTCGCCAATGGCGACATCATCGACCTGTACGAGCGGGTGCCGGTGGGCACGAAGGTCATCATTCGCCACAAGGCGACGCTGTAAGCCGCGCACCCGGCGGGCGGTGCAACCGCCTGCCAACGTCTCTCAACATGGAGGGGCGGCCCGGCGCCAGCAGGCCGGCGCCCGCTCCAGCGACCGCAAATTATGCGAAAGGGAAAGGGAGCCATGTCCAAGTCCCCATGGACCAGCCTGCGCCGTTTCAGCGGCGTTGCCGTTGGCGTGATGGCCGGCGTCTTCGCCATGTCGGCAGAGGCGGGAACGCTTGATACGGTCAAACAGCGTGGAACGCTGAACTGCGGCGTCAGCGAGGGCGTCATTGGCTTTTCCGAGAAGGACGACAAGGGCGTCTGGCGCGGCTTCGACGTGGACTTCTGCCGCGCCGTTGCGGCCGCGGCGCTCGGCGACGCCAGCAAGGTCACCTTCACCCCCCTGTCCGCCAGCCAGCGCTTTGACGCCCTGAAGGACGGCAAGGTCGACCTGCTGTCGCGCAACACCTCGTGGACGTTGGGCCGCGAGGCCGGGCTGGGCCTGGCCTTCGCCGGCATTACCTATCACGACGGCCAGGGCTTCCTGGTGAAGCGCGCCCTGGGCGTCGACAGCGCCCTGTCGCTGGACAAGGCGAAAGTCTGCGTCGAGGCCGGCACCACCAGCCAGCTCAACCTCGCCGACTTCTTCAAGGCCAATTCCATGACCTATGAAGAAAAGGTGTTTCCGAACGCCGCCGAGGCCACCGCCGCCTTCGCCGATGGCAAATGCGACGTGCTGACCCGCGACCAGTCGGCCCTGCATGGCGAACGCCTCAAGCTGGCGAAACCAGCCGACGCCGTGGTGTTGCCCGACGTGATTTCCAGGGAGCCGCTGGGCCCGGTGGTGCGCAGCGACGACTTCCCGTGGTTCAATGTGGTGAAGTGGGTGAATTTCGCCCTGGTCAACGCCGAGGAACTGGGCATCGCCGCCGCCGACGTGGAGAAGGCCCTGCAATCGCAGAAGCCGGAAGTGCGCCGCTTTACCGGCGCCGAAGGCAATTTCGGCAAGGCGCTCGGCCTCGATCCCGACTGGGCGATCCGCGCAGTGAAGGCCACGGGCAATTACGCGGAAATCTACGAACGCAACCTGGGCTCCGGCTCCAAGCTCGGCGTGCCGCGCGGGCTGAACCAGCTCTGGAACATGGGCGGCGTGCTCTACGCCCCGCCCATGCGCTAGGCGCCCGCAGCCCTTCGCCGAAAAGCCCGGCTCCATCGTGAAGCATGTACTTCACGAGCGGTGAGGCCGGCTTTCCCAATAAATGCTCCGGGGCGTTTCGACGGCCCGGCGCGGATGCGCGCCAAATCTGCCGGCGCAGCCTCGCCAGCCGGTGGCTCCAGATGCGTCGCGACCGGCTTGCATCACGCCCAGGCGACAATTCCAGGCGACAACCGCGGCGGCCCAGGCAGGGGCGTCATTTCACTGGATCAGCGCCGGCCCGCACACGCCCTACCAGCTGAAGTGAAGAGGGCGATGTCGCCGGCACGTTGCGTTCGCAACCGCGGCGGTACAAAAACACGGAGCCAAAGCCGGCGCGGTCCGACCGGTCGCGGCTTCCCCGGCGGCCATACAGGAACCGACATGTCAGCCGAAAAACGCCTCGCCACGTTGAAGCAACTTCTGATCCACGTGCGGGAGCGGCTGCAACTGAAGCCTGGATTTTTCCTCTGGGACGGGTCACGGGTTCCGGCGGATTACCCGGAAACCGGCCTCGGCGTTTATCTGGGCGATGAGGGCGTGATCGGCGCGCTGGTCCGTCGCCCCTCAGTCGCCACCCTCGCCAACCTGTGGGCGGCCGGCCGGGTCGACATCCGCAATGGCGACGTGTTCGATCTGGTGGCGGCGAAGCCGGCCGTGCGCACCCGCGAATTCCGCCGCACCCTCGACCGCAGGCTGGCCCTGCGCGCCGGCGCGCAGTTCCTGTTCACGCCGCGCGGCGGCCCATGGCCGCTGGAAGACATCGCCAAATCCGCGCCGAGCGACGGCGACGCCGGCGAGAACCGCAAGAACATCAGCTATCACTACGACGTTTCCAATGATTTTTACAGGCTCTTCCTTGACGATCGCATGGTCTATACCTGCGCCTATTACAAGGACTGGGCCAATTCGCTGGAGCAGGCCCAGGTCGACAAGCTGGACATGACCTGCCGGCGGCTGCGTTTGCAGCCTGGCGAGACTTTCCTCGATATCGGCTGCGGCTGGGGCGCGCTGATGGCGCACGCCGTGACCTATTTCGGCGTCACGGCGCACGGCGTCACCCTCTCCGAACAGCAGGCGGAGCTGGCGCGGGCGCGTTTTGCGGAACTGGGGATTGCTGACCGCTGCACGGTCGAGCTGATCGACTACAGCAAGCTGCCCGGCGCGGAGCGGTTCGACAAGATCAGTTCGCTGGGCATGATCGAGCACGTGGGCATCGCCAATTATCCGACCTATTTCAGCACCATGCAGCGCCTGCTGAAGCCCGGAGGCCTGTTTCTCAACCACGGCATTGTCCGGCCCGGCAAAAGCGCCACCAGGAAGAAGAAGCGCGCGGATTTCGCCGCCCTCACCCGCTACATCTTCCCCGGCGGCGAACTGGAGACGCTCAGCGGCACGCTGACGGCCATGGAGCGCGGCGGCTTTGAAATTCGCGACGTGGAATGCTGGCGCGAGCATTACATGCGCACCTGTCGCGCCTGGCACGACCGGCTGTTGGCCAACCGCGACGCCGCCATCGCCGAGGTCGGCGAGGTGAAATACCGCGTCTGGCTGATGTATCTGGCCGCCTGCTCCATCGCCTTCGAACGCAACAATGTCGGCATCTACCAGACGCTGGGCCAGAAGCGCCTGAAAGGCCCCTCCAACCTGCCGCCCACCCGCGCCGACCTGTACCGGGTGGTGTGAGGCGGCGGCAGAATCCCCCGCCGCCTACCCCCGCCTTTTCAGCCCCCGAAGATCGATAGCCCCGTCGGCCTTGCGCGGATCGGCGCCGGCGGCGAACAGTTCGCTCTTCTGCACTTTCTGGGTGCTGGTTTTGGGCAGCGCATCCAGAAACAGCACCCAACCCGGCGGCTTGAAGTAGGCCAGCCGCTCATTGGCCCACGCAAACAGGTCCTGCGCCCGGTCCTCGCTGGCGGTTTCGGGCGCGCGCAGCACGATACAGGCGAACACTTCCTGCTCGCGCACCTCGTCAGGCGCCGCCACCACCGCCACTTCCGCCACGTCCGGGTGCGCCAGCAGCGTCGCCTCCACCTCGGCCGCCGCGATGTTCTCGCCGGAGCGGCGGATGATGTTCTTGTTACGGTCGACGAAATAGAGCATGCCGGTTTCGTCCTGGCGCACCACGTCGCCAGTGTGGAACCAGCCGCCGCGCCAGGCCTCAGCCGTCGCCTCCGGGTTCTTGAGATATTCCCGGAACATGCCAAGACGCGGGTTGTCGCCGCACCGGCGCACCAACAGCTGTCCCTCCTGCCCCACCGGAACGTCATGGTCATCGGCGTCAACGACGCGGGCGTCGAGGTCGAGCCCCGGCCGGCCCAGGGGCCGGCCCATGGCGCGGGTGTGGATCATGCGCGGCTCGGTGTCCGCGAAGAAGCCGCCGCCGGTTTCTGTCATGCCCCACAGTTCGAGCAGCGGCGCGCCGAAGCGCTCCTCGAAGGCGCCGTGAATCTCCGGCTCGACGCCGGCGCCCAGCATGAAGCGCAACCCGTGCGCCCGGTCCTCCGGCGTCGGCTCCAGCTTCATCAGCATGCCGGGGATGACGCCGAGATAATGGGCGACGGTGGCGCGGCTGTCGGCCAATTCCCGCCACCAGCTGTGCGGATGAAACCGGTCCGGCAGGATGACGCAACCGCCGGTCATCAACGCCGCCATGAAACTGAACACGCCGGCGTTGATATGGAACAGCGGCAGGGGATTGTAGATGCGCTCCAGCCCCTCGCGATATTGTCCGAGGCCGGTATTGCCGCAGCAGCCCCGGCCAACGCTGACGTAATACTGGTTGGTGGCGACGCAGCCCTTGGGCCGCCCGGTGGTGCCGGACGTGTAGTAAAGGCAGGTTTCCGTATCGAGATCCGGCGCCGCCTGCCCGGCCGGGGTCCGGGCCGGCGCAAATGGCGCGTCCGACGTCACGTCGTGCAGCGGCGGCGGGTCGGCGCACAGGTCCAGCGCCCGTCGCGCCTGCTCCAGCCGCTCTGGCAAGGCGACCAGCAACGACGCTTCCGCATGCTCAAGCAGATAGCGCATTTCGTCGGGCCGGTAGTCCGGGTTCACCGGCGCCAGTGATACGCCGAGGCTGTTGAGGGCCAGAAAATGGAAAAAATGCTCCGGCCGGTTTTCCAGCAGAACCGCGACGCGATGGCCAGGCCCATAACCGGCGGCGCGATAGCGGGCGGCCAGATCATCAACAATGGCGCGGGTGGCGGCGTAAGTGTATTCCACCCCCTCCGGCAGATACGGCCGCGTCGCCAGCGGCCCGACGGCGATGAAGGCGTTATCCGGATAGAGCGAGGCGACGTTGCGGAAGATGGCGAAAACCGTGGGCGCGGCAAGCGTCTCCGGCGTGATGCGGTTCATGGCGGCGTTCCTGCCCTGGGGCGTTCTCCGGCGGCGCGGACGCCTTGTGTCGGGAAAACGCGTCGAAACATGTGCTGGCGCAGAACCTGTCCGGCCTGAACAGGTTCTGTCCCTGTCCTTTCGCTGAAGAGCTTGCCGGCAACGTCCAGGGATGGCGGCGCCCCATGAACAGCCGGCGCGCCGTCAGCGTTTTTTCGATGAATCAATCACCGGCCCAAAGCGCACATATTGCTTTCCGTCAAACCGGATGAGCTGCAACTGTTCGATCGGATAGTGATCGTCCGGCGCCGTATTGATCTCGATGCCCGGCAGCAGCAAATCAGACCGGAAATGCTTCAGATTGGCCGCCTGCTTCATGATGTTGGCGGGGGTCACGTCGTCGCCCGCCTGACGCAACACCTGCTCCATCGTCTGGGCGGCGACATAGGCGTACACGGTCAGCGCGTCCTTGCGATCGGCGTCCGGCAGGTATTTGTCGTAGAAGGTGTTCCATTCCCGGAACGCCGGATCATCCTTCCATTCCGGGTCGTTGGCGTCCTTCAGATAGGCGCTGGAGATAATGCCTTTGGCGTTGTCGAGCCCGGCCGGCCCGAGCACCGCGGCGATCGAATTGGCGTTGCTGCCCAGATAATGCGTCGGTTTCCAGCCAAGTTCAGCGATCTTGCGGATGGCCTGGGCGGCGAATTTCGGCGTGGTCATGTTCATGAACACGTCGGCGCCAGACGCCTTCAGCCTGACGATCTGCGAGTCGATGGTGGGATCGGTGGATTCATAGGAGGCTTCAGCGACGATCATCTTCGCCCTGTCGCCAAGGCCATCCCTGAAGCCCTTGAGCACATCGCGACCGAAATCGTCATTCTGATACAAAATGGCGATCTTCGCGTCCAGTTTGGTCTGGAGGATGTGGGCGGCGAACGCCTTGCCCTCGGTCTGGTAGCTGGGCATGAAGCCCATGGTCCACGGCCAGGCCTTGTCATCGCCGAACTTGGTCGCCCCGGACGCGATGAAAATGTGCGGAATCTTGTGGCCGTTGAGATATTTCAGCGTCGCCGAGCTGGTCGGGGCGCCAAGGGAGGCGTACATCACCGAAACCTGGTCGCTTTCCACCAGTTTGCGGGTCTGCTCCACGGTCTTGGGCGGACTGTAGGCGTCATCATAGGTGATGAAGCGTATCTGGCGCCCGCCAATGCCGCCCTGCTCGTTCATCATGCGAAAATAGGCCGCCGGAACCTTGCCAAGCACCGCATAGACTGCGGCGGGGCCGCTGTAGGCGTTGACGTTGCCGATGCGGATTTCGTCCTTGCCAGCCGGCTTGTCCTGCGCCTGCGCGCCGGTCGCCAACGCCAGCGCGCCCGCCACAACGCCCACCATGACGCCCGCCGCCATTCCCGTCCGCGCCGCGCGCGGCATTGCGTGGATTCTGCCTCTGCCGGCCATCCGGTTTCCTCCAACCCTGTCATCGTTTTTTGCGTCGCCGCCATTGTGGCGGGCCACGCTTGCGCCGGTGTTCCGGCTTGTGGCGGGAGTGTCGACCATGGACGCCGGGCGCGTCAATCGGAACGGCGCGACGGCGCCTCTGCGCAGGTCATGCGACATAGCGCCATACCACGACGATCCGTGGAACGTTTTCATGGTTAACGCCGTTGTCCGGTTGGCTTGCCAGAAACAGTCGCCGCTGCCGTTGCAAAGACAGCCGGCCCGAGACGTTCTGCGCCGCATATCCGCGGCTTCCCAATGTTGACGGTGACGCCATGAAGATTGCCCAGATCGCGCCCCTGGCCGAGCGCTGCCCTCCAAAATTCTATGGAGGCACTGAGAGAATAGTTTCCTATCTGACAGAACAACTTGTCGACATGGGCCATGACGTGACGCTGTTCGCCAGCGGTGATTCCATCACCGCGGCCCGGCTGCGCGGATGTTCGGAAATGGCGCTGCGGCTCAGCCCCGGCGTACAGGAACAGTTGCCGTGGAACCTGGCGATGGTGGATCGCGTGCGGCGCCAGGCCCGCGAATTCGACGTGCTGCATTTTCACGTCGATCTGCTGCACTTCCCGATTTTCCGGGACATCGCCCACAAAACCGTCACCACCCTGCATGGCCGCCAGGATTTGCCCGATCTGCCGCCGTTTTACCGGCAGTTCCCCGAATTCCCGCTTGTCTCCATTTCCCATGCCCAACGCACGCCGATGCCGGCCGGAGTGACCTGGGCCGCCAATGTCTATCACGGCCTGCCGGAGCGGCTGCTGACGCCCCAGGAGAACCCGGACGGCGGCTATCTGGCTTTCCTTGGCCGGATTTCGCCGGAAAAGCGGCCGGACCGCGCCATCGCCATCGCCGCCAGAGCCGGGATGCCGTTGCGGATGGCGGCGAAGATCGACCGCGCCGACGCCTGCTACTGGGCGGAAACCATTGAGCCCATGTTGCGCGCCTGCGATTGCGTCACGTTCCGTGGTGAAATCGGCGAAGCCGAAAAACCGGAATTTCTCGGCAATGCCCGCGCCCTGCTGTTTCCGATCGACTGGCCGGAGCCGTTCGGGCTGGTGATGATCGAAGCCATGGCCTGCGGAACGCCGGTCATCGCCTGGCCATGCGGCTCGGCGCCGGAGATTGTCGACCATGGCGTGACCGGCTTTCTGGTCAATTCAGTCGATGAGGCCGTGGCGGCGGTCAGGATGGCCGGCGAACTGGATCGCCAGAAGGTCCGCGCCAGGTTTGAGCAGCGCTTCTCCGCCGCCCGCATGGCCCGCGACTATCTGGCGGTTTACGAGCGCCTCACGAGCGTCTGCGCCGCAGCGCCGCGCCTGATCGCCTGATCCAATGCGCCAGATCAGCTTCCTGCGGCGCTGGCCTGGCCCGGCTTTTTGGCGTGCGCCAGAATTTTGCTGCATGTTTTTGCGTAGCTGCATGCCTGCAGCTGCCAGTCGACGCCCATGGCGCGCAGCGTGCGCGTTTCCAGCATCCTGGGGCGACGTCTGCGCCGCCTGAACACGCTCCAGGAATCTTCCAGGAGGCTACGTCATGGAAACCGCCCGACCGATGACCCTGACGCCGTCCCAGTCCATGGCCGGCGGCGCAGCTTTCAGCGACCCCGAGACTGATCTGTGGTCAGTGCAAAGCGACGCCTCCCTGCAGGAGACACAGCCGCGCGCCCTCAAGCAGGGCGACGCCTTCGCGGTGTTCGATCACCACGGCGACGCCCTTTCGGGCCCCAGGAGCCCCGAAGGCCTGTTCTGGCGCGACACCCGGCACCTGTCGCACCTGGCCATGACCGTGTGCGGACGCCGGCCGATGCTGCTGTCATCGATCCTGCGCGACGATAACGCCACGCTGACCTGCGACCTGACCAACCCGGATGTGTTTGACCAGGACGGCGAGCTGCGCATGGCCCGGGACGCCCTGCATATCCGCCGCTCCTGCTTCCTGTGGAACGCTGCCTGCCACCAGCGGGTTGTGGTGAAAAATTACGACCAGAAGTCCCATCAGGTGATGATCGCCATCACATTTTCCGCGGACTTCGCCGACCTGTTCGAGGTGCGCGGCTCCCAGCGGGCGCGCCGGGGCGAGCGCCATCCGCCGGAACCCGCCGCGAACCACGTCCGCCTGTCCTACACGGGGCTCGACCGGCGGGAGCGGGTGACGACGCTGGGGTTTGATCCCGAGCCGTCGCAACTGACCGGCAATCGCGCCGTGTTCGAATTCACCCTGGCGCCGCGCGAGAGCCGCACCCTTTACATGGAGGTGAGTTGCAAAACCCCGTGCGTCAACCGTTCGCCGGCGCAGGGCTATTTCATCGCCTTGCGGGATTCGCGGCGCGACCTGCGGCGCCTCTCCGGGCGCGCGGCGGCGGTCAGCAGCTCCAACGACGTGTTCAACGAGGCGCTGCGCCGCAGCGTTTCCGACCTTTACATGCTGGTGACCGACACGGAGGACGGCCCCTACCCTTACGCCGGCATCCCCTGGTTCAGCACGGTGTTCGGGCGCGACGCCCTCATCACCGCCCTGCAGACCCTTTGGCTGGACCCGGAGATCACGCGGGGCGTGCTGCGCCATCTCGCCCGCAACCAGGCGACGGAAACCGATACGCTGGCCGACGCCGAGCCGGGCAAGATCCTGCACGAAATCCGCCATGGCGAGATGGCCGAACTGCGCGAGGTGCCATTCCGCCGCTATTACGGCAGCGTTGATTCAACGCCGCTGTTCGTCGCCCTGTGCGGCGCCTATCTGCGGCGCACCGGCGACGTGCGCGCCATCCAGCAGTTGTGGCCCCATGTGGAGGCGGCGCTGGACTGGATCCGCGTCTCCGGCGACCGGGATGGCGATGGCTTCGTTGAATACGGCCGCCAGACGCCGGACGGTCTGGTGAACCAGGGCTGGAAAGACAGCTTCGATTCCGTTTTTCACGCCAATGGCGCGCTGGCGCGCGGCCCCATCGCCCTGTGCGAGGTCCAGGCCTATGTCTACGCCGCCTGGCAGGCGGCCCGGGACATGGCGGCGGCGCTGGGCGACGGCGCCACCGCCGCCGCCTGCGAGACACGGGCCCGCGACCTGCGGACAGCCTTCGACGCAGCTTTCTTCGATGAAGAACTGGGCACCTATGTGCTGGCCCTCGACGGCGACAAGCGTCCCTGCCGGGTGCGCGCCTCCAACGCCGGCCACGTGCTGACCTTTGGCCTCGCCCTGCCGGAGCGGGCCGTGGCGGTGGCGAAGACCCTGATGACGCCCGGCAGCTTCTGCGGCTGGGGCGTGCGCACGGTGCCGGAAACCGAGGCGCGCTATAACCCCATGAGCTATCACAACGGCTCCGTCTGGCCCCATGACAATGCGCTGATCGCCTATGGCCTGCGTCGTTACGGTTACCGGGCCGAGGCCGGCCAGATCTTTGCCGGCCTGTTCGCCGCCTCCACCTATATCGAGATGCGCCGGTTGCCCGAACTGTTTTGCGGCTTCGCCCGCCAGCGCGGCCAGGGGCCCACCTTCTATCCGGTCGCCTGCTCGCCCCAGGCCTGGGCGGCGACCGCGCCCCTGTTCATGTTGCAGGCCTGCCTTGGCGTTTCATTCGACCCGGCCGAAAACGCCATTTCCTTCACCGAGCCGCTGCTGCCCCCGTTCCTCGACGAAGTGACGATCCGCAACCTGCGCATCGGCGAGGCCTCCTGCGACATCGCGGTGTCGGGGCGGCAGTCCATCGTGCACGTGCTGCGCCGCAGCGGCCCGCTGAAGGTGCTGGTGACGGCCTGACGCGATTTCAAGCCGGCGGAGCCGCGTCTGGCCGCCCGCCAGCCATGCGCGGCCGGAATGCGCCGGGGCTTTCAATGCCGGCGTTTGATGTCAATGATGCTGCCCTTCAGGGGGCCGGCGACGAATCCGGGCTCCAAATTCGCACCCATGGGAGAGCCCGCATGAGTGATGCGTCCGAATACACGCCGCCAAAGGTCTGGACCTGGAGCAAGCCGAGCGGCGGCGCCTTCGCCAATATCAACCGGCCTGTCGCCGGCCCCACCCACGACAGGGAATTGCCCGTCGGCAAGCACCCGCTGCAACTCTATTCGCTGGCCACGCCGAACGGCCAGAAAGTCACCATCATGCTGGAAGAGCTGCTGGCGGCGGGCCACGCGGGGGCCGAATACGACGCCTGGCTGATCCGCATCAATGAGGGCGACCAGTTCGGCAGCGGCTTTGTCGGCGTCAACCCGAACTCGAAGATCCCGGCGCTGCTTGACCGTTCAGGCCCCAAACCAATCCGGGTGTTCGAGTCCGGCGCCATCCTCGTTTATCTGGCGGAAAAGTTCGGCGCCTTCCTGCCAACGGAGCCGGCTGCGCGGGCGGAATGCCTGTCGTGGCTGTTCTGGCAGATGGGCAGCGCCCCCTATCTTGGCGGCGGCTTCGGCCATTTCTACGCCTACGCGCCTGTAAAGATCGAATACGCCATCGACCGTTTCGCAATGGAAGCCAAACGGCAGCTCGACGTGCTGAACCGCCGGTTGGCGGAGGCGCCCTGGCTCGGCGGCGACGCCTACACCATCGCCGACATGGCGGTGTTCCCCTGGTACGGAGCCCTGGCCAAGGGGCAGATCTATGGAACCGCCGGCGAATTCCTGTCGGTGCACGAATATCCCAACGTCATCGCCTGGGCCGACCGGATTGCGGCGCGGCCGGCCGTCCGGCGCGGGCGGATGGTCAACAATGTCAACGGCAAGCCGGAAAACCAGCTGCACGAGCGGCACGACGCGTCCGATTTCGACACGAAAACCCAGGACAGGATCGGCGGCTGAACGCCATGGTTGCGGCGGATTTCCGCCGCGACCAAAGGCATGTCAGCGACCTCCGGCGCGCGGTTGCGCCGGAGCATGCCGGGCCAGGCATCGGCGATTTCAGGCCGTGTCCAGAACGGCGCGCCAGATATCCCGGCTGCGCGCCTGGTAAGCCTCAAGCGCCGCCACCAGGCGCCGGCGCGGCGCGTCCGGCGTCATCTCCGCCGGCAGCAACGGATCCCGCAGCATCTGCCCGATCAGGGCGCGTCCGAGCAACAGGCACTCCCGCGCCGCGGCGCGCGGCTCCAGCTCCGGCAGCCGGCGCCCGCTTTCTTCAAGCAGACGCAGCCGGTCCGCATAGTCCGCCGCCAGCGCCCGCACGTCCCACAGGGCGCGAATGCCGGCGCATTGCTCCGGGGTGAAGCCGCTGGCGACAAACACCTGCGCGCCTTCCCCCAGTCCCAGCGCCTGCAAATCCGCCCGCAGCGCCAGAACGCCGCCGCGCAGATTGTCCGGGCGCAACCACAGTCCGCCAGACCAGCCGCGAAAACCGCGCAGCTCCAGCGCCCGGCAGTGGCGTCGCAACAGGGTGCGGTCGCGCCGGCTGACGCCGGCGTCGTACACGGCGATCCAGCCGCCCGACCAGGTCGCCATGGCGTCCATGCGCCGCCGCCAGGCGCTGACATCGCGTTGCAATGGCCGGCCGGCGACGTTGAGGGCATAGAGCGCCCGCCCCTGCCGCAGAATTTTTTTCTGACGCAACAGCCGGGTGATGGCGACGCGCGCCACCGCTTCGCCGTGCCCGATGATGGCGCAGCCCTCGCACAGATCGCGCGCGGACATGGGCCGGCCTTCATGGGCGGCGAGCAGGTCGAGCACAACCGTGGTGGCGCTGGGCAAGGACGCATCCATGCAGGCCTGTCTCCTGATCGATTTGCGAACGTGGGCGACGCCGGTCGTTCATACGGAACCGCCGCCGCCGCGTCACCGCTTGACGGGCCAGATACAAAATTTCATTATTTGCCGATCTTGCATAATAAATGAAACATAAGGAGGCGACCCATGACCGATCCTGCCCCGGCCGTGCGGGTTGAACGCAGCGGGCCTGTCACCACCATCATCATGAGCCGGCCCGAACGGCGCAACGCCGTCGATGGCCCCATGGCCGCCGCCCTGCGCGCCGCCTTCCACGATTTCGAGGCCGACGAAAGCCAGCGCGTCGCCGTGCTCTGGGGCGAACACGGCGTGTTCTGCGCCGGCGCCGACCTCACCGCCGTCAATGACCCGGCCCGCACCCATGATCTCGACCCGGATGGCGGCGGCGATGGGCCGATGGGGCCGTCGCGCATGGCGCTGTCCAAGCCGCTGATCGCCGCCGTATCCGGTTATGCGGTGGCGGGCGGCCTGGAGCTGGCCTTGCTCGCCGACATGCGGGTGGCCGAGGAAGGCGCGATTTTCGGCGTGTTCTGCCGGCGCTGGGGGGTGCCGCTGATCGACGGCGGCACCGTGCGCCTGCCGCGCGTCGTCGGCATGGGCCGCGCCCTCGACATGATCCTGACCGGCCGACCGGTTGACGCCCAGGAAGCCCTGGCCATGGGCCTGGCCAACCGCGTCGTGGCGCAAGGGCAAGCGCGCGCCGCCGCCGAGGAGCTGGCGCGCCAGATCGCCGCCTTTCCCCAGGCCTGCATGCTGGCCGACCGCAAATCGGCGTTCGCCCAGTGGGATCTGCCGCTGGCGGAGGCCCTGCGTCAGGAGGGGCGCGACGGCGCGCCCATCGTCGCCATGGAAGGCAAGGCCGGCGCCATGCGCTTCGAACGCGGCGCCGGCCGGCACGGCCGCTTTGGCGAATGAAGCGCGGCGAACGCGCAGGCCGCAAGAACGCTACATCCAGGGAGGATCTGCCATGTCCGCTACAGGCGCGACCTGTCTTGAACTGATTGAACGCGGCGCCCGGCAGAACGCCGCCCGCACGGCGCTGGTCTGGGGCGACCGGTCGTGGACCTTCGCCGAGGTCAACGCTCACGCCAACCGGCTGGCGCACGCCCTCGCCGCGGCGGGCGCCGTTCAGGGCCAGCGCGTCGCGCTGCTGGTCAATAATGGCCCGCACAGCGTGCCGCTGGATTTCGCCTGCGTCAAAAGCGGCGTCAACCGCGTGCCGCTTAATTCCCGGCTATCGGCGGCGGAGCATGCGCGCATGGTACAGGAGGCGCAGTGCGCCATGCTGGTGTTCGGCGACGACCTGGTGGAGCGGGCGCGCGAACTGCAACGCCTGTGCCCGGGCCTTGCCTGCCATGGCCTCGGCGCGGCCCTGCCCGGCGGAATGGACCTGCTGCAAACCGCCGCCGGCCAGCCGGCGACGGCGCCGGACATCACGGTGCGGCCAGACGATATCCTGCTCACCCTCTACACCTCCGGCACGACCGGCGTGCTCAAGGCGGCGCAACATACCCAGGGGTCTTACGCCGCCGTCTGCCGCAACATTCTCATCAACCTGTTTCCCATCGGCGAGGACGACGTGATGCTGCACGCCGCTTCGCTGATCCACGCCAGCGGCACGTTCGTGCTGCCGTTCTGGCTGCGCGGGGCGCGTACGGTGGTGCTGCCGGGCTTCGCCCCCGGCCCGTTCCTGGAGGCGATCGCCGCCCATGGCGCCACCGCCGTCAATCTGGTGCCCACCATGCTGCAAATGCTGCTGGAGCAACCGGACCTCAACGCCCATGACCTTTCGTCGCTCCGGCACATCATCTACGGCGCCTCGCCGATGCCGCGCGCGGTCATCGAACGCGCCATGGCCCATTTCGGCCAGCGCCGCTTCTGGCAGTACTACGGCCAGACGGAAGCGCCGCTCTGCCTCGCCGTGCTGCGGCCGGAGGACCATGTGGGTGATCTGCTCGGCGCCTGCGGCCGCCCCTCCCCGGACGTGGAAATCCGGCTGGTCGACGCCAACGGCGCCCCGGTTCCGCAAGGGGAGCCCGGTGAAATCCTGGTGCGCGGTCCCATGTCCGTCGCCGGCTATTTCAACGCGCCCGAACTGACGGCTGAAACCTTTGATGCGGACGGCTGGACGCACACGCGCGATGTCGGCGTTTTCGACGACCGGGGCTTCCTGCACCTGCGCGACCGCACCTCCGACATGATCATTTCCGGCGGCTACAACGTCTATCCGCGCGAGGTGGAGGATGCGCTGCTGACCCACCCCATGGTGCTGGAATGCGCCGTGGTCGGGGCGCCGGACCCCAAATGGGTCGAGGCGGTGACAGCGTTCGTCGTGCTGCGCCCTGGCGAAACCGTGGCGGAAGCGGACCTGATCGCCCACGTGGCCGGCCAGGTCGCGTCCTACAAAAAGCCGCACCGGGTGCTATTTGTCGACGCCATTCCCAAGACGGCCGTCGGCAAGCTTGACCGCAAGTCACTACGGGCGCGGCTGGCCTGAACCGCCGGCGCAATTGGCCCTGGAGACTGACCGCCCTGGAGACTGCCCCTGGAGACTGGTTCGCGGCGATGGCCCGAGCCGTCTCCAGACCGTCGTCATGCCCGTCCGGCCGGGGCGCGTTTCAATTTGTTCCAAACGGTTCCCACGCGTTCGTATCCCCCAATCCCCAGCGTCATACACTCAAGGCAACGATTAAATGCTGGTGCGCGTCCGGCCGCCAGACGCGCGGCCAGGGACCCAGGGAATTCGGTCAGCGGTGTTTGGGGGATTGATCGTGAAAAAAAAATATCCGGCGCGGCGCCGCTCCCCTGCTCCACCGGAAGCGCGACGGTTTTACTACCCGGCGGAACCATCATGGCGGCCTGCGCAACCGGCAACCGCAAGGCCGGCCAGAATGCGCCCGGACCAATGACGAAACCACGCCCGCCCGCCGGGGGGGGGGCGCCGCCAGCGCGTATTTCCCGCATAAAACGCCATCGCCCGACCGGTTTTTCTGGCCGCGTCGCGTCCTCGCCCATAATGTCGCGTAAATGGAGTGTTGCGCGCATGGCGGGACCCGGGGCTGATTTCCGGGACGCCGGGTGCTGGAGTTTCTGATGACTGACGCCGCCGCCGGTTCCGCCGGCCCGAATTCCGGTCGCACGCCCGGCGATCACCTTGCCTGGAAGCTTGACAATACGTACCTGCGGCTGCCGGAAGCGTTCTGGACCGCCGTCGCGCCCACCCCCGTGCAGGCGCCCAGGATGGTCATGTTCAACCGGCCGCTGGCCGCCAGCCTCGGCCTGCTGGCGGAAGGCGCAGATATCGATGCTGAGGCGCTGGCGCAGGTTTTTTCCGGCAACGCCCTCCCCGGTGGCGCCGCCGCCATCGCCCAGGCCTACGCCGGGCACCAGTTCGGCAATTTCACCATGCTGGGCGATGGCCGCGCCGTGCTGATCGGCGAGCAGATCACCCCCGATGGCCGCCGGCTCGACCTGCAATTCAAAGGCTCCGGCCCAACGCCGTTCTCGCGCCAGGGCGACGGCCGCGCCGCGCTTGGCCCCATGCTGCGCGAATATGTCGTCAGCGAAGCCATGCACGCCCTCGGTGTTCCCACAACGCGCAGTCTTGCGGTGGTCGCGACCGGGGAAGGCGTTTTTCGTGAAGAGCCGCTGCCCGGCGCGGTGCTCACCCGCGTCGCCGCCAGTCACCTGCGCTTCGGCACGTTCCAGTACGCCGCCGCGCTCGGCCAGCCGGAGCTGCTGCAAGCGCTGGTGGACTACGCCATTGACCGGCACGACCCGGATCTGAAGGGCTCCCCCGCCCCTGCGCTCGGCCTGCTGCGCCGGGTGGTGGAGCGGCACGTGGACCTGGTGCTGAACTGGATCCGCATCGGTTTCGTCCACGGCGTCATGAACACCGACAATATGACGATTTCCGGCGAAACCATTGATTACGGCCCTTGCGCCTTTATCGACGCCTTCGACCCCGCCGCCGTGTTCAGTTCCATTGACCAGGGCGGTCGCTATGCCTTTGGCGCGCAGCCTGGCGTCGCCCAGTGGAATCTGGCGCGGCTGGCGGAAGCGCTGCTGCCGCTGCTGGACCGGGACAGGGACGCCGCCATCAGGCTGGCTGAGGAGCAACTCAACCGCTTCCGCGACCTTTATCAGGTCCGATGGCAGGCGATGATGCGGCGCAAGCTTGGCCTGGCGGCCATTGCCGGCGAGGAGGAAAGCGACGCCGCGCTGATGGGCGACCTGCTGCAATGGATGCGCGCCGCCGGCGCCGATTACACCAACACGTTCCGGGCGCTTTCGGACCACGGCGCCCCCCGGCCCGAGCAGTTCGCCGACGCGGATTTCACGGAATGGCGGGCGCGCTGGCAGGCGCGGCGCGACAGGAACCCGATCGCCCTGGCGGAAGCGGAGGCGCTGATGCAGGCGACGAACCCGGCCATCATCCCCCGCAATCACATGGTCGAGGCCGCCCTTGCCGCCGCCACCGGCGGCGATCTGGCCCCGCTACAGGCGCTGCTTGGCGCCTTGGCGCGTCCTTATGAGCCTTTCCAGGGCGACCCCGCCTGTTTGCAGCCGGGGCCAGCCGGTTTCAAAACATTTTGCGGGACCTGAGGCGAAGCCGTCGGCGCAGCGCCGGCGCCTGCGCGGTCCGGGACAACGCCCCGACATCGGCCGCCCGGAAATTCCCATTCGGGTGCGCCGCGGACATACGGTTCTGGAAGACCCGGGCAATTCGCGTTTCGCCCGGTCTGACGTCGCATCACGCCGCACATGTCGTGATGCATCCGGCTCCATCGCATTCTGTTCTGTGAGAGATCGTTGACGGAATGCGCCATCAAGAGGAAGGTAATGGCAGGCAGGCTCCGCATCCGCCCGTTTTCAATGTTCCGGGCGTTTCTCGACAACCAGGCGTCCGGCGGCATCGTATTGATGTTCGCCGCCGCCGCCGCGCTGGTTGTCGCCAACTCGCCCCTGTCCGCCAGCTATTTCGGCGCGCTCGCAACGCACCTCGGCCCCCTGAGCGTGGCGCACTGGATCAACGACGCGCTGATGGCCGTGTTTTTCCTGTTCGTCGGGCTGGAGATCAAGCGTGAGATGCTCGACGGCCAGCTCGCCACCTGGCCGCGCCGGATCCTGCCCGGGGTGGCGGCGCTGGGCGGCATGATCGTTCCCGCGCTGATTTACGCCGCCCTGAACCATGACAATCCGGCGACCCTGCGCGGCTGGGCCATTCCCACGGCCACGGACATCGCCTTCGCGCTCGGCGTGCTGTCCCTGCTTGGCAACCGGGTTCCGGCGGCGCTGAAGGTCTTTCTCACCGCCCTGGCCATCATCGATGATCTTGGCGCGGTGATCATCATCGCCCTGTTCTACACGGCGCAGATGTCCCTGCCGGCGCTGGGCGGAGCGGCGCTCACCCTGGCGGCGCTCGTGGCTCTGAACCGGCGCGGCGTGCTCATTCTGTGGCCTTACCTGCTGCTGGGCGTCGTGCTGTGGATTTTCGTGCTGAAATCCGGCGTGCACGCCACCATTGCCGGCGTGTTGCTGGCGCTGACCATTCCGCTGCGCCGTTCGCCCGGCCTCAGCGGCGACCTGCCTGCTTCGCCCCTGCACCGGCTGGAGCACGCCCTGCATTACGTTACGCCTTTCGTCATCATCCCGGTGTTTGGCTTCGCCAACGCCGGCGTGTCGCTGGCCGGCATGACCCTCAGCAATCTGTGGGACCCGTTGACCATGGGCGTGGCCTGCGGCCTGCTGGTCGGCAAGCTGGCGGGGGTTTTCGGCTTCGCGTGGGCGACCATCCGGTTAGGGTTTGTGGAGATGCCAGCCAACTCGCGCTGGAGCCACCTGTTTGGCGTGGCCCTGCTCTGTGGCGTTGGCTTCACCATGAGCCTGTTCATCGGCCTGCTGGCTTTTGACGGCCATCCCCACCTTCAGAATGAAGTGAAACTTGGCATCATTGTCGGCTCGGTGCTCGCCGCGCTGGCCGGGGCGCTGGCCCTGCGACTGTCGCCCATGCCGGCGCCGCAGCCGGCGGAGGCAAAATCCGCCTGACGTCCGGCGAAGGTTCAACGGACCGGCGCGGCGCCGAACGCGCCCGCCCAGCGACCAGGCCGGCGCAGACGATCGCTGCTGACGGCGGCGTTGAAATGCAGCGCCGCCACTGGCGAGGCCCCCAGGCAATCTGATAGGGAACCCGCATCATCACGCCGCCACAGGCGGCCATGGGAGGACATTGAATGAGCGCTGTTGAATTCACGGTTGATGGCGGCGTCGCCATTATCACCCTCAACCGCCCGGAGGCGAAGAACGCCGTCAACGCCGAAGTGGCGAAGGGCGTCGCCGCCGCTGTCGATGAGATCAACAGCCGCGACGACATCCGTCTCGCCATTCTCACCGGCGCGGGCGGCTCCTTCTGCGCCGGCATGGACCTGAAGGCCTTCGTGCAGGGCGAGGTCGTCTCGATCGAAGGGCGTGGTTTCGCGGGTCTGACCGAAGCTCCGCCGAAGAAGCCGCTGATCGCCGCCGTTGAAGGCTACGCCCTTGCCGGCGGTTGCGAACTCGCCCTTTCCTGCGATCTGATCGTCGCCACCGAAGGCTCGAAGTTTGGCGTGCCGGAAGTGAAGCGCGGCCTTGTCGCCGCCGCCGGCGGCCTGATGCGCCTGCCGCGCCAGATTCCCTATCGCATCGCCATGGAGCTTGCCCTGACCGGCGATATGGCGCCGGCCGCGACCCTGCAGGGCTATGGCCTGATCAACCGCGTCGTGCCGAATGGCCAGGCGCTGGAAGAAGCCCTGAAGCTGGCCCGCGTCATCGCCGAAAACGGCCCGCTCGCCGTCGCCGTGTCGCGCCAGATCATCAACGACCAGCAGGAATGGTCCGCCTCCGAGATGTGGGAAAAGCAGAAGGCCTACATCGCCCCGGTGTTCACCTCGAAGGACGCGCGCGAAGGCGCCATCGCCTTCGCGGAGAAGCGCAAGCCGGTGTGGACGGGCAAGTAACGCCCGCACCCGCAGGGATATTGGCTTAACGACCGCATTCGATCGTTTCCACACCAGGCTGCCCCGCCGGATGCCGATCCGGCGGGCTTTTTTGTGTCAAAAATGTGACACACCGCCAAGCTTTCATAGAACCGTCATATTTCGCTTAGCGGCGCCTGCTGCCCAAGATAGAGCCATTCCAAACTAAATGACGTCGTTGGGCAAGATATGCGGCCTCTTTTGTTCCTGTTGCTGGTTTTGAACGTCACACTGGTCGTTTTCTTCGCGGCCGCCAACCATTTTACCGGCGTCGGAATAGACCCGTCGGTATTTTACCAACTATCTGTCGGTATTGCCGGCCTGAGCTGGCGCATCCTGACCCCTGTCGTCATTTTTGTCGTGGGTTACTTCTGTCTTCTTGCAGCTTTGCTGGCAGCGACATCAAAGCTGGCGTTCTTCCGCAAATTCAGCGGCGCCAGGGGCTGGTTAGCCATTTTCGTGCTTGGCGTTTGCCTGCTCGCCAATCCGGCGCTCTGGCAAACCTACGCGGCTGTCTCTCCGTTGCTGAGCCATGACAGCAGCGGTATCGCCATCCTGCCTGACGGACGTACGCTGGATTTCAGCCAACTCCACGCCAATATCGCCAACCTCGAAGCGCCCGAAAAGCGCAAGAACTTTGTCTATATCTATGCGGAAGGGCTGGACCGTACGTTTTTCGACCATCCAGCCTACGCCCAGGTCTTGCCGCGTTTGAAGAAGCTCCAGACCTCCGCGATCAACTTCACCAATATCATGTCGCCATGGGGCGCCGGCTGGACCATCGCCGGGATTGTTGGGTCCCAGTGCGGCATTCCCCTTGTCGCCGCTCCCATGGCTGGAAACGATTTTGGAAATTTTGCCGCGTTCCTGCCAGAAGCGAACTGCATCACCGATGAACTTAAAAAGAATGGTTATGACCTGACTTTCATCCAGGGCGCTCCCCTGTCATTCGCCGGCAAGGGCGCATATCTCAAATCCCACGGGTTCAGCCATACTTTTGGCCTGGAGGAACTGGCCGGGCCCGACGAGCCTCTTTCATCCTGGGGCCGCCATGACGCCGCGACCTTCAGGTCCGCGCTCGCACGCTACCGGGAATTGCAGCAATCGCAGACCCCATTCGGGCTCTTCGTCCTGACCGTCGATACGCACCCGCCTTCCGGTCATCCTGGCGCAGAGTGCAAGGACCGGGCTTCGGGCGATGGGATGATGGCGGCGTTGTCCTGCGCCGATGCGTTGATCGCGGATTTTATCGAAACCATCCTGCGTGAGGATGAAGCGGAGGAAACCGTGATTATTCTCGGTTCCGACCATCCAATGATGCGCAATACGCTCAACGATTACGCCTATACGGCGGACCGGCGCAACACGTTCATGATCTGGAACGCTCATGAGCGCGCGGGTGACGCCCGTGTGATCGACCGGGCGGGAACCGTGCTGGATATTGGCGCAACCGTTGCGACGGCGCTTGGATTTTCATCCTCCCGCCAGGGCCTGGGCGTCAATCTTTTCGGCCCGACCCCGACGCTGCTTGAGAGGACTGGCGACATCGACAGCCTGAATGCGGCGCTGCCACAGTGGGCGCCGCGCCTGATGGCGTTCTGGCACGATTCCACCCCGTGGCGGGGCTTCCAGTTTGACCAGGAGAGCCAGCGGATCCGGTTTGGCGGCCAAAGCGCAAATATACCCCTGACCATCGTGCGCGACCGGAACACCGACGCCATTGAGACGGTGTTTGGCGCCGCCGCCATGGCCGCCGCATCCGCCGTCAACACCAACAAATCCTTTTTGATTGTGGGAACTTGCCCGGTCATCAACGCCGACATTTTTGGCGCCGACGTGGCCCCCCGCGATGACTGCTATGTTTATTATGACAGCGAGAAACTATACAGCGCGACCTTGCCGGCCGGCGCCGTGCTGCTGCCCGCTGACCTGATGGCGCGCGGACGGCTTCCCCAATCCTTCCAGAAAGCAGGCCTCAGGCGGCTTGGATTTTACGCCGCGCACGGAACGCTTCCGGAAGCGTTCCACAGTGTAAACGTTTCCGGAATGGCCCCTGTCCGCTTCAAAATTGTTTCGACCGGTTTTGAAGGCGGAGGGGTGTCTCACGTGAGGGTCGATGGACAGGAGCCCATCGAACTTGCGGAACGGGGTCTCAATTTCCTGCACGTCGCTCTTGACGGAACCCTTCAGGTTCTGGGTTCCGTTGACACCTGCGCGGGACAGCACGCCCAGCCGTTGTTGCAGGACCTGGAAGCCCGCCACCACCTCGGCGAGGGCGCCGTCCTCATCGTGGGCTTCGACAGCGTGCGATGCGAGGCTCCCCTCGGCCACCTCAGGTTTCGTGGCCATAGCCTGACGCAACTTAGGGATATTGCGCTGCGCGAGCCTTATATCGCCAGTATTGATCAGGATAACGCTAGAGAATTTCGCGGGCGCCGCCGACATCCGCTCGTGGTTGACTGGCGCGGCGTCAATTCGCCCGCCAAGGCGGACGCCCCTTTGAAACAGCCCCAAGACCGGGGGTGATTTGAGGCGGCTGGCTTGACCGCCCCGCCGGCCCGGCCAAGCTATTCCTGGCCCAAGGCAAACCTGTCCGTGCGCCCATGCCGCGGTCTGGCTTTGAACGGTCCTTGGGGATGATCCGAACCTGGGAACCTGACAGCCCCGGCGCCGGTTGATACTCCGAACCAGCGGTTGGAGGACCAGGGCATGGCGCGGCGCCCGGATTTGCCTGAGCAAAGGTCGCCAGGCGAAGGTCTGGCTGGCGAGGAAAGCCACAGGGCCTCGACGCCGGACAAACCCCTTGCCGTTTCGGGCCCGGCGCCTGCCGGGTCCACGGGGCGCACGGCGGATCTGCTGACGCTGACGCCGCAGGGGCTGTATTGTCCCGCGGGCGGGTTCCATATTGATCCGTTGCGGCCCGTGGAGCGGGCGTTGGTGACCCATGGGCATGCGGACCACGCCAGGGCTGGCCATGGGCATGTGCTGGCGACAGCGGAAACGCTGGCCATCATGGCGGCGCGTTACGGCGAAGACTTTGCGGGATCATCACAAGCGGCGACGCCGGGCGTTTCGCTTGCCATCGGTCATACGACAGTCACCTTTTTTCCTGCTGGCCATGTGCTCGGCTCGGCCCAGATCCTGATCGAGGCGCGCGACGCCGCCGGCCGGCTGACGCGGCTTGTCGCGTCAGGCGATTACAAACGGGAAGCTGATCCCACCTGCGCCGCGTTCGAACTGGTTCCCTGCGATATTTTCATTACGGAAGCCACCTTCGCCCTGCCCATTTTCCGGCATCCGCCAGCGGACGCTGAAATCGCGCGCCTGCTCCAGTCCCTGCGCCAGTTTCCTGAACGCACCCATCTGGTTGGCGCCTACGCGCTGGGAAAAGCCCAACGTCTGACGGCCCTGCTACGCGCCGCGGGCTATGACGCCCCCATCTACATGCACGGCGCCATGGATAAAATAACCAACTTATATCAAAGAGTTGGCGTCGGGCTTGGCGACGTGCGCCCTGTGCCGGCGCGCGAGGGGCGCGGTGGCGGCGACCTTGCAGGCGCCATCGTCCTGTGCCCGCCCGGAGCCTTGCAGGACCGCTGGAGCCGGCGTTTCGCTGATCCGGTGCGTGCTCTGGCCTCCGGCTGGATGCGCACCCGGGCGCGGGCCAGGCAGCGCGGCGTCGAACTGCCGCTGGTGATTTCCGATCACGCTGACTGGCCGGACCTGTGTCGCACCGTGGTCGAAACCGGCGCGGAGGAAGTTCGCATCACCCACGGCCAGGAGGACGCCCTCGCCCACTGGTGCGCCACACGCGGCCTCACCGCCCTGCCCCTGCATCTGTTGGGATACGGTGATGACGACGCGGCTGCCGTAGAGGAAATCGCGGCTGGCGTCGCCACCACCAGGCCGGCGCCATGAAGCGCTTCGCCGATCTGATTGATCGCCTCTCCTGTGAGAGTGGACGCAACGCCCGCCTGCGGATGCTGCGCGACTATTTCGCCACGACGCCTGACCCCGATCGCGGTTATGCCCTGGCGGCTCTCACCGGCAATCTGTCATTCGCCAACGCCAAACCGGCGCTGATCCGGCAACTGATCAGCGAACGCACTGATCCCACCCTGTTCGCCATGTCTTACGACTATGTGGGCGATCTGTCGGAAACGGCGGCGCTGCTCTGGCCGGACGCCGGGGCGCAGGTCCGCAATAACCTTTCCCTCACCGCCGTTGTCGAAACCATGGCCGCGGCGCTGCGCCCGCAAATGGCTGATTTGCTGGCCAGCTGGCTGGACGCGCTGGATGAAACCGGCCGCTGGGCCCTGCTGAAGCTGGTCACCGGCAGCTTCCGTATCGGCATTTCGGCCCGGCTCGCCCACATGGCGCTGGCGCAATATGGCAGTCGCGACGTGGAGGAAATCGCGGCGGTCTGGCACGGGCTGACGCCGCCCTATCTGCCGCTGTTCGCCTGGCTGGAGGGGCGCGGGCCACGGCCCAGACCGCAGGAAATCGCGCCATTCCGCTCGCCGATGCTGGCCCAGCCAATCGACGAGACCGGGTTGCGCCAGCTCCATCCGCCAGATTTCGTAGCGGAATGGAAATGGGACGGCATCCGGGTGCAGGCAGCGGCGGGGACTGACGGTGACGGCGCGCCCATCGCCCGGCTGTGGTCACGCAGCGGCGAGGACATCTCCGCCGCCTTTCCCGACCTCATCGCCGAACTGACCGGCAAAGCCCGGTTTGAAGGCTCCATCGATGGCGAACTGCTGGTGGTGCAGGAGGGCGCCGTGCAGAGCTTTAACGTTTTGCAGCAACGGCTGAACCGAAAGACCGCCACCTCAAAACTTCAGCTGCAATATCCGGCGCATATCCGCGCCTGGGACGTGCTGGCGCTGGATGGCGAGGACCTTGCCGCCCTGCCCTGGACCAAACGGCGCGCCCGGCTTGAAACGCTGGTTGCGCGCCTCGATACGCCCCGGATCAGCCTCTCGCCGCTGGTGGCGTTCCGCAGTTGGGATGAACTGGCCGCCGCCCGGGCGGCGCCAGGCGGCGCTGGTCTGGGCCCTGACGCTGCCGCAGTGGAAGGCTGCATGCTCAAACGGCGCGACAGCCCTTACGTCAGCGGCCGGCCGAAGGGCCCATGGTTCAAATGGAAACGCGATCCGCATCTCATCGACGCGGTGCTGATGTACGCCCAGCGCGGGCATGGCAAACGCTCATCCTTCCATTCAGACTTCACCTTCGGCGTCTGGCGCACGGGAGACGACGGCGCCCGTCAACTCACGCCGGTGGGCAAGGCGTATTTTGGCTTTACCGATGAAGAGCTTGGCCAGCTCGACCGCTTCGTGCGCGCCAACACCATCAACCGTTTCGGACCGGTGCGGGAAGTAACCCACACGGCGGATCAGGGTCTGGTGCTGGAAATTGCCTTTGAGGGGCTGCGCCGTTCGCCGCGCCACAAATCCGGCGTCGCCATGCGCTTCCCACGCATCCACCGCATCCGCTGGGACAAACCGCCGGGGGAGGCGGACGAACTGACGACGCTGGAGAGGTTGCTGGAGCCGGACGGTCCATTCATCACGTGACCACGCTGGCGCCGGCGCAACGCGCATCCGGCGGCAACTGAAACGCATCTGTCTTGGGGAGCACGACAGAAAGTTGCCGGCAAACGAAACCGCCGGCAACAGATGGCGCGATCCCGGCCCATGACGCCGCATCGCCGTTCACGGGAGCGGGTAATCGTCGGAAGCAGGATGCGCCCTGAACAGGGGCTCCTGCGTCACCGGTGAAACTCCGCTCACCAGAAACGCGTCATCCCGTTTGACATGGCGCACTTCCCTTACGTCAGAGGTTGCCCTGTCGAAAACGCGCCCAGGCCCCGCCGTCAGTCAAGCATGCTGCTGTAGCGATCCGAGAACACGTCGCGGCCGATGATCAGGCGCATCACTTCCGAGCTGCCAGCCAGGATGCGGTTGATGCGTGCGTCGGTAAACATGCGGCTGATCGGGAACTCGTCCATGAAGCCGGCGCCGCCATGCAACTGCACGCCGAGGTCCAGCATTTTCCATTCGATCTCGCTCGCCATCATCTTGGCCTTGGCCGCCATGTTGGCGTTAAGGCGGCCTTCGTTCAGCGCCTTGACGCAATGATCGACGTAAACCTGGATCAGATCGATCTCGGCGTCCATTTCCGCCATGCGGAACTGGGTGTTCTGCTGGTCCGCAAGGGTCTTGCCGAACAGCTTGCGATCCATGCAATAGGCGCGGGTGAGATCGAAGGCGCGACGGGCGTTGGCCGAGGTGCCGACGGCGGAAATCAGCCGCTCTTCCGCCAGGCCTTCCATCAGCTGATAGAAGCCGCGGCCGGCGACGCCCAGCACATTGGCCTTGGGAACCTTCACGTCGTGGAAGAACAGCTCCGCGGTGTCCTGCGCCGGCATGCCCATTTTCTTCAGGTTGCGACCGCGCTCGAAGCCTTCCATGCCGCGCTCGACAATCAGCAGCACCATGGAATGGCGCTCAGTGGCGCCGCCAAGCTTGGCGGCGACAATCACCACATCGGCGTTCAGGCCGTTGGAAATGTAGGTCTTCGAACCATTGAGCACGTAATGGTCGCCCGCGTCGACGGCGGTGCTGCGCATGCCGGCAAGATCCGAGCCGGCGCCCGGCTCGGTCATGGCGATCGCCAGGATGGTGTCGCCGCTGACGCACTTTGGCAGAAAACGCTCCTTCTGCTCCTCGGTGCCAAAACGCTCGAAATAGGTGCCCACAAGGCGGCTGTGCAGGGTGTTGAACCATTCATGGCAACCGACGCGCGCGGTTTCCTCGATGATGATCTGCTCATAGCGGAAGTCGGAATCGCCCATGCCGCCGTACTTTTCTTCCGGCCAGATCATGAGGAAGCCAAGGTCGCCCGCCTTCTTGAAGGCCGAGCGGTCAACAATGCCGGCTTCACGCCATGCGTCCATGTTCGGGGCAATCTCGGTCTCGAGAAACTTGCGATAGGACTGGCGGAACAGGTTTTGTTCTTCGGTGAAACGCGACATGGGTGCTCCCTCAACCAACGGACCTGGCCCCGGAAGCGCCACCAAGGTGGCGGCCTGGCCGGGCCGGTCTGACGACAATCGCCGGCGGCGACGATTCCACCGGCGTCTGCCGCCAGATAGAGCGATATGAGGCTTCGCCGCAATGGCTGATGCGGCAGGCGCCGTATCAGGGGGCCGGCGTGACGCGGATCATCTCGCCGTCATTGGCGTCCGTCAGCAGCATGATGGCGCCGTCCCGGCCAACGCGCACGTCGCGAACGCGGCCAATGCCCTTCAGATAGCGCGCCTCGCCAGTGACCTTGCCCTCCGCCAGGGTGAGACGCACCAGGGTTTCATCGCGCAGGGCGCCAATAAGCGCGCTGCCGCGCCATGTCGGGAACAGCGCGCCGTCGTAGAACGCCAGACCACTGGGAGCGATTACCGGGTCCCAGTAATAGACGGGCTGTTCCATACCCTCCTGCCGGGTGCGCCCCTCCCCCACTTTCTGTCCGCTATATTCAACGCCATAGGTAATGATCGGCCAGCCATGGTTACGCCCCGCCTGCGGCCGGTTGAGCTCATCGCCGCCGCGCGGCCCATGCTCCACTGTCCAGAGCGCCCCGTCCGGCCCGATGGCGGCGGACTGCAGATTGCGATGGCCCCAGGACCAGATTTCCGGACGGCCACCCGGAATGCGCGGGTTGCCTTTGGCGGCGCCGCCCTCGGGATCGAGGCGCACCACCTTGCCGAGCAGCGTGGTCACATCCTGCGCCAGTTTGCGCGGTTCGTTATGGGAGCGCTCACCGGTGGTGACGAACAGGGCGCCGTCGGGCGCGAACACCAGCCGGGAGCCAAAATGCAGCGTCGATTTCCACGGCGGCTCCTGCCGGAAGATCACCCGCACGTCCGACATGGCGGCCCCATCGGGCGCCAGCACGCCGGTTGCGACGGCCGTGGCGTTGGTCCCGCCGCCGCGCGGTTCGGCGAAACTCCACCAGACGCGGCGGGTTCTGGCGAAATCGTCGCGCACCGCCACATCGAGCAAACCGCCCTGCCCACGCGCATCCACTGCCGGCAAACCTTTCACCGGCGGCGAAACAACGCCATCGGCGCTGACAATGCGAAGCCGGCCCGGCCGCTCCGTCACCAGCCACCGCCCATCCGGCATTTCAGCCATGCCCCACGGACGCTCAAGACCTGACGCGATCACACGGGTTTGCAGGCGGATATCGTCTTTGATGACAGGCGCGCGGGTCTGGTTCGGGAACGCCGGCGTTTGCCCGCGGGCGTTGGGCCGGGCGGCGTTGAAGTCCCGTGAGGCGCCGCGTTGGGAAGCAAGGTCCCACACCTGTCCGCCTGCGGCGCCGGTCTGGGCGGCGGCGGAAACGCCGTGGGATGAAAAACCCGCCATCACGCCCGCGGCGAAAAGCGTTGCCCGGACCATAATGGCGAGCCGCCCATCCTTCGCTATCGCTGATGAGGCGGCGCCTGGACGCCGTAGCATCGCCATCCTGGTGTTGCGCCCCATGCCCCTGCCCTCCCTCACATCCAGCCGACGCCCGTGACGCCTCTGGCCCCATGCCCAGTTCGATATGGGCCTGACTGCGACGCGAACAACCGCTGCTCCACCGTTAACCCTTCATTAACCTTGCGGCGAGGCGACCGGCGCTGGCCTTGCCCTCATGGTGCGCGCTTCCGCCTTGATATGCCACATATTCAGGCGCAAAAAGCTGCGTCCAGATTTCCCGACCATCCCGACAGGAGTGCGCGCGCATGACGCTATCACAGGCCAGTTTCCGGCAAGGCGTCGCCGGGGCGGCAACAGAATTGCGGGCGCTGTTTCCCCCAACGCCGCTGCAGTTCAACGCCCACCTGTCCCGTCGGTATGGCGCGCGCATTTTCCTGAAACGCGAAGACCTGACGCCGGTGCGCTCCTACAAGCTGCGCGGCGCGTTCAATTTCATGCGCAAACGGCGCGCCGCCGGCGGCGCCCATATCTCATTTTGCGCCGCTTCCGCTGGCAATCACGCCCAGGGCTTTGCTTTCGCCTGCCGCCATTTTGGGGCGCACGGCCGGATTTTCATGCCAGTGACGACGCCGCAACAGAAAATCGACAAGACGCGCATGTTTGGCGGCGACGCCATCGAGATTGAGCTGGTCGGCGACTTCTTCGACGATTGCTACAGGGCCGCCCAGCAGTTTGCCGGACAGACAGGCGCTGTCATGGCCCCACCTTTCGATGACCCGGACATCATCGAAGGTCAGGCGACCCTGGCCCTTGAAGCAGATCGTCAGGTCGCGGGCATGCCTGTCGACATGATGCTCCTGCCCGTGGGCGGCGCCGGCCTGGCCGCTGGCGTAGCCGGCTATTGGCGCGGCGAAGCGGAGGCCCCGAAGCTGCTTTTCGTGGAGCCAGCCGGCGCCGCCAGCCTGAAGGCAAGTCTCTCGGCCGGGGAGCGCGTTCGCCTTTCCCATATCGACGGCTTTGTCGATGGCGCGGCCGTGGCGGAGATCGGCGCGCTTCCCTTCGACATGCTTCGAAATTTTTCCGCTGACGACGTGCTGACGCCGCCCGAGGGGCGCATCTGCCAGACCATGCTGGAAATGCTGAACGTGGAAGGCATCGTGCTTGAACCCGCCGGAGCCCTGACCACCGCCGCGCTGCACGATATCCGCAATGACATTTACGGAAAAACCGTCGTGCTGGTGGTTTCCGGCGGCAACTTCGATTTCGAACGCCTGCAGGATGTCAAGGAGCGCGCCCTGCGCTTCGAGGGCCGCAAGAAGTATTTCATTCTTCGGCTGCCGCAGCGGCCCGGCGCCCTGCGGGATTTCCTGAACCTGCTCGGCCCTGAGGATGACATCACGCGCTTTGAGTATCTGAAGAAGTCGGCGCGGGAATTTGGCTCGATTCTCATCGGCATCGAAACCACCCAGGCCGGTAATTTTGAAAGCCTGTACCGGCAGCTCGAACTGGCCGGAATGCCCTATCAGGACATCACGGACGCCCCGATGATCGCGGACTTGCTTATCTGAGCGGCGTGTGTTGGGAGCTCCCAACGGCGCCGATTCGGCGCAATTAAAAGGCGTCGGCAGGAAACCGCCGGCGCCTTCATCAATACAGGCCCATGCTTACTGGGTGCGGCCGCGCGCCAGCACCGCGCCGCGCCGCGCTTCCACATCCTCAGGCTTCACCGCCTGGTTATTCTTCGTAGAAACTTCTGCCTCCAGAGCCATGGCGTCGTTGAACGCCAGTCCGAAGCCGTCGTCGATCAGCTTCTTCATGCGGCCCATCATGCCGGGTTCGATCTGGGCCATGTCCGCCGCCAGCTTGCGCGCCGCCGGAAGCAGTTCTTCAGCCGCGACCACCCGGTTCACCAGACCCCAGCGTTCAGCGGTCTGGGCGTCGAGAAAGTTGCCGGACAGCGACAGTTCTTTCGCCCGGTACAGGCCGATCAGACGCGAGAGTTTCTGCGACAACCCCCAGCCAGGCATGATGCCGACACGGGCATGGGTGTCCGCAAAGCGTGCGTTCTCCGACGCGATCAGCACGTCACAGGCAAGCGCCAGTTCGAACCCGCCCGTGATGGCGACGCCATTGATCGCGCCGATCACCGGCTTCACGCAGCTCTCGATGGCCTTCACCGGGTTCATGTCCGCCGTGGTGGCGTTGGCGGCGCCCAGGGCAGAAGCGTCGCTGCCCAACTCCTTCAGGTCGAGGCCGGCGGTGAAGGCGCGGTTGCCGGCGCCTGTCAGAATCACGACCTTGACCTCGCTGTCGGCGTTGATCGCCTTCACCGCCTCGGCCAGCTCCGCGCGCAGGGCGCGCGAGAGGGCGTTCATGGCGTCAGGACGGTTCAGCGTGATCGTGGCGACGCCATCAGATTTTTCGACAAGAAGATTGGACATTTCGGCTCCCTTGCGTGCTTGTGAGTCGATGACGAATAACCTGGAAACGCCGGCAAAAGAAAGCTGGACGCCCCACACGCGCTGGCATGTATAATCCACGCGACACAACCAGGGTCGTGAAGCGGAGGGGGCGCACATGGATCTCGCCATCATGCTGGCTGCCATATCATTGTGGGGGCTGATCCAGGGCGGCATGCTGATCTATCGATGGAACCGCACGCCAGAAAGCCGGGATCTGTGGTGGTCCGGCGTCGGAATCCTGATTGTCGGGTTTGGCGCAGGCCGTGCGGGCGGCGGACGGTAAATCACCGGCGTGGCTGGAAATCATCCTGCCAGGCGCCATCTGGTGCCTCGCCTGCATGTCCGAACATTTCCGGCAGTCGGCCGGGCAGCGGCTGGTGCTTTTTTCCGTGCTGTGCGCCGCCCCCGCTGTCCTCGCCAGCTATTCGTTGATCCGCGGCGGGCTGGCGCTTCTCGGGCGGAAAGTGTGGTTAACTCTTTGGATTTTCATCGTAATTTCGACGCTCGTCCGCGCTGTCGACACCGTCCGCGTCCTTGAAGGGCTCGAAAACCGCTACGCGGCGTCAGCGTGGCATGTCATCTATTTCATCATGGTGGCGGCCTCGGTTGTCGGCGTCGGATACGTCAATCTGGCGCTTTCCGACGCCCTGCCGCGCCTCTGCGCGTTCATGGACCAGCTCCAGGCGCGGGTTTCCCCGGCGCATCCCGCCATGACGCAAAATCCGCTCGCCGGCGGCGCCCTCTGGTCCTTGCGGCTGGACAGGCTGTTCATGGGTCGCGCGCTGGTTCAGGAGTTCATCGCCCAGGACGTCGATGACCTTGCCCGGGTGCTGGCGGCGTCCGGTCCGGAACCGGTTGAGGTGCGCCGCGCCGGGGTTGATCGCCTGGTCTGGATCACCCGGCAGGACAGTGGGTCCGCCGCGCAGCATTTCCAGGCAACCCTTGACGCCCTGGGCCAGATCGCGGCGCGGCCGACCTTTCCGCGTCTTGCCATGAGTTTCGGCTTTACGGCTCTCACGGGCACGGATCTTTTACGGTCGGCAGCGGCGGCTGACCGCAATGCTGTTCGCATCCGTGCAAGAACCCGCAGCGCTTAACTTCTCGTTAACCCATTCGTCGTTGACGGGCCTTACGAATCCAATCAGGCTACGCAAAATTATCCAACAGCGGTATTTTGGCGTAGATGAGCACTGTAACGGAAAATTCCGCGCAACAGCGAAACGTCACCGGTTCGATCGACGAACTGATCGACGAACACGCGCGGGTGCTTTCCTCGCAGCTTCACACCCTGCGCTCCCGGCTGTTTTCACCCGCGACGGAAAAGGAGCTGCGCCTGTTCAGCTCCCCCGAGGCGGCGCGGCTGATCGGCGTCACCGACGCCTACCTGCGCCAGCTGGCGCGGGCCGGGGAGGGGCCGGAAGCCGAGCGCGGCCCGGGCGGCCGCCGGCTCTACAGCCTGCCGCAGATCAATCAAATTCGCCGGCTTCTCAGTCAGCACAAGCCGGCTTACCTTCCCGGCCGCGCCGGCGAGGAGCACCTCCAGGTCATCGCCGTCACCAATTTCAAGGGCGGCTCGGGCAAGACCACCGTCAGCGTGCATCTGGCGCAATATCTGGCCATGCGCGGTTACCGGGTGCTGGCGGTCGATCTCGATCCCCAGGCCAGCCTGTCCGCCCTGTTCGGTTACCAGCCCGAGTTCGATATCCGGCCGAATGAGACGCTGTACGGCGCGATCCGCTATGACGACCAGCGCCGTCCGCTACGGGACATCATCCGCAGCACCTATTTCGACGGGCTTGATCTGGTTCCGGCCAATCTGGAGCTGCATGAGTACGAGCATGAAACGCCGCTGATGCTCACCTCTGGCGAGCGCAGCGACGGGCTGTTTTTCGCCCGCGTCGCCCAGGCGCTGGGAACGGTGGACCAGGATTATGACGTGGTGGTCATCGACTGCCCGCCGCAGCTTGGTTTTCTCACCCTTGGCGCCCTTTGCGCCGCCACTGGCGTGCTGATCACCATTCACCCGCAGATGCTCGACGTCGCCTCCATGTCGCAGTTCCTGCAGATGACCGCGGGCCTGCTCGGCGTCGTGCGCCGGGCCGGCGGCAATCTGGAGTACGATTTCCTGCGGTATTGCATCACCCGCTTCGAGCCAAACGACGGGCCCCAGGCCCAGGTCGTCGGCTTCCTTCGCAACCTGTTTGGCGATCAGGTGCTGACGCAGACAGCCCTGAAGACCACGGCGGTGACCGAAGCGGGTCTGCGCAAGCAGACGATTTATGAGATCAGCCGCGACCAGATCAACCGGCAAACCTATGAGCGGGCGCTGGAATCCTTCGATCTTGTCAATGGCGAAATTGAAAGTCTGATCCGCGCAAGCTGGCGGAGGGCAGGTTGATGAGCCGGAAGAACACCCTTGCAGATCTGATGAAGGCCGCGCCGGATCCGGCGCCCCAGCCGCTGTCCCGGGGGGCGGCGACCGGCTCCGCCTCGCTGGGCGCGCCGGTGGGATCGGGCGCCCTGCGCGCCATGGGCCTGTCGCTCGAGAAGCTCTCCGCCGACGCCGGCAAGGCCCGGGATCTGGAGGCGATGATCGCGGCGGGCGACCGGGTGGTGGAGCTTGATCCGGCGCTGATCGACGGTTCGTTCGTGCGTGACCGTATTGGCGAGGAAGCGACGGCTGACGCCTCGTTCGACAGCCTGATGCAGAGCATTTCAGAGCAGGGCCAGCAGGTGCCCATTCTGGTGCGTCCACTGGGCGACAGCGGCCGCTACCAGGTTGCCTACGGCCATCGCCGCCTGCGCGCTGTGGCCCGTCTTGGCGGCAAGGTCCGGGCCATTGTCCGGCCGCTGACCGATGTGGAGCTGGTCATTGCCCAGGCCCGGGAGAATCTCGAGCGTCGCGACCTCAGCTACATCGAGAAGGCCATGTTTGCGCGGCGGCTGGAAGAACAGTTCGACCGCCCGACGCTGATGGCGGCGCTGGGGGTCGACAAGGCGGACCTGTCACGGCTTCTGACGCTGGCGACCTCGCTGCCGCCGGATATCGTCAACGCCATCGGGCCGGCGCCGCGCGCCGGCCGGCCGCGCTGGAGCCGTCTGGCGGCCATTCTCGCCGAGCCGCACGCCCAGGAACGTTTCGCCGCGCTGGCTGCGGGCGCCGAATTCCGCGCCGCCGCCAGCGACAGGCGCTTCACCATGGCCCTGGACGTCCTGTCGCGCGAGACGCCGGCCAGGGGCGCGCCCTTGACCGCCGATGGCGCCCTTGAGGTGTCCGCGCCATCTGGCGCTCCCCTGGCCAGGCTCGAACCTGGCCGGGAAGGCGGGCGTCTGGTGTTCGCCAATGAAGCGTTCAGCGCCTTCGTGCGTGAAAGGCTGCCGGAACTGGCGCGCGCCTTCGCCGACAGCCAGCGCACGGACCGTTAGGGCAGAGGCGCCATGGCGCAGCGCTTTTTTCACGAAGAAGCTGCGCCAGATCAAAGAGACAGGGCATTTTGGGTGAACCTGGCTTCACTACGAAAATGCTCTGGCGTTCTCCGGCAAGGCGACGACGCGTTGCCGGAGAACGGCGCGTCAGGGCAGGGCGCAACAGGACAGGAACAGGGCGGACATGAGAGGCCAAATTCCGGCCATCGCCCCGACAGACGGGGAAGCCCGCGCTGTCGTAACCTGTCCTGCCCCTGATCCGCCCGGCGATGGCCGGGCAGGCGATGCTTTCAGGATTCCGGTGGCCACACCCCACCGGTGAGCAGCAACCGGCGCCGGCAACGGACGCCACAACAGGAGAGAGCGGCAAAGAAAAAGGCCCCCGAAACGATGTTCCGGAAGCCCTTCTCATTGGTCTGACAACCTGAGAATCGCACTTCCGAAAATTGCAGTCAAGAGCATAACGTCGCTTTGGCGGTCGATTTCCCACGCCCCGAAGGCAGGGAACAATGACGCACCATGCTTTGACGACGCCTTTTGGGCGGCGAACGATGTCGCTTGCCATGGCGGCGCGCCAGATTGCGACGCAACATGCGGCGCCGGAAAGCGCCGTGCACAAATGGCAGGTCTTTCGCAGCATCTGTGAGGCCCGCGAAATGCTCGGTCCTTCGGACCGGACGCTTGTGGTTCTGAACGCGCTGCTGACCTTCCTGCCTGAAACGGTGATGACGCCGGGGGTCAATCTCGTCGTCTTTCCGTCAAACGCACAACTGGCCGCCCGCGCTCACGGCATGGCGCCGGCGACGCTGCGCCGTCATCTGGCGGTGCTTGTGCAGACCGGACTGATTATCCGTCGTGACAGCCCCAACGGCAAACGTTACGCCCGCAAGGGCCGCGAAGGCCTGATCGAGACAGCCTACGGTTTCGATCTCTCCCCCCTCATGGCGCGCGCGGATGAATTCAGCGCCCTCGCCGCCGGGGTGGCCGCACGGCGCCGGCAACGCCAGCTGCTTCGTGAACGCATCACCATCGCCCGCCGCGATTGCGCAAAACTGCTCGAAACCGGCGCTGCCCACGGTGATGGCGAGGCGTGGGAGGCGCTCCATGTCCGCTATCGCCAGCTTGCCGCCAGCCCGGCGCGCTCCGCCAGCGTGGAGCAACTGGACCAGCACGCGGCCAATCTCGCCACCCTGAGGGACGATATCGCCGCTGAACTGGGGAAGCTCCTGGAAATCCAGCAAATTCCAGAAAAAATGAGCGGCAGTGAATCCCAAACTGGGCGGCACATACAGAATTCAGATAAAGAAATCCTGTTTATTGAAGAACAGCCCCGGCAGCCTGTTGCAAACAACAACCCGCCCATTCAGCTGGCGACGGTTCTGGATGCTTGCCCGGACATCCATGATTTCGCCGCCAGCCCGATCAACAGCTGGCGCGATCTGCATGGCGCCGCCGCCATCGCCCGCGCGGCCATGGGCATCAGTCCTGATATCTGGAATGCCTTCCGCCAGCTGGCAGGCGAAGACCAGGCGGCCAGCGTCGTCGCCGCCATATTGCAACGGCGTGACCGCATCAGCCGGCCTGGTGGTTATCTGCGTAGCCTGAACGACCGGCTGCGGGTGGGACAGTTTTCAGCAAGGCCCATGCTGGTGGCGCTGGCCCGGGAACGGATGGGCAGGCCGGCAAGCGACCTCAGACAGGATCCCGGCCAACGCCAGGAGCAAACGCCAATCCAGCCTTTTCCCACCATCGGGGCTCCGGCTTTCAGTAACCGGCAACCGGCGGCGCGCCCATGAGGACCTATGAGGAAAATCGCCAGTTGGAAATGTCGCCATATCCCGGCATCGGGTCATCGGGACGCCCGGGCCGGATGAAAACCCCCGCCAGCGGAACAGCGCCCCGGTCAGTTGTTGTGGCTCACCGCCCTGGCCATGGCCCACAACAGATCGGTCTGGGTCACCAGACCAATGGCGTGCTCGTCCGCGTCGACGATAACGGCGGCGTGTCCCCGGCCATCCGTCAGGATGGGCAGAAGCTCGGCGACCGGGGTGTCGGGACGGGCAATGGCGGCGGCCGTCATCACGTCGCCCACCGGAGTGTCCGCGGCGGCGCCCGCCACCGGCGCGGCGCCTTCCCGGGCGGCGTAGAGAGTGGCGATTTCGCGCAGGCCAATGGAGCCAACGATATGTTTCCTGCGATCGAGCACGGGGAGCATGCGGATGTTGTGCGCCAGCAGCAGCTCCCGGGCGGCGCTGACAGGCATGTCCGGCGTGACGCTGAAGATATCCCGCGACATGATGCTGGCGCAGCGGATGTCGGGGCTGGATCGGGCGATGGCGGCCAGTTCGGCCTGGCGCACGAGGCGCAGCAGGTCATCCCGGTCAATGTCATAACTGGCGTCGAGGCTGGCCAGGGCGGCGTCGATATCGGCGGCGTCGACAACATTGCGCATGGCCGCCGGCGGGTCTTTCGAACCATGGACGCCTGGCGGCGCCGCTTCGGGCTGGTGCGGATAGCGCCGTCCCATCAGCCGGTGAAACACCATGCCGCAGGCCAGCAGGACGCCAATGTTCAGCAGGGCAGGGGCCAGCGACCGCCAGACGTCCATCGGCGCCGCGTCCTTCATGGTCAGGGCCATCAGCAGGGCCATGGCGCCGCCGGGCGGATGCAGGCAGCGGCACAGGCTCATGGCGACGATGCCGACCGGCACGGCCATGGCGGCGATGACCGGACCGCTCCAGCCCAGCTGGCCGAACAGTTGCGCCAGCGCCACGCCGGCCAGTCCGCCCACCAGATTGCCGCCCAGCACCGGCCACGGCTGGGCCAGCGGGCTGGTCGGCACGACGAAGACCAGCACCGCCGAGGCTGCGATGGGGCCGACAATGAACGGCAGGGACAGATCGCCGCCGACAACAAGGCGGGTGACGAGACTGGCGAGCCCCATGCCGATCAGCGCGCCGGCGCAGGCGAGCAGCCGTTCGCGCAGGGTGGCGCCGGCGATGATGGGTCTGAACAGCTGAAAGGGAGACCGGGCGGGCATCAAAAGGGTCCTGCCTGAAACGCCAGGGAGGTTTTGGCGACCCTGGCCAGAACACTGACGTTCTGGATTTTCACGGAATATCGGGGATGGCTGATGAACTACCCGGCCAGGGTGCGCGCTGTTCCGGTCAGAACAATCGCACAAGACCATGGCGCAGCGCGCATTCGCGACCTGACGGGACAAATGGCGCGCCGCCATGTGGCGACGGCCGGCGCCCCGGCTGCCCGCGCCAGGGCGGGAGCGGGACGCGAGGTGAGGTTTTCAGGGTAGCTCCGGCGTTCCGGCGCCCTGGCAGGGGGCTGGCGCGCATCCACAGCCAGCCGCGCGGGCAGGCAGACGCTTGTCGTGGTCAACATGACATCCTATGCATCTTTTCATGGAACTCCGGGCCCGAAGCGTGGGGGCAGCCAGCCGCCTCGCGGCGTTGGTGATCCTCTATGCGTTTCTCGTCAAGACCGTGCTTGTGCTCGCGGCGCCGCTGGCGCCGGCGGGGACGTCTGCGGGCCTGGGAGGCGCCGGGTTCATGGGTGCGGCGCTGTGTCTGCCATCCGCCGCACCGGATCAGGGCCCGGACGGGCAGGAGGCGTCCCGCGCGCCAGACGCGCCAGCCCACGCCCACGACGCCAGTTGCTGTCTGTTGCATTGCCAGCTGCAACTCGCTGTTCTCGCATCACTGGCCTTCGCCGTTCTGGCGCTGGGGTTGCGGCCGGCGGAACAGGCGTGGCGGCCGCTCGTCTGGCGCCGCGACGCCCGCCACGCCGCCGCGTGGCGATTTCAGGCGCGGGGACCACCCCAGGGCGCAATCTGAGAGCCTGTTTCCTGCTGGCGGGGCGTCCCGACGTCCGCCGGCCGGGACCGGTTGAGGGCTTTCGTTGTGCTGGCGCTGCCTGAAGGGCAGGGCCTTTCCCCGTCCATCACTGGCACACGTTCCCGCGTCCGCAAGGGCGGGAGCGCGCGTCGCCGTCCCGGTTCGTGCGGGGCCGGCGCGCCAACGCCAGACGGTCATGCGCCGCCCGGGCGCAGGTAGCAGATCCATGCGTTTTTCTTTTATGGCCGCGCGACGCCGCGCGGCATGTCTGCTGGCGTCTTCCGCCATCGCCGCGATCATCCAGGCGCCATGCGGCCAGGCAGCCCTGGCGCAAACAGCGCCGCCAGACGCCGCCGAGGTCGAATTGCCGCCGATTGACGTTAAGGGAGCGGGGCAGGGCTCCCTGACGGCGCCGGCCAATGAAGCGCTGGCTGCCGCCATGGCGCGCCGGCCGTCAGCCGTCAGCCTCGTTGACGCCGCCACATTCGCCCACGGGTCGGCCCTGACCATGCGCGACATGCTGAAGGATACGCCCGGCGTGCAGACTGGCGAGCGCTACGGCCAGGAGCAGCGCCTGTCGATTCGGGGCGCCGGGCTGGCGCGCGGTTACCACCTGCGCGGCGTTGAAGTGCTGCAGGACGGAATCCCCGTGAACAATGCCGACGGCAGCGGCTCCCTGTACCAGACCGACCCCCTGTCGGCCCGGGCCGTCGAGGTCTGGCGCGGCGGCTCCGCGCTTGCTTTCGGCTCCACGGTGCTCGGCGGCGCCGTCAATGTGGTGAGCGAGACCGCGCGCACCGCGCGCACGCCCAATCTGGCGCGGATCGAGGCCGGCGGCGACGGCTTCCTGCGCGAGCATCTGAGGGTTTCGAAGATCGCCGGCCCGGTCGACATGCTGGTGAGCGGCTCCTGGACGAACGCCGATGGATATCGCGACCATTCCGCCAACATCTACCGGCAGTTCAACGCCAACCTGGGCTGGCAGATCAGCGACCGGGTCGAGACGCGGTTCCATGTTGGCTATTTCGACACGCGGCAGAAGCTGCCAGGCTCCCTGTCGCTGTATGACGCGCTGCACGCGCCCCGCAAGGCGTCGCTGGCGGCGGTGACGGGCAACCAGTCGCGCGAGGAGCGGGCGTTCCGCATCGCCAACACGACGACGGTGCAATTCGACGCCGGCCAGTTTGACCTGTCGACATGGGCGATCCGCAAGACCCTCGATCATCCGATCTTCCAGGTTCTTGCCCAGGACGGCTGGACCTGGGGCGTCTCCCCCCGGTACGCGCAACGCTTCAGCCTGGGCGCATTCGACAATGAGCTGGTGGTGGGCGCGCGGCTTTCCGGCGGCTCGACCGACGCGAAGCAGTATGTGAACCTGGCCGGGCGTCGCGGCGCGCTGACGGTCAGCGGCGTCCAGGACGCCTTGAACCTCGAGGCATGGGCGGAAAACAACCTGTGGCTGACGCGGGGCCTGGCCCTCGTGACCGGCGTCAAGGCCTTCAACAGCCTGCGGGAATACAGCCAGCCCTATAACGCGGCGCTGCGCCCCTCCTGGGCGGCGCGCGATGACAGCGCCCGCTACGCCGGCGTCAATCCAAAGATCGGCGTGCTCTGGCGCGTGACGCCGGACGTGCAGCTGTTCGCCAATCTGACGCGGAGCGTCGATGCGCCGGATTTCACTGACCTGACCCAGACATTCGCGGGCGCCACGATGTTCACGCCGCTCCGCGCCCAGAAAGCCTGGACAGTCGAGGCCGGCACACGCGGGACCCTCGGGCCGATGAGATGGGAGGCCACGTTCTACCGCTCGGCCATTCGCGACGAGATGCTGGCGTACACCGTGAATCCGTCGATTCCGGCCAATGTCTTCAATGCGCCGCGCACGGTCCACCAGGGCGTGGAGCTGGCCGCCAGCGTCGATCTCTTCCGGGCCATGGGGTTCGATGCCGCCGGCTCCAGCCTGGTTCTGCGCCAGGGGTGGACGTGGAACGATTTCCGCTTCGACCGCGATCCGGTTTATGGCGACAACCGGCTGGCTGGCGCGCCGGAGCATGTCCTGCGCACGTCGCTGTCATGGCGCCGCTTCGACGGTTTCTACGTGACGCCGTCGATTGACTGGGTTCCGGCCGGCGCCTGGGCGGACTACGCCAATACGCTGAAAACACCGGGCTATGTGCTGCTCAATCTCGAAGCCGGACTGGAGGCGGCTGAGGGCCTCAGCTTCTTCGTCGACGCCCGCAATCTGGCGGACCGTCGCCATGTGTCGGATGTATCCACCATCGCCAACGCCGCGACGGCGCCGGCGAGCGGGCGCGCGGTGTTCTATCCCGGCTCCGGGCGCACGGTGCGCGTCGGCGCGCGCTACGCGTTCTAGCCTTGCTCCGGCCGGGCATGATCAGGTCTGGCCGGATTTGGCCGGACCTGGCGAATGTCACGAAAATACATGTTTGCCGGTCCAAAATGCTGTCCTGGACGCCTTACGGCGCCCGGACGTGCGCTTGCGCACATGCGGGACGCTGATCCTGTGCAATTCGGCCCCAAAGCCGCCGGTCCCGTTTGACGGATGTTTTCGGCGTCAATATTAAACCGTCCGGTTGGAAATGAATGGACGCTGCTTATGGGCCGGAAACGCATTATTGGCTGTGACGCTGTGCTGGATGCGGCCGAGCGCGTGATCCAGCGCGAGGGCGCCGTCAATCTGACGATCAGCGCGGTGGCGGAAGAAGCCGGCGTCAGCAAGGCGACGGTTCTTTACGATTTCAAGACCAAGCACGCGCTGATCGGCGCTCTCGTCACCCGGCAGATGCAGGCCGACGACCAGCGGCTGCAGGATTGCATCACCGCCGCGGCGGAGGCGCCGGACGTCGCCAACCCCGAATTGGCCGGCCGCATCAGCTTCGCCGCCACCATGCCTGACACCCAGGACCGCGCGTCGGTGATGACGGTCTGTCTCGCCATGGCGGCGGATGATTCCGTGCGGCTGCGCATCCGTGATTTCGTCGGCAAGGACCAGAAGGCTTTTCTGGGCGACGGCGACGCCATGTCCGGGTCGGGGCCGCTCATGGCTTTTCTGGCGCTTCAGGGCTATCTCAGCCTGACCTGCTTTGACTTCTGCAACTTTTCTCCGGAAACCCGGGAGCAGATTTTTTCCGGTATCGGAAAACTGACCCGGATGCCGAACACCCTTTTTGACGATCTGTGACGGATATGGCCCCAATGCGAAACTCTTCCAGAAAAGCTCCCGCCTGGTTCGCCATGGCCTTGTCCGCGCCCGCCGCCGTGGCGGGGTTGTCCGCCGTTGCGGTGTCCGGGTTCGCCACGGTCGCCAGCGCCCAGCACGCCATGCCTCCGGCGGTCGTGCAGGTCCTGACCATTACCCGGGAAGCCGTGCCGCTGACCCGCGACCTTCCCGGTCGCATCGCCGCCGTCCGCACCGCCGAAGTGCGGCCGCGCGTCAGCGGCATCCTGCAGGAGCGCGTGTTCCGGCAGGGGTCGATCGTGAAGGAAGGGGACGTGCTGTATCGCATCGACCCGACCCTGTTCCGCGTCGCCGTCGCCAGCGCCAAGGCCAATCTGGAGCGCGCCAAGGCCGCCCGGGTGCTGGCGCAGCAGAAAGCCGATCGCCAGAAGGAACTGCAACGCCGTAACGTCAGCTCGGCCCAGGAATACGACGTGGCCGTCGCCACCCTGGCCCAGGCGGAGGCCGACGTGGCCGCCGCCCAGGCGGGGCTGGAGCAGGCCACGGTCAATCTGGACTACACCGAGGTGCGGGCCCCGATTACCGGCCGCATTGGCCGCGCCCTGGTGACGGAAGGCGCGCTGGTCACGACCGGGGAGGTGCGGCCGCTGGCGGTGATCCAGCAGCTCGATCCGGTTTACGCCGACTTCACCCAGTCATCGACCGAGGTGCGGCGTCTGCGTCAGGATCTGGCGGCTGGCAATATCGCCAAGGTCGCGCCCGACGCCGCCGCCGTCCAGCTGCTGTTCGATGACGGCGAGAGCTACGCCTACAAGGGCAAGCTGCTGTTCTCGGAAGCGTCCGTGGACGCGACCACTGGCCAGATCACCCTGCGCGCGGAATTCCCGAACCCCAGGAACGAATTGCTGCCAGGTCTGTACGTGCGCGTGCGCATCGAACAGGGCCGGGTGGACGAGGCCATCGCCATTCCCCAGCAGGCGGTGATGCGCGACGCCAGCGGCGCCGCCCAGGTCTACGTTCTGGGCGAGGGCGACGTCGCCCAGATCCGCCAGATCGAGCTGGGCCAGGTGACGGGCGATCGCTGGCTGGTGCGCGGCGGCCTGCAGCCGGGCGACCGGATCATCGTCGAAGGATTCCAGAAGATCATCCCTGGCGGCAAGGTGGTTCCGAAGCCATGGGGCGGCCCGGTCGGCGCCAAATCCGCTGCGGCGCCGCCGCCGGCGCCCCCGGCTACGCCCGATCAGGCTCCCAGGCCCGACGCCAGCAAGAAGAACTGAGGACCGGAGATGGCGCAATTTTTCATCATACGGCCCATCTTCGCGTGGGTCGTGGCGTTTTTCATCGCCATCGCCGGCCTGATCGCGTTGCCGTTCCTGCCGATCGCGCAGTATCCGCGGGTGGCTCCGCCCCAGCTGACGATCTCCACGATGTATCCGGGCGCCTCGCCGTCCGAGATCTATCAGGGCGTGACGAAGCAGATCGAGGATGAGCTGAATGGCGTGAAGAATCTGGCCTATTTCGAGTCCACCTCGGACGCGACCGGCCAGGTTGAAATCAACGCCACATTCCGGACTGGCGCGAACATCGACATCGCGTCGGTGAACGCCCAGAACGCCATCCGCCGCGTGCAGCCGCGCCTGCCCGCGACGGTGGTGCAGCAGGGCATCACCACCGAGGAAAGCGGCGCCGGCTTCCTGCTGATCATTTCACTGACGTCGACAGACGGCAAAATGGATGACGTCGGCCTTGGCGATTATCTCAACCGCAACGTGCTCGGCGAAATCCGCCGTATCCAGGGCGTGGGCCGGGCCCAGCTGTTCGCCGCGCCGCGCTCCATGCGCATCTGGATCGACCCGGACAAGATGCTGGGTCTGAACATATCGACCGATGACATCGCCAACGCCATCCGGGCCCAGAACGCCCAGGTGGCCGCCGGCAAGATCGGCGCCGATCCCAACCCCATCAACCAGCAGATCACCGCGACCGTGCTGGTGAAGGGCCAGCTCAGCTCGCCTGATGAATTCGGCAATATCGTGCTGCGCGCCAACCCGGACGGCTCAACCGTGCGGATGCGCGACGTCGCGCGCGTCGAGGTGGGCAGCGAGAGCTACAATTTCGCCACCCGTCTCAATGGCAAGCCGAGCGCCGCCATCGCCGTCCAGCTCTCCGAGAGCGGCAACGCCGTGGCGACCTCCAACGCCATCCAGGCCAAGATGAAGGAGCTGTCCCGCTTCTTCCCCAAGGGCATCGAATATTCGATCCCCTACAACACCAGCCCGTTCGTCGAAGCGTCCATCGAAAAGGTGGTGCACACCCTGCTGGAGGCGGTGGCCCTCGTCTTTCTCGTGATGTTCCTGTTCCTCCAGAATTTCCGCTACACGGTGATTCCGGCGCTCGTGGTGCCGGTGGCGCTGCTGGGCACGCTGGCGGTGATGCTGGGGTCGGGATTCTCCATTAACGTGCTCACCATGTTCGCCATGGTGCTCGCCATCGGCATCCTCGTCGATGACGCCATCGTGGTGGTCGAGAACGTCGAGCGCATCATGGCGGAGGAGGGGCTGTCGCCGCTGAAGGCGACGCAGAAGGCCATGAGCCAGATCTCCGGCGCCATCGTCGGCATTACCCTGGTGCTGGCCGCCGTGTTCATTCCCATGGCGTTCTTCCCGGGCGCGACGGGCGTGATCTACCGCCAGTTCAGCCTGACGATGGTGGTGTCGATCCTGTTCTCGGCCTTCCTCGCCCTGTCGCTGACGCCGGCCCTGTGCGCCACCTTCCTCAAGCCGGTGCATGGCCACGGCGAGGAGAAGCGCGGCTTTTTCGGCGCCTTCAACCGCTTCTTCGACCGCACTACCCGCCGTTACGCCGGCATGGTCACCGGCGCCACGTCGCGGGCGGGCCGGTTGATGATCATCTTCCTCGCGCTGGTCGTCGGCACGGGCTGGCTGTTCATGCGCCTGCCAACCTCGTTCATTCCGAACGAGGACCAGGGCTATATCATCGTCGACATCCAGACGCCGCCGGAAGCCAGCTCCAACCGCACGTTGCAGGCCATCGAGCAGATCGAGCAGATCGCCCGCGCCGAAACGGCGGTGGCCAACATGGTGGCGGTGCGTGGTTTCAGCTTCTCGGGCGCCGGCCAGAACGCCGCCATCATGTTCATCACCCTGAAGGACTGGGGTGAGCGTGGCCCGGGCAACGCGGCCCAGGACGTCGCCAACCGCATGAACATGAAGATGTTCGGGATCAGCGACGTGATGTCGTTCGCCCTGTCGCCGCCGCCCATCCAGGGCTTCGGCAACTCGGCCGGCTTCACCTTCCGCCTGCAGGATCGCGGCGGGCTGGGCCAGACGGCGCTCGCCGCCGCGACGCAGAAGCTGATGGCGGAGGCGCGGCAGAGCCCGATCCTCACCGGCCTGCGCACCGAGGGCCTGCCGGATGCGGCCCAGCTCATGGTCATCATCGACCGTGAGAAGGCCAATACCTTCGGCGTCAGCTTCGCCGACATCAACGCCACCATCACGGCCAACCTGGGCTCGTCGTACATCAATGACTTCCCCAACAACGGTCGCATGCAGCGCGTGATCATCCAGTCGGACGCGGCCAGTCGCCTGCAGGGTGAGGACCTGCTGAACCTGAACGTGCGCAACGCCAGCGGCGGCATGGTGCCGATCTCGTCTTTCGCCAAGCTGCAATGGATCAAGGGGCCGCAGCAGATCATCGGCTACAACGGCTATCCCTCGGTCCGCATTTCCGGCGCGCCGGCCCCTGGGTATTCGTCGGGCGCGGCGATCGCCGAGATGGAGCGCATCGCCGCGACCATGCCGCAGGGCATCGGTTACGAGTGGACCGGCCAGACGCTTGAGGAAATTGCCTCGGGCTCTCAGGCGCCGATCCTGTTCGCCATGAGCATCCTGTTCGTGTTCCTGCTGCTGGCGGCGCTGTACGAGAGCTGGTCGATCCCGCTGTCGGTGATGCTGGTGGTGCCGCTGGGCGTGATCGGCTGTATCCTCGCCGTGATGCTGCGGGGGCTGCCGAACGACCTCTACTTCAAGGTGGGCCTGCTGGCGATCATCGGTCTGTCGGCCAAGAACGCCATCCTGATCATCGAGTTTGCCAAGGACCTTTATGCCGACGGCATGAGCCTGCGCGACGCGGCGATCGAGGCGTGCCGGCTGCGGTTCCGGCCGATCATCATGACCTCGCTGGCGTTCACGCTGGGCGTGGTGCCGCTGGCCATCGCCACCGGTCCCAGCGCCGCGAGCCAGAACGCCATCGGCACCGGCGTGGTGGGCGGCATGATTTCCGCCACCATTCTGGCGGTGATCTTCGTGCCGGCGTTCTTCGTCTTCGTGCTGACGCTGTTCCGCACCAAGCCGCCGGTGTTGCACGGGGAATCACCGGTGCACGCGCCGCACCCGGCGCCGGGCGCGCCTGAGGCGCCAAAGCCGTCGGCGTAACGCATTCAGGGCGCGGAGGCCGCGCCCTGCCTCCAGAAGCGTCTGGATCCCGAAAACAAAAACCCCCGGTCGTGAGACCGGGGGTTTTTGCTTTGGAGCCGACGGCGTGTCCCTGGAGGAAAGAAACCGGCCTGTCCTGGATCAGAGAGCTCCGGCCCACCAGGGCAGGGGCTGGGTCCCGGCGGGCTGGTATTCTGGGGGTTCTGGGGCTCCCGCGTCAGGCGGCGAGCCGTTCGAGGCCGATCACACGGCCGAGTCGCGCAATGCCTTCGGCGATGGTCGCAGGATCGGCGCAGGAGAAGCTGACGCGCAGGGTGTTGGCGCCGCCGCCATCGGCGTGGAACGCCTGGCCTGGAACGAAGGCCACCTTCTCGGTCTCGATGGCGCGCGCCAGCAGAGCGGCGCCGTCCATGCCGACGGGCAGGGTGATCCAGATAAACATGCCGCCCTCCGGGTGCGTCCAGCGCACGCCTTCGGGCATGTGCCTGGCGAGGGCGTCGAGCATGGCGTCGCGGCGTTCGCGGTAGACGGCGCGGATCCTGGCGACCTGTTCGTCGAAAATCTCGCCCGCCACATGGGCGATGGCCATCTGGTTGATGGTGGAGGAATGCAGATCCGCCGCCTGCTTCATCAGCACCAGCTTGCGGATGATTGGCGCGGCCGCGACGATAAAGCCAACGCGCAGGCCAGGCGCCAGCGTCTTGGAGAAGCTGCCGCAATAGATCGTCCGCGATGCGTCGACGCCGCCGCAACGGGCGATGTCCAGGGCCATGATCGGCGGGATCGCTTCGCCCTCGTAGCGTAAGGACTGGTAAGCGGCGTCCTCGATCACCGGAATGTCCAGCTCCGTCGCCAGATCGAGCAGCTTTTCGCGGCCGGCGCGGTCAAGGGTTTCGCCGGTCGGGTTGGCGAAATCCGCCGACAGATAGGCGAATTTGACGCGGCCGCCGGCCTGCGCGGCGCTGGCGCGGTAGGCGTCTGGCGTGCGGTTGCCGCTGAGGTTCAACTCATCATAGGTCGGCTCATAGGCGTTGAACGCCTGCAAGGCGCCCAGATAGGTCGGCCGGGTAACCAGCGCCGTGTCTTTCGGCGACAGGAACAGCTTGCCCAGATAGTCCAGACCCTGCTGCGAACCAGAGACGATGAACACATTGTCGATGGTGCAGGGAATGGCGAGTCTGGCCAGTTGCTCCACCAGCCATTCGCGCAGGGGCGCATAGCCCTCGCTCACCGAATATTGCAGGCCGGCGGCGGCGTCCGGGCCGGACAGCACCCCGGCGTAAGCCTGGGCGAAGGCTTCTTTCGGGAACAGCGCCGGATCCGGTATGCCGCCCGCGAACGAGATAATGTCCGGCCGCTCAAGGAGCTTCAGCAGCTCGCGAATTTCGGACGCCTTCATGCGTGACGCACGCGTGGCGAAAACCTGCTCCCAGCTTAACATCGGGACAAACCTCGGCTCATTGGTTGCCCGTACCAATCACAGCCTTCCCAGATGTGTCAATAATACTGACGTAATAGCGGCGCCTACGCCAGCGCAAGGCAGCGCGTCAGCAGCAGATGCGCGCCATCATCGCGCGGCTCTCGCATCTGTGGACAATCGTGCAACATTGTTGCTTATCCGGTTGACGGCGACGCGGTCCATTTATGTAATAACATTGCATAAAGAGGTCGCCATGTCGTTGCACATTCCGTTTCCCGCCGCCGTTGCGGCGCCATCTCACGCCATGCCTGGCGCCGGCCCCATGATCGCGATGCGAACTGGAACTGGTTTTGGCGGCGGCCTGCGCCATCTGCGCGCCGGGAAACTGGCCGGAGCCGCCGTGATCGCCCTTGCCGTCGCCGGTCAAGCCAGCGGCGCGGCGGGCGAGGAGGGCGTGGTAGCGGGAAACGGCAACGCTCAGGTCATTGACCTGCCGACGATCGACGTCACCGCCGATACGCCCGTGACGGTTCGCCAGAAGGCGGGCGCCGGTCAGGAGGCGGTCCCCGGCGTGCTGATCGTGCCGTTGCGCTCCTTCGCGCCAGTGTCAGTGGTTTCGCGCAGCGATATCGAGCGTAACCAGCCGCAGAGCCTTGGCGAGGCCGTGGCCGACATTCCTGGCGTCAGCGCCACCACTTTCGCGCCCGGCGCCAGCCGCCCCGTCATTCGCGGCCTCGACAATTTCCGCGTCAGCATCCAGGAAAATGGCGTCGGCGCCTCGGGCGTCTCGGCTCTGGGCGAGGATCACGCCGCGCCGGTCAATCCGCTGAACGCCGAGCGCATTGAAGTGATCCGTGGGCCCGCCACCCTGCGTTTTGGCTCCCAGGCGATCGGCGGCGTCGTCAGCCTCGATAACAACCGCATCCCGGACGAGGTGGTCAACGGCGTCAACGCCCGGGTGATGAACGGCGTCAGTTCGTCCAATCGCGGTTATTCGTCGGCGGGTGAGGTCAACGCCGGGGCCGGCAATGTGGCGGTTCACGCCGATTTTTTCCGTCAGAAGTCGGGCGATTATTCCACGCCGGACGGCCGTCAGGCCAATTCCGGCGTCAACTCGGGCGGCGCCGCCATCGGCGCTTCGATGATCACCGACAGCGGGTTCATTGGCCTCGCCTATTCACATCTCAGCAGCAACTACCAGATTCCCGGCGGCGAATCCGCTGAACTGCGCAGCCGCATCGACATGGTCGAGGACAAGGTCGTCCTCAAGGGCGAACACCGGCCGGCCAGCGCCTGGATCGAGGCCATCCGCTTCTGGGCCGGCGCCTCGAACTATCGCCATCGTGAATACGGCCTGGCGCATGGGGAACACGATCACGACCATGACGATCATGCGCATGATCACGACGTGCACGGCCATGATGACCACGACCATGATCATCGCGGCGCCGCCGTCGCCGCCTCGGGCGAGACGCTGCACTCCACCTTCTACAACCGCCAGCAGGAGGCGCGCGTCGAGGTGCAGCACACGCCGTGGTCCTCGGCGTTGGGAACGTGGAGCGGCGCCTTCGGCGTGCATGGCGCGCGCCAGAAGCTGAACGCCACGGGCGAGGGCGGCGGCATGATCTCCCCGGCGGAAACCCGCTCGATCGCCGCTTACCTGTTCGAAGAGCTGAAAATCAATGACAGCTGGCGGCTACAGGTCGCGGGGCGCATGGGCCATGTGCATGTCGACGGGTCGGCGGCGCAGTTCCCTGCCAACTACCTGCCAGACGGCGCCGAGCCCGCCCTGTCGCCGCGATCGCGCGAATTCGCGCCGAAAAGCGTCAGCGCCGGCGTGCAATACACGCTGCCCTGGCACAATATCGTCGCCACGCTGAACGCCCAATATGTCGAGCGCGCGCCGACAGCCGCCGAACTGTTCTCGCGCGGCGCGCACCATGCATCCGGTACGTTCGAGATCGGCGATCCCAACCTGAAGATCGAGCGGGCGCGCACCATCGAGTTCAGCCTCAAGAAGGCGGACGGGCCGGTGCGTTTCGAGGGCAGCGTCTACCACACCAGATATTCCGGCTTCATCTACAAGCGCCTGACCGGGGTGGATTGCGGCCACACCTTCGCGTCCTGCGGTCATGACGACGAACTGCGCCAGATCGTCTATTCGCAACAGGGCGCCACATTTACCGGCGCGGAGTTCATTGGCCAGTTCGATCTGGCGAAGCTCGGCGACGGCGCCATCGGCGTCGAGGGACGTTATGATTATGTGCGCGCCAAATTCGACGACGGAACCTGGGTCCCGCGCCTGCCGCAGCAGCGGCTGGGCGGCGGCGTTTATTACCGCAGCGACGCCCTGTTCGCCCGCGTGCTGCTGACCCACGCGTTCGCCCAGAATGACGTAGCGGAATATGAAACCCGCACGCCGGGCTACAACAACCTGAAAGCCGAACTGAACTACCGCGTGAAGTTGCCGGCCAATGGGATCGGCGCCAAAGAGGCGGTGTTCGGCATTGTCGGCGACAATCTGCTCAACGACCGCATGCGCAACAGCGTCTCGTTCAAGAAAGACGAGGTGCTGTTGCCGGGGCGGACCGTGCGGGCCCATGTGACGGTGTCGTTCTGACACTGTTGTTCTGACGGGCGGCGCCCGCCCGTCTGGTCACGATGGAAAGGATATCCGGCTGCGCCGGGTATCGCTCATCGCGGCGCGGCCGACGCCGCCAGCTTGAGAAAGCGGTCGCGATATTTCGCCAGGTCCGCCTCGCGGGTGACGAGGATCGAACGGATAAATCCGTCCTTGTTGAAGCTCACGACCTGGATGATGGACACCGCCTCCCCGGAGCTGGCGTCCTTGCCGGTTCCTGAAATGACGATGCGGCCATCGGCTTCGGCCTTCTCGTCCTTCACCGTGATGTTGTTGACGCCGGCCACAGTGCTGAACGCCGCCCTGGCGAACGCCTGGCGTTGCGCCTCGGGCGGCGATCCCGCCATGCTGCCGGCGACGATCACCAGCGGCTGGGCCGCGTTTTTGACCGTATTTTCCGGGCCGTCTGTCAGCAGCAGGGCCGAGCCGGCCAGCGTATTGACCAGGCGGAAGCCGGCCTTGTCCTTCACCGCGAAGGGCAGCGCTTCCATCTGCTGTTCCGCCGACGGTTTGGCGCGTGTCTTCAGTCCGAGCAGCGCCTTTTCCATTTCGGCGTCGCTGAGCTTGCTGGCGGCCGTTTCCGGCGATTGCGCGGTGATGAGCAGGGTCGCGTCCTTGCCCTGCGCCACAAGGATCCATTTGCGGAACACGCCGGCGGGGATGGTCTGCTTGCCGCTCAGCAGGATGGCGGGCTCGCCGCCAGGCAGCTTTACCTCGCGCGGCGGGCCGGACAGTTCGACGTCCTGGCGTTTCAGCGCCTCTGCCGTCATGCCTGTCCTGAGCTGGGGCCAGGCTTCCGCCGGCATGTCGACGAAAAGAATGGACGAGCCGGTGGCCGGATCCTCGAAGCCCGCGAATTTTTTGGAAGCGGTCATGCTGGCCGGTGGAACGAGGCCGGCGCCCGCGGCGCCAGGATAGACCACGTCTGCGGCCATTACGGCGGTCGACAACGCCAGGCCAGCCAGCGCCGGCAGAATGACTTTCTTGAGCAGCTTCACATATATCCCCTATGTTCGCGCCAGACAGCGCTTTCGGGAAAGCCGTTGGACCATCGCGGCGGGCCTCGCTCTCCTTTTCCCGAAATAGGCGGAGACGGCCGCAAGGCCCACTCACGATTACGCTGGCGCAGCCGGTTCAGGCGCGCCTCCATGATCACGGCGGTCATGGCGACCATGTGACGGCCGCCCGTTGCCGGAATATCGTCCAGTGGTTAAATACGAGCCTAATAATTAGCATGCTAGCAACAAGACTAACATGAATAACGCTTCTTCCGCCGCCAACGGCCCGCGTCTGCGCGCCGCGTTCATGGAGGCGCTGTCCCTCGCCCAGCGGCGCATCCGCACGCTGTTCGATGCGCGCGTGCGCCTTGAGGGGATGACCCTGTCGCGGGCCCGCGTGCTGATGACCCTGGATGACAGGACGGGCCTGAACCAGCGCGAGCTGGCGGATATTCTGGGCATTGAGGGGCCGACGCTGGCCCGGATACTCGATGGGCTGGAGAACGGCGGCTGGCTGGTCCGCCAGGTGTCCCCATCCGATCGCCGCGTGCGGGAGCTGGCGTTGACCGGGGCCGGCCGGCGGGCGGCCGCGCGCATGCGGGACATCGCCGGGGCTACCCGGGCCGAAGTGCTGGACGACGTGTCCGCCGCCGATCTGGAGGCCGCCACCCGGGTGCTGCGCGCTGTCGCGGCAGTTTCGACCAGCGCGCACTTGGCGGAAAAAGCCGGCGAGGACGGCGAGCGGCATGGGTGACCGCCGTTTCCGGGAGCGATGATCGCCGCCGCCTGCCTGTGTGCGCCGGCGCCGCGCGCATGGAGCTGAACCGCGGCGCTATAGCAGGGCGTGGACGATATTTCTCTCCGCCGGCCGTGGGGAAAACCGGAAAAAACCGGTCAGGTCTTGCCTGGCCGGTTTTTTCATGTCTGCTTGCGTCAACGCCTTTACATGCCGTTACGTCCCAGGAGGAGCCGTCCATGTCCGCACCCGCCGGAGCCGCGCCGTTCGCCGGCCAGTTTGGTTTCGCCATTCCGCAGGAATTCACCGATCTCGCCGACCGGATCGGCGCCTTCGTGCGTGAGAAGGTCATTCCGTACGAAAATGATCCGCGTTGGGGCGCGCATGGGCCGTCAGATGAGATGCGGCGCGAGCTGGTGGCGCTGGCCAAGGCGGCGGGCGTGTTCGGCCCGCATTCGCCGGTCGAGTTTGGCGGTCTTGGCCTCGGTCATGTCGGCCGCGCCATCACCTTCATCTCCGCTGGCTATTCGATGCTCGGCCCCGTCGCCCTGCATTGCGCCGCCCCCGATGAAGGCAACATCCATCTGCTGGAGCTGGTCGCCAATGCGGAGCAGCGTGAGCGTTACCTGAAGCCACTGGCCAGCGGCGTCGCCCGCTCCTGCTTCTGCATGACCGAGCCGGCCCCGGGCGCCGGCTCCGATCCGCGCCAGCTCGCCACCGTGGCGAAGCGCGACGGCGACGATTTCCTCATCAGCGGCCTGAAGTGGCTGATCACCGGCGCGGAAGGCGCCGAGTTCGCCATCATCATGGCCAAGATCGAGGGCGGCGAGGGCGATGGTCGTCCCACCATGTTCCTCAGCCCGATGAATGCGCCTGGCATTATCATCGAGCGCGCCCTCGACTCGCTGGATTGCAGCTTCGCCGGCGGTCACGCCGTGGTGCGCTTCGACAATCTGCGCGTGCCGTCCAGCGCCATCCTCGGCGAGGCGGGCCAGGGCCTGCGTTACGCCCAGGTGCGCCTCGCCCCGGCCCGTCTCACCCACTGCATGCGCTGGCTGGGCTCGGCCATGCGCGCCCACGACATCGCCGCCGACTACGCCCGCAAGCGCACCGCTTTCGGCAAGCCGCTGGCGGAGCACGAGGGCGTGTCGTTCATGCTGGCCGACAACCTCATGGACATCCACGTGGCGCGCCTCACCATCCTGCACACCGCATGGATGCTCGACCAGGGCGCCCAGGGCGGCAATGAAAGTTCGATGGCCAAGGTGATCTGCTCGGAGGCCATCTATCGCGTCGCCGATCGCTCCATGCAGATCCTCGGCGGCCTCGGCGTGACGCGCGACACCATGGTGGAGCGCATTTTCCGCGACGTGCGCTCGTTCCGTATCTACGACGGTCCGTCCGAGGTGCATCGCTGGGCCCTGGGCAAGCGCATCGCCGCCGGCGAGCTGGCGCCCTGAGGCAAGGCGCGCCGCGACGGCGCCAACTGCAACAGGCGACAACGGGCTGCCCTGCGCCGGCGGCAGACCCTGACTCCTGACGCCTGCGCCCCGCGGCCTTGCGATTTGGCTGCGGGACGTTTCAAATGCCGGCGCAACATGACAGGCCCCGAACAGGGCAGGCCCGTTCACGCTGAACCGGGCTTCGCCCTGTCCCCCCGATGGGCGCGTTTTGCCGACGGGGCGCCGTTCGCCTCACCGGGAAACGCGTCAGGGGCATGCAGGAGGAAGCACCCAGATGAGCAACGTTGAAGCAAAGAGTGAGATTTCTGGCCGCGTGTTCCAGATCGCCGCCGAACCGGGCCAGCGGGTTGAAGAGGGCGACGCCGTCGTCATTCTGGAGGCCATGAAGATGGAGATCGCCGTGGAGGCGCCAAAGGCCGGCGTGGTGAAGGAAATCCGCGTCGCCGTCGAGCAGCCCGTCGAAGAAGGCGACGTCATCGCCATCATCGAAACCGCCTGATCCAGCCCCGCCTGCCAGGAAACGCCAGCATGACCGGATCCGACACCGGCGCCCCCGCAGGGACCGGCCCCATCGTCGTCGCCTGCCAGTTGGGCAGCGCCTTCGCCAGCATCCTGCGCGAGGCCGGGCTCGACGTGCGCGTGCATGACCAGCACACGCCGCCGTGGATGGTTGATCCGGATGTGAACGTCGTGGTCACCCAGCCGAAATGCTGGGTGGGCGCGCCGGCGGAACAGCCTGCCGGCTGGCCCGGCCGCGTGCGTTTCATCCAGCTCGGATCGGCCGGTATCGACGGCTATCCGGCCTGGATGTTCAATGGTCCGGTGGTTGCCACCAGCCGGGGCGTCGCCGCGCCGCCGATCAGTGAATATGTGCTGGCGGCGATGCTGACCGTCGCCAAGGAATTCGACCGCCTGGCTGTCACCGGCCCGGAGCAGTGGAAGGCCCGCCGCCTCGGCGGCCTCTATGGCGCGCGCCTTGGCCTTGTCGGCTACGGCGCCATTGGCGAGGCCGTGGCGGCCCGCGCCCGCGCCTTCGGCATGAAGGTCAGCGCCCTGCGCCGGCGCGGCGGCGTCGCCGTGGACGGGGTGGAGCCGGCAGGTTCCGTCGCCGAACTGGCGGCGACCTGCGACCATCTGGTGCTGGCGCTGCCGCTGACGCCGGAAAGCCGCGGCATTGTCAGCCGGGCGGCGCTGATGGGCGCGAAGCCGGGCCTGCACCTGATCAATATCTCGCGCGGCGGCCTCGTCGACCAGGAGGCGCTGCAGGAGGCGCTCGATCACGGTCCCGTTGGCTTCGCCACGCTTGACGTGACCGAGCCGGAGCCGCTTCCCGCCGGACACGTCTTCTACAGCCATCCGAAAATCCGCCTGACGCCGCATATTTCCTGGGCCGATTCCGACACCCAGGTCCGGCTCGGCGAGAAGGCGGCGGCCAATATCCGCGCCTTCGCGGCGGGCCAGGAGCCGCGGGACGTGGTGGTGGCCGGCGCGGCCTATTAGGGCGCCTTGGCTGAACCGGCCGTCATGCGACCGCCTGCGCGAGGCATCGCCCTGATGCGAGAACCACGGCCAACGCCAGGATCATGGGGGAAACACATGAGCTATCGTCTCATCGGGGCCGAACTGTCGCCCTATTCGGTGAAAGTGCGCTCGTACCTGCGCTACAAGCAGTTGCCGCACCAGTGGATCAATCGCGGGCCGGCCAGCCAGGACGAGTTCCAGAAATACGCCAAACTGCCGCTGATCCCGCTGCTGATCACGCCGGAAGGGCAGGGCCTGCAGGATTCCACGCCGATCATCGAGGCGCTGGAGGCGCAGCATCCGCAGCCGTCGATCCACCCGGATGATCCGGTCGCCGCTTTCGTGTCGGCGCTGGTGGAGGAATACGGCGACGAATGGGGCAACAAGCCCATGTTCCACTACCGCTGGCGCCGCGACGTCGACGCGCAGTCAGGCGCGGAGCGCATCGTTTCCGGCTCCATGCCGGAGCTTGCCGGCGCGGCGAAGGACCAGGCGGTGGCCGGAGTCAAGGAGCGCATGGTGTCGCGCCTGTCGTTCGTCGGCTCGTCGGACGCCACCGCGCCGTTGATCGAAGCCAGCCTGGCCCGCGTGCTGGCTATTCTTGAACGCCACCTCGCCAGCCGGCCCTATCTGTTCGGCGCCCGGCCGGCGTTTGGTGATTTCGGCCTGTTCGCCCAGTTGTACGAATGCTCCACCGATCCGACGCCCGGCGCCATCATGCGGGACACCGCGCCGAACACCCTGGCCTGGATCGCCAGGATGCTTGATCCAAAGGCCGAGGGAGCGTTCGAAAGCTGGGACAGCCTGAAGGCGACGCTGACGCCGTTGCTGCGCGATGAAATCGCCGCCGTGTTCCTGCCGTGGACGCGGGCCAACGCCGCCGCGGTCGCCGCCGGCGAAGCCACCTTCTCCGTGCAACTGCCCGATGGGCCATTTGCGCAGGAAACCCAGAAATATCACGCCCGCTCGCTGGCGGCGCTGGGCAAGAAATATGCGGAAGCCGCGCGCGATCCGGCCGTGCCGGCGGCGTTGGCGGAGGCCGGCGTGCGGCTTGACGACTGAGTGACGGACCCGCGGGCCAGCCTGACGCCCATGCCCCGTTCAGTCAGCCGGCGCATCCGGTCGCGGGCCGCCAGGTGTTCCAGATAATGTTCCAGACCTGCGAGGAAACCCGCAGGTTGTTCCGCCGCGTCCGATAGCCCTTTTCCAGGATATTGCCAGTCAAAAACCCCGCGTATAACCTCGATACGTGGAGGCCGGTATTCGTTGCCAGCCCCACGTAACCGGCGGCAAATTTGTTCGGGCTGAGCAGGAATTTTGCCATATCTCTCTGATGTTACGCGGTTTCCTGACGCAAGGCGGCGGCCACGGCGCGAGGAAACGCGATAGGGTGTCCGGCAGGGCGTATGGCGCAGGTGGTGGAACAGCTCGCGGCGCCCGGCGCCGGCGATGAGCCCGTTTTTGATATCCTGGTCGTCGGCGGCGGCGTCAATGGATGCGGCGTCGCCCGGGACGCAGCCGGCCGGGGCCTGCGCGTCGCGCTGGTCGAGCAGGATGATCTGGCCTCCTGGACCTCGTCGGCCAGCACCAAGCTGATCCACGGCGGGCTGCGTTATCTTGAATATTATGAATTTCGCCTCGTGCGGGAGGCGTTGCAGGAGCGCGAGCGGTTGCTGGCGATCGCGCCGCATATCATCCAGCCGCTGCGTTTCGTGCTGCCGCATGAACCAGGGTTGCGGCCCGCGTGGCTGATCCGCGCCGGTCTGTTCATCTACGATCATCTGGGCGGGCGCAGCAGCCTGCCGCGCGCGCGCGGCGTGCGCCTCAGGGCGAGCCCGGACGGCGCGCCGTTGCAGGAACGGTTCGACAGGGGCTTCACCTATTACGACGGCGCCGTTGATGACAGCCGGCTGGTGATCCTCAACGCCGTCGACGCGGCGGAGCGCGGCGCCCGCATCTGGACCGGGGCTCGCCTGACGGCGGCGGCCCGGCGCGGCGACGTGTGGGAGGCGCAGCTGGCGCGGGCCGACGGCGGGCGCTTCAGCGTGCGGGCGCGGGCGCTCGTCAATGCGGCCGGACCATGGGTCGCCTCCGTGTTGCGCGACGCCGTCGGCGTCGCCGGGCCGGAGCAGCTGCGTCTGGTCAAGGGCAGCCATATCGCGGTCCCCGCCCTGTATGAAGGCGATCACGCCTATATCTTCCAGAACGGCGATGGCCGCATCGTCTTCGCCATACCGTGGCGGAGCGGGCTGACCATGATCGGCACGACCGACGAGCCATTTTCAGGCGACCCGTCGCAGGTGGCGATCTCGCCGGGTGAAATCGCCTATCTCTGCGCCTGCGTCAGCGAATACTTCAAACGGCCGGTGCGGCCCCAGGATGTGGTCGCCAGTTTCTCCGGCGTGCGGCCGCTCTATGACGACGCGGCGGCGAGCGCCAGCGCGGTGACGCGCGATTACGTGCTGGCGGTCGACGGCGCCCAGGACGCGCCGCCCGTGTTGTCGGTGTTCGGCGGCAAGATCACCACCTACCGGCGGCTTGCCGAGCACGCGCTCGAAAAGCTCGCGCCGTGGCTGCCGGGAGCGGGGACGCCATGGACCGGCGCGGCGCCCCTGCCGGGCGGCGACCTGGGCCCGCCGCCGCCCGGCGAGGACCGGCTGGCCGCCTTCATCCGCCGCCAGCAGGCGCGTTACGCTTTCGCGCCGCCGGCGATGGTGGCGCGCATGGCGCGCGCCTACGGGACGCGCATGGACCTCATCCTTGACGGATGCGCCGCGATGGCGGACCTCGGCGAGAGCTTCGGCGTCGATTTGCATGCGGCGGAGGTCGATTATCTCGTCGCCAGGGAATGGGCGCGGACGGCGGACGACATCCTGTGGCGGCGCACCCGTCTGGGACTTGCCATGCCGGAGGAAGGCAGGGCGCGTCTCAAGGCGTATCTGGAGGGTGTCCGGTGAAACGGGCGGGGCATGACAACGCGTTTTGATTGCAGGCATTTTCAGCGCGAAACCTGGAATCAGCTTTTCTGGAAAACGTGACTGGCGCGCAGCCAGCGGGCAAGGAGACAGCCGCCATGCGTGACTATGTGGGCGCCATCGATCAGGGCACCACCAGCAGCCGTTTCATCGTGTTCGACCGGGAGGGCGGCGTTGTCGGCGTGGCGCAGCGCGAGCACGAACAGATTTATCCCGGCCCCGGGATGGTGGAGCACGATCCGCTGGAGATCTGGCGCAACACCCGCGCCGTCATCACCGATGGCCTGGCGGCGGCGGGCATCGGGGCCCGGCGGCTCGCCGCGGTCGGCATCACCAACCAGCGCGAAACCACGGTGCTGTGGGATCGCCGCACAGGCGAGCCAGTGCATAACGCCCTGGTCTGGCAGGATACGCGCGTCAACGACCTGGTCGCCGCCTATGGTCGCGATGGCGGCAAGGACCGGTTGCGGGCCCGCACGGGCCTGCCGCTGGCCAGCTATTTTTCCGGCCTCAAACTCCGCTGGCTGCTGGACCACGTTCCTGAGGCCCGGGCGCGGGCGGAGGCCGGCGATCTGTTGTTCGGCAATATCGACGCCTGGCTGATGTGGCGCCTGACCGGCGGCCCCGAAGGCGGTCTGCATGTGACCGACGTGACCAACGCCAGTCGCACCCAGCTGATGAACCTGGCGACGCTGGACTGGGACCTCGACATCCTGCGGCTGTTCGAAATTCCGGCGGCGGCGCTGCCGCGCATCGTCTCCTCCAGCGCCGTCTACGCGGAGGCGCGGATTCCGGAGCTGCGCGACATTCCGCTGGCCGGCATCCTCGGCGACCAGCAGGCGGCGCTGTTCGGGCAGGCGTGTCTTGCGCCGGGCGACATCAAAAACACCTATGGCACCGGCTGTTTCATGCTGATGAACACCGGCGGCGAGCCGGTGCAGTCGCGCTCGGGCCTGCTGACCACGGTGGCGTACCGGCTTGGCGAGGAGCCGCCCGTCTATGCGCTGGAAGGCTCGATCGCCGTCACTGGCGCCCTTGTGCAATGGTTGCGCGACAATCTGGGGCTGATCAATCGCAGCGAGGAGATCGAGGCGCTGGCGCGCAGCGTGCCGGACAATGGCGACGTCTATTTCGTGCCGGCCTTCTCCGGCCTTTACGCGCCGCACTGGCGCGAGGATGCGCGCGGGGTGATCGCCGGCCTGACCCGCTTCGCCGGCAAGGGGCATCTGGCGCGGGCGGCGCTGGAGGCCACGGCGTTCCAGACCTGGGACGTGTTGCAGGCGATGCGCGCGGATTCCGGCCTTGCCGTCACCTCCCTGCGCGCCGACGGCGGCATGGTGGCCAATGAATTGCTGATGCAGTTCCAGGCGGATCTGCTGGGGGCGGAGGTGGTGCTGCCCACCGTCACCGAGACGACGGCGTTGGGAGCTGCCTACGCCGCCGGCCTGGCGGTCAGCTTCTGGCGCACGCCGGCGGACATTGTCGCCAACTGGCGCGCCGACCGGGTGTTCCGGCCGCACATGCCGGAGGCGGAGCGCAAGCGCCTGCTTGGCCAGTGGTCCCGGGCGGTGGAGCACTCCTTTGGCTGGGTTGAGGCGTGAGAAGGCGCCAGGGTTTGGCGGCGGCGCGACCTGGCCAGTGGGGCCGCGCTTTGCCGGACGCGAGCGGCGCGCCTATCGCGCCGCCGCCATCACATCCTTCATGGTGACGGTGGTGTCGGCCAGAAGCGCCGGATCAACCGACTTGCGCTGGTGGATCATCATCTTCGCCGCCATGAACTCCTGCGGCGCATTGGCGGCCTCCACCGCAAGCAGCCGGCCGGCGCCCAGATGGAACACGGCGAAATGGCCGCTGTCCGGCTCGCCGCGCGTCACCCGCTGGTCGGCGTCGAACGGCAATCCGGCGATTTGCAGCTTCACCTCGTACTGGTCTGACCAGAACCAGGGCGTTTCGCTCGCGGGCGCTGGCCTGCCAGTGATGGCGTTCGCCGCCTGTTTCGCCTGCTCCAGGGCGCTGGGCACGCTTTCGAGCCGCGTCATGCGTTCGTACAGCGCCAGCGGACGGCGCGTCACGTCGCCAATGGCGAAGATATGCGGATCAGACGTGCGGGCGTCGCCGTCGACAATGACGCCGTCATCGCAGGCAAGGCCCGCCGCGACGGCCAGCTCCACATTGGGGATGGCGCCGATGCCGACCAGCACTGCGTTGCAGGAGATCGTTTCCCCGCTGGCGAGACGCACCCCGGTCACGGCGCCGTTCCGGGCCTCAAGGCCCGCGACGGCGACGCCGGTGCGCAGGTCCACGCCCCGCCCGGCGTGCAAACGGCTGAAGAAATCAGACATTTCCGGGCTGGCGACCCGGGCGAGCACGCGCGGCTCGCGCTCCAGCACCGTGACCGCGCCGCCGGCTGCCAGCGCCGATGCGGCGACCTCAAGCCCCACATAGCCGGCGCCAATGATGACGAGACGTTTGCCGGGGCCAAGGCGCTGCCGGAGCGCGTCGGCGTCGGCGCGGCTCCGCAGGGTCAGCACGCCGGCCAGGGGCTCCGTGACGCCGGGAAGCGGCCGCGCCCGGGCCCCGGTCGCCAGAACCAGCGCTCCATAGGGCAGCACGGCGCCATCCGACAGGGTGACGGTGCGCGCCGCCGGATCAATCACGCTGGCGCTGACGCCGAGGTGCAGGTCAATGTGGTTGGCGGCGTACCAGTCGTCGCCCTTGAGGGCGAGGGCGTTGTCCGCCGCCTCGCCCTTGAGCCACGCCTTTGACAGGGGCGGGCGCTGATAGGGCAGATGCGGCTCATCGCCAATCAGCGCGATGGGCCCGGTAAACCCGGCCTGGCGCAGGGCCACAGCCGCGGACCCGCCGGCATGTCCGGCGCCAACAATGACCACCGGCCCTTGCCCGGTTGCTGTTTCCTCCGTCATCGCGCGCGTCGTCCCCCTGAAGTCATTGTTGATGCGCAACCAGCGCCGCATCGCACGAACGGCAGGCGCGAGGCCAGCGGTCCTCCAACAAAATTCCGCCTGCCAAATCGCATGGGTCTGGTCGCTGTTGCGTGATGGTTGCGCGATGATATGGACCGGGCGTCCCGTATGTCCAGCGTCGCGTATGGCCGGCGCGGACTGTTTCGCGGAACAGCCCGCCTGCCGTACGACGGGAGGCGCGCCCTACGCAATGAGCATGGCCCGGAAGTCGTTGACGTTGGTCAGGGTTGGCCCCGTCACGATGCTGTCGCCGAGCGCTTCAAAAAAGCCGTGCCCATCGTGACGGGCGAGGAAGGCGCGGGCGTCGAGGCCGGCCGCCGCCGCCCGCGCCAGGGTGTCTGGCCGGATGATCGCCCCGGCGATGTCCGCCGCCCCATCCACCCCATCGGTGTCGGCCGCCAGCGCATGGATATGCTCCGCGCCGGCCAGTTGCAGGCACATGGCCAGCAGAAACTCCACGTTGCGACCGCCACGCGCCGTGCTGTCCAGTGGCTTCCGTAGGGTGACGGTGGTTTCGCCGCCGCTGAGCAGCACGCAGGGGCGGCCAAATGGCGCCGCGGCGGACGCCGCATGACGCGCGATGCCCGCGAAGGCCCGGCCGACTTCAGACGCCTCGCCCTCGATGGCGTCGCCAAGAATGACCGGAGCCACGCCTGCACGGCGGGCGATGTCCGCCGCCGCCGCCAGTGAAAGGCCCGGCGCGGCGATGATCCGCGTGTCGACCTGCGCCAGCCGCGCGTCGCCGGGTTTGATGCTTTCGCTCTCCGGGCTGTCCAGCCAGGCCCGGACGCTGGCCGGGGCGTCGATGGCGTAGCGCGCCAGCACGGCCTTGGCGTCCGCGCGGCTGGTCGGATCGGCTGCCGTCGGCCCGGAGGCGATGACGGCGGGATCATCGCCCGGCACGTCGGAAATCAGCAGCGCGACCACACGCGCCGGCGCGGCCCGCGCCGCCAGCCGTCCGCCCTTCACGGCGGAGAGGTGTTTGCGCACCGTATTGATCTCGCTGATCGTCGCGCCGCTGGCCAGCAAGGCGTCGTTGACCGCCTGCTTGTCGGCCAGCGCGACGCCGCCGGCGGGGGCGGTCATCAACGCCGAACCGCCGCCGGAAATCAGGGCGATAACCAGGTCGTCGGGGCCAAGGCCGTCCAGCAGCGCCAGCATCTGGCGGGTGGCGGCCAGGCCGGCGGCGTCGGGCGTCGGGTGGGCGGCTTCGACGACGCGGATGCGCCGGCAGGGGACCGCGTGGCCGTAGCGGGTGATGACGAGGCCGCTCAGCGGGCCGTCCCAGGCCTGCTCCAGGGCGCGGGCCATGGCCGCGGCCGCCTTGCCGGCGCCGACGACGCGGGTGCGTCCTTTTGGCCGGGGCGGCAGGGCGGCCGGCACGATGCGGGCCGGATCGGCCGCGCTGACCGCCGCGTCGAACAGCCGGCGCAGCAAGGCGGACGGCGCGGAATGACATGTGGATGGAGCCGTTGGGCGCATGCAGTGAAACTGCGGCCGGCGGCCGGTAAATGCAATGGGGTCCTGTCGCCCGGTGTTGACCAGGCGCGGCCCCGCGGTGTCAAAGGGACCCCTTCCAGTTACGACCTCGGGCGCCCGTCAGCAGGGCGTCCAATATAACAAGGGGAACGGATTCAATGAGGCTGATGAAGCTGTGCGGTGGCGTTGCGCTCGCGCTCGCGCTGGGCGCCGCTCCGGCGCTGGCGGAGAAGACGTACGATCCTGGCGCGACGGACACCACGATCAAGCTTGGCAATACGGTGCCGCATAGCGGGCCCGGCTCGCCGTACGGCGCCCTTGGACGCGCCGCGACCGCCTATTTCGAAATGCTCAACGACACGAAGGGCGGCATTAACGGACGCAAGGTGACCGTGCTGTCGCTCGATGACGCCTACAGCCCGCCAAAGACCGTGGAAGCGACGCGGCGGCTGGTTGAAAGCGAACAGGTGCTGGCGCTGTTTGCCTCGCTTGGCACCGCGACCCAGGGCGCCGTCCAGAAGTACCTCAACGCCAAGGGCGTGCCGCAGCTGCTGCTGAACACTGGCGCGGGCCGCTGGAACGATCCGAAGCGGTTCCCGTGGACGACCCCCGGCCTGCCCATGTACGCCACCGAGGCCAAAATTCTCGCCAAGTACATCCTGGCGAAGCAGCCGGATCCGAAGATCGGCGTCCTTGCCCAGCACGATGAACTGGGCAAGGAGTTCGTCCGCGAGCTGCGCGCCGCGCTGGGGCCAAAGGCCGACCAGATGATCGTGCAGGAGCTGAGCTACGAACTCTCCGATCCCACCGTCGACAGCCAGATCATCAAGCTGAAGAACGCCGGCGCCAACGTGTTCTTCAACGTCACCACGGGCAAGGCCACGTCGCAGTCGATCCGCAAGGCGGCGGAAATCGGCTGGAAGCCCCTGCACGTCATCATGAGCGGCTCCACGTCGTCCAACCTGATCCAGGCCGCGGGGCCGGAGAATGCGGTCGGCATGGTCACGGTGAAATATCGCAAGAACGCGGGCGATCCCCAGTACGCCAATGACCCGGCGATGAAGGAGTTCGAGGCGTTCCGGGCGAAGTACCTGCCGAACGTCGACCCGGACAACGACCTTGCCTTCGCCGGTTACGCCCAGGGGGTGGTGATGGGCAAGATCCTTGAGCTGTGCGGCGATGAGCTGACCCGGGCCAATGTTCTGAAACAGGCGACGACCCTGAAGGACGTCACCTCGCCGGCGTTGATCGAGGGCGTGACCTACAACACGCAGCCCGATGACTATTCGCCGTTCAGGACGCTTTATGTGGCCGAGTTCGACGGCAAGCTCTGGAAGACCCTGGAGAAGATCACCGCCGACTGAGGCGCGCGATCACCGGTTCGTTCAACTGCTCCTGGAGACCCGTCAGACCTGTCTGGCGGGTTTTTCCTCGCCCGTGGCGGTGATCGCCGCGCCCATGAAGAACCGGCGAGGGGCGTTCAGCGGCGTCCGGCCTGCAGCTTGAGGACGTATTCCGGCTCGACGCGGCCGCGCAGCACATGGGCTGCGGCGATGAGATTGCCGCGCAGGCGCCCGCGCCGGTCAATCCATGGCTCCGGCCGCAGGCTTCGCGCGATGTTCGCCGCCAGATTACGCAGGATCAGCAGGCGTCCGAAGCTGGCGCTCATCGTGCCCTTGCGGATGAGATAGACGGGATTGGCCACCTGTGAGTAACCGAAGCACAGGCCGCTGACGCGGCCGCCCTTGACGCCGAGATGCACGCCGGTGAGGTTGCCGAGCGCCACGATGCGGCCCCGTGGTCTGAACTGGCTGGTGAAGTCGATGTCCTCCTGCCAGCCATAGAGCGGCAGACGCTCGTCAAACCGCAATCCGCATACGGCGCTGGCGCGAACGCTCATGTTGCAGCCATAGCCCCCCGCCAGGTCCTGAACCGCCGGATAGCTGGAAGCGCGCGCGCCCACATCAGGCAGAAGGGCGAGCCCCTGCTCGAAGGTGAAGCCGGCCCCGTGGGCGCCGTCCATGACCGCGTGCCCCCGGATCACCGCGTAATCGGGATTGCCGGCGAAGGCGGTTTCCAGATTGGCGAGATAGTCCGGCGAGGGCAGGAAATCGTCATCGAAGAAGACGATGACGTCGGCGGCGTATTCCGCCGCGTCGAGCGCGATGTTGCGTTGGGCGCACGAGCCGCGCGCGCCGAACAGGCTGCGGACAACGACGCCCTGTGAACTGCCGGTCAGCGCCAGATTGCCAAGATGCTCCGGTCCGGGGGCGGACAGGATGATCTCGTCGGGCGGCCGCTGCTGGCCCGCCAGGTGACCCAGGGTTTTCGCGACCAGTTCCGGCCGGTTGATGGTGGCGATGACGACGGTGATGCGCATGCGCTGCCTGCCTCATGACCAGCCAGGGCTGGAGCTCCCAGACCGGGATCGGTGGGTTTCAGCCGGCGCGCCGCCACGATCGCCTGAGGCCCGCCGGGCGAAGCAGCCCCTCCGACGGCGGAGACGGCCGGCCACCAGATTGGGCCGGGGCGATGCGCGCCCGCGACTACCGAAATGGAGCGCATCCATAGGCCGGCGGCGCCCCTTCTGACGCAAAGGTCGTAAATCGCGCCAGCGGCGTCTTCTTATGGATGAGGGGAGGCGCCGTGTTCTCATCCTGATAGTCGCCACACCCGCCTGGACCCAGGCGTTGTATGCTTCGATCGCGCCCGGATGCAGGCTCCGCCGGCAACGCGTCGCTTGAGGGTACGCAAACCATGAAAAGACTTTCGATGCCCGCGATGGAGTCTGATCCGTTCACGCGGGATGGCGGCGATTGAGCCGGCCTGACCCGTGCCTGGAGCCTGTCCGGAGAACCGGACCCACGCGTCTGCGGGCGTCGCGCGCATGCTCATGGGGCCACAGGAGCATGGACCCAGGCCGGGTGTTTTCGCGCCGGTTCACGGCTCCTGACGGCCGGATGGCAACCAGTTCACCTGATCGGGCTCCCCGGTATTGAAGGCTGAGGCGCGGCATGACTGAAACGCCCCATATCCGCCCGAGGCAGACCATCAAGGCCGGCTTCTGGGTCATTGGCTCCAAGCTGGCGTCCAAGCTGGTGGATTTCACCAGTCTCCTCGTCCTGGCGCGCTGTCTCGGGCCGGCGGATTTTGGCCTGGTGGCCATGGCGATGACGACGATCTTTATTGTCGAAGCCATCTTTGAGCTGCCGTTGTCGGCGGCTCTCATCCGCTCCGTCGGCATTACCGACGGGATCCTGCAGACCGCGTTCACCCTGGGATTGCTGCGCGGCGTTACCATTGGAACGCTGCTGGCCGCCCTGTCCTGGCCGATCGCGCTCCTCTACGGCGAGCCGCGACTGGTGGAGCTGATCTGCGTTCTGGCGCTCGCGCCGGTCATGCGCGGCCTCATCAGCCCGCGCATGGTCATGTTCGCGCGGGCGATGAACTTCCGTCCTGAAGTCATGATGGAGGTTGCGGGCAAGGTGGTCGCGGCGATCGCGGCGATCGCCATCGCGGTTTCGACCGCGAGTTACTGGGCGCTGGTCGCCGCCACGGTTCTCGGCCCGACGATCATGATGATCGCCTCCTACGGCATGGCGCCGATGCGCATCCGGTTAACGTTGAGGAACTGGAGGGTTTTCTCGGATCTCGTGGGATGGAACATGCTGTCGCAGCTGATTTCATCCATGAACTGGCAACTCGACCGCATCATCCTGCCGCGTTTTGTTGATGCGCACAGCTTTGGACAGTACACGATTTCGTCTGATCTGGTATCCATTCCGTTCCAGGCGCTCCTGTACCCGCTGACACGGCCACTGCTTGCGATGCTCGCGGCGGGGCGGCAGGATTCCTATGGCGACGCATATCTGAAGGTGTCCGGCGGGGTTTTTCTGCTGATGTCGCCCATATTCGCCTTCATGGCCTGTATGGCCGGGCCGCTGGTGGGGCTCATCCTTGGCGAAAAATGGGCTGATATCACGCCGGTGTTCCAGGCGCTTTGCCTGATCGCCATCCTGCGCCTGCCGGGTAGCGCCATGTGGATTTTCGCCCTGCTGCTGAACCGGCTCAAATCGGTGACGATCAGGCTGCTGGTGGAGTTGCTGGCCTATGTTCCCCTGGCGCTCGCGGGAATCGCGCTATGGGGGATCGCCGGCGCCATCGCGGCCAAGGTTGGCGCCACGGTTATCGCCACGGTGACCAGCATGGTCCTGATCCGGGAATTCGCCGGCGCGCGCATCGTCGACCAGCTGGGCGTCATCTATCGCGCGGTCATGGCCAACGGACTGGCGGTCGTTATCGTATATCATGTTGCCCAGACCCATGTTTTTGAGGCTGGCGTTATTGTCAGACTTCTGATCTCCGGGACGCTGTTCCTGACCGTTTATTTCGGATCCGTCTATTTCCTGTGGGCTCTGGCTGGGCGCCCCGGGAGTTTCGAGACGCTGGCTTTCAGAATGGCCGCCCGGTCTGTCAACAGGGTTGGCGCAGGGGCGTGGCGGCGGAAATGGATCGGCGCCCGGGGCCTGTCAAAATAAGGCAAGCGGCCCGTCAGTTGACGGGCGCATGGGATGATCCCTTTTCCATCCCGATGACGCAGCGTCAGCGGGCGTCAGTCCCTGAACACCACGGTCTTGCGGCCATTGAGGAACACCCGGTCGTCGAGGTGCCAGGAGATGGCCCGGGCCAGCACCCGGCGTTCGATGTCGCGCCCCTTGCGCACCAGGTCTTCCGGCCGGTCCTGGTGGGTGATGTGCTCCACGTCCTGGGCGATGATCGGCCCCTCGTCCAGGTCGCTGGTGACATAGTGCGCCGTGGCGCCGATCACCTTGACGCCGCGCGCATGGGCCTGGTGGTAGGGCCTCGCGCCCTTGAAGCCCGGCAGGAACGAATGATGGATGTTGATGCAGCGCCCGGCCAGCTCGTCTGACAGCTCCGCCGACAGGATCTGCATGTAGCGCGCCAGCACCACCAGCTCGGCGCCGGCGTCGGCGATGATGCGACGGATTTCGCCCTCATGGACGGATTTGTCGCCCGGCGTCACCGGCAGGTAATGGAACGGCAGGTCGCCGAGGTCGGCGGTGGCGTAGGTTTCCCTGGGATGGTTGGAGACGACGCCGACCACGTCCATGGGAATTTCGCCGATGCGCCAGCGGTACAGCAGATCGGTCAGGCAGTGGTCGAATTTCGAGGCCAGCAGCAGGACCTTGCGACGCACGCTGCGATCGCGCACGGACCATTTCATGCCGAACCGCGCCGCCGGACCGGCGAAGGCGCTGCGCGCTTCCTCAAGACCCGCCTCGCCCACCACCACGTTGAACGTCACGCGCATGAAGAACACGCCGGTCTCGGTGTCGTCATACTGGTTGGCGTCCAGAATGTTGCCGCCCAGCGTAAACAGCGTATTGGCGACGGCGGCGACGATGCCCGGCTGGTTGGGACAGGCGAGGGACAGGACGTATTGACGCGACGACATGGCAGGCGGCTCACGATTGTTACGCGGAGCGCCGGACAGCAGGCCGACGCGCCTCACATCCGGGCGTTAGAGCAGGTTCGGCGGGGATGTGTAAGGGGCCGGCGGCGGGATGCGACAAAAATGAAGGGCTGACAGCGCCGTCCTGCGCCGCCTGGCGACGCTTCCCTCAAAAACACGCGCAGGACTGGAGCGGGCGCGCAGCCGACTGTTGTAAGTAACAGGCAAAGCGCCACATAAAGAGCGACTGATGCGGGCAGCGATAGCGCGCCGGCGAAACACCCATCTGGAGGCCGCCATGTTGTTGAAGAGATTTGTCCCGGCAATGAGCCTTGCGGCGGGCGTTGTCATGCTGGGCGTTTCAGGCGCCGCCGCAGCCAGCTCGTCGCCGCAATCGTGGGGCGGGCCGGAGAGCCGGCAGAGCGCGGATCCGCGTTATGGCGTGCAGGGCGGACGCGTTTGCGAAAAAATTTGCCCTACCGACAATCTTCCGTGCGACCCCCTCAACTTCAAGATCGCCGACGGCCGTTGCCGAGGCGTGATGGCGTCGCCGCGATAGGTGCGCCGGATGGGCGGGCCGGACCGGCCTGCCGACAGCGAAGCGTGTCCGCCGCCGGGCTGGATTTGTCAAAAAACGAAAGGCGCCCTGTGAGGCGCCTTTCTTGCATCCGGGCTGGAGCGTGTCGCCGCTTCAGCGGCTGTGCTGGCCGTCGTCGACGCGCACGCACGTGCCGGTGACGCATTCGGAGGCGGGCGAAACGAGATACAGCAGGGTGCTGTCGAGCTGGGCCGGCTGGCCGAGGCGCTTGCGCGGATAATGCTGGGCGATGTCGCCCATGCGCGCCAGCATGCCGTCCAGCATCTCCGAATGGAAGGCGCCCGGCGCGATGGCGTTGACGTTGATGTTGAACTTCGCCCACTCGACGGCGAGCGTCTCGGTGATGCGCACGACGGCGGCCTTCGACACCGAATACAGCGCCGCGCCATTGCCGGCATATTCGTAGGCGGCGGCCGAGGCGATGTTGACGATGCGGCCTGGCTTGCCGGCTTCCATCAGGCGGCGGGCGAACTCGCAGGAGAGGATGTAGGGGGCGCGCACATTGGTGTCGAGCACGGAATCGATCAGCGCGACCGACATTTTCACCGCGCGCTGGGCGTCGGGAATACCAGCGTTGTTGATGAGGATCGTCACCACGCCCAGCTCCGCCTCCGCTTTCTTCACCACGGCCAGCAGCTGGTCGGCGTCCTGCACGTCAAGCTGCAGCGGCAGGGCGACGCCGCCGGCGGCGCGGATCTCTTCGGCAACCTGCTCAAGCCGCTCCATGCGGCGGCCGGTGATCGCGACCTTGGCGCCGCACGCGGCAAGCACCTTGGCGAAGCGCAGGCCAAGCCCGGATGATGCGCCGGTGACCAGGGCCACCTGACCGGTCAGGTCGTTCGAAACATGAGGAAGCGGGAAGTCTGTGGCGGCGCTCATGGCGTTTCCTTCTGAATTGAGCCGGCGTCGGGGCCTGGCTGGTTGCATGTCCGGTGGTGCTTGCAGCGAACATTGATTGCCGTGTTGCTACGCAATTCCGGCGCGGCTGGAAACCTGTTTGTCGGAAGATTGTCCGCGCGCGCCCAGGCGGGAGCCGGGCCGGGAGGGCGACGTCGCGCCGCGCGCTCTGCGGCGAAAGTCGGGGGGCGGGGCGGTTGCGGGGAAAACCCCACTTCCGTTATGCGAATATTGCAGGGAATCGGCGCGGCTGACGCATGGCGGGCCGCGCCAGCCAGGGGAGCACCAGCGCGATGAAATCCACGATGATGCCGACGCAGCTGTCGCTGAACACAATGTTCGCGCGGCTCGACAAGCTTTATGGCAAGCACACCATCACCTCGCGCCTGCCGGACAAGTCACTGCGCGTGCAGACCTACGCCGAGATCGCCGACCGCACCCGCGCCCTGGCGCACGCGCTCCAGGGGCTCGGCGTGAAGCCCGGCGACCGCGTCGCCACCCTGTGCTGGAACCACAACGCGCACCTTGAATGCTATTTCGGCATCCCGCTGGTTGGCGGCGTGATGCACACGCTCAACCTGCGCCTGTCCGGCGAGGAAATCGCCTGGATCGCCGATCACGCCGGATCACGCGTGCTGATCGTCGACGACGTCCTGCTGCCGCTCTATGAGCAGGTGGCGCGCGCCTACAAATTCGACCATGTGATCGTGGTCCCGTTCGGCGGCGACGTCGCCATCCCGGACGGTCTGCACAATTACGAACACCTGCTGGCGCCGCATCGCGGCAAGGCGTTCACGCCGGCGCCGCATGACGAGAACGACGCGGTCGGCCTGTGCTACACCTCCGGCACCACCGGCAGGCCGAAGGGCGTCGCCTATTCGCACCGTTCCACCGTGCTGCACTCCCTCACCACCAGCCTGCCGGACCATTGCTGCCTGCGCAGCCGTGACCGGGTGCTGGCGGTGACGCCGATGTTCCACGCCAATTGCTGGGGTCTGCCCTATGCGGCGGTGATGACCGGCGCCAGCCTGATCATGCCCGGCCCGCACCTGCATGGCGACGACCTGCTCGACCTGATCCAGGAGACGCAGCCGACCATGGCGCTGGGCGTGCCGACCATCTGGCTGTCGCTGATCCAGTTCATGGAGGCCAATCCCGGCCGGTGGAAGCTGCCGGAGAACATGCGCAGCCTCGTGGGCGGCTCGGCCGCGCCGGAAAGCCTGATCCGCTCCTTCGCCGAGCGCGGCGTCACCCTGTTCCAGGGCTGGGGCATGACCGAAACCTCGCCGCTGGGCACGATCAGCTACATCAAGCCCGAGCTTGAGGATGTCAGCGACGCGGAAAAATTCCGCTTCGCCGCCACTGCCGGCATTCCGGCGACGCTGGTGGAAATCCGCCTCGTCGATGATGAGGGCCAGGAGACGCCGTGGGACGGCAAAACCCCTGGCGAACTGCAGATCCGCGGCCCCTACATCACCGGCGAATATTTCCGCGTTCCCGCCGACCCGGACAAGCACACGCCGGACGGCTGGCTGCGCACCGGCGACGTGGCCGTATTCGATGAACACGGCTACATGCGCATCACCGACCGCACCAAGGATCTGATCAAGAGCGGCGGCGAGTGGATCAGTTCGGTGGACATGGAAAATGCGCTGATGTCGCATCCGGCGGTGGCCGAGGCGGCGGTCATCGCCGTGCCGCATGAGAAGTGGAACGAGCGGCCGCTGGCCTGCATCGTGCTCAAGCCAGGCCAGACGGCGACGAGCGAGGAGCTGAACCAGATCCTCGAGCGCCAGTTCGCCAAATGGCAGCTGCCGGACCGTTATGAGGTGCTGGACGCCATTCCGCGCACCTCAACCGGCAAGTTCTTCAAGCTGAAATTGCGTGAGATGTTCCCGGCCTGAGCCACCAGGGTTTCCAGGCGAAGCGGCCGCCGCCTCGCCTCGGAAAGCCTGCCCGAACTGGTGATCGACGCGGCGGCCGGCGGGCCGCCGTTTCCTTTTTGGCGCATGTTTGGCGAAACCTGTTGGCGAAAATGCTCCATCTCTTTGATCTGACGCATTTCCTTCACGAAAGATGGGCGCTGCGGTTCCTGAAAATGTCCTTTCCTGAAAATGTCCTTGCGCCATGTCACGCCATGTCCCGCACGTCGAGGCTGCGCGTGATCGCCAGACCTTCCAGAAAGGCGGCGTCGTGGCTGACCACGAGCAGCGCGCCGTCGAAGTCCCGGAGAGCCTGTTCCAGCAGCTCGACCGACGCGATGTCCAGGTGATTGGTCGGCTCATCCAGCGCCAGCAACCACGGCGGCGTCGCGCCGGCGAGCGTGCAGGCGAGGCCGGCGCGCATGCGCTCGCCGCCGGAGAGGGTCCCGACCCGTCGCAAGGCGTCGCGATTGCGAAAGGCGAAGCGGGCGCAGGCGGCGAAGGCGTCGTTGACCTCCAGTCGTGGATTGAGCCGGCGAAAATTATCAAGAATGCTGGTCCCGGCGTCGAGCAGGCCGACATGCTGGTCAAGCAGGACGGCGCGGCCCTCCGCCCGGCGCGCATGGCCGCCGGAAGCTGGCAGCAATCCGGCGGCGATCGCCAGCAGCGTGGATTTTCCGGCGCCGTTCGGCCCGCTGACCGCCACCCGCTCCGGTCCCCGCATGTGCAGGGACCAGGGCCCGAACGTGCGATCTCCCCGTCTCGCGGTGACGCGCTCGAGCGTCAGAACCTCCGCGTTTGACGGCAGCCGCGTCGCGGGCAGGCTGATCGTCAGCGGCGTCACGATGTCCACCCGCGCCTCTGCGGCTTCAGCCTGGGTTGCGGCGTCGCTGACAAGGCGCTCGCTGATCCGTCGCGCCCGCCCGCCGCTGTTTTCGGCGCGATTGGCCCTGGCGCCGAGCAGGATTTTCGGCCCGGATCCCTTTGCCGCGGAGGCGCGCCCCGCCTTGTCGCGCCGCTCTTTCGCTTCGCGCTGGCGCTGGGCCTCACGCCCGGCTGCGCGCAGCGCGGCGCTGGCCTGCTCCGCTTCGGCCGCCGCCCGGGCGCGTTCGGCCTCGCGCACGGCGGCGAAGGCGGACCAGCCGCCGCCCACCACATGCACGCCCACCGGGGTCAGTTCGACAATGCGATCCACGTGTTCAAGCAGGCTGCGGTCATGGCTGGCGACGAGAACGCCGCCCCGCCAGTCGCGCATCAGACGGTGAATCAGCGCGCGCCCGTCCGCATCGAGATTGTTGGTCGGCTCATCCAGCAGCAGCACGTCTGGCGCTTCAAGCAGCAGGCGCGCGACGCCGATGCGGACGCATTCGCCGCCCGACAGCGAGCCCATGCGCCGGTCGAGAGGCGCCCCGGCCATGCCGGCGCGCGTCAGGGCGTCGTCAAGCCGCTCCGTCAGGCTCCAGTCTGCGGCGTCGAAATCCGCCGCCGCGCCGTTGCCCGCCAGCACCCGCTCCAGCACGGCCAGCGCCTCCGCGACGCCAAGCGCCCCGGCGATGCTCTGGTCCGCCGGCCAGTTCTGTTCCAGCAGGCCGGTGGAGCCGCGCCGGGTCACAGCGCCGGTCAGCGGCGCAACCGCGCCGGACGCCATGGCGAGCAGGGTGGATTTTCCCGCGCCGTTGCGGCCGGCAAGGCCGACGCGCTCGGCGCCGACGCTGAGCGTCAGGTCACGGAACAGGACATGATGATCCGGCGTCGCCGCCGACACGGAATCGAAGGTAAGAAACATGTAAGAGCAATCCGGAATGCATCAGATCGTGCAGCCGCGCGCGCATCATGGCCGGTTTTGGGAACCGGGCGCCGCCTGGGGCTGTTGTCCCTGGGGTCGGGCCATGTGGCCCGGCGGGATCAGAACTGGTCCAACGCAAATAACTCCGGAAACGGCCGTTCGCCGCCATCGCCCGTTCATATAGGGCGCCCTGTCCGGAATGGAAAGCGATAACGCCGCCGCCGCGGACGGGTTGGCCCGGGTTAGCCGCGCCGCGGTTTTCAGGCCGCGATCGCCAGCGCGTGCTTGACGGAGGCGCGGGAGGTTGTTATTTGCAATTAATTCGCAACTGCATTTAATCGGCGTGAGGCGACGGCATTGACAACACAAAAGTCCTTCTGGCGCTGGCTGGCGCCCGTCCTGACCATTGCTGTGGGCGTCATGGCCAGCGTTCCGCCCGCCGCCGCGTCGGAGCACCGTCTCAAGGTCGCGACGACATTCACCGTTCTCGCCGACATGGCCCGCAACGTCGCTGGCGATCACGCGGACGTGGTCTCGATCACCCGCCCGGGCGCCGAGATCCACCAGTACCAGCCGACGCCGAAGGATATCGTGCGGGCGCGGGACGCGGATCTGGTGTTGAACAACGGTCTTGATCTCGAACTCTGGTTCGAGAAATTCCTCCAGCACCTGAAGGGCGCCGACCAGGTGGTGGTCAGCGCCGGCGTCACGCCGATTGGCATCGGCGAGGGGCCCTACAATGGCAAACCCAATCCGCACGCCTGGATGTCGCCGGCGGCGGCGGCGATCTATGTCGACAACATCCGCGACGCCCTGGCGCGCAAGGATCCGGCCAACGCCGCCGCCTACCGGGAAAACGCCGAGGCCTACAAGCAGAAGATCGCCGCGGTGGCGGCGCCGGTCCGCGAGCGGCTGGCGGCGATCCCCGAAAGCCGCCGCTGGCTGGCGACCAGCGAGGGCGCCTTCAGCTATCTGGCCCGCGACTTCGGCCTCAAGGAAATTTATTTGTGGCCGATCAACGCCGACCAGCAGGGCGCGCCCCAGCAGGTGCGCAGGATGATCGACGCCGTGCGCCAGCACCATATTCCGGCGGTGTTCAGCGAAAGCACGGTTTCGGACAAGCCGGCGCGCCAGGTAGCCGCGGAAACCGGCGCCCGCTATGGCGGTGTGCTCTATGTCGACAGCCTCAGCGAACCGGACGGTCCAACGCCAACCTATCTTGACCTGCTGCGGGTCACGGCGTCGACGATTGCCGACGGCCTCTCCGCCCCCCAGAATGGCGGCCAGAACACCGGCGCGGGCGGGGCGCAAAAATGAATGACATGGCGTCGGCCGACGTGGCGGCGATCTCCATTGAGCAGGCCTCCGTGGTCTATCGCAACGGCCGGCGGGCGCTGGACAACGCCTCATTCGTCGTGCCCTCCGGCTCGATCACCGCGCTGGTGGGCGTCAACGGCAGCGGCAAGTCCACCCTGTTCAAGGCCATCATGGGCATCGCGCCGCTGGCCTCCGGCGCCATCAGCGTCTTTGGCGCGCCGGTGGGCGAGGCCCTGCGTCGCCACGCCGTCGCCTATGTGCCGCAGAGCGAGGACGTGGACTGGAATTTCCCGGTGCTGGTCGATGATGTGGTCATGATGGGCCGCTACGGTCACATGGGTTTTCTGCGCCACCCCAAACCGTGGGACCGGGAGGCGGTCGCCGCGGCGCTCGGCCGGGTCGGCATGCTGGATTTCCGCCGCCGGCAGATCGGCGAACTCTCCGGCGGCCAGCGCAAGCGGGTGTTCCTGGCCCGCGCTCTCGCCCAGGACGCCCGGCTGATCCTGCTGGACGAACCATTCACCGGGGTCGATGTCGGCGCCGAGGAGGCGATCATCGCCCTGCTGCGCGATCTGCGCGCCGGCGGCCGCAGCATGCTGGTCTCCACCCACGACCTTGGCGGCGCGCCGACGTTTTGTGACCGCGCCGTGCTGCTGAACCAGACGGTGCTGGCCAGCGGCCCCATCGATCAGGTGTTCACCGAGGACAATCTGCGCAACGCTTTTGGCGGACGCTTGCGTCGCATCGATTTGCCGGGCGCCGATGGCCGCGCCGTCAATGTGGTTTCCGACGACGAGCGGGCGCTGGTGCTGCCGGCCACATCTCCTGACCGGGACGATCATCCAGGAGGTCGCCGGTGAGCGCGCTGCTCGAACCGTTCACCTACGCCTATATGATCAACGCCATGTGGGTGTCGGCGCTGGTGGGCGGCGTCTGCGCCTTTCTCGCTGCGTTCCTGATGCTGAAAGGCTGGTCGCTGATCGGCGACGCCCTGTCGCACGCCATCGTGCCCGGCGTCGCCGGCGCCTGGACGTTGGGGCTGCCGTTTTCCATCGGCGCGTTCTTCTCCGGCGGGCTCGCCGCCGCCGCCATCCTGTTTCTCAACCAGCGCACCCGGCTGAAGGAGGACGTCATCATCGGCCTGACGTTCTCGAGCTTTTTCGCCCTTGGCCTGTTCATGACTTCGGTGTCGCCCACGCCGGTCGACATCCAGACCATCATCATGGGCAACATTCTGGCCATCACCCCCGGCGACACGATGCAGCTGGTCGTCATCGCCGGCGTGTCGCTGGCGGCGCTGCTGCTGACCTGGCGCGACCTGGCCGCCATGTTCTTCGATGAAACCCACGCGCGCGCCGTCGGGCTGCGGGTCACCGCCCTGCGGCTGATGTTTTTCACACTGCTCGCCGCCTGCACCGTGGCGGCGATGCAGACGGTGGGCGCCTTCCTGGTCATCTGCCTGGTGGTGACGCCAGGCGCCACGGCCTTTCTGCTCAGCGACCGCTTCGGCCGCGTGCTCGCCATCAGCGTCGCCATCGGCGCCGTCACCAGCTTCCTCGGCGCCTGGATCAGCTATTACCTCAATGGCGCCACCGGCGGCGTGATCGTGGTGTTGCAGACGCTGGTGTTCCTGTTCGTGTTCGTGTTCGCGCCGAGGCATGGCCTGCTGGCGGCGCGGCGGCTCAGGGCCGCGTCGGGCGCGGAACCGCCAGGTGGGAACACGCGGGAGCGGCCGGCGCCATGATGGATTTCGCCGCGCTTCCCGCCTTTCTGGCCGAGCCGTTCAGCGCCGATTTCATGCGCCAGGCCTTCCTCGTCGCCCAGCTGGTGGCGATCCCGACGGCCCTGCTTTCCTGCTTCATGGTGCTGCGCGGCTGGGCGCTGCTGGGCGACGCCATTTCCCACGCGGTTTTTCCTGGGGTGGTCATCGCCTACATGCTCGGCGTTCCGTTTGGCGTCGGCGCCTTCGCCGCCGGCATGGGCTGCGCCCTTGCGGCCGGTTATTTGCAGGAGAACAGCCGCATCCGCCAGGACACCCTGCTGGGAGTGGTGTTCGCGGGGATGTTCGGGCTTGGCCTGGTGCTCTATCGCGCCGTCGACGCCAATGTACACTTGGACCACATTCTTTTCGGCGACCTGCTCGGCGTCGGCCCGAAGGATCTCGTCCTCTCCGGGGCGATCGCCGCATTGGTCGTGCTGGTCATGGCGCTGCGCTGGCGCGATCTGGCCCTGCACGCGTTTGATCCGGTGCAGGCGCGCGTCGTCGGCCTGCCGGTCCGGCTGTTGCACTATGGCCTGCTGGCGCTGATTTCGCTGGCCATCGTCGGCGCCCTGAGCACGGCGGGCCTGGTGCTCGCCATCGCTTTGCTGATCGCCCCTGGCGCCATTGGCTTCCTGCTCACCCGCCGCCTGTCGCGCATGCTGCTGATCGCCGTGGCGGCCAACATGCTGGCGGCGCTGGCCGGCGTCTTCGCCAGCTACCATATCGACAGCGCCCCCGGGCCAACGATCGTGCTGTGCCTCGCCGTGATGTTCATCGCCGCCATGCTGGCCAGCCGCTGGCGCCAGCACCGTGCGCGCGCCGCCCGGAGTGCGGACGCCTGAGACGGTTCCAGACCCCCGGATGTGGCCGCTGCGCCGCATCCGCGGTCATGCGATGGGCGCATGCAGGTTATTCCCTTGCAAGTTGTTATGTTCAGTGGGATGAAAGCGCCCTTTTCGCGGGCGCTGATCCCCTGGAGTGAACGTCGTGACCGGGCCGCATGCCAAAACCCGATAAGCCCGGCCTGGAGGTTCTTCTGGCGGCGCCTGCCGTTGCGCGTTCAGGCGCGTTCTGACCTTGCGTCGAAGGGGACCGGCGGCGTGTTTGCCCAGGCAGGGCAAACCGTCGAACGGCAGCGACGCGCGGTCCCGGGGACCTGTCGCGCCGGGCGCGCGGACTGCTCTGCAGAATACGCCGTCTTGGCCGCCGGCAGGGACGGTGAAGTTGTTTTTTTCGTATTGAGACGCAGCGCTCCGGGGAGCGCTCCGCGTCGGGACGCCACCTTGCGTCCACTACCCCAGGCGCCGCCATGCAAAGCACCACACGCGAGTCGCATCCGCCCGGACGCATGAGCTACCGGGAATTCGTCGCCTTTATCGCCGCCCTGATGGCGACCAACGCCCTGGCCATCGATTCGATGCTGCCGGCGCTGGCCGAGATCGGCCATGACCTTGGCCTGGCCAGCGATAACCAGCGCCAGTGGATCATCACCGCCTACCTGCTCGGTTTTGGCGGCGCCCAGATTTTTTACGGGCCGGTGGCCGACCGTTTCGGCCGCAAGCCGGTGCTGATCTTCGGGCTGGGGATGTACTTCCTCTTCGGCGCGCTGGCAGGTCTGGCCAACACCTTCGAGACCATGATCATCGCCCGCGTCGCCCAGGGCGTCGGCGCGGCGGCGACGCGGGTGCTGGCGGTTTCCATCGTCCGCGACTGTTACGCCGGACGCCAGATGGCGCGCGTCATGTCGATGGCGATGATCATTTTCATGCTGGTGCCAATCCTCGCGCCCTCCTTCGGGCAGGCGATCATGCTGTTTGCTCCCTGGCATTGGGTGTTCGGCCTGCTGGCGATCTTCGGCGCGGTGGTGCTGGTATGGATGTTGCTGCGCATGCCGGAAACCCTGCGCCCGGAAGACCGCCGCTCCATCGACCCGGCCGGCGTGCTCGCCGCCATGCGCCAGTGCTTCGCCTCCCGCGAGGCGGTGGGCTACATGCTGGGCAACACCCTGGCGCTGGGCGCGCTGTTTGGCTACATCAATTCCACCCAGCAGATTTTCTCCGACGTTTTTCACGCGGAGCATCTGTTCACCACCATGTTCGCCCTGACCGCCGGCTTCATGGCCGTGGCCTCGTTGCTGAACGCCCGGCTGGTCGAGCGTTTCGGCATGCGCCTGCTCTCCCACACGGCGTTGCTGGGTTATATCCTCGTTGCGCTGGCCCATTTCGTCGTGGCGCTGGCGGGCTTCGAGAACCTGGCGACCTTCGTGGCGCTGCAGGCCTGCGTCATGTTCTGCTTTGGCATGATGAGCGGCAATTTCGGGGCCATGTCGATGCAGCCGCTGGGACATATCGCCGGCACCGCCTCATCGGTCCAGGGGTTCGTCACCACGGTGGGCGGGGCGTTGACAGGCTTCTGGATCGGCCAGCATTTCAATGGCACAACCGTGCCGATGACGGCGGGTTTCGCCATCTGCGGCGTATTGATCCTGATTGTTGTAATCATCACTGAAAAAGGCCGCCTGTTCCGGCCGCACAACGCCTGAACTCGCAGGCCTCGCCAGTTCAGCCGGACGTGGCCAAAGCGTAACGCCGGCTGAAAACTTCCGCGCCATACGCCGGAGCGCATGGCTGTTTGCGTTCCCGCCGTCTAGAGTGTTATCCGGTCGCCGGTTACTTGAACCGGCGCTGGCGCGGTGTCGTCAAAACGGATGGCGCGCCGCAGATCATCCGGTGCGTGCGATAATTGGGGAAACCGGCGTCACGGGCAGGCGCGTTGGGGGCATTATGTTGCGGACATTCATGCGGTTTATCGCGGTGGGGCTCATGTGGGGAACGTCGGCCATGGCGACCATGGCGGCGGATCTGCCGGCGCGGACGGACCCGCCGGAGCCCGTTGCGCCCATGGCGTCGACCGGCTGGCAATTCAGCGTGACCCCTTATATGTGGGCCGCCGGCGTGAGCGGCGATGTTGGCCATGGCGATCGCACGCTGGCCCATCTGGATTACGATTTCTCAAAGATCATCAATACGCTGAACTTCACCGCCATGGGGATGGCGGAAGCGCGATATGGCCGCTTTTCGCTGTCGTCCGATCTTGTCTATCTGCGGATCACCGATCACGTGGCCATGTCCCGCATCGGACTGGCGCGGTCGCGGGTTGGCGTCGGCATGCTGCAATGGACCCCGCTGGCGGGCTACGCCATTTTTGACGACGGACGCAGCCGCCTGGAGCTGGTGGCCGGCGCCCGCGTCTGGTCGGTCAAGACCCTCATCGGGGCGGAATTCGTTCGCTTCGGCGATCGGGAGGCGCAGCGCACGAAGACCTGGGTGGACGCGGTTGGCGGCGTGCGGGGCCAGGCTTTCCTGACCGACAGCCTGTTCCTCAGCGGCTGGGCGCTCGCCGGCGGCGGCGGCTCCGACTACATGTGGGATGTGATGGGCGGCGTGGGCTACCGTTTCAACCCGATGTTCTCGGCGTCGGTGGGTTACCGCGCCCAGCAGGTGAAGTTCCGGCAATCCGGCTTCCTGTTCGATGTCGCCGTGCATGGTCCCATTGCCAGCGTGCAGATCGCCTTCTGACGGGGGCAGGCGCGGGGCTATCCGCGATCGTGCGCAAGCCGGGTTGGCGGCAGCGGTCCTGGCGGAACAGGCGGGCGCCAGGATAACGCGCGCGGCGTGGGCCAGGCCCCTCGCTGCGCCAGCAACGCCCGCCGGCTGCTCAGGGTGACGGCCACGCAGATGAAGAAAAGCATGCCCGGGTCGGCGCTGCTTCCGTTCAGCATCATCGCGGTGATGCTGGCGAGGCCGGCGGCGCGGGCCGCTTCATGCAGCGCCCGCAGGCGCTGATCGTGGGTCCGGCGTCGGGGCAGCGGCCGCAACAGCGCCAGCGCCAGCAGCAGCTGCAAGGCGACGCCGGGGGCCCCGGTCTGGCTCAGCGCCGCGATCAGCCAGTTGGAGGCGCGGGAGCTGCCCATGCCGACGCCCAGTCCGCCTGTTTCGAGGAAGGTCTCCAGGCTGCGCATGTTCCAGTAACCGCGTTCGGCCGCTGATGAGGAACTGGCCTTGTTGAAAATGGCCGCGTCCAGCAGCTTGCGCACGGCGTCGAAGGCGTTGTTATTGTAAAGATGGATGGCCAGCACGATGGCGACGCCGGCCAGCGCCGCATAAAGCAGCGCCAGATCAGCCTTGCGAATCCGGCCGCGCAGCAGGTTGAGCAGCGCCAGCCCGGCGAGACCCGCGCCATAGACCGCCAGGCAGGCGTAGGCGGTGGTGCTGGTGGACAGCAGCAGCAGCCCGAGCGACGCGGTGGCAAGCAGGCCCACGCGCCGGTCGCCGGTCATGCGGGCCCATGTCATGCAGAACACCATGCTGGCGAAAATCGCCGAGCCGAAGGCTGACGCTTCGGAGTGGCCGCCGGCGATGCGGAAGAAGCCGGCGTGCTCCACGTCGGTGGCCATGGCGTAGCTGGCGGTGCGAAGAAACGCGAGCACGTCGCCGGCGCCGCCGAGCTTGGCGAGGAGGTCGATGGCTCCGAGCGCGGCGTTGAGGATCGCCCACAGCATCAGCCCCCGGCGGATCAGCGCCAGCCGCCCGCCTGCGGGCAGCGTGGCGCACAGCACCAGGCAGGTCAGGGCGCCGAGCACGAAATAGGCGGTCTGCGAGATGTTGCCGGAAACGGGCGACAGCACGGTTTCCACGACTTCGCCAGTTTGCCGGGACGGAACGAACACGCTGGTTTCGCCAGCGAACAGGCGCGGAAGGATCATCGCCGTGGCTGACGCATGGACGATCATCACCAGCAGGACCAGTGAGACTGGCGTTCGCCTGACGCCAGAGGCGAGCATCGCAATGCCGCCGGACCGCAGGAACGGAGCGACCACCAAGCTCATGGCGAAGATGGTGTAGATCTGGGGCGATGAGCCGCCGAGCGCCGGTAATGTGGCGAAGGCCGTGGCGCCGAAGGCGAGCGCCGCCGGCAGGCCAACCAGGGTCGCCGACCCTGACAGGCGCCCGGCAAGGGCGACGGCGATGCACGCCAGTATTCCGGCAAGCGACGGGATCATATGCGAAAATCACCTTTCGCGGTGTTTTCCTGCGGGACGGGGTGGGGGAAACAGTTTATCTTCCCCAGGGACTGGCCCACGCTGGACATGGCGGGCTGCTCTGGATGTGGCGATGTGCGCCCGGAAACCCGTCCGGGCATGCGGCGGGGCGCCGGGGCGGCGTCTGCAGCGATCCCGCGCCGATCCGGTCCTGGCCGGGTGGTCCCAGGGAGTGTTGCATGGGAGCTGTCTGGATGGTGGTGAGCGCGGCGGCGGGCTTCCTGCTCGGCATGGGATTCGGCTATCCGGCGGCGTTCCTTGGCGGCGTCGCCGCCGCGGCCGTGGGCGCGGGTCTTGCGCGCCATGATGGCTGGAACGCCGCCGCCTGGATGGCGATTGGCGCGTGGTTCACGTTGCAGACGGCCTGGTTCCTCGGCGCGCTGGCCAGAACCGCCGCATCCCGACGCGGGTCCCGGTAGGGGCAAACGCCATGTAACGGCGCCAAAACGGCGTGCCGTGACGCCCGACGGGCGATTGGTCCCGCCGCGAAGCGACGTTCGCCCGGCCCGGCGCCCAAAGGTCCGGCCCGCATCGTCCTCAATCGCATGATCGCCCTGCATCGCGCGGCGCGGGCGTCCGGCGGGCGCAACAGGCGCGCCATGCGCCGCCGCCGCTGATGCAGCCGCAATCCCGTTCATGACGTCAGCCTCACGAGGTCTGGTTTGGGCGCGCCACTGCGGGAATAGTGCGCGCCAGGATGCTGACGTCGGTCCACAGGCTCCAGTTGCGGACATAGTGGGAGTCGAGCGCCACGCGGTCGGCGTAGGAGAGGGTGTTGCGGCCGCTCACCTGCCAGGGGCCGGTCATGCCGGGGCGGGCGGCGAGATAGTCGTCGATGTGACGCCCGTAAAGCGCGAGTTCATCGGGAACGACCGGGCGCGGGCCAACGCAGCTCATGTCGCCGCCCAGCACGTTGAACAGTTGCGGCAGCTCATCAAGGCTGGTGACGCGCAGGGTCTGGCCGACGAAGGTGACGCGCGGGTCGCGCCGCAGCTTGCGGTTCTCGCGCCATTCCGCGGCGGCCGCCGGATTGTCGCGCAGATACTCACTGAGCCGTCGCTCCGCGTCGCGGGACATGGTGCGAAACTTGTAACAGAGGAAAGGCGCGCCGCCGTGGCCAACGCGGCGCTGGGCGAAGAGGATCGGCCGGCCCATGGTAATGGCGATCGCCATCGCCGTCAGCAGCATCAATGGCGCCAGCACGATCAGGGCGATGACGGCTACGGTGATGTCGAGCAGGCGTTTCCACGCGCCGCCAATCGCCGGCTTGCCGTCGATGACGCGGGAGCCGGTGTAAGATGCGCCTGCGCGCGTGGTTGTGGGGTCGTTCAGCACCGTGAGTCGCCTCCGCAGCAGCCTTGACCAGAGGTGCGTCCAATCCGTCGCCGCTCCAAGGTGTTAGAAGGCGTATGGCCGCCGGATTTGCGGGCGCCGGCTTAATACCTTTGCGTGTTCCCGGCGCGCCTGGTCAGGCTGGCGGTTACCACCGCCGGCGCAAGGCTGGTCGATCGGGGGAGTGTCCGGGCTTTCTCCCGGCCAGCGCGCTGCTGCCGCCGGTTCCCATCCGCATGGAGCGGCGCCGGGCGGGTGGGCTTTAGGGCGGCATGGCCGGGCATTTTGGGGGGCGAGCATTTGGAAGGCGGGCGTGGTCGGGGACCCCGGTCGGTCCCCGCCGTGTCATGATCGGGCCTGCTCCGGCCATTTAACCCGGTCGCCGGCGCGCTGGCGCCGCGCTAAGGCGCGGCGGCGTTGCGGAAGGCGTCGAAAGCCGGCTTGCGCGCGCCCAGGCGCCAGCCGTGTTCGCCGCCGCGCTCAAGCTCCACCAGACCCATCTGGGCTTCATAGCCCGGCGCCCAGTAGGTTTCATCGAGAAGCTCATAAACGTGCGCCGCCTCGATACGGTATTGGCCCGCCAGCCGCTTCAGCGTTTCCATCATCGCGGCGAGCCCTTTGGCCTGGCCGTCCCTGCCATCCCGATGGCTGCCGGCGTCATGGTTGAATTCGGTGATCCAGATCGGCTTGCCGTAGCCCGCCAGAATTTTGAACGCCCATTCTGAATCATTGGCGTACCAGTGCCAGACGGAGATTTCCCAGGGCACGCCGTCTTTCGCCAGGCGGGCGAAAATCCCTGTGTGGCCCCAGCCGGCCGAGCCGAGCGCCCGGCGCGCCTTGGGGTTGGCGGCGGCGACGCCCTCGGCCAGGCCAGATAGCACCGCCGCCACCTTGCGGTAGCGCGGGCCATAATAATCCAGTTCGCCGACGCCTCCCGCGGGGCCCCAGTCGCAGGGATACTGCGTGCCGTCGTCGCGCATTTCGCAGGGCTGGATAATGGCGTAGTTCTCCAGCTCGTTGCCCAGCTCCCAGACCGGAATCTCCGGGAACCGCCGGACAAAGGCCTCGGCGAAGGCGCGTGACCGGGCTTTCAGGGTCGCTTCGTCCTCATCCTTGAGGCTGACCGGCGGCAGCAGGATTGGCAGCACCCCGATCCCGCGCTGCGCCAGGGTGTCGCGCAGGCGCGCCAGTTTTTCCATCTGATCCAGATTGGTGACGTCCACCCGGTAGGAGCTGGCCTTCAGTTCGCCGAGCAACGACGCCTGCTGCTCCAGCGAAACGCCGGGGTAGGAGACCAGCGGGTGGCCATTGACGCCCCAGACAATGCCCGATCCCGAAGCCGGGGCGGGAGCATGGGGCTGGATCGGCGCCTCACTCCGGGGGGGCGGAGCCTCCTGTCCCGCCCTGGCTGCTCCGGTCAGCAGACTGAGCGCGAGCAGGGCGGCGACGGCCAGCCGGGGCGCGGCTGCCGGGCGAACTGATGGTGACGCCGACACGCTCCGCCCTCCTGTTCCGATGTCCGCAACCTTGGATGTTCGCAACCCGCCCGTCCGCCCGGTCGCCGGCCGTGAGTGTGCCGCCGCCCGCCGCCGGAAGCTACGCCTCCAAACAGCCGGGCCATACTGCCAAAGGCGTTACTCCGTCCCGCGGCGGATACCGGAATTCATCCAAAGGGCGCAGATGCGTCCGCCCATTGCGCCCCATCGCGCGTCGGCGGACCTGGCGCAGACTGGCGCAGGGCTTGGCCAGGCCTGGGCAGGACTTGGCCAGGGCTTGGCGCAGGGCTTGTCGCATCCGCGACGGGGCCGTGGGCCACCGGGCCGGGCGCAACGCCGCCCGTGGGCGCCGTCGCCAGATCGCGGCCGCATGATCACGGGCGCCAGATCACGGTCACTGGGGCGCGGCGCGGGCAGGCTTTGCCTTGGAAGGGCAGCCCAGGGCGACACACAACAACCTTTCGGGGTGATGGAGCAGGCGATGCAACAGGCTGGTTCTGTCAGGACGGGAGAGGCTTCTGCAAGGGGCGCCGGCGCCCTGGAGCCCGTGGGCGCAGGACCAAAGCGCGCCATGGCCTGGGAGATGGTGACGCAGGCCTTCGCGCGCCAGGCGCGTGAGACACCTGACCGGACAGCGGTGCGGCGCGGCGATGTCCTGTTGACCTACGCGGGCCTCGACGCGGCCGCCAACCGGCTGGCGCGTCAGCTGATGGCCCAGGGTGTCCGTCCCGGCGACCGGGTGGCGCTGCTGCTGCCGCGCGACGTCGATGCGGTCGTCGCCATTCTTGGCGTGCTGAGGGCAGGCGCGGCCTATGTGCCGGTCGACATGGCCTACCCGGAAGCACGCATCCACTTCATTGTCAGGGACTGCGGCTGCCGCGTGGCGATCACCACGTCCGCGGGGGCCTCCAGGTTACCCCCGGGGGTCGCCAGCCTGGCGCTGGACGCGCAGGCGCACGCCATCGCCGAAACACCCGGCGATGCGCTTCCCGCCGTGTCGGGACCGGATGACGCCATCTATGTCATCTACACCTCGGGATCGACGGGCCAGCCCAAGGGCGCCGCCGTCACGCACAGGTCCTTCGCCAATCTGCTTCAATGGTACATTCGGACGTTGGGCCTCGGTGGCGGTGATTCAACGCTGCTGGTCAGCGCGCTGGGTTTCGACCTGACCCAGAAAAACATCTATGCGCCGCTGCTGACCGGCGGGACGCTGTATCTGCCGGATGTCGACGTGTTCGACCCGGAAGCCATTGTGGCGACGGTCGAGAAACGCTCCATCACCTTCCTGAACTGCACGCCAAGCACGTTTCTGCCCCTCGTGGAGGGCGCGGCGGCCGGCCGCATGGAGCGCCTGGCGTCGCTGCGCTGGGCTGTGCTGGGCGGCGAGCCGATCCCCATGCGCCGTCTGCTGCCCTGGCTGGATCACCCGGCGTGCCGCGGGCAAATCCTCAACAGCTATGGTCCGACCGAGTGCACGGATATCTGCGCCGCCTGGGCGATGGGCGCCGCGAACTGGGAAGACCCGGCGCCGCTTGGCCGGCCGGTCGACAACGTGTTTCTTGCGGTTCTCGATGAGGCGCGCCAGCCGGTGGGCCCCGGGGTGCAGGGCGAGTTGTGGATCGGCGGCATGGGCGTCGGGCTTGGCTATCTCGGCCGGCCGGAGCTCAACGCTGAACGGTTCATGACGCTGCGGCTTCCAGGCCATGCGGGCCGGATGTACCGCACCGGCGACCGGGTGAGCTGGCGCGCCGACGGCGCACTGGATTTTTTCGGTCGCCTCGACCACCAGGTCAAAATTCGCGGCCACCGCGTCGAGCTCGGCGAGATCGAGGCGGCGCTTTGCGCCCACGCCGACATTCGCGAAGCCTGCGTCGCGGTGCGCGAGGGCGTGGGCGAACCACGGCTGCTGGCCTGGCTGGTGATGCGCGAGGGCGCCGCCGTGCCTCCGGAGGCGGTGTTGCGGCGGCGCCTGGCGGGAAAACTCCCCGAGCACATGATCCCGGTCGCGTTCGCCGCCCTGCCGGCGTTGCCGCTGTCGCCCAACGGCAAGATCGATCGCCAGGCTTTGCCAGATATCGCCGCGCCGGTCCCTGAACCGTCGCCGCCGGCGCGGGGCGGGGAGACCGCTGACAGCCAGGACATGGAGAACCTCGTTCTTGGCGTCTGGCGCGCCGTGCTCGGGCAGGTCCCGGCCAGCCTGGAGCAGAACTTCTTCGACGCCGGCGGCACGTCGGTTGGTCTGGCCAGGGTCCAGGCGGCGATCAGGACGCAGCTGGGCCGGGACCTGCCCGTGGTGGAGCTGTTCGCCCATCCAACCATCGCAAGCCTCGCCCGGCTGCTTCGCCAGAAGGAGGACGCGCCGGCGGGCCGGCGGCATGCCGCGCCGGCGGCCGGCCTCAGGCAGGCCGACGCGCTGCGCAGGATGGCGTTGGCAAGGGGAGGGGGACGATGAAGTGCGATCATGACGGCGCCGCCGCGACGGCCGGCCTGATGGATGGCCTGGACGGGAACAGCCTGACGGATAACCTGGACGGCGTGGCGATCATCGGCATGGCTGGCCGGTTTCCCGGCGCCGGCGACGTTGGAACGTTCTGGCGCAACATCTGCGCCGGCGTCGATTGCGCCAGCCGCTTCAACGCCGGCGAGCTGGAGGACAGCTTCACCGCCGACGAGCGGGCGCAGCCCGATTATGTGCCCGTGCGTCCGTTGCTCGACGATGTGGACCAGTTCGACGCGCAGCTGTTTCGCATGCGCCCGCGCGAGGCGTCGCTGACCGATCCGCAACACCGGATTTTCCTTGAGATTTCCTGGACGGCGATCGAGGACGCGGGCTACGACCCGCAGACGCTCGCCGGGCGCGCCGTCGGCGTGTTCGCCGGCTGCAGCCACAACACCTATCTGCTGCGGCACGTCTGCGGCGACCGGGCGGCGGCGGAGCGGTTCACCAATGATTTCCAGGTGGGCGGCTATGAGACGCTCACCGGCGCCATCGCCGACGCCCTGGCGACCCGCGTCTCCTACAAGCTGGACCTGCGCGGCCCCAGCATGACCATCGCCACCGCCTGCTCGACCTCGCTGACGGCGGTGGCCCAGGCGGTGCAGGCGCTGCTGCTCTGTCAGTGCGACATGGCGCTGGCGGGGGGCGTGTCGGTCACTTTCCCGCAAAAGCGCGGTTACTTCGCCCAGGAAGGCGGCATGGTCTCGACCGACGGCGTCTGCCGGCCGTTCGACGCCGGCGCGAATGGCACGCTGTTCGGCTCTGGCGCCGGGGTGGTGCTGCTGAAACGCCTTGAGGACGCGGTCGCCGACGGCGACCATATCTATGCGGTGATCCGCGGCGCCGCCGTCAATAATGACGGCGCATCGAAGGTCGGTTTCACGGCGCCAAGCGTCGAGGCCCAGGCCGAGGTGGTGGCGACGGCGCAGCTGATCGCAAGCTTCGATCCGGCGACGGTGGGGTTTGTGGAGTGTCATGGCACCGCGACGCCGCTCGGCGATCCGATCGAGGTCACGGCGCTGGCCCGGGCTTTTGGCGAGGGCGGCGGCCCCGGCCGCACCTGGCTCGGCTCGGTGAAGGGCAATGTCGGCCATCTGGACGCGGCGGCGGGCGTCACCGGCCTGATCAAGGCGGCGCTTGCCGTCAACCACGGCGTCATTCCGCCGACCTGTCACTTCACCACCCCCAATCCGCGCCTGGAACTGGAGAAAACGCCGTTCGCCATTGCCGGCGCCCTGGTGGATTGGCGCGAGCCGGACGGTCCGCGCCGCGCCGGCGTGTCGGCGCTCGGCGTCGGCGGCGTCAATGTGCACGTCTGTCTGGAGCAGGCGCCGCCGCGCCCATCCGGGACGGGGCGAGCCGGTCATTCCGTGCTGATGCTGTCGGCGCGGAGCGCGGACGGGCTGAAGCGGGCGCGCGCCGCGCTGGCGGAAACACTACGGGCGGCGCCCCGGACCAGCCTGGCGGACGTCGCCCATACCCTGGCGACGGGGCGCGGCGCCCTTGCGCATCGCGCCGCGATCGTCGCCGACAGCGTCGGCGCGGCCATTGACCGTCTGGAAGCTGGCGAAGGCGCGGGCGTCGCCGTGGGCGAGGCGACCGTCACTGACCGGCCGGTGATCTTCATGTTCCCCGGCCAGGGGGCGCAGTATCCCGCCATGGGTCTTGGCCTGTACGAAAGCGAACCGGTGTTCCGGGACGCCGTCGGCCGTTGCGCCGACATTCTGAAGCCGGAGCTGGGTCTTGACCTGCGCGAGCCGCTGTATGGCGCCGGCGCCCGTGACGGGGAGGGGGCGGAAACCATTCGCCAGACCATCCTCGCCCAGCCGGCGATCTTCACCGTGGAGTATGCCCTGGCGCAGCTTTGGCTCAGCCGGGGCGTGCGCCCGGCGGCGATGATCGGCCACAGCATTGGCGAGTTTGTCGCGGCGACCCTTGCCAGCGTGCTGACGCTGGAGGAGGCGCTCGGGCTCGTCGCCGAGCGCGGCCGGCTGATGCAGGCGGCGGCGCCAGGCGCCATGCTGGCGGCGCGACTGCCGGAGGCGGAGCTTCGGGCGATATTGCCGGCGGAAGCCGACATCGCGGCCGTCAACGCCCCTGGCCTGACGGTGGCGGCGGGGCCGTTCGACGCCATCGCACAACTCGAGGCCGCCCTCAACGGCCTTGGCGTCATGCACCGGCGGCTCCACACCAGCCATGCCTTCCATTCGGCCATGATGGAGCCGGTGCTGGCCGATTTCGCCGTCGCGGCGGCGCGGATCACGCCAAAATCCGCGACGATCCCGTATGTGTCATGCGTCACCGGCGACTGGATCACCGAAGCCGAAACCGGGGCCAGCGACTACTGGGCGCGTCACTGTCGCGCCGCCGTGCGCTTCAGCGATGGCGTCGCGGCGTTGTTGCGGCGCTTCGAGGCGCCGGTGTTGCTCGAGGTCGGGCCGGGCGCGACCCTGCTGGGCCTGTGCCGCCAGGGCGCCGCGAAGGGGCGGACCATCGCCGCCGTCGCCTCGCTGCCTGATCCCGGCGCCGACCCAGACGATATCGCGACCTTCTACGGCGCTCTCGGCCAGCTCTGGCGTCATGGGGCCGGCTTTGACCGCGCCCTGGCCTGCCCGGGTCAGCGCATCCCGCTCCCCGGAACGCCCTTTGAACGTCAGCGTTACTGGGTCGCCGCGCCAGCGCCCGCCACGACCGCGGAGCCGGCAAACGCGGTTCCCGCCGCGCCATCCTCCCCAGTCTTCCTGCAAGCGGATCCTGTCCAGATGAATACGCACACGCCAGTTGTCAGCGCCGGCGACGCCGGGGACGGGCTCGCCAGCAAGGTCGCCGGGCTGTTTGAAGAGCTTTCCGGCGAGCGCATTGCTGAGGCCGATTATGGCAGCCCGTTCCTGGAACTGGGCTTCGATTCCCTGTTCCTCGCCCAGGTCGCCACCCAGGTGCAGAAGACTTTCAAGGTCAAGGTGACCTTCCGGCAGCTGTTGAACGACATGCCGTCGATCGCCAGGCTGGCCGAATTTCTGGCCGACAAGGTTCCCGCATCCGCGCCGGCTGTCGCCGCCGTAGCGCCGCCGGCCCCGGTTCAGACCCAGGCCGTATTCCAGACGACCCCCGCGCCGCCTGCTGCGCAGGCAGCGCCCCCGCTTCTGGCGCCACAGGCGCCTGGCGCCGCCCTGGGGGTGGAGGGCCTGTTCCGCGACCAGCTGGCAGCCCTGCAAGGCCTCATCGCCCAGCAGAACCAGATCCTGCTCGGTCAGGCCAGCATCGCGCTTGCGCCTCCGCCCGTTGCGGTGACGGCTCAAGCCGCCCCCATCCCGTCCGCCGCAGCCACCATTCAGGCCGCGCCGCAGGCGGCCGCCGCCCCATTCGCGCCGACCTCCGCGCCATCGCGGTCAGCGGCGGCGGTGGAGGATGCTGGCGCATCGCGTCATCAGCTCTACCGGCCCGGCGGCGGCGCCGCTGGCGGCGAGATGACCGCCGCCCAGGCAGCGTTCCTGGCCGATCTCATCGCCCGCTACACGGCGCGCACGCCTGGCTCGAAGCGCATGACCGCCGCGCGTCGCGACGTGCTGGCCGACCCCCGCACCGCCGCGGGGTTCCGCCCCGAATGGAAGGAAATCGTTTATCCCATCGTGTGCAGCCGCTCCAAAGGCAGCCGGATCTGGGACGTGGACGGCAATGAATATATCGACGTCGTCAATGGCTATGGGCAGACGGCATTCGGCCATGCGCCGGATTTCGTGCTGGAGGCCATGCAACGGCAAATGCGCGACGGCTTCGCCATCGGCCCGCAATCGCCGCTGGCCGGCGAGGTCGCCGAACTGTTCGCGGAGATGACCGGCAACGAGCGCGTCACCTTCTGCAACACCGGCTCCGAGGCTGTGATGGCGGCGATGCGCGTGGCGCGCGCCGTGACCGGACGTGACCGCATCGTCGTGTTCAGCGGCGGCTACCATGGCCAGTTCGACGAGGTGCTGGTGAAGGGCAAGGCCCGCCAGGATGACGATCCGCGCGGCCTGCCGATCGCGCCGGGCATCCCCTTTGGCTCGGTGGGCAACATGGCGGTGTTGCCGTGGGCGAAGCCGGAAAGCCTCGACTGGATCCGCCAGCATGGCGATGACATCGCCGCCGTGATCGCCGAGCCGGTGCAGAGCCGCCATCCGGACGTGCAGCCCGCCGAATTCCTGCGGGAGTTGCGCGCGATCACAGAGGCGACGGGCTCGGCGCTGGTGTTCGATGAGGTGGTGACCGGTTTCCGGGTGCACCCCGGCGGCATGCAGGCGGTGTTTGGCGTTCGCGCCGATATGGCGACCTACGGCAAGGTGGTTGGCGGCGGCATGCCGGTTGGCGTGCTTGCCGGCAAGCGCAGCTTCATGGACGCCCTCGACGGCGGCGCCTGGCGTTATGGCGACGACTCGGTTCCCGAAGTGGCGCCGACCTTCTTCGCCGGCACCTTCGTGCGCCACCCGCTGGTGATGGCGGCGGCGAAGGCGGTGCTGCTGCACCTGAAGGAGCAGGGGCCCGCCCTGCAGGAGCGGCTCGCCGCCCGCGCCCAGGGACTGGCGGATCGCATCAACGCCGAGCTTGCCCGGCGCGGCATTGGCGCCCGGGCCGAAAGCTACAGCAGCTGGTTTTATCTGGCGCTGGGCGGCGAGGACCGGCTGGCCAGCCTGTTCTACCATCACATGCGCCTGCTGGGCGTGCACTGGCAGGAGGGGTTCCCCTGTTACTTCACGACGGAGCATTCCGACGCCGACTTGGCGTTCATCTACGATGCGTTCGTCAGGACCCTCGACGCGCTGCAGGGCGCCGGCATCCTCATCGGATCGGGCGGCGCGCCTTCCGTGGCGGCGCAGACGCCGCCCTCATCTTCCTGGCCCATGTCGTCGCCGCTGACCGAGCCGCAGATCGAGGTCTGGCTGGCGGCGCAACTGGGGGATGAGGCGTCCTGCGCCTTCAATGAATCCATCTCGCTGACGCTCTCGGGACCGCTTGACCGGCAGGCCCTGCGCCAGGCGCTGGACGCGGTCGTGGCGCGCCATGACGCCCTGCGGGCGCGCTTCGCGCCGGATGGCTCGCAGATGCTCATTGATGCGCCTGAGCCCGCGCCGCTGGCGGAACGGGACTTTTCCGCCGACGCCGCCGGGCTGGCCGGGCTGACGGACGACGAGGCCCGCACGCCGTTTGATCTCGTCAACGGTCCGCTGATGCGGGCGACGCTCGCCAGACTGTCGCCGACGGAGCACGTGCTGGTGTTTACGGCGCATCACATCATCTGCGACGGCTGGTCGACCAACGTCATTCTTGACGAGCTGGCGCAGCTTTACAAGGCGCGGCGTCAGGGTCGTGAGGCGGATTTGCCCGCGCCGCTACCATTCCGCAGCTATGCGCTGGAGCAGACCTCGCGCGTCAATCCGGCGACCCGCGACTGGTGGATGGAACAGTTCCGCGTGCTGCCGCCGGACGCCGACCTGCCGGCCGACCGGCCGCGTGGCGACGTAAAGGACTGGTCGGGCGACACGTTCTGCGCCCACATTCCGGGCGATCTGCTGAAGCAGGTGAAGCAGGCCGGCGCGAAACAGGGCGCCACCCTGTTCTCCACCCTCGCGGCGGCGTTCAATGTGGTGTTGTGGCGGCTCACCGGCGAAACCGATCAGGTGATGGCCATCCCTACGGCCGGGCAGAGCCTGGCGGAAGGCGGGCCGCTGGTCGGCCATTGCGTCAACTTCCTGCCGCTACGCGCGCATGTTGATCCTGACGCCCCAGTCTCGGCCCTGCTGAAATCCGTGCAGAAGGCGATGCTCGACATGAGCGAGCATCAGGACGACACCTTTGGCGCGCTGGTGCGGGAGCTTGGGGTCGCCCGCAATCCCTCCCGCCTGCCGTTAACCCAGGTTCAGTTCAACCTGGAGCGCGTGGGCGAAGGGCTGGACTTTGGCGAGGTCGCCGCCCGGGTCGCCACCAACGCCAAGGCGTTTGTCAATTTCGACATCTTCCTCAACATCATCGAGGAAGCCGATGGCCTGCGGCTGGCCTGCGATTACAGCACCGGACTGTATGACGCGACGACCATTGCCCGCTGGATTGGTCACTTCGGGCAGGCGCTGCGCGCCATCGCTGCTGACGCCGCGCAGCCGGTGAAAGCCCTGCGCCTGATGGACGCCGCCACGGTCGATCACCTGATCAATGGCCTGAACGCCACCGCGCGCGACGGCCTCGACCTGCGGCCGGTCCCTCTTCAGGTGGAGGATGTCGCGGCCCGTCACCCGGACGCCATCGCCCTGGTCTGGCGCGACCAGATCATGACCTATGGCCAGCTCGACGCCGCGACCGGCGCTCTGGCGGCGCGCATCGCCGCCGTGGCGCCTGGCGGCGGCGGCCGGGTTGGCGTGCTGGTGGAGCGCTCGCCCGCCATGGTGGTGGCCATGCTCGCCGTCATGCGGGCCGGCCACGCCTTCACGCCGCTCGATCCGGCGCACCCGGAAAGCCGGTTGCAGCAGGTGGTTGACGCCGCCCGCATCTGCGCCCTGGTCTGCGATGACCCGGCGCGGGCCAGCATCGCCGGCGGGGCGCCGCTGGTGGACGTGCGGGCCGGCGCGGCCCCCGATTCCAGCGCGGCGCAACTGCCGGATTGCGCCGATGCGTCCGCCGCTTACGTCATCTTCACCTCCGGCTCGACCGGGACGCCGAAAGGCGTGGAGATCGGCCACGCGGCGCTCGCCAACCTGCTGTGGTCATTCGCGGAGCGCCCTGGCTTCACGGCGGCGGATTCGATGCTGGCGGTGACCACCACCACCTTTGACATCGCCATGCTCGAGCTGTTCATGCCGCTGGTCACGGGCGGGCGGGTGATCATCGCCGACCGTCAGGCGGTGCAGGACGGCTTCGCCCTGGCGCGGCTGATCGCCGAGAAGCGGCCAAGCCATATCCAGGCGACGCCGTCGCTGTGGCGCATGCTGTCCGAGGCAGGCTTCCAGCCCTGGCCTGGCCTGATCATGCTGTGCGGCGGCGAGCCGTTGCCGCGTGATCTCGCCCGGGAGCTTTCGGGCGGCGCCGGCGCGCTCTGGAATGTCTATGGGCCGACGGAAACCACCATCTGGTCGAGCGCCGGCGAGGTCCGGCCGGACGATGATCCCATCACCATCGGCGCGCCGGTGCTGAACACCGGGCTGTACGTCATCGACGCCAGCGGCCAGCTGGCGCTGCCCGGCGCCTCTGGCGAACTGGCGATTGGCGGCCTTGGCCTCGCCAATGGCTATTTCGGCCAGCCGGACCTGACGGCGGCCGCCTTCCGTCTGCATGCGCTCGACGACGGCGCGCCGCGCCGCCTGTACTTCACCGGCGACATGGCGAAACGCCTGCCAGATGGGCGCATCCAGCACCTCGGCCGCCGCGATCTGCAGATCAAGCTGCGTGGCTTCCGCATCGAGCTGGAGGATATCGAAAGCGCCCTGCGGGCCATCCCCGGCGTGGCGGACGCCGCCGCCGGCGTGGTCGGCGCTGATCCGGATCGCCGCCTCGCCGCCTGGGTGGTGATGGCGGGCGGGCGCCCCCTCGATGAAGCGCTGCTGCGCGAGAAAGCCCGTCAGGCGCTACCCGACTATATGGTTCCCGCGATCTGGACCCGTCTCGACGCCCTGCCGCTGACGGCGAACGGCAAGCTCAACCGCAAGGCGTTGCCGCAGCCCCAGCGCGTGGCGGCAAAACCGGCCCTGGTTGTCGCGCCGCCGCAGAACGACACCCAGCGGCTGCTTTGCGCGATCTGGTCGGAGGTGCTCGGCGGCGAGGCTGTCGGTATCGACGCCGACATTCTCGATCTGGGGGCGGATTCGATCCAGATCTTCCAGATCGTCGCCCGCGCCCGGCGCGCCGGCGTCAACCTGGCCGCCCGGGACGTGCTGCGCCGCCGCACCATCGCGGCGCTCGCCGAGGCCATCGACACGACGCCAGATGAGATGGCGGCGACGCCTGCGGGCCCGCTGCCCCGCCTCGCCGACTTCCGCCGGAGGTAACCCAATGAACATGATCCATCAGGGGAGCGCCGCCTTGAGCCTGCCTGAGCCGCTGGAATTCGGAGCGACCTGCGCCCAAGCCCATTACTGGCGCCGCTGCCAGCGGCATCCGGGAGATCCTTGCCTCAATATCGCCGCGCGCTGGCGGCTGGAGGGGCCGATCCAGATTGCGCTGATGGAGCGCGCCTGGCAGCAGGTGGTCGACCGTCATGAGGTGCTGCGCACGGAGTTCGTCGCGCAGGACGGACGCCTCATGCAGCGCGTGCTTCCCCACGCGCAATTCCGTATCCGGCATGTGGATCTGCGTGGAACGCCGCCGCCGGAGCAGGAGGCGCTGGGCGAGCGGCTGGGCCGCGAGGAAGCGGCCGCGCCCTTCGACCCGTTCCTGCCGCCCCTGCTGCGGATCACGGTGTTGCAGCAGGCGGACGACAGGGCGCACATGCTGCTCACCACGCACCATCTCGCGGGCGATTGCTGGGCCAACCTGACGTTGGTGCGGGAATTCGCCGCCATCTGCGACGCCCTCTCGCTGGGGGCGACGCCGCATTTGCCAGACCCTCCCATGCAGTTCGGCGACTTTGCTTCGTGGCAGAACGCCTGGCTGGCGGCTGGCGGCGCGGCGGCGGTAGAGCAGTACTGGATGAAACGGCTGGACGGACTGGCGAACTTCATGGTTCCGACAGACCGTGCGCCGCCGGCCCATCCGACCCGGCGCGGCGACATTTTCGGCATGATGGTTCCGCCCGATGTCGCCGAGGCGACCCTGACGGCGGCGCGGGCGCAGGGCGCGACATTCTTCGCCTTCGGCCTCGCGACTTTCGCCGCCCTGTTGCATCGCTGGAGCGGGCATCAGGATATCCTCGTCACCACCCAGATCGCCGGGCGCGATGAACTCGAGCTCGAAACCGTCGTTGGCCCGTTCATCAATACCCTGGCGCTGCGCATGGCCTGCGCGCCGCAAACCCGTTTCGCAGACCTGCTGGACCAGACCCTGACGACGGTGGGCGAGGCGCTGGAAAACGGCGCCCTGCCGTTCGAGATGCTGACGGACCGCATCGTCCTGCCGGCCAGCGATCGCCGGGGCCCGCTGCATGGCGTCAACTTTCAGGTCCTGAACAGCGCGTTCCTCAAGGACACCCGCGCCGGCGCCGTGGCGCTTCGGGGCTTCCCCAGCCTTTCGCCGGGCGCCAAGCGCGATCTGGACGTTTATCTGGTGGAGCGGGACGTCGGTTGGCGGGCCCAGTGCGAATACGACCCGGACCTGTTTGATGAGGCGACCGTCGCCTGGGTCGTGCGGTCATTTGTCGAATTGCTGGCGGCTGTCAGCGCGGACCCGGCGCGGACGCTCGCCGATCTGCCTTTCTCCCTGCCGGCGGGGCAGCCGCCCGTCGCCGGGGCCAGGTCCCCGTCTGTTTCCGCCCGGCCCATTGCGGTCGAAGTCATGGACAGCGCGGCGCCCGCCGCGCCGGCGGCGGACAACAGCGCCCGGGCGGAGCGGCTCATGCAGTTGTGGCGCGCGGCGGTGCGCTGTGATGATCCGCCGCCAACCGCCAGCTTCTTCGAACTGGGCGGCGATTCCATGCGGGCGGCCCGCCTGGTGGCCCGTATCCACGACGCGTTCGGACAGCGGGTGGGCCTGGCGCGGTTCTTCCAGAATCCGACCCTGACGGGGCTTGCGGAACGGCTCGGCGTGGAGCTCGACAGCGGGCCATCGGCGCCGGCGCCGGAACATGATGATGAAGACTGGCGGGTCATGGAGGTCAGCCCACGCGGCTCCCGGACGCCAGTGATCGGCGTCAACAGCGTGGAAACCCTGTTCGCCCTGGCCCGCGATTTCGGCGAGGACCGGCACATCTTTGGGGTGCGGCTGTTCGAACCGGGCAAACCCCATGGCATTGCCGGCAAGACGTTTCCCGAAATCGCCGCCGATTACATCGAGGTCATCCGCTCGGTCGAGCCAAAGGGGCCTTACATCCTGTTCGGCCTGTGCGTTCATGGCGTCCTTGCCCTCGAGATCGCGCGCCAGCTGCGCGAGGCCGGCGACGTGGTCGAGATGGTGTGCGTCGTCAACGCCTGGCATCCCACTTACGCCCGGAGGCTGAACTTTCTGAACCGGCAACTGGTGCGGCTGAACGACGTGTCCTGGAACCTGCGGCGGGTACTCAGACGGGAAAAAACGTTTGTTGAATTTCTCGGCAACTACCGTCTCGCGCAACGGAGCGGACTGCTCCAGCTCGCGGCCCGGCTGGGCCTCATCGACAAGGCGCCGACGCGAACAGGCTCGGAATTCAACGATGATTTCCTACTGACCCTGATGAAAGCGCGCGACGCCTGCGAGCCGCGCGGCGTCCGGGGCCCGGTGATGCAGTTCCTTGGCCCGGATACGCCGAAGTGGCCTGGCATCGACCGCACGCTGGGATGGAAGGGGATCATCGACGGCGCCATCCATGTGCACGACATGCCGCCAGGCCGGCCGGGCCTGGACGACCCCGGCCTCGCCTGCATTGTCACGCACTTCGGGCGCATGATCGCAACAGGGGCGTCGCGGGGATAAATCATGGCTGGCGGCGGCGTATCCAGCGGCGCGATAACCCGGCGGATCGCCGTTACGGCGATCATTGCCGCCATGGGCGTCGCCGGCCTGGCTGCGGCGATGGCTGGGCCGGCGCCGTTCAAGGAATATGCGCGGGCGCTCTGGTTCTCCGGCGCGCCGCGCCCGGCGCCTGTCGGGCCGTTCGCGGTCGGCCGCCGTGAGGTTGCGCTGATGCTGCCGTCCTGGGGCGAGGTCACGGTCGTGATCTGGTATCCTGCGGCGACCTCCCGCGTCGGGCTGGCGGACCGGCTGTGGCGCCGGCTGCGCCGCCCCACGTCCGCCGGCTTTCTGGACAATGCGCCCTGGGCGGAAACCGCGCGTCCCTTCCCGCTGATCGTTCACTTTCCATCATGGTTCGGGCGCGAAGCCGAGACGTCCTTCACCCTGGCGGAGCTGGCCAGCCACGGCTATGTGGCGGCGGCGCTGGATGATATCGCTCACCTGGGCAGGCGAAAGGGCGACGCTGGCAGGCTTCAGGCGGCGTCATTTGATTTTACGTCACCTGAAGCGTTTCAGGCGTCGCGGGCGCCGGCGGCGCAGCGGGCCGGTCTGGAGGCGCGTTTTGGCCAGGAGGCGCTGGACGCGCTGCTGGCCAGCCTGGAGACGGGGCCACATATCGATGCGACCCGTCTCGGCGCGTCCGGCTTTTCCTTCGGCGGCGCCGCCGCGCTGGAACTCAGCCTGCTGGATCCGCGCATCGGCGCCGTGGTCAATCTCGACGGGCTGGTTCTGGGGCGGGCCGCGCGCGACGGCGTTCGGGCGCCTTACCTTTTCCTGTCGGCGGATATCGGGCCGCCCACCCCGCAGGAACTGGCTCAGCCTGATCTTGCCGCGCGGTTCGACCGTATGCTGGACGGTGAAGTTCTGGCGTTTCAGCAACGACAGGCGGCGCGACCGGATAATTTTACCTTTTTTATCAAAGGAACCAGCCATCTGGATTTCACTGACCGCCTGCTGGCGCCGGCCTTTACCGAGGCGTTTCGTTCCTCCGGGCGCGACCGCGCCGAAATCTGGCGGCAGATCAGCGGTCGGCTTGTAGCTTTTTTCGACCGTTATCTGGCGGCCCAGCCTGATGCGCCAGGCAAATCATCTGGCGGCGCCCAGCGCCTGAAAGAGATCTCGTGGCCAGACAGGGGCGCGGCGAAGGCGCCAAGAATGTCGTCCGCCGGCGCGAAGTGAACAAGCTGCCAGCGCGAGGGCGCGTCCGGCTGCCCGGCAAGGCGCAGCAGACGCGGCGGCGCGTCGGGCGCCAGCGTGACGTCGAAGGCGTCGAGCGGTTGCGCCAGGCCCAGACCCAGCGCCTTGATCACCGCTTCCTTGCGCGTCCAGCAGCAGTAAAAGCCCTGGAGCCAGTCCCGCCGCGGCAGACGGGACAGTTCGGCCAGTTCCGCCGGCGAGAACGTGTGGCGCGTCACTTCCGGCTCCACGGGTCGCACCTGCTCCACATCGACGCCGATGGGGCAACGCCAGCCAATGGCGAGGGCGCCGAGGTTCGCCGTATGGCTGAGGTTGAAGAAGGGCGCGCCTGCTTCCGCCAGCTCCGGTTTGCCCCAGGCGTTGCTGACGAAGGCCAGCTCCTCCGGGGCCCTGCCCAGCGTTTCCGCCAGGATGCAGCGCATGGCGCCGTGCGCGACAATGTAGCGGTCGCGATGCAGGTCATGAATGAACCGCGCGGCGCGCGCCCGCTCGTCGGACGACAGCAGGCCCGCCAGCATTGCGCGCGCATGGGCCGGAGCCTGGAGGCTGAATAGCCAGATGACGACGTCACGACGGGAGGCCGGCTGGTCTGACGTCACGATGGGCTCCATGATGATCATGCGCGGGGCGCGCGCATCTGCGGAAAATTCCCTTGCCAGACATCAGCCGCCGCATCCCGAGGCGCTAGAACTGGGTCGAAAACGACCCCCACGCCATGGCGCACCGGATCGCATACTCCGGGCTGACGAGGCTGAGCCCGAGGAGCACGGGCAGGCTCGCGGCAAGTTTTACCGGATTTAACGACTTTGGCAGTGGTTTTCCAAGTTCATGATAAATGCAGATGCGGGAAACGCCTTCCCAATACGCCCGCCGCCTGGCCCACCGAACAGTCAGGCGCTCGGGAGAAATACAATGATCAACGCCGAAACGCGCGTCATAATGCGCATGTAGTCCTTCCTGGAGCAGGCGTTCGATCAGGAACGATTCCTCGCCGCTGATCAGCCGCCCGCCGACCCGGCCCAGCCGCGTCGGAAACCCCCCCACCGCCTGAAGCGCCCGGCGACGGACGGCGAGGTTCGCGCAGACGACATTGAACGCCGGAACGGGGCCTGATCCGGGTTCATCCGTGCACGACAGCAGCAGTTTCCAGCGCTGACCAATGTGGTCATGTCTGGCGCCGCTGGGCCAGCGCGCCCGCACCTGCCCGCCGATCACCGCCACATCATCGGGCGCCGCCGCGAGGCGCGCCGCCAGTGCTTCCGCCCAGTCCGGAAAGGCGAGGATGTCGTCATCGACGTAGACGATCCACTCGCCCTCCGCCTGCGAGGCGGCGAGATTGCGGGCGAACGACACGCCTGCTTCGTCACAGCGGATCAGGTCGATCCCCGACGCGGACGCAATGGCCTCCAGCGCCCTGGCTTCGTCGGGCGATGAGGCGCTGTCGACGAGCAGAACCGGAAAACCGGCCCGGGCCGCCTGCGCGGCAAGCGACGCCACGCACGCCTTCACGCTGCTGGAGCGGTTATGCGTGCAGATCGCGACGGTCGCCAGGGTCGCGGGCCTCGTCATGCCGCCTGCGCCTGCGTGATCATCGGCGCAATGGTCTGACGGAAGTGGGAGAAACGCGCGTGTTCCATGGGGCCTCCAGGCGGGCAGCAAAAGGTTGGGAGAGCGCCGGCTGTCATCCAGCGCCGGCAACGCCGCCAATCAGGCGTCGCCAACGCTCGAAAATCGCGGTGCGTTCAAAGCTCGCCAGGCGCCCGGCCGCCATGGCCACGCGTCGCGCCCGCTCCCCGGCGGACATGCCGGCGATGGTCCGCATGCCGGCCGCGATCGACGTCACATCGCGTGGATCTGCCTCCAGCATGGCGGCGCCGCCAATTTCGGTCAGTATGCCGTCAGCGGAGACGAGGCACGGCAGTCCATATTCCGTTGCTTCGATAACAGGCATGCCGAACCCTTCCATCAGGCTCATCAGCACGAAGCCGGAGGCGTGACGATAGAGCCAGCGAAGCTCGGCGTCCGTCCCGTATCCAGGCGCCGTCACGCCTGGGGTGCGCTCCGCCAGCTGCCGGGCGACCCCGGCCCCCGGTTCGTCCCCGCCGATCAGCACATAACGCCAGCCTTCGCCGGCAAGACCGGAGGCCGCGAACGCTGCAACGCAACGCGCCTGGTTCTTGCGGTCGCCGACGCTGCCCACGGTCAGGAGAAAGGGGACGTCAATGCCGGCCGGCTGCTGCTCCGGCCCTTCCGTAACGCCCGGGCGCGTGGGGATGTAAATCACCTGCGACGACGCATAGTCCTCGCCATACAGGCGGTGAAACTCCCGCTGCGAGGTCCTGCTGACGAACACCATGTGGGGCCGCGCCTGCCGGATCAGGCCATAGGCATGGGCGTACAGCCGGTCGACCTTCGGCGCATAGTATTGGGGGTGGGTAACCGGGCCGACATCGTGGCACAGAATGATATCCCTGCTTTCAAGCCGGTGGCGCACGACGCTGAGCGGGTCGAGATGCAGCGTGGGACGCGGCTCACGCACGGCCGGCAGCGGAGCCAGCAGGGCGGGCCGGAAGACGCGGGCCAGCGTTTCTTCATGGGTCAGCCGCCCGGCGATGCGCCGCGCCAGATGGCCGGAGGGACATGCGCGCAGGCGCCCATAGCGCACCGCGCCAACCCGGTCGCCCAGCGCGGCTATGATGTCCCGTCCAAGAAACAGCTTTCCGGTGCGGTCATTCAGCGCCAGCGAGAAATCAATATTTACCTGCATAGTGCCGCCCATGCGATGCGATGATGCGCATCCTGGCGCCAGCGCGACGTCCTGTGACGATGTCTATCGTGCGGCGGCGTAACAAGAACGACGTACGTTGCGGCGGCAAAAAGGGTGAAGGTCCGGGCCGCGGCTCCAGCCGTGGCGCCGCCGGCATGGGTGGATGAGGCTGTCGCGCGGCCGGCGGATTGACCGGCGGTCGTCCCGGCGACGCCCGCGTCACCAGGACGACCGCCGGGCGTTCACATTGGCGTGCACAAAAGAAGTAGATGCGCGCCCGTCCGTTGACACACAGTCTATCGGAAGTTGTATATAAACCGAGAGAACGTGCATTTTGCGCCGTTTAATATGAGTCGTGGCCGCGTTTGATGCAGCTTTCGGCCAACTTCCCAAAAATACGTTGTTTTTTAAGGCAAATTGATGCGTGAAATTGTAATTGCCAACAATTTAATAACTTTAGCTCAACAATAATCACGAAAACGTGAACGATCAAAAATGAGGCGCCAGGCGTCCCCCTGGCCATGCGCGGCCTCACCGGACCGCTGACCTGAATCCAGTAAAACGGACGATCACCGTTTCGTTATGCGGCGGATTTCGCAGGGTCGGGTCATGGGCGCCTATGGAAAATTAATTGATAAAATATCCGTGAACTTAAATTGACGACTCAATAAAATCTACGCAGATTCGTTAAAAATTGGTTAAATTCTTTGTTTATCAAGGCAATTATCGTAAAAATGTGCACATGATCCATGATTTGATGAAATATTTCATGCTATCTGATGACGTCAAAGCGTGGCCGTTGCGGCATTCCACCAAAACTTGACAGTTATTCTGCATGGAACAAGCCGTTCCATCGGTGATTTCTGTTTTGTGTGATGATAACGTGCCGACACAGGCCAGATGCGCGAAGAGAGGGGGATGGGGGCGTTCAGCGGCGACCTTCAGGGGCTCCAGGCAGGGTGTTCTCATCGAAACAGATCTTCTGGCGTGCGGGCGGTCCGGGGGGCGAGGCCACGCGTGGCGTGGCGCGAATATCCGGACATTGACAGTCGCTGCGTGCAGTCCTGCGTCCATCCCAGGCGGCTTCCGCCGGCGGGTCGACGTCGCTGCACCCAGGGGCGGCTGACACGCCGCACGGAGGAAGGGCGCGCATGCGGCGGTATTGCGGCGACAGGAGGCAAACGTGACAGAAACTGCTGCAATGATCGACAACCGGAAGCGGTCTCATCTGGATAACGGCTGGTCGACGGCCTTGCGCGCCGATGCGGGCCGGTATCGGGGAGCTGACAGTTCAGCGGCGCCGCGTGCGGACGGGGATGCCGACGGCTGCGTGGGGGCGCCATGCACGGTGGTGATCGAGCCGCGGATTTTCTTCCGCGACTGTGTGCTTGCCTCACTGGAAAATGTGGCTCCGGCAACCCGGTTCCTGGCGTTCGGCTCCGTGGAGGAGTGGGCGCAGAGCGACGCCGTGCTGGAGACGGACCTGGTGGTCCTGTGGCGGGCGGCCGACGATGTCTCTCCGGGAAGCGTGGAGGATATCGGCAAACAGGTTACGACGGTGCGCGGGGCCTCGGCCGAGGCGCCCCTGGCCCTGATGTCCAATCATGAGGACCTGGATTTCGTGCAGAAGGTCATGGACGCCGGAGCCAACGCCTTCATCCCGACAAGCCTTGGCCTGAAGGCCACCATCCGGGTGTTTGATCTGGTGCGGGCGGGGGGCGCGTTCATCCCCGCGTCCTGCCTGGCCTCGGCGGCGCGGCCGCAGGCGGCGCAGGCCCCGGGGTCGGCTGAACTGGCCGGCCTGTTCTCACCGAAACAGCTGGCCGTGGCCCGCGCCCTGCGCAAGGGCATGCCCAACAAGCTGATCGCCTATGAGCTCAACATGTGTGAGAGCACGGTCAAGGTGCACGTCCGCACAATCATGAAAAAGCTCAAGGCGCGCAACCGGACCGAAGTCGCCTTTTTGACCCAGAGTCTGGGGACCCCCAGCTGACCGGCTGCGGGCGCGACGCGAGACGCGGCCGTAGCCATCTCCCATCCCGCTCCACGGGATGGCGGCGGCGGCCCATGGCGGGGACAGGGGCGCAGGCGTCGACGCGTACCGGACGTGCTCCGGGCGCGGCTGCGCACGGCGTCCCGGGCATAAGTAAGCCGGGGGGCTTCATGTTAACGTCAGCACTCAGCTCTGTTGCGCGCATATCATTATGCCGGAGCGGCGTCGGCGGTCTTATCGGACAGGCGCCGGGGGTCAGGGCGGCCTATGGCCGCTGGGCGCTGTACCGGCGCAATGTGGGCGGCGTATTCAACGGCTGTTTCGGGTCGTGGGATGAGGCGATGGCGGCGATCCCGTCCGACCGGCTGGCCGGCTGGGACCATGACGCGGCCGCCGCCATATTCGACGCGCCGCTGTCGCGACAGCCGAGCGTTTATGCGTCAATGTTCTGGCTGTCACAGCTGTTGCGGCCGGGCGACCGGATCGTTGACCTTGGCGGCGGCGCGGCGATCACCCATCGGTTGCACACGGCGCGCGCGCCGCTGCCCGGGGGCGTGCGCTGGACGGTCGTGGAAACGCCGGCAGTGGCGCGGTTCGGCGCCGGTCTGGTGGAGAAGGGCGATCTGGACGGCGTGGCGTTCGTTGACAGCCTCGACGCGGCGGGAGCATGCGATGTTTTCTTCTCCGCCGGGGCCATGCAATACATGCCCGATGGTCTGGCGACGCTGAAGAGTGCGCTGGCGAAGCGGCCAAGGGCCATTGTGCTCAACAAGCTGCCGCTGGCCGCCGCGGCGGACTACTGGACCCTGCAGAACTTTGGGCCGGCGATCTGCCCTTATCGCGTGTGGCGCAGGAGCGATTTCATCGCCGCGGTGACCGCCCAGGGGTACGTCCTGAAAGACGCGTGGGACGTCGCTGAACTGGCCTGCGATATCCCCTTCCACCCCGAATTGTGCGTGCGCGCGTTCGCGGGCCTGACCTTCGTGCGGACGGATCTGGCGACATCGCAGACCCGCGGTGATGGAACAGCCCCCCGTCGCCCCCGGTGACGGGGGAGCGACCATGCCGCCCTGCGGCTGTCGCGCGGAAACTGACGAAATGGCCGAAGCACAGGGATCACGTTCCGTCCGCCTCCCGGCAAAAGCGCTGCAACAGCGCAAGGATCAGGCCCGCCAGCCCAACGCCGGTCCAGGAGCCGAGGCAGCTCGCGACAAAATCCCCCAGCCCCGGTGTCCGCCCCGGAACGAGAGCCTGCCCGATCTCCAGCGCGCCCGCCAGGGCCATGAGGGCGCCCGCCGCGTACAGGCGTGGTCGCCGGCGCTCCAGGGCCAGCGCGATGCATGCGGCGGTCAGCAGATATGCGAGGAAATGCTCGCCCTGTTTCGGCAGCGGCGTGCGGGTTTGCATCGCGCCTGGAATCAGCGACAGCCAGACAATGAGGCAAATCGCCAGCCCGCCGCCGGCGCGGGCGGCGTGACGGACGAACGCCAGCGCCCGCCCACCGCCGAAGCTGGTCTGGGGCACGGCAAGACGCGCGACGTGGGGCCGGTTCGTGTTGGTCAATGAACGATCCGCTTCGTGGCGTGCGGGATGAGGCGCATGGCCAAACGCTCCCATGACGGCTGACGGCGTGATCACGCGCCGTCAAGAAACAGTCCCTGCGTGCGAAACGCCACTTCGGTCCGGTTTTTCACCTTGAGCTTCTTGATGATGTTCCGGACATGAACCTTGACGGTGCTTTCGCTCATGTTCAGCTCAACCGCAATGACCTTGTTCGGCTGGCCCTTGCGCATGGCGCGCGCCACCTCCAGCTCCCGGGGCGAGAACAGGTTGAGCAGCTGCTGGTCCGAGGGGCCGGCCCCATCGTGGGGCCGCCCGGCGCCCAGCAGGTTCGCCGGCACATAGACGCCGCCGGCGCGGATGAGCTTGAGCGCATGCACGGTGACTTCAAGGGAAACGCCCGGCGACAGATAACCGCGCGCGCCAAGCCGGATGGCCTCGCTGGCCTGCAGGGGATCGTCCTGGGCGGCGAAAACCGCGAACGCCAGGTCGGGGACGATTTCGCGGGCCGCGGCGATGTGCGGCGACAACTGGTCCGACAGCGACCCATGGGCGGCCGCGCCGCCACAAAACAGGATCAGGGAGGTCGCCAATGGATCGCCGTCCCGCGCCCAGGCGGCGATATCCGGGTAGGTCTCCATGGGAGAGGCGGGATCGAATGCGGTCAGGGACAGGGCGATGCACTCGCGCACCAGCGCCCGGGGCTCGATCAGCACCGTGACGCCATCGCCCGGGCTCCTGTCGTCCATCGCCGCGCCAGTGGCGCCGGGGCGGTCAGCGGCTCCGCGGACGCCATGGGACATCATCGCGTTGCTCCCGTGGACGCGCCGGAACGGCGGCGCGCGGGCCGGGCCGTCGCCAGGTGTCGGTCACGCCGGATGGCGCGCCTTTGCAGGGCACAGGACATGCACGCCTCCTCATGGACCGGTGGTTCACTCATGGGCCTGTGGTTCAGTTGGTGTGGCGGCGCCAGCGGCGGCGCGGGCGCCTCTCAGCCATGTTCGATGGCCCGGTGGGCGAAGTCACCGCGCCAAAACGGCCAGGCGGTCCTATCCGTTCGACCAGCCCCGCAGGGGCGCGGCCTCATCAAAAATCGTCTGCTCCGCCCCATGACATCGCCTCCGGCCCGCGCCGCGTCGGCGCCTGCCGGCGTTTTTCGGCCATGTGAAGGGCGGCGCCGGCCGGCCGGGGCCCCGGTTCCGGCGCCGCTACCTCATTTGGGCGTGTTTGGCCCGGCATGGGGTGAACCTAGAATTTGCCGGCGCCGATTGACCTGGTCGGAGGGCTGGCCCACCCACGCCAGCCGTGACGGGATCACGCATATGGGTGATGGACGATGTCATGGCTGCAGACCGCAGAAACATACCCGCTGTTGTCCCGGAGGCCGGTGACCGGGAGCAGGCGCGGACGCCGGGCCGGCGTGAATTCCTCGACCTGCGCGATATCGGCGCCTTGTTGCGTCGCTATGGACCGCTGATTGGCGCGGCGACGTTGGCGGGGCTGGTCATCGGCGCCGTCTGGGCGTTGATGACGCCCGCCGCCTACACCGCGACCGCCCAGCTGGTGATTGATCCAAAGGCCGTGCAGCTTTCCCGCGAGGAAGCGCGGGAGCAGTCGGGCGGCGTCGAGGCGGCGCAGGTTGAAAGCCAGATGGCGGTGATGCGCTCCGACCGTATCGCCGAGCTGGTCATCAACCGGCTCAATCTGACGAAGGAGCCGATGTTCGCCCGCGCCGTCCGGGGCATCGAATCGCCCACGGTCGCGACCCAGGTGGTGATTGGCATGTTCGCGCCGAAGCTGGATGTCCGGCGCCAGGGCCTGTCCTATGTCATTGACGTTGCCTTCACGGCGCCCGATCCGGCGCTCGCCGCGAAAATCGCCAATGCGGTGGCGGAAGCCTATGTGGACGACGCCCGGGATGCGCGCACGGCGGCGGCGCGCGTTGGCGCCGAATGGCTGGAGCGGCGCGTCGCCCAGTTGCGCCAGAACATGAATGAGGCGGCGCTGGCGCTGCAGGAGTTCAAGGCCGGTCGTGACTATCGCATCTACCGGCGCCAGCCGCAGGCGCAGAATCCCGTTCAGGGCGCTGCCGGCGTCAGCGACGCGCGCGGCGATCAAAACGTGCGGTTTGACCGCAATACCCTGGAAGAACTGGAGACGACGGCCCAGTCCTACCGGAAAATCTATGAAACCGCCCTCCAGGGATATGCGGAGGCGGTTCAGCGCCAGTCAAATCCGCTGATTGAGACGCGTATGCTGTCGCCCGCCACCAAACCGCTGGGCAAGAGCCATCCGCGCACCAGGCTGATCATGGCGCTGGGCATGCTCATCGGCCTGCTGGGCGGGACCGGCGCGGCGGTGTTGCACTGGAACCTCGACGCAAGCCTGCGGACGGCGACGGCGGCGCGCGATGCGCTGCTGGCTCCCTGCCTTGGCCTGCTGCCGATGTTGTGGCGGCCGGCCCTGCGCCGGGGGTGGCTGGCGGGGCGAAGCTGGCGGGCGCGCCTGCGCTTTTTGCTGCTGCGGCTGATCAGTCGTCGCCGCTCGCAGGCGATCACCCTGTTCCGCAAATGGGATTTTGTCAGACCTGATCCGTTCCAGCAGTCGATGGCCAACGTCATGACCATGATGGCGACGCTGGAGCGGCATGAGAACGTCCGCGTCATCGGCGTGACCTCGGCCCGGCGCGGCGAGGGCAAGAGCACGATCGCAAGCAACCTGGCCTGTCTGCTGGCCGGCTCCGGTTTCCGCATCCTGCTGATCGACGCGGATTTCCGGCGCGGTTCGATCAGTCGCGCCGCCGGGTTCAACGACAATAGCCCGGGCCTCGCCCATGTGCTGCTGGGGCGGGCGCATGTGCGGGACAGCGTGGTGATCGCGCCGCATTCCGGCGTGTCGCTGTTGCCGGCTGAGACGAGCGCCAGCGCCACGTTCGACGCCCTGCTTGGCTCGGGCGCCATGGGGCGCTGCCTGGAAGAAGCCCTCTCGGGCCACGATCTGGTGATCATCGACCTGCCGTCGACCGAGGAAAGCCCCGGCGCCATGGCCGTGGCCCCGCTGCTCAGCGGCCTGCTCATGGTCGTGCAATGGGGCAGCACGCCGGCGGATGTGGCGGCGACCGCGGCCGCGGAGCTGCGAGAGGCCGGGGGGCGGATCATCGGTTCGATACTCAACAAGGCGGCCGCCTGAGGGAGGCGTTCGAGGCGCAAACCTGGATCCCGGGCTCCATGAGCCGGATCCGGCGCCAGATCCGGCCCAGGGGCCCCGTCGCTCCCGGCGGCCGCCTCCACCGGGATTCAGCCATCGGAACCATCTGACGCCAGCCGGCCGATGCGGCGGCCCTGCCGGCAGGCTGACTTTCAGGATGGCGCCATCGCTGTCCAGGCGTGGCGCGCTGGCGTGGCGCTTTCCAGGCTCGACGCATCTGGCTCCGCCGCGCTGATCCGGCGCCGCGCGTTTTGCACGAAGGCGCGGGTCTTGCCCCGGAGGTCCGGGCGCGGAAAAGGCGCTGGCCGGCGGTTCCGCCTGGCCCAAGGCGCGCAAGACGGGCGTTGGGAAACGCATCAGCCGCCCGGCCGGAACAGGCAGGGCGGCGTCCGTTTCAGGTGGAGGGCGGGCCCAGCTCGTGGGAGCGCGCGGCGGGCGCTTCAGTTGAGCGCCACGGCCCCCCGTTCGGCGCGGTTCGCCGCTTTCGCCGGCGCGACGGCCGCGCCTCCCGATGTGATCGCTTCGGCGGCCTGCGCGCGCGGCGGGGGCGGCGGCAGGGTGACCTTGACCATGTCGCCGGGGCCGACAGGCGTGCTCTCGGTGGCGGCGATGGCGTCGCCTGGCGCGGCGGCGCGGACGACGGTAAAGGTCAACCCCTGTCGCATGGCGTCGCGGCGTGCGCCGCTGGCGCCGGCGTTCATCGCCTCCTGCAGCAGGTCCTCGTTGATGGCGCGGCGGTTCGCCAGCTCCCGCAGACGCTGGTCCGTCTCCCGCAGTTCAACGGCGATTTCGCCTTCGCGTTTGCTCTGCAACTCCACCAGGCTGATCTCCGCCCGTGACGCTTCCTGTTTGGCGCGCAGGATGCTGGTTTCAAGGCGCAGCCTGTCGCCCTGCAACTGCGCCATGGTGCGCTCCAGGGCAAACTGGCGCGGCGCGGCGGCGAGCCCCTTGCCGACAAGGCTGGCGACGCCGTCCAGTTCCTTCTGGACAAGCGTGCTTTGCCTGGCCTCCGTGTCGAGCTGCCCGCCGAGGGATTCCCCTTCCTTGTCCAGGAAGGCCTTCAGGCTCTTCAGGGCGTTCATTTGCGTGCGGAAGGCGTCGCGCCGGGTGGTGAAGATCAGGGTTTCCTGCTCAAAGGCGTCGCGCGCCCGCGGCCCCTCGCGGATCAGCTCCGGCGGCATGGCGAAGGAGTCGGCGTTGGCGGCCTCGGCCTTCAGCCGGGCCTGGCGCATCAGCAACGCCGTGCGCGACAGGGCGAGGCTTTCGAGTTCGCCGCGCGCGGCGATGGCTTCACGCTGGCGGGCGTTGAAGTCGATGGAGCGCACCTCGCCGCCGGCGATGGCGAGAGCCTGAATGACCGTGAGGCCGGGCCGGAACGGAAACTCGCCCGGCTTCATGACGTCGCCGGTGATGTAAAACGGCCGGTATTGCACCACCTCGACGGTGGTGTCCGGCTTTTGCACCAGCTGCATGCGGCTGCGGAGCGCCTCCCCGACCGCATTTGCCACGGCGGACGGCGTGAGGCCGCCGGCGTCAATTTCGCCAACCAGCGGCAGGGACACCTTGCCGTTGGCGCCGACGATGAACTCGTCGTTCAGGCCCTCCCATTCGACAATCTTGTCCTGGGCCGGCCGCCATTCGTAGACCTTCACCCGCAGGCGATCCTGCGGTCCCAGCAGATAATCGGCGGCGCGGGCGGGCGTGGCGGCGAGCGCCGTGGCCTGAAGCAGGCCGGCGATCGCCAGGGTGGAGCAGATGGCGCGCCGTTTCATGGGCATGTGTCCTGAAGCTGGAGAATATATCCGGTTTTCGCCCCGCCGCCCTGGGCCCGCGCCGCAGGGATGACCCGGCCGGGCGGGCGCCGCGCCATCCGGCGCACAAGGCGCCGCAACCGCGTGGCGACGGCTTCCGGTCGGTTGATCGTGGCGGCGACTGTAACCAGCATGTGCGAACCCGGGTCTGGAGCCTCCGGACGGCCGCGTCGCGCCCCCCGTCGCGCGGAACGCGCCCAGGAGCCCGTGATCTCCTGAAGATCGCTCCGGCATAACGCCGGCGGCGCGGCCGCCCGGATTGCTCCCAAATTGCGCACGGGCGCCCGCTGGACCCAGTACCGAAATGGGTCCCGCCAATGAGCAAACCGGCGCGGGCCAGGCGCAAAAGTCGTAACTGCGGAAAACACGCTCCGCTTTTGGATGAGTTTGGGCCAGGCGCGGTCATCCCGATAGTTCGGAAGCCCGGACTGGCGAGCCCGGGCCGGGCCGTCGGGGGTCTGCAGGGCGGCCGGGGTCCCGGGGACCGGAACCGGACGTTGCGGTCCCTCCGGCTGGCCCCCAATCTGGCGATCAGACCGGGCAGGCGTTCATGACCTTGATTCCCATGCCAGCGACGGCGACGACCGCGCAACCTGGAAACGACAATCTGGGCGTGATCCAGGCGTGGCGCGCGGCGGGCTGGCGGCCGCATAGGGACCTTCCGGCGGACCGGTCGATCGCGCTTGTGCATGACTGGTGCCCGTCATTCCGGGGTGGTGAGCGCGTACTGGCCGAGCTTGGCCGGACTTTCGGCGCCCGCGACCTGTACACGCTGTTCGATTTTCTGGACGGCGACACCCGGGCGGCGCATTTCGGCGGCGTCCGCTTTCACACGTCGCACGCCAACCGCTGGCCGGGCGTGCGCAAATATTACCGCCACCTGTTTCCGCTCTGCCCCCTGCTGATGGAGCAGTTCGACGTGACGGGCCATGACGCGGTGATCTCCTCATCCGCCGCTTTCGCGCGGGGGGTTATCACACGGCCGGACCAGCCGCATCTGTGCTACGTGCACAGCCCCGTTCGCTACGCTTGGGACGAGCAGTTTTCCTATCTGGAGCAACTGCGGCTGGGCAATGGTCCGAAGGGGTTGCTTTACCGGGTTCTGATGCATCGCCTGCGCAACTGGGATACGCGCACCGCGTGGGGACCGGACGTGATGGCCGCCAACTCCAGCTACGTCCGCGCCCGCATCCGTCGGATATATGGCCGCGACGCGGAGGTGGTGTTTCCGCCGGTGAGCGCCCCGGAGGACGCCTGGAGCGCGGAAAAGGACGACTATTACGTCACCGCCTCGTTCCTGGCTCCGTACAAACGCACCGACCTCGTCATTCGCGCCTTCAACGCCATGCCGCGTCGTCGCCTGCTGGTGGTGGGCGAGGGGCAGCAGGCCAAAGCCCTGCGTGAGCTCGCGGGTCCCAATGTCGTTTTCACCGGCTTTCTGCCGCGCAACGACTATTTCCGTACGGTGGCGCGGGCGCGGGCGCTGGTGTTTGGCGGCTGCGAGGATTTCGGCATTGCCCTGGCCGAGGCGCAGCTGCTTGGCACGCCGCTGATCGCCTTCGGGCGCGGCGGCGCCGTCGACATTGTGCGCGCGCCGGAAGACACGGGCGATCCGACAGGTCTGCTGTTCAGCCGGCAGGAAGAAACGGCGGTGATTGGCGCGGTTGAGGCCTTTGAGGCGGATCGCGGCCGCTTCACGGCCGGCGCCTGCCGCGAGAACGCCGACCGCTTTTCAGTCGCCCGTTTCCAGGCGGGAATCCGCCGGGCGTTCGCCATGGCGGAGGACGCGGCCAGAAGCGCGACGCAGGGCGCGCGCTAGCGCGCCGGTCGCGCGCCCCACGGCGGCAATCCTGATCCAGGCGCGCCGCCGGCCTCAGACCCGGGTCTGCTCGGGGTTGGCCGCTCCATCGAGCTTCGCCATCAGTTCGAGCCACGCAAGCGCCGAATCCGTCCAGCTGAACAGGGCCGCCCGCGCCTTGCCCATGGCCGTCAGCTTGAAGCGCAGGCCAGGATCGGCGCGCAGGGCGCGGAATGCTTCCAGCCACGCCTCCGGTTGTCCGGGATCGGCGTAGAGCACGGCGTCGCCGCAGATCTCCGGCATGCTGGCCCGGTCCGAGGCGACCACCGGGCAGCCGAGCGCCATGGCTTCGAGCGGCGGCAACCCAAACCCTTCCGCGAAAGAAGGAAACGCGAGGCAGAGTGAACTGCCGGTCAGGGCCGCCATCTGGCTGTCGGTCAGGCGCCCGAGCGCCAGCACATTGCTGGCGCTCGCCGCCGCGCCGCCGCCCTGGAACACCCGCGTGTCCAGGGAGCCCACAAGCGCGATCCTGAAGCCAAACGCATCAAGGCGCGGCGCCAGCGCCAGCAGCATGCCCACGTTCTTGTGCGGCGCCGGACTGCCGATGACGACAATGGTGTCGGCGCCCGCCGCCTTGCGCGTGGCGTCGGAGTGGCGCGCCGTCCAGCGCAGCGCGTGCTCGTGGCCATTGGGAATCACGGTGATGTGTCCGGCTGGCGCGAGGCCAAAGGCGACGATCTGGCTGGCTGAATAGTGCGAGACGGTGACAAGACCCGCCGCCCGGCGCGCCGCGAGGGGCGTGACATGGCGGTGATAGAGCCGGTAGGGCAGGGAGTAACTCTGTGGAAACAGCCGGGTGTTCAGGTCATGGATGCAGAGCAGGGTTCTGGGGTGCAGCAGCGGCGCCGTATTGCACAGGCACAGCAGGCCGGCGTCGCGCGCCTGGCCGGGCAGCACGGTCTGCTCCCACAGATGCCCGGAACCGGGACCGGCGCGCCGGAGCGGAATATGGGGAAAACGCTCCTGCGCCGCGTCGTCGCCGCCCCCGGGCGCGATGATCTCGACGGCGAGGTCTTCCGTCAGGGGGTGGCGCTGCTGGATCAGGCGGTCCATGGCCGCCAGTATCTCCGTGGCGTAACGCTGGACCCCGGTCAGGGGTTGTCCCAGAAAACGCCCGTTGATCTTCCAGGTGCGCGCCATCTGTCTGCCCCGCCTGACGACGCAATGCGCGCCGCACGTGCGCACTGTTGGCCCGGGCCCGGGATTTCGCCATGCTGGCATTGGGCGTAAGGAGGGGGAGGGGCGTCATACGTCTTCCGGCGACGGGCGCGATCCGGCCGGCGTAGCAGGCATCGCAAGTGCAGCTTGATCGACGCGCGCTTCAGCCTGATCACGGGTGCAGCAACTGCGGATGACGCCATGCCCCCAATGCGCAAGTGGACGATCAACGGCGATTTTCTGACCCTGTCGCCCAATGGGGTGGCGCGCTATGGGCGCGAGGTGACGCTGGCCATCGACGATCTGCTGGCGGCGGGCGGCCCGCTCGCCGACGGGCTCGAGGTGACGCTGGCGACGCCCGTCAGCGGGCACGATCTGCCGCTGCGCCGCATCCGGACGGTTCATGTCCCTGAGTTCGCCCGGCCGCGCCTGCCCCAGGTCTGGGTGCAACTGCAACTGCCGCGCCATGTGCAGGGCGGCCTGCTGAGTTTTTGCAACCTGGCGCCGGTCGCCGTGTCCCGTCAGATCGTCTGCATGCACGACGCCCACACCTGGCTGATGCCGGAGAGCTATGACCGCATGTTCCGCCTGGCGCATCGCGTCATCATGCCGGTGCTTGGCCGCCGTGCGCGCGCTGTCGCCACGGTGTCGCACCACGCCCGCCGGCAACTCGCGGCGCTCGGCGTCGCGCGCGAGGACAAGATCGCGGTGGCGTGGAACGGTTGCGATCACGCCCTGCGCTGGCGGGCGGCGCGCTCGCCGCGTGATTACCGCAACCGCAGGCCGTTCGTGCTCTGCATCGGCCGCAACCAGCCCTACAAGAACATGGAGTTGATCTGGTCCATGGCGCCGGCGCTCGCCGCGCGCGGCGTTGAGGTGCTGGTGGCGGGGGAGGCGGGCGGGGCCGGGGCGCTGCGCCATGGGCCAAACGTGGTGGCCCTTGGCCGCATCAGCGATGACGAACTGGCGGCCGCCATGGAGGCGGCGCTATGCTTCGTGTTTCCAACGCGCATCGAAGGGTTCGGGCTGCCGGCGGCCGAGGCCATGGCGCGGGGCTGCCCGGTGATCGCCTCCACGGCCGACGCCCTGATGGAGGTCTGCGGCGACGCCGCCATTCATGTGGACCCGGATGACGTGCATGGCTGGACGGCAGCGGTCGTGCGCCTGCTGGAAAACCCGTTTGAGCGGCTGGCCATGGTGGCGGCCGGCCGGGCGCGGGCGCGCCTGTTCACCTGGCGGGGCGTGGCCGAAACCTGGCTGGGGCTGATGGCCGCCGCCGACGGCGTGCCCGTGCAGGCGTCAGGAGACAAGGGCGCGGCCGCCGCGACGCCGGCCGTGGCCGGCGCCTGAGGGCATGGCCTCTGAGGAGCATGGCGACGCCCTTTTCCCAAACCGGCTTGTCGCGGCGTTCAGCGGAAGCCTGCAGCCAACGGCGCTCCACCTTAACCCGCGCCCTCAATGATCTCGCCAAAGCGTTGCCAGCCCTTGCCGTCGAAGCGCATGAGCTGCACTTCGCGGATGGGGAAGTAATTGGTGGGGCTGGTGTTGACCCGGATGCCCGGCAGCAGCATGGGCAGGGCGACGTCTTTCAGATTTGTCGCCTGCTTCATGATGTTTTCCCGCGAAAAATCGCCGCCGCATTGCTGCAGCACGGTCATCAACGCTTCCGACACCAGAAAGGCGTACTGGTTGTAGCCTTCGAGCGGATCGCCCTCCGGGAAGTATTTCTTCATGAAGGCGAGATAATCGACGATGGCCCTGTCCTCGCTCCAGACCGGGTCGGCCACATCTTTCATGTATCCGCAGGAGATCACCCCGAGCGCCCGTTCAGGGCCCGCCGGGTTGATGACGCCCTTGATGGAGGCGGCGCCATTCGCCATGAAATGCATGGGCTTCCATTGCAGTTCATGCACCTTGCGGATGGACTGGGCGACGAATTTCGCCGTCGTGCCGGAAAGCAGCACGTTTGCTCCCGTCGCCCGCAACGCCACCAGCTGCGAATCGATCGTGGGATCCGTGACCTCGTGGGAGATGGCCCTGGCCCGGGTTTCGAACCGGTCCCTGAGGACGTCGCGCACGCCGGCCACATAGTCCTTGCCCAGATCATCGTTCTGGTACAGCACCGCGAAAGTGGCGTCCGGGTTCTGTTGCAGGGCGTATTTTGTGTAGACCTGCGCCTCGATGCGGGCGTTGGGCGCGAAACCCATGGTCCATGGGTGATTTTTGTAATCCCCCCATTTGTTGCCATTCACCGCCAGGAAAAGGTGGGGAACCTTCTTCTGGTTGATGTATTTGACGACAGCGGAATTCGGCGCGGTGCCCAGCATGCCGAAAAGAAACGACACGCGGTCATTCTCGATCAGCCGCCGCGTCTGCTCCACGGTTTTTGGCGGGCTGAAGCCATCGTCGTAGATAATGAAGCGGATCTTGCGACCGGCGACGCCGCCCTGGTCGTTGATCATCCTGAAATAGGCGGCCTGGCAACGCGCCTGCGTGCCGAGGGCTGATACCGGGCCACTCAGCGACGTGGTTGTGCCGATGACGATTTCGCTGTCGGTGACCCCGGTGAGATCGTTGGCGAAAGCCTTGCCGGAAAACGGCGCGACGCACAAGGCGGCCATGCCGCCAAGCACATGGCGCCTGCTGGGTTGGGTCATCTCTCTCCTCCCGGACGTATTTTGTGATCTGTTATATGAGAGAGTGACACAGGTCAGCGTCGTGGAACAGCCGTTCCACGACGCCGTCAACAAAACGCATCCGGGGCGGACCGGTTGAGCGCCCGGAACGGAGAGGCCGCGAAACGGCGCCCCGGATCAGGCGGCTTCGCGCGCCAGCGCCTTCTGCACGTCCGCGTCCGCCGCCAGCCGGTCGTGCAGCGCCGTGACGTGGCGCAGGGCGGCGACGCCGCCAGGCAGCACGCCGGCGGCCCAGCGGATCATCGGGAAAACATAGGCGTCGATGATCGAGCGGCGATCCAGAATCCATTCGCGGTTTGCCAGATGCGCGTCCAGCAGTCCCAGGCGCTTGCGCACCAGGGCTTGCGCCGCGGTTTTCACCGCCTGCTGGGCGTCTGCGCTGGCGTCGGAGGTGTAGCGCGCCGGCGCGAAAATCGGCACGAACGCCGGATGCAGGTCGCCGGTGATGAAGGAGGACCAGCGATGGCGTTCAGCGTCGGCGCGCAATCCCCGGCCGCCCAGCAGGTCTGCCTCCGGATGCTTGTGAGCCAGATAATCGAGGATTGCCCCGGCCTGGGTCAGCGTCCAGCCGTCATCCTCGGCCAGCACCGGCACGGCGCCGGCCGGATTGACGGCGAGTAACTCCGGCGCGTCGCGGCGTACGCGCTTTGTCTCAAACGGCGCGCCAATCCATTCGAGCACGATGTGCGGGGCCAGCGAGCAGGTGCCGGGCATATAGTAAAGCGTTGTCATCCAGACCTCCGGGTGTGGCGCCGGCCTCGTCTGACGCCAGGCCAGCCAGGGCGGCTTTAATCAACGGCGCAGATCAGCGGGGTTCGCCCGTTCGATCAACGCCGCCGGATACTGCGGCGGATGCGCGCCCGCAACAACCGGCATGGCGCAAGGCGCGCGGGCCTTTCCCGGCAAATTTACCGGTGGCTGGCGCAACGATGCCGTTGCTTGCCCCGGCGTCGCCCGCGCCGTTCGTTGTCGCAGGCCTTTTGTCTTGCCGCAGGCCTCTTGCTTTGCCGCAGGCCTCTTGCCAGCAATGCCGGCCTGGGGAACGATGCGGGCGGGCGCGGGAGCGCGCGCCGCGGAGAGCCAGATGCGCAAGGCGATTGTCACCGGCGGTTCGGGTCTGATTGGCGCGGGCATATGCGCCGCGCTGGCCTGCGCCGGCTGGGAGGTGGCGAACTTCGATCTGGAGGACGGCGGCTGTGACGAGGCGCGTTTCGTCGCCTGCGACGTGAGTGATGAGGACGCCGTCGCTGACGCCTTCGCCGAGCTGGCGTGGACCGGTCTCGACCTGCTGGTGAACAACGCCGGCGTCGCTGCGCCGGTGACAGGCCCCGTGTCTGATCTTTCGCTCGACAGATGGCGCCGCGTCATCGACAGCCACCTGACCGGCGCATTCCTGATGACGCGGGCCGCCGCGCCGCTGCTGCGGGAAAACGCCGCGATTATCAACATGGCGTCAACGCGCGCGTTCATGTCCGAACCGTTTACCGAGGCATATGCGGCGGCCAAGGGCGGCGTCGTCGCCCTGACCCACGCGCTGGCTGTCAGCCTTGGCCCGCGCGTGCGCGTCAACGCCATCGCGCCGGGCTGGATTTCTGACTCGCCCGACCTTGCCGCCGCCGATCACGCCCAGCACCCCGCCGGCCGGGTCGGGCGGCCTGAAGACGTGGCCGGCGCTGTGCTGTTCCTCGCCGACGCCGGTTTCATCACCGGCGAAACCCTCATCCTGGACGGCGGCATGAGCCGCCGCATGATTTACGCCGATTGAGCCGCACCGACATCGCAGCGAACCGACGCCATGCGCCAACTGACGGCTGGGCTTGATGCGCGTTGCCTGCACGCCGCCGGTCGCGGCGCGGGGACGCGAGGCTCCCTGGCCTCAAGCCGCCTCCGGCTTTTCGGCCATCGGCAACGTGAGGACAAAAACAGGGGCGCCGTCGTCCGACGAACAGACATGCAGCGCGCCGGCGCTCCGGGCAAGAAAAGCGAACAGCTCCAGCCATTCCGGGGGCAGCTCCACAGTTTCCAGCACGGCGAGCAAACGGCCGCGGAAGGCGGTGTCGCCGGCGGCGCCTGACAGCGTGATCACAACGTGCGGCCCGTCGCTGGCCGGCAACCCACGCCAGGCCGGGCGCCCGGCCGCCGGCGTAACGCGCACCTCCGGCCTGGGTTGCGCGCTGGATGGCTTCAACGCGGCGACCAGGGTTGCAATGGCGGCGTCAAAGCCGGCGGCGTCGGTGAACACGGCCAGACCCGCAGGGCCCGTCGCCGCGCCAGCGAGGCGGCCTGTCACGTCGAATGTCAGACGTCTGGGAGCCGCGCTGCGCGCCAGCGCCTGCAGGGCGCCGACAAGTTTGGCGGCGCGATTCGTGGCGTCTCCGATGGCGTGGAGATAGCGGCCGCGCCGATCTTCCGGGAGATTTGGCATTCCCAGCAGTTCGGCCGAGCTCTGCAGCACGGTGAGCAGATTGTTGAACTGGTGCGCGGTCTCGCGCATCGCCACGCCCAAGGCCTCTGGCCCCCGCGTCCGGTCCAGCGCCGCGGCGGCCCGCCTGGCCGCCCTGTCCAGGGCCGCGTCAAAGTCGGCGTCAGGCGGCGAAGCGGGAAGATTGCCTGTCATTTTTCGGAGCGCCTGCGTTGAACGGGAGCCGGCAGGCTCCCGATGGTGATGCGTCAATCCGCGGGCGCTTCCACTGCGCGGAACTTCTTCCACTGGCGGCGCAGATCGCTCATCGCCGCCTGCTGTGCGCCGGTCCGCCAGCCCAGCGCCGCGCCCACGGCGAGCGCCGTGTCGTCGCCAAGGCAGGCGCCTTCCTGCCGCAATCCGTGAAGCAGGCTGGCTGCGCCATGCAGATCATTATAGCGCCCAAAGGTATCCTGAAGCCGCGCCAGCCGTTTTGCAAAGCGTTTGCGCCCATGTGTATTCCCCAGGAACGGCTGGAAAACTTCCGCTATGTAGCGCAACTTCTTCAGTGCAAGGCGCGTCCTGTGAAGTTCACCAGCACCAAGATGGGCAAAGCCGCGTCCTTTCTTGCGCACGCTGCGATAACGTTTGCGGAACATGCGCCGGGCAACATCGCGGGCCGGCGCATCGAATTGGGCCATTGCCGCATCGGCGACGCCTTCGCGCCAGCCGCGCCGGACAATCCATCCGCCAAGCGCGATGAGGAAACGGGCGCAACGCCGGGATGCGATGGCGACGCGCGCCTGCTCCTGGGCCTGACGCCGCATGGCCTCGATACGCTGGGCAAGCGCGGTGAAGTCCACGTCGGCTCCGCAGGCTTGCTGCGTTTCACGCAGAACGCCGGTGACGAACACGTCGAGATTGCGCGCGTGGCCCAGCTGGCCCATCAACCATCTGGCTTCAGCCCTCAGGGCCGCCAGATCCGCTGGCGCGGCGATTTTATGGATCACACCCAGCAGCGAACGGATGCGCCGTAGCGCCACGCGCAACTGGTGTACGCCTTCCGGGCCCGCGCCGGCCGACGCCGCCTCCAGATTGCTCATGGCGTGGGCGTACATGGCGTGCAGCGCCGCGCCCAACGCCGCATCAAGGCTGGCGTCCGCGGTGATATCGACAGGTTCGGCCTTTGTCGCCGCAGGCGCGTGGCCAAGCGCCAGATCATAGCCGCGCATGGCTTTTGAACGGATCGCCGGGCGCAGGGCATGTGTCTGCATCAGCGTGTCGGCAAGGGTGAAAATCGCCTCTGGCGCCCCCGAAACCAGTTCCAGCTCCAGCTCGCAAATCGGGGCGCTGCGGCCGCCGGAGACGATCTCGCCGCGGTCGGCGGCCATCTCGATGACGCCAGCCGGCGTATGAAGCCGCCGCGTCTGGCGCGCCACAAGCGTGGAAAACATTGGTCGCAGGACCTCGGGATCGACATCTCGGCCGCCCGTCCTGGCCAGCCAGTCCGCCAGCTGCGTCCTGTCCAGATCGGGGCCGGCGACAGGCGCATTCCATTCGTTGCGACTGAAGGCCCCTGACGCGTCGTGTGACCGCGGCGTTTTCAGGGTCATGACGTAGGCGCCCGCCCTGTCGCGGCGCACCCGCAACGCCCATTTGCGCCGGAGCAACAGATTGTCAGGCGTGTCGAAATAGGTCGCCTCCAGCTGGGTCTCCACGGCGGGGCCATGGGCGTGTTGCAGGAGCAGGGGCGCATGGCTGGCCGCCTTCAGTGTCGGCGCGTCGCCGTGCAGCTTGAGTTCGATTTCCGCGACCGGCGTCGACGCATCCGTCGCGGGGCTGGCGGCGCTGCCGGAGGGAGCGGCCACTTCAGCAGGAGCGGTCTGGGCTTGATCGCCGGCGGATCGCCCGCCCACGGTCACCGGGGTCATGGCCAAGATTCTCCAGAGCGCCAGCTACCCGGAATGTACGCTGGCCAGGATGGCCATTGTCCGCATGGGTGAGAAAACAGCAAGCGTAACCGGAGCAAAATCCGGTTATTCAGATTGGGCGCCCCTTGGGAACGCTGGATGGGGCGCTGGCCTTTATCCGGGGCTCAACCGCCCAGGCGCTGCTCCCACCTCAGGGCTGACCCGACGATCTCACCAATGGAGTCATGGTGCGGTCGCCAGTCCAGCAGGCTCTGGATCCGGGCCGGGCTGGCGACGATCCGCGCCGGGTCGCCGGCGCGACGCGGCGCGATTTCGACGGGAAGGGCGCGCCCGATGACCTGTTCGACCGCGCGGATAACATCCAGGACGGAAAGACCCCGGCCATATCCACAATTGGCTGTGAAGCTGTCGCCGCCGCTCCGCAGATACCGCAGGGCCTGAACATGGGCGTCCGCCAGATCGGTCACGTGGATATAGTCGCGAATGCACGAGCCATCGGGCGTTGGATAGTCCGTGCCGAAAACCTGTAGCCGGTCGCGTTTCCCCAGCGCCGCCTGGCAGGCGACCTTGATCAGATGCGTGGCGTTCGGCGTGGATTGCCCGGTGCGCCCTTGCGGATCCGCGCCGGCGACATTGAAGTAGCGCAGCGCGGCGTACTTCAGGCCATGGGCGCGTCCCGTGTCCTGTAACATCCATTCGGACATGAGCTTGGAGCGCCCATAGGGGCTGACCGGAGCCAGCGGCGCGTCCTCATCAACAGCGCCGTCGCCGGCGTCTCCATAAACCGCGGCGGTGGACGAAAAGATGAAGTGCCCGACCCCGCCGGCAATCGCCGCATCAATCAGCGCCCGGGTCTTGACAGTGTTGGCGAGGTAATAGCCCAGCGGATCAGCCACGCTGTCGGGCACCACAATGCGGGCGGCGAAATGGGCGATGGCTGTGACCTGATGCCGGCGCAATGTCTCCGCCATGACGCCCTGATCGGCGATATCAGCCTGCACGAATATTGCCGCCCCGGGAACAGACGCGCGCTGGCCGGTCGACAGATCATCAACCACGACGACGCGCTCACCAGCATCACACAGGGCGTGCGCCATGTGGCTGCCAATGTAACCCGCGCCTCCAGAAACCAGCACCGCCATGACCGATCCTTCCGCAAAACAAAACGCCTCGCCAGTGAGCGCGACTGACAACGAATTCCTGGCAGGCGCCGGGGAGGGGGTAAAGCTTCTTTCCAGATGAGACCGCAACGATTGCGGCCGGGATCCGGAAAAAAGCGGCGCATATCACCGGCGCGGGTGCTGGGATGAGCCCGGATCGGGATGGGCCATACAGGTCGCCGGCGTCACACGCGTTGAGAATCTGTCGCTTTCACAGTGCGTTACAGGTCGTTACATCTGTTCCCTCCACAGGTGTGGTCTGGTGGATGCGCCGATTTGATGAAATGCCGTTGACAGGCCGGGTGGGCGGGTCCTATAAGGCGCTCATCGGCGGCGGGGTTCACCTGCTGTTT
>Ga0180217_1000080_pt1 | contig 213003 bp, 209 predicted proteins | sample eDN3rd37CBELigOP_FD_128521 | JGI IMG/M metagenome (GOLD analysis project Ga0180217, IMG submission 128521) | Enriched Organic Plus compost microbial communities from Emeryville, California, USA - eDNA 3rd pass 37_C BE-Lig OP (version 2) (version 2) ... | reverse complement strand
CCCCCCAAGGGGGCGCTTTTTGTCTTGGGGCGGCCCGGCGATGAAATGGGCCCCCCGCGCCGCGCCCGCTGCGCGGGCTTGCTGCCCCCCCAAGGGGCGCTTTTTGTCTTGGGGCGGCCCGGCGATGAAATGGGGCCCCCCGCGCCGCGCCCGCTGCGCGGGCTTGCTGCCCCCCAAGGGGGCGCTTTTTGTCTTGGGGCGGCCCGGCGACAAAAAAGCCGGCCCAGCGCCGGTTTTTTATTTAAATTTCCGTCAAGAATTGACAGCCACCCGGTAATCTTTGGTAAAAAACCTTTATTATTTACAAGTTGGCATTGCAGGATTCCCACCCGCCTCCGTGGGACACGAATGAATTACGCACAAGGAAAACCCGTGGCCGACCAGGTAATCAACTGGTTGCTGTTGCTGCGGTCCGGCCGTGCAACCGCCCAGGATTATGACGAATTCCTGGCCTGGCGCGCGGCCGACCCCAGCCACGAGAACGCTTGGCAGCAGCTCAGCAGTTCGCTGGCCGGCTCCGCGTTCGGCCGGCTCGGCGACGCGTATCCGGTCGGCTATCCCACCTCCGACGCCGAGGCGCCCCCGCCCGCGCCGGTTCCGGGCTCGCGCCGCCGTTTCCTGGCCGGCGGACTGGCCCTCGCCTGCACCGGCGCCTTCGCCGGCTATGTGGGCAACGCCTATTATCCGCTGAGCAGCGTAGCGGCCGACGCCGCCACCCCCACCGGCCAGCGCCGCCGCTACATGTTGTCCGACGGCAGCCAGTTGCTGCTGGACGCGCGCAGCCGCGTCAATCTGGATTTCACGCCCGCCTACCGCCAGGTCCGCCTGCTCGACGGCGCGGTCACGGTAGCCGTCGCGCCGGATGCGCGCCGCCCCTTCCTGGTGCAGACCGCCCAGGGCACGGTGCGGGCGCTGGGCACCCGCTACATGGTGCGCCAGCAGGCGCAGCGCACGGTGGTGGTGGTGCACGAGCACGAAGTCGAGGTCGAAACCATGGCCGGCGCCCACGGCGTGGTGCGGGCCGGCACCGGCGCGCGCTTCGACGCGGCGCGCATGGACACCCCGCGCGCCGAGCTGACCGCCGAAGCCGCCTGGGAAAACGGCTGGGTCGACGCGCGCGGCCGGCCGCTGGCCGAAGTGATCGCCGCCCTGCGTCCGTACCGCAGCGGCGCGCTGCGCGTCTCGATGGCGGCGGGCGGCCTGCCCGTGTACGGCCACTTCCCGCTCGACAACACGGACGCCGCCCTGTCGGCCCTGCAGGAAAGCATGCCCATCGAGGTGCGGCGCTACACCCCCTGGTTCGTGTCCATCAACGTCGCGGGCTAGGGCTGCGTCCTCCCGCCCGTCATTTCCGGCCTGAGGTATACTCCCCAGCGCCCGCCGAAGGGTCTGCGGCGGCCCCGGTCTGTGCAAATTCAGCAGGCTGTACTTGCATTCCCTGGCGGAATTGCTAAAATCTTTGTCTTTGCCGAATTCAACTTATATAGCAACATGGCCAATACCGCCCAAGCACGCAAGCGCGCTCGCCAATCCATCGAGCGCAACAAGCACAATTCCAGCCTGCGCTCGATGCTGCGCACCGCCATCAAGCGTGTTCGTCAAGCCATCGCCGCTGGCGACAAAGCTGCGGCAGGCGAAGTGTTCCAGAAGGCCACCAGCGTGATCGACCGCGTGGCCGACAAGAACATCATTCACAAGAACAAGGCCGCTCGCCACAAGAGCCGCCTGGCCGCCGCCATCAAGGCGCTGGCCTGAGCCATTCTGCCGCCCCGCCTGCCGGGGCAGCACGAATACGGCAAATGAAAAAGGATGCCCGCGGGCATCCTTTTTGCGTGGGAACGCCGGGCACGTGTGGAACCGTCCGCGCCCATGGCGCTCCCTATGCCGAGACCTGCCGCGCAAGCGCGGCCCGCATGGCCCGGACTTCTTCCTGCAACGCCACGCGGAAGTCCGCCGCCAATGAATTGGCCGGCCGGTGCTCGGGAAACACCATGCCGACGCGAAACGGAAAAGACCGCGTCAGCGGCCGCAGGTGCAGATGCGGTCCGGCGAAGTCCAACGCCGTCAGGGGGTTGACGATGGCCGCCCCCAGCCCCTGCCGCACGAAGGCGCACACCGACACGGCCGTGGGCGTTTCCGCCACCGGACGCGGCGCCACGCCCAGCTCCGCGAACGCCGCGTCGATCTGGAGGCGGTACGGATCGCTGGGCGACAGGCACACGAACGCCTGCCCGGCCAGATCCTGCAGCGCAATGGCCCGCCGCGCCAGCAAGGGATGTCCGGCGGGCAGCACGCATACCTCGTCCACTTCCAGCAAGGTTTCCAGCCGGGTGCCCGCGGGCGCGGCATCGCGCTCGGTCAGACCCAGGTCGTAACGCTGGGCGCTCAGCCATTCTTCGAGCACCGGCGATTCCTGGTTTTCGACCGAGACGCTGGCGTCCGGATGGCGCGCGTGAAACCGGCGGCAGGCGCCAGGCAGGATCGAGTGCGAAAACGCCGGCAGCGCGATCACGGCCAATTGGCCGTCGTGGAAGGCGCGCAGACGCGCCGCCGCCGCGGCGACGCGCTCCAGGCCCGTGTACGAGCGCCGCACTTCCTCGTAAAGCGCCAGCGCCTGCGCCGTAGGCCGCAGCCGGCCGCGCACGCGCTCGAACAGCGCCAGCCCCAGCATGCGCTCCAGCCGGGCCAGCTCGCGGCTCACGGTCGGCTGCGAGGTGCGCAGCAACTCGGCCGCCCGCGTGGCGCTGCCGGCGAGCATCAGTGCGCGGAACAGCTCGACATGCCGGTGCGATAGCTGGCTCATGTATATCAGATATGAATGAATGCTTTAATAGAAGGCATTTTACGGCATGGGGATTTCGCGTCATGATGGCGCCCTCCCGCGCCGGAAAGACCGGCGCGCATTTTCTTTCCGAGACGCATCAGACATGGCTTTCGATCCCCGCCAGCTTTCCGACCTCGCCGAACGCTACGGCACCCCGCTCTGGGTCTACGACGCGGCGGTCATCCGCGAACGCATCGGGCAGCTCCGCCAGTTCGACACCCTCCGCTACGCGCAGAAAGCCTGCTCCAACATCCATATCCTGAAGCTCATGCGGGAAGCGGGCACGGTGGTGGACGCGGTGTCGCTGGGCGAAATCCAGCGCAGCCTGGCGGCGGGCTTTCGCCCCGGCGGCGAGCCCGAGGGCATCGTCTTCACCGCGGACCTCATCGATCACGCCACCATGGCCGCCGTGCGCGAGCACGACATTACCGTGAACGCGGGCTCGCTGGACATGCTGGAACGGGTGGGCATCCAGTCGCCCGGCCATCGCGTGTGGCTGCGCATCAACCCCGGATTCGGCCACGGCCACAGCAACAAGACCAACACCGGCGGCCCGCAGAGCAAGCACGGCATCTGGATCGGAGACACCGGACGGGCGCTGGACATCGTGCGCCGCCACGGCCTGAAGCTGGTCGGCATCCACATGCACATCGGCTCGGGCGTGGACTACGGCCATCTCTCGCAGGTCTGCGACGCCATGGTGCAAACGGTGGCGGGGCTGGGCCACGACATCGAAGCCATCTCGGCGGGCGGCGGCCTGTCGATCCCGTACCGCGAGGGAGAGCCGCGCATCGACACCGCGCACTACTTCGCGCAATGGGACGCGGCCCGCAAGCGCATCGAGGCGCAGCTGGGCCACGCCGTGCGGCTGGAAATCGAACCCGGCCGCTTCCTGGTGGCCGAGGCGGGCGTGCTGGTGGCGGAGGTGCATGCGCTGAGCGGCCGCCCCGGGCGCGATTTCGCGCTGGTGGACGCGGGATTCAATGACCTGATGCGGCCGGCCATGTACGGCAGCCACCACCGCATCGAGGTGCACGCGCGCGGCGATGCGCCGCGCGACGGCGCCCTGGCGCCGCTGACCGTGGCCGGCCCGCTGTGCGAGTCCGGGGACGTGTTCACGCAGGACGCCGGCGGCGTGGTATCGGAGCAGGCGCTGCCGCGCCCTCGCGTGGGCGACCTGCTGTTCTTTCATAACGCCGGCGCCTACGGCGCTTCCATGTCTTCCAACTACAACAGCCGGCCGCTGGCGGCCGAGGTGCTGCTCGACGGCGACCGCGCCACGCTGATCCGCCGTCGCCAGACGGTGGACGAGCTGCTGGCGCTGGAAAACACGCGCTGAGCGCGTTCAGGTGGGAAATGCCTCGCGCAGGGCGAAAGTGGCCTGTTTGAACACGCCCAGGTCGGTGCCCACCGCCACGAAGTGCATGCCCATGTCGAGGTAGCGGCGCGCGTCGGCCGCCACCGGGGCCAGGATGCCCACTGCCTTGCCCTGCGCGCTGATGCGCTGGTAGAGGTGGCGGATGGCCTCCTGGACCTCGGGGTGGCCGGGATTGCCCAGATGGCCCAGCGCCGCGGCCAGGTCCGAAGGACCGATGAACACGCCGTCCACGCCCTCCACCGAGGCGATCTCGTCCACGGCTTCGATGCCCGGCCGGCTCTCGATCTGCACCAGCACACAGATGTTGTCATTGATGGTCTGCAGATAGCCCGGCACGGTGCCGTAGCGGTTGCTGCGCTGCGCGCCGGCCACGCCCCGGATGCCCTGCGGCGGATAGCGGGTGGCCGCCACCGCGCGCCGCGCGTCGTCTTCCGACTCCACGAAAGGAATCAGCAGGTTGTAGAAACCGATGTCCAGCAGGCGCTTGATCTCCACGGGGTCGTTCCACGACGGCCGGCCGATGGGCGCGCTGCCGCTGGCCTGCAAGGCCTGCAACTGCTGCAGGAACATGGGCACGTCGTTGGGCGAGTGCTCGCCGTCGAGGAGCAGCCAGTCGAACTCGGCCAGGCCGGCCACCTCGGCCGTGATGTGGCTGGCCATGCACATCCAGAAGCCGATGAGGCGCTCGCGGGCCAGGATGCGTTGGCGGAAACGGTTGGGTAGCGGTGAATTCATTGCTGCATTTGCCTTTCAGGGATGCGGAATCGTAGAGCCGCGGCCGGCCGGGGCCGCGGCGGGAAAAGCTCAGTCCATGCGCGCGCCGGACGCCTTGGCGGCCGCGCCCCACTTGGCGATCTCGTTGCCGACGAAGGCCGAGAACGCCTTGGGGTCGTTGCCCACCACCACGAAGCCTACGCTTTCGAGCTTCTGCCGCGTGGCGGGATCGGCCAGGGCCTTCACCGTAGCCTGGTGCAGCCGCTCGATGACGGCGGGCGGGGTCCGGGCCGGCGCCGACAGGCCGAACCACGATTCGGCCGCGAAGCCAGGATAGCCCGACTCGGCGATGGTGGGCGTGTCGGGATAGGCCGGATTGCGCTTGGCGCTGGCCACGGCCAGCGCGCGCAGCTTGCCGGCCTGCACCTGCGGCAGCAGGTTGTCCTGGTTCAGGAACAACACCGAGACGCGGCCCGCGATGGTGTCGGTGATCGCCGCGGCGCCGCCCTTGTAGGGCACGTGCATCAGGTCGATCTTGGCCGCCTGCTTCAGCATCTCCATGGCGAGATGGCCCGAGGAGCCGTTGCCCGAGCTGGCGTGGGTGTACTTGCCCGGGTTCTCGCGCGCCAGCTTGATGAGCTCGGCGAAGGTGCGCGCCGGAAACTCCGGATTGGCCACCAGCACGTTGGGGCCGGTCGCCAGCAGCGAAATGTGCGAGAAATCCGCGTCGCGGTACGGCATGCTCTGGTAGAGCGCGTAGTTGATGGCGTTGGAGCCCACGCCCGAAAGCAGCAGCGTATGGCCATCGGGCTCGGCCTTGGCGACCGCGTCGGAGCCGATATTGCCGTTGGCCCCGCCCTTGTTCTCGACGATCACCGTCTGTCCCAGCTCCTTGGACAGACCGGCCGCGAGCATGCGGCCCACGGCGTCGGTGCTGCCGCCCGGCGGAAACGGCACCACCAGCTTGACCGGCCGCGACGGCCAGTCCCCGCCCTGGGCGCAAGCCGGGCCGCCCAGCGCGGCCAGCGCCGCGAAGGCGGTCATGGCCAGCAGCGCCTGGCGGCGTCCCGCGCGGGATGTAGCGTGGTTCTTCATGGTTTTGTCTCCTCTCTGTGTTGTCGTGGCGCCCGCTGCGCGGGTCAGTGGATTTCGGGCTCGCCGGCCGCGCCGGCCCGCTGTCCGGTCTGCAGGAAATCGAAATCGCAGCCCGTGTCGGCCTGCCCGATGTGCTTGAGGTACAGCACTCCGTAGCCGCGCTCGAAACGCGGCTGCGGCGGCTGCCACGCGGCCTTGCGCGCGGCCAGCTCTTCGTCGGACACCCGCAGCTCGATCTTGCGGCCCGGCACGTCCAGCGAGATGAGATCGCCGTCTTTCACCAACGCGAGCGGGCCGCCCACATAGGATTCGGGCGATACGTGCAGCACGCAGGCGCCGTAACTGGTGCCGCTCATGCGGGCGTCGGAGATGCGCACCATGTCGCGCACGCCCTGCTTGAGCAGCTTCTGCGGAATGGGAAGCTGGCCCCATTCCGGCATGCCCGGCGCGCCCTGCGGCCCGGCGTTCTGCAGGACGATGACGCTGTCGGCGTCCACGTCCAGCGCGGGGTCGTCGATGCGCTCGGCCATGTCGTTGTAGTCCTTGAACACCACGGCCCGGCCCGTGTGCACCTGCAGCCGCGCCTCCATGGCGGGCGGCTTGATGACCGCGCCGTCGGGCGCCAGGTTGCCGCGCAGCACGGCCAGGCCGTCGCGCTCGATGATGGCCTGCCCGCGCGGGCGGATCACGTCTTCGTTGAAGATGCGCGCGCCGGCGATGTTCCCGCCCAGCGTGCAGCCGTCCACGGTGCGCTGGGACAGGTCCAGCAGATCCTGCATCTGCGCCAGCATGGCCCGCAGGCCGCCCGCGTAATAGAAGTCTTCCATCAGGTACTTGCCCGAGGGGCGCAGGTTCGCCAGCACCGGCGTGCTGCGCGCCAGCGCGTCGAAACGGTCCAGGTCCAGCCCGAAACCGCTGCGCCGCGCCATGGCGATCAGGTGCACCACGGCGTTGGTCGAACCGGACAGCGCCAGCACGGTGCGCACCGCGTTGTCGTAGGATGCCTCGGTCAGCAGGTCGGAGGGCTTGAGGTCTTCCCACACCATCTCGACGATGCGCTTGCCCGACAGGCTGGCCATCTGCGCGTGGCGCGAATCCGGCGCCGGAATGGACGCATAGCCCGACAGGCACAGGCCCAGCGCCTCCACCGCCGACGTCATGGTCGAGGCCGTGCCCATGGTCATGCAATGGCCCGGCGAGCGCGCGATGCCGTCTTCCACGCCCTGCCAGTCTTCTTCGGTGATGTTGCCCGCGCGCAGCTCCGCCCAGTATTTCCAGGTGTCCGAGCCCGACCCCAGCGTGTTGCCGTTCCAGTTGCCGCGCAGCATGGGGCCGGCCGGCACGAAGATCGTGGGCAGGTCCATGGACACCGCGCCCATGATGAGCGCCGGCGTGGTCTTGTCGCAGCCGCCCATCAGCACACAGCCGTCGGCCGGATACGAGCGCAGCAGCTCCTCGGTTTCCATGGCCAGCAGGTTGCGGTAGAGCATGGTGGTGGGCTTCTGGAACGGCTCGGACAGGCTCATCGCCGGCATTTCCACGGGGAAGCCGCCGGCCTGCCAGATGCCGCGCTTGACCTCTTCCACGCGCTGGCGGAAATGGCTGTGACAGGGGTTGATGTCGCTCCAGGTGTTGATGATGGCGATCACCGGCTTGCCCGCGTAGTCGGAGCGGTGATAGCCCATCTGCGCGGTGCGCGAGCGATGGCCGAAGGAGCGCAGGTCTTTCACGCCGTACCAGCGGTGGCTGCGCAGTTCTTCGGGTTTTTTGCGGGGTTTGTCTTGGCTCATGTCTCGGATCCTGTGTTCTGGTTATGAAAGCATGCGGGACGCGGTTCAGGCGGGCCCGTCCAGCAGGTATGGCGCGCCGGCCCGCTCGCAGATGCCGCGCAGCCGCTCGGCCAGCGCGGCCGGTATGGGAATGCCCGCCACGCGCCTGCGCTCGCGCTCGGCGGCCTCGGGCTCGCCGGCCACCAGCACCGGCGCTTCGGGGTCGGCCGGCGCAGTGGCGTGCAGGGCGTCGATCAGGCCGTCCATGTCGGACTCGAAAGAGCCCGAGGCGCGGAAGGCGTCGGGGTTGAGCGCCAGGAAGAAATGGCCGACGTCGTCGGGTTCGTCCGGCCGGCGCGTCGCGGCGCGCCGCGCGGCGAAGGCGCTGCCGCCCAGCGTGCCGCCCAGGATCTGCGCCATCATGGCCAGCCCGTAGCCCTTGTGGCTGCTCATGGCGGGCGTGCCGCCCAGCGGCGTGAGCCCGCCCTCGGGCCGCTCGAAAATGGTTTTCATGGCCTGGCCCGCGTCGCGGATCGACGCGCCCTGCCCGTCCACGGCCCAGCCCTCGGGCAGCGGCTTGCCCAGAAAGTCGTACACCTTGACCTTGTTGGCCGCGACCGTGGTGGTGGCCATGTCGAGCAAAAAGGGCTCGTTGCGCGCCGCGGGCGCGCCGAAGGCGATGGGGTTAGTGCCCAGCATGGGCATGGCGCCGCGCGTGGGCACCATGATGATGCCGTTGGCGCTGCTGGTGACCAGCCCCACCACGCCGCGCGCCACGGCGATGCGGGCATAGACGCCGGCCGCGCCGAAATGATGCGAGTTGCGCACCGACACCGCCCCCACGCCGGATTCCAGGGCCTTGTCCACCGCCAGGTTCATGGCCATGGCGGCCGCCGGATACCCCAGCCCGCCCATGGCGTCGATGAGCGCGCTGGCGCCGCTCTCGCGTTCCACGCGCGGCCGCGCGTCCAGGCGCAGCGAGCCGGCGCGCCATTTTTCCTCGTAGGCCGGCAGCATGGAAATGCCATGAGAATCGATGCCGAGCAGGTCGGTCTGCGCCATCAGGTCCGCCGTGATGCGCGCCAGGTCGCCGGGCATGCCCCAGGCCTGCAGCACCGCCAGGATCTGCTCGCGCACGCGTTCCGCCGGCGCCGCCGTACCCGATCCGTTTCCTCGCACTCCGTACTCCTTTTCGTCTCTGTCTGATGGTGATGGGCGGGGAAGCGGCGGCGGTCAGTCGCGCTCGCGATCAACGAGCCTGTGCCGCGCCTGCCCCAGGTGGAATTGCATGGCGATGCGGGCCCGCTCGCCGTCCTGCTCCCGGATCGCGTCCAGGATGGACGCATGCTCGTCCACCACGCGCTGCGCGCGCTGGCGCGAGCCGGTGCGGGTAAGGTTGAGCGTGAGCCGCATGAAGCCGCTGATGGACTCGTGGATGCTTTCCAGCACCCCGAGGTAGAAGTCGTTGCCGCTGGCCTCGGCGATGCTGGCATGGAACGCCAGGTCGGCCTCGGCGGAGACCTGGCCGCGCGCCAGGCTGTCGGCGAACGCTGCGTGCGCCTGCACGATTTTCTGCAACTGCTCGTCGGTGCGGCGCAGGGCCGCCAGCCGCGCGGCGTCGCCCTCCAGCGCCACCCGCACCTCCTGCGCACGCAGGTAGGCGCTGACGTTCTTCACATCGCTGAAAGTTTTCAGGCGTGGCGCGGGCTGGTGGCTGACGAAGGTGCCCAGCCCCTGGTGGGCCGTGACCAGGCCGTCGGCGCGCAGGCGCAGCAGCGCTTCGCGCACGACCGGCCGCGACACGCCGAAGCGTTCGGATATCTCGTTCTCGGAGGGCAGGCGGTCGCCCACGTTGAGGCTGCCCGAGACGATCTGCTCGAATATCTGCCCGTAGAGCTGGTCGGCCAAACGCACGCGGTGCCCGCGCTCCAGCACCAGGGCGCCGTGCTCCTGTTCGGGCGGGTGCGCCGCCCCCTGTCCCGCTTCTTCCGCTGCCGCCTTGTTCCGGACCACTGCGCCTCCTGCATGAGCTGATCGCCAACCTGCCATGGCCGCCATGGTAACGCCCGGCGGCGCACCGAGGCGGACCACGCGGTTCAGGCGCCGGCGCCTTCGCGGTCCCAGGCCGCCAGCGCGCGCGCCACCGGCGCCACCCGCTCGCGCTGCGCGGGCGCGAGCCCGGTCAGCAAGGGCAGCATGGGCCCCATGTCGGCCACGCCGGCCAGCGTCACCGCGTCGTGCAGCACGCGGATGGGGCTGACCTCGTCGCGGCAGTCTTCCAGCGGCAGGTAGCGCTGCCGCACCGCCTCCGCCTCGTCGTAGCGGCCTGCGCCCAGCAGGCGCAGCAGCCGCATGGACCCACGCGGCGCCACGCAGACCGAGCCCGAGGTGAAGCTGCGCAGGCCGAACTCGCGCCAGTGCGCGATGGCGGGGCGCTCGCCGATGCCGCTGACGATCCAGCGCGCGTCCACCGCCTGGCGCAGCGCGGACAGGTAGGCGTCCTGCGCCGGATCGGCGCGCACCACCGCGTACTTCAGCGCCACGATGCGGCCTTCCTCGATGAGCCGGGCCACCGTGGCCGGCGCGAGATAGTCGGCGGACTTGATATACACCACCGCCGGCTTGCCGAGCGCATCGGTGAAGCGGCGGATGCCCGCCGCCAGACCCTCGTCGGTCCAGGGAAAGGACATGGGCAGCAGCATGGCGGTCGGAAAGGCGCGCGAACGCAGGATGGCCGCCTGGTCCATCATCTTGCCGTAGTCGGGGCCCACCGAGGGCAGGATCCAGGTGTCTTCGCCCGCCAGCCCGGCCAGCATGTCCACGATGCGCGCGTATTCGCTCACGCCCACGTTGTAGAAGTTGGCGTTGCCCCCGTACATGACGTTGCGCACCCCGCCCGCTTCCAGATGCGCGAGCAGCGCGCCGTTGGCCGCCTCGTTCAGGGACAGGTCTTCGTGGCGCGCCAGCGGCGGCACGGCAATGACCGAACGCTGCAGGTCCTGGGCGGTGACGGGCGTGGTTTTCATGGAAGCTCCTCTGCAAGGGACGGGCGGCTGTGCGATGGAAAAAGTATACTTGGTTGACAACCTACAACTCAATACATATATTTGTTTAACAAGTAGGCGAGCATCACGAAACAGTCCGAGCACGCGCCGGGCCCGCCCCGCGCCCTCCCGTCAAAGAGACGGCCGCCACGCGCGGGCGGCCGGCCCGATTCCCATCGCGCGAACCAGGAGACATCGTGAACAAACTCATCAACGCCATCGCCGCGGCCGGCGCCGCCGTCCTGCTTGCGGCCCCGGCGGCCCGCGCCGCCGGCTACCCCGACAAACCCGTCACCATGATCGTGCCCTTCGTGCCGGGCGGGTCTTCCGACATCACCGCACGCGCCGTCACGCCCGGCCTGTCGCAGCGGCTCGGCCAGACCTTCGTGGTCGAGAACAAGCCGGGCGCCAACAGCGCCATCGGCGCGCAGGCGCTGGCGCGCGCCACGCCCGACGGCTACACCATGATGGTGGGCTCGATCGGCACCTTCGCCATCAATGAGGCGCTGTACAAGAGCCTGGCCTATAACCCCAGCAAGGACTTCGAGTACCTGACGCAGGCGGTGCGCAATCCCAACGTGCTGGTGGCCTCGCCCGCGTTTCCCGCCAGTACCGTGGCGGAGCTGGTGGCCTATGCCAAGAAGAATCCCGGCAAGGTGTCGTACGCCTCGTCGGGCACGGGCTCATCCGACCATCTTTCCGCCGTGCTGTTCCGCCAGCGCACCGGCAGCACCGGCGTGGACGTGCCCTACCGCGGAGGCGGCGCGGCCATCGCCGACCTGATCGGCGGGCAGGTGAACGTGTCGTTCCAGAACCTGGGCGCGGTGCAGACCCACATCAAGGCGGGCAAGCTCAAGGCCCTGGCCATCACCGGCGAGTCCCGCGCGCCCGAGCTGCCCGACGTGCCCACGCTGGCCGAGGCCGGCATCAAAGACATGGTGGTGTATTCGTGGCAAGGTTTCGCCGTGCCCAGGGGCACGCCCCGGAACGTGGTGCAGAAGCTCTCCGAGGCCCTGCGCGCCACGCTCGGCGAGCCCAAGGTCAAAGCCACGCTGCAAGGGCTGGGATTCGAAGTCGTGGCCAATACGCCGCAACAGTTCGCCGCCTTCCAGCAGGCCGAGGTCAAACGCTGGAAGGACGTCATCCAGAAAAGCGGCATCCAGCTCGAATGAGGCCGCCCGCGGCGGGCGCGCCGCGTCCGCCAGCGCCCCGAAAGCGCGGATCAAGTAGCATGGTCTTTTCGCCACTCACACGCAACACACCATGACCACCAAGCATCGCATCATCCAGGTCGGCTCGCTGGCCGGCTCCCCTTCGGCCAACCAGCGCCTGGCCGAGCAGTACGACGTGTTCGAACTCTGGAAGCACCCCGACCGCAAGCAGGCCCTGGCCGAGCACGGCAAGGGCGTGACCGCCGTGGTCACCTCCGCCAACTTCGGCGCGAACGCCGAGCTCATCAACGCCCTGCCCGATCTCAAGGCCATCTGTAGCTGGGGCGTGGGCTACGAAACCATCGACGTAGCCGCGGCCAAGGCGCGCGGCATCCAGGTCAGCAACACGCCGGACGTGCTCACCGATTGCGTGGCGGACCTGGCCTGGGGGCTGCTCATCGCCGGCGCGCGCCGCATGGGCCAGGGCGAGCGCTTCGTGCGCGCGGGGCAATGGGGCCAGGTGCATGGCAGCATCCCGCTGGGCACGCGCGTCAGCGGCAAGAAGCTGGGTATCCTGGGGCTGGGCCGCATCGGCCTGGCCATCGCGCGGCGCGGCGCCGGCTTCGACATGGAAGTCCGCTACCACAACCGCAAGCCGCGCGCCGACACGGACTACGGCTACGAGGCGTCGCTCAAAGACCTGGCGCAATGGGCCGACTTCCTCGTCGTGGCCACGGTGGGCGGCGCGGGCACGCGCCACCTGGTCGACCGCGAAGTGCTCGAAGCCCTGGGCCCGCAGGGCATCATCGTGAACATCGCGCGCGGTCCCGTCATCGACGAAGCCGCGCTGGTGGCGGCGCTCGAAGCCGGCAAGCTGGGCTGCGCCGCGCTCGACGTGTTCGAGCACGAGCCCAAGGTGCCGCAGGCGCTGATCCAGAGCGACAACGCGGTGCTGCTGCCGCACATCGGCAGCGCCACGCGCGAAACCCGCATGGCCATGGAAGACCTCATGCTCGACAACCTGCGCGCGTTCTTCGAAACCGGCCAGGTCATCACGCCGGCGGAATGAGCCCGGCGCAAGGCGGGCGGCCGTCCGGATGAAAAAAGCCTCCCGGCGCCCATACCGGGAGGCTTTTCGTTTTTCGCGCCCGAGGACGCGGAAAAACCTTGCAAAGGAACGAGAACGGGCCTGCGGCCCGGGCGGCGGCTTACTTCGCCGGCGCGGCGGCGGCCGGCGCGGCGGGAGCCTGCTTGGCTCCGGCGTGCTCATGCTTGGCGGTCTTGCCGGCCTTGTGATGCTTGTGCGTCTGGGACTTCGAGGCGGAAGCCTTGGCCGTGCCCTCGGCGCCGGCTGCGAAGGCCGCCGGCGCGGCGGCCAGGCCCAGGCACAGGGCCGAGGTGGAAAGAAAAGCGGCAATGCGGGAGTGAGTCGTCATTTCATGAGCTCCTGAATACACGATGAAAGACCGGCGGGTCTTGCATCCGCAAGGCGCGGCGCCATCGCCGCACGGCCTTGTAAAGCGTTGGAGGCCGGCCGCGGCCGAAGGTTCACGCAAGCGCACTTTTTTTCCGCTGTTAACGCCTCGTCATTTCCGCGTCATCAATCCGAAAGCTCAGGCCTCGAACACCAGCAGCGCCACCGTGGCGAACAGCATGGCCGCAAAACATGCTCTCAGCTTTTTTTCAGGAAGCCGGTAGGCCAGGCGCACGCCCACCGGCACGAACAGCAGGCTGCCCAGCGCCAGCGGCAGGCCGACCAGCCAGTCGGCCTGCCCCGCCCATCCGTAAGTGGCCAGCGCGATGGTCGAGCCGGGAATCACCATCGACAGCGCGAGCGCCTGCGCCGAGGTCTGCGGCAGGCGGAAGACCGAGGTGATGATGGGCACGGCCAGCACCGCGCCGCCCACGCCGAAGAAGCCGCCCAGCGTGCCGCACAGCATGCCCAGCACGCAGGCGCGGCGCGGCGTGAACGCCGGCGCGGGGCCGGCGGCCGGCTTGCGGCGGGGCGCCTTGCCGGCGCGCCAGGTCTGCCACACATAGAACAGCGCGATGAAAAACAGGAACACCGCGAAACTCAGCCGCAGGCTGCGCGAATCGATGCCCAGCGCCAGCCGCGCGCCCACCCAGGTGAACACCACCGCGCCGGCCGCGCCCGCGGCCGCCACGCGCTTGTCGATGCGCGCCTGCTGGTTGTACTTGCGTACCGCCATCATGATGGTGGGCAGCACCATGATGAGCGCCGTGCCCTGCGCGAGCTGCTGCGACATGCCCATGAGCAGCACCAGCGACGGAATGGCGATCAGCCCTCCCCCTATGCCCAGCACCCCGCCGAGGAAACCGATCAGGCCGCCGGCGGCCAGGCATGCGGGGATGAGGTACAGACTCACGGAAAGGCTCCAGGCAAGCGCGCCGCGGCGCGCGGGTTCGGGGTGGGGAAACGCGCCGCCCGGCGCTTGCGCGGGCGGCGCGGGTTTCAGCGCAGTTTGTCCAGGGCCGCGTCCAGGCGCTCCACCGCCCAGATCTCCAGCCCTTCGACGGGCTGGCGCGGGGCGTTGGCCTTGGGAATGAGCGCCACGCTGAAACCCAGCTTGGCGGCCTCGCGCAGCCGCTCCTGCCCGCGCGGGGCCGGCCGTATCTCGCCGGCCAGCCCGACTTCGCCGAATGCGATCAGGCCGCGCGGCAGCGGCTTGTCGCGCAGCGAGGACATGATGGCGAGCAGCACGGGCAGGTCGGCGGCGGGCTCGGTGATGCGCACCCCGCCCACCGCGTTGACGAACACGTCCTGGTCGAAGGTGGACACGCCCGCATGCCGGTGCAGCACGGCCAGCAGCATGGCCAGGCGGTTGCCCTCCAGCCCCACCGTGAGGCGGCGCGGATTGGGCGCGTGCGAGCTGTCCACCAGCGCCTGGATTTCGACCAGCAGCGGACGCGTGCCTTCCTGGGTGGCCATGACGCAGGAACCGGCCACCTGCTGCTCATGCTGCGAGAGGAACAGCGCGGACGGATTGGCCACGCCGCGCAGGCCGCGGTCGGTCATGGCGAAGACGCCCAGCTCGTTGACCGCGCCGAAGCGGTTCTTGAAGGCGCGCACCAGCCGGAACGAGGAATGCGTATCGCCCTCGAAGTACAGCACCGTGTCCACGATGTGCTCCAGCACGCGCGGCCCGGCCAGCGCGCCGTCCTTGGTGACGTGGCCGATCATGACGATGGCGATGCCGGTCTGCTTGGCCAGCCGGGTGAGCTGCGCGGCGCACTCGCGCACCTGAGACACCGAGCCCGGCGCCGAGCTCAGCTCGCCGCTGTAGAGCGTCTGGATGGAGTCGATGACGGCCACCGCCGGCTTCTGCCGCGACACCGCGGCCTGGATGGATTCCAGCCGGATTTCCGCCAGCAGGTCCACGTTGCCCGTCTGCAGGCCCAGCCTGCGCGCACGCAGCGCCACCTGCTCGGCCGATTCTTCGCCGGTGACGTAAAGCACCTTGGTCGAGGCCGACAGCGAGGCCAGCGCCTGCAAGAGCAGCGTGGACTTGCCTATGCCCGGATCGCCGCCGATGAGCACCACGGCGCCGGCCACCAGGCCGCCGCCCAGCACCCGGTCGAACTCGTCCAGGCCCGTGGGCTGACGCGGTGTTTCGCGCGCCTCGATCTCGGACAGGCTGCGCACCGAGCTGGAAGACGCCAGCGGAGCGTAGCGGTGGGCGCCGCCCGCGGCCTGCGCAGGCGCCTCCACGGTTTCCTCGAGGGTATTCCAGGCATTGCAGTGCGGGCACTTGCCCTGCCACTTGGGCGTGGTGCCGCCGCATTCGGCGCACACATAGACGGTTCGGGTTTTGGCCATGCGCGGAAGTTTACCGGCAAAAAAAGCTGCCGGATTCCGCGCCGATCGCGCATAATCATTCATCGGATCACGCGCACCGCGGCAGCCTTTCTGCTCGGACTCCAGGAGCATGCGCATGAGCACTGCCTACCGCCCCCCTTTCGACGAAGACGACGAACTGGACCGGCGCGGCCTCTATCGCAACCGTGGCGCGGGCCGCGGGTCGCGGGACGCCGCGGGTTCCCCGGCCTGGCACGCCGGGCCGGGCTGGCACCCGGGCTGGGCCGCCGCGGCATGCCTGGCGCTGGCCGCCGGCATGTTCGCATGGACGGACGCGCTCGAGGAGCGGCTCGCCAATCCGCCGCGCCCGCGCGCGCCCATCGCCGCGCAGCCCGACCCCGCCGAACCGGCCGCCGCGCCCCCACCCGCTTCCATGCCTGCTGCCGCGCCCGCCGGCGCGCAGGTTCCGCCGCAGCCCGCGGCCGGGCCGGCCGCCGACGCGCCGCCGGTAACGGATGCCGCCCCGGAAGCCGCCTCCGACGAGCGCATCGACGAGCTGGTCGGGCGCATCCGCGGGTTCATGCAGAACGACCAGGTCGAAGACGCCCGCGAGGCCCTGCGGGAGCTGCGCGAGCTGGCTCCCGACTATGGGCTACCCGACGATCTGGAAGAGCTTGCCGGCCGGCAGCCGGCCTGAACCGCCGCCGGCGCCGCGCCCGCTTCGCGGCGGGCAATCGGCGGGCGCGGACCGGGGCGCCGGGCGGCTTCTTGCTAACATACCCGCCATGAGCCCGAGCTTTCACCACCGCAATCTCCCGCACCTGTTGCTGTACGCGCGCGAAACCCTGATGGCGCATTTCCGTCCCGTGCTGCACGCGGCCGGCGTGACCGAACAGCAATGGCGCATCCTGCGCACGCTCAGCGAAACGGGTTCCATGGAACCGAACCAGATCGCCCGCACCTGTCAGATTCTCAGCCCCAGCCTCACGCGCATGCTGGCGGGCATGGAAGAACAGGGCCTGATCCGGCGCGCGCGCTCCAGCGCCGATCAGCGCCGCCAGGAAATTTCGCTCACGCCCAAGAGCGCCCGGCTCATCGACCGCATGCGCCCTCAGGTCGACGCCAAGTACCAGGAGCTCGAGGCCAAGATCGGCAAGGAACTGCTCGACCGCCTCTACCAGGACGTGGACGCCATGGTGGAGCTCATCAAGCGGCCCTGAGGCGCCTCAACGCACGGGCAGCACGGCGTTGATCTGGCCCGTGCCGGAACTGCAGAAGTAATCGGTGATGATCTCGGCGGGCTGGTCGTAGCCGTCCCAGCCCAGCAGCCCCAGCAGCATGGCGGTGTCGTGCATGCCGCCCTCCCCTTCGCACAGGCGCGCATACTCGGGCAGCATGGCGCAGAAATCCTTCCAGTTGCCGGCGCGCCAGAGATCCACCACCCGCAGGTCCACCTGGCGGAAGAATTCGCGGCTGATGCGGTGGATGGCGGCCTCGTCGCTGCCGTTGTCGTTGAAGCGGTGCGACAGCGAGCCGCTGGCGAGCACCGCCACGCGCTCTTTGCCCGCCTCGATGGCCTCGCGCAGCGCCGCGCCGAAGCGGCGGCTGTCTTCCAGCGCATGCCAGGCGCACCATGCGGCCACCGACACCACCTTGAAGCGCCCGTCGGCGTTCATGTAGCGCATCGGCACCAGCGTGCCGTATTCCAGCTCCAGGCTGGCGATCTCGTGGGCGCGCGTGCCCACGCCCGCCGCGCTGGCGGACTCGGCGATACGCCGCCCCAGCGCGGGATTGCCCGGGTAGGCGTAACGCATATCCTTGATGAAATGCGGCAGCTCGTTGCTGGTGTAGCAGCCCTCGAACCGCGGGCTGCAGTTGACGTGGTAGCCCGCATTGACCAGCCAGTGCACGTCCAGCACGACGATGGTGTCCACCTCCAGTTCGCGGCAGCGGCGGCCGATCTCCCGGTGCCCCTGGATGGCCGCCTCGCGGCACCCGTGATGAGGGCCGGGCAGTTCGGACAGATACATGGACGGCACATGCGTTACTTTTGCCGCCAGTGCGAGCTGGGTCATGATGTCGTCTCCTCGCCGGGCCTGACCTGGCCGGTCCGGGATTGCGGCCCCGGTTTTTAGTTAACGAGTTAACATTATACGGGCGCACCCGCAAAGTCAACGGCGAGAAACCCCAGGGGCGACAGCGGCGGCCACCGGGAACGCGCCCGCCGCCTCGATATCCATGGGCACGGGCGGAAGAATGGCGCCGGACCCGGGCACCCTCAGCCCCTGCCCGGCGCGCAGCACGGCGCGTCCCAGGTTCCACCAGTGGCCGCCCGTGACCTCCACCTCGCCGGACGCCACCGCGACCAGCACGCCGTCCGCGTCGCGGCGCACGGCGAAAACGGTGCCTGTGACCCTGACGTCGCCGGCGCCGGCGCGCACCAGGAACGGCCGCTCAGGATCGGGCGCAACGCTGAAACGGATTCCGCCCGCCTCCAGATCGACCTCGCGCCGGTCGTCATACAGCCTCACGAGCGCCTTGGCGCCCGCGCGCAGGTCCAGCAGGCTGCCGTCGGGCAAGGACGCCTGGCAGCGCTCCTGGGGGCCGGTTTCCAGCATGGCTTCGTAGTCCGGTTCGCCCTTGGGCCTGGCATGCCAGGCCAGCCCCGCCGCAATGGCGGCCACGGCGCAGCCGGCGGCCAACGCCATGCGCCACGCCGGCGCGCGCCCGCCCGCCCCGGGCGGCGTCGCCCGGCCGATCAGCGCGCCGGCCGCGCGGCGCAGCTTGCGCAGGCGATCGCGCGCGACGGCGCGAAAACCGGGAGCCAGGGGAGGTTTGCGGTCGGCGGACATGGCGGCTGGAGGATTTCCGCAGGGATCCGCGCCGGGCTGCCGCCGGCCGGCGCGCTCCGGCCGGCGGCAGCCCGGCTCAGGAGCGCCCGCCCAGGCTGCCGCCGCCGTCCACGCCCAGCACCTGCCCTGTGATGAAACCCGCTTCGTCGGACAGCAGGAAGGCGATGGCGGCGGCCACCTCGGCCGGCGTGCCGACGCGTTTCATGGGCACCGAGGCCAGGGCGCGTTTTTCTTCTTCGCTGCCGACCGGTCGCGTGGCGCGGAACATCTCGGTTTCGATGGGGCCGGGCGCCACGGCATTGACGGTGACCCCGTATTCGGCGAGCTCCAGCGCCCAGGTGCGGGTGCAGCCCACCAGCGCGCTCTTGGCCGCCGAATAGGCGGTGCGGTCCAGCCCGCCGTGGATGGCGCGGCTGCACACGTTGACGATGCGGCCGGCGCGGCGCACTTTCATGGACTCCACGAAGGCCTGCGTGACCTGCACCGCCACGCGCACGTTCAGGTCCAGCACGTTGTAGAGCGTGGCCAGGTCGATCTCGCCCAGGGGCTGCGGCTTCACGATGCCCACGTTGTTGACCACGGCATCGACGGGGAATTTGTCGCGGATCTCGCGCAGCACTTCTTCGGTGCGGCCGGCGTCGGCCAGGTCACAGGCATACAGGTAGCCCGGGAAATCCACGTCCGTCGTGTTGCGCGCGATGCCGACCACATGGCAGCCCATGTCGGACAGGCGCTGAGCTAGCGCCCAGCCTATGCCCTTGGTGGCGCCGGTGATGAGCACGCATTTGTCCTTCATGGATGGGAACCTCTCTCGATGTGAGTGAAAAACGGACGCCGGGCGCCCGATACCGCAAGTAGACACCAAGGCGCGCCGGCTGTCTGCAAAGCCGGGGCCGGATGTGCGCGGTGCGAACAGGCCCGGCGGACCCGGCCGGACACGCCCTAGCCTTCGCGGGTGACGGGCACGCGCGGGGCCAGCGCGCACAGCAGCTCGTAGCCGATGGTGCCCGCGGCCTGCGCCACCTCGTCCACCGAGGGGCCGTCTTCGCCCCACAGCGAAACGGGCGCGCCCACGCCGGCGGCGGGGACGGGGTCGAGGTCGACGATGAGCATGTCCATGGAGACGCGGCCCACCAGGCGCGTGCGCACCCCCGCCACCACCACCGGCGCGCCCGTCGTGGCATGCCGCGGGTAGCCGTCGGCATAGCCGCAGGCCACCACGCCCACGCGCATGGCGCGCTCGGTGCGAAAAATGGCGCCGTAGCCGACCGAGTCGCCGGGCCGCAGTTCCTGCACGGCGATGATCTCGGAACGCAGCGACATGGCGGGCCGCAGCCCGAACGAAGCCGCGTCGGCGTCGGCGAACGGCGAAGCGCCGTAAAGACAGATGCCGGGCCGCACCCAGTGAGGCGGCGTGCCCGGGCCGATGGCGATGTCGGCAAAGCGCAGCGTGGCAGCGGAATTGCAGACACTGACCGGACCCGGCAGGCGATGCGTCACGGAATTGAACACCGCGAGCTGCTCGTGCACGCCCTGCGGCCCGTCGGCGCAGGCGAAGTGGGTCATCTTGCCCACCGAGGCCAGCACGCCCTGGCTTTGCAGCAGCATGGCGCGCTCGTGGGCGGCGGCGTAAGACGCGGGGCTGAAGCCCAGCCGGTTCATGCCGGAATTGAGCTTGAGCATGATGTCCACGCGGCGCGACAGGCGCGCGCGGGCGAGCATGTCGAGCTGCTCGCGGTTGTGCACCGTGGTGCTCAGGTGGTAGCGGTCGATGATGTCGAGGTCGGCCGGCTCGAAAAAGCCCTCGAGCAGCAGGATGGGGCCGCCCCACCCCGCCTCGCGGCAGCGCACGGCCTCGTCGAGGTCGAGCATGGCCAGGCCCTGGGCGGACGAGAACCCCGCCACCGCCTGCTCGATGCCGTGTCCGTAGGCGTTGGCCTTGATGACGGCCCAGATGGAGGGAGGCACGCCGCCCGCCGCGGCGGCGGAGCGCTCGAGGTGGGCCCGGACGGTGGACAGGTTGTAAGCAAGCGCGGAAACGGAAACGGAGGCTGAAATCGGGCGGGGCATGGTGTGCAATCCTGTGGCGACTAAGTCTAACTGATCGCTGCCGTCCACGGCAGCGGGGGCATGACGAAAGCGTCCTCTAAAATGTGCCGGCAACCCGGTCTTGCGCCCCGGCCCCGTATTCCGCCTATGCCCGTCGATCACTACGAGAACTTTCCCGTCGCCTCGCTGCTCCTGCCGCGCAGGCTGCGCGCCGCCGTGACCGATATCTACCGCTTCGCCCGCGCGGCGGACGATGTCGCCGACGAAGGTCCGGCCTCGGACGAGGAGCGGCTGCGCCAGCTCGCGGAATTCCGCGCCGAACTGCACCGCATCGGCGCGGAGCCCGGGGGCCGGCCGGCTCCCGGCTCGCCCGCGCTGGCCGGCATCTTCGCCCCCCTGGCGACCACCATCGCGCGTCACCAGCTTCCCATCGCGCCCTTCTACGACCTGCTGTCGGCGTTCGAACAGGACATCGTGGTCAAGCGCTACGAAGACTACGACGCGCTGGCCGACTACTGTACGCGCTCGGCCAACCCGGTCGGCCGCCTGATGCTGCATCTGTTCCAGGCGGCCACGCCCGAAAATATCGAACTGTCCGACGCCATCTGCACCGGCCTGCAGCTCGTGAATTTCTGGCAGGACGTGCGCGTGGACTGGCGCAAGCAGCGCGTCTACCTGCCGCAGCAAGACCTGCGCCGCCACGGCGTCACCGAAGAAGACCTGGCGGCCTGCCGCCTGACGCCGGGCTGGCGCCAGCTCATGGCGTTCGAGATCGGCCGCGCCCGCGCGCTGCTAAACTTCGGCGCTCCGCTGGCGCGCCGCCTGCCCGGGCGCATCGGCCTCGAATTGCGGCTGGTGGTGCAGGGCGGCCTGCGCGTGCTCGAGCGCATCGAGCGCGGCGGCTACGATGTATTCATGAACCGCCCCGAACTGGGCGCCAAAGACTGGGCCGTCATGCTGTGGCGCTCCCTCCGACAACGGCCCTGACCCGATATGACCCCTGACGAGTACTGCCAGGACAAAGCCGCCCGCAGCGGCTCCAGCTTCTACTATTCGTTTCTGTTCCTGCCGCCCGAGCGCAGGCGCGCCATCACGGCCCTGTATGCCTTCTGCCGCGAGGTGGACGACGTGGTGGACGAGTGCACCGACCCGTCGCTGGCGCGCATCAAGCTCGCCTGGTGGCGCACCCAGGTCGACCAGATGTTCGACGGCCGGCCCGACCACCCCGTCACGCGCGCCCTGCAGCCGCACCTGGCGCCCTGCGGCATCACGCGGGAGCGGCTGCTGGCGGTGATCGAGGGCATGGAAATGGACCTCGACCAGACCCGCTACCTGGACTGGCCCGGCCTGCGCAAATACTGCTGGCACGCGGCCGGCGTGGTGGGCGAGCTGTCGGCCGGGATCTTCGGCTACACCGATCCCCGCACGCTGCAGTATGCCGAGAAACTGGGCCTGGCCTTCCAGATGACGAACATCATCCGCGACGTGGGCGACGACGCGCGGCGCGGACGCATCTACATCCCGGTCAACGACATGCAGCAATTCGATGTGAAGGCGGCCGACATCATCAACGGCCGATACTCGGAACGTTTTGCGGCGCTCATGCGCTTCCAGGCCGAGCGGACGCGGACGCTCTACCGCGAGGCCATGCAGCTCCTGCCCGAGGCCGACCGCCGCGCCCAGCGGCCCGGCCTGATGATGGCGGCCATCTACCATGCCCTGCTCGACGAAATCGAGCGCGACGGCTGGCAGGTGCTGCACCAGCGCATTTCCCTCACGCCGCTGCGCAAGCTCTGGCTGGCCTGGAAGACCTGGGTGGGCGGCGGGCGCGGCCTGGTCCGCAGGCTGTCGCGATGAAAGCCGCCGTCATCGGCGCCGGCTGGGCCGGCCTGGCCGCCAGCGTCGCCCTGCGCGAAGCCGGCGCGAAAGTCACCGTGTTCGAAGCCGGGCACACCCCCGGCGGGCGCGCCCGCCGCGTGTTCACCGGCGGATTCGACGCGCCCCTGGACAACGGCCAGCACCTGCTTTGCGGCGCCTACCGCCGCACGCTGGCGGTCATGCGGCGGGTCGGCCGCAATCCCGACGCGCTGCTCATGCGCCGGCCGCTGCGGCTGGCCAGCCTGGACGGGCGCTTCCGCCTGTCGGCCCCGCGCCTGCCCGCTCCCCTGCACCTGGCCGCCGCCGCGCTGGGCGCGCGCGGCCTGTCCTGGAACGAGCGCCTGTCGATGCTGCGCCTGATGCGCGGACTCAAACGCATGGGCTGGGCCGCGCCGCGCGAATGGACGGTGGCGCAGCTCATGCAGTATCACGCGCAGCCCGAAGGCCTCGTCCGCCAGGTATGGGAGCCGATCTGCCTGGCGGCGCTGAACACCCCGGTCGCCGCCGCCAGCGCCGCGCTGTTCGCGCACGTGCTGCGCGACAGCCTGGCGGGCAAGCGCGAGCACAGCGACCTGCTGCTGCCCTGCACCGACCTTTCCGCCCTGTGGCCGGACGCGGCCGCGCGCCAGGTCACGATGCGCTACGGCAGCACCGTGCGGCAATTGCGTCCGTCGGCCGACGGCATCGACATCAACCAGGAGCGTTTCGACGCGGCGGTGCTGGCCATCCAGCCGGCGCACGCGGCGCGGCTGCTGGCCGGTCCGTTGCGCGAGGCGGGCGCCGAGGGCCTGCTGGCCGCGCTCAAGTCTTTCGAGTACCAGCCCATCGCCACGCTGAACCTGCGGCTGTCGGCGCCGTGGCGCTTGCCCGAGCCCATGATGATGCTGCGCGAAGACCACGCCCGGGGCCATCTCGGCCAATGGGTATTCGATCGCGCCCAGATCCTGGGCGACGCCAAGGCCGGCGAGCTGGCGGTCGTGGTGAGCGCGGCGGCCGGCATCGCCGAGACCCAGCGCCCCCAGGTCATCGAGGCGCTGGCCGACCAGGTGGCCGAGCAGGCGTCGGCGCATCCGGCTCGCCTGCCCCCCATGCCCGAGCCGTCGGCGGCCGAGCTGTTCATCGAAAAACGCGCCACCTTCGCGGCGGTGCCGGGCCTGAGCCGCCCGCTGAACACCACGCCCTGGCCCACCCTGGCGCTCGCGGGCGACTGGACCGACACGGGCTACCCCGGCGTGCTGGAAGGCGCGGTCGCGAGCGGGCTGCAGGCCGCTCGCGTGCTCAATCCGCGCGCGCAGGCCCCGCAACCGTAAGGCCCGCCGACGCGCCCTGGCGCAGCCGCGCCGCAATGGCCAGGCCCGTGTCCAGGAAATGCAGCGGAACCCGCGCGGGCCGGGCCGGCGCCGCGCTCAGGCCGCGCCGTGCCGCTTGAGCCGGAATGCGAAAGCCAGCAGCAGCGCGCCGAAAAAGAGCGCATACAGCCCGATGACCCACACCACCGCCAGCGCGCCCGCGCCGGGCTGCGCCAGCAGCATCAGGCCGAACACCACGGATATCACGCCCGACAGCGCCACCAGCCATTCGTTGCGCATTTCCTTGCGAAAGCGCACCGCCGCGACGATCTGGAACACGCCCGACACCAGCGCCCAGAAAGCAATGATGTAGAGCAGAACCAGGGCCGTGAGCCCCGGCCACAGGAACGTGGCCACGCCGGCCGCCACGCCCAGCACGCCCACCACCACCAGCGCCCACAGCGGCTTGCCCTGCTCGCGGATGCGCAGGCCGGCCACCAGCGCCAGCACGCCGTCGGCCAGGGCGAACGCGCCCCAGACCAGCACCAGCGCGGACAGCGTGATGCCCGGCATGGCCATGGCCATCAGTCCGAACAGGATGGCGATCACGCCGCGCAAGGCTATCCAGCCCCAGTGGCGGCCCATGGAATTGACGGCGTCTTGGTCGAGCATGGCAACCTCCGGCATCGGTAACGGTGACCTATGTTATCCCCGAGTCGCCGGATCGCGCCACGCGGCCGCCCGGCGCGCGCGGACGCCGGCGGCCGCGGCGCGCCGAAACCGCCTGAAATTTCTGCGCGCCGCGGCCGCGGCTTCACACATAAGAGTCATTCTCATTAAATGCTAGAATCCGCCGCTTGCAGACCCCTACTCCATGGACAACCAGACTCCCACCCGGCGGCGCGCTTATTGGCTCAAGACGCTGCACCAATGGCATTGGATCAGCTCGGCCCTGTGCCTGCTGGGCATGCTGCTGTTCGCGGTAACGGGGCTCACGCTCAACAACGCCTCGCATATCGAGTCCAAGCCCCGGGTCACGCACCGCCAGGCGCGCCTGCCCGAGACGCAGCTACAGCGGCTGCAGGCGCCTCCTCCCTCCAAAAAGACTCCGCTGCCGGCGGAAGTGGCGCTATGGCTCGACGGCGAACTCGGCGCCGACTCCGCCGGCCGCCCGGCCGAATGGTCGGCCGACGAGATCTACGTTTCGATGCCCCGCGCGGGCGGCGACGCCTGGCTTTCCATCGACCTCGCCAGCGGCGACGTCGAATACGAGCGCACCGACCGCGGCTGGATCTCCTACCTGAACGACCTCCACAAGGGCCGCAACACCGGCGCGGCCTGGAGCTGGTTCCTGGATGTCTTCGCCGTGGCCTGTCTGGTCTTTTCCCTGACCGGGCTGCTGCTGCTCAAGATGCACGCGGGCAACCGCGCCGCTACCTGGCCCATGGTGGGGCTGGGGGTGGTGATTCCCGTGGTGCTCGCCTTGATCTTCATTCATTGAACCCGCGATCCGCCCTGGAGACCTCCATGCGCAAACTGCTGTTGCCGGCCCTGCTCGCCGGCGCCATCCTCCGGACGGCCCACGCCGCCGACCTGAATCTCTCCGTCGAAATCCCGCGCCTGGACGTGGCGGAGTACCACCGCCCCTACGTGGCCATCTGGATCGAGAACCCCGACCAGAGCGTGGCCACCGATCTCGCGGTCTGGTACGACGTGGCCAAGAAGAACAACGAAGGCACCGAGTGGCTCAAGGACATGCGCCAATGGTGGCGGCGCAGCGGCCGCAACCAGCAGTTCCCGGTGGACGGCGTGAGCGGCGCGACCAAGCCCGCCGGCAGGCACGCCCTGGCCTTCCAGTCGTCCGCCAAGCCGCTGTCCGCCCTCAAGCCCGGCAAGTACGCGGTCGTGATCGAAGCCGCGCGCGAAGTGGGCGGCCGCGAACTCCTGCGCATCCCGTTCGAATGGCCGCCGCAGAAGGCCGAGACGCTGGGCGCGCAAGGCGAACACGAACTGGGCGCCATCGCCCTCGACCTCAAACCCTGAACCCACGACGGGAGCGCTATATGAAATCCGCCCTGAAACTCGCCGCCGCCCTGGCGCTGGCCCTGCCCTTCGCCTCGCAGGCGCACGACACCTGGATGGTGCCGTCCTCCACCGTGCTGTCCGGCGTCGACAGCTGGATCACCGTGGACGCCGCCGTGGGCAACGACAAGTTCTATTTCAACCACGCCCCGCTGCGGCTGGACGGCCTGGCCGTGACGGCGCCCGACGGCAGCGCCGCCGAAGCCGAGAACGTCAACCGCGGCAAGCTGCGCAGCACCTTCGACCTGCAGTTGAAGCAGAGCGGCACCTACCGCGTCGCCGTGGTCAACGAAGGCGTGTTCGCCCGCTGGAAGGAAGACGGCAAGCCCAAGCGCTATTTCGGCAAGCCCGAGGGCCTGGAGAAGGCCCTGCCGGCCAAGGCCGACGACCTCGAAGTCTCGCAGAGCGCGGGACGCGTGGAAACCTTCGTCACGGCCGGCAAGCCCACCCCGGTCAAGCCCGTGGGACGCGGCCTGGAGCTGGCGCCCGTCACGCATCCCAACGACCTGTACGCCGGCGAGGAAGCCACCTTCCAGTTCCTGCTGGACGGCCAGCCCGCGGCCGACCTGGGCGTCACCGTGGTGCCCGGCGGCAGCCGCTACCGCGACAAGATCGGCGAAATCGAGCTCAAGACGGACAAGAACGGCAAGTTCTCGGTGAAATGGCCGCAGCCGGGCCTGTACTGGGTGGAAGCGCGCGCCGAAGACGCCAAGGTGAGCGTGCCCAAGGCGACCAAGCGCCGCCTGTCCTACTCCGGCACGCTCGAAGTGCTGCAGCCCTGAGGCGCGACGCGAGCCGCATGTCCGCCAAGCCGCCAGCGGGCGCCGCAGCGCCCTCCTATGCGCCGCGCGGCGCGGCGCCCGCGCGCCTGGGCGCCGCGCCGCCGCCGCCGGCCGCCCTGGGGGCCTCGCCCATGGCGCTGGCCGGGGCCACCATGGGCACCACGTGGTCAGCGCGCCTGGCCGCGCCGGCCGGCCTGGGCCAGGACCGCGCGCGGCGCGCCATCCAGGCCGCGCTGGACCGAGTCGTCGCGCAGATGAGCACCTGGGAACCGGACTCCGACATTACCCGCTACAACCAGGCCGAAGCCGGCTGGCGCGTGCTGCCGGACGCGTTTTTCCATGTGCTGGCCCATGCGCAGGCCCTGGCCGAGGACACCGGCGGCGCGTATGACGCCACGGTCGGGCCGCTGGTCAACGCCTGGGGTTTCGGTCCGCACCAGCGCGCGCACGAACCGCCCTCGGCCGCCGCCATCGAAGCGGCCCGCGCGCGCTGCGGCTGGCGGCGCGTGGCGCTCGATCCGCAGCGCCGCGCCGCGCTGCAGCCCGGCGGCGTCTACCTGGATCTTTCCTCCATCGCCAAGGGCTACGGCGTGGATTGCGCCGCCTGGGCGCTGGACGCCCTGGGCGTGCGCCACTACCTGGTGGAAGTGGGCGGCGAGCTGCGCGCCCGCGGCCTGCGGCCCGACGGGCATCCCTGGCGCGTGGCGGTGGAACTGCCCGACGCCAGCGACAGCCACGCCCTGGCCCTGCCGCTGCGCGACCTGAGCATCGCCACCTCCGGCGACTACCGCCGCCATGCCGGCGCGGGCGCCGCGCGCTTCGGCCATACGCTCGACCCGCGCAGCGGGCGGCCCGTGCCGCGGGAAGTGGCGTCGGTCACCGTGGCGCACCGGGGCTGCATGGAAGCCGACGCGCTGGCCACGGCGCTGACGGTGCTGGGGCCGCGGGAAGGCCTGGACTACGCGCGCCGCCGCGGCCTCGCGGCCCTGTACATCCTGCGCGGCGCGCAAGACTGGCGCGTATTGGCCACGCCGGCGTTCGAAGCGCTGGCGAACACCGGCCGATGCCCATGATGCAACGCGGGATTGCCGCCGCGTGCGTGGTGCTGGCCTGGCTGCTGCTGTGCGCCTGGGCGTGGCGCCGTTCGCGCCGCGAGGCCGCCGCCCGGACCCGGGCGCTGCGCGCCCTGGACACGGCGCCGGGCGAAGGCGCCGTACTGGTCGCGCACGCCAGCCAGACCGGCTACGCCGAAACCCTGGCCGCGCAGACCGCCGACACGCTGCGCGCCGGGGGGCTGGCCGTGCGGACGGTGGCGCTGGGCCAGCTCGATCCGGCCCGCCTCGCGCACCACGGCCGGGTGCTGTTCGTGGCGAGCACCTATGGCGAAGGCGATCCGCCCGACGCCGCCGCGCCCTTCGCGGACCGCATGGACGCCGCCACAGGCGGCGCGCTGGAAGGCCTGCAATACGCCGTGCTGGCCCTGGGCGACAGCGGCTACGCGAACTTCTGCGGCTTCGGCCGCCAACTGGACGAATGGCTGCGGGCGCGCGGCGCGGCTCCGCTCTTTGACCGGGTGGAGGTGGACAACGGCGACGCCGCGGCGCTGCGGCACTGGCAGCACCATCTGGGCCTGCTGGCCGGCCGCAGCGACCTGCCCGACTGGGAGGCCCCGGCTTACGACGCCTGGCGGCTGAGCGGCCGCGTCCTGCTCAACCCCGGCAGCGAGGGAGGGCCGTGCTACCTCGTGTCCCTCGCGCCCGGCGACGGCGCGCGCGCCGCGTGGCAGGCGGGCGACATCGCCGAAATCGGCCCGCGCCGCGAGCGCGGCGGCCAACGGTTGCCCCACCGTGAATATTCCATCGCCTCGCTGCCGCAGGATGGCTGCCTGCAACTGCTGGTGCGCCAGATGCGCGCGCCCGACGGCAGCCTGGGGCTGGGCAGCGGCTGGCTCACCGAAATCGCCCGCATCGGCGACGAGATCGAGCTGCGCGTGCGGGTCAATCGCAATTTCCATGCGCCCGCGGACGGGCGGCCGCTCATTCTCGTGGGCAACGGCACCGGGCTGGCCGGCCTGCGCGCCCACATCAAGCAGCGCCGCGCCGCCGGGCATCGGAGCAACTGGCTGATCTTCGGCGAACGCAGCGCCGCCCGCGACGCCTTCTGCAACGCCGAAATCGAAGCCTGGCTGGCCGACGGCACCCTGGCGCGCGCCGACCGCGTCTACTCGCGCGACCAGCCCCGGCGCCGCTACGTCCAGCACGTGCTGGCCGAGCAGGCGGCGCAGCTGCGGCAATGGGTGGAAGCGGGCGCCGCGATCTACGTCTGCGGCAGCCTGCAAGGCATGGCCGCGGGCGTGGACGCGGCCTTGCGCGAGATCCTGGGCGCAGAGCGCCTGCTGGCCCTGCAGCACGAAGGCGGCTACCGCCGCGACGTGTACTAGGCCCCAGGGCGCACAGGCGGATAATCGGGCTTCAGGCCAGGCGCGGCCGCCGGCTCATTGCAGCGTGATCTGCGCTTTCTCGATCACGCCTTTCCAGCGGTCGCGCTCGGCGCGGATCTGCGCGGCGAATTCGGCGGGCGTGTTGCCCAGCGGAAAGGCGCCGCTTTCTTCCATTTTCGCGGCGGTGGCCGGATCGCGCACGGCCTGGGCAAAGGCGCCGGCCAGTTTGTCGCGCACGTCCTCGGCCAGGCCGGCGGGCGCCACCACGCCGTACCAGGCCGTCACGTCGTAGTCCTTGTAGCCCTGCTCGGCAAAGGTGGGCAGTTCCGGCAGCCGCGGATTGCGGACCGCGCCGGTAATAGCCAGCGCGCGCAAGCGGCCGCTCTTCACATAGGGCAGCGACGAGGGGAAGTTGTCGAAAATCACCGGCACCACCCCGCCCACCGTGTCGGTGAGCGCGGGCGCGGACCCGCGGTACGAAATGCTGTTCATCTTGCCGCCGATGATCTGCAGGAACCAGATCATGCCCAGGTCGTTGACTCCGCCTGCCCCCGCATTCGCGTATCCGTCCTTGCCCGGATTGGCCCGCACGCGCGAGACAAACTCGGCCAGCGTCCGGGCCGGAAACTGCGGGTTCACCGCCAGGATGTTGGGGCTGGTGACCAGGTTCGTGACCGGCGTGAAGTCTTTGACCGGGTCATAGGACAGGTTGGAAAACAGGTGCGGCGCGGTGCCGTGCGTGCTGACCGTGGCCAGCCCCAGCGTGTAGCCGTCGGGCCTGGCGCGGGCGGTCGCGGCGATGCCGATGGTGCCCGAGGCGCCGGTGCGGTTTTCCACCACCACCTGCTGCCCCAGGATCTCGCCGGCCTTGGCCGCCGCCAACCGGCCCACGATATCGGTGGGCCCTCCCGCCGGAAACGGCACGATGAGCGTGATGGGGCGTTCGGGAAAGGCGGCCTGGGCGCCGGGCAGCAGCGCGGCCGCCAGCGCCAGGCCGGCGCAGGTTTTCTGCAACAGCATGGATGAGTCTCCTCGGGGGACAGGGTTTGGTTTTTCTGAATCCGGGCCGCGCTCAGGCGGCGGCGCGGCGCAGCACGCGGCCCGGCCTGACGCGGCCCGGCCTGACGCGGCCCGGCCTGACGCGGCTCGGCCCGGCGGAAAACACCGGGCTGCCGTTGACCAGCACGAGCTCCACGCCCACCGAAGGCAGCGTGGGAGATTCCCAGGTCGCGCGGTCTTGCACGGTGTCCGCGTCGAACACCGCCACGTCGGCCCAGGCGCCCTCTTCCAGCCGGCCCCGGCCTTGCAGGCCGAACACCGAGGCGGGCAGCGCGGTCATCCTGGCCACCGCCGCCTCCAGGCTCATCAACTGCGCCTCGCGCACGTAGCGGCCCAGCACGCGCGTGAAGCTGCCCCACAGCCGCGGATGCGGGTGTGCGTCGTTGGGCAGGCCGTCCGAGCCCACCATGCAGCATTCGTGCTGGAAAATGCGGCGCACTTCGTTCTCGTCCATGGCGAAGTAAATTGCCCCGGCCGGACAGAGGCGGCGCGCAGCCTCCGTCTTGCCGCAGCCCCACTCGCGTGCGATGTCCTCGAGGTTGCGTCCCGCACATTCCGGATGGGGTGTGGACCAGGTGATGCGGATGTCGATCAGCTCGGCGCGCTCGGGAATCAGGATGGTGGAGCTGCCCGGATACGGATAGATGTCCAGCGCCACGCGCACGCCCCCGGCGCGCGCCCGGTCGATGCTGGCCAGCGTGACGGCGCTCTTGCCCCAATTGCGCGGCATCATGCACTTGTGATGCGACAGCACCGTGGCGCAACCGGTTTCGCGGCCCACGGCGAGCACTTCGTCCACCGCCGCTTCCACCGCGTCGCCCTCGTTGCGGATGTGGCTGGTGTGCAGCGCGCCGCGCGCGGCGGCCACCCGGGCCAGTCCGGCCAGCTCGGGCGGGCGGGCCGACCCGCCAGGCTCGTAGGCCAGGCCCGTGCTGAATCCCACCGCGCCCGCGTCCAGCGCCGCTTCCAGCATGCGCTCCATGGCGCGCTGCTCGGCCTGGGTAGGCTGGGCGGCCGGGTCGCGCATCGCCGCCAGCCGGAGGTTGGCGTGGCCCACCAGGGCCGCGACGTTGATCATGGGCCGCTGCGATTCCAGCGCCTCGAAGTAAGCCGCCATGTCGGCGAACAGCGGCGTCTCGCCCAGCAGCGCCAGCGCCGCCGCGGTATTGCCGGGCAGGGGCGCGGGCGCGCCGCTCACGCCGCAGTTGCCCACCACCACCGTCGTGATGCCCTGGCTGGTCTTCCATTCCAGCCCCGGCTTTTCCACGAACATCAGGTCGTCGTGGCCATGCACGTCGATGAAGCCCGGCGCCACGATCTTGCCCGAGGCGTCCACGCGGCGAGCCGCCGGACTCGAAGCCAGGTCGCCGATGGCGGCGATGCGCGCGCCGGCCACGCCCAGGTCCGCGCGCCTTCTGGGCGCGCCCGAGCCGTCGACGATCCAGCCGCCTTCGATGATGAGATCCAGGAGTTGCCGAGCCATGATTGATTCCCGTCAGGTGAATGCCGATCGCTCCCACGCGGGGCGGCCCCAGTATCGCCGGCCCGATCAATCTGGAAAAATTCTTTTTATTGATCCATCTATCGGATTTTGAAATGTATCGCCTGCCCAAGCACGTCACGCTCAAGCACCTCACCGCCTTCGTCGCGGTCGCGCAGGAATCCAGTTTCACGCACGCCGCCAAGCGCCTGTTCCAGACCCAGTCGTCCGTCACCAGCCTGGTGCGGCAGCTCGAAGACGCGCTCGCCACGCGGCTCTTCGACCGCACCAGCCGGCGCGTGCTGCTCACCGCCGCGGGCGAGGCGTTCCTGCCGCGGGTGATGCGGCTGCTGGCCGATTTCGACGGCGTGATCGAAGACGTGGTGCGTTTCGGCGCGCTGGAGCGCGGGCGGGTCGGGGTGGCGGCCGCGCCCTCGGCCATTACCCAGATCATCGCGCCCGCCGCGGCGGCCTACGCGGCCCGGTATCCGGGCGTGCGCCTGTACCTCAGCGACGACAACTCCGGGCGCATCCAGCGCAAGGTATCCGCGCGCGAGGTGGATTTCGGCTTCACCAGCCGCTGGACCGACGCGCCGGACCTGATCTTCGAGCCGGCGCTGCGGGACCGCTTCGGCGTGCTGTACCGGCACGACGACCCGGCCCTGCGGCCCGGCGCGGACGGCGCGGTGGCCTGGCAAAGCCTGGCCGGGCGCAAACTGGTCGGCGTGGTGGACGAAACCGGCATCATGGCGCTGCTGCGCGCCCGCGCCGACCTGCCCATCGAGGCGGCCGCGCCCTTCTACGAAGCCTCGAGCACCACGTCGCAGGCGGCGCTGGTCAAGGCGGGCCTGGGCGTGGCGCTGCTGCCGGCGCTGGCGGCGCAGCGCGTGCTGGAGCCGGACCTGCGCTACGCGCTGCTGAAGCGGCCCACGGTGGAGCGCAGCCTGTGCCTCATCCGCCACCGCGACTACCCGCTCAGCCCCGCCGCGACGGCGCTGGCGGACGCCATCCGCGACCATCTGCGGCGCGGCGGCCTGCCCACGGGCTGCCGCCCTGCCCCGGCCCGCCCGCGCGCGGCCTGAACGGCCGCGGCCGCTCAGCGCGCGCTCAGCTTCCGGTCCAGCGCGGCCAGGCCGGCCGCGAACACGCCGCGCGACACCAGGGCGGCCACGTCGGCGAGCTGCGCGCCCGGCTTCACGCCGAAATCGGCCCACCATTCGGCGAAAGTCTGCCCGGTGGCGGTAACGGAAACCATGCGCACGCCGGCCACGTAATCGCGCATGGGCAGGCTGGTTTCGATGATGCTGTAGCGCAACGCCGTGCCCGGGTCGTCGAGCATGAGCAATTGCTCGCGCACGAAATCGGGCCGCGCGGGGTCGGGCGAGGCCAGGGTCAGATGGCGCACGGAACCCACCGCGTCGCCACGGCCGCCGGCTTCAAGGCGGCTTTCGCGGATGCCGGGATGCCACTGCGAAAGCGCGTTGAAATCGCGGAACAAGGGCCAGACCTGCTCGATCGGCGCGCCGATGACGGCGCTGGCGTAGGCGGTATGCGGCATGCGGACTCCTGGTGGGCAAAGGCGCTGCGCGCCCGTGGGTGGATCTCAGAAGCTGAGTTGCTTGAACTCGCGCGTGGTGGCGGTGAGCGCGGTTTCCGTGGGCAGGCGTTCCATGGAGCTCGCGCCGTAGAAGCCGTGGCAGTGCTTGCAGGCGCGCAGCACGTGCGCGGCATCTTTCGGCGTGGCGATGGGCCCGCCATGGCACAGCACGATCACGTCGGGACGCAGCGCCAGCGCCGCCTCGGCGATCCGGTCGATGCGCCGCACGCAATCGTCCAGCGTGACCGCCGTTTCGGCGCCGATGGCGCCGCCGGTGGTCAGGCCCATGTGCGCCACGATAATGTCGGCGCCGGCCTGCGTCATGGCGCGCGCGTCGTCTTCGTTGAAGACGTAGGGCGTGGTCAGCATGTCTTTCTCGTGCGCCAGGCGGATCATGTCCACTTCCAGGCCGTAGCCCATGCCGGTTTCTTCGAGGTTGGCGCGGAAGGTGCCGTCGATGAGGCCCACCGTGGGGAAGTTCTGCACCCCGGCAAAGCCCTGGCGCTTCAGGTCGTCCAGGAACACGTCGAAGTCGCAGAACGGATCGGTGCCGTTCACGCCGGCCAGCACGGGCGTGTGCCTGACCACGGGCAGCACTTCGCGGCCCATGTCCACCACGATCTCGTTGGCGTTGCCGTAGGCCAGCAGCCCGGCCAGCGAGCCGCGCCCGGCCATGCGGTAGCGGCCCGAGTTGTAGATGACGATGAGGTCGATGCCGCCCGCTTCTTCGCACTTGGCCGACAGGCCGGTGCCCGCCCCTCCGCCGACGATAGGCTTGCGTTCGCGCACCATGGCGCGGAACTTATCCATTAGCGCATTGCGTTCGAAACGGGGCATGGCGGTGTCCTTCAGTGTGCGGCGATTGCAAGAAAATGCTCGACCGCCGTTTTAGCGAACAGCGGGTCGTTGATGTGGCAGGGCACCCGCACCAGGCGGCGCGACGGCGTCTGCACGAAATGGGATTCAAGCGCCGCGAACAGCGCGGCGTCGGCCTCGGGATTCCAGAAAGCCTGGCCGGGCGCGTCCAGCGCAGACACGCCGCCCTCCGGGATGAGAAAGCGCACCGGCCCGTCGCAGTGGTTCAGCCGGGCGGCGATCCACTCGCCCTGGCGCGCGTTTTCCTCGGGCGTGGTGCGCATCAGCGTGACCTGGGGGTTGTGCGGATAGAACTGGCGGCCCCGATAGCGCTCGGGCACGGTATCCATGGCGCCGAAATTCACCATGTCCAGCGCGCCGCACGAGCCCACGTAGGGCGCGCGGCTGCGCGCCACCGCGCCGAAGCGGTCTTCGGTGCAGGCCAGCACGCCGCCGAACAGGAAGTCGCAGACCTCGGTGGTGGTGAGATCGAGCACGCCGCCAAGCAGGCCGCTGTCGAGCAGCTTTTCCATGGACTGCCCGCCGGTGCCCGTGGCATGGAAAACCAGGCAGTCGTAGCGCGGCTCCAGCAGCGGCACCACCTGCTGCACGCAGGGTGTGGTGACGCCGAACATGGTGATGCCCACGGCGGGCCGGTCGTCTCCCGCCGCCGCGGGGCGCCGGGCCTGGCGGAACGCGCCGCCGATGGCGCCGGCCGCGTTGGCCAGCACCCGGCGCGAGATGCGGTTCAGCCCGGCCACGTCGGTCACGGAATACATCATGGCGATGTCGGAAGGGCCGACGTAGGGCGCCACGTTGCCCGAGGCCATGGTGGAAACCATCAGCTTGGGCACGCCGATCGGCAGCGCCCGCATGGCGGGCGTAATGAGCGCCGTGCCGCCCGAGCCGCCCAGGCCCAGCAGCGCGCCCAGGTCGGCGCGCCCGGCTGCGTAACGCTCGAAGGCCTGCGCCATGGCGGCGATGGCGGTGCCGCGGTCGCCGGTGAACACGGCGGCCTCGCCTTGCGGATGGCTGGCCGCCACCTCGCGCGCCTGCACCGAGGCGGCGCTGGCCTGGCCGGTGGTGGACACGTCCACCGAAACCACGTCCAGCCCGTCCTGCCGCAGCAAGGCGGCCACATACTCGGCCTCATGGCCCTTGGTGTCGTAGGTGGCGGCCACGTAGACCCGCCGGTTCGCATTCGTCATGGCTCCTCCGCGGGCGGCTACACTGCGTGCGCACGCCTCGATGTCATGCAGGCCAGGGCCTGTCGACCCCCAAGCCCGTAAAATCCAGAAATGAGACGAAAGAATCATACTGAGACACATGTCTCAGGTCAAACCTCCGAATCGCGTAAACCTTCCGCACGCGTCTCGCGCGCGCCTTCCCGCCCGCGCCAGCTCATCGCGCCCGCCAGCCCGCAGGCGGCCGCCAGCGGCGAGCCGCCCCACGGCCCGCGGGCCCGCATGCGCAAGACCCTGCTCGACGCCGCGCAGGCCCTCATGGCGCAGGGCACGATTCCGTCGGTGGCCGAGCTGGCCAGCCACGCGGGCGTGTCGCGCGCCACCGCCTACCGGTACTTTCCGAGCCAGAGCGCGCTGATCGCCGCGGTGGTGGACGAAAGCCTGGGTCCGCTGGTGGCCTGGACCAGCGCCGCCGCCGACGCCGCCGAACGGGTGGACGAGCTGCTGCGCTACGCCTACCCCCGCCTGGCCGAACACGAGGCCCCGCTGCGCGCCGCCGTCATGGTGTCGCTGCAGCAGCACGCCGAGGCCAGCGCCGGCCGCGCCGGCAGCGAGCCACGCCTGGTGCGCGGGCACCGGGTGGACGTGCTGCGCCGCGCCATCGAACCGCTGGCCCCGCGCCTGTCGCCCGCCGAACGCGACCGCGTGGCGCAGGCGCTGTCGCTGGTCTACGGCACCGAAGTCTTTCTTGTACTCAAGGACATCTGGCACCTGCAACTGCCGGCCATCACCGACGTGGCGCGCTGGACCGCCCGGGCCATCCTCAACCAGGCCCTGGCCGACAGCCAGTCCGGCGAGGCCGGCGCGCAGTAAGAAACGCCCCTGCGCTGCGCGGGCTTGCTGCCCCCCAAGGGGGCGCTTTTTGTCTTGGGGCGGCCCAGCGATGAAAAGGGCCCCCACGCCGCGCCCGCTGCGCGGGCTTGCTGCCCCCCCCCAAGGGGGCGTTTTTTGTCTTGGGGCGGCCCAGCGATGAAAAGGGCCCCCACGCCGCGCCCGCTGCGCGGGCTTGCTGCCCCCCCAAGGGGGCGCTTTTTGTCTTGGGGCGGCCCAGCGACAAAAAAGCCCCCCGACGAAAACGCGGGGGGCGTGAAAACCGGAGGGCCGCCGGCGGAGAATCCGCCGGCGCGGCCGTCTTACTGCAGGGTGCGCGTGAACACGAATTTGCCGTCCTGCCAATCGACCGGCACCACGTCGCGCGGGCCGAACTGGCCTTCGAGGATGAGCTTGGCGACCGGGTTCTCGATCTGCTGCTGGATGGCGCGCTTGAGCGGACGCGCCCCGAACACCGGATCGAAGCCCGAACGGGCCAATTCCGCCAGCGCTGCCTCGCTGACCTCCAGCCGCATTTCCTGCTTTTCCAGGCGCTCGCCCAGGCGGCGCAGCTGGATGCGGGCAATGGACTCGATGTGCTGCGCTTCCAGCCCGTGGAATACCACCACCTCGTCGATGCGGTTGAGAAACTCGGGCCGCAGGGCCTGCTTGAGCTCATCCCACACCACTTCCTTCACGACTTCGTAGGGCTTACCCGCCAGGCTCTGGATGTGGTGCGAGCCCAGGTTGGAAGTCATGACGATGACGGTGTTGCGGAAGTCCACGGTGCGGCCCTGGCCGTCGGTGAGCCGGCCGTCGTCCAGCACCTGCAGCAGCACGTTGAACACGTCCGGATGCGCCTTCTCGATCTCGTCGAGCAGCACCACGCTGTACGGCTTGCGCCGCACGGCCTCGGTGAGGTAGCCGCCTTCCTCGTAGCCCACGTATCCCGGCGGCGCGCCGATCAGGCGGGCCACGGAATGCTTCTCCATGAATTCGCTCATGTCGATGCGGATCATGTGCTCTTCGGAGTCGAACAGGAACTCCGCCAGCGCGCGAGTGAGCTCGGTCTTGCCCACGCCCGTGGGCCCCAGGAAGAGGAACGAGCCATACGGCCGCGACGGATCGGACAGGCCCGCGCGCGAGCGGCGGATGGCGTCGGACACCAGGCGCACGGCTTCGTCCTGGCCGACCACGCGCTTGTGCAGGTATTCTTCCATGTGCAGCAGCTTTTCGCGCTCGCCCTGCATCATCTTGGACACGGGAATGCCCGTGGCGCGCGAAACGACCTCGGCGATTTCCTCGGCGCCCACGCGGGTGCGCAGCAGGCGCGGACGCCCGCCGTCGCCCTCGGCCTCCGAAGCCACCGCGGCCGCGCCCACCTCGGCGGCCTTCAGGCGCGATTCCAGGTCGGGCAGCTTGCCGTACTGCAACTCGGCGAGCTTGTCGAACTGGCCCTTGCGCTGCAGCTCGGCCATTTCGGCGCGCACGCTGTCGATCTCTTCCTTGATGGCCTGCGTGCCCTGCACGGCGGCCTTCTCGGCCTTCCAGATTTCTTCGTAGTCGTTGTACTCGCGCTGCAGCTTCTCCAGCTCGTCTTCGATGGCGGCCAGGCGGCGCTTGGACGCATCGTCGGTTTCCTTCTTGACGGCCTCGCGCTCGATCTTGAGCTGGATGATGCGGCGGTCCAGCTTGTCCATGACTTCCGGCTTGGAATCGATTTCCATGCGGATGCGGGCGGCCGCCTCGTCGATGAGGTCGATCGCCTTGTCCGGCAGGAAGCGGTCGGTGATGTAGCGATGCGAAAGCTCGGCCGCGGCCACGATGGCCGGGTCGGTGATCTCGACGCCGTGATGGATCTCGTAGCGCTCCTGCAGGCCGCGCAGGATGGCGATGGTGGACTCCACGTCGGGCTCGTCGACCAGCACCTTCTGGAAGCGGCGCTCGAGCGCGGCGTCTTTCTCGATGTACTTGCGGTATTCGTCGAGCGTGGTCGCGCCGATGCAGTGCAGCTCGCCGCGCGCCAGCGCGGGCTTGAGCATGTTGCCCGCGTCCATGGCGCCCTCGGCCTTGCCGGCGCCCACCATGGTGTGCAGCTCGTCGATGAACACGATGTTGCTGCCGTCGTCCTGCGCCAGTTCCTTGAGCACGGCCTTCAGGCGCTCCTCGAACTCGCCGCGAAACTTGGCGCCGGCCAGCAGCGCGGCCAGGTCGAGCGCCAGCACGCGCTTGCCGCGCAGGGTTTCGGGCACCTCGTCGTTGACGATGCGCTGGGCCAGGCCCTCGACGATGGCCGTCTTGCCCACGCCGGGCTCGCCGATCAGAACGGGATTGTTCTTGGTGCGGCGCTGCAGGATCTGGATGGTGCGCCGGATTTCGTCGTCGCGGCCGATGACCGGGTCGAGCTTGCCCTGGCGGGCGCGCTCGGTGAGGTCCATGGTGTACTTGGCCAGCGCCTCGCGGTTGGATTCGCCCTCGGCGGCCGAGACGCTCTCGCCGCCGCGCACGGCGTCGATGGCGGCCTCCAGCGCCTTCTTCTGCAGCCCGGCGTCGCGCAGGATGCGGCCGGCCTCGCTCTTGTCGTCGGCCAGCGCCAGCAGGAAAAGCTCGCTGGCGATGTAGGTGTCGCCCCGGCGCGCGGCTTCCTTGTCGGTGCGGGTGAGCACCGCCTGCAGGTCGCGGCCGACCTGCACGTTGTCTTCGCCCTGCACCTGGGGCAGGGTCTTGAGCGCGGCGTCGATGGCCGGCTGCAGGCGGTTGACGGCCACGCCGGCGCGCGCGAGCAGGCTGCCGGCGCCGCTGTCGGGGTCGGTCAGCAGCGCGGAAAGCACGTGCAGGGGTTCGATGTAGGGATGGTCGTTGCGGGCCGCCAGGCTTTGCGCGTCTGCCAGGGCCTGCTGGAACTTGGTGGTGAGTTTGTCGAATCGCATAATGGTCTTTAGGCTGTTGGGGAGCCTGCCCGACCTGTGTTCAGCGGCGGCTGGCTCGATGACCTGAATATGCGGCCGGATGGGCGGTTTTCAATAGCCCGCCGGCCCTGGATCCGCCCGGGGCGGGTCCGGCCCATCTTCTCGACTTCCGGATGCGATGAGCATATACGCTTTTGTCCGCGGCACGCTACGCGCGGCGGGAATCCGCGACGGCTGCCGTCCGCTTGCCGGCCGATGGCGCGCAGGCCCGGTCCGTGGTGAAATCGACCGGAAGAAATCCGCGAAGCGCCGCCTGGAGCCCGGGCTCCGGCCCCGTAAGACGCCGTAGTAACAACAGACTACAATGGACGTTCTCTACACACGCTTTTCCCGCCGAGGCGCCGCGCGCCCGCCGGATCCTACAGAGGTCATTATGCAAAAACGGGTTCCCGTTGCCCCTGATGCCGCCCATTGCTCCACGTGTATGCTCGGCCACGTGTGCGTTCCCGTCGGCATGGCGGCGGCCGAAGTCGAAAAGCTGGACGAACTGGTGAAAGAGCGTGTGCGCGTCGAAAAGGGCAAGGCGCTGTACACGCTCGACCAGCCGCTGGATGCGGTCTACGGCGTGCGCTTCGGCAGCCTCAAGACCCAGCTCGAAGACGCCACCGGCCAGATCCAGATCACCGGCTTTCACCTGCCCGGCGAGATCGTCGGCATGGACGGCATGCTGGACGGCCGCCACGTGTCGGCGGCCCTGGCCCTCGAAGACTCCGAGGTGTGCGTCATCCGCCTCGCGGAAATCGACCGGGTGGCCACCCACCTGCCCTCGCTGCAGCAACAGTTCCGCCGCCTGATGAGCCGCGAGATCACCCGCTCGCACCAGATGCTGGCCTCGCTGGGCTCGATGCGCTCCGAGCAGCGCCTGGCCGCCTTCCTGCTCAACCTGTCGCAGCGCTATGCCTCGCTGGGGTATTCGTCCACCGAGTTCGTGCTGCGCATGAGCCGCGAGGAAATCGGCAACTTCCTCGGGCTCACCCTGGAAACCGTGAGCCGGCTGTTCTCGCGCTTCGCGCGCGACGGCCTGATCCGCATCAACCAGCGCGAGGTCCGCATCCTGGACATGCCCGCGCTCAAGCAACTCCTCGGCCACGAAGGCTGCTGAGGGGCGCGCCATGCGCCGTGCGCCGCTTCGCGACCGCGTCCGGCCGGCGGCCAGATGCCGCGCCGCCGCGCTGGCCGCCGCCCTGGCGCTGGCCGTGCTGGCGGCCGCGCCGGCGGCCCGCGCCCAGACGCCCCTGCCCCCGCCCTACGACTACGACGAGCCCGTTCCCGCCCCCAGGCAGGCCCCGCCGCCGCGCTGGCAGGCGCTGTCCCTGGGCAAGCCCGGGCATGCATACAAGATCGCGGTCTACGCCAACCGCGACCTGGCCCGGGGCGAGCTGCGCGGCATCCGGCATCTCCTGGTGGTGTTCCATGGTGTCAAGCGCGACGCCGACCACTACTACGAAGAAGCCGCCCGGCTGCTCGCGGCCAACCCCGCCTACGCGTCGAACACCCTCATCGTGGCGCCCCGCTACGTGGGCTCCATCGACTCGGGCTTTCCGGGCGTGGCGGCCTGGCGCAAATCGAGCTGGGAAGAAGGCGGCGAAAGCGTGCAGGCGCCCGGCCGCCCGGCGCCCGTCTCGTCGTTCCAGGTCATCGACGACCTGCTGCGCGGGCTGGCCGACCGCAAGCGCCTGCCGCTGCTGGAAAGCATCGTGCTGGCCGGCCATTCGGGCGGCGCACAGCTGGTGCAGCGCTACGCGGTGCTGAACAACCTCGACGGCGCGCTGCGCCGCGACGGCGTGGCGGTGCGCTACGTGATCGCCAACCCCTCTTCCTATCTCTACCTGGGCAGCGAGCGCCCGCGCCCCGGCGGCCAGGGCTACGCCCGCTACGAGCGCGGCATCTGCCCCACCTACAACCAGTACAAATACGGCCCCGACAAACTGCCCGCCTATGCCCGCGAAACCGACGAATCGCGGCTCTTCGTGCGCTATGCGGACCGCGACGTCACCTATCTGCTGGGATCGGCCGACAACAACCCCGAACACCGGCTGCTGGACAAGAGCTGCGGCGCCGAGGCGCAGGGCGCCACGCGCCTGGCGCGCGGCCTGGGCTACCTGCGCTACGAATACCTGCTGGCCTCGCGCGGCCCGCGCCCCGTGCCGCTGCGCCGCCAGGGCTACGAAGTGGCCGGCGTGGGGCACGACAGCGGGCGCATGTTCGGCTCCGAGTGCGGCGTGCGCGCCCTGCTGGGCGAGCAGGCCCGGCCGGACGACAAAGCGGCCTCCTGCCAGGCTATCGCCCCGCGCTGAGCCGGAGCCGCCGGGCGCGGCGCGTGCATTTTTTTGCCGCCGGGCGCAAGATGGCGGACATGGCCCCCGTTTCACGACGGCCGGCAGCTCCCGAGAGGCTCACCGGAAGGACAGCGATGACGCACACCTACCTAGACATGCCCGACGCCAGGCGCCGCATCAAAGCCATTTTCGTGGGTTCCATGGGCAACCTGGTCGAGTGGTACGACTTCTACGCTTATACCGCCTTCGCCCTGTATTTCGCCCCCGCCTTCTTCCCCTCTCACGATCCCGTCGTGCAGCAGCTCAATGCGGCCACGCTGTTCGCCGCCGGCTTCATCGTGCGGCCGTTGGGCGGATGGCTCTTCGGCCACATCGCCGACCGCCACGGACGCCGGCTTTCGCTCATGGTGTCGGTGGGCATGATGTGCGTGGGCTCGCTGGTCATCGCGGTCACGCCAACCTACGCCAGCATCGGGCTCGCGGCGCCGGCCGTGCTGGCCCTGGCGCGCGTGATCGAGGGGCTGAGCCTGGGCGGGGAATACGGCGCCAGCGCCACCTACCTCACCGAGATCGCCGACCCGGAGCACCGGGGCTTCTATTCCAGCTTCCAGTACGTGACCCTCATCGGGGGCCAATTGAGCGCCATCCTGGTCCTGCTGCTGCAGAACGTATTCCTGACGCCGGAACAGCTCAAGGAATGGGGCTGGCGCATTCCTTTCGTGATCGGCGCCATGCTCGCCATCATCACGGCGGTGATGCGCCGCGACATGCCGGAAACCGAATCGTACAAGGAGGCCAGCCGCCACAAGCCGCGCACCAGTTCGCTGCGCGGCCTGCTGGCGTACCCGCGCGAAGTGGCCATCGTGGTGGGCCTGACGGCGGGCGGCACGGCGGCCTTTTATACGTTCACCACCTACATGCAGACCTTCGTGCGGCAGACGGCAGGGTTCTCCGACCACGTCACGACCTACGTGATCGCCGCCACGCTCATCTTCGCGCTGATCCTGCAGCCGGTCTACGGCGCGCTGTCCGACAAGATAGGCCGCAAGCCCCTCCTGGTGTTCTTCGGCGTGGCGGGAACCGTGCTCACGGCTCCCATCCTCAAGACGCTGTCGCACACCACCTCTCCCTTCATGGCCTTCCTGCTGATCTCGGGCGCGTGGATTTTCACGGCCTGCTATACGTCGATCAACGCGGTGGTGAAGGCGGAACTGTTTCCCACCAACATCCGCGCCACCGGCGTGGCCGTGCCCTACGCGGTCACCGTGTCCATTTTCGGCGGCACCGCGCCGGCCATCGCGCTCTGGTTCAAGCAGCAGGGGCACGAGACCTGGTTCTACTACTATCTGTCGGGCATCATCTTCGTGTCGCTGCTGGTCTACATGACCATGCGCGACACCCGGCGCCATTCGGCCATCGACCGCCACGAGTGAGGCCGCGATGCCGCGCCCGGCCCGAAGCGGGGCCGGCGCTCAGCGGCGCGCGCCGGTGAGGGGCCGGGGCGGCGGCGCCTCGGGCACGTGCGGCGCGGCCAGCGGCGACTCGATCACCAGGGCGGAGCGGGCCAGCGCCACGCAGGGCAGGATCCAGCCTTCGTCCTTTTCGTCGCGCGACAGGCCCGGCCATTCGACGGCGTAGGCTATTTCGCCCTCGACCAGCCGGCACATGCAGGCGCGGCACGCGCCGTTGCGGCAGGAGCTGGGCAGCCTGATGCCGGCGGCCTGCGCGGCCATCAGCAGCGACGCGCCGGCCCCGGCCTCGAACCTGAACCCGGCCGGCTCCACCCGCACAGCAAACGCGCCATCGGCGGCAGGCTTCAATTTTCCTGCGCCTGCCACGGCAGCTTCCACGCGCCGGACAGGACGTTCTGCAGCCAGAGCACGCAGGTCAGCGTCTTGGCGTCGGTGACTTCGCCCTTGCGGCAAGCCTCGTACAGTTCTTCGGGGCGGGCGCTGCATACGTCCAGGAACTCGTCCTGGTCGAGCTGGCGCGCGCCGGCCGACAGGCCGCGCGCGAAGAAGATGTGGATGATCTCGGTGGAATAGGCGATGGCCAGGTGCAGCGCCCCCGCGCAGGCCCACTCGCGCGCGGTGTAGCCGGTTTCCTCGAGCAGCTCGCGCTTGCCGCAGACCAGCGGATCTTCGCCCGGGTCCAGCTTGCCGGCGGGAAACTCCGTCATGACGCGGCCGACGGGATAGCGGAACTGGCGCTCCAGCAGCACGCGGCCATCGTCCAGCAGCGGAATGACGACCACCGCGCCCGGGTGCACCACGTATTCGCGCACACCCTGGTTGCCGTTGGGCAGGGCCACGGTGTCGCGCCGGATCTTCAGGAACTTGCCCTCGTAGGGCGTTTCGCGCGAGACGAGCGTTTCGACGAGATGGGTTTCGGCGGGAGGCGTCATGGCAAATGGAGAAACATGGAAGGCGGGAAGACGACGATGCAGCTTACCACCGGCGCGCCTCAGCCGAACCGCCGGCTGGCGTCCAGCGCCAGCCCCGCGCCGATGCTGCCGAAGAGATCGCCCTCCACGCTGCGTGCTCCCGGAACCAGCGCCGACACGCATTCGCGCAGGCGCGGCACGCGGCTCGATCCGCCGGTGAAGAACACCGTATCCACGCCGCCCGGGCCGATGCCCGCGTCGGCCAGCAGCGCCCGCACCGTGGCGCCCACCCTGTCCACCAGCCCCTGCACGCAGGCGTCGAAGGCCGCGCGCGCCACATCCACGCCCAGCCCCTGGGCGAGGCGGTCCAGGCCGATGCGCGCCGAGGGCTCGGTGGACAGCGCGATCTTGGCCTCTTCCACCTGCACCGCCACCCAGTGGCCGGCGCGCTCGCGCACCAGCTTGAGCAGCAGGTCGATCTTGTCGCGCTCGCCCGCCTCGGCGCGGATATAGGCGAAATGCTCCGCCGCCTTGCGCGTGTAAGCCTGGTTGATGGTGTGCCAGCACGCCAGATTGCCGTACTGGGTGGAAGGCACGTCCTTGCCGCTGCGCAGGCGGCTGCCCAGTCCCAGCAGCGGCATGACCCGGGCCAGGCTGAGCTGCTTGTCGAAATCCGCGCCGCCGATGTGCACGCCGCCATAGGCCAGGATGTCGGCGCGGCGGTCGGCGCGCGCGGCGCGCTCCGGGCCGAGCCGGATCAGGGAAAAGTCGGACGTGCCGCCGCCGATGTCGATCACCAGCACGAGCTCCTCGCGCGCGATGCCGGATTCGTAGTGGAAGGCGGCGGCCAGCGGCTCGAACTGGAATTCGACCTCTGCAAAGCCCACGCCGGCGGCAATGCCGGCCAGCGTGTCCTGTGCCAGCCGGTCGGCCGCCGGGTCGCCGTCCACGAAATAGACCGGCCGGCCCAGCACCGCCCGCGTGAAGGCGCGGCCCGCGGCCGCCTCGGCGCGGCGCTTGAGCTCGCCGATGAAGCGCGCCAGCAGTACGCGAAACGGCACCGACCTGCCCTGCACTTCGGTCGCCCCGTCCATCAGCGAGCTGCCCAGCAGGCTTTTCATGGCGCGCATCAGGCGGCCGTCGTAGCCCGCCAGGTAGTCGGCGATGGCGGCGCGGCCGTAGCTCACCTCGGCGTCTTCGTCGTGGAAGAAAATGGCCGAAGGCAGGGTCGGCTTGCCGTCCTCCAGGGCCAGCAGCGCGGGCTGCCCGGGCCGGCTCCAGCCGACGGTGGAATTCGACGTGCCGAAGTCGACGCCGCAAGCAGGAGTAGGCATGGGAGATTCCTGGCAAAAAGCCGGCAAGTTTACCCCGAGGGCCCGCGCGCGCCGGACCGGCCCCTCGCCCGCCCTATGCCCGGCTGCTTTCCAGCGGCTTGCGGCCGGTCTTCAACCCTCCCGCCACGAAGGCCAGCGTCGCCAGCGCCACCGCCAGCCCGCAGGCGGAGCCGCCGCCATAGCCCAGCGCCGCGGCCAGTCCGGTCATGAGCGAGGAAGCCAGGATCTCGCCCAGGTCGCGCGCGCTCTGCACCGCGGTCATGTCGGTGCCGGCCTGCCTGCCGGCGCGGGCGAACCGCATGGCCAGGGTCATCAGGCCGACCGAGGCCGCGCCCGCGCCGAACGCGCCCAGCGCCTGGGCGGCATAGGCCGTCCAGGGCGCGACCGGCGCGCCGGCCCGGGCCAGCGCCAGCCATGCCAGCGCCGCGGCGCCCGAGGCCGCCAGTCCCAGGGACAGCGCGCCGCGCGCGCCCAGCCGCCCCGTGAGCCAGGCGCCGCCGCCGCAGCCCAGCAGCACCGTCACCACGCCGCCCGCCATGCCGGCGCGGCCCACGGCCTCCACCGTCCAGCCCATGTCCACCAGGAACAGCCTGGACAAGCCGTAGCCCGACACCGCCGTCACCGCCGACAGCAGGGCGGCCAGGGCCAGCGCCCAGGCCCCGGGCCGGCGCGCGAATCCGGCCAGGGTGGCGCGCGGCGATGCGCCCGCCGCAGCCGGCGGCGTCTCGCGCCAGACGGCGGCCAGCGCCAGGCTGCACGCAACCATGCCGGCCAGCAGCGCCAGCGCCGCGCGCTGCCCCACGTAGGCGCTCGCGATCAGGCTGCCGGGCCCGCCCGCGAAGAACCCCACCATCGTGCCGCCGACCTGGATGGCATTGGCGCGCGCCAGGTCCTGCCCGGCGAAGCGCTCGGCCGCCAGGCCATCGGTGGCGATGTCCTGCGTGGCGCTGGCCAGCGAAGCCAGCGCCATCAGGCCCGCTACCCAGGCCGCGGTGGCCGCGGAAATCCCCAGCGCGGCCACCGCCAGCAGGCAGGCCAGCACCACCGACTGCATGGGCAGGATCCAACTGCGCCGCCGGCCCAGCGCCGCGCGCCAGCGGTTGTCCACCGCCGGCGCCCACAGGAACTTGAGCACCCAGGGCAAGCCCGCCAGCGGCAGCCAGGCCAGCGTCTGCAGCGCGGCGCCATCGCGCCGCAACAGCGCCGGCAGCGCCTCCATGGCCACGCCCAGCGGAATGCCCTGCGAGAAATACAGCGCGCCCACCATCAGGAACAGGTGCGCCCGCGCGCCGCGCCTGCCCGTCACGGCGCCGCTCATTGCGCGGCTCCCGCGCGGCGGTGTTCGCTGCCCTGGCCGGGCGTGACGAACAGGATCCTGGCCGGACAGGCGATGTGCAGCCGGTGCCACACGCCGCGCGGCACGATGGCGCCGCGCCGGGTGTCCAGCAGCAGGTCGCGCTCGCGCTCCTCGCCGTCCAGCAGCGTGAGCACGACGCGCCCCTCCAGCACGAAGAGCACCTCGTCGCCGGCGGGGTGCCGCTCCCAGACATGGCCGTGCACGTCGGCATCGCTGGCCGCGGCCTTCACGCCCACCAGCCAGCCTTCGTGCGGCGCCAGGCGCTTGAGTTTGCCGATGCCGCGCACCCCGCCGCCCGCGTCCAGGGCCAGGAAATGCTCCAGCCAGTCGAAGGCCTCGGGCGCGGGCGTCGTCTCGGAACGGTCTGTCATGAATAATCCTCCTCGGGAAATCGGCGCGCGTTCAATACTGCGCGCGCAGGGTCAGCATCACGTTGCGCGGCTCGCCGTAGCGGTTGTTCCACGCGGTGCCGGACAGGCTCTGGTAGTAGCGGCGGTCGAACAGGTTGTTGACGTTGAGGGCCGCGGTGAGATGCTTGTCGTAGCGGTAAGCCAGGCGCAGGTCCACCAGGGTGTAGCCGCCCTGGCGCAGCGTGACCGGCCCCGACACGGTGGCAAAGCCCGACTGCATCTGCACGCCGCCGCCCACGCTCAGGCGGCGCTCCAGCACGGGCAGGTCGTAGTTCGTCCAGAGACGGAAGATGTGCTTGGGCGTGAACCGCGCGAACGGCTGCCCGCCCGATACCGCGTCTTCGAGGTACTTGCTGGTGTTGTAGGTGTAGCCCGCCGCCAGCGTCCAGTGCGGCGTCACGCGCCCCGACGCCTCGGCCTCGATGCCGCGGCTGCGCACCCTGCCGCCCGGGATGTAGTAACAGTTGCTGCCCACGCAGGGCCAGTCGGGATCCTGCTGCGCGCGGTTCTTCTGCGTGATCTGGAAAGCCGCCAGCGACACTTCGAGCGCCCCGCCCGCCAGCTCGCCCTTGATGCCGGCCTCGTAGTTGGTGCCGGTAATGGGGTCCAGCGGCCGGCCGTCGCGCGTGAGCTCGCTTTGGGGCTGGAAGACCTGCGCGTAGCTGCCGTAGAGCGACCACTCGCGGCTCAGGTCCACGATCAGGCCGCCGTAGGGCGTGAACTCGGGATCGATCTGCTGCCGCGCCTTGGGCGCGCGCTGGTTCCACCAGCTCATGCGCCCGCCCAGCGCCAGCGTCACCGGGTCGGCCAGCGAGAAGCGCCCCATGGCGTACACGCCCTGCTGCTTGAGCCGCGTCTCGCCCGGCGAGACGTAGGGGCCGGTGCCCGGCTCGGGCACGCCGTGCGGATCCCAGTCGAAGACGTTCACGGGCACGTTCAGCGCCGGCGTCAGCGCGGCCGAGTACTGCTCGGTGGCGATGCGCTGCGCGTTGCCGCCCGCCACCAGTTCATGACGGCGGCCCAGCAACGTAAAAGGCCCGCTCAGGTAGGCGTCCACGCTGGTCTGCGTATTGTCGAACTTGTAGGCGCCGCCCATCAGGCGCGACCCCAGCCCGGTTTCGCGGTCGATCGCGCCGTACGCGCCCGCATACTTCAGGTTGCTGTCGGCGCGCAGGTGGTTGACGCTGATCTTTGCCGTCCAGCCCGCGCCGAAGCGGTGTTCCAGGTCGGCAAACACCCGTGTGGTGTCCCAATTGAAACGGTCCCAGTCCGCGTCCAGGTAGGTGGAGCGCGGCAGGCCGATGTCGCCGCCATCCGCGTACCGCGGCACGCCGGCCATGTTGGTGGTGGAGCGGATGCGCTGCGTCTGCACCCCGGCCGACAGCACGGTGCGCGGGCCCAGGTCGGCCTCGCCCACGGCGTAGAGCAGCCCCGACTGCTGGTCGGCCACGTCATAGAAATAGCCGCGGTCCTCATGCGCGCCGACGATGCGCCCGCGCACGCTGCCGCTGTCGTTGAGCGGGCCGCCCAGGTCCACCTGCGCGCGGTAGCGGTCCCAACTGCCGGCGCTCAGCATGCCCTCGAAACCGAACTCGCGCTGCGGACGCTTGCGCACCAGATTCACGGTGGCGGCCGGGTTGCCCGCGCCGTGCATCAGCCCGTTGGCGCCGCGCAGGATTTCCACGCGTTCGTAAATGGCCATGTCCTGCGGCGAGGCGGCGGTATTGCCCATGAGCACCGGCACCCCGTCCTGCTCGAACGAATCCACCTTGAAGCCGCGCGCGTAATACGCCGTGGTCAGAAGCTGGTAGGGCTGCACCGTGATGCCCGTGGCATGCTGCATGACCTCGTCCAGGCTCCGCAGGTTCTGTTCGCGCAGGCGCTCCTGGCCGATGACCGACACCGACTGCGGAATCTCGCGCACCGCCAGCGGCATCCTGCCCAGCGTGGCCGTGCGCGGGGCCACGCCCTCGCCGCTGACCGTCACGGCCGGCAGGGTGGCGGCTTCCCGCGCCGCCTCCGCGGCCGGCTCCTGGGCGCAGGCCCCGCCCGCCGCCGCCGCGAGCAGAAGCGGCAGGCCCCTCGCGCATCCGCGCGGGCGGCGCGTGTTCAAGCTGTTTCGCACAACGTCCCTCTTTCTTTATCAATGAGAATTATTCTCAAATCAATTCTAGAAAGAGGCCGCGCCGCGCACTGGCGATCGCGGAAGTTTCGTTGGCGATTGCGGAAGTATCAGCGCGACGCGAGCCGGCTGGGCAGCACGCCATAGCGGCGCAGGAAAGCCTTGGTGAAGTGCGAGTCCGTATAGCCGCAGGCGTAGGCAGCCTCGGAAACCGTGATCTCGCCCGAGGCCAGCATGGCATGGGCGCGCGCCATGCGCGCTTCGCGCACGAAGGCGTACACGCTCTGGCCGAACAGCCGCCGGAAACCCGTGGTCAGCTTGTTGACGTTGATGCCCGCCGCGCGCGCCAGATCGGGCAGCGCCGGCGGCTGCTGCAGGTTGCGCAGCACCAGCTCGCGCGCGAAATGCAGCCGCTCCGCGTCGGCGCGCGACAGCCCGCCGGCCGGGCCGCTTCCCCCGCCGCCCTCGCCGCTTTCGCCGCGCAGCGCCATGAACGCCTGCGCCGCCAGCTCCAGCGCCTTGCCCGTCAGGTACATGCGGCGGATGGCCCCCTGCGCCGGGCAGGCCAGCATCTGGTGGCCCAGCGCCTGCATGGCGCGGCCCACCTCCAGATTGGTCTCGGCATACGGCCGCGCCTGGCCCGGCGCGCGCAGCCACCCGGCTATCTCGTCCGGCTCCAGCGCAAAGCCCTGGCGCAGCTGCGCCAGGGGCGTGCGCAGGGACACGAAGCGCAGCGCGCCGCGGGCGTCGAACTCATGATCCATGGACAGCGAATCGCGGCACAGGCTCACGTGCAGCAAGGGCCCGCTGACCCGGGCCGCGGGGCCGCCGCGCACCTGATAGCGCAATTCGCCGTCGAGCACCAGCACCACCTTCAGCCCCGGCTCCAGCGCCTCGGTCACGGGCCGGCCATCCGTGGCGCGCAACGTGCCGCCCGCCAGCGACAGTACGGGCGCGGCGGACGATACGGTCCAGTCGGGCTGGAGGCGGGCGGCGTTCACGACGGGAAGCATCGGGCAGGTAAATGAAAGTGAATATTATTACCACCCTCCGCCGCGGCCACAAGCGCGCCGCCGAGCGGCCCCTTATTGCTGCTGGCGGCGCTGCTGCAATGCCTGCAGGCACTGGGCCACGCCCGCCTGCATCTGCGCGTTGGACACCGCGGCCCGGTCCGACACCTCGCGGCAGCGCTGATACTCCGCCAGGCTTTCGGGCGTGTCGCGCACAGGCGCGGGCGCCGAACCCGCCCCGGGCGTCACGGTAATGCGCAAGGTGGACGGCGGCGACTGGCTGCCGTCGGGCGAGCGCGTGCTGGGATACTGGTATTCCTGGGTGGCGGGCGGCGCGGCGTTCTGCGCCTGCGCCAGTCCAGCCGCGCACAGCGCGGCGGACGCGATGAGGGATTTGCAGAGGGATTTCTTCATAACGGCCTCGGTTCGATGCGCGGAGCCGGAATCGAAACCGGGTCCAGGGTCCGCGCGTGCCGGCCTATCGTATCGCCCCGTCCGCGCGCTGGCGGTGCCAAGACGATACATGGAAGAACGGATTTGTTTCTCCCGGTTTCCCGAAGGCTGCGGGGCGCCTCAGCCGGGGCCGCCCCGGCCGTGCCGCTCGGGCGCGGAGGTGCGCAGCGGGGCGAGCAGGCCCCGCAGACCGTTGTGGTCGAGCTCGTGCATGAGCGCCAGCAGCCGTCCCAGCTCGCCCGGCGGAAACCCCTTGCGGGCGAACCAGGCCAGGTACGGGCCCGGCAAGTCCGCGATCAGCCGCCCTTCGTACTTGCCGAAAGGCATGCTGCGGGTGACCAGCAGATTGAGCAGTTCGGGATCCATGACGGGCGTAGCGGCAGCGGCGCGAAAGAGAAGGAAGACGGCCAGTCTACGCCATCGCGCGCGTGGCCGCCGGAAAGCGTCCTCCCCGAAGCGGCGCCCGTCTCAGCCCGCCTGCGAGATGCGCGGCTCGCAGCGCACCGGAAAATTCACCGAGTTCGCGATGAAGCACAGATGATGCGCGCGCTCGTGCAACGCGGCGGCCAGCGCCGCATCGTCGCCCTGGCGGATGCGCACGTCCGGCCGCAGCGTCACGCTGGCGAACGCGCCCCCGCCCTCCGCGTTTTCGGTCATGACGCCCTCGGCCTCGTCCTGGTACGACTCCACCACGATGCCGGCCTGCGCGCACAGGTGCAGGTACCAGAGCTTGTGGCAGGCCGACAGCGACGCCGCCAGCAGTTCTTCCGGATTCCAGCGCGCGGGGTCGCCGCGAAAAGCCGGATCGGACGAGCCCGGTATCGCCGGCTTGCCCGGCGCCCGGATCTCATGGTTGCGGGAATAGGCTCCGTAGGAAGCCGTGCCCGCTCCCGTGTTGCCGGTCCACCGGACGGCGACGCGGTAATGATGCGCTTTGCGATTCGATGCGCTCATGAGAGAGACTCCATGCGCGGCCCGCAAGGCCGGGAGCATAGCGTAGCGCAGCCGCGCGCGGCACGGCTTTACATTCGGTTTCAGCTCCCCCGCGCCCAACTCCGTATCGTGAACGGCGTTTTGCCAACAGGAGCTCGCCATGATGCCGAAAACCGCCTTGACCTGCGCCCTGAGCCTTGTCCTGATCGCCGGCTGCGCCCCCACGCAGCCGCCGGACGCCCGCGCCACGCCCGCCGACCGCCACACCTCGCGCGACGCGCTGGACTGGCAGGGCAGCTACGAAGGCACCCTGCCCTGCGCCGACTGCCCCGGCATCCGCGTGCGGCTCACGCTGATGCAGGACGGCCGCTACGAAAAGCAGACCCAGTACCTGGACCGCGAACCCCGGCCCGAAACCGTCACCGGCACCTTCAACTGGGAATCGGACGGCGGCACCATCCGCCTGGACGCGGCCGGAGACAGCCAGCGCTATTTCGTCGGCGAAAACCAGGTCACCCTGCTGTACCGCGACGGCACCCGTCCCACCGGAGCGCTCGCGCCGCATTACGTGCTGCGCAAAGTTCCGTAGCGGCCGCCGCGGCGAGCCGCTATGCTTGGGCGTCTCCGACTTCCTTCCGCCGCTGCCGCAGCCATGACGCCCGATTCCGACCTGCTTGCCGCCTTCGCCCCCACCGGCGCCCTGCGCGCTTCCATCAACCTGGGCAATCCCATACTCGCCGGCACCGATCCGGCCACCGGCCAGCCTCGCGGCGTGTCGGTGGACCTCGCCGGCGAACTCGCCCGGCGCCTGGGCCTGGAACTGGAACTGGCGGTATTCAAGACCGCCGGCGACTCGGTCAACGCCGTCGCCGCCGGGCAGGCCGACGTGGGCTTCTTCGCCATCGACCCCAAGCGCGGCGAGCAGATCGCCTTCACCGCGCCCTACGTCATCATCGAAGGCGCCTACCTGGTGCGCCAGGACTCCCCCATCGCCCGCATGGAAGACGTGGACCGCGCCGGCCAGCGCATCGTGGTCGGCAAGGGCAGCGCCTACGACCTGTACCTCACCCGCGAAATCAAGCAGGCGGAAATCTTCCGCGCGCCCTCCTCGCCGGCCGTGGTGGACACCTTTCTGGGCGAAAACATGGAAGTCGCCGCCGGCGTGCGGCAGCAACTGGAAGCCGACGCCCGCCGCCTGGGCGGGCTGCGCCTGCTGGACGGCCATTTCATGCTGATCCGCCAGGCCATGGGCCTGCCCAAGCGCCGCGGCGGCCGGGCCGCCGCGTGGCTGGCCGCCTTCGTCGAGGACATGAAACGCACGGGCTTCGTGGCCGGCGCCCTGGCCCGCCACGGCATCCAGGGCGCCTCGGCCGCCCCGCCCGAAACCGCCTGAACCGCCCGCCTCAGCCCGGACGCCGCCTCAAGAACACGTACAAGTGGCGGAAAGAATCATCGACCGGATGCCGCGCCCCTTGCACGCCCGCGATGCCCGGCGGCGCCTCCTCGAACAGGCCGCCCGCCAGCGGGTCCACCGGGAACCCGAACCGGTCGGGAAAGTCGTTGTAGCCCAGCACCAGCAGGCCGCCAGGCTTGAGCACCGCGTGGCACTCGTCCAGCAGGCGCAGGAAATCCGCCTCGGTATCGATGCCGAAACCGATGATCCCGTTGGCGATCAGCGCATCGAACGCCGCCCTGCCGTAATGCGCGGACATCTCCAGTGCGCTGCCCACCCAATGCCTGCCCGCGCGACCGTACACGGCCATGTGCGGGTTGCAATCCAGCGTGTGGAAATCCACCCAGGGCAGCAGGCGCGGATAGTGCCAGTTGTGCTTGTCCAGGCCCACGAACAGGCACCGCAGCCCGTCGGGCAGCTCGCGCGCCAGCTCGTTGAGGCGGCCGAAGATCTGCTGCTCGAGGAAATCGCGATTCGGGGCGCGCAGCCGAAAATCGATATCGCAACGTTCGGCCAACGCCGGCGACAATTTGAACAGCGCCCGCTTGAGCGCATAACGCAGTTTGAACATTCCCGCTTTTCTCCGCATGGGTTGCGCGGACCGGCGGCGCATGCCGCCGGAAAGGCGGCGGCGGGCCGGCCGCCTGCGGGAAAGTAAGAAAGCGGCATGGGCGGCGGTATGGGACGCGATGGACGCGGAAACGTGATTTTTCTGAAAGCGGGCGGCCAGGCTAAGGCGTGTTCCCCCGCCCTGGAGAAGGCAGCGCCAGCACGCCCCGCGCCGCCTTCCAGCCGCACCCGGCAGCGCCCGGTCGGGGGCGGCCGCCGCCGCGCCCGAGCCGCCGCTGGAGCCGCCCGGCGCGCGCCGGATGTCGTAGGGATTGCGGCTCAGCCCGGTGAGCGAAGAAACATTGGTGATGCCGCATGCCAGCTCGTGCATGGCGGTCTTGCCCAGGATCACCGCCCCCGCCTCCCGCAGGCGGCGCACCACGGCGGCGTCGCGCTCCGCCCGCAGCGTGGCCAGCGCCAGCGCCCCGGCCGGCAGGGGCAGGCCCGCCACGTCGAAGTTGTCCTTGACCAGCAAGGGAATGCCATGCAGCGGCCCGCGCAGCCGGCCCGCGGCGCGCCCGGCGTCCCGCGCGGGCCTGGGCCAGCGCATCCGGCGCCAGCATGGCCACGGCGTTGAGCGCCGGCCCGCGCCGGCCGAACGCCTCGATGCGCGCCCGGTATGCGCGCACCAGATCCTGCGACGAATACAGCCCGGCCGCCATCCCCGCCTGCAGGGCTTCCATGCCCTGTTCGTACACGGCCCGTTCCGCCGCCGCGGCGCGCCGGCTCAACGGAAATGACAGGCGACCCATTGCGTGCCGGGCGTGGCGCCCGGCCCCCCCGGCCGCTCGGTCAGCGCCGGCTGCCGTTCGCGGCAGACCGGCTGGGCCAGCGGACAGCGCGTGTGGAACCGGCAACCCGAAGGCGGATTGGCCGGGCTGGGCGGATCGCCGGGCAGCAGCTTGCGCTGCGCAGGCCGGTGCGGATCGGGCACGGGCGCGGCCGACAGCAGGATCTCGGTGTAGGGATGCAGCGGCCGGGAGAACAGCGTGTCGCGGTCGGCCACCTCCACGATGCGGCCCAGGTACATCACCGCCACCCGGTGGCTGATGTGCCGCACCACCGCCAGATCATGCGCCACGAACAGGTAGGCAATGCCCATTTCCTGCTGCAGGTCCATCAGCAGGTTGATGACCTGCGCCTGCACCGATACGTCCAGCGCCGACACCGGCTCGTCGCACACGATGAGTCTGGGGCGCAGCGCCAGCGCCCGGGCGATGCCGAGCCGCTGGCGCTGCCCGCCGGAGAATTCATGGGGATACTTGCGCATGGCCTCCGGACGCAGGCCCACCTTGGAAAACAGCCAGGCCAGCTCTTGCTGGCGAGGACGCCCGCCGGCCGCCGGAAAATTGCGCAGCGGCTCGCCCACGATCTCGCCAGCGGTCATGCGCGGATTCAGCGACGCATACGGATCCTGGAAAATGATCTGCATGTGGCGCCGGTACTCGCGCATGCGTTCGGGCGGCAGGTCGAGCAGCTCCTCGCCGTCGAGGCGCACCGACCCCGACGTGGGCTGGATCAGGCGCAGCACCGCTTTGCCTGTCGTGGTCTTGCCGCAGCCCGACTCGCCCACCAGGGCCAGGGTTTCGCCTCGCGCAACCGAGAACGACACGCCGTCCACCGCCTGGATGACGCGCTGGGCGCGCCGGAACAGGCCGCGCGCTGCCGGGTAATGCTTCTTGAGGTCGCGCACCTCCAGCAGCGGCGCTTGCGCGTCCTGCCGCGGGGCTCGGGAATCTGAAACGCTCATGCCAGGGTTCCGTCGAAAGCGGCGCGCAGCGGGCCGCGGGAGGGAGAGGCGGCGGCCGGGCGGGGCTCGCGGGCCACGCGCTCCACCTCGAAACAGGCCGCCACGTGATCGGCGCCGTGCGCCTCCAGCGGCGGCGCCTCGGCGCGGCAGCGTCCGGTGGCATAGGCGCAGCGCGGGGCGAAGCTGCAGCCCCGGCCCAGCTCGCTGGGCGCGGGAACCATGCCGGGGATTTCCGCCAGCCGCGCGCGGCCGGCATTCATCGAGGGCATGGACGCCATCAGCGCCCGGGTGTAGGGATGCAGGGGCCGGTCGAACAGCTCGGCCACCGGCGCCTCCTCGACCTTGCGGCCCGCGTACATCACCACCACGCGGTCGCAGCACTCGGCCACCACGCCCAGGTCGTGGGTGATCATCACGATGCCCATGCCCATCTGCGCCTGCAGCCGGCGCAGCAGGTCGATGATCTGCGCCTGGATGGTCACGTCCAGCGCGGTCGTGGGCTCGTCGGCGATCAGCACCTCGGGGTTGCAGGCCAGCGCCAGCGCAATCATCACCCGCTGGCGCATGCCGCCCGAGAGCTGGTGCGGGTACTCGTGCACGCGCCGCGCGGGCTCGGCGATCTGCACCAGCCCCAGCATTTCCTCGGCGCGCGCATAGGCTTCGCGCCGGCCCAGCTTCTGGTGCAGCATCACCGTCTCGGCGATCTGCCTGCCCACCGTCAGCACGGGGTTGAGCGAGGTCATGGGCTCCTGGAAGATCATGGAGATGCGGTTGCCGCGGATCTTGCGCATCTGCTTTTCGGTGAGCGACAGCAGATTCACGCCTCGGTAGCGGATCTCGCCCGCCGCGTAGCGCCCCGGCGGCGTGGGCACCAGGCGCAGGATGGACAGCGCCGTCACGCTCTTGCCGCAACCCGATTCCCCCACCACTCCCAGCGTGCGCCCGGCCCGCACGCGGTACGACACGCCGTCCACCGATCGCACGGTGCCTTCCACCGTATCGAAATACGTCGACAGCCCATCGACCTCCAGCAACGCGTCGCCGGCCTGCGGCGCGCCCGCTGCCTGGCCGTTCGGTTCATGCTTCATGAAGACTCTCCACATCGAAACGCTAGAGCTGGTTGGCCAGCCGCGGATCCAGCGCATCGCGCAGCCCGTCGCCCATCAGATTGATGGCGAGCACCGTCAGCGCGAGCAGGATGCCCGGATAGAGAATGGTGTAGAAAGCCACCGCCACGTAGTTGCGGCCGTCGGCCATCATGTTGCCCCAGCTCGGCACCTGCGGCGGCACGCCCACGCCCAGGAAAGACAGCACGGCCTCGGTGAGCACCGCGGTGGCGGCGATGAAGGTCGCCTGCACCACCAGCGGCGTCACGGTATTGGGCAGCACATGGCGCCAGAGAATCACGGGCAGGCGCGTGCCGATGGCATGCGCGGCCTCCACGAAAAGCTGTTCGCGCAGGGTCAGCGCCAGCGAGCGCACCAGCCGCACCACGCGCGGAATCTGCGGAATGGCGATGGCGATGATCACCGTGGCCAGGCTGGCCCTTATCACCGCCATCAGCGCGATGGCCAGCAGAATGTCGGGGATGGCCATCATGCCGTCCATGATGCGCATGATGAGCGAATCGGCCCAGCGCACGAATCCCGCCATCAGGCCCAGCACGACGCCGGCCACGCTGGCCAGCGCCGCCACCGACACCGCCACCACCAGCGACACCCGTCCGCCCCACACGGCGCGGCTGAACACGTCCCGGCCCAGCGCGTCGGTGCCGAAGTAATGCTCCGCCGACGGCGGCTTGAGGCGCTGCAGCGGGTTGATGGCCAGGGGATCGTGCGTGGCGAGCCAGGGCGCGGCCAGCGAAATTGCGGCTACGGCCAGCAGCAGCGCCAGTCCCAGCAGCAGCGTGGGATGCTTGCGCACCCAGCGCCAGCGGCGCGCGCCGCCCGACAGCGCCTGATGCACGACCGCGCCGCCGGGCGCGGCGGAAGAAATCGGATTGTCAGCCATGCGTGCCTTCCGGTTTCAGTAGCGGATGCGCGGATCGAACAGCCGGTAGCTCAGGTCGATCAGCAGGTTGATGAACACATAAGTGGCCGCCGAGATCAGCAGCACGCTCTGGATCACGGGGTAGTCGTGATGCTGCACGGCGTCGATGACCAGCCGCCCGATGCCCGGAATGGCGAACACCGTCTCGGTCACCACCACGCCCCCGATCAGCAGCGCGATGCCCACGCCCACGGTGGTGGCGATGGGAATCGCCGCGTTGCGCACCGCGTGCTCCAGCACCGGCAGCACGCCCAGGCCCTTGGCGCGCGCCGTGCGGATGTAGTCCTCGTGCAGCACCTCCAGCACGGTGGCGCGCGTCATGCGGGTAATGAGCGCGATGTACACCAGCGCCAGGTTCACACAGGGCAGGATCAGGCTGCGCAGCCACGGCCAGACGCCGCTGGACAGCCGCGTGTAGCCCTGCACCGGCAGCCACTGCAACTGCACCGCGAAACCGTAGATCAGCAGGTAGCCCACCAGGAACACCGGCACCGAAAACGCCAGCACCGCGAACACCATCACCAGCCGGTCCACCCACGACCCCGCTCGGTACGCCGCCAGCACGCCCAGCGGAATGGCCACGACGATGGACAGCCCCATGGTGAGCGCCGCGATCGACAGCGTGGGCTCCAGGCGCTGCGCCAGCAGCGTCGTCACCGGCACCTGCGTGAAGATCGACGTGCCCAGGTCGCCGCGCAGCAGCTTGCCCGCCCACAGCACGAACTGCCGCCACAGCGGCTCGTCCAGCCCCAGCGCGGCGTGCAGCCGGGCGATGTCGTCGGCGGTGGCGAAGTCGCCCGCGATCAGCGCCGCCGGGTCGCCCGGCGACAGGTGGATCAGCAGGAAGACGATGACCGCCACCACGATCATCACCGGCACCACGGAAAACACGCGTCGGATTACGTACGCCATGGCAGCCTCGCGTCCTCGCGCCGCGCGCCCGTCATTTGTCCAGCACCCAGACGTTGGGCACGCCCCAGATCCTGTCGGTGTGCTTGAGCGACTTCAGCGCCGCGAAGGTCAGCGAGAACTGGCCCACGGGCACGTTCGGGAACACCTGGTAGGCGCGCTCCTGGAAGCGGTCGAGCAGCGCCTTGCGCCCGGCCGGGTCCACCGCGGCGATCCACTGCGCACGCAGTGCGTCCAGCTCCTTGTCGCACGGCCAGCCCGGCAGCGTATTGCCGCAGCTCGCCGCCAGGTAGGTGTTGTTGAGCGGCGAATTCACGTTGAACTCCGAGGCCGACGACACGAACACGTTCCAGCCGCCCTGGTCCGGCGCCGCCTTCTTGCTGCGGCGCGCCGTCATGGTCGCCCAGTCCATCGCCTGGATGTCGAGCGTCATGCCGATGTCCTGCAGCGCCTGGATCGCCACCAGCGTGGCGGCGTTCAGGTACACCGGGTCGGAGGGCAGCATCACCACCACTTTCTGGCCCTGGTAGCCGCCCTCGGCCAGCAGTTTCCTGGCCAGCGCGATGTCGGGCTTGGCGTAGGGCGCCGATCCCGCGGCGGTTTCGTTGGGGCCGCCGCAGATGAAGAACGTGTCGCAGTGATCCAGGCGCAGGTCGGGCGGATACCCCATCGCGCTCACGAACCTGGCCTGGTCGATGGCATGCGCCGCCGCCTGCCGGATCTTGGCGTTGTCGAACGGCGGAAAAGCCTGGTTCAGCACCATGTACGCCTGGTTGCGGCCCATGACGCCGATGGCGATGCCGCTTTCCTTGCGCAACGGCTCGATGTAGTCGGCCGGCGTCTGCTCGATCATGTCCACTTCCTGGTTCTTCAGCGCCGCCACCGCGCTGTTCGAATCCGGAAGAATCACCCATTCCACGCGATCGACGTGCGGCGCCTTGCTGCCCGCCAGGCCCGAGGCCGGCTCGCTGCGCGGCTTGTAGTCCGGATTGCGGACGAACACCACCTTGTTGCCCGGCACCCACTCGTCGCGCTTGAAGAGGAACGGGCCCGAGCCCACCACCTCCGTCAGCGGCCGGTCGGCCGGCATCTTCGCCAGCCGCGCCGGCAGGATGAACGCCGGATAGCTCGACACCTTCGCCAGCCCGTCGAGCACCGGCCCGAACGGCCGTTCCAGCGTGAGCGTGAAGGTGCTGGCGTCCACGGCCTGCCACTTGCCGCCGGCCGCGCTCAGCGCATGGCCGATGTTGTCGCGCGCGGTCCAGCGCTGCAGCGAGGCCACGCAGTCGGCGGCCGTCACCGGATTGCCGTCGCTGAACTTCAGCCCGTCGCGCAGCGTGAAGGTCCAGACCTTCTTGTCGTCGGACACCTTGTAATCCCGCACCATTTCCGGCTGGGGCTGGCCCTTCTCGTCCATGGCAAAGAGCGTGTCGTACACCATGTAGCCGAAATTGCGCGTGATGTAGGCGGTGGTAAAGGTCGGGTCGAGCACCTTCAGGTCGGCATGCGGCACCAGCCGCAGCGTCTTGGTCTCGGCCATCGCGGCGCCCGGGCACAGGGCGCAGGCGGCCGTCATGGAAATCGCGGCGAGGCTCGCCAGCAGTCTTTTCTTCATCGCTACACTCCCTGATCCCGGCATCGTGCGGGTACGAACGGCAAACATGTAAGCCGGCCGCCACGGCCGGCGCCGGGCGGCGCCCTTCACAGCGGCCACTTGGGCCGCCGGATCTTCCTGTAGGGCAGCGTCTTCCAGTCCGGCGTCGCCACGCCGCGCCCGCCCACGTAGATCACGTGGCGCGCCACCTGGGAAAACGATGCATGGAAATGCTGGGCCGACTTCACCACCACGATCTTCTTGGACGCCAGGTCGCAGCCGAGCTGGCTGAACAGATCCGTATTGATGGCCTGGTTGCGCACCGACGTCAGCACGATCTCGATGCCCTGCGCCTCGACCAGCGCGCAGTCGCCCATCGGCGCCGGCGCGCCCGACAGCCCTGTCATGACCAGGTTCTTCTTCAGCGCCTTCACCGTGCACGACACGTCGACCGGATCGCCCGACAGCGGGCCCACCTTGCCGCCCAGCCGCATCATCAGCGTGGCGCCGGGCTCCGCATCGAAGGCGATGCGCACCGCCACCGGATCCCAGAGCGGCCCCAGCGCCGCGTTGCGCACCCCGCGCTCCAGCATGCGCGCCAGCATGAACGTGGAATCGCCCGGCGCGCCGCTGCCGGGATTGTCGGGCCGGTCGGCCAGCACCACCGGGCCGCCCTCGAACGCCCGCGCCTCGTCCAGCGCCTCGTCGATGCTCCGGTACGGCACCATCAGCTGCTCGCGCATGGCGATCAGCTCGTCGGCCAGCCGCCGCGCCGCCTGCCGCGCTTGCCCGGCGTCGCCGTCCGCGTACACCAGCACCTTGGTGCCCATCTCCGGCACGTCGCCGGTCGCGAACCCTTGCGCCACCGAAATCGACAGAATGCCGTTCTTGCCTTCCATCTCCTGGATACGCCGCACGAATGAACGCGCCGGCTCGCGCGTCGTGTGCATGGGCACGATCATCTCGCAATCCACCAGCGCGGCCTTGGGCGCGATGCGGCCTTCGCGCGCCTGCACACAGAGCGTGACCAGCTCTTGCGCGCGCTCGCGGATATCGGTGTGAGGGTATTCCTTGAACAGCACCAACACGTCGGCATGCTCGACCATGGCCGGCGTCAGGTGCGCGTGCGGGTCCAGCTCCGCGCCCACCGTCACGCCGGGCCCCACGATTTCGCGCACGCGCCGCAACACGTCGCCCTCGCAATCGTCATAGCCATCGGCCACCATCGCGCCGTGCAGGCCCAGCAGCACCATGTCCACCGGCAGCGCGCGCCGCAGGTCCGCCAGCAGCTCATCGCGCAGGGTTTCGTAGGCCGAACGGGTCGTAATGCCGCCCGGCTGCGCCGACGTCACCACGCCCTCGAACAGCTCCCAGCCCAGCGCCTTGCCGCGCTGGCGCGCCACATACAGCGGCGCGCCGGCAAAGGTCACCGTGTCCGGGTGCGTGCCCGCCGGGTAGTAATCGCGGTCCCGGAACGACGCAAGACTGGTCGGCATCGGCGCAAACGTGTTCGTCTCGGTGCCCAGGCCGGCGCTGAAAACTCGCATATCATCATCCCCACTCACAAGCGGGGAAAACAGCGGCGCGTAGCCATGCCGGGCCGCGCCATCCGGCCCGCCGTGGTTTCGCGCCTTCCGCGGCGGTCGCGCACAGCGCGCCGTCGGAATCTGGTTCCCCCTGAAATGCTTTTCGATCAGGTTATGTCCGCCGGCCTGCGCGGCCGGCGTTGATGAATCAAGGCCGTCCACATGCTGCACGGCCCGTGCACACATCATGCTATCGCGCTCGCGGCGCATACAAATAGCCAAGACGACAGGGTCTATAACCTTAGGGAATGCGCGCGACCGCGCATCTGACCGGCCGCCCGCCCGCAAACGCGCGCCACGCCTGGCTTTCGCGCCATCCCGTCCCTGCGCGCACGACCGCGTGCGCCACGGCTTCGGCGCGGGAAAACCCTGAACCTCGCACGCCGCCCTTCGCGCAAGTGACAAGCCCGCCGCCGCCCCCTAGAATGCGCTCGCGCCGCGCAAGCGCGACGCCCGGCATCGCCGGCCCATCGACCGCATTCTTGTCTCCGCCCGCCCCATGAACGCCGAAGCCGCCCTGCAGAAAAGCCCGCTGTTCCGACTGTGCGCCGTCTTGTGGCTGGCCGCGATGGCCGGCGTCGTCGCGATGGCGGGCGCCACGGTGCCCCGCCTGGTGGAGAGCGCCTCGCCGCCCGTGCCGCTGCCCCTCGCGCTGATTGCCAGCGTGGCCCAAAGCGGCATCCTGCTGGCCCTGGCCACCTGGGCCGGCGCCGCGATGTCCCGTCCGCTCGGCCTGCGCGCGCCCGTGCTGGAAGCCGCGCTCGCCGGCGCGCCCGCCGCGCCGCGCCTGAAGCCTCAGCTTGTTCCCGCCGCCGCGGCCGGCCTGGCCGCCGGCCTGCTTCTGCTCGCCCTCAAGGCCGCGACGCCCGCGCCCCTGCAAGCCCTGGGCGATACCTTGCGCATTCCCGCCGCCGCCCGGCTGCTCTATGGCGGCATCACCGAAGAAGTGCTCATGCGCTGGGGCGCGATGACGCTGCTCGCGTGGCTGCCGTGGCGCCTGATCCAGCGGCGCGCCGGCGAGCCGCGCCGCGCCTGGTTCGTCGCCGCCATCGTCCTCTCGGCCGCGCTCTTCGCCGCCGGCCACCTGCCCGCCCTCGCCGCCCTGGGCGCCCCGCTGACGCCCCGGGTCGTCGGCTATGTCCTCATCGCCAATACCCTGCCCGGCCTGCTCTTCGGCCTGCTGTACTGGCGCCGCGGACTGGAATCGGCCATCATTGCCCACGCGCTGGCCCATCTTGTCGCCTTCGCCACCGGCGCGGCCTGAACCCGCCATTTCCCCACACCTGCACAGGAGCTTGCGTTGGAGCTGAAAACCGTCGAACCCCTGGCCGTGCTGCGCGACCGCCGGCGAGTCACCCTTGCCCAGGTCGGCGCGCTGGCCGCCGGCATCTACCCCGAGCTCGAGCGGCAGGCCGCCGCCGGCGGCCTGCGCGTCGAAGGCCCGCCGGTCTTCGCCGCCCACGGCCTGCCCCAGGATGCGCAAACCCCGTTCGAACTCGACTACTGCCTGCCCGTCGCCGGCGCCGCCCCGCACACGCTGCCGCGCCTGCGCTGCGCCAGCCTGCTCTACCAGGGCCCGCTGGACCGGCTCTTCTCGCAGGGCTACCAGCCCCTGCTGCGGGCCATTGCCGAAGCCGGCCTCACCCCCACCGCCGAAAGCCGCGAGGTCTATCACGCCTGGGCAGGCCCCCAATCCGCCGCCAACCGCATCGAAATCCAGATCGGAGTGGCGGAGGGCTGAACCCGTGCGCAGGCGGAGACAGGTTTGCGTGCCGGGGCAGCGCATGCCCGGGTTAACCCGCGCTCCGAACCGCTATCGGTCGTTGTCCGCTGACGGGGAACCGACGAAGCCGATTGCGCTGTCCACCTGGCCGCAGACGCCGCATCGCCGTTGATCTTCATGTTCTCACCGCAAGCAATACCATTCTTCGCCAGCATCCATGGATATTCCGCGTCGGGAAAAACACCTCGCCGTCCCGCTCAATGTCCACCATGAGAAAAAGCGGCAGAGCACTTTTTATGTTCTTGATGCAATAAAACCATTTGACAATGCACCGAAGTCCAGGCGGCTCATGTTTTTGAAAATTCACAGCAGAAACTTGGCGCCACCACAAAACATTTTCTTCGCAATACTCTCCAACCTGAAAAACGATTAATGAAAGCCTCGATCAGGTGAATCGTTTTTGCTCCCGGGCAGCGGTATAGCGCGTTGTCGATAAACGGCGCATTGCTTGTGACGGAAGAGACGCGACCTGTATAACTGGCGATGTTTGCCCGTATGCAGGAGGCCGCTTTCCCGCGCCGGCCTGGTCCGGAGATGCAATCGGCTTTGTGCGTTCAGGCGGCGGACGCCACGCGCGGCGCCGCTCCCCGTCCGCGGGCTTGCGGCGGTATGCTTGCCGACCGTGCCCGGCGCAGACACTCCCGAGGAAAGACCCGACCATGCCTTTGCTGGAAAAAACCTTCGATCGCACGCTGGACGCCTGGACACACGCCTATCAGGCGCCGTTCTGGCGCGGGTCGGTCGTGGAGGGGTGGCTGTTCGAGGACGCCGAGGCGCGCCGGGCCGCCGAGGCGCGGCTGGCGCGCGCCGGCGTGACGGCGCGTTTCCGCAGCGCCTACAAGCCGCTGCTGCATTTCTTTCTGGAAGAGGTGGAACTCGACGGCCTGGAGTCGGCGACGCTGCGCTACCCGGTGCACGCGCAGGCGCAGGCGCGGCGCTTCGCGCTGGAGGCGTATCCGCTGGCGGCGCTGCTCAAGCCGGCTGCGCTGACCATGGAGCCGGGCGCTTGCGACCTGCACTACGACGTGCGTCTGGCGTACCGCGACGGCCGCGTGACACAGGCGCGGGTGTTCGCGCCCAATGCGCTGGGGCAGACGCCGGAAGGCGAGCCGGTGCTGTCGCCCACGGGCTGGCTGCGGGTGCGCGACGCCGACGGCCGGACGCAGGTCGACGCGGCGCAGGCGACCGAATACCAGCAGGTGTTCCGCAGCATCGTGGACACGGTGCGCAACCGCGCCTGGGGCGCGCACGAGCCCTATTTCGAGCGGCTGGAAATCCGTGTCGACCTGCCGGGCATGGATTTCGCGCTGCCGGTGGACGAAGAGATCGTCAGCACGCTGGAGGCGCTGCACGAAGACCTCTATTTCACGCTGCTGGAGTTCTTCCAGCGCCATTCGGGACGCCCGCCCGGCGACCGCGGGCTGCAGCCGGGGCAGATCATCCCGGACATCCGGCGGCACGACGGGGCGGCGCGCGTGCGCATGATCATGGAACCCTTCCGGCCGACCGAGCCCGAGGCCCCGTCCGCGCCGCCCGCGCCGCTGGCGGAACTGGACCGGCCGCTGACGGCGGCGCAGATCGCCCACTGCATGGCGGAGATCGGTGGGGACGCCTTCCAGGCGGTATCGCGCCAGGGGCGGCCGGTGCTGGGAGCCTATGTGCGCGGCCCGGGGCCGGCGGTGTTCATCTCGGGCGCGCAGCACGCCAACGAAAGCTCGGGCGTGGTGGGCGCGCTGCGCGCGGCGCGCCGCCTGCAGGAAACGGGCCAGGCGCATTTCGCGCTGGTGGCCTGCGAGAACCCGGACGGCTACGCGCTTTTCGAACGGCTGCGCCAGCAGCATCCTCGCCACATGCTGCATGCCTCGCGCTACAGCGCGCTGGGCGACGATATCGCCTACCGCGAACATGCGCCGTTTTTCGAGCGCGAAGCCCGCCACCAGGCGCATGCGCTGAGCGGGGCGCAACTGCACGTCAACCTGCACGGCTACCCGGCCCATGAATGGACCCGGCCGCTGTCGGGCTACCTGCCCCGGCATTTCGAATCGTGGACGCTGCCCAAGGGGTTCATGCTGCTGGCGCGGCACCACCCCGGCTGGGGCGAGCGCGCCCGCCGGCTGGTCGAGGGCGTGACGGCGCGACTGGCGCGCAATGTGCCCGGGCTGGCGGCGTTCAACGCGCGGCAACTGGAACTCTTTCGCGCCCACGCCCTCGAAACCGGATTCGAGGTGCTGAACGGCATCCCGGTCCAGATCCAGGAAACCGACCGCGAAACGCTGCCGCTTGCGCTGATCTCGGAGTTTCCCGACGAAACGGTGTACGGCGAGCGCTTCGTGTTCGCCCACACGGTGCAAATGGAAACCGTGCTGGCGGCCGCCGAGATCCACCGTTCAGGATATTGATCGACACGCCGCGCCGCCGGCCGGCGCGCAGCAACCCAGCAATTACAAGAGCATGAACATCCGAGAACGCAATCACGGAGACGACCTGGTCCTGGCGGACATCTGGCTGCGCTCGGTGCGCGCCACGCACACGTTCCTGACCGAGCAGGACATCGACGCCCTCTATCCGCAGGTGCTCAATGTCTATCTGCCCGCGGTGCGGGTGTGGGTCTGTGAGGACGAAGACGGCGAAATCGCCGGCTTCATCGGGCTGGACGGCAACAAAGTGCAGATGCTGTTCGTCGACGCCAGCAAGCGCGGCCGCGGCGCGGGAAGGCGGCTGCTGAATTTCGCGCGCTCGCTGCACGGCAGTCTGCTGGTGGACGTGAACGAACAGAATCCGCAGGCCCACGGCTTCTACCTGCACTACGGATTCGTGGACGTGGGCCGGTCGGAACGCGATGCGGCGGGCCGGCCTTTTCCGGTGCTGCACATGAGGCTGCCGGGCTAGGCGTGCTTGCCCTGAAACGGGGTTGCGCCCGGGCATTCTAGGATTGCGCTTCCGGATGCCTGGCCTTCCAGGCTTTCAGGGCCTCGCGGTAGGCATCCATGGCCTCGTTGTACAGGTCGTAAACACAGGGTATGCACCCGCTGTTGCAGCACGCTTCGGGCGCGGGCGGCTCAGGGGGCTCGGGACGGGGATCGGCGCTCGGCGCCGGTTTGGTCGTGACGGGCGAATTCATGGCTCCATGATAACGCCGGCACGTGCCGGCACGCCCGCGCGCGGGCCGGCACGCGGCCTCGCGCGCGCATCCGTCGGCGCGTTCAGCCGCCCTGCCCGCCCGCGGCCGGGTCGGCCTTCAGCAGATCGTAGATGCGCTTGCCCACGCGGCCGTCCTGCGCCAGGTTGCGGCGCTCCTGTTCGGCGCGCACGGCCTCGCGGGTCTTGGCGCCCGGAATGCCGTCGGGCTGGCCCACGTCGTGGCCCAGCTTGTTGAGCATTTCCTGCAGCGTGCGGATCTGCGCGCGCGACAGGCCGGGGTCGTCGGTGGGCCAGGCCGTGGCGAGCGCCGGGCCACCCTGCAGACGGTTGAGCAGCAGCGACACCGCCAGGCCGTAGCGGCGCGATTGGTTGTAGTGCTGGATGGCGTCGAAATTCACGGTGGCCAGGAACACGGGGCCTTTGGCGCCCGTGGGCGCGAACAGGTAGGCCGCCTCGTCGTTGCCGGACGCAAGCTCGAGGGGACGGCCGCCGGGCAGCGTCACGCCGGCCTGCGCCCATTGCGCCAGGCTGCGGCGGTCTTGCGAGCCGACGTATTCCGCGTCGGGCGCGGAAGGAATGGACGCCGCCAGCGCCGGCGGCACCCGCACCTCGATCACGGCCGGCAGGCCGTGCGTCCATTTGGCGCGGCGCTTGCGCAAATGATTGGCCGTGGAGGCCAGGGCGTCGGGCAGCGAGTGATAAAGATCGATGCGGCCGTCGCCGTCGCCGTCGGCCGCCAGTTCGTAGAACGACGTGGGGATGAACTGCGTCATGCCGAACGCGCCGCTCCACGAGCCGATGAAGTCGTCGGGCGCGACCACCCCGTCGCGCAGCAGGCGCACGGAGGCGTAGGCGTTCTTTTCCCAGAGGGGCTTGTTCTCGGTGCAGGCGCGCGTGAGCCAGGCATCGAGCACATTGGTCTTGCCGACCTGCCGCCCGTAGTTCGTCTCGATGCCGAAGATGGCGACCAGCGTGGCCGGATCGACCTGGTACTGCTGGCCGATCGCCTGCAGTTGCGGGCCGTACCTGGCCAGCACCTCGCGGCCGTCGGCCACACGTTCGTCGTCCACGGTCTTGGCGATGTAGTCCCACCAGCTCTCGCGGCCTTCGGGCTGGGCCTTGGCCGAAGCCACGGTGGCGGGCAGCAGTTGCGCGCCGGCGGTGTACTTGTCCCAGTCGGCCGCGCTCAGGCCGTTGGCGGCCGCGCCCTTGCGCAGCTTCGCCAGGCAGGCCTTGGTGTCCAGTTCGGTGGGCGCGATGATGGCGGGAGCGGCGGCGGGCGCGGCCGCCGTCGCAGCGCCGGGCACAGACGCGGCGGGCGCCGGCTGCAAGCGCGAGCCGGTGGCCGATGACGGCGACTGGGCCTGGGCGGCGCCGGCCAATACGGCCGCCGTCAATGCCAGCAGGACCGGGGAACGGGACGAGATTCGAAAACGCGTTAGGCTCTGACGCATGGCTATACTGGAAATTCGGAATCAGCCGCGATGGTAACGCGAGGCGGCGGCGAAATCGAACGCGGCGCCGGCCCGCTCCCTCATCGGCGCCATCGTGAATGACGCTTGCGGGTTGCCGCGTTGCGCCGTGCGCGATGGCGGAGAATAATCGGGGCACTGCCGCCCCGGGCCGGCCGCCGCCGGCGCGTCCGCCCCGGTCTCGCCCCAACCGGATTCTGGAGTTCCCATGCAAGACTGGCTCGACACCCTGCCCAAGGCGGAGCTGCACATGCACCTGGAAGGCTCGCTGGAGCCCGAGCTGCTGTTCGAACTGGCCCGGCGCAACCGCGTGGCGCTGCCCTGGCCCGACATCGACGCGCTGCGCGCCGCGTATCGGTACCACAACCTGCAGGAATTCCTGGACCTCTACTACCAGGGCGCCGGCGTGCTGCGCACGGCGCAGGACTTCTACGACCTGACCTGGGCGTATCTGCTCAAGTGCCGGGAACAGCACGTGGTGCACACCGAACCCTTTTTCGACCCGCAGACGCACACCAGCCGCGGCGTGCCCATGGGCGCCATGTTCGAGGGCATCGGCCAGGCGCTGGCCGACGGGCGCGAGCGGCTGGGCGTGACGAGCGGCCTGATCCTCAGCTTTCTGCGCCACCTGCCCGAGGAAGACGCGCAGCGCACGCTGGACGAGGCGCTGCCCTACCGCGACGCCTTCATCGCGGTGGGCCTGGACAGCAGCGAGCGCGGCTTTCCGCCGCGGCTTTTCCAGCGCGTGTTCGAACGCGCGCGCGCCGAGGGGCTGGCCGCCGTGGCGCACGCGGGCGAGGAAGGCCCGCCGGAATACGTATGGGAGGCGCTCGACCTGCTGAAGGTGGCGCGCATCGACCATGGCGTGCGCGCCGCCGAAGACCCGCGGCTGATGGCGCGGCTGATCGACGAGCAGGTGCCGCTCACCGTATGTCCGCTGTCCAACACGCGCCTGTGCGTCTTCGAGCACATGTCGCGGCACAACATCCTGTCGATGCTGGACGCCGGCGTGAAGGTCACGGTCAATTCCGACGACCCGGCCTATTTCGGCGGCTACGTCAACGAGAACTTCCGCGCCCTGCGCGAGCACCTGGGCATGTCGCGCGCGCAGGCCGAGGCGCTGGCCGCCAACAGCCTGGACGCCCGCCTCGCCGGGTAGACGGCCCTGCGGGCATTCCGCATTGACGCATGCCGGCCCGCTGACTAAAGTGGGCCGCTGTGTCTTCCAGGGCGGCAACCCGCCCCGCAACCCCGCCGCGGCGCGCCGCGGCATCACCGTGCCCATCTCCATGAACCACTATCGCGTCGGCATCGCCGGCTTCGGCGCCATCGGCCAGTCCGTGGCGCAATCCCTGGATGCCGGCCTGCCCGGCCTGTCGCTGGCCGCCGTGGCGGTCCGCAACCCCGACGCCCCGCCGGCCTTCGCCTGGCGCGGCGAGGCTCCCCGCTACACCACGCTGGAGCGCCTGCACGAGCTCTGCGACATCGTGGTCGAATGCGCGCCCGCCGCCGTCTTCCGCCAGATCGCCGAGCCCGCGCTCGCGGCCGGCAAGCGGCTGGTGGTGCTGAGCGCGGGCGCCCTGCTCCAGCACGACGACCTCATCGGCCTGGCCCGCGACAGCGGCGGCCAGATCATGGTGCCCTCGGGCGCCATCCTGGGGCTGGACGCCATCACGGCCGCGGCCGAGGGCGTCATCCATTCGGTCACCATGATTACCCGCAAGCCGCCCAAGGGGCTCGCGGGCGCGCCCTACCTGGTGGAAAACCGCATCGACCTGTCCGACGTCACCGAGCCGCGCCTGATCTTCCGCGGCTCGCCGCGCGAAGCCGCCGTGGGCTTTCCCGCCAACCTGAACGTGGCGGTCAGCGTCTCGCTGGCGGGCATCGGCCCCGACCTCACCACGCTCGAAATCTGGGCCGACCCCACGCTGGAGCGCAACGTGCACCGGGTGGAGGTCGAGTCCGACGCGGCGTCGTTCTCGGTCGAGATCCAGAACATTCCCTCGGCCAATCCCAAGACGGGCCGCATCACGGCGCAAAGCGTGGTGGCCGCGCTGCGCAAGCTCACCGCGCCGCTGCGCATGGGCACCTGAAATCCGGCGGCGGCTGCACGGCATCCAGCGCCGCGGGCGCTGCCTGCCGCCCGCCGGCCGCCGCGCGCCCCGAATGGCCGGCGGCGCAGGCCGGAGCCGGCACGGCCCCGAATGTCCACCCGCCTTCGCCGTCCAGCGCCAGCCCGTGCGTGTGGAATGCGTCCAGCGTGCCGCGATGGCCCACGCTCACCAGCATGCGGTGCGGCAGGCGCTCGCGCAGCAGGGCGTAGAGCATGTGCTCCAGACCTTCGTCGGTGGCCGAAGTGGCTTCGTCCAGGAACACGATGGCCGGCCGGTTGTACAGCACGCGCGCAAACGCCAGGCGCTGCTGCTCACCCAGCGAAAGCACGCGCGACCAGTCCGCCACCTCGTCCAGGCGTGGCAGCAGGTGCGCGAGATTCACGTCGCGCAGCAGCGCGGCCATGCGTTCGTCTTCGTCCGCGCCGCCCCGTGGCAGGCCCGGATAGGCCAGCGCCGCCCGCAGGTCGCCCAGCGGCAGATAGGGGCGCTGCGACAGGAACAGCGCCTGCTCGCCCGCCGGCCGCCGCAGGCGGCCCTGCGCATAGGGCCACAGGCCCGCCAGCGCGCGCAGCAGCGTGGTCTTGCCGCTGCCCGAAGGGCCCTTGATGAGCAGCGCCTGGCCGGGCGACAGCCGCAGCGACAGATCGCGCACCAGCGGCTTTCCGTCGGGGCGCGTTACGGCAATGCCGTCCATCTCCAGGCCATCGTCCAGCGGCTCGGCGCGCAGCGCGGGCAGCGCGCGCGCCGCCGCGTTGGCGTCCAGAAAGCCGTTCAGGCGGTCCAGGGTGGCGCGATACTGCGCGAAGGCATCGTAAGAGGTGCGGAAGAACGATAGGGAGTCGTGCACCTGGCCGAAAGCCTGCGAGGTCTGCATCACGTCGCCCAGCTTGATCGCGCCGCTGAAAAAGCGCGGCGCCTGGATGATGTACGGAAACACCACCGCCACCTGGCTGGCCGAGAGGTTGAAGCCGTCGAACTTCAGCCCCCGGTACACGCGCGCCCACAGGTTGGCGATGTAGGCGGAAAACCGCGTCCACAGCGTGCCGCGCTCCACGCCCTCGCCCTGGTAGAAGGCGACATTCTCGGCGTTTTCGCGCAGGCGCAACAGGGCATGGCGGAAGTTGGCGGTGAGCCTTTCCGACAGGAAGTTCAGGCGGATCAGCGGGCGGCCGATGCGAAAGGCCAGCCAGGTCGCCGCCAGCACGTAGAGGTACACCAGGAACACCATGGCGCGCGGGATTTCCACGCCGGCCAGGGTGAGCGCGCCCGACAGGCTCCAGAGAATGGCGGTGAATTCCACCAGCGACACCATGGCGCTCAGTGCGCCGATGGCCAGCGTGCGCGAGCCGGTGACGAAAGCGGCGATGTCCTGCTCGATGCGCTGGTCGGGGTTGTCGACCGGCTCGTCCACGAAATGACTGCGATAATAAGCGCCCTCGTCCAGCCAGTCGCGCGTGAGCCAGTCATTCAGCCACACGCGCCAATGAATGTCGAAGGCTTGCCCGGCGTAGCTGTCCGCCAGCGAGCGCGCGACGTGCACGGCGGCCAGCACCGAGAATATGCCCAGGAAATGCCAGAACGCCTTGGCGTCCAGCGACTGCAGCGCGCTGTAGAAACCGTTGTACCAGTACGAGAACAGCACGGTCATGCGCACCGCGAACATGGCCAGCAAGAGCAGCAGCGCCACGGTGGCCAGCGGCCGCCAGTCGCGCGCCGGGTTGAGGTAGGGCCAGGCCAGGCGCCCGAACTTGCGGCCCCAGCCGGTGGTGCGCGAGAGCACCCAGGCCAGCGCGGCCAGCAGCGCGGCCGAGATGCCGAAGGCGCGCAGCAGCCACCACGCGCTCTGGGCAAGCTGTTGATTCCAGTCGAGGGTCATGGGCGGAAACCTTGCTTGCGGTTTCCTGGTTAGACGAGGCGGCGGGGCCGAGTTCCGGCCGCGGCGCCGCCTTAAGCGTGGCTTAAGCGTCCGGCGAAAAAAACGGCGGCCGCTCAGCCCGCGCGCAAATCGAGATTGGCGAACAGGTCGGCCAGCGTGGGCGTCGAGCGCGCGGGCCAGATGGCGCTCAGGTCGAAACTGGGCAGGTCCTGGCCGTCGCGCACTTCGCAGAAGCGCACGCCGCTGAAATTCAGCGAGCGGATCCAGCTCGGCAGCAGCGCCACGCCGCAGCCGCCCGCCACGCAGGCCAGCACGGTGAGCGTGCGGTTGGCTTCCTGCGCCACATGGGCTTCATGGCCGGCCCTGCGCAGCGCATCGAGAATGCCCGCGTAGAACGCCGGCAATTGCGATTGCGGGTACATGACCAGCCCGGCCCGTGCGATGCGGGCCAGCGTCACCGTGCCGTCCGCCTCGGCCTCGAACTCGTCGGGCACCGCCGCCACCAGCCGCTCGCGCAGGAGCTGGCGCTCGCGCATGCGGCCGCCCACCGCCACCGGCGTATGCATCAGCCCGATGTCGATTTCACCCGTCTGCAGGGCTTCGGCCTGCTCGGCGTTGCTCATTTCGCGCAGGATGACACGCACCCCGGGCGCCTGGCGCCGCAGCGCGCGCAGCGCCCGGGGCAGCGTGTCGAACAGCGCCGAAGACACCAGCCCCACCGTGAGCTGTCCGGCCGCGCCGCGCCCGATTTCGCGCGCCCGCTGCGCCGCCGCATCGATGCGCGCCACGCTGGCGCGCACGTCTTCCAGGATGGACAGGGCCGCGGGGGTGGGCGAGGCGCCCTGGCGCGAGCGGTCGAAGAGCCGCACGCCCAGATCCTGCTCCATGCGGCGCAGGGCCTGGCTGAGCGCCGGCTGGGCGATGCCGAGCCAGGCCGAGGCGCGGCTCACGCTGCCATGGTCCACCACCGCCAGAAAATAGCGCAGATGCCGGGTTTCCATATCAATTCAATATGAATAAAGCCTTTTTACTGAATAGAAAACTATAACCGTTCTTCCTAGAATCCCGCCTCATACGAGAAACGAGCGCCGCGCCCGCCTTGCCGGCGCGGTTCCAGGAGACAGCATTGCCCCCCTTCGGCCCCGCCGTCGACACCCACGCGCATGTGTTCCGCCAGGGTCTGCCCCTGACCGCCGCGCGCCGCTATACGCCCGACTACGACGCCTCGCTCGCCGATTACCTGGCCCTGCTGGACTCGCACGGCCTGAGCCACGGCGTGCTGGTGCAACCCAGTTTCCTGGGCACCGACAACCGCTATATGGAACAGGCGCTGCAGGCCGAACCGCAGCGCCTGCGCGGCGTGGCGGTGGTGGACGAACAGACGCGCGAAGACGAGCTGCGCCGGCTGGCCGGCGCGGGCGTGATGGGCATGCGCCTGAACCTCATCGGCCTGCCCGTGCCCGACCTGTCTTCGCCCGGCTGGCGCCGCGTGCTGCAAACCGCCAACACCCTGGGCTGGCACGTGGAAGCGCACATCCAGGCGGCGCGCCTGCCCGAACTGCTGCCCGCGCTGCTGGCCGAGGGATGCCAGGTGGTGGTGGACCACTTCGGCCGTCCCGATCCGGCGCTGGGCACGGCGGACCCGGGCTTTCGCTACCTGCTGCGCCAGGCCGACTCCGGCCGGGTCTGGGTGAAGCTGTCCGCCCCCTACCGCAACTGGAACGCGGACGACTGCGCCAGCCAGGGCCGGGCCGCGGCCGCCCAGTTGCTCGACGCCTATACCGCGGACCGCCTGATGTGGGGCAGCGACTGGCCCCACACCGAGCACCGCCACGCGGCCTCCTACCCGGCCGCCGTGCAATGGCTGGACGCCTGGATCGACGACCCCGTCCAGCGCCGCGCCATTCTCGCGGACACGCCCCTGCGACTGTTCCAATTCCAAGGAGAAACCCCATGACTTCCCTGCTCAAACGCCTGATGCGCCGCGGCCTGGCCGCCGCCGCCCTGCTGGCCGCCGCCGGCGCGGCCCAGGCCGCGTACCCCGAGCGTGCCATCACGCTGGTGGTGACTTACCCGCCCGGCGGCACGGTGGACGTGGTGGCGCGCCTGATCGGCCCCAAGCTGGCGGCCGAACTGGGCCAGCCCGTGGTCATCGAGAACCGCGGCGGCGCGGGCGGCATGATCGGCGGCGCGGTGGTCGCCAAGGCCAAGCCCGACGGCTACACGCTGATGCTGGATGCCTCCAACCACGCGCAGAATCCGGCGCTGCATTCCAGGATGCAGTTCGACACCCTGGCCGCGTTCGCCCCCGTGTCCCTGCTGCTGCGCGTGCCCAACGTGCTGGTCGTGACGCCCTCTTACGAGGTCAAGACCGTGGCCGACCTGATCCGCCTGGGCAAGCCCGGCGCCAAAGAGCCGGTGTACTTCGCCTCCGCCGGCCCGGGCTCGGCCCAGCACCTGGCGGGCGAACTCTTCAACCTGCTGGCCAAGACCGACCTGCACCACGTGGCCTACAAGGGCGGCGGCCCGGCCATGATCGACGTCATGTCCGGCCAGGTGCCCGTCATGTTCGCCAGCATGGGCTCGGCCTGGCAGCACGTGAAGAACGGCAAGCTGCGCGCCGTGGCCGTGGGCGGCGGCGAGCGCTCCAAGACCGCGCCCGACCTGCCCACCATCGCCGAATCCGGCGTGCCGGGCTACGAGTCGTATGAATGGAACGCGGTCTTCGCGCCCGCCGGCACGCCGCCGGAAATCGTCGACCAGGTTTCCCAGGCGCTGGCCAAGGTGCTGAAAGACCCCGCCATCGCGGAACAGCTCGCGGGCATCGGCGCCGAGCCCATCGGCTCCACGCCCGCCGAGCTCGACGCCTTCCGCCGCGCCGAGATCGCCAAGTGGCAGAAGGTCGTCAAGGAATCGAACATCCAGCTGGATTGAGTGCTGCGGGGCGAGTCCGCCCCGTTGCCGGCATGCCGGCACTGCCGCGCCCTTCGGGGCGCTTTTTTTTGCCGCCCGAGGCAAGAAACGCGCCCTCGTGGAGGGCGGCAAGCCCGCGCGTCCGGATATCATTGGCCCATCGGCATTCCGAGGCACAGATGGAAAAACTCCGGATCGACAAATGGCTGTGGGCGGCGCGTTTCTACAAGACGCGCAGCCTGGCGGCACAGGAAATCGGCAAGGGCCGCGTCTTCGTCAACCAGCAGCCGGCCAAGCCCGCGCGCGAGGTCGCGCCGGGCGACCTGGTGACGGTGCGCAAGGAAGATCCGCCCATCCACGTCAGGGTGCGCGCCCTGAGCGGTGTGCGCGGCCCGGCTCCCGCGGCGCGCCTGCTCTACGAAGAAACGCCCGAAAGCATTGCCGCCCGCGAGCGCGCGGCCGAGATGCGCCGCCTGGCTCCCGAACCCGCGCAAGACCTGGCCGAGGGCCGGCCCACCAAGCGCGACCGGCGGCTCATCGACCGGATGCGCGGGCGCTAGCGCGCGCCGGGTATTTCCGCGTTCGCGCGGCGCGCATCGCCGGGCGGATGGTCCGGATTCGCCGCGAGGGGAAGAACGCCCCGCCCGCCGCCCCCGATGCTCCGCCGTCCCGCCTACAGCGCGCGTCCCACGATCAGCGAATCGATCGCCATCTCCGGGCCGGCGCTCTTGCCCTCGTAGGGCAGCCGGCTGAGCACGTAGCGCATGGCGTTGAGACGGGCCCGCTTCTTGCAATCCGACTTCACGACGATCCAGGGCGCGTCGGCCGTGTCGGTATGCGCGAACATCGCTTCCTTGGCTCGGGTGTAGTCGTCCCACTTGTCCAGCGAGGCCAGGTCCACGGGGCTGAGCTTCCATTGCTTGAGCGGGTGCACTTTGCGCTGCATGAAACGGCGGCGCTGCTCTTCGCGGCTGACCGAGAACCAGAACTTGATGAGGTGGATGCCGCTGTTGACCAGGTGGCGTTCGAAGTCCGGCACCTGGCGCAGGAACTCCAGATACTCCTCCTGCGAGCAAAAGCCCATGACACGCTCCACGCCCGCGCGGTTGTACCAGGAGCGGTCGAACATGACGATCTCGCCCGCAGTGGGCAGGTGCTGCACATAGCGCTGGAAATACCATTGGCCGCGCTCGGTGTCGGAGGGCTTTTCCAGCGCCACCACGCGCGCGCCGCGCGGATTCAGGTGCTCCATCATGCGCTTGATGGTGCCGCCCTTGCCGGCCGCATCGCGCCCTTCGAACAGGATCACCACGCGCTGGCCGGTGGCCTTGACCCAGGCCTGCAGCTTGAGCAGCTCCACCTGCAGCCGGTACTTCTGCTTCTCGTAGTTCCGGCGCAGCATGCGATGGCGGTACGGATAGATGCCTTCGCGCCAGTCCGCCGCCAGCTCTTCGTCGGGATTGCGCCTCGCGGCGCGCCCCGGCGCCTCCGATCGCGCCGACGCCTCCGATTCGAGCAGCGCGCGGTGCACGGCGCGCGCGTCGTCCGGCGAGAGCGCGTCGATGACGGCCCGCAGCGCATCGTGCGCCGGCAGCGCGGCGCGGCCGCGGACGCGGCCGGCGATATCGGCCAGCACGGCAAGCGCCTCCTGGCGCGCCGCGTCCACGCGCGCGGCAACGTGCTCGCGCACCTGTCCGGCGGCCGCCGAGGCGGCGTCGCGCGGCGGCTCCTGCCTATCCGCCGTCTCCGGACGCCGCAGCGCCGCGGCGCTGCGCCGGGCCGGACGGGCGGGCGCAGCGCGCGTCTTGCCCGCCGCGCCGCGCGCGGGCGCGGCCCCCGCCGGTTTCTCTGCCATGGTCATGATCCTCCCCGTATGTGCCGGCGCACCCTTCGAGCGGTTCGGTTCCGTCGGGGCGCGGCCGCAAAAAAACGTTCACCCTAACCCGCGCGGGCCGGCAAAGGTTTGCGCGGGATCAAGGCACGCAACATTCTTGCATGCACCCCGGCCCGCGGCGGCTCCCCGGCGCGGCGATCGCCGCGAGGGTGCGCGCTGGAAGGCCGGGCGGGCCGCGGCCCGCCCGGCCTGGGGTTCACAGCCGGTCCAGCCCCTGCCTGAGATCGGCCAGGATGTCTTCGGGCGTTTCCAGCCCGACCGACAGGCGCAGCAGCCCTTCGGAAAGCCCGTAGCGTTCGCGGTCTGCGGCGCTGTAGCTGGCGTGCGTCATGGTGGCCGGATGCTGAATCAGGGTTTCGGGGTCGCCCAGGCTGACGGCGATGCGCGCGAGCTTCAGGCTGTCCATCAGCCGGCGGCCGGCTTGCAGCCCTCCTTCGAGCTCGAACGCCACCAGTCCCCCGCCCGCCGACAGCTGCCGGCGGGCGATGTCCGCGCCCGGCGTGTCGGGCAGGCCGGGATAATGCACCTCGGCCACCGCGGCATGCTCGCGCAGCAGGCGCGCCACGCGCAACGCGGATTCGCTGTGCCGCGCCACGCGCAGCTCCAGCGTCTTCAGTCCGCGCAGGACGAGGAAGGCGGTGAACGGCGACAGCGTCGCCCCCGTGAAATAGCGCAGGCCTTGCAGCCGGATGGCGTCGATGAGCCTGGCCGGCCCCGCCACCGCGCCGGCGAGCAGGTCGCCGTGGCCGCCCAGGTATTTGGTGGCCGAGTGCAGCACGAGGTCCGCGCCGTGCTCCAGCGGGCGCTGCAGCGCTGGCGTGGCGAAGGTGTTGTCGACGATGGTGAGCAGGCCGCGGCCGCGAGCGATGGCCGAAATGGCGGCAATGTCCACCAGCCGCAGGTTGGGATTGGCGGGCGTCTCGAAGTACACGGCCCGGGTCCGAGGCCCGATGGCCGCCGCCACCGTTTCCGGGCGGGTGAAGTCGGCGAACACGGCGCGCACGCCGAAGCGCGCCAGCCCCTGCGTGAACAGCGTGAACGCGGTGCCGTAGACGATCTGGTCCACCACGATCTCGTCGCCGTCCTGCAGCAGGCTGAACAGGGTGGCCGAAATCGCGGCCATGCCCGAGGCGGCCGCCACCGCCGCCTCCGCGCCTTCGAGCGAGGCCAGGCGCGTTTCGAGCAGCGCCTGGGTGGGGTTGCGGATGCGGCCGTACACGTAGCCCTCGCGCTCGCCCAGGCGCACTTGCTCGTAGGCGTCGGTGCTGTCCTGGGCATAGGTGGAGGTCAGGTAGAGCGGCGGCGTCAGCGCGCCCAGCGCGTCGCGCGGCTCGTAGCCGAGGTGGATGGCGCGCGTGGCGAAGCCGGCGTCCAGGGTGTCTGTCATGATGGGTTCCGTGTGTCGGGGCCTGTTTACGCTAGCGCCGGTGGTCGGCGCGGCGCGCCAGCCATTCGCCGGTGAATTGCACGAGCGTGACGAGCGCGATGAGAATGACGATGACTTCGAACATGACCCGGGTTTCGTAGCGTTCGTAGCCGTAGCGGATGGCCAGGTCGCCCAGGCCGCCTGCGCCCACCGCGCCGGCCATGGCCGAGGCGTTGATCATGGCGATGACGCTGACAGTCATCCCGCCGATGATGCCGGGCAGCGCCTCGGGCAGCAGCACGTGGCGCACGATGTGCCAGCGCCGGCAGCCCATGGCGCGGGCCGCTTCCACCAGCCCGTGGTCCACTTCGCTCAGGCTTACCTGCGCGATGCGGGCGAAGAAGGGAATGAGGTTGGCCGTGAGCGGCACCACGGCGGCCCAGGTGCCCAGCGTGGTGCCCACCAGGAAGCGGGTGAAGGGCAGCATGGCCACGAGCAGGATGATGAACGGAATGGCGCGGAAGGTGTTCACCGTGACGGACAGCGCCTTGTTCAGGCGCGGCCTGGGGTACAGGTTGCCCGGCGTGGTCACCGTGAGCACCACGGCCAGCGCCAGGCCGGCGACGATGGCCAGCGCGGCCGACAGGCTCACCATGGCCAACGTCTGGCCGAAAGCCTGCAAGTATCGGTCAAGCATCGACATAGCCCAGCACCTCCACATGATCGGCCAGCAGCGCGGCGCGCGCGGCCTCTTCGCGCAATGCGCCCGCCGGCACCGACACCAGCAGGCTGCCCTGGGCGTGCCCGCGCAGGCGGTCGAGCCCCCCGTGCAGCAGGCGCGCGCCCGGCCCCAGCGCGGCCAGCGCCGGCAGCGACACGCCGCCGGGCTGGCCCTGTCCCGTGAAGCGCAGGCGCAGCACGGCCGCCTCGCCCGCGCCGCGCGGCTCGGGCCGCAGGGCCGCGGCCAGGTCGGCCGGCACGTCGTGGCGCAGCGGCCGCAGCAGCGCGCGCGTGGCCTCGGCCTGCGGGTTTCCGAACACGCGCCAGACCTCGCCTTCTTCCGCCACCCGCCCGGCATCCAGCACCAGCACACGGTGGCAGACTTCGCGGATGACCGCCATGTCGTGCGTGATGAGCACCACCGTCAGCCCCAGCTTGCGGTTGATGTCGCGCAGCAGCGCCAGAATGGATTGCGTGGTTTCGGGGTCCAGCGCGGAAGTGGCTTCGTCGCACAGCAGTATCTCGGGATCGTGGACCAGCGCCCGCGCGATGCCCACGCGCTGCTTCTGCCCGCCCGACAGCTTGGCCGGGTAGACGTCGGCCTTGCCGCCCAGCCCGACCAGCTCCAGCAGCGCCTGCACGCGCCGCCGCGCCTCGGCCGGCTTCACGCCGGCCACGCGCAGCGGCAAAGCCACGTTCTCGGCCACCGTCTTGGCCGACAGCAGGTTGAAATGCTGGAAGATCATGCCGATGCGCCGGCGCAGCCGCACCAGCGCGTTTTCGTCCAGCCGCCCCACGTCGGTGCCGTCGATGCGCACGGCCCCGCCGTCGGGGCGCTCCAGCATGTTGATGGAACGCAGCAGCGTGGATTTGCCGGCCCCGCTGCGGCCGATGATGCCGAAGATCTCTCCCCGGCCGATGGCGAACGACACGTCGTCGAGCGCGGTCACCCGGCCCCGGGCGCCCTGATAGTGCTTGCGCAAACCCTCGAACACGATGTGGGGCGCGACAGGCGGCGCGGCATCGTCCGCCGCCACCGCGGCGGCGGGAAGCTCGTTTTGCATCATGGCGCGCCCGGCCTCAGAAAACGGGGATGACCGAGCCTTCGTACTTGCTCAGGATGAACTGCCGGACCTCGTCCGAGTGATAGGCCCGCACCAGCTCCGGCACCCAGGGCGCGTTCCTGTCGGCCTCGCGCACGGCGATGATGTTGACGTAGGGGTTGTTCTCTTTCTTCTCCACGGCAATGCCGTCGCGCGTGGCGATGAGGCCGGCCTGGTAGGCGAAGCTGTTGACGATGGCCGCCGCGTCCACGTCGGGCAGCGAGCGCGCCAGCACCACCGAGGCGCTTTCCACAAACTCCAGCTTGCGCGGATTGGACGTCACGTCGGCCAGCGTGGCCGTGCCGGTGTAGGGGTCGAAGCCGTCGCGCAGCGTGACGAGCCCGTGGTCGCGCAGTACGACCAGCGCGCGCGTCTGGTTGCTCGGATCGTTGGGGATGCCCACCTTGGCGCCCTGCGGCAGCGCTTCCAGCGACTTGTATTTCCGGGAGTAGAACGCAATGGGAGAGATCAGGGTGTTGGCCACGGACACCAGCTTGTAGCCGCGCTGCCGGATCTGGTCTTTCAGGAAAGGAATGTGCTGGAACGCGTTGGCGTCGAGGTCGCCGTTATTGAGCGCCTCGTTCGGGCTGGCCGTGCCGGTGATGACGACCGGCTCCACGGCCAGACCGTTCTTCTTGGCGACTTGCGCCACCACCTCCCATATCTGCTCGTCCACGCCGCCGCGCACGCCCACCTTGAGAGGCCGGTTGTCGGCGGAAAACGCCGGGCCGTGGAACATGGCGGCCGCCGCCAGCGCCGCGCCCAGCAGGCGCTTGAAAAAGGGGGAAATCATCTCGGAATCGCCTCTCGGTCAACCCAATCCAGGGAGAGACGATTCTAGGCAGCGCGGCGCCGAGCGTGAACGATTCGCTGGTTGAGTCCTTATTACGCCCGCCTTTGCATATGCGCGGCGGCAATATGCCAGGGCGGCGAGATGCTTGCGTTCAGAAAGGCTTGACCACCACCAGCGTGACGATGGCGGCCGCCAGCACCACGGTCAGCGGCGCATACAGATCGGCCAGCGGCGCGCGCCTTGCGCCGCCTTGCGCCATGCGCCGCAGCGCGGCGCTCTGTACGCCGTGCAGCGCCGACAGCGCCAGCGCGCAGCCCGCCTTGACCCAGATCCATTTCATGGCGAACCAGCCCACCGAGAACGCCAGGTGAAGACCCAGCAGCCACGCAAGCGCCATGGCCGGCGTGGTGACGCAGAGGTTCCAGCGCCGCAGGCGGGGCAGCATGCCGCGCCCGCGCGGCGCCTCGTCGCCATCGCGGTGCGGGGCCGACAGCAGATACAGGGACACGAAAAGCGATCCGCCCACCCAGGCCATCACGGCCGCGGCGTGCAGCAACACGAGCAATTGATAGTTCATGGAGCGGCATTATCGCCGGCCGCGCGGCGGGCGCTGCGCGACCGATTGACGCGGGCGGGCGGCTCAGCGCAGCAGCTCCATGATGCGGTAGGCGAGCCGCACGCGCGCCTCGTTGGGCCAGTTGCGGTTGGCCAGGATAACGATGCCGGTCTGCGCGGCGGGCACGAACGCCACGTAGGCGCCGAAGCCGTTGGTGGAGCCGGTTTTATTGATCCACGCCGACGCCTGCGGCGCGAGCGGCGGATCCAGTGCCCTGGCCTCGTGCGTGCGGGCCGCCATGTCCGGCGCGTTGCCGGCGATCAGCGTCTCGAGCCGGGCGGGCCAGGCGTACTGCTCCCAGGCCAGGTCCTGCATCATGCCGTCCACCTGGTAATAGGCCACGTGCGTGGCCGCCAGCGCGCGCCGCAGCCTGGGGTCCAGGCCAGGCGCCAGGCCGAGATTGGCGTCCACGAAGCGCAGCAGGTCGCGCGCGCTGGTGCGCACGCCATAGGCCTGGGCGCCCAGCACGCCGGGCGTGAGCCGCACCGGCTTGGCCTGCGCGTCGTAGCCCTGCGCATAGCTTTCCTGGCGGTCGGGCGGCACCGCGAGAAACGTGCTCGCCAGGCCGAGCGCCGGGAACAGGTCCTGCTCCATCGCCAGGTCGAACGGCCGGTCCAGGGCCCGCGCCGCGGCCTCGCCCAGCATGCCGATACTGGGGTTGGCGTAGGTGCGGCGCGTGCCGGGCGCATATGACGGCCGCCATGCCTTCAGGTAGGCGAGCAGCTGGGCGCGGGTGCGCACGCCGTCCGGCACCTGCGGCGGAAAGCCGCCGCCCGTGTGCGTGCCCAGGTGGATCAGGGTCAGTTTTCCAAACGGGCTGCCGCGCAGCTCGGGCACGAACTTCTGCACCGGATCCTTCAGCGCCAGCCGGCCCTGCGTCTGCGCGTAGGCGGCCAGGGTCGCGGTGTAGGTCTTGCTGATGGAGCCCACTTCGAACAGCGTGTCGCTGGTCACTTTCTGCTGCGTGCGCAGCGAGGCCACGCCCAGGTTGTAGAAGCGCGCCTCGCCGCCATGCCGCACGCCGATGGCCATGCCCGCGATGCCATGCTCCCGCATCGCCTCCTGGGCAACCTGCCGGATGGCGTCATCCGTCCCGGCCGGCGCGGCCCGCGCGCCATGCATCCCCGCGACGGCCGCCAGCGCGGCGGCGCAGACCAGCCGGCCGCATGCGGAAGCCGGCAGCCCAAGCCGGCGAAAAAAAAACGGCAACCCGGAAGACCAGCGCATGGAACCTTTTCGAGAGAAAAGCGGCCCTCGCGGCCGCAGCGAAAGAATATAACGCCGCGGCGGCCCGTCTCCGCGCGTATCCCTGGACAGCGCCCGCCGATTTCCGGTCTACTGGTCTGTCGCGGCAGTACGTTCAACTTGTCGACGGAGGAGAATCATCATGGCGACTGGAACCGTAACCCTGCACCGTGTGCTGCGCGCGCCGCCCGAGCGCGTCTACCGCGCCTTCCTCGAACCCGATGCGGTGGCCAAGTGGCTGCCCCCGCACGGCTTCACCTGCCAGGTCCATGAGCTGGAGGCCAGGGTCGGCGGCCGGTACAGAATGTCGTTCCGCAATTTCGGCAATGGCCAGGCCCATTCGTTCGGCGGGGAATACCTGGAACTCGTGCCCGGCGAACGCATCCGCTACACGGACCAGTTCGACGACCCCAGCCTGCCGGGCAGCATGCAGGCCACCGTCACGCTGCGCAAAGTGGCCTGCGGCACCGAGCTGAACATCGTGCAGGAGGGCCTACCCGAGGCGATCCCGGTGGAGATGTGCTATCTGGGCTGGCAGGAATCGCTGGCCCAGCTGGCCATGCTGGTCGAGCCGGACATCCAGGAGTAAAGCGCGCGCCTGCGCTCAGGACGCCGGCTTGCGGGCGATGAACTGCACCACGCAGGCCCGCCCGGTGTGGAACCGGCCCTCGACCACCTCGCGTTCCAGCTCCCGGGACAGCACAATCTCGCAACCCGGGAACTCCTGCTCCAGCGCCGCGCGGGATATCAGCATGTCCGGATCCCTGGGCCCGCCGGTCCGGTTGCGGATCTGGCCCGGCGCGTAAGCTTCGAGCAGGACGACGCCGCCTGGGCGCAGCGACCGCGCGAGCAGCCGGTTAAGCCGCTTGCGGCTGGCCGACGGCAGATGCGCGAAGATGCACGCCACGCCGCCGAACGCCAGGGCGGGCGGTTCGTAGCGGGCAAGATCGGCGACTTCGGTGCGGATTTCCACGCCCCGGGCCGCGGCGAGTCTACGCGCCTTTTCCAGGCCGACGGGCGAGCCGTCCACGCCCAGCACGTCCAGGCCCCGCTCGGCCAGGAAAACGGCATTGCGCCCCTCGCCCTCGGCCACGCTCAGCACGGGTCCGGCAAGCAGGCCCGCGTGCTCGGCCAGGAAATCGTTCGGTTCGGTGCCGTAGACGTAATCCGCGGCGGCATAGCGTTCATCCCACATGGCTCAGGCTCCCTGTCTGTGCGTTCGACCCGCCGGCCGGCGCGCGGAAAGATGCGCGCGGAGCGGAATGGGGATAGTCTGCAACTTCAAGCCGACTTGAGGTCAAGCGCATGACGCACCTGGACATAGCCGAAGTGGCGCGGCAAACCGGCATCCCCGCCTCCACGCTGCGCTATTACGAAGAAAAGGGCCTGATCGCCTCAATCGGCCGCCGCGGCCTGCGGCGGCAATACGAGGCGGCCGTGCTGCAAAAGCTGGCGCTGATCGGACTGGGGCGCGCGGCGGGGCTGTCGCTGGACGAGATCGGCAGCATGTTCTCGCCCGACGGCGAGCCCAGCATCGATCGGGCCGTGCTGGCCGCCAAGGCCGACCAGCTCGACCGCGCCATCCGCCGCCTGAGCGCCATGCGCGATGGCCTGCGCCACGCCGCCGCCTGCCCCGCGCCCAGCCATTTGCGCTGCCCCGCTTTCCAGCGCCTGCTGAAGGCCGTGGCCTCGGGCGCCTTCGGCGGGCGGCGCAAGCGCGCCGCTTGATTCCGCGCCGCCGCCATGGCAAGGTGGTCCGCGAAAAGCCGCGCCCCGGCTGCTGGAGAACGCACATGGAAAAACCGAGCCGCAACGCCCAGGGCCCAGATCCTTCCCGCCTGATCGACGCCCGCATCCGCGAGCTGGGCGATTGGCGCGGCGCGGCGCTGGCCCGGATGCGCGCGCTCATCCTGCAGGCCGACCCGCAGGCCGTGGAAGAATGGAAATGGCGCGGCGTGCCGGTGTGGTCGCATGCCGGCATCCTGTGCACCGGCGAAACCTACAAACACACGGTGAAGCTGACCTTCGCCCAGGGCGCCGCGCTGGCCGACCCCGCGGGGCTTTTCAATGCGAGCCTGGACGGCAACACGCGGCGCGCCATCGACATCCGCGAGGGCGACGAGATCGACGAAGCCGCTTTCAAGGCGCTCGTCGCCGCCGCCGCGGCCTTCAACCTCGCGCGGAAAAAGCGCGCCTGAACCCGGCCCGGCCGGCGCGCCCTACACCACTCCCACACGGATCACGCCCGCGATCGTCTCCGCGGCGCGCTGCAGGGCGGGAACCATGTCGTCTTCCAGGCGGCCGCCCTCGACCTCGGAGGCCGCCACGGAGATGCCCACCGACAGCATGCGCGATCCGGCCCCGGGCACCGGCACCGCCACCGAAACCTGGTTGCTGTCGGGATAATCGAACCGGCTCCATTGCCCCGGCGCCAGGCGCAGCCCCCCGGCCAGCGCGCTGGCCGGGGGCAGCACGCTGCCCACGCGCAGGTTCATGACCACCAGCCGGCGGCGCTCGGCCGGCGCCATGGCGCGCCCGATGATGATGACGCCTTCGGGGTTGGCCTCGCCCAGGTTCGACGTGCCCGAGTAGGCGTCGGCCAGGCCCTGCAGGATTTCCTGCACCGCTTCGGTGACCCCCAGGCTGTCCATGGCCGCGAAACCCAGCTCGAACACCTGCGGCGTCAGCCGCCATCGGCTGTCTTCGCGCGCGGCGTAGCCCTCTTCTTCCAGCGTCTGCAGAAACCGCAGCACGGTGGCGTGCGGCAGCTCGACCGCGCGGGCCAGTTCGGCCAGCGTGGGCCTGCCCCTGCCGCGAAAGGCCCGGATGATGGATAGACAGCGCTGGATCGATCTATTATTCTTCAATCGTTCACCTGACAAACATTACGTTCACCAGGTGAACAATACACGTAAGCAGAGCCCGCGGCAAGACCGCGAGCCAGGGAAGGAGACATGCATGAAACGTTTTGCCCTCGCGTTGGCGGCCGGCCTGGCCTGCGCCTGTAGCCCGGGCCCGGCCGCGGCCGGCGCCCCATGGCCCTCGCAGCCCATCAAATGGATCGTGCCGTATCCGCCCGGCGGCTCCACGGACATGCTCGCCCGCCTGGTCAGCCACAAGCTGGGCGAGCGGCTGGGTCAGCCGGTCATCGTGGAAAACAAGGCCGGGGCCGGCGGCAACGTCGGCACCGACTATGCCGTGAAACAGCCTGCCGACGGCTACACCATCGTCATGGGCAATATCGGCCCCATCTCCATCAATCCGGCGCTCTACCCCGACCTGCCCTACCAGCCGCAGCGCGACCTGGCGCCGGTAACGCTGCTGATGAGCGTGCCGAACCTGCTGGTGGTCAATCCCGCCCTGCCGGCGCGCACCGTGCGGGAGCTGATCGCCTACGCGAAGCAATCGCCCCAGCCGCTGGACTACGCCACGCCGGGCGCGGGCACGTCGCTGCACCTGGCGGGCGAGCTGTTCGCCGCGACGGCCGGCGTGCGCCTGACGCAGGTGCCGTACCGCGGCAGCGCGCCCGGCCTGAACGACACGGTGGCCGGCCACGTGCCGATGATGTTCGACAACATGCCCTCGGCCCTGCAGCTGGTGAAAGCGGGCAAGCTGCGGGCCCTGGCCATCACGAGCGCCGCGCGCTCGCCCGAACTGCCCGACGTGCCGACCATGGCCGAGGCGGGGCTGCCCGGCTACGAGATCTCGGGCTGGTTCGGGGTGCTGGCGCCGGCGGCCACGCCCCAGCCCATCGTGCAGCGCCTGGACCGCGAGCTGCGGGCGGTGCTCGAGCAGCCCGACGTGCGCAGGCAGATCGCCGACATGGGCGGCGTGATCTCCGCCGCCGGCCCCGCCGACTTCCGCCGCTACATCGCCAGCGAAACCGACAGATGGGGCGCCCTGGTGCGCACCGCCCACATCAGGCTTCAATGAGAAAGGAGACACGCATGAACACCTATCGGCATCTGGAAATCCACCCCATCGCGGGCGCGCTGGGCGCGGAAATCCGCGGCGTCGACCTGTCGCGCCCGCTCCCGGACGAGCAGTTCGAGGAAGTGCGCAGCGCGCTGCACGAGCATCTGGTGATTTTCTTCCGCGACCAGAACCTCACGCCGCGGCAGCACGTGGAATTCAGCTCGCGCTTCGGCGAGCTGCTGGAAGTGCCCTTCGTGCGTGCGCTGGACGGCTTTCCCACCATTCTGCCCGTCATGAAGGGCAAGGCGGAAAAGACGCGGCGCAATTTCGGCGGCCTGTGGCATTCGGACATGAGCTACTCGGAAAAGCCCCCGCTGGGCTCGGCGCTGTACGGCCGCGTGATCCCGCCTTACGGCGGCGACACGATGTGGGCGAACATGTACCGCGCCTACGAAACCCTGTCCGACCGGCTCAAGCAGGTGCTGGACGGGCTGGGCGCGGTGCACAGCGCGGTGCGCTCCTATGGCGCCGGCGGCGCAGTGGTGAACAACGGCGACCCGGCCCACAAGATGGACGTGCGCACCGACGAGCGCGCCAGCAGCGAGGTCGTGCACCCGGTGGTGCGCGTGCACCCGGCCACCGGCAGGAAGGCGCTGTACGTGAACAGCACCTACACGCTGCGGTTCGACGGCATGACCCAGGAAGAAAGCGAGCCGCTGCTCCAGTTCCTGTACCAGCACGCGGCGCGCCCGGAATTCACCTGCCGCTTCCGCTGGTCGCCCGGTTCGCTCGCGGTCTGGGACAACCGCTGCACGCAGCACCTGGCCATGAACGACTATGACGGCTTCGACCGCGAGCTGCACCGCACCACCATCTCCGGCGACCGCCCGGTGCCGGCGTCGCGGACGCTGCAGTAAGCATGCGCGCCATCCGGAAAGACGAGGGCATGCCGCCCTCGTCCCAAGCGGCAGGGCCGCATGGCCGATAGGCGAATCGCGCCGTTTCCCGCACGCTGGCCGGGTTGGAGGAAGGGGCCAGGGGGAAAAGAAGATGGATATCGTGCTGGCGTTCGCGCCTTTCGCCGTGTTCGCCGTCCTGGAGCGCAGCGTGGGCGTGCTCGAGGGCCTGGCGGCGGGGGCGGCGGCGGCCGCCTGCCTGCTGCTGCGCGACTGGGTCAGCCCCGAACGCAGGGTCAAGCCGCTGGAAAGCGGCTCCTTCCTGCTCTTGGCCGGCTTGATGCTCTATGCGCCCATGGCCGGCGGCGACGGCTGGTCCGTGGCCGAGGCGCGCCTGCGGGTCGATGGCGGCATGCTGGCGGTCGTGCTGCTGACCATGCTGTTGCGGCGCCCGTTCACCCTGGAATACGCGCGCGAGCGCGAGCCCGAATATGTCTGGAAAAACCGCCGCTACCGCCGCATGAACTATGTGGTGACGGGAGCCTGGGCGGCGGCGTTCGCGGTCATGGCGGCGGCCGACATGGCGCTGCTGCGCTGGCCCTGGCTCTCGCCGGCGCTGGCCGTGGCGGCCACGGTCGCCGCCCTGTACGGCGCGGCGCGTTTCACGCGCTGGTATCCGAGCCGCGACTCCGCCCTGCCCTGAGCGCGGGCGGCACGCCGGGCGTGCCGGCCCGCCCTACTGGTAGCGCTCGCGGTAGCTCACGGGCGACAGGCCGCAATACTTGCTGAATATTTCGCGGAACGCCTTGGTGTCGTTGTAGCCCACTTCGTACATGACCTCGGCCACGCTCTTGCGCGTGGATTCCAGCCGCTGCTTGGCCGCCTCCACCCGCACGCGCTGCAAATATTCGACGATGCTGTGCCCCGTGGCCTGCCGGAACCGCCGCTCCAGCGTGCGGCGGCCCATGGCGTGGCGGCTGGCCAGCTCGTCCACGGCGATCTTTTCGGGATAACTGCCCTCGATGTACGCCTGGACGGCGCGCACCACCTGGTCCGCGTGGTCTTTGCTGCCCATGAACACCGCGAAAGGCAGCTGGCTCTGGCGGCTCCAGTCGAGCTGGAAAAACTTGGCGCACCAGATCGCTGTGTCGCGGTCGGTGTACTTTTCGACCAGATGCAGCACGAGGTGCGCGGCCGAGAACGAGCCGCCGCTGGTGTAGACGCCGTTGCCGGCCATGACGACGCGGTCCGTCACCCATTGCACCGACGGAAACAGGTTGGCATAGAGGTTCTGCGCCGCCCAGTGCACGACCGCCTCCTGCCCGTCGAGCAGGCCGGCGGCCGCCAGCAGCGCGGCGCCCAGGCACAGGCTGGCCACCTCCCCGCCCTGGCGGTGGTGCCGCGCCAGCCACGCGACGGTTTCGCGGTTGTTCAGCACCGCATCCGAAATGGCGCCCTGCAGCGGCGGAACGATGCAGATATCGACCGCGCCCGCCTCGTCCAGCGTGGCGTCGGCCTGCACCGTGATGCGCCCGCCGTCCAGGCTGACCTCGCGCTCGACCGCCAGGGTGCGCACCTGGAAGCCGGGCGGCAGGCCGCGCGCGGCGCGGTATTCGTTGGCGACGATGAAGCCGTGCCTGGCTGTTTCGAGCGCAGCGATGTTCGCGCCCGCAGGCAGCAGGAAAGCGACGTTTTTCATGCGCCTAGCATACGCCGCAAGCCTGTCGCAATCCACCCGCAAGAATGTCGCAATCGCCTATCGGAGTCCCGCCCGAATCCCGATAGAGTGACGCCATGCCATCCCGGAATGCCGCCGGGCGGGCGCGGGGCGCGCCGGCGGCGCATACGACCCTCAGGAGACAAGCATGGAAAAGAAATACGTGGACGGTTTTCTGCTCTGCGTTCCCACGGCGAAGCTGCAGGAGTACCAGGCGCTCGCCGAACAGGCGCGCACGGTCTGGCTGGAGCACGGGGCGCTGGACTTCCGCGAATGCGTGGGAGTCGACCTCGACCCGCAGCACGGCTGCGCCTCCTTCGCCGCGGCCGCCGGCGCGCAGCCGGGCGAAAGCGTGGTGTTCTCGTGGATCACTTACGCCAGCCGCGCCGAGCGCGACCGCATCAACGCCAAAGTCATGAACGACAGCCGCATCTCCGGCACGCAATGCGAAGGCGTCTTCGACGCCAAGCGCATGTGCTGGGGCGGCTTTTCCACACTGGTGGGCGACTGAGCCCGCATTCCGGCCGCCGGGCCCGGAACCGGGCGCGGCGCCGCAGCCAAAGGAGACAGACATGTCCAGACCCGCAACCCGCCCCATTCCCGAAGGCATGCATACGCTGACGCCGCACCTGGTGTGCGAAGGCGCGGCCGCGGCCATCGACTTCTACAAGACGGCGTTCAACGCCGAGCAACTCTCGCTGCTGCCCGGGCCCGACGGCAAGGTCATGCACGCCATGCTGCGCATCGGCGACTCGGCCCTCATGCTGTCGGATGACTTTCCCTCGTGCGGCAGCCTGGGGCCGAAGGCGCTCAAGGGCTCGCCCGTGACCCTGCACCTGTACGTGGAAAACGTGGACGCCGCCATCAAGCAGGCGGTCGACGCCGGCGCCCAGGTCACCATGCCGGCGACCGACATGTTCTGGGGCGACCGCTATGGCCAGGTGGTGGACCCCTGCGGCCATCGCTGGTCGCTGGCCACGCACAAGCAGGATCTCTCGCCCGAGGAAATCCGCGAGGGCATGGCCCGCATGTGCGCGGAAATGGAAAACGCCAAGCCCGCCGGTGCAACGGGAGATGCGCGATGATGACGCTGTACGGGCTGGGCCCGACGCGGTCGCTGCGCGCGCTGTGGGCCTTGCGGGAGCTCGGCCTGGAATTCGATTTCGTGCCCGTCAACCTGCTGGCGGGCGAGAACCGGCGTGCGGACTTCCTGCGCCTCAACCCCGCGGGCAAGCTGCCGGTGCTGGTGGACGGCGACCAGGTCATTACGGAGTCGGCCGCCATCGTGATCTACCTGGCGGAAAAATACCGCGACAAAGGGCTCATGCCGGACGACCTCGGGCAGCGGGCGCAAGCGTACCGATGGGCGCTCTTTGCGGTGACCGAGCTCGAACAGCCGCTCTGGCGGATCGCCCGCAACACGTTCGTCTACCCGGAGCACAAGCGCATCGCGGCCGACATTCCGCGGGCCGGGGAAGATTTCGCCGACATGGCGGCCGTACTCGAGCGCCATATGGAAGGCAGGCCGTTCGTCGCCGGCGACCGCATCAGCTTTGCCGACTGCATTGCCGCCTACACGCTGGACTGGGGCGAGCATGCTGGGCTGCTGGGCGGCTTTCCCAACCTGCGCGCATACGTGCAACGCATGTATGCGCGCCCCGCCGCGCCGCGGCGCATCGCCGAGGCCATGGCCGACATGCGCCCGCCCGCCTGAGCGCCCTTCTTCAGGCGGGATACGGCCCCAGGTAGTCGAGCTTGCCGATCTTCACGCCCGCGTGGCGCAGAATGGCGTAGGCCGTCGTGACATGGAAATAGAAGTTCGGCAGGGCGAAACTCAGCAGATAGGCGTCGCCCTGGAAGCTGGGCTTGAACTCGCCGAAGTTCAGGACGATGGGGCGGGTTTCGGTGCCCTCGAACTTTTCCGCGGGCACGCTCTGGACATAGGCCAGGGTGCCGGCGATGCGCTGCCGCAGTTCCTCCAGCGTCTTTTCCTCGTCGGGAAACTTCGGCGCGTCCACCAGCGACAGCCGCTGCACCGCGAACTTGCTGGTGTCGCTGGCGCGCTGGATCTGGCCCGACAGCGGATACATGTCGGGCGCGAGCCGCGCGCCGACGAGTCCGGCCGGGTCGATGCCTGCATCGGCGGCATGGCGGGCGGCTTTTTCGAGCAGCGCGGACAGCACGTTCAGGCCGCGCACGAAGGCAGGCACGCTGGCCTGGTACATGGTCAAGGGCATGAGAGACTCCAGTCAGGCGAAACTTCCAGCCCGCCGATCTTAGCGCGGCGCGGGCCGGCTGGCGAAGCCCGCCCGCCGCATCGCGGATTCGCGGGCCCGGCGGCTCAGGGCCCGGCGCCCGCGCCCGGCACGAGCTTGCGCCGGTGCCCCTGGAAGAACCGCCAGCACAATGCCGAAGCGTCGGGCCCGTGGCCCGCATGGTATTTCACCGTGGGATCCCCGCCGCTCCAGGCGTGTTCCAGCCGCGTCACTTCGCACAGGCTCACCACCGCCTTGCGGCCGCGCAGCATGTCGAGGCGGCGGTAGGAATTCACGGTGCCCAGGCCCAGCACGCGATCCGCCGGCATTTCCTGCGGATGCACGTCATTGACGATCCGGAACTGCTCGGCCAACTGCCGGGCGTTGCGCGGCGCCACGAACGGATCGAGCTGTCCATGCAGAATGATGGCCGGCATGCCCAGGCGGAACACTTCCGGCGCGGCCACGTTGCGCAGCACCTCGGGCAGCGACTTCACGCTGCCCCGGCGCATGAGCTGCAGCCCCGCCGCCGCGTTGCGCGCATCGCCCGCCACCGGCCCCGAATGCAGGCCCACGGCCGCGATCAGCGCGGGATGGCGCAGCGCGAGCAGCGCGGCCATGCCGGCGCCCGCGGACAGCCCCGCCACATAGACGCGCTCGGGATCCAGCCGATGACGCTCGACCTCCGCACGGATGAGCGCGGCCAGCAGATCGGCCTCGCCGCCGCCATGAGCCTCGTCCGGCAGGAACCAGCGCCAGCAGCGCTGCACCTGGCGCGCCATCGACTGCTGCGGATACAGCACCATGAACCCGCCGGCGTCGGCCCAGGCATTCATGCGCGAGCCCCGCGCGAACTCGGCGGCGCTCTGGCGGCAGCCATGCAGCATGACCACCAGCGGCATGCCGGCGGGCGGCGCGCCTTCGGGCGTATAGCGGGCGAAAGAGATGCGCCGCCCCGCGGCGTCCACGAAATGCCGCGTCGCTTCCCAGCGGCCCTTGCCCAGCGCCGGGGCATCCGCCTCGGACCGGGAACGCGCCGTCCGGGCGGCCGGCTTGCGGACGGCCGCGCGCTTGCCGCTCTTGGGCGGCATGGCGGCGCGCAGCGCGGCGCGCTGCAGCCGGCTGATCTTCTTCGCCGCCCTGAACAAGAATTTGCTGAAACTGCGCGCCATGATTCGGCCCCGGCCGCTCTGATGGAAACGGCTGCGCCCCGAAATGTATCACAGCGTAACCATTCGGGCCGTCACTTTTTTTGCTTCAGAATTGTTCAAACGCAAGGCGCGCCCGCCGCGCCGGCGCGAAGCCTTCACGGTTCGCGCAGATATTCCGTGGGCGAGCGCCCCAGCACGCGGCGGAACATCGTGGAAAACGCCGCCGGGCTCTGGTAGCCGAAATCCAGCGCCACCGCCGTCACCGGCGCGCCGGCCGCGAGCCGCGGCAAGGCCAGCACCACGCAAGCCCGTTGCCGCCACTCCGAATACGACATGCCGGTCTGCCTGCGGAAGGCTCGGCTGAAACTGCGCAGGCTCATGTGCAGCGCGTCGGCCCAGGCCTGCGGCGGGCGCGCGGCGTCCGGCGCGCCGACGAACGCCCGGCACAGCGCCGCCAGCCTGGGTTCGCGCGGCAGCGGAATATGCAGCGGCAGCACCGGCGCGCGCGCCACTTCATGCAGCAGCAGCGCGGCCAGCGCCCCGTCGCGGCCCGCCTCGTCGTAGCTCGCCGGCATCTCCACCGCCTCCAGCAGCAGATGGCGCAACAGCGGCGATACGTCCACCACCTCGCAGACCGTACCCGGGCGTCCCGCGCCCGGCTCCAGGTACAGGCTGCGCGTGCTCACGCCCTGCATGCGGACCTCGTGCGCGACGCCGGGCGGAATCCAGACGGCGCGCTGGGGCGGCACCACCCAGTCGCCGTCGCGCGTGCCCACCAGCATGACGCCGGTGGCGCCATAGAGCAACTGACCGCGGCGATGGGCATGGGCGGGCAGCAGATGGCCTGGCGGATAGTCGTTGCCAATGGCGACCACGGGCCGGGCCACGGCGTCGTACAGGTCGATGTGAGCGTTGCGCATGGCCGGAAACGAGGCGCCTGGCCGAAATGAAAACATCATTGTCGCATCTGCGAAAGCGCGCCACGCGCCGGCCGCCTATGCTCTTTTCCGTCTGGATGAAAACGGAAGACGGAATCGCATGCTTTATCTATTCCTGGGACTGGCGGGCCTGGCCAGCGGCGTGACCGCGGTGCTGTTCGGGTTCGGCGGCGGCTTCGTGGTGGTGCCGGTGCTGTATGCCACGCTCACCGCGGCCCACGGCGCGAACGACGCGCTGGGCGCGGCCGCCATGCACGTCGCGGTGGCGACCTCCACCTGCGTCATGATCGTCAACGCCCTGGCCGCCACACGCCGCCACCGGCGCGCGGGCAATCTGCGGCGCGAGTTCCTCTGGCCCCTGGCCGGCTTCATCGCCGCCGGCGCGCTGCTGGGCGCGTGGCTCGCCACCCGCGCCAGCGGCGAGCTGGTGCGCTGGGCCTTCATGGCCTATCTGGGCATCACCATACTCGACTGCCTGCTGCGCCGCGGCTTTCTGCAAGGCGAGCCGGCCGCCGGCGCCAGGCCGCTCCCGCTGCCCGAGGCCGCGGGCGGCGGTCTGATCATCGGCGCGGTGGCGGCATTCCTGGGCGTGGGCGGCAGCGTCATGACCGTGCCCCTGCTGCGCCGGCGCGGCCTGCCCATGGCGCAGGCGGCCGCCATGGCCAACCCGCTCACCGTGCCCGTGGCGGTGGCCGGCACCCTCGCCTATCTGGCCGCGGGCCGCGGCATGCCGGCCCCGCTCGCTCCCTGGATCGCCGGCTACGTCGACCTGCTGGCCTTCGCCGTGCTCACGGCCGGTTCGCTGGCCGGCATCCGCCTGTCCGCGCCCCTGCTGCCGCGCATTCCCGACCGCCTGCACGCGCGCGTCTATGTGGCGCTGCTGTGCGCGGTGCTGCTGGCCATGGCGCTGGCTTAGGCCAGCAAGCGGCGCCATGCCGGCAGGCTGCCCCTGTCGTCCATCTCGCCCAGCCAGCCGCGTCCGCGCCTTGCAAAGGCCTGGTGCACGTCGGCAATGGCGGTAGCCAGGCCGGAATCCTGCCCCAGTTCCTCCAGCATGGCCGCGGCCTCGCGCATTTCCTCCGACCGCCTCTGTCCGTGCTCTGCCACGCGGCCGATCAGGTAAGCCTCATACCCCTTGTCCCAGCCCACTCCGGGAAAGCTGGCCGCCAGGGAAGCCAGCACGCGACGATCCACGCCGAAATGCAGCGCCGCCTGCATGGATTGCACACACAGGGCCTCGGTGCCCTTGATCATGATGCTGCGGCAGAGCTTGATGGCCGACGCCAGCCCGACCTCATCGGCGACAGCCTCGGTGCGCATCCCCATGGCATTGAGCGCTGGCGACAGCTCGCGAGCGCGCCGGCCACCCAACAACATGGGCACTCGCACCCCCTGCGGCGGCACCGGCGCCATGACGGCGGATTCGACATAGTCCGCCCCCGCCGCCTCGATATGCGCGCAATTGTCCTGCTTTGCCTTCGGCGACACCGAGTTCAGGTCGATGAATGTCTGGCCTGTTTCCAGATGCGCGGCAGCGTCGCGCGCCACGATGCCGGCCTGGCTGGCCGTGACTGCGGAAAATACCCATTGCGGGCCCCTCAGGCAGTCGGCCAGGCTCCCCGCCACACGGGCGCCCGCTCGCTCGGCCTTGTCCCGTATCAGGACGGCAGCCGCCGGATCGTCCAGCTTGATGTCATAGACGGCAACGGCACAGCCGCGGGCGCCCAGCGCCTGCGCAAAGATCGGGCCGACTTCTCCAAAACCGATGACGGCCACGGACGGAATGTTTTCTTGCATGAGTCGCTCCAAAGAAATGCGGTGCTCAAGACGAGCTTGCCTTGAGCGTCGCGCGCGAACCTGAATCGTCGCGGCGCGCGCAGGCGTTGAATTTCTGGCGGTCGAACAGGCCTTCCCACTTGGCAAGCACCATCACCGCTACGCTATTGCCTATCACATTGGTGGTGGAAGTCGCGATGGCAAGGATCCGGTCGATTCCGAACAGCAAACCCACGCCGGACAAAGGCAACGCCCGGGTGGACTGCAGCGTGGCCGTCAGCTTGACCAGGGCGCCTCCAGCCGCGCCCGCGCCACCCTTGGATGTCACCAGCATCACGGCGAGCAAGGCCAATGCCTGCGACCAGGGCAAGGGCGTGTCGGTTGCCTGGGCGATGAAACCAATGCCGCAGGCCATGTACAGAGAGGCGCCGTCGATGTTGAAGCTATAGCCCGCTGGCAAGACGAAACCCACCACCGCTTCATCGCACCCGGCCTGGCCGAGTTTGCTGACCAGCCGGGGAAAGGCGGCTTCGCTGGCCGCCGTGCCCATGGCGAGCACGGCCTCGTCGCGGATCACATACAGGATCCGGAAGATGGAAAGACCGGCGCTGGCGGCGACGAGGCCCAGAACGACGAATACGAAGAACAGCGCCGCGGCGTAATAGGTCAGGATGTAGCGCAGCAGGTAGATCAGGGTGTTTCCGCCATGGCTGCCCACGGCCGCCGCCATGGCGCCGAAGGCGCCCAGCGGGGACAGACGCATGATGAAGCCCAGCATCTTGAACACCAGCGTCTGCGCCTCGTCCAGCAGCTTGAACGCCACCCAGTCGGGTCTGGCCGCCACGGCAAGAGCGCCGCCGGCCAGCAAGGACACGAAGAGCACCGGCAGAATGTCGCCGGTCACGAAGGCCGAGACCAGCGTGCGCGGAATGATGGACAGCAAGAAATGCGTCAGCGAAAAGTCCGCCGCGCCGGCCTCGATCACCTTGTCGACCCCGTGGCCGGCCTCGGCCAGGACAGACGCATGCAGACCGTCGCCCGGTCTGAGCCAGCTCACAATGCCGTAACCCACGACCATGGCGATGGTGCTGACGACCTCGAAATATAAGAACGTTTTCAGGCCCAACCTGCCGAGCTTGCGAAAGTCCTTGATATGGCCGATGCCATGCACCACTGTACAAAAGATGATGGGTCCCAGCATCAGCTTCAGCAGCGCGATAAAACCCTCGCCCAGCGGTTTCATCGCCCTGGCGTGCTGCGGATCGACCAGACCGAAAACAATTGCCAGCGCGATCGCCGCCAATACCTGCACATAAAGTTTCTTGAACGCTTTCAAGCAATGCTCCCCGGTCGGCCTCGGCCGACCTCCCGTCCGTATTCCGTCGATCTATTCCGGCCGGATGCCGGCGCGCTGGGCGGCATCGCGGGAGCGGGCGTATTCCTCTCGGAGAAAAGCTGCAAACCCCGCGGAGGTTTCCTGCTGCGAGGAGGCGGCCTCCACGCCGAAGTCCCTGAGCTTGCCCTCGATCGCCGGATCGTGCGCGCCATCGGCCACGGCCCGCTGCAGCCGCGACAGGACATCGACCGGCGTGCGCGCCGGCGCCAGCAGGCCGGCATAGCTGGCCGCCGCCAGGTCTTTGTAGCCGGCTTCGGCCAGGGTTGGCAGTTCGGGCGCCAGGGCAAGCCGATGATCGGCCGCGATCGAGACGATGCGGACCTTGCCCGCTCTGTGCAAAGGCAGGGCCGTTGAAAACTCCGTGACCGTGGCCTCGATACTGCCGCCCATCAAGTCCGGAATCAGCGCTCCGCCGCCCCGGTAGGGCACATTGACCAATTTCGCGCCCGTCGCCGCGTTGATGCGCAGCAGGGTGAGGTGAGTGGCGCTGCCCACGCCCGAGGTTCCGGTATTGATGCTTCGCTTGCGCGACAGGGCCACCAGTTCCTCAAGGTTGCGCGCCTCAACCTGCGAATTGACGACCAGGACATGCGGCACATAGCCCACCATGGCCACCGGCGCGAAGTCCTTGAGAGGGTCATACGGCATCTTGGCCTGGATGAAGGGATTCACCGTCAATGGCCCGTTGGAACCGACCAGCAGCGTGTACCCATCGACCGGCGCGCGCGCCACCATGTCGGCGCCTATGCTGCCGCCGGCCCCAGGCTTGTTCTCCACGACAGCCGGCACGCCGAGTCTGGGACCGATGGCCGCGGCAATGATGCGCCCCACCGCATCGATGTTGCCGCCCGCCGCAAAAGGAACGATCAGTCGCAAGGGCCGATCCGGATAAGCCGCCAGCACCCGCCCCGGCAAGGCCAGCGAGCCCAGCGCCAGGCCGCCGCTGCGTAAGAAGTCGCGTCGCTTCATAGTCTCCTCCATATTGTTTTCGTTGCGCGAGACAGGCTCAGTCCAGATAGCGCAGTCCCGCGCGCGCGAGGGACTCGCGCATTCCGTAGATATCCAGTCCCAACTCGCCGGCGGCCAGGCGCTCGCGCTTGCGGGCCTCGTTGGCCAGCCGCTCATCGGCGTGGTCGGCGATCTGTCCGACCCGGACAGCCGGCACCACGACGACGCCGTCCGCGTCAGCCAGCACCACATCGCCCGGCCGCACCAGGACGCCTGCGCACACCACCGGGATGTTGACCGACCCCAGCGTCGCCTTGACCGTTCCCTGGGCGCAAATGGCCTTGCTGAAAACGGGAAAACCCATTTCGCGCAACGCCAGCACGTCACGCGCCCCGCCGTCGATCACCAAGCCTTTCGCCCCGCGTGCACGGAAACTGGTGGCAAGCAGTTCGCCGAAGAAACCATCGCGGCAATCGCTGGTGCAGGCCGCCACCACCACATCGCCCGGCTGCAGTTGTTCGGCGGCCACATGCATCATCCAGTTGTCGCCCGGCTGCAGCAGCACGGTAACGGCCGTGCCGCACAACCGCGCCCCTTCGTACACGGGCCGGATGGCAGCGTCCAGCAGTCCTGCCCTGCCCATGGCCTCATGCACCGTGGCCACCCCATGGGCCGACAGGCGCTCGACCATTGCCGGGTCGGCTCTTTCGATCCGGCGTTTGACCACTCCCACCGTATTCAACAGTTCTTCCATTCAAAGCCCCTTGAGCGCCAGCGCCGCGTCCAGCCGCGGATACACGCGCCGCGCATTGCCTTCGTAAATCATCCGCCGCTCATCCCGGCTCAGTCCGGCGGCCTCGATGTAGCGGCGCGTATCGTCGTAATGAAATCCGGTTTGCGGATCGATGCCCCGTACCGCGCCTATCATCTCGCTGGCGAACAAGACGTTCTTCACCGGGATGACGCGGGCCAGAAGATCGATACCAGGCTGGTGATAAACGCAAGTGTCGAAATACAAGTTGTCCAACAGCCACGTTTCCAGCGGCGGCTTCTTCATTTCCTGCGCCAGGCCGCGGAATCGGCCCCAGTGATAAGGCACGGCTCCTCCGCCGTGCGGAATGACGAACCTGAGATCCGGGAAATCCTTGAACAGATCCGAACCGAGACATTGCATGAAGGCCGTCGTGTCCGCGTTCAGATAGTGCGCGCCGGTTGTATGAAAGCAGGCATTGCAGCTAGTGCTGACGTGGATCATGGCCGGGATGCCGTACTCCACCATGCGCTCATACAGGGGATACCAGTAGCGATCGGAGAGCGGGGGCGAGGTCCAATGGCCGCCGGAGGGATCCGGATTGAGATTGAGCGCCACGAAACCGTATTCCTCGACGCAACGCCTGAGTTCGTCCAGGCTGGTTTCAATCGGGGCGCCGGGCGACTGCGGCAACATCGCCGCGCCGACGAAATGATCGGGAAACAGCGCGGCCACGCGGTAGCACAGCTCATTGCAGATAGCCGCCCAGGTCTGGCTGGTAGCCAAACTGCCGATGTGATGCGCCATGAAACTGGCGCGGGGAGAGAAAATGGTGAGGTCGCACCCTCGCTCGCGCATCAGGCGCAATTGATTCATCTCTATGGATGCGCGAATCTCGTCATCGCGGATGCGCAGATCGCTGACGCGAGGCGCTGCCGACGGGTCCTTCAAGCCGGCGATCTGGCGTTTTCTCCAGTTCTCGAGCGCCTGGGGGGCCGTGGTGTAGTGGCCATGGCAATCGATGATCAAATTGATTCTCCAGAAACGGCGCGCGGTGCGTAGGCCACGCCGCGCATCAACAGGCGCGCCGTGCGAAGCAGCGCGGCGCGAACCACCTTGCCCGATGCGTCCAGGTCGAGCTCGACGCTGAACTCCCCCGAAGGGTGTTCCACCGATATGCGCTGCCTCGTGCCGCCGGGCGGGCACGCCAGGCCCTGGACCACGGAGCCCGGCAACACGCAGGCCGTGGCCACGGTCACCGCCGCCAAGACCCCTATGGCGTCGTGGCAGACATGAGGAATGAAGCATCGCGTGGATACGCTGCCGCCACGAACCGGCGGCGAAAGCAGGCACATCTTGGGATAGGGCTTGCGGCGCACGTCGCCCAGGCCCATCAACTCGCCGGCATGCAGGCGCAAAGCTTCCAGGCGCGTCTTGAGTTCCTCGTCGGCGTTGAGTTGCGCCACGCTTTCGTCGCCGCGGCGCCCGAGATCGGCAGCGCGCATCAGAACCATGGGCATGCCATTGTCTATGCAGGTGACGTCGATATCGGGCATCCCGGCTGGATGCAGGCGGTCCAGGACATTGCCGGTGGGCAGCAGGCTCCTGCATACCGAACCCGCCGCGTCCAGAAAACTGATGGCAATGGGCGCCGCCGTTCCCGGCACGCCGTCGATGCGCGCCGAGCCGTGATAGCACAGGCGGCCTCCCGGCGTCTGCACCTCGATGTCGCACAGCATGCCGGTATTGAGGGTCAGCACGCGATAGCTGCTCACCTGGCCTCGCGGCGCCACCATGCCCGTCTCCAGAGCGAAAGGCACGACGGCGGCCAGCATATTGCCGCAGTTGGGCGTGGTATCGACCTTTGCCTCATCGACCGCCACCTGGGCGAACAGGAACTCCAGGTCCACGCCCGGCTCGCGGCCCGGCCCCACGATGCCGGCCTTGCTCGTCAAGGGATGGGCTCCGCCCAGCCCGTCGATCTGGCGCGCATCCGGCGACCCCATGACCGCCAGTAACAGGGCGTCCCGGCTGGCACGGTCAGCGGGCAGGTCCTGGGCCCTGAAGAAGGGCCCGCGGGACGTCCCGCCCCGCATGAACAGGCAGGGCACCGCGTGCTGCATTTGGTTTGTTTCAGATGTCTCCATTCCCAGCCATCCAGCAGTATGTTTTTTGCGAAAGTATGGGCTTTCCGGCAATGGGCCGGGTTGCCTTGTGCCTGAATGACCGTTCTAATATTTTTATGAGCCCTGATTCTCCGTCGATATGGAACCTCGCGATCGCCCGCCCCTGAGCCTGCGCCACCTCCATGTCTTCAATGTCGTGGCCGCCGCCGGCGGCGTGCGACGCGGAGCCGAGGCGCTGTATCGCGCCTCTTCCGCCGTCACCCGCGCCATCAATCGGCTGGAGGCGGCCTTGGGCGTCGCCCTGTTCGAGCGCAAGGGCACTGGCATGCTCCTGACGGCCGCCGGCGAAACGGTGCGCGTGCGCACCGAACGCATCCAGACGGAGCTCGCGGCCGTACTTGACGAAGCGCGGCAACGCGGCGGCCGGACAGGCAATCCGGGCGTTCTGTATCACACGGGACGGCTGACCAATGCCGCTCTGCTGGCCGACGTGCATCACATGTCCACGGTCGCCCACCAGCAGGGCTTGACCCAACCCGCCGTCAGTGCGGCGATTTCGCGGCTGGAGCAATGCCTGGCGCAGCCGATTTTCCAGCGCACGCCGCGCGGCATGATCCCCACGCCGGCCGGCGAACGCTGGGTAATGCGCTTCAAGCGCGTCCTGGCCGAACTGCGCAATATCGAGGCCGATGTCGCCGCCCTGAATGGCGCCATCGAGGGCGTGGTGACCGTCGGCGCCCTGCCCCTGATACGCACGCTGGTGCTGCCGCGCGCGATCGCCGAGGTGCTGGCCCGCCATCCTCGCCTGCGCATACGGACGCTGGAGAGTCCGTATGGGGATCTTTGCGCGGGGCTATTGAGCGCGGAGGTGGATTTCATTCTCGGCGCGCTTCGTCCGCTACATGACAAGTCGCTCAGCACCGAAGTCCTGCTGCATGAAGACATCGTCCTGCTGGCCCGCACCGGCCATCCCCTCGCCGCACGGCGCGATATCGGCTTTGACGACCTGCGCGCCTATCCCTGGGTTCTGTCGCGCGCCTCCTCGCCGCTGCGCTATCAATTGAACGATTTCTTCCGCGCCTACGGCCAGCCCCTGCTCGAGCCATCGGTCGAAACGGCCGACCTGGCCACGCTGCGCGGACTGTTGCTGCACTCCAATATGTTGACGGCTCTGTCGCGCCATCAGATGCACTATGAAGTCGCCAGCGGGGGCCTGCAGGCGCTCGATTTCCCTCTGGACGGCATGCAGCGCGAGATTGGCGTCACGGTGCGTGCGGGCGCTCGGCTGTCGCCAGGCGCCCACGCCCTGCTCCAGGAAGTGCGGGCTCAGGCCCTGCTGGCCGTCCCCGCATAAACGGATTCGATCGCCCCGGCTCCTCAAACGCAACCCCGTCCTGCCGCGGCGCCGGCATACTCGACGTACGTCCCCCGAGAGGAGATCTTTCATGAAGCGCGTTCCGCCGCCCCATCCCGCGCCGCATGCGCCCGCCTTCGCCCTGCCGCCGGGCAGTTGCGATGCCCACGTCCACGTCTACGGACCCGCGGCGCGCTTTCCCTATGCCCCCGAACGGCGCTATGACCCGCCAGATGCGCCCATCGAAACATTGCAGCGACTGCACCGTCATCTGGGCGTGGACCGGGCAGTGCTGGTGCAGGCTACCGTCCATGGCACCGACAACCGCGCCATGCTCGATGCCATCAGCCGCGATCCCTCGCGCTACCGCGGCGTGGCCCTGGCCGCCGATGACGCGGACAGCAAGGAACTCGAAGCGCTGCATGCGGGGGGAGTTCGAGGCCTGCGCTACAACTTCATGCCCCACCTGGGCCCTTCTGCGGACCTGGATGCGGTGATGCGCATGGCGCATCGCATCGCCGGTCTGGGCTGGCATGTGCAACTGCATGCCCATGCGGAAGACCTGGCATCCATGCAAGACTTTCTGCATGCGCTGCCCGTGCCATTCGTCATCGACCACATGGGCCGCGTCATGGCGGAGCGCGGCCTGGGTCAACCTGCGCTGGCCAGCTTGTTGCGCGTGCTGGAACATCCGCGCGCCTGGATCAAACTCAGCGGTCCGGAAAGGCTGTCGGCCGCCCTGTCCCGAAGCACGCCGCCCTATGCCGACGTTGTTCCCATTGCGCGCCGCATCCTCGACGTGGCGGGCGACCGCGCCGTATGGGGACTGGACTGGCCACATCCCAATGTGCGCGAAGTTCCCGACGACGGCGACCTGATCGACATCCTGCCGTCCTACGGCGATGCGGAGACGCTGCGCCGACTGCTGGTGGAAAATCCCGCGCGCCTGTATTTCGGCCCGTAAACCGCCTCGCGGCTGGGGCCGTCTCCTGAACCTCCCCCGGGCTGCGCCGCATTATCGACAATTCCGGAAACATGCCCGCCAGCGCGGGCTACGAAATCGCGCAGAACATTACCGGGCGGCGTCCCGGGGCGCCCCCGGGGGCGCGGCCGCGGCCGTGGTGGCCCGCCGACACAGGAAAACACATCGGGAAACTTGCAGCGGCGCGCAATTGCTTGCCATCATGGATGCACGGTATTGCCATGCAACAAGGAGATCTCATGCAGCGTTCCCTCAAGACCGGGCTCACGTCCGCCGCCTTCGCCGCCGCGCTTGCCGCCGCCCTGAGCGCCGCGCCCGCGCCGACCCTGGCGCAGAACACGCCGGCGCAAGACGCGCCGGCGCAAAACGCGCCGGCCTCGCAGGCGCCGCTGCCCATGCAGGCGGTGCCCAATCCCACCGACCAGCAACTGCAGCGCTTCGCCTCGGCTTCGCAGAAGGTGGCCGGCGTGGTGGACGAATACCGGCCCAAGGTCGAAGCCGCCAAGACCGACGACGCCAAGCAGAAGATCGTGCAGGAGGCCGACGCCAAGATGGTGAAGCTGGTGCGGGCCGACGGCCTGTCGGTGGAGGAGTTCAACGGCATCAGCCGGGCGGTGGAACAGAATCCGCAGCTCAAGCAGCGCGTCATCGACCTGAGCAGGCGCGGCGCCGCACCGCGCTAGGGGCCGGCGCGCACCGGCGCGAGCCGGGCCGGGCTCCCCCGGCGCCGTCGCGCATACAGGGTCGCGGCGTTATGCTGTTGCGGCGCATCAGCCCCTCAATCCATCACGGGAGTCCCTGTATCGTGACCGCGGAACGCATTCTTTACGACCTTGCCGGCGCCGACGAATCGCTGCGCTTCAGCCCGCATTGCTGGAAAACGCGCATGGCGCTGGCCCACAAGGGCCTGGCCGTGCGCACCGTGCCCTGGCGCTTCACCGAGAAGGAAGCCATTGCCTTCTCGGAGCAGAAGCTGGTGCCGGTGCTGGTGGACGGCGACACCACGGTGAGCGATTCCTGGCGCATCGCCTGCCATCTCGAAGACCGCTACCCCGACCGCCCCTCTCTCTTCGGCGGCGCCATCGGCCGCGGCGTGTCGCGTTTCGCGAACGGCTGGGCCGACGCCACGCTGGTGCCCATCCTGGCGCGCCTGCTGCTGCCCTCCATCCACGCGCTGATCCACGAAAAAGACAAGGACTATTTCCGCGCCACGCGCGAAAAGCGCTTCGGCCCGCTGGAAGAGCTGCCGCCCGGCTACGAGGCGCAGATCGGGCTGTTCCGCCAGGCCCTGCAGCCGCTGCGCCAGACGCTGGAGCGCCAGCCCTACCTGGCCGGCGACCAGCCCGCCTACGCGGACTATGCCGTCTTCGGCATGTTCATGTGGGCGCGCTGCACCAGCGCGCACGCCCTGCTCGACGAAGGCGACGCGGTGTACGCATGGCGCGAGCGCCTGCTGGACGCCTTCGACGGCCTGGCGCGCCGTGCGCCCATGATCAGGTCTTGAGGCGGTAGCCGGTCTTGAAGATCCAGCGCACCACGAACATGCACAGCGCCAGGAAGGCCAGCGTCATGCCCACGCTCACGCCCAGGCTGACGTCGGCCACGCCATAGAAGGACCAGCGGAACCCGCTCACCAGGTAGACCACCGGATTGAACAGCGTGGCGGTCTGCCAGAAGGGCGGCAGCATCTTGATGGAATAGAAGGTGCCGCCCAGGAAGGTAAGCGGGGTGATGATCATGAGCGGGATGATCTGCAGCTTCTCGAAGCCATCGGCCCAGATCCCGATGATGAATCCGAACAGGCTGAATGTGATCGAGGTCAGCACCAGGAAGCCGATCATCGCCAGCGGATGCGCGATGCCGAACGGCACGAACAGGCGCGCCGTCGCCAGCATGATGAGCCCCAGGATGATGGACTTGCTGGCTGCCGCTCCCACGTAGCCCATCACGATCTCCAGATATGAGATGGGCGCGGAATGGATTTCGTAGATGGTGCCCTGGAAGCGCGGCATGTAGATGCCGAACGAGGCGTTGGCCACGCTCTGCGTGAGCAGCGACAGCATGATCATGCCGGGCACGATGAAAGCGCCGTAGCTCACGCCGTCGATCTGCACCATGTGCGAGCCGATGGCCGAGCCGAACACCACGAAATACAGCGAGGTGGAAATGACGGGCGAGGCCACGCTCTGCATCAGCGTGCGCCAGGCGCGGGCCATCTCGAAGCGGTAGATGGCGCGGATAGCGTAGAAGTTCATGATGACTGGTGCACCAGGCTGACGAAAATCTCCTCCAGCGAGCTTTCGGAGGTGTGGAGGTCGGTGAATTCGATGCCCAGCTCGTTGAGCTGGCGCAGCAGCCGGGAGATGGCCGCCCCGCCCTGCTCGTCGTAGGTGTAGACCAGCTTGCGGCCCTCCTCGCCCAGCTCCAGCGCGTAGGCGGCCAGCGCCTCGGGCACGGCGGGCAGCGCCGACTTGAGCGTTAGCGCGAGCTGGCGCTTGCCCAGCTTCTTCATGAGGGCGTGCTTTTCCTCGACCAGGATGATCTCGCCCTTGCGGATCACGCCGATGCGGTCGGCCATCTCCTGCGCTTCCTCGATGTAGTGCGTGGTGAGGATGATGGTGACCCCGCTTTCGCGCAGCCGGCGCACCATGTCCCACATGCCGCGTCTGAGCTCCACGTCGACCCCCGCGGTGGGTTCGTCCAGGAACAGGATCTTGGGCTCGTGCGACAGCGCCTTGGCGATCATGACGCGGCGCTTCATGCCGCCCGACAGGGCCATGATGCGGCTGTCTTTCTTGTCCCAGAGCGACAGCTCGCGCAGCACCTTCTCCACGTAGGCATGGTCGGTCGGCTTGCCGAAGAGGCCGCGGCTGAAGTTCACCGTGCTCCAGACGCTTTCGAAGGCGTCGGTGGAGATTTCCTGCGGCACCAGCCCGATGGCCGAGCGCGCCGCGCGGTAATCCGCGACGATGTCGTGGCCGTCGGCCCATACCCTGCCCTCTGTGGGGTTGACGATGCCGCAGATGATGCTGATGAGCGTGGTCTTGCCCGCCCCGTTGGGTCCTAGCAGCGCGAAAATCTCGCCGCGCCGGATCTCCAGGTTTACGTTCCTGAGGGCCTGGAATCCCGACGCGTAGCGCTTGGACAGCCCCTGCACTGATATAACCGGCTGCACTGAAGCCCCCGCGAAAATGGAGAGCGGGTCATTTTACCGGCCATGCGCCGCTGTTTATCCGTACAGGAGGAACAGCGTGTTCGGCCTGCCGGCCCAATGGCCGGCGGCGGGCCGTTTCAGCGTCCCCAGCGCAGCACCAGCGGATCCAGCCGGCGCGCGGCGTCGAGCAGCCCGTCCCGCACCTCGGGGCGCATGGGCGGAAACGGATGGCGGCCGGCCTCGCAGGCGATGACGCCGCCGGCTTTCATGAGCGCCTTGGCCGTCAGGATGCCGCCCTGCCGGTTTTCGTAGTTGATGAGCGGCAGCCAGCGCTCGTAGCGGCGGCAGGCCTCGTCGCGCTCGCCCGCCCGGTGGGCCTCGATAATGGGGCGTATGCCGTCGGCGAAGCCGCCGCCGGTCATGGAGCCGGTGGCGCCCGCGTCCAGGTCGGGCAGCAGCGTGATGCCTTCTTCTCCGTCCCACGGACCCTCGACCGCGCCGCCGCCCAGCGCGATCAGGTCGCGCAGCTTGGACGCCGCGCCCGCCGTTTCGATCTTGAAGTACGACACCTGGGCAATCTCGCGCGCCATGCGCGCCAGCAGGGCCGCCGGCAGTGGCGTGCCGCTGACGGGCGCGTCCTGGATCATGATGGGAATATCCAGCGCGTCGGACACGCGCTGGAAGAATTCCACGATCTGCGGCTCCGGCACGCGCAGGGTGGCGCCATGATACGGCGGCATGATCATCACCATTGCCGCGCCCATGTCCTGCGCGCGGCGGCTGCGCGCGGCGCAGACGCGCGTGCTGAAGTGCGTGGTGGTGACGATGACGGGAACCCGCCCCGCCACGTGCTCCAGGATCAGCCGCGTGAGCGTCTCGCGCTCGTCGTCGGCCAGCACGAACTGCTCGGAAAAATTGGCCAGGATGCACAGCCCGTCCACCCCGCAGTCGATCATGAAGTCCACCGCACGCTTCTGGCTCGCCAGGTCCAGCTCGCCGGACTCGGTGAAGGGCGTGGGAACCACCGGGAAAATGCCGCGGTACCGCGGCGCTTGCGTGAGGCTCATGGCGCTACTCGATGATGTTGAATTGGTCGAGGTATTCGGTCTTGAGGGTCAGGCCCAGGCCCGGCCTGTCGTCTTCCAGGTCGATGAAGCCTTCGCGGGCCACGGGCTCGCCGTCGAAAATGTAGTAGAACAGCTCGTTGCCCACTTCCACGTCGAACATGGGGAAGTACTCGCTCATGGGCGAGGCCAGCGTGCTCATGGTGAGGTGGTAGTTGTGCATCTGGCCCGCGTGCGGCACCACCGGCACGCTGTGGGCCTCGCACAGCGCATTGATCTTGTGCGCCGCGGTGATGCCGCCCACGCGGTTGGTGTCGTACTGCACCACCGACACCGCCTTGCGGTCGAGCAACTGCTTGAAGCCCAGCAGCGAGAACTCGTGCTCGCCGCCCGAGATCGGAATCGACCCCAGCCGGTTGAGTTCGGCATAGCCGTCGATGTCGTCGGCGATCACCGGCTCTTCCAGCCAGCGCGGCTCGAACTTCTCCAGCTTGGGCAGCATGCGCCGGGCATAGTCCACGTTCCAGCCCATGTAGCACTCCAGCATGAGGTCGGTGTCGTAGCCGATGACCTCGCGCACCGCCTCCACCGATTTCAGGTTTTCCACAACGCCCTTCTGCAGGTGCGCGGGCCCGTAGCCGAAGCGCATCTTGAAGGCGGTGAACCCCTGGTCCAGATAGGTCTGCGCCTCTTGCTGCATGGCTTTCAGGTCGGTGCGGTAGAGCTTGGAGTAATAGCAGGGAATCTTCTCCTTGGTGCGCCCGCCCAGCAGCTTGAACACCGGCTTGCCCACGGACTTGCCCAGGATGTCCCAGATGGCGAGGTCCACCGCCGAGATGGCGGCCATGGTCACGCCCTTGCGGCCCCAGGCGTGCGTGGCGCGGTACATGCGCTGCCAGAGGTACTCGTAGTCCCAGGGATCGTGGCCGATGACCAGGGGCGCCAGGTACTGGTCGATGACGGCCTTGGCCACGCGCGGCGCCAGGGCGACGTTGCCCAGGCCCACGATGCCGTCGTCGGTTTCCATTTCCACCACCGTCCAGCCGTGGAAACGGAAGGTGCTCATGGTTTCCTGCGGCGAATACAGCAGGTCCATGGCGTTGGAGCAGAAATTGCCTTGCGGCGGCACGGTCTTGCCGGTCCATTCGTAGACACGGGCGCGGACGGACTTGATCTTCATGGAGAGGTTTCCTGCGTAGCGGTGAAAGAGGAATCGAAACCGGCGCGACGGCCTCAGGCGGCGGCCCGGGCCGCGCGGTGCGACAGGCCCATGCGGCAGGCGATGCCCAGGGCCTGGGCCATGGCGTCGGCGTTGGCCCGGCCCCGGCCCGCGATGTCGTAGGCGGTGCCGTGCGCGGGCGTGGTGATGGGGATGGGCAGGCCGCCCTGCACGGTGACGCCGCGCGAAAAGCCCAGCAGCTTGAGCGCGATCTGGCCCTGGTCGTGGTACATGGTCACGATGGCCTGGAACTCGCCGGCCTGCGCCTTCAGGAAAATGGTGTCCGCCGGATAAGGCCCCTGCACGGGCAGGCCCTCGGCGTTGAGCGCGCGCACGGCGGGCTCGATGATGTCCACCTCCTCGCGCCCGCAGGTGCCGCCGTCGCCGCCGTGCGGGTTGAAGGCGGCCACGGCCACGCGCGGCTGCGCCACGCCGTTGGCCTGCAGCGAGCGGAAGATCAGCCGCGCCGCCTCCTTGATGCCTTCGACGCTGAGGGCGGCGGCCGCGTCCTTGAGCGGAATGTGAGACGACACGCGCGAGGTCCACAGCTCGCCCAGCGTGTTGAATTCGCAGAAGTAGCCGGTCACGCCCAGGTATTGCGCGAAATGGTGCAGCTCATCGCCGTGGCGCATGCCGCCCAGCTTCATGGCGTGCTTGTTGAGCGGCGCGAAGCAGATGGCGTCCACCTCGCCGGCCAGCGCGGCGTCCATGCAGGCGTCGAGCACGCGCAGCACCGAGCGCCCACCCGCGGCCCCGGCCTGGCCGACCGTCACGTCTTCGGCGCGCACGGTCTGCATCTCCAGCCAGGCCGGCACGCCGGTGTCCTGCCGGGCGCGCGCCTCGGCGAAGCTGCCCACGGCCCGGGTGGGAACCCGCAGGCCCGCCACCCGCTGCCCCGCCTCCCACAGCCATGCGTCGCCCGCCAGCACGATATTGGCCTGCGCGCAGACCTGCGGGCGCGCGAGCAGCCGCGCCACGAGTTCGGGGCCGATGCCGGCGGGATCGCCCAGGGTCACGGCAACGACGGGTTTCTGCGGTGCGTTCATGTTCATTCCACGGAGATATGGTTTTTCTTGATGATGGCGGCGTAGCGCGCGTTCTCGGCCTGGTGGAACTGCGCGAACTGCGCCTGGCTCATCGGCGTGACCTCGGCGCCGATCGCCTCCAGGCGCTTGCGCGTCTCGGGCATGGCCAGCACCTGGTTCACGCTATCGTGCAGGCGCTGCTGAACGGCCGGCGGCGTGGCCGCGGGCATGTAGACGCCGTACCAGGCGCTCATCTCGATGCCCGGCACGCCCGCCTCCGCCATGGTCGGCACGTCGGGCAACTGCGGATTGCGCCGCGCGCTCAGCACCGCCAGCGCGCGCAGCTTGCCGCTCTTGACGTGCGGGATGACCGAGGAGGCCGTCTCGAACGCGATCTGAACCTGACCGCCCATCAGGTCCACCATGGCCGGGCCGCTGCCGCGATACGGAACGTGGGCCATGCTTACGCCAGCGGCATCCTTGAAGAGTTCCGCGGCAATGTGCTGGGTGCTGCCCGCCCCGCTGCTGGCGAAATTGAGCTCGCCGGGCTTGCGCTTGAGCAGGGCGATGAGGTCCTGCACGGTTTTCACCGGCAGGTCGTTATTCACCACCAGGATGTTCGGCACGGCGCCCACGAACGCCACGGGCGCCAGGTCGCGGTCGTTGTCGTAGCCAAGCTTGAGCAGGTGCGGCGCGATGGCGTGGGCCGTGGACACGCCCATGACCATGGTGTGCCCGTCCGAGGACTTGGCCGCCAGGTCGGCGGCCAGCGTGTTGGACGCGCCGGGCTTGTTCTCGACCACCACGGTCTGGCCCAGCAGGGGCCCCAGCTTGTCGGCCACGGCGCGCGCCATGGCGTCGGTGCCGCCGCCGGGCGCCGATCCCACCAGCAGGCGCAGCGGCTTGGTCGGCCAGGCGGCCTGTTGCGCCCATGCCGCCCCCTGGGCGGCGATGCAAAGGGTTCCTGCCGCAAGCGCGGCCCAGAGCCGGTTTTTCATGGTCTGTCTCCTGGTTTGTCCGTTGGGCGCCGCGGAGCCCGATGCCGTCGGCCGGGGCGCAAGCGCATTCGTTTGTTGTAGGCGCATCTTAGAAAGAGCCGCTGTTTCCGTAAAATGAAACTTTTTAACCAATCGTTCACCCCAGGCGATCAATTCACGGAGGCAGCATGTCCCCCACGCCCGAAGGTTCCGTTGCACGCCCGCCATCCACCCAGGCGCCTTCCCTGCTCGCCCGGCTGCGCATGCGGCAGATCGTGCTGCTGCTGGCCATCGAAGAGCGGGGAACGCTGCGCGCCGCGGCGTCGCAGCTCAACATGACGCAGTCGGCGGCCAGCAAGATGCTGCACGAACTGGAGGCCGCCATCGGCCAGCCGCTCTTCGAGCGCGTGGGGCGCGGCCTGTCGCTGACGGCCGCGGGCGAATGCGTAATGGAGTATTTCCGCGGCATGCGGGGCACGGTGTCCTCGCTGGCGCGCGAACTGGAAGAACTGCGGCTGGGCAGCGCGGGCAAGCTTTTCATCGGCAGCATCATGGCGGCCTCGCCCGGCCCCCTTACCGATGCCCTGCTGCGGCTGAAGCGAACCTATCCGCTGCTGGCGGTGGAGATTTCCACCGGCACCAGCGATCTGCTCATCGAAAGGCTGAACGAAGGCCGGCTGGACGTGGTGATCGGCCGCATGGTCACGCTGTCGGCCCGGGATTATGTGTTCCGCCCCATCGGCGAAGAAGCCCTGTCCGTCATTGCCGCGGTGGGCCATCCGCTCGCCCGCCGCAAGCGGGTCAGCTTCGAGGCAATGCAGGCCTACCCCTGGGTGCTGCAGCCCCACGGCAGCCCGATGCGCGACGTGATCGAGCAGGAATTCCGCGCCCACAACTGCGAAACGCCGCGCGGCCTGATCGAATCGGCTTCCATTCTGACCACGACCAACCTCGCCATGAAGTCGGACATGCTGGGCGTGATTCCGGAATCGGTGGCGAGCCGCTACGCCCGGCATGGGCTGCTGGCCATCCTGCCCTACGACATCGGCAGTTCGCTCACGGCGTTCGGCAGCATCGTGCCGCGCGACCGGCCGCTAAGCGCGCCGGCCCGGCATTTCGTGGAGTTGTTGCACGACAGCGCGAGCCCGGCCCCGCGCGAGCCGGCCCCGGGCGCGAAGGGGCTGCCAGCGCGGCCGCAGGCCAGGACGCGCCGGCGTTGACCAGGGCCTCGCACGAGCGCCCGAATGCGTGTCCATCAAGGTGCGGAGCCCAGCCGTGGCGGGACCGCGCAGCGTTGACACGCCCTAGATATCGTCGTCCGGTTGCGGACGCGGCATCAGGTATGCCGTCAGCGCGCTGGACAGGCCCGCCATCACCCACAGCACGAAGAACGACACCGTGTAAAAGCCCATGCGTCCGGCGGGCTGATGACCGAAGACCGTGACGTCCAGCGGATCGATCAGCGCGAAGATCAGCGCGCTGCCCGCCGCGGCCGCCAGGAACGACGGCCAGAGTATCCACATCAAGGAACGCGCGCCCATGCCGCCACCTCCCGTGTCAGGGACGCCGGCCGCCGCTGGCGCGGCCGTCGGCCGGCCGGCCGGCGGGTTCCGCCTGCACCTGCTCGATGAGCAGGCCGCGCCGCACCGCCGACGGATCCTGGATGGGTTCGTGCGCGAAGCGCGTGAACGCCAGGTAGATGGTGATGAAGCAGCCGATCAGCACGATGAACGGCCCGGCCATCAGCAGCCAGGGCCAGGGCTCGCGATACCAGGGCTGGGCGGGAGGTTGGGAAGTCGGGTTCATGATCTGTCCTCGATGAGATGGCGGGGCGGCCCATGCCGGGGCGGCCCATGCCGGGGCGGTCCATGCCGGGCGGTCCGTACCGGGGCGGTTTCCGTGGCTGCGTCTATTGCGGCACATAGAAGCTCGCCGATTCGCGGGTTTCGATGCCGCGGCCGTCGCCGGCGTCGGCCGCCGCCGCGCGCAGGGTGATGGGGTGCGCGCCGGGCGCGGCGCCCGCGGGCGCCCGGATCACCATGGGCACGAGCTTGTTGGCCGATGCCTCGGCCTGCACTTCGTCCGTCCCTTCGCGTCCGGCGTGCACCGACAGGCCGGGCAGGCCCTCGGCCGTCAGGCGCAGACGCAGCGGCTGGTCGGACGTATTGATGATCTGCAGGCGATACACATTCTCGATGAGGCCGCCGGGCACTTCGCGGCCCAGCACGCCGCGGTCGCGGATGATGTCCACGCGCAACGGATTGCGCAGGGCCAGCGAGGCCACGAAGGCCGCGGCCAGCGCCAGGATCAGCGCGCCGTAGACCAGCACGCGCGGGCGCAGCAGCCGCGCGCGCGCGCCGCGCGCCGACAGCCCCTCTTCGACCGCGCGCTCGGAGGTGTAGCGGATCAGGCCGGGTTCATAGTGCATCTTGTCCATGACCTGCGCACAGGCGTCGATGCACGCGCCGCAGCCGATGCACATGTATTGCAGGCCGTCGCGGATATCGATGCCGGTCGGGCAGACCTGCACGCAGAGGCTGCAGTCCACGCAGTCGCCCATGCCGGCCGACTTGTGATCCACTTTGCGCGAACGGCCTCCGCGCGGCTCGCCGCGCCGCTTGTCGTAGGTGACCACGAAGGTGTCGGGGTCCACCATGACGCTCTGGAAGCGCGCATAGGGGCACATGTACTTGCAGACCGACTCGCGCATGAAGCCCGCGTTGCCCCAGGTGGCGAAGCCGTAGAACAGCATCCAGAACCACTGCCAGGGACCGAGCTGCAGCGTGAAAAGCTGGTGGCCCAGCTCACGGATGGGCGCGAAATAGCCGATGAAGGTCGAGCCCGTCCACCAGGCCACGGCAATCCAGAGCGCGTGCTTGGTGATCTTCAGCCGGGCCTTGCGCCAGGTCCAGGGCGATTCGTCCAGGCGGATGCGCGCCACGCGGTCACCCTCGACCTTGCGCTCGATCCACATGAAGATTTCGGTATAGACGGTCTGCGGACAGGCATAGCCGCAGAACAGCCGCCCCGCCACCGCGGTGAACAGGAAGAGCGCCAGCGCCGATATCACGAGCAGCACCGCAAGGTAGACCACGTCCTGCGGCCAGAGCACCAGCCCGAACAGATAGAACTTGCGCGCGCCCAGGTCGAACAGCACGGCCTGGCGGCCGTTCCATTGCAGCCAGGGCAGCCCGTAGAAAATGACCTGCGTGAGGAACACGAACGCGATGCGCCAGCGGGCGAAGACGCCGCTGACGGACCGCGGGTAGATCTTGCGGCGCACGTCGACCAGCGCTTCTTCCACGCTCTGGCCGCCGGGCCGCGCGGCGCGGACGTGCGGCCGCCAGGAAGGAGAACCGCTCCCTTCCTGGCCGCCCATCTGCGCGCTTGCGCCGTCTTTCATTGTGTTGCTCCGAGCTTTGTCCCGATGAATGCGGAAGGCGATCGGCCTTCCGCGTAGTGCGCCGCTACGGCTGCCCCTGCGCGCCCGCCTGACCGCCCGCCGCGTTGGACAGACCCCAGACCCAGGCCGCCAGCAGGCGGATCTGCTCGGGGGTCAGAATGGTTTCATGCGCGGGCATGGTGTTGGCGCGGCCCTCCAGAATGGTGCGCACGATGGCGGCTTCCGAGCTGCCGTAGAGCCAGGTGGCGTCGGTCAGGTTGGGCGCGCCCAGGTCGCGGTTGCCCTTGCCGTCCACGCCGTGGCAGGCCACGCAGTACGTGTCGAAGTCGCGCTTGCCGCGGAACACGCGCACCGGGTCCGCCGCCAGCCCGGACAGCGAGCGCACGTACTGCGCGATGTCGCCGGCCGCCTTCGGATCGATGGCGCCCTTCCAGGGCGGCATGATGCCGGTGCGGCCCTGGGTGATCGTGGCCTGGATGTACTCGGGCGTGCCGGCGCCCAGCCAGTCCTTGTCGGCCAGGTTGGGAAAGCCCGGCCCACCCTGCGCGTCGGAGCCGTGGCACTGCGCACAGTTGTTCAGGAACAGGCGCTGGCCGATCTCGCGCGCGCCGGGGTCGGCGGCGACCTCGGGCATGGGCATGGCGGCATAGCGCGCGTAAATGGGCTTGATCTCTTCGGCCAGCCGGGCCTGGTTGCCGGCGACCTCGCGCGCCGTGGTGAAGCCCAGCATGCCGCCGAAGCTGCCCAGGCCGGGCATGAGCGCCAGGTAGCCCAGAGCGAACACACAGAGCAGCAGGTACATCCAGGTCCACCAGCGCGGCACGGGGTGGTTCAGCTCCGTCAGGTCGCCGTCCCAGACGTGGCCGGTGTCGCCGACTTCGCTGGACACGGTCTGGGTGCCCAGCCAGCGGCGCTGCGTGTACAGCAGCCAGAGGCACCAGAGGATGCCGCCCACCGCGATGATGGCGATGAAATATCCCCAGAAGCCGTTGACGAAATCGTTCATGACCGATTCGCTCCATCCTGTTGTTGTGCGGGCCCGAATTCGTCGGGCAAGGCGAAGGGCAGCATCGCCGATTCGCGGTTCGCGCCCTGGCGGCCGCGCGAGCAGGCCCACCAGACAATGCCGAAGAAAGTCGCCATGGAAATGACGGTGACGATCGCGCTCAGGTAGGCCATGTCAGCCTCCCGCCGCCGGTTGCGCGGCCGTGGCCGGCTGGGCGGCCTTGTCCGCGGCCGCCGCCTGGCGCGCCTTGCGCACGCCCACGCCCAGCCCCTGCAGATAGGCCACCAGGGCGTCCTCTTCGGTCTTGCCTTCGATGGCCCGGGGAGCGGCCGCGATTTCCTCATCGGTGTACGGCACCCCCAGCCTGCGCAGGGCGCGCATGCGCTCCTGGACGTTCTGGCCGGTGAGCGTCGTCTTCTGCAGCCACGGGTAGGCCGGCATGTTCGATTCGGGCACCACCATGCGCGGATCGCGCAGGTGCAGGCGGTGCCATTCGTCGGAATAGCGCTCGCCCAGGCGCGCCAGATCGGGGCCGGTGCGCTTGGAGCCCCACAGGAAGGGATGGTCGAATACCGATTCCGCCGCCACCGAGTACGGTCCGTAGCGGTGCACTTCGGCCGCCAGCATGCGGACCTGCTGCGAATGACAGCCCACGCAGCCTTCGCGGATGTAGATGTCGCGGCCCATCAGCCGCAGCGGGCTGTAGGGCTCCACGCCCGCGATGGCCTGGGTGGTGCTGTGCTGGAAGAACAGCGGAACGATCTGCACCAGCCCCGCGAAAGACACCACCAGAATGCTGGCGATGATCATCCAGCCGATGTTCTTTTCGAGCGTCTGGTGGGAAAAGAAGCCGTGTTGCTTGTTGGCCATGGTGTCCTCGTCAAACGGTGGCGGGCTCGATGGCGGGCGCGGCGGCGGCCGGGGCCGGCCGGCGCCCGGCCTGCGGGTCGTCCTGCGGAATGGCCGGGTCCACGCCCTTGGCGCCGCCCACGGTCTTGAGCACATTCCAGGCCATGACGAACACGCCGGACAGGAAGAGCGTGCCGCCCAGCAGCCGTATCAGGTAGAAAGGCACGCGCGTCTTCAGCTCTTCGACGAAGCTGTAGACCAGGGTGCCATCGGCGGCCGTGTCGCGCCACATCAGCCCCTGCTGCACGCCGGCGATCCACATGGAGGCGATGTAGAGCACCACGCCGATGGTGGCGATCCAGAAATGCAGTTCCACGGCCTTGACGCTGTACATTTTCTCGCGGCCGTACAGGCGCGGAATGAGGTAGTAGAGCGAGCCGAAGGAAATCATGGCCACCCAGCCCAGCGCGCCCGAATGCACGTGGCCGATGGTCCAGTCCGTGTAGTGCGACAGCGCGTTCACGGTGCGGATGGACATCATGGAGCCCTCGAACGTGGACATGCCGTAGAACGACAGCGCCGTCACCATGAACTTCAGGATGGGGTCGGTGCGCAGCTTGTGCCAGGCGCCCTGCAGCGTCATGATGCCGTTGATCATGCCGCCCCACGAGGGCGCCAGCAGGATCAGCGAGAACGTCATGCCCAGCGACTGCGTCCAGTCGGGCAGCGAGGTGTAGAGCAAGTGGTGCGGGCCGGCCCACATGTAGGTGAAGGCCAGCGCCCAGAAGTGGACGATGGACAGCCGGTACGAATAGATGGGGCGGCCGGCCTGCTTAGGCACGAAGTAGTACATCATGCCCAGGAAGCTGGTGGTCAGGAAGAAGCCCACCGCGTTGTGGCCGTACCACCATTGCACCATGGCGTCCTGCACGCCCGCATAGGCGGAGTACGACTTCCACAGCGTCACCGGCATCTCGATGTTGTTGAAGATGTGGAGAATGGCGATGGTGAGGATGTACGAGCCGAAGAACCAGTTGGCCACGTAGATGTGCTTGCTGCGGCGCTTGACGATGGTGCCGAAGAACACGATGGCGTAGGCCACCCAGACCAGCGTGATCAGGATGTCGATGGGCCATTCGAGTTCGGCGTACTCCTTGCTGCTGGTGATGCCCAGCGGCAGCGTGATGGCGGCGGCCACGATCACCGCCTGCCAGCCCCAGAAGGTGAAGGCGGCCAGCCGGTCACAGAAAAGACGGGCCTGACAGGTGCGCTGCACCACGTAGTACGAGGTGGCGAACAGCGCGCTGCCGCCGAAGGCGAAGATCACCGCGTTGGTGTGCAGCGGGCGCAGGCGTCCGTAGCTCAGCCACGCGGTATCGAAGTTCAACTGCGGCCAGATGAGCTGAGCGGCAAGCAGTACGCCCACGGCCATGCCGACAATGCCCCACACCACCGTCATGAGCGCGAATTGCCTCACGACCTTGTAGTTGAAGGTGTCGGCCTTGCTTGCGATTGCGGCGCAATCGTTCATCACCCTTCCCCTAAAGAAACAGATAGCTCCAGGTTCGGATGATGAGGGTTTGCCCAGGCGGCCGCGTTGATATGGATCAAGGGCGCGGACGCGCATTGGGGAACGCGGTGCGCGCGCAACGCCACACGCGCGCCGCGCTCAGCGGCGGCCGGCGGCTCCGCTGTCGTCGTCGCGCAGGATGGCCGAACCCGCCGCATCGGTGTCGTCGTACTGGCCGTTGAACACCGCCCACCAGAGCGCCACCCCGATCGCCAGCACGAAGAGCAGCGAAAGCGGCAGCAGCAGGTAGAGAATGGTCATGGAGCCGCTTCCAGCGCACCGGCCGGCGCATCGGGCCCCGCCCCGGTCCAGTCGAGGCGGCACAGGCGCCAGGAGTGCCAGGCCACGCCCAGCGAAGACACCAGCATGGTAATGGCCGCCAGCCAGGGCGCGACCCAGCCCGCCAGCGCGAGCGGCGTCATGAGCAGATGCCAGGCGAGCGAGCCGTACAGATTCTGGTTGGCGCGGCGCGCCGAGGCCGCCAGCAGCGCGTCCAGCGCCGCGTCGGACATGCCGGGCCGCGCCGCCAGCGCCGAATGCGCGGCGGCCATGGCGGCAGGCACGGCCATCGACATGGCGCACGGACAGCTCATGACGAGCAGGGCCACCATGACCGCGACGCTGCGGGCCGGATCCAGCCAGGCCCAGACCGCGGCGCCCGCGAGCGCCAGCGCCACCTGGGCCATGACGAAGCGCGCGGCCACGCGGTCGGCGCGCGCGCCCAGCGCATGGCGCTGGGCCTCGATGCGCGCGTGCCGACCGGCGCCGGACGCGCCGCCGAACGACTGGCGGGCGCACAGTTCCAGATAGCGCGCCGTGAGCAGGAAGGCCACGAACATCGTCACCGAGTCGAAATACACTTCGCCGTGCCGCGCCACGGTGGCGTGTGCGCTGGGAACGAACGCCGCCACGATGCCCAGCGCCACCGGCACGTCCATGCCGGCGCGGCCCCGGCGCAGGCTGGCGCCCGCGTGCCGCCAGATCGGCCAGGCCGAATACAGCACCACCGGCACGGTCAGCGCCAGGCTGGCCCAGTTCATCAGCACGATGGCCCAGTCCAGCGTCGCGAGCGCGTCGGCCGGAATGCCCTCGTGCCGCACATAGCCCGGCCAGGCGAACATCATCACCTGCATCATGGCGAGCCACGCCAGCGACAGGCGCACCAGCGCGTGCCGCCGCTGCTGGCGGTCGGCGCCGGAAAGGCCCGCCGGAACGGCGAAAATCGATCTTGCTCGCATGGGCCGATGCTACCCGGCGGCCCGGCGCCCCCGCTTGATCTGGATCAAGCGCATGCCCCCGGGGGCGTCCCTTGGGCAGGAGCCCGGCTAGGGCCTCCCGCCGCGCAGCACCCGCGCGACGGCGCGCGTGAGCGTCGCCAGGTCTTCCGGCGCGATGTTCAGCGCCGGGGTCAGGTAGACCACGTTGCCGAACGGACGCACCCAGACGCCTGCCTCGACCAGGCGCCGCCGCAGGCCGTCGCGGTCGGCGATGCCGTTCAGCTCCACCACCCCGATGGCGCCCAGCACGCGAACGTCGCGCACCCATTCCAGCTCGCGGCAAGGCTCCAGTCCTTCAGCCAGCGCGGCCGAAACCGCCCGCGCCTGCTCCAGCCGCGGCTCGGCCTCGAACAGGTCCAGCGAGGCGTGGGCCGCGGCGCAGGCCAGCGCATTGCCCATGAACGTGGGGCCGTGCATCAGCGCGTGGGCGGGGTCGTCGGACCAGAACGCCTCGAACACCCGGCTGCTGGCCACGGTGGCGGCCAGCGGCAGCGTGCCGCCGGTGAGGGCCTTGGACAGCGTGACGATGTCGGGCCGCACGCCCGCCTGCTCGAAGGCGAACATCGTGCCCGTGCGGCCGAAGCCGGTGAAGATCTCGTCGAAGATGAGCAGCAGGCCGTGGCGGTCGGCCAGGCGCCGCAAGCGGCGCAGCACCTGGGGCTCGTGCACCAGCATGCCGCCCGCGCCCTGCACCAGCGGCTCCACCAGAATGCCCGCCAGCCGGGACGCGCGCTCCGCCAGCAGGGCGTCCAGGGCCTGCTCGCCGGCGTCGTCGCGCGGCAGGTCCACGATGTCGTGCCCGGCCAGCATGCCCCGGAACAGGCTGTGCATGCCCTCTTCCGGGTCGCACACCGCCATCGTGCCGAAGGTGTCGCCGTGATAGCCCCCGCGGAACGCCAGGAAGCGGCTGCGGCCGCGCTCGCCCTGGTTGAGCCAGTACTGCAAGGCCATCTTCATGGCCACTTCGACCGCCACCGAGCCGGAATCGGTATAGAAGACGCGGTCCAGCCCCGGCCCCAGCAGCGCGGCCAGGCGGCGCGCCAGCGCCAGCGCCGGCTCGTGCGCCAGCCCGCCGAACATGACGTGCGGCATGGCGTCGAGCTGGGCCCGGACCGCCTGCGCGATGTGCGGATGGTTGTAGCCGTGGCAGGCCGTCCACCAGGACGCCACGCCGTCGATCAGGACGCGGCCGTCGGCCAGTTCCAGGCGGCAGCCATGGGTGCGCACCACGGGCAGGGGCGGCGCCGCCGTCTTCATCTGCGCGTAGGGCAGCCACACGTGCTGCAGGCCGCTCTCCATCCAGGCGGGCATGTGCATGTTTCACCTCTTTCAAACCGGCGCCGGGCCGCGCCTCTACTACAATGGCCCGCATTCTACGGCCTGCGGCGGCCCGGTCCGCCCCAGGCCGCCGCAAGGTATCCCGATGTCCAAGCTGGATTCGATTCTTTCTTCCGAACTGGAACGCGCCGAAACGCGCCGCGTGCGCCGCCGCCTGCGCACCGCCTCGGCGTCCCGCGCGGGACGCCTGCGCATGGAAGGCGGCACCGAGCTGCTGGACTTCTCCAGCAACGATTACCTGGGGCTGGCCCGCCACCCGCTGCTGGTCGAGCGGGCCCGGGAATGGGCCGCCCGCCACGGCGCGGGCGCGCGCGCTTCGCGCCTGGTCTGCGGCAACCTGGACCTGCACGAGCAGGTCGAAGCGCGGCTGGCGCGGATCAAGGGCGCCGAGGCCGCGCTGCTGCTGGCCTCGGGCTGGCAGGCCAATGCGGCCGTACTGCCCGCCCTGCTGCGCGCCGCGGCCGCGCACGGCGACGTGCAGGTCTATGCCGACCGGCTCAACCACGCCAGCCTGCACCATGGATGCCAGGCGGCGGGCGTGCGGCAGATCCGCTACCGCCACAATGATCTGGACCATCTCGAAAGCCTGCTGGCGTCGCGCGCGGCGCAGGGCGGCGACAGGCCGGCGCGGCGCTTCATCGTCACCGAAAGCGTGTTCAGCATGGACGGCGACCGCAGCGACGTGGCGCGCCTGGCCGGGCTGGCCGAACGCTACGATGCCTTCGTCTACCTGGACGAAGCGCACGCCACGGGCGTGCTGGGCCCCGGCGGCGCGGGCCTGGCCGGGCTGGCGCCCGGGCGGATCGACCTGGCCATGGGCACTTTCAGCAAGGCCCTGGGCGGCTTCGGCGCCTACGTGGCCGGCTCGCGCACGCTTTGCGAGTACCTGGTGAATGCCTGCTCCGGCTTCATCTACACCACCGCCCTGCCGCCGGCGGTGCTGGGCGCGATGGACGCCGCGCTGGAGCTGCTGCCCTCGCTGGACGCCGAACGCGCCCGCCTCGCCGCCTCGGGCGACCGGCTGCGCGCCGCACTGCGCGGCATGGGCGTGGACACGGGTTCGTCCTCGACGCAGATCGTGCCGGCCATCGTCGGCGCGGAAGACCGCGCCCTGGCGCTGGCCGCCGGCCTGCAGCGGCGCGGCCTGCTCACCGTGGCGATCCGCCCGCCCACCGTGCCGGCCGGCACCAGCCGCCTGCGCATCGCGTTGAGCGCGGCCCACGGCGACGACGACGTATCGCGCCTGATCGACGCCTTCGCCGCCGAGCTGGCCTGAGCGGACATGGCGGATCCGATGATTTCCCCGGCGCGCCCCACCCTGCTCTTCGTGCACGGCTGGGCTTTCGACGCCCGCTTCTGGGACGGCCTGCGCCTGCGGCTCGGCGACTGGCCCCATGCGGTGGCCGACGCCGGCTATTACGGCGCCCCTGTCCATCCCCGGCCGGACGGTCCCGTGGTGGCCATCGGCCACTCGCTGGGCGTGCTGCGGCTGCTGGAAACCCTGCCGCCGCGCTGTGCCGGCCTGGTGTCGATCAACGGCTTCGCCCGCTTCGGCGGGGGGCCCGGGTTTCCGCAAGGCGTGCCGCGCCGCCTGCTGGACCGCATGCTGGCGCGCCTGGCCGCCGAGCCCGAAGCCGCGGTGCGGGAGTTCCGGCAGCGTTGCGGCGCGGACGGCCCCGGCGGCGCCCCGCGCGCCGAGGCGCTGGCCGGCGGCCTGCAGGCGCTGCGCGATCTGGACCTGCGCCATGCCCTGGACGCCCTGCCCGTGCCGCTGCTGGCGCTGGCGGGCGGCGCCGATCCCATCGCGCCCCCCGCCCTCACGCAGGCCGCCTTCGCCGCGCGCCCGGCCGCCGAACTGCAATGGCTGCCCGAGGGCGGCCATCTGCTGCCGGCGACGCACGCGCCCTGGTGCGCGCAGCACATCCGCGCTTTCCTGGCGCGCCTGGCGCGGCCATGAACCCCGCCTCGCGCAAAGAAGCGGTGGCGCGGCGTTTCGGCGCGGCCGCCAGCGGCTATGAAGCGCACGCGTCCGTGCAGCGCACGGCCGCCGAGCGGCTGGCCCGCGACATCGCCCGCCTGCCGCTGCCGCCGCGCCCGCGCATCCTGGAAATCGGCTGCGGCACCGGCCTGCTCACGCGCGCCCTGGCTCGGCGGCTGGGGCCGGCGGACTGGACCGTCACCGACATCTCTCCCGGCATGCTGGAGGCCGCCCGGCGCGCCGGCGCGCTGCCCGCCGGGGCGCGCTGCCTGGTGCTGGACGGCGAGCATCCCGCGGGCCTCGAAGGCGGCTACCACCTGGTCTGCTCCAGCCTGGCCGTGCAGTGGTTCGGCGACCTGAACGCCGGGCTCGGCCGGCTTGCCGGGCTGCTGGCCCCGGGCGGCTACCTGGCCGTGGCCACGCTGGCCGCCGACACTTTCGAGCAGTGGCGCGCGGCGCACCGCGCCCTGGGCCTGCGGGCGGCGACGCCGCGCTATCCGCCCGCCGCGGCCATCCGTCCGGCCATGCGCAATATGGCCGGTGGCGTGCGCGAAGAACGCCTGATACAAGACTATCCGGACGGGCTGCGGTTCCTGCGGTCCCTGAAGGGCATAGGGGCCACGCTGCCCGCGCCCGGCCGGCCCGCGCTCGACGCGGCCGCGCTGCGCAGGGTGCTGGCGAAATTCGACGAACAGGGAGCCAGGGCGACCTATCACCTGGCCTACGGCATGTGGAATAGACAAGACAAGCGCCCCGCAGGCGTATTCGTGACCGGCACCGACACCGGCATCGGCAAGACGCTGGTGTCGGCCATCCTGGCCCGCGCCTGGGGCGCCGACTACTGGAAGCCCGTGCAGACGGGCCTGGCGGAAGAAACCGGCGACACCGAGACGGTAGCCGCGCTGGCCGAACTGCCGCCGGAGCGGGTGCACCTGCCGGCCTACGAGCTGCAGGCGCCGCTGTCGCCGTGGGCGGCGGCGTCGCTGGAGAACGCCGCGGTGGACGCGGCCTCGATCGCGCCGCCCGCGACCCGCGCGCCGCTGGTGGTCGAAGGCGCGGGCGGGCTGTACGTGCCGATCGACGAGCGGCACATGATGATCGACCTGATCGACCGGCTGGGGCTGCCCGTGGTGCTGGCCGCCCGCAGCGGCCTGGGCACCATCAACCACACGCTGCTGAGCCTGGAGGCGCTGCGCCGGCGCGCGATACCGGTGCTGGGCGTGGTCATGAGCGGACCGCTGTCGCCGGGCAACCGCCATGCCATCGAACGCTTCGGCAACGTGCGGGTGCTGGCCGAGATTCCGCCCCTGGCCGCCGTCGACGCGCGGGCCGTGGCCCGGCTGGCCGAAGCCGTGCCGCCCCTGCAGGCTTGCCTGGCGGCGCTGGAAGCAGACGCGCGGCGCTGAAAACCCGGGCCGGCTGCCCCCGTTTTCAGCTCTCGCCCAGCACGCCGAGCGCGCGCAGCTCGGCCACGCGCCGCGGCGAAAGGCCGGCTTCGGCAAGCACCTCGTCGCTGTGCTCGCCGAAGGCCGGCGCGGCGCGCGGCGCGCCGGCGCGGCCCCGCTCGTGCTTGATCGCCTGGGCGAATCCCCGGTAGCTGCCCACCACCGGATGCGCATAGGTCGCCATCATGCCCTCGGCCTCGACCTGCGGAAAGTCGAACATGTCTTCCACTCCGCGCACGGCGGCGCAAGGCACTTCGTCGCCGAACACGGCTTCCCATTCGAGCGCGCCGCGGCGGCGCAGCGCCTGGCGCAGGCGGGGCACGATTTCGTCGCGGCGCTGGGCGCGCTTGCGCACGGTGTCGTAGCGCTCGTCGCGGGCCAGGTCGTCCAGGCCGGTCCTGGCGCACAGCGCCTGCCAGAAATGCGGCGTATTGGCCGACAGGTACAGGTAGCCGTCGCCCGTGGGATGCAGGCCGGTGATGCCGCCCGAGCGCATGTCGCGGCCGATGTCGCGCGGCTCGCCTTCCGCCCACACCAGGCGGGCCGACTGCAGGGCCAGCGCGCTGCGCAGCAGCGACACCCCCACGAACTGGCCTCGCCCGCTGCGCTCGCGCTCGTAGAGGGCGGATGCCACGCCCGCGGCCACCATGGCCGAAGCGTAGTAGTCCACGACCGAACCGTACACGATCTCCGGCGGCCCGTCCGCCTTGCCTTGCAGCGCGCACATGCCCGTCATCGTCTGCAGCACCTGGTCGTAGCCCGCCTTGTCCTTCAGCGGGCCGGTTTCGCCATAGCCGCTCACCGCGCAATAGACGAGGCGGGGGTTGAGGGCCGAGAGGCGCTCGTAGTCGATGCCCAGGCGCGCCGGAACGCTGGGGCGGAAGTTGTGCACCAGTACGTCGGCGGTGCGCGCCAGCGCCAGCAGGACCTCCAGGCCCTCCTGGCGCTTGAGGTCCAGCGCCACCCCGCGCTTGCCGCGGTTCACGCCCAGGAAGGCGCGGCTTTCGGAGGCCAGCGTGGACGGGTATTTGCGCAGGTTGTCGCCGGCCGGCGGCTCGATCTTCACCACGTCGGCGCCCTGGTCGGCCAGCAGCGCGCAGCCGTAGGGGCCGGCAATGTAGGCGCTCAGGTCCAGCACCCGCACGCCGGAGAGCGGCCCGCCCGGCGAAGCGTGGGGCGCGCTCATCGCGGCCCCCCGCCGGCCGCGCGCAGCACGGCCTCGGCGCGCCGCAGGAACGGTCCGTCTATCATGCGTCCGTCCACCACGAAGGCGGCCACGCCGCGCGCGTCGGCGTCCCGCGCGGCTTCCACGACGCGGGCGGCATGCGCGACTTCCGCCTCGCTGGGGCGGAACGCTCCGTTGGCCAGCGGAACCTGGCTCGGGTGGATGCAGCTCTTGCCCAAAAACCCGAGCCGCCGGGCGAGCTCGGCCTCGGCCTGGAATCCGGCGGCGTCGGCGATGTCGGCAAAGGCAGAGTCGTAGGCGAAAACGCTGGCCTCGGCCGCGGCCAGCGCCAGGCTGAACATGACCTGCTGCACGGCGGCGGGCTCGCGCCGCGCGATGCCGGCGGGCTCGAAGAGATCGCCAAGCCCGAGCTGCAGCCCCGCCACGCTGGGATGCGCGGCCGCCAGGCTGGCGGCGCGCCGCAGCGCGGCCGGCGTCTCGATGTTGAGCAGCAGGCCGACGGGCTCGCGCACGCCGTTGGCGTAGGCCGCCTGCGCGATCGCCGCCGCGGCGGCGGCCACGTCTTCCACCCGCTGCGCCTTGGGCAGGTTGACCATGTGCAGCCCGGGCCGGACCACGGCGGCCAGGTCCGCGTGGAACTCGCTCGAATCCAGCGCGTTGACGCGGACGATGAGCGTCTTGCCGCTGGCGCGCGCGGCGGGGTCGGCCAGCAGCCCGGCGACGTTGGCGCGCGCCTCGGCCTTGCGGCCCGCGGCCACCGCGTCTTCCAGGTCGAACGACAGCGCGTCGGCGGGGCCGGCCAGCGCCTTGGCGAAAAGTTCCGGGCGGGATCCGGGAACGAACAGTTTGCTTCTCATTGCTTGCACTCGCATCTCGGCGGCCGCGCGCCGCACGTTACTGGGCGGAGATGTGGCGTTCCTCGGCCACCTGCTTCCATTTGCCGGCATCCGCGCGGACCAGGTCCGCGAACTGCGGCACGGTCAGCGAGGCCGGCACGGCGCTTTCCTCGGCAAACATGGCGCGCATCTTGTCGTCGGTGACAATGGCGCGTATTTCCTGGTTCAGGCGCTCGACCAGGGGCGCGGGCGCGCCCTGCGGCGCCAGGACGCCCCACCACAGCTCCACCGAATAGCCGGGCACGCTCTCGCCGATGGCGGGCAGGTCCGGATAGAACTGCGAGCGGCCGGGCGAAGTCACCGCCAGCACGCGCAGCCTGCCGCCCTTGAGCAGGGACGCCACGGAGGCGAAGCTGCCGATCACGAAATCCACGCGGCCGCCCGCGAGGTCGTTCAACGCCGGCGACATGCCCTTGTAGGGCACGTGCGTGAAAGAGGTCTGTGCGCCCCCCGCCAGGATTTCGCTCGCCATCTGGTTGACCGAGCCCACCCCGGCGCTGCCGTAGGTCAGCTTGCCCGGATCCTTGCGGCCCGCCGCCAGCAGGTCGGCCACGGAGCGGTACGGCGAATCCTTGCCCACCACCAGCGCCATGGGGCTGCGCGCCAGCATGGCCACCGGCGCGAAGCTGCGGACCACGTCGTACTTGAGGTTGGTTTGCACGGCGGCATTGGTCGTCAGCGTGGACGACGAGAGCATCAGCACCGAACCGTCCCTGGCCGCGCGCGAAACGTATTCCGCGCCGATGGCTCCGCCCGCGCCGGGCCGGTTCTCGACGATGACCGGCACCGACAGGCGGTCCGACAGTTTTTCGGCCAGTACGCGCGCGAACACGTCATTGCTGCCGCCGGGCGGAAAGGGCACCACCATGGTGATGTTCTGCGGCAGCGCGGGCGCACCCGCCGGGGCGGCCGCCGACGCGGGCGCGCCCGCGCACAGTCCGAGGCTCAATGCGGCCGCAAGGCCGGCCAGGGTCTTTTTCATCTTCAGTCTCCACTCCTCGATGGCCCGCCGCTGCGCGGCGCGGATCCGGTTGTTGTCCGTTGCGAATACTAGGCCCCGCCCCTGGTGATATAAAGCGAGGATTCTTAAAACGCTACGTGAGGATTTCTGATGAAGATCGAGTCTTTCCGTACCCTGAACGCGGTGCTGCGCGGCGGCAGTTTCGCGGCCGGCGCGGCCGACATGAACCTGTCTCCCAGCGCGGTCAGCCTGCAGATGAAGCAGATGGAGGAGTACTTCGGGCAGCCGCTGTTCGACCGCTCGGCGCTGCAGGTGCGTCCCAACGCCTTCGCCGCCGAAGTGGACGCCGTGCTGCAGGAGGCGCTGGCGCGCCTGGACGAACTGCGCCGGCGCAGCACCCCGGCCGTGGAAGGCAAGGTGCGGATGGGCATCATCGAACCCCTGCAGGTCACGCTGCTGCCGCCGCTGCTGCGCACCGTGCGCGAGCGCTACCCGAAGCTGGACGTGCGGCCCGTGCGCGGCCGCGTGGCCGACCTGGTCGAAAAGCTCAAGCGCGGCGAGATCGACGCGGCCATCATCGTGCAGCCCGAAACGGGCGGGTCCAGCCGGCTTGCGTGGACGCCGCTGTTTCGCGAGCGCCTCGTGCTGATCGCGCCGCCCGGCTCGCGCGAAAAGACCGTGGCCGAGCTGTTCCGCCGCCACGAATGGATACGCTTCGACAAGAGCACGGTGGGCGGCCGCATCGCGGCCCGCTATGTGGCGCAGCATGCGCCCCACGCCCGCTGCCGCCTGGAGATGCAGTCGCTGGCGGCGCTGACGGCGCTGGTGTCCGAGGGGCTGGGCGTGTGCATTCTGCCCGAGCCCGGCCGCAACCTGCTGGACGTGCATCCGGTGCGCGTGCTGCCGCTGGGCAAGAACGGGCCCTGCCGGCAGATCTCGTTCGTGAGCCGGCTGGCCGACCAGGAGAACCGGTTGGTCCAGGCGCTGCTGGATGGCGCGCAATCGGCGGCCGGGGAGACCGCTGCCGACAGGGCCGGCGGCCAGGCCGCGGCGGCGAACCCGTAAGCCACGCCGCGCCCGCTGACGGGCACGGACCGCCCGCAAAAAAAAGCGGGTGCCCGCAGGCACCCTGAATCCACCCTACAACAACTACAGCACAACAGCACAGCGATCCGGGCCCGGCCAGGGGCCCGGCGGTGGCCCCGTCAGGCCGCCTTCTGCTCCTTGCCGTGTTCGAACTGCGCTTCTTCCGTGGAGCCGGTGAGCGCGGTCGTCGACGACTTGCCGCCTTCGATGGTCTGGGTCACGGCGTCGAAGTAGCCCGTGCCCACTTCGCGCTGGTGCTTCACGGCGGTGAAGCCCAGTTCGGCGGCGGCGAATTCTTTCTGCTGCAGTTCCACGAACGCGCTCATCTGGCGGCGGGCATAGCCGTGGGCCAGCTCGAACATGCCATAGTTCAGCGCGTGGAAGCCGGCCAGCGTGATGAACTGGAACTTGTAGCCCATGGCGCCCAGCTCGCGCTGGAACTTGGCGATGGTGCCGTCGTCCAGGTTTTTCTTCCAGTTGAACGAAGGCGAGCAGTTGTAGGCCAGCAGCTTGCCCGGGAACTGGCGGTGGATGGCCTCGGCGAACTTGCGCGCGTATTCCAGGTTGGGCGTGGAGGTTTCGCACCAGATCAGGTCGGCGTACGGCGCATAGGCCAGGCCGCGCGAGATGGCCTGCTCGATGCCCGCGCGGGTGCGGAAGAAGCCTTCGACGGTGCGCTCACCCGTGATGTAGGGGCGGTCGTTCTCGTCCACGTCGCTGGTGACCAGGTCGGCCGCGTCGGCGTCGGTGCGAGCCAGCAGCACGGTGGGCGTGCCCATCACGTCGGCGGCCAGGCGCGCCGACACCAGCTTGGACACGGCTTCGCGGGTGGGCACCAGCACCTTGCCGCCCATGTGCCCGCACTTCTTCACGGAAGCGAGCTGGTCTTCGAAGTGCACGCCGGCCGCGCCGGCCTCGATCATGCCCTTCATGAGTTCGAAGGCGTTGAGCACGCCGCCGAAACCCGCCTCGGCATCGGCCACGATGGGCGCGAAGAAGTCGATGTAGCCCTCGTCGCCCGGGTTCTTGCCTTCCATCCACTGGATCTGGTCGCAGCGGGTCAGCGTGTTGTTGATGCGGCGCACGACCTGCGGCACCGAGTTGGCGGGGTACAGCGACTGGTCGGGGTACATCTCGCCGGCCAGGTTGGCGTCGCCCGCCACCTGCCAGCCCGAGAGGTAGATCGCCTTCAGGCCGGCCTTGACCTGCTGCATGGCCTGGTTGCCGGTCAGGGCGCCCAGCGAATTGACGAAGGGCTCGCTGTGCAGCAGTTCCCAGAGCCGCGTGGCGCCGCGGCGGGCCAGCGTGTGCTCCACGGCGAGCGAGCCGCGCAGGCGGATCACGTCCTCGGCGGAATAGTCGCGCTTGATGCCTTGCCAGCGGGCGTTCTCGGCCCAGTCCTTCTGCAGATTGCAGATTTCGGTTTCGCGGTTGCTCATGGCGATGCTCCTGTCGGTAATGGGAAGACTTGCTTGGATCGGGGTGCTGCAATGCTTGAATCGTTGGAGAAAGTCTAAGCCTGTGCTGCAGGGCAAAGCGACCTGATATCTTATATAAGACAAAAATTATTTTTCTTTAAAATCAATCAATTACAAACATCGTTTCGCATTACGAAAGCATGTTGTCAAGGATGAAATGGGTTTGCGCTGCTGCGCAGCACCCGCTTTCACATCTTGAAGACGGCATTTCACGATCCGGAAAATAGCCAGCCCGCAAGCGCCTAAAATGCCGGTATTTCCCGCAATGACCGAATCGCCATGACGCTGTCGCACGGCCCGCTGGGCCAACCCGTGAGCTATGCCTCGCAATACGATCCTTCGCTGCTCTTTCCCATCGCGCGCGCGCACAACCGCGCGGCGCTGGCGCTGGACCGCGGGCCGCTGCCCTTTCATGGCGTGGATATCTGGAATGCCTATGAGCTGTCGTGGCTGGACGCCAAGGGCAAGCCGCGCGTGGCCATGGCCACCTTCAGCGTGCCGGCCGACAGCCCCAACATCATCGAGTCCAAGTCGTTCAAGCTGTACCTGAACTCCTACAACCAGACGCGGCTGGTGAATTCGGCCGCGCTGCGCGGCCGGCTCGAGCGCGACCTGAGCGCGGCGGCGGGCGCGCCGGTGGGGCTGAATTTCATCCTGCCGCAGCGCTTCGGCGAGCTGCGCATGGCCGAGCCCGAAGGCATCTATATAGACAAGCTGGACGTGGAGATCGACACCTACGAGCCCGATGCCGGCCTGCTGCGCACGCGGCCCGGCGACCCCGTCGAGGAGACCTTGGCTTCGCGACTGCTGAAATCGAATTGCCCGGTGACCGGCCAGCCCGACTGGGCCACGCTGCAGATCCGCTACCGCGGCGCGCCCATCGACCGCGAATCGCTGCTGCGCTATGTGGTGTCGTTCCGCCAGCACGCGGAATTCCACGAGCATTGCGTGGAGCGCATCTACACCGACGTCATGCAGACCTGCCGGCCCGAGAAACTCACCGTGTACGCGCGCTACACGCGCCGCGGCGGCCTGGACATCAACCCCTGGCGCAGCAACTTCGAAGCGGCGCCGCCGCCGGAGGTGCGCACCGTCCGGCAATAGCGGGCCGCGCCTCGCCGGCCGAGCTGCGGCCGGCCCATCACGTCCACCGCCTGCGCCAGCGTGGCCGCCGCGCCGTCGTGGAAGTAGGGATAGGTCAGCGCCACGTTGCGCAGCGTGGGCACCTTGAAGTTGAACCTGCCGGCGTCCTTGCCGGTCACCGCCGCGCGGCCCTCGGCCTTGTTGTCGGTCTGGCAGGGCATGACCGGGTCCGTCTTCTGGAACGAATTGCCGCCCACGCCCGGGCCGTTGTGGCAGGCGATGCAGCCGCTGCTCTTGAAAAGCTCGCAGCCCGCCAGCTCGCGCACCGTGAGGGCCTTCTTGTCGCCGCGCAGCCACTTGTCGAAGCGCGAATTGGGCGTCACCAGCGTTTCCTCGAAGGCGGCCAGGGCCAGGGCTATTGCAACGGGCGGCGGCAAGCGGCGCTTTGCGGCGGGTCAAGTCCGGAACCGGGCGCTTGCGCCGCCGCTCCGGCGCAAGCGCCGCGCCGCCGGAAGCCTCAGGACCGGGCCGGCGCCCGGCCGCCCACGGCGTCGCCGCGGCGCGCCTGCACGGCGATCCACTGGGCCAGCAGCGCCGCGGCCGCGAAGGCCACGCCCGCGCCCACCCACGGCCCCTGGCGCAGGCCGGCGTCGAGCAGCAGGCCGAAGGCCAGCGGCCCCAGGGCCGAGCCCACGTCCATGCCGGAATACACCAGCCCGTACACCGAGCCTGTGGCGCCCTTGGGCGTGACGCGGCGGATCAGCATGTCGCGCGAGGGCGCGGCCACGCCGGAGCAGAACCCCGCCAGCCCCACCACGGGCGCGGCCAGCGCCGGCGGCACCAGGCCCAGCGCCAGCACCACCAGGGTCAGGCCGGCCAGCACGAGCGCCACGGTCACGGTGAGCTCGGTGCGCGGATGGGCCGACACTAGGAAACCGCCGGCGGCCATGCCCAGCGCCGATGCCACCATGTAGCCGGAAAGCGCCGAGCTGGCGGCCACCTTGGACAGCGCGTAGAGCTCGCCGAGCAGGGGAATGGTGTAGTTCTGGACCGACGACAGCGCGATCGACGTGCAGGCGAAGAACAGGAACGCTCCCCAGAGCGCCGGCCGCGCCAGCAACGCGCCCAGCGTGCCCAGCACGCCCTGTTGCGGCGCGGCGGCCTGCGCGGCGGCGGGGCGCGCCTCGCCGCCGTGCTCCGGTTGCGCGCCGCCGATCAGGTCGCGCCCCAGCACCGTGAGCAGCAACACCACGGCCACCAGCGCGGCGGCGCTGAAGGCGGCCGTGCGCCAGTCGGCCAGCAGCGTGATGGTGGTCATGAACACCGGCGTCAGGGCCCAGCCCAGGTTGCCCGTAAGCCCGTGCGCGGAGAACGCGTGCCCCAGGCGCTGCGGGCTGACGCGGTGGTTGAGGATGGAATAGTCGGCCGGATGGAAGATGGCGTTGCCGATGCCGCCCACCACGGCCGCTGTCATCAGCATGGGGTAGCCGGTGGCTGCCCCGATCAGCACGCCCGAGGCCACGAAGCAGCCCAGCCCGAACCACAGCACCGGACGCGCGCCGACGCGGTCGACCACGAAACCCGAGGACGCCTGGCCGATTCCGGAAACCACGTAGAACGCGGACACCAACAGGCCGAGCCGGGCGAAGTCGAGGCTGAACTCGCGGCCCAGCGACACGTACAGCGACGGCAGCACGAGCTGGAAGAAGTGGGAACTGGCGTGCGCCACGCCGATCAGCAGGATGATCTGCCAATCGCGGCGGCGGAGCATGGCGGGGTCTGGAATGGAAGGCGTTGCTGCGGTCGTCATGGCATGGGGCCGCCACGGGCGGCGTCGGACGGCCGTCCTGGGGACGGCGCGCGGGTTGTCTCCGGCGGCGCCCCGCGGCGGGGCGCCGGTTCCTGGGCGGGTTGCGCGCGCCGGGTGCGCGCGCCCCGCTCTGATTGCGCCCTGGGCCGCCGCGAAGCCGGCCCGCGGCGGTTTACTGCGATTTCTCGCGGATGGCGGGCCAGGCGCGCTGCAGGTAATACAGCATGGACCAGACCGTCAGCACGGCGGCCACCACGATCAGCACGTCGCCCAGCAGCCGGCTGCTGATGCCCAGCAGGGGTTGGTCGTACAGCAGGCATGGAATGGCGACCATCTGCGCGGCGGTCTTGAACTTGCCCAGCCGGTGCACCGCCACGCTGGCGCTGGCGCCGATCTTGGCCATCCATTCGCGCAGCGCCGAAATCGTGATCTCGCGGCCGATGATGATGAGCGAGATGAACGCATCCACCCGGCTCAGGTCGAGCAGCACGATGAGGGCGGCGCAGACCATGAGCTTGTCGGCCACGGGGTCGAGAAAGGCGCCGAAGGCCGAGGTCTGGTTCCAGCGCCGGGCCAGCCAGCCGTCGAACCAGTCGGTGAGCGCGGCGACGATGAAGGCCCACGCGGCCAGCGTATCGCGCATGGGCACGCTCATCCAGCTCTCGGGCAGGTAGAAGAGGCCGACCACCAGCGGGATCATGGCGATACGCAGCCATGTCAGGATTATGGGTACGTTTAAAGGCATAGTGACCGTATGCTACATCATGGAGCCACCCCCGGAGCGCCTGCGGCGCTGCTCCGCGAGGGGGGACCGCCGAGGGGGGACCGCCGGGGGGGACCGCCGTGGGGACGCCTCGGCGGAGCCGGATCCGCGAGGACTGGCCCGGGAAAAGGACATCGGCTTGCGCGCGGGGGGTGCCCCCAGGCTGGGAAATGGCGGGCTTGCGCGGGCTTTGCCGCACGGCCGGATCAACGCAAGGCTTCATAGATGCGGATGGCGAGCTCCTGGGAGATGCCGTCCACCGAAGCCAGGTCCTCGATGCTGGCGGAGGCCACGCCCGAGAACCCGCCGAACCGCGCCAGCAGACGCTGGCGGCGCCGCGCGCCCACGCCTTCGATCTCTTCCAGCCGCGACACGTTGCGCGCCTTGGCGCGCCGCGCCCGCATGCCGGTGATGGCGAAACGGTGGGCTTCGTCGCGCACCTGGGCAATGAGCATCAGCGCGGCCGATTCCTTGCCCAGCGCCACGGGCGGGCGGCCGTCGGCGAACACCAGGGTTTCCAGGCCCACCTTGCGCCCTTCCCCCTTGGCCACGCCCACCAGGGTCTGGATGTCCAGGCCCAGCTCGGCGAACACCTGGCGCGCCACTTCCACCTGACCCTTGCCGCCGTCGATCAGCACCAGGCCCGGCATGGGCGCGTCGCCGTCGGCCACCTTGGCGAAACGGCGCGTCAGCACCTGACGCATGGCGGCGTAGTCGTCGCCGGGCGTGATGCCCGCGATGTTGTAGCGGCGATACAGCGAAGGCTGCATGTCGTGGTGCTCGTACACTACACAGGACGCCTGGGTCGCCTCGCCGGCCGTGTGGCTGATGTCGAAACATTCGATGCGCAGCGCGTCCAGCGCGGATTCGTCGGTGTCGAGGTCCAGCGTCTCGGCCAGCGCCAGGGTGCGCGCGGCGCGCGCCCCGGATTCGGTGAGCACGCGCGCCAGGGCCAGCTCCGCGTTCTTCTGCGCCTGCTCCAGCCATGCGCGGCGCGCGCCCTGGGGCCGGGTCAGCACCCGCGCGGAACGGCCGCCCGCCTGTTCGGCCAGCAGCTCGACCAGGGTGGGGTCGGGCAAGGCGTGGCTGCACACCAGCACCGGCGGCATGGCGTTGTCCGCGTAATGCTGCGCCACGAAGGCTTCCAGCACCTGCGGGGCCGCCTCGCCTTCGGCGTGCGACGGAAAGAACGGCTTGTCGCCCAGGTGCCTGCCCCCGCGCACCATGGCCAGGTTCACGCAGACCCTGCCGCCGGCGGCGGCCACGGCGACGATGTCCGTGTCTTCGCCGCTGGCGCTTTCCATGGTCTGCTGGTGCAGCACCCGCGCCAGCGACCCCATCTGGTCGCGCAGCGCGGCCGCTTCCTCGAAACGCAGCTCGCTGGACGCCTGGAGCATGCGGGCCTCGATCTCGCCCATGACCTCCTTGGCCTCGCCGTTCAGGAAACGCACCGCGCGCTGCACGTCGCGCGCGTAGTCTTCCCCGGCGATCGCGCCCACGCAGGGCGCGGAGCAGCGGCCGATCTGGTGCAGCAGGCAGGGACGCGAGCGGTTGGCGAAAACCGTGTCCTCGCAGGTGCGCAGACGGAAGACCTTCTGCAGGATCTGTATGGTTTCGCGCACCGCCCAGGCATTGGGAAACGGCCCGAAGAACTGCCCGCGCTTGCTGGTGGCGCCGCGGTAATAGGCGATGCGCGGCCAGGCGTGGCCGGTGATGTGCAGGTATGGGTACGACTTGTCGTCGCGGAACAGGATGTTGTAGCGCGGCTTGAGGCTCTTGATGAGGTTGTTCTCGAGGATCAGGGCCTCGGCCTCGGAGCGCGTGACGGTGACCTCCAGCCGCGCCACCTTCGCCACCATCTGGGCGATGCGCGGGCTGGCGAGGTTTTTCTGAAAGTACGACGAGACGCGCTTTTTCAGGTCGCGCGCCTTGCCGACATACATGACCTCGCCTGCCGCATCCAGGTGCCGGTACACGCCCGGCAAATGCGGCAGGTCAGCCAGAAACGATTTGAGATTGAAGTCGTCGGGCATGCTGGTAACGGCTTTCGGACTGCAGGGTGTCCCAGTCGGGCGCCTCGAAGCGCGGCATCAGGCGGCGGATGCGCTCGACCGAGGCGGCCGGGTGCTCCGTGTCCAGCCGGGCCAGCAGCTCGTCGGCCAGGTCGGGGCGGTTGCATACCAGTACCATATCGCAACCCGCGCCCAGCGCGGCCCGGGCCCGCGCCAGGATGTCCCCGGCCACCGAAGCGCCTTCCATGGTGAGGTCGTCGGAAAACACCACGCCGTCGTAGCCCAGCCGCTTGCGCAGGATGTCCTGCACCCAGCGCCGCGAGAACCCGGCGGGATGCTTGTCCACCTTGGGATAGATGACGTGGGCGGGCATGACCGAAGGCAGCACCGCGTCGCCCAGCCAGGCATACGGCGCGGCGTCTTCTTCGAGGATGCGCGCAAGCGGGCGCGGGTCCACCGGGATCTCGTGGTGCGAATCGGCCTGCACGAATCCGTGCCCCGGAAAATGCTTGCCGCAGGCGGCCATGCCGGCCAGGGCCAGGCCCTGGATCAGGGCGCGCGACAGCATGGCCACCACGCGCGGGTCGCGGTGGAAGGCGCGGTTGCCGATCACCTTGCTCACGCCGTAGTCCAGGTCGAGCACGGGCGTGAAACTCAGGTCCACGCCGCAGGCGCGCAGCTCGGCGGCCAGCACGTAGCCCGCCTCCGTGGCCTGGCGCATGGCGGCCAGCGGATCGCGGTCCCAGGCCTCGCCCAGCGCCCGCATGGGCGGCAGCGGCGTGAAGCCGTCTTCGCGGAATCGCTGCACGCGGCCGCCCTCGTGATCGACGGCGATCAGCAGCCTTTCCTTGCGCGCCTTGTGGATCTGGCGCGTGAGCTCGGCCAGCTGCCGGCGGTCGCTGAAATTGCGGGCAAAGAGGATCACGCCGCCGACCAGCGGATGGCGCAGGCGTTCTTTCTCTTCCCTGGTGAGGGTCAGGCCGGCCACGTCGACCATGACCGGTCCCGGAGGCAATACCGCCCTGGATTTTTTCTTGGCCATGCAAGGGTTTCCTATTGTGGATACTGATGCGCAGGCGGCGCGGCGCGCCTCAGCGCTTGCGCTCGACCACCACATACGCGGCGGCCATGTCGGATTCATCGGTAATGGAGACGTGGCAGGCGCCGTAACGGGCATCGTACCAGTCGCGCAGCTCGGCGCCGATCACCAGCACGGGCCGCCCGCCCGGCGCGTTCAGCGTCTGCACGCGGCGCCAGCTCATGGGCATGCGCATGCCCAGGCCGATGGCCTTGGAGAAGGCTTCCTTGGCCGCGAAACGGGTGGCCAGGAAGCGCAGCCCGCGCGCGGGGTCGCGTGCCCGGCGGGCATGGAATTTCTGCAGTTCTTCCGGGCCGAGGATCTTCTCGGCGAAGCGCTCGCCGTGCCGCGCGAGCGCGCGCTCCACCCGCTCGATGCGCAACAGGTCCATGCCGATGCCGGCGATGGCGGAAGCGGCCGGGCCGCCGGACGACGCGTCTGACATGGAGAAACCTCGGGATTGCGGCGCGGCCGGACGTTCAGCGGCCGCGCACGGCGGCCAGGCGCGCCTGCACCATGAGCGCCTTCATGTCGCGCACCGCCTTGTCCCAGCCGTCGAACACGGCGCGCGCCACGATGGCGTGGCCGATATTGAGTTCGGAAATGCCTTCCAGCGCGGCCACCGGCTGCACGTTGCCGTAGTGCAGGCCGTGGCCGGCGTTGACGCGCAGACCGTGGCGCAGCCCCTCGGCCACGGCCTCGCGGATGCGCGCCAGCTCGGCGCGGGCGGCATCGCCCTCGGCTTCGGCATAGGCGCCGGTGTGCAGTTCGATGACCGGCGCGCCGGCCCTGGCCGCGGCCGCGATCTGCGCGGGGTCGGGGTCGATGAAGAGCGAGACGCGGATGCCGGCCTCGGCCAGCAGGCCCACGGCGTCGCTCACCGCTTCCAGCGCGCCCGCCACTTCCAGCCCGCCCTCGGTGGTGAGCTCGGTGCGTTTCTCGGGCACCAGACAGACGTCGTCGGGCTTGACCGCGCAGGCGATCTCGAGCATTTCCGGCGTGACGGCGCACTCGAGATTCATGCGCGTGCGCAGCCGCGGACGGATGGCGTAGACATCCTTGTCCTGGATGTGGCGGCGGTCTTCGCGCAGATGCAGGGTGATCAGGTCGGCCCCCGCCTCTTCGGCGCGCAGCGCGGCCAGCACCGGATCGGGATAGTCGGTATGGCGCTGCTGGCGCAGCGTCGCCACGTGATCGATATTGACACCAAGTTCTATCATTGCACTTTCGTATTTTCTTCCCAGCCGCCGCCCAGCGCCTTGTAGAGCTCGACGCGGTTGATCAGGGCCGCCAGCCCGGTCTGCACCAGCGAAAGCTGGGCATTGTAAAAGTCCACCTGCGCGGTCTGCACCTGCAGATAGCTGTCGATACCGTTGGTATAGCGCAGATTCGACAGTTCCAGCGTGCGCGCGGCCGAATCCTGCAGCGCGCGCTGCGCGTCGAGCTGCGCCCCGTATGTGGCCTCGCCCGCCAGCGCGTCCGACACTTCCTTGAACGCCTGCTGGATGGTCTGCTCATACTGCGCCACGGCGATATTGTCGCGCGCCTTGGCCAGGTTCAGGCCTTCGCGGATGCTGCCCCCGGCGAAGATGGGGGTGGTGATGGAAGGCGAGAAGCTCCAGTAGCCCTGTCCGCCGCTGAAGAGCTGTCCCAGCGATGGGCTGGCCACGCCCAGCAGGCCGGTCAGCGAAATCGTGGGGAAGAACGCCGCGCGCGCCGCGCCGATATTGGCCTTGGCGGCGCGCAGCTGGTTCTCGGCCGCCAGGATGTCGGGGCGCCGCTCCAGCAGGGCCGAAGGCAGGCCGGCCGGCACCGCGGCCAGCAGCTGGTCGCGCCCGAACGGCGCGGCCTGCGGCAGGTCGTCGGGCAGCGGAGTGCCCACCAGCAGCACCAGCGCATTGAGGGCCTGGGTGCGGGCGCGGGCGAGCTGCGCCAGGTTGGACGAGGCCGTGTCCAGCAGCGACTTGGCCTGGTTCAGGTCCAGCTCGGACGCCACGCCGCCCTCGAAGCGGCGCTGCACCAGCTTGTACGATTCCTCGCGCGAGGCCAGCGTGCGGCGCGTCAGCTCGAGCTGCACGTCGGCCGCACGCAGGTTGAAGTACGACTGCGCCACCGCGCCCACCAGCGCGATGTGGGCGCTCTTCTGCGCCTGCTCGGTGGACAGGTATTGCTGATAGGCCGCCTCGGAGAGGCTGCGCAGGCGTCCGAACAGGTCGATCTCGAAGGTGGTCAGCCCGATGCCCGCCTGGTACGAGCTGCTGATGGAGCTGGAGTCGGGCCCGCCCACGCGCATGTCGGGCGGCAGATGCTGGCGCTGGCCCTGGATGCCGGCGCCGATGCTGGGCCATTGCTCGCCGCGCTGGATGCCGTACTGGGCGCGCGCCTCTTCCACGCGCTGCACGGCCACGCGCAGGTCGCGGTTGTTGACCAGCGCCAGTTCGATCAGGCGCTGCAGGCGCGGATCGCGGAAGAACTCGCGCCAGCCGATGTCGGCCGCGGGCACGCCGCCCAGCGGCGTCACCGCCGCGGCCGGCTGCGTGTCCAGCGTGGTGGAGTGGTCGTAGCCGCCATAGCGCACCTTGGGCTGGTCGGGGTAGCTGCCGCTCACGGGCGCCTCGGGCCGCTCGTAGTGCGGCGCCAGCGAGCACCCGGCAAGCGCCGAGGCCAGCAGCACGTGCACCGCGGTCTGTTTCAACTTCGGGGCGCTCATTCCTTGCCCTCCTGGCCACCTTGGGTTTGATCGGACGCCGGCTTGCCTTCCTGGCCGGCGCGCGCGGCCTTCTCGGCCTGCTCCGCCTCGAAGGCGCGCAACTCGGCGCCCAGCAGGCGGGGCCGGGTCTTGAACAGGCCCAGCACCACCACGAAGAAGGTCGGCACGAAAATCACGGCGAACGGGGTGGCGGCCAGCATGCCGCCCATCACGCCCAGGCCCACCGCGCGCTGGCTGGCGGCGCCGGCGCCGGTGGCCAGGGCCAGCGGCACCACGCCCAGAATGAAGGCGAGCGACGTCATGAGAATGGGCCGGAAGCGCAGGCGCGCGGCTTCCACCGCGGATTCGTACAGGCCCATGCCGCGCGCGTACTGGTCTTTGGCGAATTCCACGATCAGGATGGCGTTCTTGGCCGCCAGGCCGATCACGGTCACCATGCCCACCTGGAAGTACACGTCGTTGGACATGCCCAGCGCGCTGATCAGCGCCACCGCGCCCAGCATGCCCAGCGGCACCACCAGCATCACCGAGATGGGGATGGCCCAGCTCTCGTACAGCGCCGCCAGCACCAGGAACACCACCAGCAGCGACAGGCCCATCAGGATGGGCGCCTGGTTGCCCGCCTGGCGCTCCTGGTACGACAGGCCGGTCCATTCGTAGCCGAAGCCCTGCGGCAGCTGCGTCATCAGGCGCTCCATCTCGAGCATGGCCTCGCCCGTGGTGTAGCCCGGCGCCGCGTCGCCGCCGATGCGCATGGACTCGTAGCTGTTGTAGCGCACCACCTGCACCGGCCCCTGCTTCCACTCCGCCTTCACGAAGGTAGACAGCGGCACCATGCCGCCCTGCGCGTTGCGCGCATTGAGCTTAAGCACGTCGGAGAGCTGCATGCGGTACGGCGCGTCGGCCTGCACCCAGATGTTCTGCATGCGGCCCATGTTGGGGAACTTGCTCAGGTAGGCCGAGCCCACCGCCGTCGAGATGAGCGAAGCGGCTTCGTTGAAGTCCACGCCCAGCGCGGCGGCTTTCTCGCGGTCGATCTCCAGGCTGAGCTGCGCGCCCGGGCTCAGGCCGGTGATGCGCACCTGCGAGAGCACGGGGCTCTTCATGGCCGCGCCCATGAGCTGGGCGGTGGCCGCCGCCAGCGCCTCGGAGCCCGCCGCGCTGCGGTCCTGCAGGCGGAAGTCGAAGCCCGTGGCGTTGCCCAGCGAGGAGATGGCCGGCGGCACCAGGGTGAACACCTGGGCGTCATGGATGCCCATGAGCTGCTTCTGGAAAGCATTGAAGGCGATGGAGCCGGCGGAGTCCTCGCGCGACTTGCGTTCGCTGAAATCCTTGAGCGTGGTGAACGCGATGGCGGCGTTCAGGCCGTTGCCGTTGAAGCTGAAGCCCTGCACCGCGATCACGTTCTCCACGGCGGGCAGGCCCATGAAGTACTGTTCGACCTGCTCGATGACGTCCACCGTCCGGTTGGCGGTGGCGCCCGTGGGCAGCTCGATATTGCTCACCACGTAGCCCTGGTCTTCCTCGGGCAGGAAGGACGAGGGCAGGCGCAGATACAGCCAGCCCAGCAGCACGACCAGCAGCAGGAAGGCCAGCATCATGCGGCCGCCCTTGTGCAGGATGCGCGCCACCCAGTTCTGGTAGCCGTGCGTGGTGGCCTCGAACTTGCGGTTGAACCAGCCGAAGAAGCCTTTCTTCTCGTCGTGGTGCCCCTTGGGCACCGGCTTGAGAATGGTGGCGCACAGCGCCGGCGTGAAAGTGAGGGCCAGCAGCGCCGAGAAGAAAATGGACACGGCCATGGCCACGGAGAACTGCCGGTAGATCACCCCCACCGAGCCGCTCATGAACGCCAGCGGCAGGAACACCGTGACCAGCACCAGCGTGATGCCCACGATGGCGCCGCTGATCTGCGGCATGGCCTTCTTGGTGGCCTCCTTGGGCGGCAGGCCCTCGGTGGCCATGATGCGCTCGACGTTCTCCACCACCACGATGGCGTCGTCCACCAGGATGCCGATGGCCAGCACCATGGCGAACATGGTGAGCACGTTGATGGAAAAGCCCAGCGCCAGCATCACCGCGAACGCGCCCATCATGGCCACCGGCACCACCAGGGCCGGGATCAGCGTGTAGCGCACGTTCTGCAGGAACAGGTACATGACCAGGAACACCAGCACCATGGCCTCGACCAGCGTGTGCACCACCTGCTCGATGGACACCTTCACGTAGGGAGCGGTGTCGTAGGGAATCGAATACGTGATGTTGCCGGGAAAGTACTTGGACAGCTCTTCCATCTGCTGGCGCACGCCCTGGGCCGTGGCCAGTGCGTTGGCGTCGGGCGACAGCACGATGGCGAAGGCCGCCGTGGGCTTGCCGTTCAGGCGGGCGCCGAACTGGTAGTTGTCGGCGCCGACCTCGATGCGCGCCACGTCGCGCAGCAGCACCCGCGAGCCGTCGGTGTTGGCCCGCAGCACGATACTGCCGAAGCCCTCCACGGTGCTGAGCTGGCCGTTGGCCACCACGGTGGCGGTGATGCGCTGCGAATCCGGGTTGGGCGGCGCGCCGATGCTGCCGCCCGAGATCAGCACGTTCTGGTTGCCGATGGCCTGGTTGACCTCGGCCATGCTGAGGTTGAAGCCCACCAGCTTGGCCGGGTCGACCCACACGCGCATGGCGCGCGGCGCCGCGAACAGTTGGAACTGGCCCACGCCCGGCACGCGCGACACCGGATTCTGGATGTTGCGCGTGATGTAGTCGGCCAGCGCGGTCTGGTCCAGCGAGCCGTCGGTGGACGACACCGCCACCACCATCAGGAAGCCCGTGCTGGTCTGCTCGTACTTCAGGCCCTGCTGCTGCACCGCCGTCGGCAGCTGGGCGATCACGTTGGAGACGCGGTTCTGCACGTCGACCTGGGCGAGGTCGGGATCGCGCCCCGGCTCGAACGTGGCCGTGATGGTGGACTGGCCGTAGGAATCACTGACGGATTCGTAGTACAGCAGGCCCTTGGCGCCGTTGAGCTTGTCCTCGATGATGCTGGTCACGGAGTCCGCCACTTCCTTGGCGGAGGCGCCGGGATAGGTGGCGGTGATGGTAATGGCCGGCGGCGCCACGTCCGGATACTGGGACACCGGCATGTTCGGAATGGCCAGGATGCCGGCCAACAGGATGAACAGGGCGACTACCCAGGCGAAGATCGGTCTGTCGATGAAAAATTGCGGCATGTGGGCTGACTCTGAAAGCGATGCTCACCAAAGAGGAACGCGGCGCCTCGCGCGCCGCGCGCCGCTTACGATTTCTGGCCTTCGGCCGGTTTCTCGGGCGCGGGCTGGCCGCCGGGCCCCTGGCCCGCCGCGGGCTGCGCGCCCGGCTGCGGCGCGGCCTGGCCGCCCTTCTTCCATTCGCTCGCCTGCACCGGCGCGCCGGGGCGGATCTTCTGGAACCCTTCGACCACGACCACGTCGCCGGCCTTCAGCCCGCTGGTGACGATCCATTCGGTCCCGAGGGCGCCGCCGGTGGTGACGGGCACCTGCTCGATCTTGTTGTCTTTCACGAGCATGAGGCTCTGGCGGCCGTCGGCCGTGCGCTGCAGCGCCTGCTGGGGCACCAGCAGGGCCTGGTCGTTCACGCCCTGCTCCAGGCGCACGCGCACGTACATGCCCGGCAGCAGGATCTGGTCGGGGTTGGGCACCTCGGCGCGCAGGTTCACCTGGCCGGTGGTGGGATCGACGGTAATGCCGGTGAAGAGCAGCTTGCCCGGATGCGGGTATTCGGAGCCGTCTTCGAGCACCACCGTGGCGCGCGCGGCGTCCTTGCCCACCTGCTGCAGCCTGCCGCTGGCGAAGGCGCGGCGCAGCTCGGCCAGGTCGGTGGTGGACTGGGTGAAGTCCACGTAGATGGGATCGAGCTGCTGCACGGTGGCCATCTGGGTGGCCGAAGCGGCTTCGACCAGCGCGCCCTCGGTGACCAGCGGCTTGCCGATGCGGCCCGTGATGGGCGAAACCACGTCGGTATAGCCGAGGTTGATGGACGCGTTTTCCTGGTTGGCCTTGGCGGCGGCGACGGCGGCCTCGGCCTGGCGGTACGAAGCCACGGCGTTGTCGTATTCCTGCTTGCTGACGGCGTTGGCCTTGACCAGCGGCCCGTAGCGGTCGGCCAGCACCTTGGCGCTGTACAGGTTGGCCTGCGCCTGCTTGAGCTGGGCCGTGGCCTGATCGTACGCGGCCTTGTACGGCGCGGGGTCGATCTTGAAGAGGAGCTGGTTCTCCTTGACGTCGCCGCCCTGCTCGAAGGCGATTTTCTGGACGATGCCGGTGACGCGGGCGCGGATCTGCGCGTCGCGCACCGCGTCGACCCGGCCGGGCAGGTCGGAGACGATGGGCGCGCGCTTGGGCGCGACCGTGATGACGCTTACCTGCGGCATGCCGGGATTCATTTTCGGCTTCTCGCCGCACCCTGCCAGCATGAGCGCCAGCAAGCCGCCGCATACCGCCAGACCCGAAACACGTTTAGGCATTACCCGCATCGAAAACTCCCGCGTAGTGAGACGCGCCATGCCCATGCGGCGCGCGCCGCGACGGTTCGTCGCTGCCGCGGATCGCAGGGGCGCTGTCGCAACGTTTGATCGCAACGTCAGACTGCGTTGTTCTTCTTCGTGCCGGCCGGGGCCGGGACACGGCGACAGGCGCGACGACCCGCGCCTGAATAGCCCATTAATGTAACTCAGTTATTGGGGAAATCACTGAGACAACCGCGTTCTTGCAGCGGCCGCGCGAACTTGTTGAGAAGGCAACCACGGGCTCAACTCCGCTTGCCGTTGCGGTGGATGTCGTGGGCGATGAAGCAGCTTTCTTCGGTGGGCTTGTCCAGGACGCCCGGCTTGGCCAGCGTGAGGCGGATGTCGCTCAGGCCGGATTCCCAGTGCTCCCGCATGGCTTCGGTGCCGAATTCGTAGTCCTTGGAATAGCGCTCGCGGTGCTTGGACTCGTAGATGAGGTTGACGATGTTGGTGGCCGGCGTGTGCGCCAGCGCCCGGATGTCGGCCAGGCCGCGCGCATTGCGTTCGGCCGCCGGCAGCTTCTCCAGCACGCGCTGCAGGCTGTGGCGCAGCTTGAGCACGTTGCGCAGCTGGTCGGTGATCAGGCGCGTGCGGCTGGAATACTGGATGTCCTTCTGGCGCTCGGCCACCTCTTCCAGCGTGGTGGGCAGCCCCCCGCGCGCGGGCCAGAGATCGACCTGGAAGGCCAGCGTGTCGCGCAGGCTTTCGCTGGAGAACAGATGCGCCAGCGGCGTATTGGAAACCAGGCCGCCGTCCCAGTAGTGCTCGCCGTCGATCTCCACCGACGGAAATCCGGGCGGCAGCGCGCCGGAAGCCATGATGTGCTCCGGCCCCAGCGCATGGCGCGAAGTGTCGAAATACGCGAAGTTGCCCGAGCGCACATTCACCGCGCCCAGGCTCACCCGGACCGCCCCGCTGTTGAGCAGCTTGAAATCCACGTACTGCCGCAGCGTGTCGCGCAGCGGCGACGTGTCGTAGAAACTGGTGGAGGCGGCGCCGCGCCCGCGCAGCCAGTACGGCGGCGGAAAGCGCGGCTTGAAGAAACCGGGCTGGCCCGAAAGGAGCGCCTGGAAGGCCGAGAGCTGCCCGTTCATGGCAGGCGAGCCGAAGCCGAACGGAATGCCCTCGAACATGCCGGCCAGCGTCTCGCCCCAGGGGATGGACGCGAACCCGGTGGGACGGCAAATGCTTTCCCAGAAGCCGCGCAGCCGCGCCACGCGCTCGTCTTCGGGCGAACCGGCGATGATGGCGGCGTTGATCGACCCGATGGAAATGCCGGAGATCCAGTTGGGGCGGATGCCCGCCTCGTGCAGGCCCTCGTAGACCCCGGCCTGGTAGGCGCCGAGCGCGCCACCGCCCTGCAGGACGAGAGCCACCGTATCGTAGTCGGGCATGCCGCCCTTCTTGCCGGAACGCGATGCGGCGCGCGCAGTCATGTGGGGCCCTCCGCTTCAGCGTTGCGTCTTATCGGGCACCTGCGGCGCGGCCACGCCGGCCCTGAACGGGAATTGCGCGTAGATCTGCGCCATGACCTTCTCCACGCTCTGCTCCGAGGCCGCCGCGGCAGGATCGCGCACCTCGCCCTCCGCCACGCCTTCCCAGACGAGCTGGCGGCGGCGCGCGTCGACGATGTCCACGTTCAGGGTGCCCTCGGTGTACTGGTAGACCTGGTCGCCCCAGCCGTAGCCGGGCCAGCCGCCATAAAAGCCGGCGCGGTAGCCGTAGTACGGGCCCATGGGCGGCGGCGCGGGCGAGACTTCCGTTTTCTGGCGCAGCTTGGCGTTGAAATTGACGAGCAGGTCGGGGCTCGCCGCGCTGTACACGTAGCCGCGCATCTCCATCTGCGAGCGGGCGGCGTTTTTCAACCGCTCGGTGAGCAGCGTGCTGTAGCCGGCCTTGTCGGTGCCCAGGAGCGACATGAACCCGAACGTGCGGTAGCGCGCGAAATCGGCCGCGTGGTCGTAGTCGCTGCGCACCGTGGGCCCGGAGGCGCAGGCCCCCAGCACGAAGGAAAGGGAACCAGCCGCCAGCATCTTCAGTGCATTCATCATGTGACTCCGGGGTCGCGAGGCCAGGACATATTGCCGCGAAGCGGGCAAAGTTTCAATGATTTCTCATTCTCATCGACGGCCTCGCCCTCCATTACACTCACGCTGTCTTCCCGCCGCTTCCCCGCCAATGCCTGAAGTGAAACCCACCCCCATTCCGCCCGTGCGGGCGCTGGAACTCGACGGCTCCATCTGGCTGCGCTCCGGATCCCAGAACTGGGGCGGCAAGAGCCGCATCGACCTGCTGGCGCAGATCGACGCCACGGGCTCCATCACCGCCGCCGCGCGCGCCGTGGGCATGAGCTATAAAGGCGCCTGGGACGCCATCGACGCCATGAACAACCTGGCCGGAGAACCGCTGGTGCTGCGCGCGGCCGGCGGCAAAGGCGGCGGCGGCACGCAGCTCACCGACCGCGCGCGCGCGCTCATCGCCACCTTCCGCGTCCTGGAGGCCGAGCACCGCAAATTCATGGACAACCTGGCGCGCGCCGGCGTGGACGCCAGCGGCGACATCGACCTTATGAGGCGTTTCATGCTCAAGACCAGTGCACGCAACAAGCTGCTGGGCACCGTGATCGACATCCGGCCCGGCGCGGTCAACGACGAAATCCGGCTGCGCATCGCGGGCGGCCAGACCATCGCCGCCACCATCACCCGCGAAAGCACCCGCGAGCTGGGGCTCGCGCCCGGCAAGGAGGCCATCGCGCTGGTGAAGGCCTCTTCCGTGATCGTGGGCGCGCCGGGCCCCGGGCTGCGGCTGTCGGCGCGCAATCAACTGCCGGGCACGATCGCCGACGTGCGCACGGGCGCGGTCAACAGCGAAATCCTCATCGCGCTCGACGGAGGCGTCACGCTGGCGGCCATCGTCACCAACGAGAGCGCCGCCGACCTCGGGCTGAAAACCGGCGAGGCCGCCGTGGCCATTTTCAAAGCCTCCAGCGTGATACTCGGCGTGCTCGACTGAAACAGGCGCGGCGCGGGCCGGCCCCGGCCCGCTCTGCCGCCGGAGCCGCGCCCGGAAACCGCGCGGCCGCTACGCGATCCGCGCGTTGGCCACGCCCCGCGCCCTGCCCTCGTGCAGCTCGAACACCTCGTCGGCCAGCGCGCTCACGTCCGCGGGGTCGTGGGTGATGAGCAGCATCGGTACGTCGAGCTGGCGCTGCAAAGCGTCCAGCTCCTTGCGCATGCGCGCCCGCAATTGCGCGTCCAGGGCCGAAAACGGCTCGTCCAGCAGCAGGATGTCGGGTTCGAGCGCCAGCGCGCGCGCCAGCGCGACCCGCTGCTTCTGCCCGCCCGATATCTCGGCCGGATAGCTGCCCAGGATGGCCTCCAGCTCGAACGCCCTTGCCCAGCGCGCCGCTTCGGGCGGCAGGCCGCGGCGCGACGGGTTGCGCCAGCCCCGGCGCAGGCCGAAGGCGATGTTCTGCGCCACCGTCAGGTGGGGAAACAGCGCATAGTCCTGGAACAGGTAGGCCACGCGGCGGGCCTGGCTCGGCAGGCAGATGCCCGCGGCCGAGTCGTACAGCACGCGGTTCCCGACAGCGATGCGGCCCGCGTCGGGGCGCAGCAGCCCGGCCACCGCGCGCAGCGTCAGGCTCTTTCCCGCGCCAGACGGTCCGAACAGCGCCACGCGCGACGCCCTGGCCTCGAACGCCACGTCCAGCTCGAAACGGCGCTCGCCGGACAGCATCAGCTTGCGCACGCGGATTTCGATGCTCATCTCTGCGCTCCGCTGCGGACCCCCGCGGCCAGGGGCAGGAGGCGTCCGGCGCCCAGCAGCACGGCCACGCAGGTGATGGAAGTAATGAGCACGAGGAGGTTGGCGGTGGCATCGTCGCCGGCCTGGACGGCCTCGTAGATGGCGACCGAGAGGGTCTGCGTGCGTCCGGGCAGGTTGCCCGCGATCATGAGGGTGGCGCCGAATTCGCCCAGGGCGCGCGCGAATCCCAGCAGCACCCCGGCCGCAATGCCGCGGGAGGCCAGCGGCAGCGTGACCCGGAAAAACACCCCCGCCTCGCCGATGCCGAGCACCCGGGCCGCGTTTTCGAGCTGGGCGTCCACATTCTCGAACGCCGCGCGGGCCGACTTGAACACCAGCGGAAACGCCACCACGGCGGCGGCGATCACCGCTCCCTGCCAGGTGAAGACCAGTTCGATGCCCCAGCGCGCCAGCGTCTCGCCCAGCACGCCGCGCCGGCCGAGCAGCACCAGCAGGTAATAGCCCAGCACGGTGGGCGGCAGCACCAGCGGCAGCGTGAGCAGCGCGTCCAGCAGGTCGCGCCCGGGCCAACGCCAGCGCGACAGCGCATACGCCGCCGCCGTCCCCGCCACGGCCGCGAGCAGCGTGGCCCAGCCCGCCACTTTCAGCGACAGGGCCAGCGGCACCCAGACGGGGTTGTCCATGGAAATCTCAGGGCTTCTGGAAGCCGTATCGCGCGAGGATTGCCTGCCCGGCCGGCGAGAGCACGTAGTTCACGAACTCCTGGGCCTGCGCGGCATTGGCGTCGCGCGCGGTGACGGCGATGGGATAGGTCACGGGCGTCTGGGACGGCACGCGCACGGCCACCTTGACCTTGTCCGGCATGATGGCCGCGTCGGTGGCGAACACGAAGCCCGCCTCGACCTCGCCGCGCGCCACGTAGTCCAGGCTCTGCCGCACGTTCTGCGCCGGCACGCCCTTGGCCTGCACGGCGTCCCACAGGCCGGCCGCCCGCAGCGCGCCCTGGGTGTAGCGCCCGACCGGCACCGAAGCCGGATTGCCGTAGGCCACGCGCTTGACCTCGCCGCGGGTCAGGTCCTGCAGCGACGCGATCGGCAGCGTGCTGTCGGCCGGCACGATGAGCACGATCTGGTTGGCGGCGAAGTCCACGCGCGAATCCGGGCGCACGGCCTTTTCCTGCACGGCGCGGTCCATGGCCTTCTGGTCGGCCGAGGCGTAGACGTCGGCCGGCGCGCCCTTGACGATCTGCTGCAGCAATACGTCGGAAGCGCCGAAGTTGAGCACCACCTTGGCGCCGGGGTGCGCCTTCTCATAGGACTGGGCCACGTCCTTGAAGGCGTTGGTGAGGCTGGCCGCGGCCGACACCACCAATTCGGCCGCGCCGGCATTGGCGCTCAGGGTGGCCAGCGCGAACGCGGCGGCGACTAGCGGTTTCAGGGCCATGGGGGCTTCTCCTCGGGGATTGAAAAAAACGGTAACCGGGTTCGAAATATATCTACCTATATAACGACAGTCAATTTGGCCGGATGCTTAGGCCGGTATGCATAGTCACGCAAGCGCGGGCGCTTGCCGCCCGGCCTCAGCCGCGCGCCACGTCGTGCACGCGCACCGAGGCGGGGGCCAGCGCCGCGCGCAGCCGCCGCAGCGCCAGTTCGGGCCGCGCCGCGCCGCACATGAAGATGTCCAGCGCGGCGTACAGATGCTCGGGCCACGAATGGATGCTGATGTGGGATTCGCTCAGCATGACCACGCCGGTCACGCCCGCGCCCGCGCCGAAATGGTGGAAGTGCGCGCCCAGCACCCGGGCGCCGGCGGCGCGCGCGGCCTCGACGAGTTCGCGTTCCAGCGCGGCGGCGTCGCCCAGCAGCGCGGCCGCCACGCCGTGGAAGTCAGCCAGCAGGTGCCGGCCCCGGGCCGCGTGCGGCGCCGGACCGGACACCGGACCGGACACCGGACCGGACGCCTGGCCTTGCTGGCCGCTCATTTGTGGAATCCGCCCGAAGACCAGCCCGAATGCCCCGAGGAGCCGCCCCAGGTCGAGCCGCCGCCCGAGGAGGACGTGCCCGAACCCGTGACGAAGATGATCACCACGATGGCATACACGGTGTACAGGAACTTGCCCATGCTATTGCCCGCCCCCGAGCTTGTCCGCGATCGCCGCCGGGAACCAGAGCAGCGCCAGCCCGATCAGGAAGGGCAGGAATCCGCCGCTGAGCAGACGCTCGAAGTTCATGAATGTCATGAAGATGATGGCCACCTTGGCCCAGTTGCGGTAGGAGCCGGGCCGGCCGGCTTCGCGGCGCGGCGTCAGCCTGGCGAGTTCGGGCCGGCCGAACCATGCCGCGAGCTGGGCGGGCTGCACCGGCGCGGAGGCCGACCAGCCCAGCTCGGCCTCGGCCAGCTCGCGCGTGAGCTTGTCGTCGCCCGCCTGGTAATCGGTGATCTGCGTGCTGTCGCCCGCCTTGACGCGCCAGTTGAAGGCGCCCAGCGCCGCGTCCACGCGCGAGGTGTAGTCGTAGAGCTTCCGGTAGACGCGGCCCTGCCAGCGCACGCTGGCGGCGTTGGCCCGGCCGGGCCAGGTGTCGCAGACGCGCACGCGCTCCCAGCCCTCGTTGCTCTCGACCAGCCACAGAAAACCGCGCCGGGGATTGAAGAGCAGGTATTCGATCCAGTCGGAAGGGTCTTCCGGGTCCGGGTCGACGCATTTCATCAGGCCGATGAGCAGGTATTCCGCCTCGTCGATGCGGGCCTTCTCGCCCAGCGCCAGCGTGGTCTTGAGGCGCGCGGCCTTCCTGGCCTGCGCGATCACCACGGCCGTGTCGCCCGAGCAGTCGAGCTGGCTGCCGCAGGAGGGGCACACCACCTGGGTGGCCATGGCGGCCACGAAACTGATGGGGCCGCCGCATTGCGGGCAGGCGAGCGCCTGCACCTGGCCGCGGAACCGCCCGGCCGTTTCCATGACCTGTTCGTCCGAGCGCAGCGACCCCGCCTGCATGCCGGACAGGTCGTACCCATGGCCCATATAGACCTCGGGCGTGTCGCCGTCGGAATAGTCCAGCGTCAGGAAGGCATCCACGCTGCGGAAGTCCGCCACGCGGGCCTGCCAGCCCTCGCCGGGCGCGAAAGGCAGCTCGCCCTGCGCTCCGCCGCCCCGGCAGGCGCGCACGTCCGAGGCCACGAAGCGCTGGCCGTCCAGGTTGATTTCCAGGCCAGGCCGGATGTCGGCAAAAGCCGGCAGCGCCTTGCGCGTCTTGGCGCTGCGCCGGCGCGTGACGGCATACTGGCCCGAGGCGTCCGACAGCCAGCCGTCGGAGCCGTCCTCGAACCACAGATACCATTCGTTCCAGAAGCCGTCCTCGAAGCGCATCTGGATGCGGCCGATCACGTCGAAACGCTTCTTGCCGTAGACGCCCGTGGCGCCGAGCTGGATCGGCGAGCAGTCTTCGAGGATTTCCGCGGCCTCGCCGATGCGGCGGACGGAATCGGCGTCCTTGAGCAGCGTACTGCGGCACGCGCCGCATACCGCCATGACCGAGGCGGTCGAGGCGAAACTGACGGGCGCTCCGCATTGCGGACACAATACCTGCTGCATGTAGCCGGACCGGTAGGGAAAGAATCAGCGGGTGAGTTTCTTCAGGACTTCGGCCTTGGCGGCGTCGTAGTCGGCCTGGGTGATGAGTTCCTGGTCGAGCAGGGCCTTGAGCTGCTGCAGGCGCTGCACCGGATCGGCCTCGCCCTGGCCGGCCGGAGCCGGGGCCGCAGGCGCGGGCCGCCCCTGCCCGGCTGCCAGGCCCTGGGCCATGGTCTGGCCCAGCGCGGCGCCGGCGGCCAGGCCCGCGCCGATGCCCGCCACGCCGCCCTCGTTCTGCGCGGCCAGCGGAATGGACGTGGCGGTCTGGTACTGCGTGAACTTGCCCAGGTCGCCCGCCATGCCCATGGAAATCCGCGTGTCCAGCGCCTTCTGCAGCTCTTGCGGCAGCGACACGTTCTCTACCGTGAAGTTGTCCAGCTTCACGCCATAGCGCTCGAACACGGGCGCCAGCTCGGCGCCGATGCGCTGCGACATCAGGCCCTGGTTGGCCGCCATGTCGAGGAACGGCACATTGGCGCCGCCCAGGGCCGCGCTCATGGCCGCCACCACCATGTTGCGCAGCTGGGCCTCCAGGTCGTCGACCGTGTACACCTCGCGCGTGCCGCTGATCTCGCGGTAGAACTTGCCCGGATCGGCGATCTGGTAGGAATACACGCCATAGGCGCGCAGCCGCACCATGCCGAACTCGGCGTCGCGCACCGTGACCGGCTGCGCCGTGCCCCAGCGGCGGCCGAGCTGCAGCCGCGTGCTGAAGAAAACCACGTCCGACTTGAACGGCGACTCGAACAGCTTGTCCCAGTTCTTCAGGTAGGTCAGCACCGGCAGGGTCTGCGTGGTGAGCTTGTACATGCCGGGGCCGAACACGTCGGCCACCTTGCCCTCGTTCACGAAGACCGCCATCTGCGACTCGCGCACGGTGAGGCTGGCGCCGTACTGGATTTCGAAGTCCTGCATGGGGTAGCGCCAGGCCAGTACGCCTTCGCGATCCTCGTTCCATTGCAGGATGTCGATGAACTGCTTGCGGATGAAAGAGCCCAGGCTCATGGATAGGTCCTCCGGTATGGCCGCGCCGGCGGCCTCAGGTGAGGCAGGCGGCGTTGACGATGCCCGCGGCCAGCGAAATCGAGCCCATCAGGCCGCCCATGGCGATGTTGTTTTCCTGGATGGCGTCGTCCATGCCGCGGATGACGCGCCCCATCACGGCGTACACCAGCGCCTGCACCGCCATCGCGGCCAGGCCCCACAGCACGAACATGACGAACGTGGCGTGCACCGCGATGCTGGAGCACAGGGTGAAGCTGAACCCCACCAGGGCGCCCCCGTAGGACAGCATGGCCGCGATATTGCCCTCGTGGATAAGCTCGAACTCGCGGTAGCGCGTGATCGCGGTATAGACCAGGGTGAACGCGCCCAGCATGACGAGCGCCGAGGCGATGTAGATCAGATAGGTCAGAGCCGGATGCATGGATTGGCGATCCTCCAGTTGGCCGCAGTATAAACGGCGCGTTCCAGTTCTATATACTGCGAACGCGTTTCTCCTGCCGGACTCTCCATGCGCGACCGCGTCCTCATCCTCTCGGTTCTCATCGTCGCCTCCTGCGGGCTGGGCTACGAGCTCATCACCAGCGCGCTCGCCAGCTACCTGCTGGGGGACTCGGTCCTGCAGTTTTCCTCCGTCATCGGCTGCTACCTGTTCGCCATGGGCGTGGGGTCGTGGGCGTCGCGCTACGTCCGCGACGACGACGTGCTCAACCGCTTCATCGACGTGGAGCTGATGGTCGCGCTGCTGGGCGGCATTTCGGCCGCCGCCCTCTTCCTGGTGTTCGCATGGCTGTCGGCCCCGTTCCGCACCGCGCTGTACGCGGGCGTGTTCCTGATCGGCCTGATGGTGGGCATGGAGATCCCGCTCGTCATGCGCATATTCAACCAGCGCAAGGCCGAATTCCGCGACATCGTGAGCCGCGTGCTCACCTTCGACTACCTGGGCGCGCTGGCCGTCTCGCTCATTTTTCCGCTGCTGCTGGCGCCCCGGCTGGGCCTGCTGCGCACGGCCTTCCTGTTCGGCATCCTGAACGCCGGGGTGGCGCTCTGGACCACCTGGCTCTTTCGCGCCGAGGTGCGCCGGCCGGCCGAACGCGCCGTGCGGGGCGCGGTGGTGCTGGGCCTGCTGGCCATGGGCTTCATCGCCTCGCCGCGCATGACGGCCTGGGCCGAGAAGGGCCTGTACGGCGACGAGGTGGTGCATGCCGAGACCACGCCCTACCAGCGGCTCGTCGTCACCCGCTGGCACGACGACCTGCGGCTCTACATCAACGGCAACCTGCAGTTCTCCTCGCGCGACGAGCACCGCTATCACGAGTCGCTGGTGCATCCGGGCCTGCAGGCCCTGCCCTGGGCGCGCAACGTGCTGGTGCTGGGCGGCGGCGACGGCCTGGCAGTGCGCGAGATCCTCAAGCATCGCAACGTGGAGCGCGTCACGCTGGTGGACCTGGACCCGGCCATGACGGGGCTGTTCTCGCGCTCGGCGCCGCTCGTCGCGCTGAACCAGGGCTCGCTGAAAGACCCGCGCGTCACCGTCGTCAACGAAGACGCGGGCCGCTGGCTGGAAACGCATGCCGAGGTGTACGACTTCATCGTGGTGGACTTCCCCGACCCTTCCAACTTCGGGCTGGGGCGGCTGTACTCGGTGCCGGTCTACCATCTCATGGCCCGCCATCTGGCCGAGAAGGGCTACATGGTGGTGCAGTCCACCTCGCCCTATTTCGCCCCGCGCTCCTTCTGGAGCGTGGACGCCACGCTCCAGGAAGCCGGCCTGCACACCTGGCCGTACCATGCCTACGTGCCTTCCTTCGGCGACTGGGGCTTCATCCTGGCGGGCAAGCGCGACGACTATGCGCCGCCGCGCGCGCTCGACGTGCCCGCCCGCTACCTGGACCCCGACACGCTGCGGGAGCTGTTCCATTTCCCGGCCGACATGCCGCGGCTCGCCATGCCGCCCAACCGCCTCAACGAACAATCGCTGGTGCGGTATTTCGACGAAGACTGGCGCAAGGTCATCCGATGAAGCCCGGCCGCCGCCATTTCCTGCTGGGCGCGGCGGCCGCGGCGGCCGGCGGCGCGCTGGGCCTGGCCCGCTCGCGCATCGTCGAGGTCCGGCCCGAGCTGCGCTACCCCGGACGCGAACTGGGCCACGCGCTGCGCGAGGGCGCGGCCTGGCCCGCGCCCTCGGGCGTCCGCCGGGCCGCCGTCGCCATCCTGGGATCGGGCGTGGCGGGTCTGAGCTGCGCGTGGAAACTGGCGCGCGAAGGCTGGCGCGACTTCGTGGTCGTGAGCGGGCCCGAAACCGGCGGCAACGCGGCCGGCGGGCGGCGGCGCGGGCTGGACTATCCGCTGGGCGCGCACTATCTGCCGCTGCCCTCGATGGAATCCGTCCACGTGCGCGAGATGCTGGCCGCGCTCGGCATCCTGGAGCGCGGCGCGGACGACTCGCGGCCCTGGTACGACGAAGCCGTCATCGTGCATGCGCCCCAGGAGCGCCTGCTGCGCGGCGGGCGCTGGGAAGACAGCCTGCTGCCCATGACCGGCCTGCCCGAGGCCGAGCTGGCGCAGCACCGCCGCTTCCTGCAGACCGTGGCCGGCCTGCATGCGGCGCGCGGCGCCGACGGCCGCAAGGTGTTCGCGATCCCGGTATCGCTGTCCTCGCGCGATCCCGCATGGCGCGCGCTGGACGGACTCAGCCTGCGCCAGTGGCTGCGCCGCGAAGGCTACGACGCGCCCGCCCTGCTCTGGTATCTGGACTACTGCTGCCGCGACGACTACGGCGCGGACAGCGGCGCCGTGTCGGCCTGGGCCGGGCTGCACTATTTCGCCAGCCGCGACGGCCACGCCGCCAATGCCGGCGACGGCGCCGTGCTCACCTGGCCCGGCGGGCTGTCGGCGCTGGTGGCGGCCATGCGCGCCGACATCAGCGCGCGCCTGGGCCGCGACGACTGGCTGCTGCCCGGCAGCGCCGTGCGCATCGAGCCGTCGGCGGCGGGCGCGCGCGTGGTCTGCGCGGCCCCGGGCGCGGCGGGCGCGCCGCGCGCCTATGCCCTGCAGGCCGGCCGCGCCGTCTGCGCCATGCCGGTATTCGTGGCGCAGCGCCTGCTGCCGGACATCCGGGACTACGGCTACCACCCCGCCGCGCACGCGCCGCCGCGCGCCGCCTGGCTGGTGTCGAACTTCGTCATGGACGGCTATCCTCCGGAAATGCCGGGCGAGCCACTGTCGTGGGACAACGTGGTCTACCAGGGACAGGGGCTGGGCTATGTGGTGTCCACCCATCAATTGCTGCGCGTGGCGCCGTCGCCGCGCACCGTGTTCACCGCCTATCATGCGCTGTCCGGCATGGCGCCCGCGCAGGCCCGGCGCTGGCTGGAAAACGCCAGCCCCGAGGCCTTGCGCGCGGCGGCCTCGGCCGACCTGACGGCCGCCTATGGCGACGCGTTCTGGCGCTACGCGCGCGAGCTGGAAATCACCGTGCGCGGCCACGCCATGGCCACGCCGGCGCCGGGCTACCTGTCCAACCCGGGACTGCTGGCGCTGCGCGAGGCCGACGGCCCCATTCTCTTCGCCCATGCCGACCTTTCCGGATACTCGGTATTCGAAGAGGCCGCGTGGTGGGGCGTAACGGCGGCGGCGCGCGTAATGGGCGGATCTGCCGCGGGCGCGGCATGAGGCCGCGGCGCGGAAGACGAAACCGGAATGGAGCCAGAACCCATGGGAAACAACATCATCGTGCTGGGCGCGGGAATGGTGGGCGTGTGCTGCGCGCTCGAACTGCAGCGCCGCGGCGCGTCGGTCATCCTGGTGGACCGCCGCGAACCCGGCAGCGAAACCTCCTACGGCAACGCAGGCGTGCTGGCGCGCAGCTCGCTCATCCCGTTCAATCATCCCGGCCTCTGGCGCCAGCTCCCGCGCCTGCTGCGCAACGACACGGCGCAGTTCCGCTACCGGCCGGGTTTCCTGCTGCGCAACCTGGGCTGGGGCGCGCGCTTCCTGCTCAATGCCCGGCCCGCCGTCTACCGCGAAACCGTGGCCGCGCTGGACGGGCTGATCCGCCTGTCGGCCGACGCGCACCAGGAACTGATGCGCGAGGCGGGCATCGGCCGCCGGCTGCGCGACACGGGCTGGATCTTTCTCTACCGCAGCGCGCAGGCCTGGGAAGGCGGCGCCGCGGCGCGCCGCGTTTATGCCGAATACGGCGTGCCCACGCAAGCGCTGGCGCCGCCGGAGCTGGCCGCCCTGGAGCCCTCGCTCGCGCCGCGCTTTGAGCGCGCGCTCTGGGTCCAGGGCTCGTATTCGGTGGACGACCCGCAAGCGGTGGTGCGGGCCTATGCCGCGCTGTTCCGGCAGGCCGGCGGCGCATTCCGCCGCATGCCGGTGCGCGGCATCCGGCCGGACGGCGCCGGCGGCTGGACGGTGGTCGGCGCCGAAGCAAGCGGATCGCTGTCGGCGGACCGGCTGGTGGTGGCGCTGGGGCCGTGGTCGCGCGCCCTGCTGCGCACCGCGGGCCTGGACGTGCCGCTCGTCTGCGAGCGCGGCTACCACATGCACTACGCGGCGCAGCCCGGCGCGTCGCTGGGGCGGCCCGTGTACGACACGGGCGGCGGCTACGTGCTCTCGCCCATGGCGCGCGGACTGCGGCTGACCACGGGCGTGCAGCTAGACGATTGCGACGCCCCGCCGCGGCCCGAACAGCTCGGGCTGGCCGAAACGCAGGCGCGCCGGGCATTTCCGCTGGGCGACAGACTGGACGATACGCCCTGGATGGGGCGCCGCCCCACCCTGCCCGACAGCCGGCCCATGATCGGCGAAGCGCCGCGCCGGCCGGGCCTGTGGCTCGCGCTGGGCCATCAGCATATCGGGTTCAGCACGGGCCCGGGCACGGCCCGGCTGCTGGCCGGGCTGATGAGCGGACAGGCGGGCGCGCACGCGGCGCTTGCCCATGCCTTCCGGCCGCAGCGCCTGCTGAACGGCTGAGCCTCGACGTCCTCAGCCCAGCAGCAGCGCGTCGTCGGACAGCTTTTCGCCGCGCACGCGCTCGAACATGGCGAGCAGGTCGGGCACGTCCATGCCCTTGCGCTCGTCGCCCGACACATCCAGCACCACCTGCCCCTGGTGCAGCATGACGGTGCGGTCGCCCACGTCCAGCGCCTGGCGCATGCTGTGGGTGACCATCATCGTGGTGAGGCGGTTTTCGGCCACGATGCGCGCCGTGAGCTGCAGCACGAAGTCGGCGGTGCGCGGGTCCAGGGCGGCGGTGTGCTCGTCCAGCAGCAGGATGCGCGAAGGCTGCAGGGCGGCCATGAGCAGGCTCACGGCCTGGCGCTGGCCGCCCGACAGCAGCCCGATGCGGTCGGACAGCCGGTTCTCCAGCCCCAGGCCCAGGGTGGCCAGGCGCTCGCGGAAGCCGTCTCGCATCGAGGCTTTGACCGCGCGGCCGTAGCCGCGGCGGGCGCCGCGCATCTGCGCCAGCGCCATGTTTTCCTCGATGGTGAGGTCTTCGCAGGTGCCCGCCATGGGATCCTGGAATACGCGGGCCACCTTGGCCGCGCGCGCCCAGACCGCCTGGCGCGTCATATCCGCGCCGTCGATCTCGATACGGCCGGAATCCACCGGCAGGTCGCCCGAGACAGCATTGAGAAAGGTGGACTTGCCCGCGCCATTGGAACCGATGACCGTGACGAACTGCCCCGCCGGAATGTCCAGCGACAGGCCGCGCAGCGCGCGCGTCTCGATCGGCGTACCCGGGTTGAAAGTGATCTTGAGGTCTCTTGCCGACAACATATCAATACTCCTGTGTGCCATTCGCGGCCCCGCCGCGGCGCCCCTCTGCGGGGACGCTTCCGGGACGGGTCTGCGGGCCGATCTACTTCTTGCCGAATACGCGGCGCTTGAGCATGGGAATGACCAGGGCGATGGTGACCAGCACCGCGGTGACGAGGTTCAAGTCCTGCGCCTTCAGGCCGATGAAATCGCTGTTGAGCGCCAGCGCGATGAAGAAGCGGTAGACGATGGCGCCGATGATGACGGCCAGCGTGGCCAGCACCAGCTTGCGCGAAGGCAGGATGCTCTCGCCCACGATGACCGCCGCCAGGCCGATGACGATGGTGCCGATGCCCATCGAGATGTCGGAGCCGCCCTGGGTCTGCGCGAAGAGCGCGCCCGCCAGGCCGACCAGCGCGTTCGACAGCGCCATGCCGCCCATGATCATGCGGCCGGTGTGCACGCCCTGCGCGCGGGCCATGCGGCCGTTGGAGCCGGTCGCGCGCATGGCCAGGCCCGTCTGCGTGGCGAAGAACCAGTCAAGCAGCAGCTTGGCGACGATCACGATCACCACCAGGATGAGCGGCCGCGCCACGTAGTCGCTGAGCCAGCCGGGCTGCAGAATGGTGAATACGGTGGGCTCGGTGATGAGCGGCACGTTGGGCTTGCCCATGACGCGCAGGTTCACGGAATACAGCGCGATCATCATGAGAATGCTGGCCAGCAGGTCCATGATGCGCAGCTTCACGTTCAGCCAGCCGGTGACCAGCCCGGCGGCCGCGCCCGCGAAGGTGGCCGCGATGGTGGCGAGAAAGGGGTCGGTTCCCGAGGCGATGAGCGTGGCGCAGACCGCGCCGCCCAGCGGAAAGCTGCCATCGACGGTCAGGTCGGGAAAGCGCAGCAGCCTGAACGAGATGAACACTCCCAAGGCCACCAGGCTGAAGATCAGGCCGATCTCCAGCGCGCCCAACAACGAAAACAATGACATGGGTCAAATCCAGAGAAATGGAAAACGAGCATATTAAAGACAGGAAACGTCCAGCTTCTTGCGTTTCGGGGTCAGTTTTACCCGCGTTTTTGGAATAGACGTTTCCTGGACCCCGATTTTCGCCGGTTTTCTGCCAAGGCGCGCGGGCCGGCCTCGCCTCGCCAGCAACGGCGGGCCGGCGGGGCTCGGCCCCGGCCGCTCCAATAACGAAAACCCCGCCCGGATGGGCGGGGCGGGGTCGCGGGCCGGCAGGCTTACTTGACGACCTGCGCGGCGGACTTCAGGAGCGCGTCGGACAGCGTGACGCCCTGCTTGGCGGCCGCGCCCGGGTTCACGTAGAGCTCCAGCTTGGAGATGGTTTCCGAGGGAATGGCGCCGGGCTTCTCGCCCTTCAGGATGCGCGCCACCACCTTGCCGGTCTGCATGCCCAGGTCGTGGTAGTTGATGCCCAGGGCAGCGATGGCGCCGCGCTTGACGCTGTCGGTGTCCGAGGCGATGAGCGGGATCTTGGCGTCGTTGCCCACTTTCACCAGCGACTCGTAGGCCGAAACCACATTGTTGTCGGTGTTGGTGTAGATGACGTCGACCTTGCCAATCAGGCTGCGCGCGGCCGAGGCCACGTCCACCGAGCGCGGCGCGGCCGCCTCGACCAGGCTCATGCCCGACTTGGGCAGCAGGTCCTGGAGCTGCTTGACCACCACCACGGAGTTGGCCTCGCCGGGGTTGTAGACCATGCCCACCCGTTTGGCGTTGGGCACGACTTTCTTGATGAGGTCGATCTGCTTGTCCAGGGCCAGCAGGTCGGACACGCCGGTGACGTTGGTGCCCGAGGGCTCCATGCTCTTGACGAGCTGGGCAGCCACCGGATCGGTGACGGCCGAGTACACCACGGGCACGTCCTTGGTCGCCGCGACCACGGCCTGCGCCGACGGCGTGGCGATGGCGACGATGACGTCGGGGCGGTCGCCCACGAACTTGCGGGCGATCTGGGCAGCGGTGCCGTTGTTGCCCTGCGCGCTCTGGTACTGCCACTTCAGGTTCTTGCCCGCCTCGTAGCCGGCCTGCTTGAGGGCGTCCTTGACGCCGTCGCGCACCGCGTCAAGCGCCGGGTGCTCCACGATGGCGGTGACCGCCACGGATTTCTGCTGCGCCACGGCCGGCGCGCCGATCGCCAGCGCCAGCGCCATGGCGCCGGCCGTCAGAAAATGTTTTTTTCCGATCAGCATAGGTAAGCTCCTTGAACCTGGTATGTTCATTGCTCGTTGTTTGATGTTATGGCGGCGGAGCCGGCTTCCCGGCGCTGCGGCCCGCCATAAAGCCGTATAGTCTAACTTGTCGCCGGCGCGACCGCGTCGGGGGAAATCCCTGAAATGGTGCATGTCGCCCCGCAACGGCGCGGCCGCACCCGGCCGTCACTTCCCGGACCGGACGCGGGCGGGCCGCCCGCCGTCCCGCCCTCCTACGGAGCATCCGCCATGAAGCAACGCGCACTGGGCCGTTCCGGCCTGCACATTCCTCCCCTGGTTTTCGGCGGCAACGTCTTCGGCTGGACCGTCGACGAAGCCGGCTCCTTCTCGCTGCTGGACGCGCTGGTGGACGCCGGGCTCAACTTCATCGACACCGCCGACGTATATTCGCGCTGGGCCTCCGGCAACCAGGGTGGCGAATCCGAAACCCTGATCGGCAAGTGGCTCAAGCGCACCGGCAAGCGCGACCGCGTGCTGCTGGCCACCAAGGTCGGCATGGAAATGGGGCCCGACGCCAAGGGCCTGTCGCCCGCCTACATCCGCCGCGCCCTGGACGATTCGTTGCGGCGGCTCCAGACCGACTACGTGGACCTGTACCAGTCCCACGCCGACGATCCCGACACGCCGCTTACCGACACCCTGGGCGAATACGCCCGCCAGATCGAGGCCGGCCGGGTGCGCGCCATCGGCGCATCGAACTACAGCGCGGTGCGCCTGTCCGAGGCGCTGATCACGAGCGAGCGCCACAACCTGCCCCGCTATGAGAGCATCCAGCCCGAATACAACCTCTACGCGCGCGAGCCCTTCGAATCCGGCCTGCAGGCCCTCGTGAAGGCGCAAGACCTGGGCGCCATCAGCTACTACGCGCTGGCCAGCGGCTTTCTCACGGGCAAATACCGCAGCGCCGCCGACGCCGGCAAGAGCCGCCGCGGCAGGAAGATCGTGGAAACCTACCTGAACGAGCGCGGGCTGCGCATTCTCAAGGCGCTGGACGAGGTGGCCGAGGACGCCGGCTGCACGCCGGCCCAGGCGGCGCTGGCCTGGGAGATCGCGCAGCCGGGCATCACCGCCCCCATCGTCAGCGCCACCACGCTGGAGCAGCTGGACGAACTGGTCAAGGCGGCCACGCTGGAGCTCAGCCGCGACCAGCTGGCCCGGCTCAGCCAGGCCAGCGAATGGCGCTGAGGCGGCGCCGGCGCGCGCCGCGCACCGGCGTGGGTCGCGTCAATCCAGCGTCACGCCCGAATCCTTGACCACCTTGCCCCAGCGGGTCACTTCGCTGTCGACGAACTTGCCGAATGCCGGGCCGGTGAGGTTGGGGATGTCCGAGCCGTTGCTGATCCAGGTTTCGCGCAGCTTGGGCGTGTTGAGCGCCTTGGTGATCTCGGCGGCCATGCGGTCCACGGCCGGCTGCGGCGTTCCGGCGGGCGCCCAGATCGCATACCAGGTCGACACCACATAGTTGGGCACGCCCGCCTCGGTGGCCGTGGGTACTTCGGGCAGCGAAGGCGCGCGCTTCTCGGCGGCCACGGCCAGCGGCTTGATGGCGCCGGCGCGGATGTGGCCCGACGAAGAGCCCAGCCCGTCGAACGCCAGGTCCACCTGCCCGCCGATCAGCGCCGAGAGCATGGGCCCCGCGCCCTGGTAGGGCACGTCCACCAGCTTGATGCCGGTCTGCATGGCGAACAGCTCGCCGGCCAGGTGGTGCGTGCTGCCCTTGCCCGCCGTGCCGAAGTTGATCTCGCCCGGGTGCTTCTTGGCGTAGTCGATGAACTCCTGCAGGGTCTTCACCGGCAAGCGCGAGGTATTGATGACCACCACCTGCGGCGGCTGCGCCACCAGCGCCACCGGCACGAAATCCTTCTGGATGTCGTAGCTCAGGTTCTTGTACAGGGAAGGCGCGAGCGCATGATGCGCGCCGCCCATGAAAAAGGTGTAGCCGTCGGGCCGGGCCTTGGCCGCCACGCCCGCGCCGACCGTGCCGCCGGCGCCGCCCTTGTTGTCGACCACGACCGACTGCCCGAGCTGGATGCCGAGCTGCTGGGCCAGGGGCCGGGCGAAGGTGTCGGTGCCGCCCCCGGCGGGAAAGGGCACGATCAGGGTGATGGGACGCTCTGGCCATTCGGCGGCCGCGGGGCCCGCCAGGGCGAGCGAAGCCGCCGCCAGCGCGGCGGCGGCGATGTTGCGGATGTGCATGATGTCTCCTCTTTTGGTGCAGCGTGGACGGCGCGGTGCGTCGCGTCCTTATGATGGTGTTGTGCAGGGCTGCTGGGGTCGGACGGGTTTGTGGGCGTAACCTCCTGCTGTCGGTCGGTGTGTGTTTGAAAAAAGCCCCGCGCCGCGCGGGCTTGACGCCCCGGGGCGTCCAAGGCAAGACCGGCCCCGCGAGGGGCCGGTCCGGGCTGGCGTCAGAGCGCCTTGTAGGTTTCGCGCAGCACGTTCTTCTGGACCTTGCCCATGGTGTTGCGCGGCAGTTCGCCGACCACGTGCACCCGCTTGGGCACCTTGAAATTGGCGATGCGGGCCTTGAGTTCGGCCACCATGGCGGCGCCGTCGATCACCGCGCCGTTCCTGGGCACGACCACTGCCACCACGGCTTCGCCGAAGTCCGGGTGCGGCACGCCGATCACGGCCGACTCGGCCACGCCGGGCATGTCGTCGATGAGGGTTTCGATCTCCTTGGGATAGACGTTGTAGCCGCCCGAAATGATGAGATCCTTGCTGCGGCCCACGATGGATAGATAGTCGGCGGGCACGTCGCGGCCCGCGGACACGCCGCCCCAGCGGCCCACGTCGCCCGTCTTGAACCAGCCGTCCTCGGTGAACTCCTCGCGCGTCTTCTCGGGCATGCGCCAATAGCCCGAGAACACGTTGGGCCCGCGCACCTGCACGTTGCCGATCTCGCCGGGCGGCAGCGCGATGCCGGCGTCGTCCACCACGCGCACCTGTACGCCCGGCAGCGCGCGGCCCACGGTGCCCGCCAGGCGCTCGCCCCGGGCCGGATCGTAGGGGTTGGAGGTGAGCATCACGGTTTCGCTCATGCCGTAGCGTTCCAGGATGGCGTGGCCGCTGCGGGCCTGGAACTCGGAGAAGGTTTCCGACAACAGCGGCGCCGAGCCCGAAATGAAGAGGCGCATGTTGCGGCACACGTTGCGGTCGAAGCGCGGATCGGCCAGCAGGCGCACATAGTACGTGGGCACGCCCATCATGACCGTGCTGCGAGGCAGGTAGCGCAGGGCCTGGTCCACGTCGAGCCTGGGCAGCCAGATCATGCGGGCGCCGGCCAGCAGCGCGCCGTGCGAGGCCACGAACAGGCCGTGCACGTGGAAGATGGGCAGCATGTGCAGCAGCACGTCGTCCGCACGCCAGCCCCAGTAGTCGTGGAGCACGCGCGCGTTGGAGGCCAGGTTGCCGTGCGAGAGCATCGCCCCCTTGCTGCGGCCCGTGGTGCCCGAGGTATACAGAATGGCGGCCAGGTCTTCCGGCTTGCGCGCCACGGTCTCGAACGCCTGCGGCATGCCGCAGGCCGCCTCCAGCAGCGTGCCGGTGCGGTCCTCGTCCAGCGTGTACACGTGGGGGCAGCCGGTCTTGTCGGCCACGCGCTGCACCCAGTCGCGGTTCTTGCTCGCGCACACCACGACTGACGGCTCGGCGTTGCCCAGGAAATACTCGATCTCGGCTTCGCGGTAGGCGGTATTGAGCGGCAGGTAGACCAGGCCCGCGCGCAGCGTGGCCAGGTAGAGCAGCAGCGCCTCGGGCGACTTCTCCACCTGCACCGCCACGCGGGCGCCCTCGGGCAGCTTCAGCGAAGCCAGCAGGTTGGCCAGGCACGCCGAGGCGCGGTCGATGTCGTCCCAGGTGTACAGCAGGTCGGGCGTCTCCAGCGCCACTTTGCGGCCGTCCGCGGGAAAACCGTCATGCAGGACGGCGTAGAGATTGGCGTTGCTCACCTTGTCTAGTCTCCAGTGAAGATGGGGTCTACGCCGGCCAGGAAGGCGCGCACGCCCTCCTTGTGGTCGCGGCTTTCGGCGTAGGAGAAATAATCGCGGTATTCGTCTTCGGTCAAGGGGCCGCCTTCGGCCAGGCGGCGCGAAAGCCGCTTGTTGATGCGCGCGGCCAGCGGCGCGCCGCCGGCAATGCGCCGGGCGCAGCGCAGCGTCTCGGCCGCCAGGTCCGCGTCGGGCACCACGCGCGTGAGCAGGCCCATGCCCTGCGCCTCGGCCGCCCCGAAGACCCGGCCTTCGAGCAGGATGGCCAGCGCGGCGGCCCGCCCCGCCAGCGCGATCAGGCCCCGCATTTCATCGGGCGCCATGGGAAAACCCAGGCGGTTGATGGGCGCGCCGAAGCGGGCCGACGCCGCGGCGATGCGCAGGTCGCACTGGGCGGCGATCTCCAGCCCTCCGCCCACGCACACGCCTTCGATCTGGGCCACCACCGGGTGCGGGCATTGCGCCACGGCCTGGAGCGCGGGCGCCAGCACCTCGCGGTGATAGCGCAGCACGCCGGCCATGTCGCCGCGTTCGGCCGGAAACTCGCGGATGTCGGCGCCCGCGGCAAAATTGCCGCCCTCGCCGCGCACGATCACGCAGCGCAGGTCCAGATCGGCCGACAGGCGGCCGAACGTCTCGCGCAGCGCGCGCCACATGTCCACGGTAATGGCGTTGAGCCGTCCGGGATGCGACAGCGTCACCCAGGCCAGCGGCCCGTCGCGCTCCAGCCGCACGCGGCCGCCCGCCTGCGCACCGTCCGCCTGCGCGGCGCCCGCTTGCGCGGCGCCTGCCTTCTCGTCCATGTCTCCTCTTCCTCGTTCCGGGCGCGCCGGGCCTCAGCCCACGCGCGCCACGCCCCGGCTCACGGCCGGCTTGCCCTCGCCCAGCCGGGCCAGGTTGTCGTCGAGTTCGTCCAGGTCGTACAGATAGTTCACCATCAGGCCGCAAGACTGGCGCAGCCCCTTGGGCGAGGTGTCGGCGGCCCAGTTCAGGCGCTCGATGCGCGCGCCGTTGCCCAGGTGGAAGCGCGCCACCGGGTCCACCGGCATGCCGTTCTTCATGGACTGCAGATAGTGCGAGGCGAGCCGGAAGGCCGCGCGCTGCAGGACCTCCGACGCCTTGCCCCGGCCGGCGGCGTGGGCCAGGCGCTCCACCCAGCGCGCGCCCTCGGGCGCGGCCGAGCGGGCGCGCGCCTTGTCGTCGCGCACGATGGCCTCCACGTCCGCACCGCCCAGCTTGCCCAGCCATTCCGCAAAGCCGGGCATCGGCGACAGGGTGGCGAAGGACTTGAGCTTGGGCAGCTCTTCCAGCAGCTGCTCCACCACGCGCTTGAGCAGGAAATTGCCGAAGCTGATGCCCTTGAGCCCGGCCTGCGTATTGGAAATGGAATAGAAGATGGCCCAGCGCGCCTTGTCCAGGTTCTGCGGCGGCGCCTCGCTGTCGAGCAGCGCCTGCACGTTGTCGGCCATCTGGCCGGCAAAGGCCACTTCCACGAAGATCAGCGGCACGTCCGGCATCTGCGGATGGAAATAGGCGTAGCAGCGCCGGTCGGGCGCGACGCGGTGGCGCAGGTCGTCCCACGACTTGATCTCATGCACGGCCTCGTAGAGGATGAGTTTTTCCAGCAGCGAGGCGGGCGAGTCCCAGGTCAGCCGGCGCAGCTCCAGCAGCCCCACGTCGAACCACGCCGACAGCAGCCCTTCGAGATCCTTGTCCAGCACCTGCAGGCCGGACACCTGCTTGCGCCAGCGCAGCATGTCCGCGCGCAGCGCCACCAGAAAGCCCAGCCCCTGCGGCAAGGCATTGAAACGCTTGAAGAAGCGCACCCCTTCGCTGCCTTCGGCGGCGTAGCTGCCGCGCACCTGCGCCACGGCGGCCAGCATCAGCCGGCGCTCCTTGCCGTCGGCCGACTGGTACAGCTCGCACCAGCGCCTGGCCAGGCGGTTGGCCGCCACGTCGGTCAGGCGCGCCTCGAACAGGCGGCGCACCTCCGATTCGCTGGGCAGGCGCCCGCGCTCCCAGAGGCGGCCCAGCCGCGTCATGAGGCTGGCGCTCTCCGGGGCCGCGGCCTCGGGGGCATCGCGTTCGGGCTCAGGCGTGCGCGCGGCGCGCGCGGGCACGAGATTGCCGGGTGCGGACATGGTCGGACTCCTCAAGCACGACAGGATCGGGAATGGATTCGGCGGCCGGCGCATCGGCGTCTTCCGCGCTGGCCAGGGCGCGCAGCACCTCGAGCTGGCGCATCAGGTGCCGGCGCGCCAGCATTTCGGCGCGCTCGGGATCGCGCGCCTTGAGCGCCTCGAAAATGGCCAGGTGCTCGGCGCAGGACTCCCGGATGCGGCCCGGCCAGGCCAGGCTGCGGTGGCGCGACAGGCTCAGCACCTTGCGCAGGTTGCCCACCATGTCGGCCAGCCAGGGATTGCCCGCAAGCGCCTGCGTAGCCTCGTGGATGAGATAGTTGGCGCGGTAGTAGGCGTCGATGCGCCCGGCCTCGGCGTGGGACGCGAGCTCATCATGCAGCGGTTGCAGGGCCCGCAGCTCCTCGTCGCTGGCCTTGCGCGCGGCTTCGTAGGCGCAGCGCCCTTCCAGCATGGCCATGAGGGGGAAAATGTTCTCGAGGTCTTGCGCCGAGAGTTCATTGACGAAGCACCCGCGCCGCGGCTCCAGCCGCACCAGGCCTTCGGTGGCCAGCACCTTCAGGGCCTCGCGCAGCGGCGTGCGGGAAATACCCAGCTCGCCCGCCAGCTTCAGTTCGTCGATCCAGTCGCCGTTGCGCAGCGCGCGCGCATGGATCATGCCGCGCAGCCGGTCCGCGACCTCGAGGTACAGCGCTTGACGGATGATGGGAGTCGTCATGAGGGGACGCCGAATTCGTAATTTATAATTATGAATAAGGCCCATAGTGCCCCCGAACCCGACGCCTGTAAAGCGGCAACCGCCGCCGCGCGGGGCAGGATAAACCCGGAGCCCGGCGCTAGAAATGCAGCCGGCCGTCCACCGCGTGCCCGCTCAGGGCGCGCGCCCAGCGCCGCGCCGGCAGGCCGTACCTGGCCTCCACCACGGCGGCGCGGCCCAGCAGCTCGGCCGGCGAGATGTCGATGCGCGGCCCCGAGAAGGCCAACGCGATCTGGTTGCCGGCGTCGATTTCCGGCAGCAGCACGATGCGGTCGTCGAAAGCCTTGGAAAGGTTGTCGATATTGCGGCCGAAACTTTCGTGGCGCCCGAAAAGATTGACGGCCAGCACGCCCACCTCGCCCAGCACGCGCCGGCAGTCGCGGTAGAACTTCACGCTGTCGCGCACCGGCCCTTCGGCCGCGGCGTCATACAGGTCCACCATGAGCACCGGACAGCGCCCGGCGTTGAGCGCATCGGCCGCCCACACGGCGGCATCGGCGTGCTCCACCGTGAGCCGGTTCGCGCCCGGCAGGCGGAAGAACATATGGCAGGCCGCGGTCACGCGCGGGTTCCATTCCACCGCCACCAGCGGGCTGCGCGTGTGCTTGACGCAGAACCGCGCCAGCGAGCCGGCCCCCAGGCCGAGCAGGCCGATAGCCTCGTCTTTGGGCGGCTCCAGGAACAGCAGCCAGGCCATCATCTGGGCCGTGTATTCCAGCACCAGTTCGGCGGGGTTCTTGATGCGCATCGCGCCCTGCACCCATTCGGTATTGAAGTGCAGATAGCGGATGCCGTCGGTTTCGGACAGCGTAGGCTGGTCGAGTTCGGTGGGAGCGGCGGATTTCGGCATGGCGCGATTGTAGGCCGGATGCGCGGCCGGGACGATCCGGCCGGCTGCGCCCTGCCGCGCTATGCCGCCCGCGCCGGCGCGGCGGTTTCCCAGATGCGCTCCAGCAGCTCCGCCGTGGGCATGTCGGCTTCCTGCGCCGCCGCCACCCGCAGCACCCGCTTGAGATACAGGTGCGCGTCGCATTCCCAGGTGATGCCCAGCGCGCCGTGGACCTGGATGGCCCGCTGCGCGGCCCGGCGCGCGGCCTCCACGGCCAGCAGCGGCGCGAACAGGGCGTCGCGGCCGGCGCGGGGCAATCCTTCGTCGTGGGAGGCCGCTGCCGCCAGCCCGGCCAGGCGCGCGTCGTCCAGGGCCATCCAGTCTTCGGCCAGCCGGTGCTTGACGGCCTGGTTGGCCCCGATGGGGCGCCCGAACTGCAGGCGCTCGCGCGCATGGGCGGCGGCCATGTCCAGCGCGGCCGAGGCCGCGCCCACCAGCTCGGCGCTGCGCAGCAGCCACAGACGGGCGCGCAGGCGTTCGCAGGCCGCGCCGCCGGCCCCGATCTCGATGCAGGCTTCCGGCTCGGCGCCCGCCTGGCGCGCGACCGGCAGCGTGGGGTCCAGTCCCCCGCCGCCCGCGCACGGGGCATAGCGCTCCAGCCGCAGGCGGCCGCCGCCCAGCTCGCGCAACGCCAGCGCGGGCAGGCCCGCGCCCTCGACGTACAGCGCGCCGTCGGGCCGCGCCACGGCCCATGCGTAGCAGGCGCGGCCCGCGACCACGTCGCCCAACCAGTGCGCCGCCTCTCCCGCGCCATCGGCGCACAGCGTGGGCAGCACGGCCATGTTGGCCGCCAGCGGCAGGCTGTACAGGTGCCGGCCGGCCGCCTCCATGACGACCCAGGCCGCGCGCATGCCCAGCCCCAGCCCGCCCAGCGCTTCCGGCGCGAGCAGCGCCGGCCAGCCTTGTTCGGCCGTTTCGCGCCACAGCGCCATGCGCTCGGCGTCGCCGCGCCGGCAGGCCTCGCGCGCCCGGGCCGGCGGATGCCGCCGCGCCAGGAAGCGCGTGGCGGCGTCGCGCAGCAGGCGTTCGTCTTCACTCAGATGCAGGTTCATGCGGGGCTCATCCCTTGGGCAGGCCGAGCACGCGCTCGGCGATGATGTTGCGCTGGATCTCGGACGTGCCCGCCAGAATGGTCTCCGCGCGCGACCACAGGTAGGCGTGCAGCAGTCCCGCCGTCTCCTCGTCCTGAGACGCGGCGGGCAGGGCGGCCTCCTGGCCCAGGATCTCCAGCGACAGCTCAAGCAGACGCTGGTGCGCCTCGCTCCAGTGGATCTTGGTGGACGAGCCTTCGGGCCCCGGCGGGTCGCCGCGCGAAGCGGCGGCCAGCGCCCGCTCGGACTTCAGCCCCAGCACATGGCTGTCGGCGGCCAGCCTGGCCCAGCGGTGGCGCAGCGGCGGCGAATCGGCCGGCGCGCGCCCCCAGGGGTCGGCGCGCCCGGCCAGGGCGCGCACCTGCTCCAGCTCGTCGGCAAAGCGGGCCAGGCGCGGAATGAAATAGGTGCCGCGCTCGAAACTGGCCGCGGCCATGGCGATCTTCCAGCCCTGGTCCCGCGCCCCCAGCATGCAGTCGGCCGGCACGTGCACGTCTTCGAAAAACACCTCGCAGAATTCCGCCTCGCCGGTCAGCTGGCGGATGGGTTCGACCCGCACGCCGGGGCTCGAAAGGTCCACCAGCAGAAAGCTCAGGCCCTTGTGCGCGGCCGCGCAAGGGTCGGTGCGCGCCAGCACGAAACACCAGTGCGCGCGGTCGGCGAAGGAGGTCCAGATCTTGTGCCCGTTGAGCCGGTAGCCGCCGGGCGCCGCCTCGGCGCGCGTGCGCACCGAGGCCAGGTCCGATCCCGCCCCGGGCTCCGAATAGCCCTGGCACCAGATCTCGCGGTTGGACAGGATGCCCGGCAGGAAGCGCCGCTTCTGCGCCTCGCTGCCGAAATGCAGCAGCGTGGGCGCGAGGATGCCGTGGCCGATCAGGTTCACGCCCAGCGGCGCGCGGCAGCGCGCATGCTCCTGGTGGAAAATAGCCTGCCGCGCCAGGGACAGCGCCTTGCCGCCGTGCTCCCGGGGCCAGCCCAGCCCCGACCAGCCGTGCGCGCACAGCGTGTCTTCCCATGCCTGCCGGAAGTCCAGGCTGCGCGGGTCCGCGCCGCCGGGCCATTCGCGGACGAAGCGCGCATGGGCCTGGCCCAGCCATCGGCGCAACGCCAGGCGGAAGCCCTCGTCGTCCGGAATGGCGGCCGCCGCCAGGGCCGCGTCGCCGTCCCCGGAAATCTGCGCTGCGCTCATGCTTACTCCAGACGGATGTGCGATTCGCGCGCCACCTTGGCCCAGGTGGACACGTCCTGGTCGATGAAGGCCGCGAAGGTCTGGGGATCGCTGCCGATGATGTCCAGCCCCAGCCCCACGAACTTCTCTTTCACGTCGGGCTGCGCCAGGATCCCGGCGACGGCGCCGTACAGCTTGTCGATCACCGGCCTGGGCGTGCGCGCCGGCGCCACCAGCCCCAGCCAGGGCATGGCCGAATAGCCCGGCAGGCCGGAGGCCGAAACCGTGGGCAGGTCCGGCACGGACCCGGACGGCCGGGAAGTGGTGACCGCCAGCGCCCGCAGCTTGCCTTCCTTGACGAACGGGCCGGACGAGGCCCAGGCGTCGAACATGACCTGCAGGCGGCCCGCCACCAGATCGTTGAGCGCGGGCGCGCTGCCCTTGTACGGAATATGCGCCATTTGCACGCCCGCCATGCTGTTGAAGAGCTCGGCCTCCAGGTGTGTGGAGCTGCCGGTGCCCACCGAGCCGTAGCTCACCTTGCCGGGGTTGGCCTTCAGATAGGCGATGAGCTCGCCCACCGTCCTGGCCGGCACCGAGGGGTGCACCTCCAGGATGTGCACCACCGAGGCCACCTGGCTGACGGGCGCGAAATCCTTGATGGGGTCGTAGTTCACCTTGGCGTAGATGCTGGGCGCGATGCCCAGCGACGAGGCCGCCATGAGCAGGGTGTAGCCGTCGGGCTCGGCGCGGGCCACGTAGTCCGACGCGATCATGGTGCCGCCGCCGGGCTTGTTCTCCACAATGACGGGCTGGCCGAGCCGGGCGGTGAGTTTTTCCGCCAGCAGCCGGCTCATGATGTCCGTGGCGCCGCCGGGCGAGAACGGCACCACGATCCGCACGGGGCGGCTGGGATAGCCGTCCTGGGCGTGGGCGGGCGCGCCCGCCCCCAGGCATGCCAGCGCAAGGCCAGCCAGAAGTCTCTTCATCATGATGGTGTCTCCTCCTTGGATGACGCAGCGCGCGCAACGCTACGGGGTTGCGGGCAGGATCAGCGCGTCCAGCATGGCCACGCCTTGTCCGGCCTCTTTAATGAGCAAGGGATTCACTTCGATTTCCGCCACCTCGCGCGGCGCGGCCAGCATGGCGTTGCCGATGGCGGCAATGGCCCGGCAGGCCGCGTCCACGTCGGCGCGGGGCTTGCCGCGGTAGCCGTCCAGCAGCGCATAGGCCTTGAGCGAGCGCAGCATGTCGCGCGCCATGGCCTCGTCCACCGGCAGCAGCCGGTGGCTGGTGTCGCGGTAGATTTCGGTCAGCACCCCGCCCAGGCCCACGGTGAGCACGGGGCCGAACACCGGATCGCGCGTGGCGCCCACGATGAGCTCGGCCACGCCCCGCTCCATCTTCTGCACCAGCGCGCCGTCCAGGCGCGCCCCGGGATGCGCGCGCCGCGCAGAATCCATCACCGCGTCGAACGCGGCGCGCACGGCCTGCTCGTCGGCCAGCCCCAGGGCCACGCCGCCCGCCTCGGTCTTGTGGGCGATGTCCGCGCTCAGGATCTTCAGCGCCACCGGGTAGCCCATGGCGTTGGCGTGCGCGGCCGCCTCGTCGGCGTCGCGCGCGGCGCGGGCGCCGTCTTCGGGCATGCCGCAGCGCGCCAGCCAGGCGCGCGCCCCGGCCTCGTCGCAGGGCAGCGCGGGCGGCGGGGCAAAGGCGGCGGGCGCGGCGTTCGGCGCGGCGTCCCCGCCGCGGCCGCGGCGCGCCTCGCACCACAGCAGATAGGGTGCCAGCGCCGACACAGCCTGCCCCAGGTCGTCGAAGACCGCCACGCCGGCCTCGCGCAGCGCGGCGCGGCATTGCGCCTGTCCGGTGTCGATGGCCACGAACAGGCGCGGATGCGCGCGCGACGCGCCGGCCAGCGCGTCCGCCATGCGGTCCAGCATGTAGCCGGGCGCATAGACCACCACCGTGTCGATGGCGTCCGAGGTGGCCAGGGCCTGGAGCACCGTGCGCACGAACTCCGGGTCGTTGACCACGTTGCCGGTCACGTCCACCGGATTGCCCACCATCCCGTAGTTGGGAATGCCGGCGCGCAGCACCTCCTGCAATCCGGCCGGCAGGTCGGGCAGCTCCAGCCCGCCGCCGATGAATTTATCGGCCAGGATGGCGCCCAGCGCGCCCGACATGGTCAGCACGGCCACGCGCTTGCCGGCCTGGCGGTGCCGCAGCGCGGCCAGCCCGGCCAGGTGCGCCATCTGGGCAAAGTCGTGCGCCTCGATCACGTTGAGCTGGCGGAAGGCCGCGCCATACACGCGCCGGTCGCCGGCCAGCGCCGAGGTGTGAGAACGCACGGCCTGCGCGCCCTTGTCGGTGCTGCCGGCCTTGAGCGCGATCAGCAGCTTGCCGCGCCGGTCCAGTTCGCGGCAGGCGCGCGCGAAACGTTCGCCGTCGCGCAGCTGCTCGATATAGCCCAGCACGATCTGCGTGTCGTCGTCGTGCGCCAGGTATTCCAGATACTCGGAGAACTCCAGGCAGGCTTCGTTGCCGGTGTTGATGAAATGCGAGAACGGCAGGCCCAGGCGCCGCGCGATGGCATAGACGGCGGCGCACACGTTGCCGCTCTGGGTGAGCAGGCTGACGCTGCCGCGCTCGGCCTGGGCCGGCGCGGTCTTGAAGACCGACGCGAAGGCCGTGTGCGCGCGGGAATTCAGATTGGCGAAGCCCATGCAGTTGGGGCCCGCCACCAGCATGCCGCTCTGCCGCGCGTAGGCTTCCAGCTCGGCCTGCAGGCGCGCGCCCTCGCCGCCCGCCTCGGCGAATCCGGCGGCGTAGACGATGGCGGCCCGCACGCCGCGCGCATGGCAGCGGCGCAGCATGGCGGTCACGTCCTGCGCCCCGATGGCCAGCACCGCCAGGTCCACGGGTCCGGGCACGGACTCGATGTCGGGCCAGCACCGCCAGCCGAACACGTCGTCGTACTTGGGGTTGACCGGGTAGACCCTGCCTTCGTAACCGAAGCGCGAAAGCAGGTCCAGCGGCATGCCGCCGATGCGGCCGGGGTCGGCGCTCGCGCCTATCATGGCGATGGAGCGCGGATCGAGCAGAGGCCGGAGATCGCGCATCACGCCGTCTCTCCTTTCTTGTTGCGCTGAATCGCCTGCGCCAGCCCGCGCTCGCGCACCGCCTGGAACTCCTCGCTCAGGTGCGAAAGCTGGTGCGTATCGAAATGCGCGGCCAGCGCGGTGCGGAACCCCTGCGCGTCGGCCGTGCGGTTCAGCGAGCGCTTGATCAGGCGCAGGCCGAAAGGCGGCGCCTGCGCGATGCGCTGCGCCAGGGCCAGCGTGGCCGGCTCCAGCCCGGCCACGGGCACCACGCGGTTCACCATGCCGATGCGCAACGCTTCCTGCGCGTCCACCTTCTCGCCCGTGTAGAGCATTTCCTTGGCCTTGCGCAGGCCCATCACCCAGGGATGGATCAGCACTTCGGTGGCGGCGGCAGCCAGCGTGTGCCCCACGGGATCGGAAAAATACGCATCGTCTGCGCACACGATCAGGTCGCACATGTTCGCGATCATGAAGCCGCCGGCCACGCAGGCGCCCTGCACCTGGGCAATGGTCGGCTTGGGGAAATCCCAGATGCGCAGACAGTACCCGTAGTACCGCCGCGACTCGTATTCCCAGCGCTGTTCCACCGTGAAATCGGCGCGCCTGGCCTGGGCTTCCTTCAGATCGTGGCCGGCCGAGAAATGCGCGCCGCGCCCGGCGATCACCACCACGCGCACCGAGGCGTCGCCGGCGGCGGCGTCCAGGGCATGGTCCAGTTCGTCCAGCATCTGCTGGCTCTGGGCGTTGCGCGCGCTTTCGCGCGCCAGGCTGATGCGGCAAACGGCGTCGAACCGCTCCACGGCAAGAGTGGCGTAGTCCATGGTCTCCTCGTTCTCCAATGGCCCTCAAGGGGCGTTTCATTGAATTAACGCACCAGAAATCCTAAACTACAAAATGATTAATCAATTACTCCCACATTATGAACACTCCAGGCAGCACGGGCGGCACGCAAAGCATGCGCAGGGCCCTGGGCCTGCTGCGCGTGCTGGCGCAGCACCAGGAAGAAGGCATCGATCTGCAAGGCGTCATGAACGCCACGGGGCTGGAGCGGTCCACCGCCCACCGGCTGCTCAGTTGCCTGCTGGAAGAACAGTTCGCCGAACGCGACCGGGGCTCGCGCCGCTACCGGCTGGGCGTGGATTCCATGCAGCTGGGGTTCGCCGCGCTGCGCCGCACGCCGCTGCTGGATGCGCTGCGGCCGTTCGCGCAGAAGCTTGCGCGGCTATCCGGCGACACGGTATTCCTCGTCATCCGCCAGGGGGATTACGCCCTTTGCCTGCTGCGCGAGGCGGGATCGTTTCCGGTCAAGGTATTCACCATCGACCAGGGCGAGCGCCGCCTGCTGGGCGTGGGCGCGGGCGGGCTGGCGCTGCTGGCCGGCCTGCCGGACGAAGAAATCGCCGCCCTGCACGGCCGCCACGCGGCGGCCTACGCGCAGGCCGGCCTCGGCCTGGCGGCGCTCTTGAAAACCGCGCGCAAGACGCGCGCGGCCGGCTATTCGGAAATCGTGGACACCATCACCCCGGGCGTGTCGGGCGTGGGCGTGGCCTTTCCCGTGTCGGAACTGACCTCGGTGGCCTTCAGCTTCGGCGCGATCAGCAGCCGCCTGGACGCCGCCCGCCGCAAGGAAATGGGCGCGCTGCTGCGTGCCGAATGCATGGCGTGGGCGGCGGATTACCTGGGCCGGTGACGGGGCCGGCCCCCGGCGCGTGGCGGGGGCCGTGGCGGCTCGGGGGCGCGCGAACTCAGATGCGCTCGAAGATGGCGGCGATGCCCTGCCCGCCGCCGATGCACATGGTGACCAGCGCATAGCGGCCGCCCACGCGCTGCAGCTCGTGCAAAGCCTTGGTGGCAATGATGGCGCCGGTGGCGCCGATGGGATGGCCCAGGCCGATGCCGCTGCCGTTGGGGTTGACCTTGGCCGGATCCAGGCCCAGTTCGCGCGACACGGCGCAGGCCTGGGCGGCAAAGGCCTCGTTGGCCTCGATCACGTCGAGCTGGTCCACCTTGAGGCCGGCGCGCTTGAGCACGGCCTGGGTGGCGGGCACGGGGCCGATGCCCATGATGTCCGGGTCCACGCCCGCGTGCGCATAGGCCACCAGGCGCGCCAGCGGCTTGACGCCGCGCCTGGCGGCCACGGAAGCGTTCATCAGCACCAGCGCGGCCGCGCCGTCGTTCAGGCCCGACGCGTTGCCCGCCGTGACGGTGCCGTTTTCCTTCTTGAACACCGGCTTCAGCGCCGCCAGGCCTTCGGCGGTGACGTCGCGGCGCACGTGCTCGTCCGTGTCGAACACCGTCTCGCCCTTGCGGGTCTTGAGCGTGACCGGAACGATCTGGTCGCGGAAGCGGCCCTCGTCGATGGCGGCCGCGGCGCGGCGGTGCGATTCGGCGGCCAGCGCGTCCTGGTCGGCGCGGCTGATGCCGAAGCGCTCGGCCACGTTCTCGGCCGTCACGCCCATGTGCATGCGGCCGAAGGGGTCGGACAGCGCGCCCGTCATCATGTCCAGCATGACGCTGTCGCCCATGCGCGCGCCCCAGCGCTGCGCCGGCGCGATGTAGGGCGCGCGGCTCATGCTTTCGGCGCCCGCGCCCACGGCGATCTCGGCGTCGCCCAGCATGATGGTCTGGGCCGCCGACACGATGGCCTGCAGGCCCGAGCCGCACAGGCGGTTCACGTTGAAAGCCGGCGTTTCCTTGGCAATGCCGGCGTTCATGGCGGCCACGCGGGAAAGATACATGTCGCGCGGCTCGGTATTGATCACGTGCCCCACCGCGACGTGGCCGACCTCCCCTCCCTTGACCCCGGCCCGCTCCAGCGCGGCCTTGATGACGGTGGCGCCCAGGTCGCACGGCGGCACATCTTTGAGGGCGCCGCCGAAATCGCCGATGGCGGTGCGCACGGCGGACGCGATGATGACTTCGTTCATGGTGTTGCCTCCTTGTTGTCGAATGAACCCATCATACCTGCGCCGCCCCGATAGCGTTTCGCCGGGGTGTCCGCCCGGCGGCCTATACACGGACGCTATCGCATCCGCGCCTCCGACTATCGGGCCGGCGCGTCCAGCATGCTGTCGCGCAGCCGCAGCACCGGGGCGCACGAGGTGTCGCGGTGCGTCACCAGCGAGAGCGACAGCGCCTGGCGGGCATCGGGGTCGCACAGGGGCACGAAAGACACGTGCGGCGTGGAATAGGCGCGCGTCACGCCGGGCACCAGCGCGAGGCCCAGCCCGCTGGCCACCAGACTGACCAGCGTCTGCACTTGTATGCCCTGCTGGCTGATGCGCGGGGTGAAGCCGGCCTTGCGGCACAGCGACAACGCCACGCCGTGCAGCCCCGGCACCTTGGACGGCGAATACATGACGAAGCTTTCGTGCCGCGCCTGCGCCAGCGGCGCGCAGGCCAGCCCGGCCAGGGCGTGGCCCGCCGGCACCGCCAGGATCAGGTCGTCGCGCTCGACCACCCATGACTCCAGCGCCGGGTCTTCGACCAGCGGGCCGCGCACCAGCCCCGCGTCGATATCGTTGGCGCGCAGCATGGAAACCAGGCCCACCGTGCTGTCCTCGCGCAGGTCCAGCTCCACGTCGGGATAGCGCTCGCGGAACGCCGGCAGGCAGCGCGGCAGCAGCATGTAGGTGGCCGACCCCACGAACCCCAGCCGCAGCGTGCCCCATTCTCCCAGCGCCACCCGCCGCGCGGCCTGGCGCGCCTGGCCGGCATGGAACAGCGCGCGGCGCGCGTCGTGCATGAGCGCCTGCCCGGCGGGCGTGAGCGACACCCCCTTGGCGCCGCGCGCCAGCAGCGGCGTGCCCACGGCGTGCTCCAGTTTCTGGATGGAAACCGACAGCGCCGGCTGGGCGATGTGCAGGGCGTCGGCGGCGCGCCGGAAGCTGCCCAGTTCCGCGATGGTGACGAATTGCCGCAACTGCCGGAGGTCGATAGCCATAACGATTTCCATATCACGCAATACCAAAGCCATATTAGACGGCTATGCGCGACGCCGATAGGATTTCCGCCATGACAGCCCCCGCCTCCCCTTCCGCCGCCGCCCTGGGCGGCTTTCGCGTTCTCGACCTCACTTCCGTGGTGTTCGGCCCCTATGCCTCGCAGATCCTGGCGGACTACGGCGCCGACGTGATCAAGGTGGAATCGCCGGCCGGCGACTCCACTCGCCGCACCGGCCCCGCGCAGGAGCCGGGGCTGGCCGCGATCTTCCTCGGCCTGAACCGCAACAAGCGCAGCGTGGTGCTGGACCTCAAGCGCGCAGCGGCCCGCGAGGCGCTGCTGGCGCTGGCGGACGGCGCCGACGTCGTCATGCACAGCATGCGGCCCGCCAAGATGGCGGCGCTGGGCCTGGACCCGGACACACTGTGCGCGCGCAACCCCAGGCTGGTGTATGCGGGGCTCTACGGTTTCGGCGAAGGCGGCGCTTACGACGGCCGCCCGGCCTACGACGACATCATCCAGGGCCTGTCGGGCCTGGCCGACCTGGTCGACCGCCAGGCAGGCGCGCCGCGCTACCTGCCCACGGTGGCCGCCGACAAGACCTGCGGCCTGGTGGCCGCGCACGCCATCCTGGCCGCGCTGCTGCAGCGCGAACGCACCGGGCGGGGGCAGCGGCTGGAAGTGCCCATGTTCGAAACCATGGCCTCGTTCGCCCTGGTGGAGCACTACTACGGCCGCCACCTGGCCGACCGCGGGGACGGCGCGCCCGGCTATCCGCGCGTGCTCACGCCGTGGCGCCGGCCCTGCCGCACCGCCGACGGCCACGTCTGCCTCATGCCCTACACCGACGCGCACTGGCGCGCCTTCTTCACGGAATCCGGGCGGCCCGACCTGGCGGCCGATCCGCGCTTCGCCGACATCGACGCGCGCACCCGCCACATCGAGGCGCTGTACGAACACATGGGCGCCATCGTCGAACGCCGCGACACGGCGCACTGGCTGGCGCTGTGCGAGAGGCTGGAGATCCCCGCCGCGAAGATCAACCGCCTCGAAGACCTGGAGCGCGATCCGCACCTGCAGAGCGTGGATTTCTTCCAGCCGCTCTCCAGCGCCGCCGGCGCGCGCTACCGCTTCACCCGCAACCCGGTCCGCCTGGAGCGCACGCGGGTCGCCCCTGCCATGCCGCCGCGCCTGGGCGAGCACACCCGCGACATCCTGTCCGAAGCCGGCCTGGACGCCGCGCGCATCGACGCGCTGCTGTCCGACGGCTCGGCCATGGAAAGCGCCCCCGCCGCCGCGCCTTCTTCCCCAACCAGAACTGAAACCTCCGCATGACTCCGACGCAACAGCCCGCCCTGCTCGGCCAGGGCTACTACTGGCAAGACCTGGCCGTCGGCCAGCGCTTCCACACCTTCCGCCGCACCGTCACGGAAACCGATATCGTCAACTTCATCAGCGTCACCGGCATGCTGGAAACCATCTTCATCGACGCTACCTACGAGCATGGCGCCATCCAGGGCCGCCCCGCGCCGGGCGCGCTCACCTATGGCCTGATCGAAGGGCTCATCATGCAGGGCATGGTGCAGGGCACGGGCCTGGCGCTGCTGGAAGTGCACAAGAAAATGCTGGCGCCCGTGGTGGCCGGCGACACCATCTGGGCGGAAATCGAGGTCACGGACATCCGCCCCACATCCAGGCACAACCGCGCGGTCGTCACGTCGGCGATCGAGGTGCGAAACCAGCACGGCAAGCCCGTCATGGCCTACACAGCCACGCGGATGCTGGCCGGCCGGCCCTAGCCGCGCGCGGCCGGGCGCGCCGCCCGTGCCGCCGCGGACCATAACAAAACAGGAGACGACATGAGCAAGAAGACTTGGGCGGCCCTGCTGGCCGTCGCGGCGCTGGCCACGGCGCCCGGCGCGCAGGCCGCGTGGCCAGAACGGCCGGTGACCATGGTGGTGCCCTTTCCGCCCGGCGGCCCCACCGACCTGGTGGCGCGCGTGCTGGCCAAACAACTCACCGGGCAGCTCGGCCAGACGGTCGTGGTGGAAAACAAGGGCGGGGCCAACGGCAACATCGGCATGCAGTTCGCGGCCTCGGCCAAACCGGACGGCTACACGGTGCTCTACAACACCTCGTCCATCGCGCTCAGCCCCAATCTCTACCGCCAGCTCGCCTTCGACCCGGTCAAGGATTTCGCGCCTGTCTCGTCCACCGCGGTGATCCCGCTGGTGCTGCTGGCGCATCCCTCGGTGCCCGCCCAGGACGTCCGCGGCTTCGTGGACTATGCCCGCGGTAAGCCGGGCAAACTGTCGTACGGATCGGCCGGCGCGGGCAACGTCACGCACCTGGGCGCCTTCCTGCTGCTGCATTCGCTGGGCATCGAAGCCACCCACGTGCCCTATCGCGGCAGCGCGCCCGCCATGACGGACCTGGTCGGCGGGCAGGTCCAGTTCATGACCAACACGCTCAACGATTCGCTCGGCTTCGTGCGCGAAGGCAAGCTGCGCGCGCTGGCCATCACCAGCAGCCAGCGCAGCCCGCAGCTGCCGGACGTGCCCACCGTGGCCGAAACCGTGGCGCCCGGCTTCGAGATGGGCGCCTGGCAGGGCGTGGTGGTGCCGGCGGGCACGCCGGCGCCGGTGATCTCCAAGCTCAACGCCGAAATCCGCCGGGCCCTGGCCTCGCCCGAAATGCTCAAGCAGCTCAAGGCCCAGGGCGCCCAGCCGCTGGGCTCGACCCCGCAGGAGTACGGCGATTACATCAAGAGCGAAATCAAGCGCTGGGGCGAAGTGGTGAAAGCGGCCAACGTCCAGCTCAACTGAGCCGGCGCGGGGCGGCTCAGCGCCCCGCCGCCTTGGCGCTCACGCCGTTGGCCACGCCCATGTCGATCTTCGGCACGTCGCGGACGATCACCCGCACGTCCGCGCCCGAAATGCCGATGCTGTCGCACACGGCGCGGTTGAGCGCGCCGATCAGGGCTTCTTTCTTGTCGTCGTCGCGCCCGGCGATCAGCGCCACGTCCACCTGCGCCATGGATTTGCCGATTTCGCCGGCCACGATGACGTGCGCCGGCGGCACTTCGTGCAGCACGGCGCGCACGCTGGCCAGCGGCGCAGCGATGCTCTGGACCACGGCGTCGGACACGGATTGCAGCAGGCGGGTCTTCTGTTCGGCCGTATGGCCTTGCATGATCTGGACGTTCAGGATGGGCATGGCGGGTTCCGGTAGGCAATGAAAAATGGCAGGCCGGCGACACGGCCGGCCTGCCATCATAGCGGCAGCGCGATCGGGGCGCAGGGCGGTCAGGCCGCCTTGCCCTCCTCGTCCCGGGCCTCGGCGGCCTCGGCTTGGGGCCGGGCCTCGGAGCCGTCCTCGGCTTTGTCCTCGGACTCGGGCCGCGCCGCGCCGTCGGCGGGCCCGTCGGCAAGCGCCGGCGTCACCAGCTCCACCACCTTCTTGCGCGAGAGCATGCCGATGAACTCGTCGTTTTCGCCCGTCACGGCGACCGGCTGGTCGCTGTGCACCAGTTGGGCCAGCACTTCGCCCAGGCCAGCGGTGGCCGGCACCGAAGCCAGGTCTTCCACATAGCGCGAAATGTCGCGCGCGCCCTCGGCACTGGCGCGCCCGGCCGCCTCGGCCATGAGAATGCCCGCCAGCCGCTTGCCGTCCAGCACCGGCGCGTACTCATAATTGAGCGCGCGCATGCGCTCCACCGCATGCGACGGACGCGAACGCATGGTCAGCGTGAGCCGCGGCGGGTTTACCGCGTGCGTGGCGTTGAGCACCTTGGTTCGGTTCACGTCCTGCAGGAACGACTGCACGTACTCGTTGGCCGGATTCAGCAGAATATCTTCCGGCGTGCCCTCCTGCACCAGCTCGCCGTCCTTCAGGATCGCGATGCGGTTGCCCAGGCGCAGCGCCTCGTCCAGGTCGTGCGTGATGAAGACGATGGTCTTGTTGAGGCGGGACTGCAGCTGCAGAAGCTGGTCCTGCATCTCGCGGCGGATCAACGGGTCCAGCGCCGAGAATGCCTCGTCCATGAGCAGGATTTCGGCGTCGGTGGCCAGCGCCCGGGCCAGGCCGACGCGCTGCTGCATGCCGCCCGACAGCTGATGCGGGTACTGGTTCTCGAAGCCGGACAGGCCCACCTGCTCCAGCCAGTCGCGCGCGCGCTTTTCGCGCTCGGCACGGGGCACGCCCTGCACGGCCAGGCCGTAGGCGGCGTTCTCCAGCACCGTGCGATGCGGGAACAGCCCGAAGCGCTGGAACACCATGCTCATCTTTTTCTGGCGGAAAGTCTCCAGGTCGCGCTTGTTCAGGCTCACCACGTCCACGCCGTCGACCAGGATATGGCCCGCGCTGGGCTCGATCAGCCGGTTGAAATGGCGGATCAGGGTGGACTTGCCCGAGCCCGACAGGCCCATGATGACGTAGATGCTGCCTTCCTCGATCGACAGGCTGATGTCGCGCAGGCCCAGCGTATGGCCGCTCTCGGCCAGCAGCGCTTCCTTGGTCATGCCGTTCTGCGCGGCCTGCAGCCACTTGGCCGGATGCGGCCCGAAAATCTTGTAGATGTTCTTGACTTCGATCTTGCTCATCGCTGGCCTCCCTTGCGCATGCGCTGTCCATACGATTGCGTGATCCGGTCGAACAGCACGGCCAGCACCACGATGCCCAGGCCCGCGAGCAGCCCGCGGCCCACCTCCAGGCGGTTGATGCCGAGCAGCACCTCGTAGCCCAGGCCGCGCGCGCCGATCATGGAGGCGATCACCACCATGGACAGCGCCATCATCGTGGTCTGGTTGATGCCGGCCATGATGTTGGGCAGGGCCAGCGGCAGCTGCACGCCGAAGAGCTGCTGGCGCGGATTGGCGCCGAAGGCGCGCGCGGCCTCCAGCACTTCGCGGTCGACCAGGCGGATGCCCAGGTCCGTGAGGCGGATCAGCGGCGGCACGGCATAGATGACGGTGGCGATGATGGCCGGAATCTTGCCCAGGCCGAACAGCATCACCACGGGAATCAGGTACACGAAGCTGGGCATGGTCTGCATGACGTCCAGCACGGGCAGCATGGCCGAGCGCAGCCAGTTCACGCGCGCCATCAGCACGCCCAGCGGAATGCCGATCACCACCGAAAGCCCGGCGGCCATGATCATGAGCGCCAGCGTCTGCATGCCGGCGTCCCACAGGCCCAGCACGCCGATGACGCAGAGCAGCAGCCCCATGGCCAGGCTCAGGCCGATGCGGCGGCTCATGAACCAGGCCAGCGCCACGGTGGCCGCGACGACCGCCCACCAGGGCGATTCGCGCAGCAGTTGCTCCAGCCAGACCAGCGCGTGCAGCACCGGCTGCGACATCCGTTCGAGCGTATCGGCGTAGTTGGTGACCAGGTGATCGACGAAACCGTCGATGGCCCCCCGCACCTGGCGGGCGGGAATAATTTCAGGGAACATAGAAACGACTCCATTGTGGCGCGTCGCCGTTGCGCGGCGCCGGACGGTCCGGCGCGGCGGTGAACGGTCTTGCCGCGCAGGGGCGGGGCAGCGCAGGCGGCGCCTCGCGGCCGGCCCCATCCCGGGCGCCTTGGCGGTGGAAAGGCCCGGCCCGCGGCGGGCCGGTGCGCGCCCCGGCTTCCAGGGCGCGGCGGCATCACCGCATTACAGTGCGCTTTGCACGCGGCCGGCGACGTCGGCGGGGACCCACTTGGTCCAGACGTCGGCCTTGTTCTTGAGGAACCACTTGGCCACGGCGGGCGATTCGTCGCCGGACTCTTCCATGTGGGCCAGGGTTTCGTTGATGACGGGCAGCGGCACCGAGACCTTGGACAGGAACTCGGTCAGCTTGGGGGCTTCCTGGGTGAACTTGGTGCTCACGGCCGTGAACACGGGGTTGTCGGGATAGGCGCTGGGCTCGGGCTTGGCGCACTTGGGCGAAGTCAGGCACTTGTGCTTTTCCGCGTCATAGGGCGGCAGTTCCAGCTTGACCAGGTCCAGCGAGCCGACCAGCGGCGTGGGATACCAATAGTAGAACACCACGTTCTGCTTGCGCTTGTAGGCCGACATCAGGGCCGCCTTCTGCGCCGCGCCCGTGCCGGGCGAATACAGGGTGTAGCTGTCGTCCAGCTTGAGCGCATGGAACAGGTTGGTGCTGGTGACCTCGCAGCCCCAGCCCGCGGGGCAGCCGTAGAACCGGCCCTTGCCGGGCTCTTCCGGATCCTTGAACTTGTCTTTGAACTTGGGCAGGTCGGCGGCCGATTTCAGCTCCGGCAGACGCTCGGCGGTGTAGCGGGGAATGAACCAGGCTTCGCCGCCCATGTACAGGTCGCCGATGCGCTTGACCTTGCCCGTCTGCTCGGCGCGGGCCCAGGGATCGGCCACGCTGTTCAGCCAGACCTCGGTGTTGATGTCCAGGTCGCCGCGCTCGAGGGCGGCCAGCGCGGGCAGGGTTTCGGTGGGCAGGGTTTCGGTCTTGCAGCCGTAGCCCTTTTCCATGATGAATCGTTCGATTTCAACGAGAACCAGATTCGATTCCCAGTTCATGCCGCCGAAATGGACGGGACGCTTGAGTTCGCACTGCGGCGCATCGGCGGCCTGGGCGGCGCCGGCGAAAGCGAACAAGACGGCCGCGGCGGCCAGGGTCTTGACAGGGGTGAAACGCATTGGCTTTTGCCTCCATAGGTTCAGGGACACGCACCGGCCAGGTGGCAGGTGGTGCCGTGGAGCTAAGGGGGTTGTGCGGAAGACGGGCAGAACCGCCAATACAAACCGACACTAGCAACAAGACGGCCCGCGGGTTGCGGCGCCTTGCAAGACAGGGGGGCTCGGATGCGGCTGGCGCATGAATCGAGAACCCACAGATAGTGAACAAACTGAACGAAGAAGCAAGCATCTTAAACGAAATTGGGCGCGAACCCAAGCCTGCGCCGACAAAAACCGATACATTTTCGGCCAGAATCCCTGCGGGATTACCCGCAGCGCCCACGGAGAATCATCGGTTTTCCCCAAGGGATTACTGCGATTTTTGGAAGAAATATTTAGTTAATAATTTTTTCTCCCGAATACGGAACAGGAACGGATTCCGCCCTGCCCCCGTCCCGGGAGCGACGGGTTGCGGCGCGAGCGGCGGGGCAGGTCTAATCGGCAGGCGGGCGCCTCCGCCGCCCGTCCACCGCCACCGACCCGACATGCGTTACGAGCTTACCGATCTCAGACTCTTTCTTGCCATCGCGGAAGCGCGGAATCTGACCCAGGGCGCCAACGCCGTTCACCTCACCTCGTCGGCGGCCAGCTACCGCCTGAAGAACCTGGAATTCGCCATGGGCGTGCCGCTCTTCACGCGCGAGGCCCGCGGCATGCAGCTCACGCCCGCGGGCGAATTCGTGCTCAGGCACGCGCGGGCCCTGCTCGAAGGCGTGGAGCGCATGCACGGCGAAGTCAGCCGCTACGGCAGCGGCCTGAAGGGCACGGTCAAGCTGCTGGCCAACAGCAGCTCGCTCAACGGATTCATCGTGCCCAGCCTGGGGCGCTTTCTGTCGGCCAATCCCAATGTGAACCTGCTGGTGGAAGAGCGGTCCAGCAACGCCATCGAAGCCGCCATCGCCAACCAGGAGGCCGATATCGGCATTTTCGCCGGACGCGCGGAATCGGACGGCGTCCATGCCGCGCCCTATGCCTGCGACGAGCTCGTCATCGCCGCGCCGGCGGGCCATCCGCTGGCGGCCAACGGGCCGCTGCGCTTTCCCGCCGTGCTGGACATGGACTTCGTGTGCATGGACCGGGGCAGCAGCAATACCGTCTTCCTGCGCGATATGGCCAAGCTCGGCGGCAGGACGCTCAATGTGCGCATCCACGCCCACAGCTTCGAGGCCGTGCTGTCGCTGGTGGAAGCCGGCGTGGGCATCGCGCTGGTGCCGCGCAGCGTGGCCGCGGCGGCGCTGCGCGAGGGGCGCATCGCCGCCGCCGCGCTCTGCGAGCCCTGGGCGCGCCGCGAGCTCACCCTGGTGACGCGCGCCGCCTCGCCGCTGTCGCCGTTCGTGACCCAGGTGGCCGAATACCTGCTCGACGACCCGCTGGTGGCGGCCACCCGCGGGGGCTGAGCGTCAAGACCGGGCGGCGCGCTTGCGCGCCAGGAACTCCTGCATGAACTTCTGCGGCTCGCCGGTATTGAATGCCTTGCCGAACTCGGCCACGCTGTCGTCGATGGCCTCGTCCACGGGCAGGCTCTCCCAGCGCCGCAGCAGGGTTTTCTGCTGGCGCATCGCGGCCGGGCCGCAGGCGGCCAGGCGCGACGCCAGGCCCTGCACCGCCCCGTCCAGCGCCTCGGGGCGCGCCACCTCATGCACCAGCCCCCACTCGCGCGCGCGCCGCGCGTCGATGAGCTCGCCCGTCAGCAGCATCCAGGCGCTGTTGGCCGCGCCGATCAGCCGGGGCATGAGCGCCGCATGGATGACCGACGGAATGCCCACCTTCACTTCGGGCATACCGAACTGCGCGTTCTCCGAGCAGACGCGCAGGTCGCAGGCCAGCGCGAATTCCAGCCCCCCGCCCAGGCACCACCCCGGAATGCGGGCGATAACCGGCGCCGGAAACAGGCGCACGTCGTCGCACAGGCCGCGCAGGCCGGAAATGAAAGCGCGCGCGCTTTCCTCGTCCAGCGCCGCCATTTCGGCGATGTCGGCGCCGGCCACGAACGCGCGGTCGCTCTCGCCGCGCACCACCAGCGCGCGCACCGCCGGCGCTTCGCGCAGGGCGGCCAGGGCGCGGCGCAGATCCTGTATGACCGGCGTGCCCAGGATGTTCAGCGCCCCCGCCTGGGCGATGGTCAGCGTGGCGATGCCGTCGCCGTCCAGCGCGGCGCGGGCATGAGGCAGGGAATCGAAGTTCTGCATGGGGTCTCTCCCGGATGGTTATTGCAGTTTCTGAAAACCGATGTCGCTCACCACTTTGCCCCAATGCGCGTACGAACGCGACATCAGGCCGGCGAATTCCTCGCGGCTCATCGGACTGGGAATCGCGCCCTGCTTCTCGATGGCGGCGGCGGTCTGCGGATCGGCCAGCGCCTTGCGCACCGCCGCGTTCAGCCTGTCCAGCACCGGCGCGGGCGTGCCCGCGGGCGCGGCCAGCCCGAACCACGACGGCTGGTTCATCACGGGCAGGCCCAGCTCGTCATAGGTGGGTACGTCGGGCAGCACGGCGAGCCGCTGGCGGGCAGCCACCGCCAGCGGGCGGATGCGGCCCGCCTGGATCAGCGGATACGAGGAAGGAATGTTGTCGAACACGGCCTGCACCTGCCCGGCCACCAGGTCGTTGAGCGCCGGCCCCAGGCCCTTGTACGGCACGTGCAGCATACGCGTGCCGGTGGCGTTCATGAACAGTTCGCCGTTCATGTTGCTCAGGCCGCCGTTGCCCGACGAGCCGTAGGCGTATTTGCCGGGCGCGGATTTCAGCAGGGCCAGGAAGGCCGGAAAATCGGCCGCGGGCAGCGCGGGGTTCACCACCAGTACGTTGGGCACGTCGGCCAGGTTGCTGATGGGCGCGAAATCCTTGAGGGGGTCGTACTGGGTCCTGGTGTACACGTTGGGATTGACCGCGTGCGAACTCTCCACGGCCATGACCAGCGTATAGCCGTCGGCGGGCTGCCTGGCGGCGTAGGCGGAGCCTATGCCGCCGCCCGCGCCGGGCCGGTTCTCCACCACGACGGACTGGCCCAGCGCCTGCCCCATGGCGTTGCCCACCACCCGCGCGATGATGTCGGTGGTGCCGCCCACGGCATAGGGCACGACAAGCCGGATCGGCTTGTCGGGATAGCCGTCCGCCTGCGCGCCGGGGGCGGCGCCCGCCAGCGCGGCCGCCAGCGCCAGACCGGCCCAGGCGCGCGGACGGCGCGGATATTGTCGGTACTTGCGTAGCATGTCTCTCTCCTTGTGTATGTCTGGTCTTGCCGCGCCGCCGCGCGGGCGGGTCACGCGAACGGATCCGGCCGGTGCTCGTCCAGGAGCGGCGGCGCGGCCGCCAGGCACTGCGGCGGCGAGCCGGCCAGCAAAGGGTTGCGCACCAGCCGCAACTCGCCCAGCACCGGGTGCGCGGCCGTCTGCACCAGGCCGCGGTGCCGCACCTGCGGGTGCGAAAAAACCTCATCCAGCGTGTGTATCGGCCCCCAGGGCACCCCCGCGGCGTCGAAAGCCTGCGTCCAATGCGCGCGCGGGCGGCCCGCCAGCGCCTCGGCGATCGCAGGACGCAGCGTGTCCATGGCGCCCAGGCGCGCGCTGTTGGAGGCGTAGCGCGGGTCGCTGGCCCATTCCTCGTGCCCGGCGATGGCGGCAAAGCGCGCGAACTGCGCGTCGTTGCCGATGGCGAGAATGAGGTGTCCGTCGGCGCAGGCGAAGACCTCGTAAGGGGCGCAGTTCGGATGGGCATTGCCGGTGCGGCGCGGCGCCTGCCCCGACACCAGGTAATTCGCACCCTGGTTGGCGTTGAGCGCCACCGCCACGTCCAGCAGGCAGATGTCCAGCGCCATGCCCTCGCCGGTGTGTTCGCGCTGGCGCAGGGCCGCCAGCACCGCCGAGGTGGCGTACATGCCGGTCATCAGGTCCACCACGGCCACGCCGGTGCGCAGCGGGCCGGCGCCCGGCTGGCCGTCGGGCAGCCCGGTGTAGCTCATGAGCCCGCCCATGCCCTGGAACACATAGTCGTAGCCCGGCTTCTGCGCCAGGGGGCCGGTCTGCCCGTATCCGGTAATGGACAGGTAGATCAGCCGCGGATTGCGCGCGCGCAGCGTCTCGTAATCCAGGCCGTGTCTGCGCAGGCCGCCCGCCTTGTAGTTCTCCACGAAGATGTCGGCCTGGCCGGCCAGCGCGCGCACGCGCTCGGCGCCCGCTTCGGTCGAGAAGTCGATGGCCAGGGACTGCTTGCCGCGGTTGCAGGCCATGAAATAGGCCGACATCGAGGCGCCGCCGTCCGCGGCCGCCAGATCCGGCGGCCCCCAGCCGCGCGTGTCGTCGCCGCGTTCCGGATGCTCGATCTTGACGACCCGCGCTCCCATGTCGGCCAGGTTCTGCGTGCACCAGGGCCCGGCCAGGATGCGCGACAGATCCACGACCTTCACGCCCCGCAATGCGTGATGAAGCATGACTTACTCCTTCTTTGGACAGCCGGGAAATTATGTCCAGCCGGCCTGCCGGGCAGAAGTCGAATGTTTCGAACGCAATGTTGAAGCGGATCGAACGCGCGCCGTCCGACATTTGCCTGTCAGGCGGGCCGTGATAAAGTGCCAGCCCTGGCGCGGTCCGAAAGCTGCCTTCCCGCCGCGCCCTGTCTTCGCGCCCCGCGCGCAATCCAACCAGATGCCCCCGACCAAGCACTCATCCAGCAGCCTGCCCGGCTGGCTCATTCTCATGGGCGCGCTGACCGCCATCGGTCCGTTCGCCATCGACATGTACCTGCCGGCCTTTCCCACCATCGCCGCCGATCTCGGCGTGCCGCGCGGCGACGTCGAACGCACGCTCGCGGCCTACCTCATCGGCCTGGCCATGGTGCAGGTGGTCTACGGCCCCATGGCCGACCGCTACGGCCGCAAGCCGCCGCTGCTGGTGGGCCTGGCGCTCTTCATGGTGGCCTCGCTGGGGTGCGCGCTGGCGGGCTCGGTGGAAGCGCTCACGGGCTGGCGCGTGGTGCAGGCCATGGGCGGCGCGGCCGGCATCGTCATTCCGCGCGCGGTGATCCGCGACCACTACGAAACCCACGAGGCGGCGCGCGCCATGTCGCTGCTCATGCTCATCATGGGGGTGGCGCCCATCCTCGCCCCCCTGGCCGGCGGCCAACTGCTCGCGCACGGCTCCTGGCGCGGCCTGTTCTGGGTCATGGTGGCCGGTGGCGCCCTGCTGTTCGTCGCGGTGCTGCGCATCATGACCGAATCGCTGGCGCCGGAGCGCGCCGTGCCGCTGCGCTGGCACACCATCCTCGCCAATTACCGTGGGCTGCTCGCACACCGCGGGTTCATGTCGCACGCGCTGGCGGGCGGCTTCGGCCAGGCCGGCATGTTCGCCTACATCATCGGCTCGCCGCGCGTGTTCATCGAACTCTACGGCGTGCCGCCGCAGTACTACGGCCTGCTCTTCGGCACCAACGCCGCGGCCCTCATCGTCTGCTCCCAGGTCAGCGCCCGCCTGCTGCGCACCCACACGCCGCGCCAGCTGCAGCGCCGCGCCCTCCATTCGCTGGCCTGCGCCAGCCTCGTCGCGCTGGCCCTGGCGCTGGGCGGCTGGATGACCCTGCCCCTGCTCATGCCCTGCCTCATCGCCTACATGGGCAGCCAGGGCTTCGTGAACCCCAACTCGGCCGCGCTGGCGCTGGCCGAACAGGGCAAGCGCCTGGGCGCGGCCTCGGCCCTGCTGGGCACGCTGCAGCTGTCCTGCGGCGCGCTGGCGGGCTTTGCCGTGAGCGCCTGGCAAACCGACAGCGCCCTGCCCCTGACGGCCACCCTGGCGGCCTGCGCCTGCCTGTCGTGGCTGGCCGGCCGCGTGGCGCCCGCGCGCATAACCGGAGCACGCGCTTGATTCTTCTTCTGTTTTCGTAGTAGAATCGCTTTCTTCACATGAAGTTTCCCGTGCCGGACTACTATGCTTTGTGGTCCAGCACTACTACCCCCACCGTGCAAAGCCAGGCGGCAGCCAGGCAACCTGGGCGGAATCATCCGGCGCTTCGCATGCGCGGCCGGGCGATTCGGCGGCAGGCCTGCGGTGGGCAGGCAGCGGGTATAAGCACTGGGCGGCGGCAGCGCCCTGGTTCTCCGGCCAAGCCGGGCGCCAGGAACACGGCTTCCCCCCTCATCCACTAAGACTGGGTGGCTGGCAAGGCAGGCGCAACGCGCCCCTTCTGCCGGCGGCGAATACACCCATGTCTGTCCCCCCCGGCGATGCACGAAGAACGACTAAAGAGGTGCATCCATGGCACGCGTATGCCAAGTGACCGGCAAAGGCCCGATGGTGGGCAACAACGTTTCGCACGCGAACAACAAGACCAAGCGTCGCTTCCTGCCCAACCTGCAATCGCGCCGGTTCTGGGTCGAAAGCGAAAACCGCTGGGTTCGCCTGCGTGTTTCGGCGAAAGCCATCCGCACGATCGACAAGAACGGCATCGACGCCGTGCTGGCCGAAATGCGTGCCCGCGGCGAACTGGCCTGATCGGCCCGCCGTCCATTTGACATCCTAGGAGCACGACATGGCCAAAGGTATCCGCGAAAAAATCAAGCTCGAGTCGACCGCCGGCACGGGTCATTTCTACACGACCACCAAGAACAAGCGCAACATGCCCGAGAAGATGCTGATCAAGAAATTTGATCCCGTCGCTCGCAAGCACGTCGAATACAAGGAAACCAAGCTGAAGTAATTCAGCCGGTCTTCCCGCGAAAAGCCCTGCCCGTGCAGGGCTTTTTTGCATCCGGCCGCAGCGCACCGCCCCGCCCGGACGCCGCCCCCAGGACGCCACCCATTGGCGCAACCCGACCCGCGTGCTTCAATGGGGCCGGGCCGCGTCAGGCCGGGCCGCGTCAGGCCGGGCCGCGTCAGGCCGGGCCGCGTCAGGCCGGGCCGCGCAGGCCGGGCCGCGCAGGCCTTCCCCTCACCTCTTCTTGCGACACATGCCATGTTACGTCCCTGCCTCACCCTGACGCGCCGCCTGCTGGCGCCCGCGCTGCTGGCCCTGGCGCTGACGCCGCCCGCCCAGGCCAAAGACAAGGAGCCGCCGATCCGCATCGGCGAGATCAACAGCTACAAGGCCATCCCGGCCTTTCTGGGCCCGTACAAGAAGGGCTGGCAGATGGCGCTGGAAGAGGTCAACGCCCAGGGCGGCGTGCTGGGCCGCAAGATCCAGGTCATCTCGCGCGACGACAACGGCAACCCGGGCGACTCCGTGCGCGCCGCGCAGGAACTGCTGGCGCGCGAGAAAGTGGACCTGCTGTTCGGCGGCTTCCTGTCCAACACGGGGCTGGCGCTGACGGACTTCGCCCGGCAGCAGAAAGTGTTCTTCCTGGCCGCCGAACCGCTCACCGATAAAATCACCTGGCAGGAAGGCAACCGCTACACCTACCGCCTGCGCCCGTCCACCTGGATGCACGTGGCGGCCCTGGCGCCCAAGGCGCTGGCGCTGCGCAAAAAGCGCTGGGCCATCGTGTACCCCAATTACGAATACGGGCAGTCGGCCGTGGCCACGTTCAAGGCCATGATGAAGTCCTTCCAGTCCGACGTGGAATTCGTGGCCGAGCAGGCCGTGCCGCTGGGCAAGGTGGACGCGGGCGCCGTGGTGCAGGCCCTGTCCGACGCCAAGCCCGACGCCATTTTCAACGTGCTGTTCGCCGCCGACCTCACGCGCTTCGTGCGCGAAGGCAACACGCGCGGCTTGTTCAAGGACATGCCCGTGGTGTCGGTGCTCTCGGGCGAGCCCGAATATCTCGAACCGCTGGGCGCCGATGCGCCGCAGGGCTGGATCGTCACCGGCTATCCCTGGTATGCCATAGACACCCCCGCCAACAAGACCTTCGTCGAGGCCTACCGCAAGCGCTACAACGAGACGCCCAAGGTCGGCTCGGTGGTGGGCTACGCCTCGCTCATGTCCATCGTCGAGGGCCTCAGGGCGGCGGGCCAGGTCGATACCGAGAAACTGGTGGACGCCTTCGCCGGCCTCAAGGTGGATACGCCCTATGGCCCCATCCAGTACCGCAAGATCGATCACCAGTCCACCATGGGCGTGTACGTGGGCGTCACGGCCGTGGAAGACGGCAAGGGCGTGATGAAAGACTTCGCCTACATCGACGGAGCGCGCCTGCAGCCGCCCGATGAGCAGGTGCGCAAGATGCGTCCGGCCGACCGATGAACCTGTCGGGACTGCTGCTGCAGCTGCTCAACGGGCTGGCCGACGCCAGCGCGCTGTTCCTGGTGTCGGCCGGGCTGTCGCTGATCTTCGGCGTGACGCGCATCGTCAATTTCGCGCACGGCTCGTTCTACATGCTGGGGATCTACCTGGCCTGCACGCTCACCGGCCTGATGGGCGGCGGCGCGGGCTACTGGGCAGGACTGCTGCTGGCCGCCGCCGCCACCGGCATCGTGGGCGGGCTGCTCGAATGCCTGGCGCTGCGCCGCGTGTACCGCGCCCCCGAACTTTTCCAGTTGCTGGCCACTTTCGCGCTGGTGCTCATCATCGGCGACGCCGCGCTGGCCCTGTGGGGCCCGGAAGACCTGTTCGCCGCCCGCGCCCCCGGCCTGGAAGGCGCGGTCGAGATCCTGGGCCGCCGCTATCCGCAGTACGACCTGCTGCTCATCGCCGCCGGCCCGCTGGTGCTGGGCGCGCTGTGGCTGCTGCTCAAGCGCACCCGCTGGGGCCGGCTGCTGCGCGCGGCCGCCGAGAACCGCCAGATGCTGGCCGCGCTCGGCGTCAACCAGGCCTGGCTCTTCACCTCCGCCTTCACCCTCGGGGCCTTTCTCGCGGGATTGGGCGGGGCGCTGGCCGCGCCGCGCACGCCCGCCACGCTCGGGCTCGATCTGGAAGTCATCGCCAGCGCCTTCGTGGTCGTGGTGGTGGGCGGCCTGGGCTCGATTCCCGGGGCCTTCCTGGCCGCGCTGCTGATCTGCTCGGCCAAGGCCGTGTTCGTCTTCCTGGGCCAGGCGCATCTCGGCCCCTGGACGTTCAATCTCTCCAAACTCACGCTGCTGGCCGAATTCGCGGTCATGGCGGTGGTGCTGGTGCTGCGCCCCTGGGGCCTGCTGGGCCAGCCTCCCGCGCCATCCGCGCTGCCGCCGCCGCCCGAACGCCCGCTGGCGCCGTCCGGCCGGCGCGGCCGGCTGGCTTACGCGGCGCTGCTGGCGCTGCTCGCGCTCGCGCCGCTGGCGGCGGACCGGGCGCCCTACCTGGGCATCCTGCTCACCGAGATTCTCATCGCCGCGCTCTTTGCCGCCAGCCTGCATTTCCTCACCGGCCTGGCCGGCATGACCTCCTTCGGCCACGCCGCCTGGTTCGGGCTGGGCGCGTATGGCGCGGCGCTGCTCTTCAGGCTCGCCGCCCTGCCCATGGAAGCCGCCCTGCTGCTGGGGCCCGTCGCGGCGCTCATCGGCGCGCTGGTGTTCGGCTGGTTCTGCGTGCGGCTGTCGGGGGTCTACCTCGCCATGCTCACCCTGGCCGTGGCGCAGATTCTTTGGGCGCTGGCATACCAGTGGGACGGCGTCACCGGCGGCAGCAACGGCCTGATCGGCCTGTGGCCATCGGCGTGGCTCTCGCGGGGACCGTGGTTCTATTACCTGACGCTGGCGCTGTGCGCCGCCGGCATCTGGTGGCTGCGCCGCATCGCGTTCTCGCCGCTGGGCTATGCGCTGCGCGGCGTGCGCGACTCCGCCCAGCGCGCCGAGGCGCTGGGCATGGACACCCGCCGCATCCAATGGGCGGGCTTCGTGGCCGCCGCGCTGGCGGCGGGCATGGCCGGCTCGCTCTATGCTTACTCCAAGGGCAGCATCGCGCCCGATGTGCTGGGCGTGTCGCGCTCGGTGGACGGCCTGGTCATGGTGCTGCTGGGCGGCCTGCATGCGCTGTCGGGGCCGCTGGCCGGCGCGGCGGCCTATACCTGGCTGCAGGACGCGGCCGCGCGCAGCACCGAATACTGGCACGCGGTGCTGGGCCTGGCCATCCTGGCGCTGGTGCTGGCCTTTCCGGAAGGCCTGGCCGGCGCGCTGCGCCGGACAAGGGGACGCCGGTGAACGCGCCCCTGCTGCAAGTCAGCGGCCTGCGCAAGGCTTTCGGCGGCATCGACGCCCTGGCCGGCGTGTCGTTCGGCCTGGAGGCCGGCCGGATGCTCGCCCTCATCGGCCCCAACGGCGCCGGCAAATCCACCTGCTTCAACGTGCTGGGCGGGCAACTGCGCCCCGATGCCGGCTCGGTGCGGCTCGACGGCCGCGAACTCGTGGGGCTGCCGCCGCGCGCCATCGCGCGCCTGGGCGTGGGGCGCACGTTCCAGACGGCCGCCACGTTCCGCTCCATGACGGCGCTCGAAAACGTGCAGACCGCCCTGCTCGCGCGCGACGGCCTGATGTTCCGGGCGTGGCGCCCGGCCGCCCGGCACGCCGCCGGCGCCGCCCTGGACCTGCTGGACCAGGTGCAGATGGCGGACAAGGCCGCCCACGCCTGCGGCGCGCTGGCCTACGGCGACGTGAAGCGTGTGGAACTGGCCATGGCCCTGGCCGCCGCGCCGCGGCTGCTGCTCATGGACGAACCCACCGCCGGCATGACGGCCAGGGAACGGCACGCGCTCATGCAGCTCACGCGCACGCTGGCCGACACGCGGCGCATGGCGGTGCTGTTCACGGAGCACAGCCTGGACGTGGTGTTCAAGCATGCCGACCGCATCGCCGTGCTGGTGCGCGGCAGCCTGCTGGCCGAAGGCGCGCCCGCCGAGATCGCGGCGGACGAGCGCGTGCGGGCCGCCTACCTCGGAACCGAAGCGCCCTGAAGCGGGCCGTCGGCAAGCTCTCCGCGGGTCGCGGCTCAGGCGGCGCCGCCGCCGCGGCGCGCCCGCATGGCGCGGCCGATTTCCGCCAGCGCGTCGTCGGACAGCAGCCGCGCCGCCATGGGCAGCAGTTCGTCCTCTTCGCGCCGGATGTGCGCCGCATAGGCCTGCGCGAACGCCTGCACCGTCTCGGGCGGCAGCGCCGCCGGGCGGCCGGCGCCGATCTCGCCCAGCGCGGCCCGCAACGGCGTCCAGCGCCGTTCCAGTTCGCGGTGCTCGGCCGCCAGCCCGTCCACCAGCCCGTGCAGACAGGTGGCGTCGGATCCGGCCATGGATTCGATCAGCGCCGGAAACAGATCGGTTTCTTCATCTTCGTGATGCAGCACGGCCGCCGTCTCGAAGTACCGCAGCACGCTCATGGCCGCGCTCTGCGCGGACGCATCGCTGCCATGCCGCGCCAGATGGGCGGCCAGCCGCTCCAGCGTGGCGCATTGGCGCGCGATGCGCTGGTGGCAGGCCGACAGCAGCGCCAGCGGCTCGTCGGGGCCGGGAGCAGGCCCCGGCCCGAAGGAAATGCCCACGACCATACCCTTGCCTCCTCGTTCGTCCGTCCGTTACCCCGCGTGGCCATGCCACCAGAGGCGCACGGTATCCCAGGCCCGGCCCACGAAGCCCGCCTCGGGCACCGGCTCCAGCGCCACCACCGGAAACTGCATGGCCGGCTTGCCGTCCACCAGGACCCGCAGCGAGCCCACCGGCGCCTGCGCGGCGATGGGCGCCACCAGCGGCTCCCGGGGCGTCCATACGCGCTCGACCTTGGCGCCCGCCGGCACGGTGACATAGGCGTCGCGCGCGACGCCCGCCTTGACGATGTCGGCCTCGCCCTTCCAGACCTGGGGCGTGGCCAGTTCCTGGCCCTTGGCGTAGAGCTTGATGGTATTGAACCCATGAAATCCCCATTCCAGCAACTGCCGGCTTTCCTGGGTGCGCGCCTTGTCCGAGTCCGTGCCCAGCACCACCGCGATCAGGCGCCGCGGATCCGCGCCGTTCGGCCGCTGCGCGCTGGCGATGATGCAGTACCCGGCCGCCTCGGTGTGGCCGGTTTTCAGCCCGTCCACGGAAGGGTCCAGCCACAGCAGGCGGTTGCGGTTGCGCTGGGTGATGTTGTTGTACGTGAACTCGCGCGCCGAATCGTAAGTGCGGTAGAGATCGGGATAGTCGCGGATCAGGCGCGTGGCCAGCGTGGCCAGGTCGCCGGCGGTGGAGTACGTCTGCGGGTCGGGCAGGCCGTGCGGGCTGGCGAAATGCGTGCCGTGCAGGCCCAGCCGCGCGGCAGTCTCGTTCATGCGCGCCACGAAGGCTTCCACGCTGCCCGACACCGCTTCGGCCAGCGCCACGGCCGCATCGTTGCCCGACTGGATCATCAGCCCGCGCAGCAGGTCGTCCACCGACACGCGCGAACCCGGCTCCAGGAACATCTTCGAGCTGCCGGGCGCCACCTTCCAGGCCCGCGCGGACACCGTGACCATCTGCCGGGGCGCGAGCGTCTTGTCGCGCAGGGCGCCGAACACCACGTAAGCGGTCATGATCTTGGTGAGCGAAGCTGGCTCGATGCGCGCGTCGGCGGCATGCGAGGCGATCACCTGTCCGCTGGTTTCGTCCAGGAGCAGCCAGGCCTTGGCCGTCATGGGGGGCTGCGGAACGGTCTGCGCGGCCGCGCCGCAGGCGCAGGCCGCCGCGACGATCAGGCTCGCCGCCAGCTTCTTCATCAACATATTCGTGTTTCCGTGCATGAGTGAAATCCACGCGCGCTTCGGCGCGGCCCGCCGCAAGCGGGGCGCCGGCGCACGCGCGCCGCACATTGGAACACGAAGCGCGCGCTTGGTTCACCGCCCGCCGCGCGGGCCCGGACCACGCGCAGAACGCGGGGCCTGGAATCCGGCCGTGCGCGCGCATGCCTGTTTTCAGGCCCCGCGCTGCGCGGAAAACAACAGACTTCGGCACGAAACCCCGTGAAAAGCCGCAAAAACAGGCGCTCTTCCGCTATCATCGGGCGCGTGGCGTTTATTGCCGATATCCGGCGCGCGCCGCCTCATGTCCTCAACATACGGATTTTGACCATGGCCACGAAAGCTAAAGCTCCTGCCAAGAAAGTCACCAAACCCGCCGCCAAGGCGCCCGCCAAGAAGGCCACCGCCGCCAAGCCCGCCGTGAAGCCGGCCGCCAAGAAGCCCGTCGCGGCCAAGAAGGTCGCCGCCGCTCCCAAGGCAATCAAGACCGCCCTGAACAAGACCCAGCTCGTCGCCTACCTGGTCGAGCAATCGGGCGTCGAGGCCAAGTCGGTCAAGGCCGTGCTGGCCAGCCTGGAAGCCTCGGTGCTGGGCTCCGTGGACAAGAAGGGCGCTGGCGAATTCACGCTGCCCGGCCTGTTCAAGGTTTCGGTGCAGAAGGTTCCCGCCAAGCCCAAGCGCTTCGGCAAGGATCCGTTCACCGGCGAAGAGCGCTGGTTCCCGGCCAAGCCGGCTTCGGTGAAGGTCAAGGTCCGCCCGCTCAAGAAGCTGAAAGACGCCGCGCAGTAATTCGCGCCGTTTTTCCGGTCAAGCCGGAAAGGCCCGCCTCGCAACGAGGCGGGCCTTTCTTTTTTTTGCGCCCTTTCTTCGCCCTATTTGCCTGCGTGCCTGTCATGGCGCTAGAATTTATCTTCATGTAAAGATACTTCATCTGAAGATATGCCCCACGCCGCCTCCGATGCCGTCGATGCGATCATCGCGCAATGGAACGCTCAGTGCCCCGGCCTGGACGTTTCCCCCATGCAGGTCCTCACGCGCCTGTTCCGCTTCAATGCCTTCGCCACGCGCAACGTCACGCGCGGCTTCCAGGAACTCGGCCTGCACCAGGGCGAGTTCGACGTCCTGGCCACGCTGTACCGCAGCGGCCCGCCCTACGCCCTGAATCCGCAGAAGCTGGTGGAAACGCTGCTGCTGACCTCCGGCGCCATGACCAACCGCCTGGACCGCCTTGAGAACGCGGGCCTGCTCACCCGCAGCCCCAATCCGGAAGACCGGCGCGGCACCATCGTGTCGCTCACCGACGCGGGCCTGCGCGCCATCCGACAGGCGCTCAAGCGCTACCTCAAGGATCTCGAAGCCCTGCTCGCCCCGCTCTCGGCCGCCGAGCGCAAGCAGCTCGCCGGCCTGCTGCGCAAGCTGCTGTTGCCGCAAGACCGCGAAACCCCGGGCGGCATCGGCAGTTGAGCCGCCCGATTCCCACGATTTGCCTGCATTCCCGGACATGACCTCCGCTTCCCCGACCGTCGACACGCCCACGCTTACCGCCCCCGTCATCCTGCTCATGGCCGCCGCCTGCGGCCTGAGCGTGGCCAGCAACTACTACGCCCAGCCGCTGCTGCACACCATCGGCCAGGAGTTCGGCCTGTCCACCGCGGCCGCGGGCGGCATCGTCACCACGGCGCAGCTCAGCTACGCGGCCGGCCTGATGCTGCTCGTGCCGCTGGGCGACATGGTCGAGCGCCGCGCGCTCATCGTGCTCATGACGCTGCTCTCGTCGGCCTCGCTGCTGCTCAGCGCCTTCGCGCCCAGCATCACGCTGCTGATGGCCGGCACGGCCGTCACCGGCATGCTGTCGGTGGTGGCGCAGGTGCTGGTGCCTTTCGCTGCCACGCTGGCCGCCCCGCACGAGCGCGGACGCGCCGTGGGCACGGCGATGAGCGGCTTGCTGCTCGGCATCCTGCTGGCGCGCACGGCCGCCGGCGCGCTCGCCGATCTCGGGAGCTGGCGTACGGTGTACTGGGTGGCCTCCGGCCTCATGCTGGCCATGTCCTGCGCGCTCTGGCGCGTGCTGCCGCGCTACCGCAGCCCCGCGGGCCTGAGCTATCCGCGCCTGCTGGGCTCCATCGCGCGCATCTTCGTCGAAGAACCGCACTTCCGCGCGCGCTCGATCCTGGGCGGCCTGCTGTTCGCGTCGTTCAGCATGCTGTGGACGCCCCTCACCTTCCTGCTCTCCGGGCCGCCCTATCAGTACAGCAACACCACGATCGGCCTGTTCGGGCTGGCCGGCGCCGCCGGCGCCTATGCCGCCAACCGCTTCGGCAAGCTGGCCGACCGGGGCCGGGGCAATTTCGCCACGCTGGCTGGCCTGGCCCTGCTGCTGGCCGCCTGGGGCCTGCTGGCCTTCGGGCAGCATTCGGTGGCCGCGCTGCTGGCCGGCATCCTGGCGCTGGACCTGGCCATCCAGGGCGTGCACGTCACCAACACGAGCGTGGTCTACCGCCTGCGACCCGAGGCGCGCAGTCGCCTGACCGCCGGCTACATGACCAGCTACTTCGCGGGCGGCGCGTCGGGCTCGCTGCTTTCGGCCTGGCTGTACAGCCACTGGGGCTGGCCAGGCGTGGCCGGCGCCGGCGCGCTGCTGGCCGCGGTTTCGCTGGCCTACGGCGCCCTGTCCCCCCACGCGCGCATTCCCGAACCGGCGCCTTCGCCTATCCGGACCTAGCACCTCCTATAATCAGGGGTTTTGGCCGCCCCCGCGCGGGGTTGGTCGTCCCTTTTTTCGCCATCGCGCACGAGCCCATGCAGGAACGCTACCACCCCACCGCCGTCGAAGCGGCCGCCCAACAGGATTGGCAGGCCCGCGACGCCTATCTGGTCCAGGAACACGCCAAGAACCCCGACGGCTCCGAGAAGCCCAAGTTCTACGCCTGCTCCATGCTGCCCTATCCCAGCGGCAAGCTCCACATGGGCCATGTGCGCAACTACACCATCAACGACATGATGGCGCGCCAGCTCCGCATGCGCGGCTACAACGTGCTCATGCCCATGGGCTGGGACGCCTTCGGCATGCCCGCGGAAAACGCGGCCATCAAGTCCAAGGTGCCGCCGGCCAAATGGACGTACGACAACATCGCCTACATGAAGAAGCAAATGAAGGCGATGGGCCTGGCGATCGACTGGTCGCGCGAGATGTGCGCCTGCGATCCCAAGTACTACAAGTGGAACCAGTGGCTGTTCCTCAAGATGCTCGAAAAAGGCGTGGCCTACCGCAAGACCCAGGTCGTCAACTGGGATCCGGTCGACCAGACGGTGCTCGCCAACGAACAGGTCATCGACGGCCGCGGCTGGCGCTCGGGCGCGCCGGTAGAGAAGCGCGAGATTCCCGGCTACTACCTGCGCATCACCGATTACGCCGAAGAGCTGCTGGAAGCGGTGCAGAACGGCCTGCCGGGCTGGCCCGAGCGCGTGCGCCTCATGCAGGAAAACTGGATCGGCAAGTCCGAGGGCCTGCGCTTTGCTTTCCCGCACGCCATCGCCGGCGAAGACGGCAAGCTCATCCAGGACGGCCGCCTGTACGTCTTCACCACCCGCGCCGACACCATCATGGGCGTCACCTTCTGCGCCGTGGCGCCGGAGCACCCGCTGGCCGCCCACGCCGCGCGAAGCAACCCGCGGCTGGCCGAGTTCATCGAGCAGTGCAAGCTGGGCGGAACCACCGAGGCCGAGCTCGCCACGCGCGAAAAAGAAGGCATGCCCACCGGCCTGACCGTCACCCACCCCATCACGGGCGCGGAAGTGGACGTCTGGGTCGGCAACTACGTGCTCATGACCTACGGCGACGGCGCGGTCATGGGCGTGCCCGCCCACGACGAGCGCGACTTCGCCTTCGCCAAGAAATACGGCCTGCCCATCCGCCAGGTCGTGGCGGTCGAGGGCAAGACCTACTCCGACGAAGCCTGGCAGGAGTGGTACGGCGACAAGCAGGCCGGCCGCACCGTCAACTCCGGCAAGTACGACGGCCTCGCCCACAAGGAAGCGGTCGACGCCATCGCCGCCGACCTGGGCGCGCAGGGGCTGGGCGAAAAGCAGACCACCTGGCGCCTGCGCGACTGGGGCATCTCGCGCCAGCGCTACTGGGGCACGCCCATTCCCATCATCCACTGCCCCGACTGCGGCCCGGTGCCCGTGCCCGAGCAGGACCTGCCCGTGGTGCTGCCCGAAGACCTCATTCCCGACGGCAGCGGCAACCCGCTGACCAAGAACGAGGCCTTCCTCTCGTGCTCCTGCCCGAAGTGCGGCAAGCCCGCGCGCCGCGAAACCGACACCATGGACACCTTCGTGGACTCGTCCTGGTACTTCATGCGCTACACCTCGCCGGGCAACGACGGCGCCATGGTGGACGCCCGCAACGACTACTGGATGCCCATGGACCAGTACATCGGCGGCATCGAGCATGCGGTCCTGCACCTGCTGTATGCGCGCTTCTGGACCAAGGTCATGCGCGACATGAAGCTGCTCGATTTCGACGAGCCCTTCACCAAGCTGCTGTGCCAGGGCATGGTGCTCAACCACATCTATTCCCGCAAGAACGCGCAGGGCGGCATCGAGTACTTCTGGCCCGACGAGGTCGAGAACGTCTATGACGCGCGCGGCGCCATCGTGGGCGCCAAGCTCAAGTCCGACGGCTCCGAGGTCAGCTACGGCGGCGTGGGCACCATGTCCAAGTCCAAGAACAACGGCGTGGATCCGCAATCGCTCATCGACACGCTGGGCGCCGACACCGCCCGCCTCTTCGTCATGTTCGCCAGCCCGCCCGAGCAGACCCTCGAATGGTCGGATTCCGGCGTCGAAGGCTCCAACCGCTACCTGCGCCGCCTCTGGTCCGCCTGCTACCAGCATCGCGAGGCCGTGGCGCGCGGCATGGCGCACGGCGCCGGCTGGGCCGACGCGCCGGCGCCGGTCAAGGACCTGCGCCGCGAGGTCTACGGGCTGCTCAAACAGGCCGACTACGACTACCAGCGCATCCAGTACAACACCGTGGTGTCGGCCTGCATGAAAATGCTGAACGCCATCGAAGACGCCAGGCTGCCCGAAGGCGCGCACGCCGACGCGGCCTATGCCGAAACGCTGGGCATCCTGCTGCGCGTGCTGTACCCCGTGGTGCCGCACATCACCTGGCACCTCTGGAAAGACCTCGGCTACGCGCAGCACCTGGGCGACCTGCTGGACGCGCCCTGGCCGCACGTGGACGAAGCGGCGCTGGTCGCCGACGAGATCGAGCTCGTGCTCCAGGTCAACGGCAAGCTGCGCGGCTCCATCCGCGTGGCGGCCAAGGCGCCCAAGGAAGACATCGAGCGCATCGCCGCCGCCCAGGAAGAGGTCGCCCGCTTCCTGGAAGGCCGTCCGCCCAAGCGCGTCATCGTGGTGCCGGGCAAACTGGTCAACGTCGTAGGCTGATGAGGTCAAGCATGCACTTCGCCGGGCAAGAATCGCACTCCCCCCGCCAATCCTGGCTAATGCGCGGCGCCTGCCTGGCGCTGTTCATGCTGCTCACCGCGTGCGGCTTCGCCATGCGCGGCGTCACGCCGCTGCCCTTCGACACCCTGTACGTGGGGCTGCCCGACACCACGCAATTCGGCGCCGACGTGCGCCGCGCCATCCGGGCGGCCTCGCCCGACACCAGGCTGGTTTCCACGCCCAAGGAGGCGCAGGCCATCCTGCAGCAGGTCAACGACGTGCGCACGCTGCGCGAGGTGTCCCTCAACGCCCAGGGCCGCGTCGAGGAATACGAGCTGGGCATCAACTACACGTTCCGCCTCATCGACGCCAAGGGACGCGCGCTGATCCCCGACACCACCCTGTCGATCTACCGCGAAATGCCCTACGACGACCAGGTGGTGCAGGCCAAGCAGGGGCAGATCGAAACCCTGTACAAGGCCATGCAGCGCGACCTGGTGTCGCGCCTGCTGCGCCGCCTGACCGCGCCGGAGGTGCACAAGGCCATGGAAACCGTCGAAGACCGCACCGAGAACGGCGAGGCGCCGGTCTACGACCCCAACGAAGTCCAGCAGCCCCAGCGCCGCACGCCCACGCCCTGGAACACGCCGTCCACCATGGACCCGGCGCAACTGCGCTGATCATGGCCCAGACCCTGGACGCGGAGCGCCTGGCCGAACACCTGCAGCGCGCGGGCGGACGGCTCGCGCCGCTGTACACCGTGTCGGGCGACGAACCGCTCCTGGTCACCGAGGCGGTGGACGCGCTGCGCGCCGCCGCGCGCGCGGCGGGCTACACCGAGCGCGTGTCGCTGGTAATGGACGCGCGCTCCGACTGGAGCGCGGTCACCGCCGCTACGCAGAGCGTCTCGCTCTTCGGCGACCGGCGCATCCTCGAGATCAAGATTCCCACCGGCAAGCCCGGCAAGGCGGGCGCCGACACGCTCGCGCGGCTGGCCGAGCAGGCCGAAAAGCAGCCGGACGCCGACACGCTGGCGCTGGTTTCCCTGCCGCGGCTGGACAAGGCCACCCGCGAAAGCCGCTGGGTGCAGGCCCTGGCCCGCGGGGGCATGATGGTCGATGTCCCCACCATCGAGCGCGGCCGGCTGCCGGCCTGGGTGGGCGCCCGGCTGGCGCGCCAGAACCAGCGCACCGATAACGCCACGCTGCAGTGGATCGCCGACAAGGTCGAAGGCAACCTGCTGGCCGCGCACCAGGAAATCCAGAAACTCGGCCTGCTGTACCCCGAGGGGCAGCTTGCCGCCGAAGACGTGGAGCGGGCCGTGCTGAACGTGGCCCGCTACGACGTCTTCGGCCTGCGCGACGCGATGCTGGCGGGCGATACGGCCCGCACCATCCGCATGATCGACGGCCTGCGCGCCGAAGGCGAGGCCCTGCCGCTGGTGCTGTGGGCGGTGGGCGAGGAAATCCGCCTGCTCGCCCGGGTGGCCGAAGCGCGTGCGCTGGGCCAGGACGCGGGGGGCCTGATGCGCCGCCTGCGCATTTTCGGCGCCCACGAACGCCTGGCCATGCAGGCGCTGTCGCGCGTGCATCCCAACGTCTGGCCCGCGGCCGTGCAGCACGCGCACGAAGTCGACCGCCTCATCAAGGGGCTCTCCGTGCCCGGCAGGCTTGCCGACCCCTGGGAAGAAATGACGCGGCTCGCCCTGCGGGTCGCCGCCGCCGGCGGGCGGCCGTGAAGCCCTGCGCCGCCCGGCCGCCGCAGGCTCCATCCCGCGGCCGGATACACTATTCCTTACTCCGGCGGCCGCGCGCCGTCACCTTTTTCTGAACGACGCTGTCATGTCCTCGTCTTCCATCGAACAAGCCATGCTCGCCCTGGGCGAGAACGCCCGCCGGGCCTCCCGCGCCATGATGCGCGCCAACAGCGCGGCCAAGAACCAGGCCCTGCTCGCCATGGCCGACGCCCTGGCGGCCAGCCACGACGACCTCAAGGCCGCCAACGAAAAAGACCTGGCCGCCGCCCGCGCCAACGGCCTCGAACCCGCGCTGCTGGACCGCCTGGCCCTCACCGACAAGACGCTGGCGCAAATGGCCGAGGGCCTGCGCCAGATCGCGGCCCTGCCCGACCCGGTGGGCAGCATCACCGCCACCACCGTGCGCCCCAACGGCATGCGCGTGGCGCAGATGCGCGTGCCGCTGGGCGTGATCGGCATCATCTACGAGTCGCGCCCCAACGTCACCATCGACGCCGCGGCCCTGTGCCTGAAATCCGGCAATGCCGCCATCCTGCGCGGCGGCAGCGAGGCGCTGCACTCCAACATCGCCCTGGGCCGCATCGTGCAGACCGGACTGGCCGCGGCCGGGCTTCCGCAGGACGCCGTGCAGGTCGTCGCCACCACCGACCGCGCCGCCGTCGGCAAGCTCATCACCATGACCGAGCACATCGACGTTATCGTGCCGCGCGGCGGCAAGGGCCTCATCGCACGCCTCTCGCAGGAGGCGCGCGTGCCGCTCATCAAGCACCTGGACGGCAATTGCCACGTCTACATCGACGCGGCGGCCGACCCCGACAAGGCCCATGCCATCGCCTTCAATGCCAAGACCTACCGCTACGGCATCTGCGGCGCCATGGAAACCCTGCTGGTGCATGCGGTGGCCTCGGTGTCCATCCTGCCCAGCCTGGCCGCCGCCTTCGCCGAGCACGGCGTCGAGCTGCGCGGCTGCCCGCGCACCCTGGCCCTGCTGCCGCATGCCAAACCCGCCACCGACGAAGACTGGGCCACGGAATATCTCGGCCCCGTGCTGGCCGTGCGCATCGTCGATTCGCTGGACGAAGCCATCGAGCACATCGCGCGCTGGGGCTCGGGCCACACCGACGCCATCGTCACCGAAGACCTCTCTTCGGCACAGCGCTTCCAGCGCGAAGTCGATTCCAGCTCGGTCTACGTGAACCTGCCCACCTGCTTCGCCGACGGCTTCGAGTACGGGCTGGGTGCGGAAATCGGCATCTCCACCAACCGCCTGCACGCGCGCGGCCCCGTCGGCCTGGAAGGGCTCACCACGCTCAAGTGGGTGCTGACCGGCGAAGGCCAGACGCGCGGCTAAGCGCGTGGCGCGCCCCGGCTGACACATGCCTGAACATGCGGGCCGCGGCGCGTGTGCGTCGACGCTTCACTACAATAAGTGCGGGCATGCTCCCGCCGCGAGCCCGCGAATTTCCATCTTTGCCCGGCACTGCCGCGCCCAACCGAGATTCCCATGCACACTCCCGCCATGTCCATGGCTTTCAGCCTTTTCGTGCTTTGCTTCATTACCTGCGCGATCAGCGGCATTGTCCTGTTCTTCTTCAAGGCGCGGCAGATCAACGAGACGCTCAAGCACCCTTACCTGCAGCACCGGCCGTTCGGCGGCTATCCGCTGTCCATCCAGGCGGCGATCATGCTGGATTACTTCTTCCGCATCCTGTTTCCACGCAGCCGCTTCTGGCTCATCGGCAATGCCAACACCCTGCTGGCCCACGTCGATCCCAAGAAGGTTCCGCTCTCGCTCAAATGGCCCGTGGTCGGATTCTGGGGCGGCTGCTGGCTCGGCATCGTCGCCATGATCGTCCTCTGGGCGCTGATTTTCCTGGGAGCCTGATGCCATGCAGATCCGCATCGAAGACTATGCCGGCAGCCTGGACGCCGCGCGCTACCTGCTGGCCGCGCGCGATGCCGGCGCCGCCGGCTCCCGCATTCCGGCCGAATGCCGTCCGCAGACCCTGGGCCAGGCGTTTGCCGTGCAACAGCGCACGGCCGAGCTGCTGCTGGGCCGCGGCGACGCGATCGGCGCCTGGAAAAGCTCCCTGCCCTCGCCGGAAAAAACCGTGGTCGCGCCCATCTACGCCTCCACGATCTGGCGCGCCGAAGCCGGCCCGGTGCCGGCGCACACGGCCGCGCCCCGCATCGAGCCCGAAATCGCCTTCGAACTGCGGCAGGATCTGCCGCTGCGTCCCCAGCCCTACACCGAGGCCGAGGTGGACGCCGCCCTCGGCGGCGCCCGGCTCGCGCTGGAAGTGCTGGGCTGCCGCTACGCCGCGCCTGAGCACGCCAGCCTGCCCGAGCTGCTGGCCGACCACATGTTCAACCACGGGCTCATCCTGGGCCCGCGCATCGCCTCCCCGGACGCCGCGCCCGGCAGCATGAGCATCACCCTGCGCATCGACGGCCAGGAAACCGAGCAGCACGCGGGCATACACCCCAACGCGCACCCCCGCGCCGGCCTGTACTGGCTCGCCAACTTCCTGCGCGAACAGGGACTGGGCCTGCGCGCCGGCCAGCACGTCATCACCGGCTCGTACGCCGGCTTCCTGGAGGTGCCCGTCAACCGCGCCATCGAACTGGTCTACGGCGACCTCGGCGCCCTGTCGCTGCGCATGGCGGCCTGAGCGCGGGCCGGATGCGGGCCGCGCTCAGGCCCGCGGCTCGGCGATGGACACCGGCGGCCCGGCCGCCTCGATGGCCTCGCCCGCCGCAAGGCAGAGATCTTCGCGGTAGCGCCCCGCCAGGATCTGCACGCCGACCGGACTGGCTCCTTTCGGCCCCATGGCCTGCCCCGTGGCCACCGACAGCCCCGGCAGCCCCATGAACGGCACGCCGATCTGCGGCATCTGTGCGCGCCATACGCGCGCGTAGGCGGCCTCGCCCTGCAGGTCCAGGTCGTCCTCGAACGGCAACTCGGCGGACACGGGCAGCAGCAGCACGGCATACTCCGCGAAAAACAGCTCCCAGAGGCGGGTCAGCGTGGCGCGGCGCGTCAGCAGCGCCGTATACGCGGCCAGGTCCATGCCCGCCGCCAGCCCGCGCTGGCCCTCCAGCGCCACCAGCGCGCCCGGGTCGCCCTCCTTGCGCGCCGCCTCCAGCATGGCCTCGTAGCCGTCGGCCAGCCACATGCGGACCTGCAGCTCGGAAGCCTCGCGCAGGGGCGGAATATTCTCCACCGTGTCCACCGTCCACCCCGCCTCGCTCAGCTTGCGCGCGGCGTCCTGCAGGGCCTTCACCACCGCCGGCTCGGGTTCCAGCCCGTCCGGATTCAGGCTCAGCGCTGCGCGGCGCGGCGCCGCGGACCCCGTTAGCGGCGCCGGCACCCACCACGGATCGCGCGGATCGGGCGCCGCCATGGCCGCCAGCGCCAGGCGCAGGTCGGCGATGCTGCGCGCCAGCGGACCGGACACGGCGGTGATCTGGCCGCCCAGCGAGCGTTCCGGCAGCGAGGCGTTATACGCCGCCACCCGCCCCAGCGTCGGGCGCAGCCCGTGCACCCCGCAGGCATAGGCCGGATAACGGATGGAGCCCGCGATGTCGGTGCCGTGCGCGAGATGGCCGATGCCGCTCGCCACCGCCGCCGCCGCGCCTCCCGAGGAGCCGCCCGGCGTCAGCGCCCGGTTGCGCGGGTTGCGGGTATGGCCGTGCAACCGGTTTCCGGTAAACCAGCGCAAGGAGAAAGCGGGCGTATTCGTGCGCCCCAGCACCACCGCGCCGGCGCGAAGCAGGTTGTCCACCACCGGACTGTTCACCGCCGCGATCGTATGCGCCTGCAGGCGTACGCCGTTGGTCGTGGCATGCCCGGCCTGGTCCACGTTGACCTTCACCGTGACCGGCACGCCCGCGAGCGGCCCGGGATCCCGGCCGTCCGCCAGCGCCGCGTCCACCTGGCGGGCACGCTCCAGCACCTCCTCGGGGCGGCAGTCCACCACCGCGTTTATCAGGGGATTGACCGCATCCAGCCGCTCCAGCGCGCTGCGCGCGGCCTGCGCCGCGGATACTTCGCGCTTGCGGATGAGCGTCGCAAGCTCCGTTGCGGACAAACGCCAAAGATCGGACACGCGAGACTCCTCATTGTGTGGCCGGGCCGGTCCCGGCGCCCGGGTCAACCTTAGCGCCGGCGCCAGCCGGCCACAAGCCGCGCGCCCTTATTCGCCCTCGGCCTCGAACACGTCCACGATGGCGTCCGCCACCGCCCGCACCCGCGCGGTGCGATGCAGGTCGCCGTGCATGACCAGCCACAGCTCATAGCTTTCGGTGCGCTGCGGCCACAAACGCACCAGGTCCGGATAGCGCCGCGCCATGTGCGTGGGCACCTCGCCTATGCCCAGGCCCGCCGCCACGGCCTCGATCAGCATCAGGCCGGAATTCGCCTCCAGCGCGATGTGCCCGTTGCCGGTGGGCTCGCCGCAGAACGTGTCCGACCACCCCGGCAGCACGGACTGCTGATACGCCACCAGCCTGTGCCCCGCGAAAGCCGTGCCCGGCCGGGGCTCGCCGTGCGCCTCCACATAGGCGCGCGAGGCATACAAGCCAACCTCCCTACGCGCGAGGTGGCGGTAGATGAGGTCCGGGCTGTCGGGCCGGACATTGCGGATGGCCAGGTCGGCCTCGCGCCGGGTCAGATTGCTGAGCTGGATCGCCGCGGTCAGGGAAATGCGGATGTCCGGATGCTGCGCATGCAACCGGCGCACGGCCTCCATGACATAGAAGGCGGACACGGTTTCGGAGGCTGCCACCCGCACGGTGCCGGACAGGCGGTGGTCCAGCCCCTGCATCTGGCGCTGGAGCTGGTCGGCCGCCTGCTCCATGCGATGCGCCGCGGCATAGGCCAGCTCGCCCGCGGCGGTGGGCACGTATCCCGACGGCGTGCGCAGAAACAGGCGCGCATCCAGCGACCTCTCCAGCGCCGCCAGTCTGCGCCCCGCCGTGGCCTGGTCGATCTGCAGCAGCGCCGCCGCGCCGCGCAGCGTGCCCGCCCGGTAGATGGCCAGAAAAATGCGCGCGTTGTCCCAATCCATGTTCCGTCCTCCGCCGGATGAGCCACGCAAACCCGGCGACACCATCCAGTGATGCAAATCTGCATTCCAATGCTGCATTCATTCTACTTTTTTGCATCTATCAAAGCCCGTAACCTGACGCTCCCCCGCTTTCACCGCCTATGCCCGCGTCATGAATACCGCCTGCCGATCCGCGGCTCTGCCCGCCAAGCCCGCCGCCACCCTGCTGCCCCTGGTCACCCTGGCCATCGGCTTTGTCATGGCCATGCTGGACGTCACCATCGTCAACGTCGCCCTGCCGGAGATCTCCCGCAGCCTGGACGCGCCCCTCGCCCGGCTGGTGTGGATCGTGGACGGCTACACTCTCGCCTTCGCCGCCTTGCTGCTGCTGGCCGGCGCCTGCGCCGACCGCTGGGGCGCCAAGCCGGTCTACCTGGCCGGCCTGGCCGTCTTCGTCGTGGCGTCGGCCCTGTGCGGCGCCGCGCCCGACGCATCCACGCTGATCGCCGCCCGCCTGCTGCAAGGACTGGGCGCCGCCCTGTTCATGCCCAGCTCCCTCAGCCTGCTCACGCACGCCTACCAGGAAGACGGGCTGCGCAACCGCATGCTGGCGGCCTGGTCCGCCATCGTCGCGGTGGCCGGCGCGGCCGGGCCGCTGGCGGGCGGCCTGCTCATCGACCGGTTCGGCTGGCGCGGCGTCTTCCTGGTCAACATCCCGCTGGGTCTGGCCGGACTCTGGCTCGCGCAGCGGCACATCCTGCCCGCGCCGCGCCGGCCCAGGTCGCTCAATCCGCTCAGCCACCTGCTCGGCATCGCCATGCTGGGCGCGCTGTGCTTCGTGCTCATCCAAGGCAACGTCTACGGCTGGACGTCGGCCCCGATCGCCTTCGCCGCCGCGGCGGGGCTGGGCGCCGGCATCCTGCTCGCGCGCCGCGAACGCCGGCACGCATCGCCCATCCTGCCGCGCGCGCTCTTCGCCACGCCACGCTTCGCCGCCGCCAACGGCGTCGGCCTGCTCATCAACCTGGGCGCCTATGGACAGTTGTTCCTGCTCAGCCTGCTGCTGCAGCAGGCGCGGCATCTCGATGCCCTGCAGACCGGCCTGCAGCTGGTGCCCATGCTGGCCGTGTTCTCGCTCGGCAACCTGTTGTCGGGCCGTCTGTCGGCGCGCTGGACGCTGACGGCCGTCATGCTGGGCGGTCTGTCCGCCGCCACGCTCGCCGCCCTGGCCGGGGTAGCGGCCATCACGCCCAACATGCCCTATCCGCTCCTGGCGGCCCTGGCCGCCCTCAGCAACCTGGGCGTCAGCCTGGCCGTCCCCGCCATGACCGCCACCGTCATGCAGATCGCCGGCGCCGTCCATTCCAACGGCGCGGCAGCCGCCTTGAACGCCAACCGGCAATGCGGCGCACTCATCGGCGTGGCCCTCATGGGCACCATTCTCCACGCGCTGCCCCGCTGGCAGGAAGCCCTGCCCGTCGCCTATGCCGTCATCACCCTGAGCTTCGCCCTCGCCCTTGCGCTGGTCTGGCGCTACCTGCGCAACGGGTCGGCGGCCCAGGTCCGGACTGGAGCGGCCGTACGCTGACTTGCGCTGACTTGCGCTGACTTGCGCTGGCTTGCGCTGGCTTGCGCTGGCTTGCGCTGGCTTGCGCTGGCTTGCGCTGGCTTGCGCTGGCTTGCGCTGGCTTGCGCTGGCTTGCGCTGGCTTGCGCTGGCTTGCGCTGGCTTGCGCGGCAGCGGGCTACGCCCGCTTGCCGCGCCTGCGTGCGGAGCCGCCCGCCCCGATTGCCGGCCGCGCCGGCTTCTTCCGTCCCGTCTTCCAGGCCGCGCCCGCATGGCAGCGACCGGCGGTTTGCTTCACAATGCGCTTTCGCCCCGCATAGAGGAGACCTTGCATGTCCCACATCACCGCAACTCCCTCCGTCCGCCGCGTGGCCGTCGTAGGGGCCGGAACCATAGGCGCCAGTTGGGCCGCCCTGTTCCTCGCCCGCGGCCTGGAAGTGGTGGTCAGCGACCCGGCCCCCGACGCCGAAACGCAGACCCGCGCGCGCGTGGCCGAGGCCTGGCCAGTGCTCGAAAAGCTCGGGCGCATCGTGCGGGGCGCCAGCCCCGATGCCCTCCGTTTCGAGCCCGACCTGGATGCCGCGCTCGCCGGCGTCGACTTCGTCCAGGAAAACGCGCCCGAACGCGAAGATTTCAAAACCGCCCTCTTCGCCCGCATGGACGCCGCACTGCCCGCGCACGCCATCGTCGCCTCCAGCTCGTCAGGCCTCATCATGAGCCGCCTGCAATCGCAATGCAGCCACCCCGAACGCTACGTCATCGGCCATCCCTTCAATCCGCCCCACCTCATTCCCCTCGTCGAGGTCGTGGGCGGGAACCAGACCAGCCCCGACGCCATCGAGCGCGCCATCGCCTTCTACCGCAGCCTGGGCAAGCACCCCATCCGTCTTAACAAGGAAGTGCCGGGCCACATTGCCAACCGCCTGCAGGCCGCGCTCTGGCGCGAGGCCATCCACCTCGCCGCCGAAAACGTCGCCAGCGTGGCTGACATCGACGCCGCGGTGTCGCAAGGCCCGGGCCTGCGCTGGGCGCTCTTCGGTCCGCACATGACCTTCAACCTCGGCGGCGGCGCCGGCGGGCTCTCGCATTTCATGGATCATCTGCTGGGACCGGTCCAGACCTGGTGGGCCGACCTCGGCGCCCCGGAGGTCACACCGGAACTGCGCCGGCAGCTGATCGACGGCGTCAACGCCGAAGCCGGCGGCCGCAGCCTGGCCGAGCTCGCCGCGCAACGCGATTCCCAGCTCACGGCCCTGCTCAAGGCCCTCGAGTGCTGACCGTCAGCCGGACCTCGGACAGCCTCGCAGCGCTCCCCCGGCGGCATGCAGCTCGTTGCTTGCCGCTTGCCGCTGGCTATTGGCTGTTTGCTGCGAGCAGATCATTGTCATCCGCAATCGGCCAACCGAGCACGGCAATCCTGCGCCGAATTCGGTTAGCCGCACCCGCTTTGCCGTACCCTCTTTGCCGTACCCGCTTTGCCGCACCCGCTTTGCCGCACCCGATTTGCCGGATGCGATGAACCGGGTGCGGCTTGCCGGACGCGACTTGCCGAATTCGTCTGCCGCGTTCCGCTTGCCGCAGGCCGCCCTCGCCCCGGACTGTTATTCTGTTCTCCCGGCGCCGGCTCGCTGCCCCCCGTCGGCCGCCGTCCGCCTCCATGATGCCCGCAACCCAGGAACCTCCTTCATGATTTCAGTCGTACACGACCCCCAACACACCCGCTATACCGCCACCGTCGACGGCGTCGTCTGCATGCTCGATTACCAACTGCGCGGCAATACCATGGCCATTGTGCATACGGGCGTGCCCAGCGCGGTCGGCGGCCGCGGCATCGCGGCCGAACTTACCCGCGTTGCCCTCGAAGACGCCCGCACCCGCGGCCTGAAGGTGCAACCTGTCTGCTCCTATGCCGCCGTCTACATGCAGCGCCACCCCGAGTACCAGGATCTGCTGGCCTGAAGACCCGCCCGGTTTGCGGCAGCGCTTTCCTCCCGCGGAGGGCTCATGTCGTCCAGGGCGGACGGGCGCGACGCCATGAAACCCTGACCTTCTTCTTTCGTTTTCGGCAACACCGTGGCCAAATCCCCGCACCCTCACGATCCGCCCTGTCCCTGCGGCGCGCCGCTGCGCTACAGCCTGTGCTGCGGGCGGTGGCACGACGGCCCCCAGGCCCTGCTTGCGCCCACCGCCGAAGCGCTCATGCGCTCCCGCTACAGCGCCTTCGTGCTGGACAAGCTCGACTACCTGCTCGCCACCTGGCATCCCGACACCCGCCCCTGCACGCTCGAACCCAATCCTCCCGGCCTCAAGTGGCTGGGCCTCGGCGTCAAGCAGGCCCGGCAGCAGGACGACGACCACGCCACCGTGGAATTCGTCGCCCGCTTCCGGCAGGATGGCCGCGCCAGCCGCCTGCACGAACACAGCCGCTTCGTCCGTACCGAAGGCCGCTGGTATTACGTGGACGGCGACATGCTCGACTGAGCGTAGCCAATGGATCTCCAGTGCATGGTCGACAGGGATGGGCGTCGGGCGTTCGCTCGGAACCCAGGCTGTGGGCTTTGAATTTGAGCCTTGAGCCTTGAGCCTTGAGCCTTGAGCCTTGAGCCTTGAACCTTGAGCCTTGAGCCTTGAGCCTTGAGCTTTGGGGTTTGGGGTTTGGGGTTTGGGGTTTGGGGTTTGGGGTTTGAGCTTCAGGCTTCGAGCGCTGGATGTTGGGCGCCCGGCGTTCGGCTTCTACTCTTGAACGCAGAGGCGGTCAGGGTTTGGAGATCCGGGTGCGGCGGCTTGTGAGGTACGGCTTTCGAACTTCGGCTTACGACTTACGGCTTCCCCCTCCTGGCTTGCCCCGCGTGCGAGAGCCGGCTACCGTATCCGCCAGCAGGCGGCGCGCTCCGCACCGCACCAGCTCTCTTTCTTCCCATCAGCCTGAAACGTCCGCATGAAACACGATATCGAATTCGCCGAAGCGCTTTTCCACGCGCCCTCCATCCGATCCTTGCGCGCCGACCTGGCGCTTGCGCTGCGCGCAGCCGCTCACCATGGCCTGGGCGAAGGCGTCTGCAATCACTTCAGCCTGGCATTGCCCGACGAGCCCGACCTCTTCCTGCTCAATCCGCGCGGCCTCATGTGGCATGAAGTCCAGGCCGACGACATCGTGCTCATCGACGCCCAGGGCAACAAACTGGCAGGACGGCACCCCGTCGAGCCCACTGCCATGTTCATCCATGCCGCCATTCACCGCATCGCGGGCAAGACCTGTGTGCTGCACACCCATATGCCGTACGCAACCGCTCTCACGCTCACCGCCGACCGCGGGCTGGACACCACGCTGTCGCAGAACGCCATGCGCTTCCATGGCCGCATTGCCCTCGACCATGACTACAACGGCCTGGCACTGGACCATGGCGAAGGCGAACGCATCGCCCGCGCCATGCAAGGCGCAGACATCGCCTTCCTCGGCAATCACGGCGTCGTGGTCTGCGGCGACCGCATCGACTATGCCTACGACGATCTCTTCTTCCTCGAACGCGCCTGCCAGGCCCAGGTCCTGGCCCAGTCCACCGGACGCCCGCTGGCCCCGGTCGCGCCCGGCATCGCAGCCAAAGTCGCCGCCCAGATCCAGAGCGAGCGCCTGCAATCGGAACTGTTCTTCAACGCATTGAAACGCCAACTGCCGGAATTGCACTGAAACCCGGATGGCCGTCCCTTCCGCGCTTTCGCCGGCGCTGACGCTCGCGTTCGCGGTTTGCGGTTCAAGGTTTGCGGTTTGCGGAACGCGGCGTAGGCGCCGGTGCCGGCCGGATTTCGTACTGGCGCGGGCCCTGGGGAGGGCGTGCCGATGGGGTCGGTG